>Ga0208823_1000001_pt1 | contig 448200 bp, 416 predicted proteins | sample AD_UKC075_MetaG_FD_184440 | JGI IMG/M metagenome (GOLD analysis project Ga0208823, IMG submission 184440) | Active sludge microbial communities of municipal wastewater-treating anaerobic digesters from USA - AD_UKC075_MetaG (SPAdes) (version 2) | ecosystem: Engineered > Bioreactor > Anaerobic...
GCCTTGGGGAAAGTGACGAGACCGTCCGAAGAGGTATTAAACAGCTTACTGAGCGATGCATAATTCCTATTCTCAGGCCTATATCCCCTCATCCTCTCAGAAAAGATGTAAAAAATATTACCAGACCGGATGCTGCACGGCTTCTAAAACTTGGGAATATGTTGAGGGATATGCTTGATCGCAACTCTCTCTGTGCAGATAAAGCGCAGACAATGTGCCTGTTGTGTACAGGCTGCGACCTTACACCTCATAGAGACCTTTGAAACTGTACTTATGCAGCTCTATTATGTGCTGAATGATAATGATAGCGTATTGATAGAGTATTAATAGCGTACTGATAGCATACTGATCTAATAATAGCGTACTGATAGCATACTGATCTAATTGCAGTCCCCATAACTCTCTGAAGAGTCTTACAAATTCAGATTAGTTTATCTTTTCTATTTTTCCGATATTTCCAATATAATATCCTTATTAGGATATAATTCAGTCAAGAATTGTCTATTTAGGTTAGAAATATCTATTTTTGTGGAAAGCCTTATAAAAACTGGAGCTAAACTCTTGAGCATATGACTCAACAGTTCACTCTTACCATCCAAGCTGGAAAAAACAAGTTCGGAGAACTGGAGGGATTTGACAGCATAGAGATAAGGGCAGGAGACACCTTGTCAATTGTAGGTCCTACCGGCTCGGGAAAATCCGCTTTAATAAATGATATTGAGACCCTTGCACAGGGGGATAGTGTAACAGGCAGGCGGATTCTTATTAATGGAGAAGAGCCTCCCGAAGCTTTTGTACGCGAACCTGCTTTCAAACCGATTTCCCTCATAACCCAGAACACGCGCTGTCTGGCAGATCTCTCGGTCGAAGCATTCCTGCTGATGCATATAAAGGCACGAAAACCTGGCAGGGAAGACTTGCTTGATGAGACAATAAAGCTTGCAAACACATTTACGGGCGAAGCTATCAGCCCTAAAAGCCGGATGAGCGGCTTATCAGGGGGTCAGACCCGATCACTTATGATTGCCGATGCTCTTGTAATCGGGGATACCCCAATACTTTTGCTCGACGAGATCGAGAACGCAGGCATTTTTAAAGACCGGGTAATCGAGTCGCTTCAGGGAAGAAACAAGGCTGTTATCCTTGTAACTCACGATCCTTATCTTGCCCTTAAGGCAAGCCGGCGCATAGTGATGAAACACGGGGGAGTTTCCTCTGTTATCGAGCCAATGGGCAGGGAAAGACACCTTATCGAAGAACTTGCCTTAGTCGAAGACCAGCTTCATAAAATCCGTGAGAAAATAAGGCTGGGAGCTGCTTTCCCATCAAACTCTAGGGAGGTTTTTCCAGAGACATTGATGGCTGCGGTTGAACAGGAGGTAAGCTACAGATGAAACTTCTTATAATTGCAGGCCCTCCAAGCGGAGGAAAAACAGCTGTGATCCGCCAGGTTATAAAAAACCTCCCAGAGGGAGCACTTCCTGCGTTCCTGAAGATTGACGTGGTGCATGCAACTGAAGACGAAGAGCTTGCAGAAGAGTTTGACATTCCTGTCAAAAAGATATATTCCGGAGATGTGTGTCCCGACCACATGGGAATCCTTGTGCTTGAAGATGCATTGCACTGGGCTGCGAGCCTTTCAAGAAATCTTCTGATAGTTGAGAGTGCGGGTCTCTGCCTCAGGTGTACGCCTTATACAACAGATTCACTCGGGATTGCGGTTGTAAGTTCGATGTCAGGCACAAACTCTCCTTTTAAAATGGCGCCCCTGCTTGCACTTGCGGATGTGGCAGTCGTTACCAAGACCGATCTTGTTTCACAGGCTGAAAAAGAGGTTTTCAGGGAAAATATCCGAAAAGTAGTCCCAGGTATTGATATTGTGGAAACAAATGCAATCCAGGGAACCGGGCTGAGGTATCTCATGAGGCGGATTGCCAACCAGCCTGAGATAGGCACGGAACCTGTAGTGCTAAGGGGATCTCCTCCGCTTGGTGTATGTACGGTATGTATCGGCAAAAAGGAGATAGGATGGAAAAACCACTTTGGGATTATCCGTCCGCTCGATATGTCGGAGCCCGTATATAGGGGTGACTGAAGATGAATAAATGGACTCCGCCTGGTAAAAACTGTGGAGCTTGCGGTTCCCAGACCTGCTCTGGCTTTGTTGACCGGCTTGAAGGAGGTTTGGCAGAACCAAGTCTCTGCCCCTTTTACAGTAAAGAGAAAACAAGAAGCCAGGAAAACATCATGAGCTTGGGAAACACTCCAAACCTGAGAAATTTTGTATCCCAGGCTAAAGATTTTACTTACTCGGGAATAGATGTTGTAGGGAAGGAATATGATTTTGTTCTACTCCCGTTTCCGGATGAGCCGTCAGCCAGGAAGTTTATAGTGCCTTTCAGGGCCGATCTTGTTGAAGTATGGGGAATAAAAAAAGGAGACCTTGTAACTGGCCGTCCTGCAGGTCCTGGGTGCCCGGTCTACCATGCTCTTAGAGTTCTGAGTGCAAATCCGGTTACGGGCGTAATCGAGTGTCATACTGTGGGCCCAATGGAAGCACGAAAAGAAGATGTTCATGATGTACAGGCATATCACGTCCATGCTTTTGAAGGAGTTGCCAGTCCTGTAAAAAAGCCTCCTGTTTTTGGAACACGTCAGTATTTCCTGCCTGGCAACTGCATGATAGGGCTTGCACACACTGCTCTTGTGAATATGGTTTTCCAGAAATCCTTCGGAACTCACGTCCGGCTTGAAGATATCAGGATACTATGAAAACGATTGAGGAAATTAACGAGACAGGGTACTATGAAAACGATTGAGGAAATTAACGAGAGAATTGCCTGCAATGATGCGATAGTCCTGACTGCAGCAGAATTTAAGTCCATGGTTCGCAACGGTCAGAAAGTGACTGTCGATGATGTGGATGTGGTCACAACCGGAACATTTGGCGTAATGTCCGGCACGATGGCTGTTATGATGGTACCCGTAGCCGGGAAGTGCAGTTTTGAAAGGGCGGACGCTGTATGGTTAAACGGCGTACCTGCCCAGCCCGGTCCCTGCCCTAACGAACGACTTGGGGTTGTAGATCTTGTGATTAACGGGACAGCCCATGCCGATGATCATTATGGCGGAGGGCATCTTTTCCGGGATCTTGTAAAAGGAAAAACTATTGATGTGCTGGTGGAGGCACATGGGAGGAGTTACGAAAATCAGGTTACGCTTGATGAGATTGAACTCGCCCGAATAATCACTACAAGACTTGCGTTCAAAAATTATCACGCACTGATAAACCCCACCTCTTCCACGATAAGCTCTATCTTCTCTGTGACAGGACTTACAGGTCCTTTTACGGAAGCGACAGTATCAGGGTGCGGGGAGATAAACCCTCTGCATAATGACCCCTCCCACAGATCGATAGGTGTGGGCACAAGAGTGCTTTTAAACGGTGCACCGGGTTATATCATGGGAAAAGGTACCAGGGCTAGTCCTGATAAGCCAAACGTCTCAGCCTATGCAGATATGAAAGGTATGGACCCTACCATGATGGGCGGGATGAAAACCGCACACGGTCCTGAATGTCTGACCTCGCTTGCAGTCCCTATCCCTGTTCTTGACGAAGAGATCCTTGAGGGGTTAAAAATTCTGGACCGGGATATCCCATTACCGGTATCGGATGTAAACGGGCGTACTGCACATGCAAAAGTAAACTATGGGCATATATGGGAAGGCACTGACAAAGTTATCCGCGTTGAGGAAAGTAAATGTCTGCACCATCCGAACTGTGCTGCAATGCGCACATGTCCAACAGAAGCAATCTCAAATGATTGCGTTATCAACAGAGACCTGTGTATTAACTGTGGAACCTGTACACTCCAGTGCCGTGAAGGAGTATTCCGTGCAAGGCTTGGGTCCATAGAACTGGCTGAAGGAAATGTCCCCATATCCCTGAGGCAGTCAGACAGGGCAAGGGCAGAAAGGCTTTGTACAATGCTTAAGAACCGTATACTAAAGCAGGAGTTCGTACTCACAAAGATGCTGGAACCTCTCTGACCGATTCCGAATTTATGAAATACTCCTGGAATCGCAATACTGCTATCACGTCAACTCTATAATGTTACAGATAACAGGTTGCACTAATAAGTCCAAATTATTGGATAAGTTTATTAGAATTTTCGGAATTGACGTGATATCTATCACTCAGTTAGAAAGATGATTTTATTTTTTTGAAGTGCTGGATTTCTGGGTCATTCATTGATACATAGCTGGTGTTCTTATAGTGAAAGAAAAAATTGAGTTTGACAGTCATACTCATGAAGAAAACAAAGGGATCTCAAAAAATTGTGCAGGGAATTGCGGCAATGCTGGATTCGAGAGATATTCCATATTCCCAGATACGGCGGGAATGGGGAAGGATATTCATAGAGACCACGGCTGCCCGACTTCGATGACCTTCCCATCTGTTACAATTACTCTTGTTTTTCCAAGCAATTCTATTATATGAGGCATTATTAAACCTATTAACTGATTTTAAACTGATCAATATATTAAAAGGGGTAAGATTTTGAAACTCTTTCTTGTGTATTATGTAAATAACTCAGGACTTGGCAAACGACATTCACTAGATTTTAAATTTTTGCGCAGTATTCACTCAAACTTTTTTCAGAACTCGTTACAGTTTCCTAGATGATGTTTCAATCTGCCCAAAACTCGGATTGGGTTGCCCGTACTGCTGTAACATACGGGCAATTTGCAGGAAATTCACAATTGTGAATTCGTCTTATGTTAAATATAGTTATCGAGAAGTTTCTATTATTTAGAAAACTGCGCTTAAAAATCAAAGGAACACAATGAAAAGATATAGAAAAAAGACAAAGAAACTTATAAAAATCGGTATTATGCCTCAGTTCTTCTTAGTCTTACGCTTTATCTTCCGGTATGCATTCCTTTTCATTATCGGCTTGCTCTTCCGGACCACATATACTGCTGCACCTCATTTCAATCCCCCGGGCACTCACGCAGATCTCACAGATCCGTTATACATCGTCAGAAACCATATTGTCGATCAGATCCTGAGCAAGCTTTTCAATTAATTCCTTCGTCTCGCCCTGAAATTCGATCCTGTATCCTCTTTTTCCCGAGATATACTGAGAAGCTGCAGACAGGGCAATCCCAAGCAACTTTGCCACTATTGTCTGTAATTGTCCTTTTTTTACAAGTTCGATTGCAAGGCTGGCTCTTATTGCGGGAACCAGATCCCACACAATCTTCTGACAGGGAGTTTCCATAATTACCTCACTTTTTAAGGTTTACAATTGAGAACAATATAACTTCAGTATATATATTTATTATTAGTAGAAAATAATAGTAAGACTGTTTGAAAAGGAGAAGGTAGAAGTAATATATATCTAGAGAGTGGCTTGATTTAACAGTTTTCAGAATTTCCGAAAAAACCTATGGTTCTCCTGAACACTTATCTTTTCCGTATATTTTACAATAAAACTTAAATAGTCACAATTGTTATGATTATTCACAATTGTGAAGGCGACAATGTGATTGTTGATGATAAGGCAGTTTACATTGACAACTCGGCTACAACTCCTATAAGAAAAGAAGTTGTCGAAGCGATGTTTGCCTATATGAAAGAGAATTTTGGGAACCCTTCTTCCATCTATGAGATTGGAAAGATCTCAAAACATGTAATAGACAGAGCAAGGAAAAGGTTGCCGATGCGCCCGAGGCTGAAGAAAACGAGATCTATTTTACAAATATATACATTGAGACCCGGAGTACAATAAATGGAGAAATATATAGCAGAAAAATATGTCAGACAGATAATGCTTTTTGGAGAAGAAGGCCAGAAAAAATTAAGAAAAGCAAAAATTTTCGTTGCTGGGGCAGGAGGGCTTGGATCTCCGATCTCTACCTATCTTGCCATTGCAGGTATCGGGAAAATAATACTTGCAGTTTTTGATTCGGTCGAACTCAGCAATCTCAACAGGCAGTTTCTCCATCATGAAAAAGATGTAGGGAGAGAGAAGATCAAATCCGCAGAGGAAAAACTCCTCTCCCTGAACCCAGAAATAAAAATCGAAACGATCAGAGAAAGAATTACCGAAGAAAACGCAGATTCGGTAGTTCCTTCCTGTGACCTCATAATAGATGCGCTGGACAACTTTGATACAAGGCATGTGCTAAACAGGCTTGCTGTGGAACGGAACATACCCCTGGTTCATGGAGCGGTTTCGGGATACAGGGGGCAGGTAACGACTGTAATTCCGGGAAAAACTCCATGCCTTTACTGTATTTTTCCTACGTCCTTAAAAAAAGAGGTATTTCCGGTACTTGGAACAACTCCAGGGGTAATAGGTACCATCCAGGCTAATGAAGCGATTAAATATATAACAGGGCAAGGAAAGCTTCTGGAAGGACGCCTCCTGTTATGGGACGGGCTTTCATGCTCTTTTAGTGAGCTGAAGATTAATAAAACTGAAAATTGTCCGATCTGCAGAGCTAATAAAGAGTTATGAAGCTCTCTCTGAATTCCTTTTTCATCAGTTCGTCGTTTATTTCTTAATTTATTATTTCATCGTTTATTTCTCAAACCTATTACCTGTTCATAATTTGTGCTTTAAATTTAAACACAAGTCCTGCACCCAACCTTGAGCAACAGAACATCAACTAAGGCAGAAAACTGACTGATGAATAAAGGGAATACTACTAGTAAAAAGGGTTTTCTTCTACACTGGCTCCTTTTTATGATACTGTAGTTATGCCTTTTTCCGGTGTAATGGATAAAGTGGTAAATACTACAAATGCCAAAAAAGGTTCCAAAATATTAGACATTGCCACAGGAACTGGACAGCAGATCGTATATATTAATTTTGATAGGATTGAGAAGGTAAGAAAAATTGTGCTGCAAATTATAGGGGAATTTTAAAAGCTTTTTGTTTCTTAAAAAAGAGACCCTTTAGGGGATTTTTTATTAAAATTTTCGAAAATGTTTATTTCCTTAAAAGAGCAATGTTTAGAGCCGATCTGATTCTAATTTTTCATACGTTTCCCAGGCTGCGGAGAACTTTAGAAGAAATCGCAATTCCCATGCAACTGTCAAGCATTATCGAGGATAGAAGCCCTATTACCTTTCCTTCCTGCAGGATAGGGGAGCCGCTGTCTCCGGGTTTCGGCATATCAAGACACCTAAAGCCCAGATAAAGCAGTGAAGCTCCGGCATTGACCACCCTGCGCCGGACAATATGAATATCATTGACAAGAAAAGCTTCCTCCAGTTCAGTTGCACTGCCAAGTTCGGTTATTTTAACAGGATGTTCATAAGGAAGCTTTATCAGGGCAAGATCATAAGCTTTCAGAACACTGGTAACAGCAACTTCCATCCCATTCACTATCAAATTATCTCCTTCCCCCCGGAAGATATGGGATGCTGTGACCATATAAGGCAGCCCTTTGATTAAAATAACGGCGCCAACAATACACCGTTTTCCCTTATAGAAAAAAGAACTGCCTGCTTTTATCATAGATCTTTCATTAATCAACTGATTTTGATTAGATTTATTAATGGCACTTATCATATTTATGTTAAATCACGCTCTATTTACGTTTAAGGAACTCTAGAAGCCTGTATTCTCAAAAATAAGACATGAAGTGCGTATTTCCTGGAGAAATTATCTTCAAAAGTATCGCATCTTGTCTGGCTTATATTTATTATTCAGCTTGTCTCCAGCCTCCCGAATGAAGAGTTTGATCTTAATTTCCCCCTTGATTCGGTATGGAAATGCATATTTTAAAAAATTAGCTGATCCAGTCTGGAAATGCATACTTTAAAGAATTAGAAACAAGTTCATTGACAATCAACCCAAAAGGCACTGCCGTATGCATATCAAAGAAAATATTCTTTCAAGTTCCATGCTTAAGCTGATACTGGAATCTCCAAGCCTGTAAGTCTGGAAAAAAGATTTCAACAAGGTTCTCCAGATATAGAGAGAAGTTCAGCCTATTGATTTCTCCACCTTCGTGCAGTTCTTCATGGATAAGTGCCATAGATAGGACTCTATTCTGGCTTACCCTGGAGGTTTCAAGGGTTTCCGAGTCCTCAACATATCCCCGGTTATTGAAGCTTTCAGCCTGGAGATTGATGTTACAAAATGAGACTTTGGAAATGAGACTTTAGTAATCACAGAGCTATGTTGTTCCTTAAAATTAGCTGAGAAGTAGATGGTAGGGTCGAGTCCCTATTCTCGTCCCTACCTGCAATCCAACCCAAAGATTAAGAGGAACCCTATTACTCTTAATCTGGAAATTAATATAGTGATATAATTATATATCATTTTTGGCGTGAAAAATTAGCTTCATTTTAAATTTTAATGATATTGAAAATTATAATGTAATAAAAAAATTCAATCATAGAATATTTTTTTATATGAAACTATTTTTTGCGTCATAAATTTAAAATAAAATACAATACTAAGTAGATTCCGGAGTGGAGGACTAAGGGAATAAAGTGGGGGATAGCGTCAATATAAAAGATTGCCTGGAGGTTACTGATATATCTTCGAACAAGCGGCAAGGGAGATAATTTCGGAGAAACTGTATATGGGGGAGTACAGTGAAAGAATGAAATACCTCCAGGCAATTTCTTAATGACTGTTTTTCTCTGTTTTCTATCTTTTAGTTTTCTGTTTTAACCTGTGTTGAGACCAATATTTTTATTAAATATTTTAAAGATACAGAGCTTTCCTTGATAAGCCGAATTTACTTTTACTAGTGATTTTTTTTACAAAGACTTTCTGACTCGCAGAAAATTCAATTCCTGACAATAAAGATACGTTTCCTGATTATCATCCTCTTTAGAAAGAAATAGAAAATGATTTAAGGAACATTCTTTTTAGAAAGAAATAGAAAATGAGATAAGAAATATAAAAAGAGATATTAAATGAGAAGCTTAATAGCAAAAAAGTAAACGGAGAGCCTTTTCAAATTTGTTAGCTCTCGTATGTTGTGCCGAATGTCAGAAAAGCTGTTCTATTTTTTAGTCGATTTTATTGAATTTGGAAGAAGCTGCTCCGCAAATTGGACAGTTTCCCTGAGGTTCGCCTTCTAAAGTATATCCACAGACACTGCAGACGTAGTAATCAACCTCTTCATTCTGCCCAATTTCGTTCAAGGCTTTCTCAAATAGTGCGGCATGAATTCTTTCCACTTTGTTTGCCACTTCAAAGCTCCAGAGGGCTCTTTTGTCCTCTTCCTTCTTCGCCTCCTCTATAAATTCAGGGTACATCTTCGTAAATTCATACGTTTCGCCGCTAATAGCATCTTTGAGATTATCCATTGTGGTTCCAACCCCTCCCATCCGCTGAAAATGATTGAGAGCATGGACTGTTTCAGCAGCAGCAGCGGCTCTGAAGAGCTTAGCTATCTGATGATAGCCTTCTTCATCGGCTCTTTTCGCAAAGGCAAGGTATGTTCTGTTTGCCATCGATTCGCCGGTAAATGCGGCTTTAAGATTATCTTTAGAACTCATACATATCTCCCCTTACTAATTAAGATCTTTTCTCATCTTATTTACTATATCATGTAATATCAGTTTAGCGCCCGAACGGGCTGGTATTAAACCGAGATCTGTTGTGCTATGCAATATTATAGTCATTTGCAAAAGTATCTGAATATATTCAGGTATTCTACAAAGCCAATTTTTTGTAAAAAGTATAATAAATTGTATTCTTAATCATCTTTTGACTAAGAGATTATCTTTTGACTAAGAGTATCCTTTTAAAAAAATATTTTTTATATAACTCTTACAATTGCGCTGTTTTATTGATATTATTTAGTCCTGCAAAATAGATCTTAAGTTTGAGTAAGTCCTGCTCTATAATGAACCTGAAATATTTTGCGTTAAACAATTTTTTGCTTTGATAGAATTTTTGATATCATTTATTTAATATATTTTTATGATATCCTATGTGTTGGAGTTGGAATAAAGCAAAAGAATTTCCCGTAGAATACTACCTAGAATTTTAAGGAGTTTTATTCATGAAATATCTAAAAACATGTCCAAAATGCAGGGGTAACCTGGAATTACATTCAGATGGTGAGACCCAGTATTGTAATATTTGCAGTTACTGGACAAAAACCGGTACTGCAAGGCTCGATTCAATAATGATTTATGGATAAGAAATCTACATAAAAAATCATAAAATGAGGGGGAGAAATATGGAATACGAACTTGAGGAAGTCGAAAGAGATTACATCGAATTTAGAAAAGAAATGGGAGAGGAGTAAACACTCTCCATTTTATTACTTCACCATATACTCATGTATTTATTCAAGAGTATACTCTACTTTTATGAAGAAGATTTAACATAGACCTGTTAAAAACAGTTAAATGGTTAATTCCTGCAAATATTCAAAAAGTATCTTTATTCCTTATCTAAAAGTATCTTTATTCCTTATCTAAAAGGATCTTTTATTCCTTATCTAAAGGTATCTTTTATTCCTTATCTAAAAGAACCTTTTATTCCTTATTTATTATGAGTTCCAAGAAAAACTAAAATTGTGAATTCGTATTTAAGAGCAAATTTATTTCTAGTGCAGGACTTATTCATTTTTTTAAAGATTATTAATATTAAGAATAAGTTATTCTGTAGATTTTATATTATTAAATGCTGCATATCGTTCCATTACGTGTTTTTGACCAATACAGAAACAGATCAAACACAATCCGATGAAGGCACAAAAACAGCACTTATTCCTGGTACATGACCATAAAATGAATCTTTCGCAAACTTAGCTGTGTACTATAACAATCAACCTGCTGATCTATGGAACTCATTCAGGGTAGCAAACAGGTTAAAAAGTGATTTTCAGCAATAAGCGGAAAGAAAGAGGCGTGTAAAGGTCATCAATATCGAAGGCAGGTCTCATATGGTACAGAATTGGACGATGACATGAAGAAGGTCGTTTCCGACAACAAATTGAAAGGAGATATTTATGTCACAGGAAAATAATTATCATGCACTTTCAGACGACAAAATTGGGAAAAATTATTCAGAAGAAAACCTGAAATCCTTTCCCATTCAGCAGAATTCAACACCTGCTGAGCTGGTCGATGCGCTCAATCTGGTTTTCGGCAAGCAAACCTATGGCCGCGCAGTCCATGCGAAAGGTATAGTGATGAGGGGAAGGTTTCTTCCCAGCCAGCAGGCATCAACTTTGAGCAAGGCACCGCACTTTCAGGATATCGCAGTTCCCATAACCGTCAGATTTTCCGACTTTGCCGGCATACTCACGATCTCGGATACCGATCCTCTTTCAAGCCCACGCGGTCTTGCATTGAAATTCCACCTGCCGGATGGGACGGAAACGGATCTGATAACGCATTCGTTCAATGGATTCCCCGTCGCCACAATTGATGAGTTCAAGGAACTCTTGATCGCGCTTGGTTCAAGTGGACCTAGTGTTGCTGCGCCTACACCGGCTGATATTTACCTGGCTGCACATCCGATTGCGAAGTCGTTTCTTGAGTCGCAACTGCCACCTCCAGTAAGCTATGCAACACTCACTTATTATGCTGTCAATAGTTTCAAATTCACCAATGCACAGGGTGAGACCAGTTTTGGGCGCTACCAAATAGTTCCTCAGGCAGGCAATCAGTTTTTATCTGAGGAGGAAATTGCGAGAGCATCCCCTAATTACCTTGCTGATGAAATCCGTCAGCGAGTAGCTGACTCTCCTATAAGGTTTAATTTCCGCGTCCAGCTTCCGGAGCCAGGAGATGAAATAGATAATCCTTCAATTGCATGGCCAGATACACGCAAAACTATCGATATCGGTGTTATTGAAATTACGGAAGCAGTCCATGATAGTGCTACAGTGGAGCGTGATCTGCTCTTTCTGCCATCCCGATTACCAGCAGGAATCGAGCCAGCCGACCCGATGGTCTATCGCAGTCCAGCCTATATAATATCATACCAGCGTCGTCATCAATAAATCGAGAGAAAGTTAGGCTGGGACACTCAGCTATCTGAGGTACCTGGCGAATATCAGAGATCCTGGCAGCAGCAGATACAGATTCTTAACCAGATTACCTACAACCCAAGAAACTGCTATTGCAAGTAAGAGCCCTCCAACTAGAGGAGCTATCCCGCGAGGCAAGTTTCCTGTAAAATATGACCATTCAAAACAAGGTTTCAAAGTATACTGATAATGGACTGTAAATACGGTTAATGCATTAGCAATACACTGGTAGTATACTGGCAATTATACTTTTTTATTTTAAAAATTAGATTCTTGTTTAAATTAGTGTTTAGTTGCTATAGCACGTTTGATGTAGCTCATTTGAATAATTTATTATATATTGTAAAAATCGCATTTGATAGATAGTTTTGTGTTATATTTCCTGCACTGATAGGTCTGAAGATGCTGGCTAATTGGTTATAGAAAACCTTGGATAATTTTATACCCCTCATATCAACATACCTGTAAAACAGATAGCTCAGGGGTATTATTACTAACACAGACAGGACACAGGAAATCAGGACAGCTGCACCATAGGGTAATACCGGATGCAGGACGAGGAATAGTGCACAGGTGAGAGTGCTTATTACCAGGAAATGTACCAGGTACAGAGAATAGGATATTTTTCCGAGAAAGACCAGTACCGGAGAAGAAAATATTTTTTGCATCCGTTGACTGTTAAGTAAGACATACATTAACATGCCTGCACCAAGAATATGGTAAGCATACTTTGGTGTCTGGAAGAAACCGTTATCGAGAAACGCGTATAACGAATCAGCTGTCACGGTGCCTACAGGGTATGAACCTAAAAAAAGTCCCGAAGCCAGTACAATAGACAATATTACTTTATTGCTTGTTTTAAATATTGATGTCTTACCGTTGAATACGTCGGCGAGCCCCATTCCTATAATGAAAGCCAGATAGTAAGTGTTGAGGAAGAGCACGACTGCGGCAAGGTAAAATGTCCAGCGGGCACGCAGGGACCCGAAAAATAGAGCCATTGCAAAAACAAGCATCGATCCATAAAATTCTACTGACATGGTCCACAAAACAGGGTTATAGGTATCATCACCTGCGAAAAAAGTCCCCCAAGCCGCCTGTTTAATTGCTTCGGCAAGATCTGGTGTAAAAGTCCAGTAATTGGCATAATTATTGTTTCCTGAGATCATTACAGCTTCAATAAAGTAATGGTACATTTCGGTTGATGCCAGTAAGAATGATAACATTGTAGCTGCAAATACTGGAACAAATAATCTTATATATCGGCGTACTGCACCGCTTATTATTATGCTCCTGTCTTTTGTTTTAAAATATTTTTGAGTTAATACGTAGCCGCTAAGAACGAAGAAGATACAGACCGAAAAGTTCCCTGCGCCTATTAATCCCAGTGGTGTACTTGTAAATATCTTTTCAAGATTTCCGAGATGTGACGGCATCCGATCACTATAGATCATTGCCGGGAGTAATACTATAAAAAAGTGCATTAACATAACATTAATCGCAGCTACACCGCGCAGCCCATCAAGATAGCCAATCTTTTCGGTCATACTTATTGCTCAAGGAGGATTTCATTCAATGGTTTATACAGCTAGTCCTGCTGGAATTTAATGAATTATTCTGCCACCACTGCCCTTATTCTGTCTCAGTTCTGTTTCAGTGCTAGCTTTAGTGGGCATTGATCCTGAATAACGATAGTTACAGATAAAATAAGTCTTTCCATTTGTTCCAATTATGTTTTATTTGTATCGCTCACTAAGCAGAATTATGCTAGAAAAAATTGTTGACTAAGTGGAATTATATTAGAAAAAATTGCTTGACTTAGCAGAATTATGTTAGAAAAAATTGTGTGTAACAGGATAGAAGGCTCTAAATTAGATAGGATAGAAGGCCCTAAATTAGCTTTGATTATAAAAATTCTATTAATGGGGTTTCTATATTTACATAAAAAGTGTTATTACATCATAGAATTTTCATATCAATTCACTAAAAAAATTCCAAAGAATGGATTCGGGAGAATCCAGTTAATCTCCACTGATTTTTACTGTTAATTGAACTTCAGTCTTTCAGGACGGTGCCTCCATCCTCACAATTAGCTATAAACACTCCGTTATTAAGGACGCCGCCGGGAACATTAATGATTCCGTCTTCTATCCAGACTCTATAATTCTCAGAGATTAAACATCCTTCATCCTTTTGGAATATTGAGGAGTGCTTATAGTAGTTCAATCGTATAGTATCTGGGGTTTCCTCATAGAGTCCACATTCTTTGAATTTTTTATTTATGTAGACGTCAAACGTGCCATCATCGTGGAGAATAAAGTGGGTTGTTCTGTTAGTGTATTTTCTGGGCATAGGGATCACACTGGTTTTAATAAGTTAAGATATGAAATTTATTTTTCAGTTTAATCTATAGGGTTTTATTATAGGGTTTTATTTTTGATGCTGTTCGGCTTCATATACAGTTTCACATATTTATATATATTTACTTTTATTTATCATTTTTTAGGGTTTTCAACAGCATCTATAACAGCATTAAATTAGAATAATATAAGTTTTGTCTCTTTAAAACTCATTTTTATTCGGGTTGCTTAAACAGAAATTCGCGCTGGAAATTCTATTGTTGCCTTAGTGAGTTTTTGTTACAGGATATGTTTTTTGTTTACAGGATAGCAAAGATGTGTTGCTGTGGGGCTATTATCTAATCCTTGCCACTTGCTGCTCTTTCTTTTTTACATTAATTCCAACGATTCTTCCAGTTTGGTATAAATATAAAAAGACCCCGACAATTGACATTATTTCTAAAATTGTAAAGTAAATCATTTGTGAACTATCACCCAAATTATAATTATGCCAGATAAATAAAAGATAACCGAAGCAATAAATCATATTGGCATAATACGCTTTATTGACCATAACCATGTATGATGCTATTAAGTTAGGTACGATTATCCAAATAGTTTCTATCATTTTTCCTATCCATTTTTATTATGCGAGTCTCTAAGAACACATTATAATAGTATTATATAAAAGTTATGATAAAAATAAAATTATGCGGTCCTTTCTTACAATAACCGGACAACTTTTGTTTAAAATAAACCAGTTTATATAAAAATGTTAGCAGATGTTAAGTTTGATAGTACAATTCATGGAACTGTTTTGCTGCGAATTTGGATAAGTACAGACTAAAAACTCCTGCACAAAATTACCCCAATCCTTGTTTTAGTGGATCTTGCATTCGAATAAGCGTACGGTTCACCGGTTGCTTTGGATGGAATATGTTTCAATCCTTGTTTTAGTGGATCTTGCATTCGAATTCGAAGACAACAGGAGCCGGGCAGGAGTCTTTAAACGGTTTCAATCCTTGTTTTAGTGGATCTTGCATTCGAATCCGCCTACCCATGCTAAACGGTTATCCCCACATCCAGTTTCAATCCTTGTTTTAGTGGATCTTGCATTCGAATGTTTCCCCACCCTGAAAGAGACCTGAGACGAAAGAGTTTCAATCCTTGTTTTAGTGGATCTTGCATTCGAATGTTTCCCCACCCTGAAAGAGACCTGAGACGAAAGAGTTTCAATCCTTGTTTTAGTGGATCTTGCATTCGAATATGTAGATGGGATTGCCTAACCACTCACTTGTAAGTTTCAATCCTTGTTTTAGTGGATCTTGCATTCGAATTCGTAAATGCCGAGGATCACGAAACGTTTGTAGAATTGTTTCAATCCTTGTTTTAGTGGATCTTGCATTCGAATAGAATTCTTCAGTTCATCCCTGATAGGTCTTTCACCCGGTTTCAATCCTTGTTTTAGTGGATCTTGCATTCGAATGTTCTCACCGGACATGGTCGAGGATGGTATGACTAGTTTCAATCCTTGTTTTAGTGGATCTTGCATTCGAATCCATTTTGATTTTATTTTTTTCGTTTGATCTAACGGTTTCAATCCTTGTTTTAGTGGATCTTGCATTCGAATCTTAATTTAATCAGGCTTATAACTGAACTCCCCGACTGTTTCGATCCTTGTTTTAGTGGATCTTGCATTCGAATTTCAGACAAAAAAGAACGCAACTGTGGAGAAGGTATAGTTTCAATCCTTGTTTTAGTGGATCTTGCATTCGAATGATATTGTACGCGGGTGCAGTCGATTGTCCTTGAAAGGTTTCAATCCTTGTTTTAGTGGATCTTGCATTCGAATAAGTATCCGGTACGAACGCTCAGCTGTACATAGGCGGTTTCAATCCTTGTTTTAGTGGATCTTGCATTCGAATAAGTATTGGATGAGTACGAAGAGATGAAAAAGGAAAGTTTCAATCCTTGTTTTAGTGGATCTTGCATTCGAATTGGTCTTCCCGCTGTGCCCTCTGCACTCCCAGGAGAGTTTCAATCCTTGTTTTAGTGGATCTTGCATTCGAATTTCTAACGAGAAACAGGTAAGTTCTTGTCCAAATTGGTTTCAATCCTTGTTTTAGTGGATCTTGCATTCGAATAAAAGGAACTGCTGGAAGGTTATCTATACGAGCCATGTTTCAATCCTTGTTTTAGTGGATCTTGCATTCGAATAATTATGCAAGCGGAGGAACGGTATAGGAACCGCAGCAGTTTCAATCCTTGTTTTAGTGGATCTTGCATTCGAATATGGTTGAAATTACCTTCCCGCTTGGATTCTTCAGTGGTTTCAATCCTTGTTTTAGTGGATCTTGCATTCGAATGGGCTTGATGTCTTGCCAATGGATACAAAGAAGATATGTTTCAATCCTTGTTTTAGTGGATCTTGCATTCGAATAGCAGTCGAAAAGATTTTGAATGTCAGAGAAGAACGTTTCAATCCTTGTTTTAGTGGATCTTGCATTCGAATCAATCGACGACAAGATTACCTTTATTTACGGTACTGGTTTCAATCCTTGTTTTAGTGGATCTTGCATTCGAATGGATCGTCAGATGCTTTTGTGGAAAGAACTGTACGCGTTTCAATCCTTGTTTTAGTGGATCTTGCATTCGAATGAGCTGGATGTAATTCTCATCCTGGCTGCACTACGATGTTTCAATCCTTGTTTTAGTGGATCTTGCATTCGAATAGTTTTATATCAGTTTTGACGATTTCGGGAATATCAAGTTTCAATCCTTGTTTTAGTGGATCTTGCATTCGAATCAAGATTAAAGTTTTGTAGTAAAGCCCAAAGCCTAGTTTCAATCCTTGTTTTAGTGGATCTTGCATTCGAATATATTAAAACAGTTGACTGCCTACGCAAAAGAACACTGGTTTCAATCCTTGTTTTAGTGGATCTTGCATTCGAATGAGGTGGAAATGTCGAATGTCGAATTATGATACACAGTTTCAATCCTTGTTTTAGTGGATCTTGCATTCGAATCCGTCAATTTTTCAGGATCGAATGACCCATTTATAGTTTCAATCCTTGTTTTAGTGGATCTTGCATTCGAATTCAACCGCTACCGAATTTTCGTTTTTGAATACTTGGTTTCAATCCTTGTTTTAGTGGATCTTGCATTCGAATTCCGGGGGTTGAAGGTTGGCGGCCTTCAATCTCTACTGTTTCAATCCTTGTTTTAGTGGATCTTGCATTCGAATCTTTAATCTTGTCTTCTCTGCTCTCTCAATCTCAGTGTTTCAATCCTTGTTTTAGTGGATCTTGCATTCGAATCCAGTGTATGATAAAATGTACTGTCTGAAAGGGAAAAGCGGTTTCAATCCTTGTTTTAGTGGATCTTGCATTCGAATTTTTTTTCCCGTTTTCATCGAGAGAATTCCTCATGGTTTCAATCCTTGTTTTAGTGGATCTTGCATTCGAATCATCAAAAAATACCTCTTGAGTAGTGCCATCTTTAGTTTCAATCCTTGTTTTAGTGGATCTTGCATTCGAATTGGGATAAATGACGAGGTTGAGATTCAGGCAGCTAGTTTCAATCCTTGTTTTAGTGGATCTTGCATTCGAATCTAATCAACAAAAAAATTGAGGGAAACAATAATGAAGTTTCAATCCTTGTTTTAGTGGATCTTGCATTCGAATATATTTTATCTAAGAAGGCGAGAAATATTTACCTGTTTCAATCCTTGTTTTAGTGGATCTTGCATTCGAATTTTATACCAGTTTGCAAAATCCCAGTTTCCAGCTCTGGTTTCAATCCTTGTTTTAGTGGATCTTGCATTCGAATTAGTCAATCCCCAGGACGTCCAGGACCTCGATGAATTGTTTCAATCCTTGTTTTAGTGGATCTTGCATTCGAATATGGATATTCTTCTGTACGCTGTTCTGCTCGTTTTGGGTTTCAATCCTTGTTTTAGTGGATCTTGCATTCGAATGTGCTTAAGCTGTCTGGGAGGGTTGGGGCTGAAGATAGTTTCAATCCTTGTTTTAGTGGATCTTGCATTCGAATGTCGTTCAAGGTTCATCGTGGGGTAGTTGACATAAGTTTCAATCCTTGTTTTAGTGGATCTTGCATTCGAATTCTTAATGCAGAGATGGAGAATGCTGGAGTTCTGAGTGAGTTTCAATCCTTGTTTTAGTGGATCTTGCATTCGAATGTTAATGGTTGCAGGTGGAGCTGCAGCAGGAGCAGGTTTCAATCCTTGTTTTAGTGGATCTTGCATTCGAATGTATAACGAGGTAATCAGGGAAAGGCTAAAACAAAGTTTCAATCCTTGTTTTAGTGGATCTTGCATTCGAATCTGTCCCATACACATCTGAAAATTTCGTACCATTTGCGTTTCAATCCTTGTTTTAGTGGATCTTGCATTCGAATCTGTCAATAGCTCGGCATACGGTCCTTTCGGCAAAGTTTCAATCCTTGTTTTAGTGGATCTTGCATTCGAATAAATAGTACCCCAATCAATAGTCTTTTTATTGACCAGTTTCAATCCTTGTTTTAGTGGATCTTGCATTCGAATTGGTATGTCGTCATGTTCTGTCCTCAATGTCTATAGAGTTTCAATCCTTGTTTTAGTGGATCTTGCATTCGAATGATGGGGAAAGCTGCTCGGTCGCTGGACTTGTGGAGCAGTTTCAATCCTTGTTTTAGTGGATCTTGCATTCGAATGGGATGAAGAAACCACGCTCTTCGTAGATTTTCCGGGTTTCAATCCTTGTTTTAGTGGATCTTGCATTCGAATAATTAACTCGGATAATTTAGTTCTGAAGGGCAAAACGTTTCAATCCTTGTTTTAGTGGATCTTGCATTCGAATCTTTATTTGTACGGGGTGTACGGGGTATTTTTGAAAAAGTTTCAATCCTTGTTTTAGTGGATCTTGCATTCGAATATCATATAGAGCGATCCAGGGTTTAGCGAGATTTTGGTTTCAATCCTTGTTTTAGTGGATCTTGCATTCGAATCAAGATTTTTAATAATTACATGGAGCCTTACGCTTGTTTCAATCCTTGTTTTAGTGGATCTTGCATTCGAATTACTCCAAATGCTGCAACAACCCTCTCAACAGGTGGGTTTCAATCCTTGTTTTAGTGGATCTTGCATTCGAATTTATTTCTTTTTTTTTCAAAAACGTTGACACTTATTGTTTCAATCCTTGTTTTAGTGGATCTTGCATTCGAATTTTTCCTTTTTCCTTTTCTTCAAGAAGATATTTCGGTTTCAATCCTTGTTTTAGTGGATCTTGCATTCGAATGTTATTTTAAGGAGCAGCCATGAAGATTATGAAATTAGTTTCAATCCTTGTTTTAGTGGATCTTGCATTCGAATAGGGGAAAATTTTCTTTTATTTGGTTAGAAAAAGCCTGAAATTGGTCCTATATTAAAACTAAATTTCTTGTTGGGATATTATCAAACCCTTTATAAATACAAGAAATATAATGCTTTCATGGTTTTTGGCTATTATGTATATGCTATTCTACTTATTAAAATCTTGGTTTATTCTTTAACCAGCAATATTTTCTACAGCACAAGTCAATTTCCTAAGTCTGCAGCCAGAAGATTATTGTTTAAGCTTATAACGGTATTTGTATAAAATCGAATATTTTTTACTCTTTTTTAAAATTATAGCTTAACTTACCACTTCACATACAAAAATCTTTAGCGAATTTACATTCACGGCATACCCCTGCGCTGCTGTTTTTTCAATATTAACAAGCTATCAAATTTCTTTCGTCCTTTTGTTGATCTCTGCGATTTTTTCCCAGAACTGTGTAAATTTTTGTGTCAAAAATTTAATATACTACTGTGTATAAAATAGTATCAAGTTAGATGAAGATAAGGGGGAGCTTTCGAATTTTTTAAATTTATTTTTGTTAAGTTCTGGGCGATCCTTATTAAAAAACTTTATAAGTAGGCAAATACTTTAAAAATGGAAGGGACCAAATTATAATAATAATGGGTGGTAATAGTGGGAAACTCCTTCGAGTATGGTCAATACGCAACAATTTCTGGAAGACACTCTGAACCTGTAAGCGGTATAATCAAAGTTGACCTGTATAGAGACGAACAAGAAATTTTACAGGGGTTTGTGCGTAGTAAAGCTGAACAGAAAACAAAATATTATAGCAACAGAATAGCTGAAATGAATCGGAAATACGGCATGGATTACTCAACTTTTCAAAACAGGGTTTATTTAAGAGCAGCCGAGATAGATCTTGAGGAGTGGAATGACCTCGTACTATGGGGAGGTTACGTCAAAGCATATCGATACTGGGCACAGTTCTGCTGAGCTCAGGTTTAAATGCTGGAAACCTGCCGTTCTAGATACTTCATATATTAAGCTCTTGCACAACGAGGAAGAATTAAATATATTTTTTCCGCAATCGAAAAGAGAATAGCATTTATAAGTTATTTCTAACTTTTTTCGGCATCCATAGCTACAGGCTTTATCTTAATTGAAAAACGGAAGAACCTGTGAAGTTATAGAATTTTTATACTATTTCTCATGAACTAACTGGGTAATGTAATGGGCTATTTAATATATCAATTCTCTAAAACTCTTGACTCAATATAAATTGTCTCCACATTCTTTTTTTATAGGTTCACTGTGAATTTAAGCTTATATTTTACTTAATTGCTGAACTTTCCTGCCCTTAGAAACTCCCTTAAAGCTAAGTAGTTAAAAAAATCTAAAAAGATTAATTGAAAAGGGGTTTAAAAGGTTAGTTAAAAAAAGGTTAAAAAGGTTAATTGAAAAGAGGCTAAAAAGGTTAATTGAAAAACAGGAGAAAATTAACCTTCTAATTTTAGTTTTAGCCTATCAATTTAAATTCATTAATCAGGTCTGTCATGTCAAGCTCAAATCCAACAACTGCATACCCCAGGGTAAAATTGCTTATAACCTCAGGATGGAATTCTCCAAAAACCCCAATTTTTTTGCCCTTAATATAGACATCAGCCCGCCTGCCTTCAAGAAAAGCAGGGTCTTCGGATTCCTTCACCTCATAGGGGAGCATCATTTCCCTCATGAAGGCATCCACTACCTCATAAACCTCGGTGAAGTTTGCCTGCGGGTGAATTGAAACTGCAGCTACGTGCTGTCTTGTTATTTCGTTGCGTACAACCTCCCCGAACTCGAAGATTTTTTGAGGAAGTTCCCTGTGCTGGTTTAATGCAAGGATCTCAAGGAGGTTGGGAAGCAAAGCTGTCCTGACCATTGTCTGGTCTTCGCTAATCGAGTGAAGGACATGCGTGACATCATCCGTCTTTTGCCTGCGCATGTTCTCAAAATTGATTTTTTCACTGGTGAGCGTAAAGGGCATGACCTCATAGTAGCCAAGACCAACCATTATTTCATTTATAGGAGAGTGAATCAAAGAAATCGGATGTGCCTTTCCTGCAGTATAGGTCTCGGGAATCCTTAGTTTGATATTCTCATACCCATAACCTTTGCCTATATCCTCGATAAGGTCGTAGTTATGAAGAATGTCAGCCCTGTAAGCCGGAACTTTCACCTCAACAATTTCTTCGTCAAGAACTTCTGCTCCAAAACGCATCCTCTCAAGCTGTTTAACTATTTCTTCCAGCGAGAGTTCCATGCCGAGAAGGGATTTTACCTCAGACTTTGTAAGGAGCCTGCTCTTCGGCTCAAGGTCAGGCAGGATTAACTCTTCGCAGTCGGGTCTGATAACCTTTACAGACTCTATCCGCCCGCCCCTTTCCGCAAGCGCGGTAACTACAATATTCAGGGCAGTGTATACGGCTTCTCCTAGCCCTGTGACATCGATGAAAAGGTCGGTAGTTTTCTCAGTCACGCTTGTAAGTGTCCCGTTAATAATAGGCGGGAAGGACAGCACATTGTCGTCAGCATCCAGAATGATAGGATATTTATCAAAGTCCCTGACAAGATGGGCAAACCTTTTACCTTTGGGATGCTTTTCCAGGATTTCGGTCATGCTCATTTTTTCAGTGTAATCCAGAGGCACGAACTCGAAACTCGGGTCAATAGCCATATACCTGAAAGGCGGCTTTACGTTTGAGAGGTCGTGCACGCCTATTGATACTTTTTTCCTGTTTCTTCCAAGCCCCCAGTGTAGATCTTCCTGAAGATCCATAAGGGATTTTATGGAAGAGGATGTGAACTTTACGCCTCTTACAACTGCACTCCCGAGAAAAGGCCTGATTCTCAGGATATCCTGGCTGACAAAAATCGAAACGTTTGACGGATGTACCTCATACTCGGGCAGCCCGGTCTCAATATCCAGGAAACCTCGTATTGCCCTGGCTACCCCTTCCACACTATAAAGATCAGGTCTATCAGGGAAGAATTCGATATCGATAGACTCTTCTTCAATCCTTTCGATGTCGGCTCCTATCATGGGCACCCTATTTATTATAGTTTCCTTATCGGTTCCTGTGAGTTTCTCGAGGTCGTCATACTGCAAGGTAATTACTGGCATTGGAAATTCATCTCGTGCATGGTGTGGAAAATATATTTTTTAAATATACATCTAATTAGAAAGAATAAGATATATTGTCTTAGAAAATGCTAAGAGATTCTCTCTTTAAGGTATAATTCTTTTGTGAATAACTACAACTTAACTTCCAAAATACTCAACTTTAGATTTAACGTTTTTGTTTGAGGCGGTGTTTGAAGAACTTCAAAAAAAATTGAAAATCTGGAAAGCCTGGAAAACACAGCTCTGGGAGCGAGTTTGTGCTAGAGTCTCAAATTTAAACTGGCTTTTCGCTATTTTGAGTGGGTAATTTACATCCATTTCCTGAGTATTGAAGCAACATGTTCAAAATTTAGAAAGTTTTATTATTTAAAATCAAATTCGAGCTCATTGTTTTTCCCCTTGATCGAATAACTGTATAGTTAATGAATTATTTTTTCAACGCATAAAAAACGGCGAAGAGTTTTTAAATTGTAATTCGTTGAGGCAGGAAATATATTTAAACAATAAACTCAGATTTATTCAAAATAATATATTAAAATATTTGTATAGTTCTAGAGCTATCACAAAACCAATCTTATTCCCAAATCATAACTTTTCAGAAAGATTTCCATAATCAGAAATCGATTGATTATTCAGAATCGGGATTTAGAGAAGTGATATTGAATTTTGGGATAAGTTCATAGTCAAAAATTTCACTGAGGGCAATTAATGAATACTTCATGCCTATGTTCAGGTTCAATATTCTTAGTTAAAATGTTCAGACACTTAAATACCTCTGCCCTAGCTCCAGAGGAGTAAAATAAATGATAACATCTTTACTGGCACATATTGACGTACTTCTTGGCTTTGGCATTTTAATTCTTACTATATTCTACAGATTTGACTTCCCTCCTGTACTGGGTTATCTTGTAACAGGTATGCTGATAGGACCTTATGGGATCGGCATTATAAATGGAGGAGAGATTGTAGATTTAAATTCCGAGCTTGGTGTGATCTTCCTTCTTTTTACAATAGGAGTTGACCTTTCCTTAGGGGAACTCTGGAAAATGAGAAGGGATGTACTGCTTGGGGGAACTCTCCATTTGCTCTTTACAACAGCATTAATTTTTGTTGTATGTTCCGCTTTAGGCTTTAGTCCAGCGACATCTGTCTTTCTCGGTTTGTTAATTTCACTTAGCAGTACCGCAATAGTAATCAAGATTTTTCAGGACAGAAATGAAGTCAATACTGCTCATGGGAAAACTTCGCTTGCAATTCTGATATTTCAGGATCTTGCAATTGTACCTCTGATGTTGATCACTCCGATACTTGCAGGAAATTCTGTAAGTTTTGACGGAGCCCTTCCAGGTATGTTGCTCAAAGGTTCGCTCATTATCCTGGTTTTCATTCTGAGCGACAAATTTCTGTTTCCCTGGATATTTTAGTAGGTAAGACCGGAAGCAAACAATTGTTTCTAGCCAGTGTTGTATTCATCTGTTTATCATCAGCGGTCTTTACCTCGAGTATCGGGCTGTCAACAGCTTTTGGAGCTCTCTTAGCTGGAGTCATTATGTCTGATTCCCAGTACAGTAAACAGGCAATGGGTAATATTTTACCTTTGAAAGACGCGTTTATGTGTTTCTTTTTTGTGTCTGTAGGCATGCTTCTGGATATTAACTATTTACTTGATAACCTCCAGATTCTCGTATTTGCAACACTCGCCTTAATTATCGTAAAATCAATAGCTGGAGTTGTTGCAAATCTCTTTCTTGGGGCTCCTCTCCGTACAACTATATTGACAGGACTTGCACTTTCACAGGTAGGAGAATTCTCTTTTGTTCTTTCCAGATTAGGAGTAGAATATTCACTCCTGACAGAAGAGACTTACCAGGCATTTCTGGCGGTTTCAATCCTTACTATGGGTGCTGCGCCTTTTTTGATTAATGCTGCCTACAAGCCTGTTGACTTTATTGTCAGAAAGGTTTCAGAGACTCCTCTCGGCATGAAAATTGTAAATGGTTTCTATTCAAGCTCTCTTCAAGAGGAAACCGATGTTGAACCTGACATAAAAGACCACATTATAATCGTAGGCTTCGGTTTTTCCGGGAAGGCAATTTCAAATGCTGCAAAAACTGCAGGTATCCCTTATATCATCGTGGAATCAGACCCTGAAACTGTCAAACAGGAAAAAATGAAAGGAGAAAGTATACAATATGGGGATGCGGTATTTGGGGCTGTACTGGAACATGCGGGAATAAAAAATGCAAGAGTTCTTGTAATTGCGATTTCAGATGAAGCCTCTACAAGGAGAATAGTCGAGAAGGCAAAAGAGTTGAACCCTAATGTCTGCATTATTACCAGGGTATGGGATTTACAGGAAATGGAATATCTCAATGACCTCGGTGCAGATGAAATTATCCCCGAAGAATACGAAACTTCAGTAGAGATCTTTTTCCGCATACTGAGAAAGTATCTGGTGCCACAGGAAGATATTGAAAAGTTGGTTAACGACCTGCGATCTAACGGCTATTTAATGATGCGAAAATTGTCTGTCGATACAAGTACAGAATTTAACAGCGAATTCAGTCTAAAGGATGGGCTTCCAGGAGTAGATATTCAGGTGGTTAAAGTAGAAGAAGGCTCTAATTTTGACGGAAAAACCCTGGCAGATCTGGAATTAAGGAAAAAATATAGAGTGACAGTACTTTCTATTCGTAGGGATTCAGAAATGATCTATGTTCCTGATGGGAACTCCCTCATCCAGGCAAAAGACGTCTGCGTTATTTTGGGAGAACCCAAGGATCTTTTCAATATAAGAAAGTTCTTTGAAAATGTTCACGAATAAGCGTCATTTTCTTTGCAACTTTTTAGAGAATAAACTATGCCTTACCCTACTTTTATAAGTAATAAAAAAGCTCTCTTCCCTAAATAAGGAGCAGCCGAAAAATGATGATCGCAGGAATTGATGAAGCCGGAAAAGGTCCTGTAATCGGACCCATGTGCGTAGGAGGCATAAAAATAGAGGAGTCGAGAGCCCATATTCTCAAAGTTCTCGGGGTTGCAGATTCCAAGAAACTGACGCCGAAAAAACGGGAGCATCTTGCAGCCCAGATAAAAAAATATGCGGACGACTTTTTTATTCTGGAGGTCAGCCCTTCTCAGATTGACGAACTCAGGAAGATCATGAGCATGAACGAGATTATGGTTGTCTGTTTCTCGAAGGTGCTCGAATATCTGAAACCAGATGTAGTTTTTGCCGATGCAGCTGATGTTAAAGCCGAGCGTTTTGCATACAACCTCCGCAGACAATATGCAAAAACCAACCCTGCCCATGCAGAGGAAATCGAAATAATCTGCGAACATCAGGCAGATATGATCTATCCCGTTGTTTCGGCTGCTTCAATTATTGCAAAGGTGCGCAGGGACGAGCTTATAAAGGAACTCAAGCAGGAATGGGGCGATTTCGGCAGCGGTTACCCCTCAGACCCCAAGACAAAAGAATTCCTGCTGAAATGGGGAAAAGAGCACTCAGGAGAGTTTCCCAGTATAGTCAGGCAGTCCTGGCAGACTCTAGTAAATATCAGGGAAGAACTGAAAAAGGATGGACTTAAGTGAAAAATCGGAAATTGTAAAAAGAGAGAAAGTTCATAAAAATGAAAAGAATTTCGAAATATAAAAATTCTTTTCACTCGAAATTCCAGTAGATTTTACACTAGCAATAAATCATTATACTTACATATCTATGTTATTCTCATTCGTATTTTCCAGGGTTTCTTCTGAGGAAACATTCTCGACAAGAGGCATGTAATCTATATTTCCGGTTGTCTCGTTGACAACGTAAGGCGTGTCTCCTATACCGTTTCCATCAGCATCTGTTCCGTTATAATCATTCCATGTATTGCCTGCTGAACTGCTGTTCCATGTGTTCGTTCCTTCATCTTCAGCATTGAAGAAGTTGAAGAAGTCATTCAGGTAAATCGTGTTACCGGATGATCCGCTGGAATATATCCCAATTCCATTCATGTATATGCTGTTATTAGTCAGGAAATTGGATTCAGCCGTATTGTCAAGCACAATTCCATTATCGTTTCTTAAAACGAAGTTATTTTCAAGTGTGTTCATTCTTGATGTGGACAGTAAGATTCCTATCTCATTTGATTCTACAGTGTTGCCCATAAGGGTATTGTTAGTAGAATTGTCTATGTGAATTCCGTGGTTGTTAATTGTAGCCACATTATTTGACAACTCATTTTCGTTAGATTGGGTCAGGTAAATTCCGCTGGCTCCAAAACCTATAAGGTTGTTGTCAAGGTGGTTAAAATGGGAATTGCTGAGGCCAATGCCAATATCATTCAATATCAGCGTATTGTTACTTATTAAGCAGTTTTGCACGCCTTCAAGGGAAATCCCGACCTCTCTGTCCATATCCATTCCTGAAGGGCCTCCTGCAATATAGAAGCCACTTATTGTCACGTTGTTTGACCTTATGGTGAATACATCCTCAGCCGGAATTGCACCAATTACATAGGTGCGATTCATCATGTCACCCGAAAGGTCGGTGCTCGAGATAATTGAAATTTCCTTATTTACGTTTACATTTTCTCTGTATACGCCAGGGCTTACGAGGATTGTATCTCCATTCTGTGCATTATTAATAGCTTCCTGGATCGAAGTATAGTTTCCTTCCCCATTACTGCCTACGGTGAAAACAGCAGCATCTGCCTGAGTAGATGCCACCCCGAGCACAAGAAGAAGGGCTATGCAAATACTCTGGATCGGTTTTCCTTTCATAGACTGATACTCCCCCTATTAATTATATAGCTAGAAAGATAATTCCTGTCTTTATAATAATTCATAAGAATAATTATCTGAGTTAATAAAAAGATTTTGAAATATATATTCTGAAAAATAAACCTGAACTTATATTTATAAATGCTTTCAATAATTAATTGTAATCGGAAATCTCAGTCAGCACAGGAAACTTGATTTGTATAGCCCGGTAAGAGATCACCAAGAAAGAGAGAAATTTGTCGCAAGAATACCGAAATAGATAAAAGCGTTTAATATAATTAACAGGCACTAATTGCCAGATTAAACTTCCAGATTAAATTGCTAGATCCAACTGTCAGATTAAATTGCAGATTCAACTAGATGAAATTGCCAGATTAAACTACCAGATATGGAAGTAACAGGACTCTCAAAATAAAAACGACAAAACAAAAATATTGATAAACAGAATTAATAACCATATAACTTAGCAGATAAATTAAAATAGTAAATAAATTAAAGTGACAAAAAATTAAAGTGGCAAAATAATTAAAGTCACAGCATAAATTAAAGAGCAAAAGCGGACTAATCAGAAATTTTCCGTGATATAATCCATCATTGACTCGAATACCCGCAGGCCATCGTCTGAGCCCAAAATTGCCTCGGAGGCTCTTTCCGGATGGGGCATGAGACCTAAAATGTTTCTTGAAGAGTTTACTATTCCTGCAATATTCTCAAGAGACCCGTTAGGGTTAGATGCTTCTGTTACTTTTCCGTTTTCATCAACATACCTGAAGACAACCTGCTCGTTCTCGTCAAGCTCTGCCAGGCTTTTCTCTTCGGCATAGAACTGCCCTTCCATATGAGCTATGGGCATCCTGACAATCTCGCCTTTCCTGAACTTCGAGGTAAAAGGCGTATCAACAGTCTCTACCCTTAGGTTTGTCCAGTGGCATCTGAATTTAGGATACTGGTTAGTTGTCAGGGCTCCCTCCAGCAGGCGGGCTTCGGTGAGAATCTGGAAGCCGTTGCAGATCCCCAGGATAGGCTTGCCTTCGGCTGCAAGTTTTTTCACTGAATTCATAATTGGGGTGAGGGCTGCAATCGCTCCTGCCCTGAGATAGTCTCCGTAGGAGAAACCACCAGGTACAACTACTCCGTCAAAACCAGTAAGATCCTCCTGTTTGTACCAGACAGTCTCGGCGTTCACACCCACAACATCTTTAAGGACATGCAGAACGTCAAGGTCGCAGTTTGTGCCTCCGAACTGAAGTATGGCAATTTTCATTTTTTCCCCTCAAGTTTCAAAGTTTTAGTTTTTCTGACCTCAATCGTCTTTCCACAATAGTTCATTTAAGTTCCTTGAGCTCGACTGTATAATTGTGGATGATTGGGTTTGCAATAAGCTTCTGGCACATCTCGTCAACTTTCTGCGCTGCAAGCTCTGCAGATTCAGCTTCAAGCACGATTTCGTACAGCCTTGCGGTTTTTACGCTATCAACCTGGTAGCCAAGTTGTCCGAGAGCCCTTTTTATGGTTGTGCCTTCAGGATCAAGCATACCTGCTTTCTGTTCAATTCTAACTGTTGCCTGGTACTGCATCTTTATAAGCCTCAATTTTAAATTTTGAAATTAAACGAAAATCCCGCTTTTAGAAGTCCGATAATGGATTAAAAGTGAGGGATCAAGTGTAAGGTCATGTAATTTGAAAGTAAACAATTATGGTTTTGAATCAAATAATTAGAAGGCATTTTATTATTCTAGCGATCTTTCTTATTCACTTTTCAATGCTGGCTTGTTTTTAACTTGCCTTGCCAGCACTGATTTCAAGGGAAATAAGGATAAAAGCTATTTAATCTTATGGGTCTTAGAGAATAAAAAGTACATTTTTATTTCTTTTGCTTTAAATTCTTGGTTTGTTGCTAGAGCCTTACGCTTGTCAAGACTGTAGAGCATTCCGAAAATAGCCTTTCAGTAAACTGTTCCGAAAATAGTTTAAAGAATGCTCACGGACTTCTGAGGAAAGCAGGTTCATTTTATGTTTTTGAAATTTTCAACGTCATTAAATATTTCGCCGATCTCAAAAATAAATGCCTTGAACAAAACTTATGTCATGAATTGTTTTTTAGGTCGATTATGATATATATCCCTATCCTTATAAGACTAGTAGATTGAGAGTTCTAGGGTTTCCTCTCAATCTCTGGGTTGGATCGCAGGTAGGGACGAGAATAGGGACTCGAACCCTACCATCTACTTATAGAATGAGATTAAGAGCAATGGGGTTTCCTCTTAATCTCCGGGTTGGATCGCAGGTAGGGACGAGAATAGGGACTCGGACCTACCATCTACTTCTAGACCAATAAATTACTTTTAAAATAATACTGCCTTTTAGCAAGCACTTTTAAAAGCAATTTTTAAAAGCCTCTCTTTTTCTTACAATGTCATTCGGCGTTAATAAAGCTTATGATTGACTCCAGATTCAAACCTTTTAAATATACCTCTTTTATCAATCAATTGTAGTGCCTGTATTAAATTCTTGAGATCATGTCTCCCAATAGTGATTATCCATTCAGACTACTCTGAAAGTTAGCAGGATATTCAAGGGATTAAAGAGCAGCCTGATTAATAGAAAAATACTGAGTAGTCAAAAAAATTGCTGGCTGCTTAAAAATTACTGAAAACCACCTGAAAGCCGCTACAAAATTATTTTGAGAATCCTTAGAGAAAGGTAAAAAACACCATAGGCAGAGAAGCCTCTTCTCCACCCGTCTTTTCCACAACGCAGTTTTTCAAAACTCAATTTTTTTTCATGCCTTAAAATCTTCAGATTTTCACGTTTTCTCTTGCCCACTGCACTCCGGCTTCGAGAACCATCTGGTTGAACTCAATAACTTTAGGCTTCCCTGCGAAGTTTTCAGCAAGAGCTTCCTTGAAGACTTCCTCTTCCAGACCTGTTGCGTTAAGACCAGCGAGGACTCCAAGCATGAATGAGTTGGCAGCCTTTTCTGAACCAGCTTCCTTGGCTTTTTCGGTTGCAGGGACTGAAATGGCTCTGGCATGTGCAGGCGTTTCGACCTCGCCAATAGAGGAATCATAGAGGATAAGCCCTCCTTCACGGACTGTCCCTTTGAACCTTTCAAGGGAAGGACGGTTCATAGCTATCAGGATGTCAGGGGTATAAACCGTAGGAGAGCCTATGGGCTGTCCTGAAATAACAACCGAACAGTTTGATGTGCCCCCTCTCTGCTCCGGACCATAGGATGGGAACCATGATGCATTGAGGTTTGCCTTTACTCCAGCCTGGGCAAGGATAATGCCCATGCTGAGGACACCCTGCCCTCCAAAACCTGCAATTTTGGTCTGGATCGGGGCAAAATCCGTTCTGGCAGGTTTCTCTTCAGCAGCCGCCTCAATGCCGTACAGCTTCTCAAGGGTTTCAGTTGTAAAGTCACTGACTCCGCGGTGGAGAGGTTCGACTTCTTCGGATCTGTCTCTGAAGTTCTTGACTGGGAATTCTTTTTCCATTTCCTCATTTATGAAACGGACAGCCTGTTCCGCATTCATTCTGAGGTTAGTCGGGCAGGCAGCAAGAACCTCAACAAAAGCATATCCTTTGCCATCACGCTGGATCTCAAGCGCCTTCCTTATGGCTTTTCTGGCTTTTCTTATGTGGGAAATATCCGAAACTGAGACCCTCTCAATAAAAACCGGAGCTTTAAGGTTGTCCAGTAACTCGCACATATGGAGAGGATAGCCTGCAAACCTGGGATCTCTGCCCTCAGGACATGTTGTGGTTTTTTCACCCACAAGGGTTGTAGGTGCCATTTGTCCTCCTGTCATTCCGTAAACGGTATTGTTTACAAAAAAGACTGCGAGCTTTTCACCCCGATTTGCAGCCTGAAGAGTCTCATTCAGGCCTATGGAAGCAAGGTCTCCATCTCCCTGGTAAGAAATAACCACGGCATTTTCTTCGGCTCTGGAAACCCCTGTTCCTACCGCAGGCGCCCGTCCATGGGCAACCTGAATATTGCCTGTATCGAAATAATAGTAAGCAAAGACCGCACAGCCCACAGGGCTGATCATAATGGTTCTGTCCTGAATCCCGAGATCGTCAATTGCCTCGGCAATAAGCTTGTGCAAAACCCCATGCCCACAGCCAGGGCAGTAGTGAGTGGCTGTTGAAGCTGCCCCTCCTTTGCGAGGGTAATCCGCATACAGGGCTTTTGGCCTTCCAATAACTTTTTCTCCATTAATAATTTCTGCTGCCATTTTCATGCCTCCCCTGCAATTTTCCTGATTTTATCCATAATCTGGTCAAGGGTGATCAGGTTTCCTCCCATACGGTTTACGAGTTCCACAGGCTGTGAGCAGCTAATTGCAAGCTTGATGTCGTCTTTCATCTGTCCGTTGCTCATTTCCACGGAAATAAAGGAGCAACCCTTGTCTGCCAGAGCTTTCAACGGCGCTTCAGGGAATGGGAAGAGCGTTTTTGGTCTGAAAAGCCCTACTTTGATACCCTCCTGCCTTGAAAGATCCACAGCTGACCTGCAAATCCTGCTGCTGATCCCGTAAGAGACAAGGACAATAGAAGCATCCTCGGTCAGGTATTCCTCATAATCGACTTCGTTCTGCCTTATAAGCTCGTACTTTGCCTGCAGTTTTTCATTAAATCTTCCAAGCTCATTAAAGTCCAGGAAGATCGAGGTTATCAGGTTATGTCGGGTTTCGGCTGTACCGTTGACAGCCCAGGTGGTATCGATTTCAGGAACAATAGCTTGCTTTGGGAACTCAAGGGACTCAATCATCTGCCCGAGCACACCATCTGCAAGTACCACAACGGGGTTTCTGTACTTGAAAGCAAGCTCAAAAGCTTTCATAGTAAAGTCGCACATCTCCTGCACTGAATTCGGGGCAAGCACTATATTTTTGTAGTTTCCGTGCCCCCCGCCTTTTACCACCTGATTATAGTCCGCCTGTTCAGGTCCTATGTTCCCCAAGCCTGGACCTGCCCTCATAACATCTACAAGTACGCAGGGAAGCTCGGCACCGGCAAGGTAGGAAAGCCCTTCCTGCATCAGGCTAATTCCAGGGCCTGAAGAAGCTGTCATAACCCTGTGCCCTGCTGACGCCCCTCCGTAGACCATGTTAATGGCCGACTCTTCGGATTCAGCCTGAACGAATTTCCTGTCTACTTTAGGGAAATATTTGGACGCATCATGCAGAATTTCACTTGCCGGAGTAATCGGGTATCCGAAGAAACAATCACATCCTGCATAGAGTGCCCCGACGATTACTGCGGAGTTACCTTTCATGAGTCGTGTTGCCATATTTTTCCTCCTTTTCTGCCTTATTCCGCTTCCTCAATTTTCAGGGGGATATGAATCTCGATTGCAAGCGGTTCTGGGCAGGTATAATAACAATTCGCGCAGCCTGAGCAGCCCTCTCCTTTGTATTCCACATAATGGTAGCCCCGTGAGTTCAGGTTTTCACTCATGAAAAGCACATCTTTCGGGCAGGCTAGAAGGCAGCGCCCACAGGCTTTACACTCCAGAGTATTAATAACAGGGTATGCTTCTTTTTTATCATCCTTTGGCATATGAATCCTCATTTTATTCCTTTTTCAGTTGCCCTTTGGGCTCTTCTCAGCTTTCAGGTCCATTTTCGGATCTGGGACCATCCGGAGTTTTATTTTTTCCCCGAACTTTTTAAGTCCGTGATTTTTTATCCGGTTTCTGTGACAGAATGAAAGCCTTGAATTATCAATTTATTTTTTACAATCTAAACCATAAGTCTGCTAATCCCGTATGTAGCATGAATAGTCGTTGTATTCCGTAAATTAAAATTTCTTAAATTAACGGGAATAATTAATTGCAAAATGAATCCGAAATCAGATTTCTCAGAGTAAACTTTTCACAAGGTTTAAGATACTTATTTCTTTCTTTTCTTTTTCTTTTTTTAATCTGATCCGAGACTTATTGATTCCAGGGTCAAAATGGACAGAATTAAATCTGATCCTGTTTATACTAATTGGATCCGATCCTCCGTAGCTAAATTTTCCAGTTTTTCTTCAGACTATTCTCAGGATCATTCCTGGCTTTCTAAACCCTGGTCTTTGTGCCGGATCTCAACCCTGCGGATTTTTCCGCTGATGGTCTTTGGAAGTTCCTCAACAAAATCTATAATGCGTGGGTACTTGTAAGGGGCAGTGACTCTTTTTACGTGCTCCTGAAGTTCCTTTTTAAGCGCGTCTCCGGGTGTGTACCCTTTTGTGAGCACAACAGTTGCCTTGATAACCTGGCCTCTTATAGGGTCAGGAGCACCTGTAATTGCGCATTCAAGCACCGCAGGATGCTGGATAAGGGCACTTTCTACTTCGAAGGGTCCGACTTTGTATCCTGAGGTCTTTATGATATCGTCAGCCCTTCCCACAAACCACAGGTAGCCGTCTTCGTCCTTCCAGGCCATATCTCCTGTGTGGTAATAGCCATCGTGCCAGGTTTCCTTAGTTTTCTCAGGATCTTTTCCGTAGTGAACAAAGAGCCCTACAGGCTTTCCTTCCATTGTATTGATGACGATTTCTCCCTCTTCCCCGACTTCACAGATCCTGCCGTCCCTGTCCATCAATTCGATTTTAAAACCAGGAGATGGCTTCCCTATTGATCCGGGCTTAGGTTCCATCCAGGGATAGGTCGCAATGGTCACAACAGTTTCAGTTTGCCCGAAGCCTTCCATAAGCTTTATTCCGGTGAATTCCAGAAATCGGTTGTATACCTCAGGGTTAAGAGGTTCACCTGCAACAACCGCGTATTTCAGGGTACCGAAATCATATTTTGAGAGGTCTTCCTTAATCAGGAAGCGATAGATTGTAGGCGGGGCACAGAAAGTTGTAACCCCGTGTCTCGAGGCTTTTTCAAGCAAGTTTTTGGCATCAAAACGGTCATAGTCATAGACAAAAACCGCACAACCTGCGATCCATTGCCCATAGAGTTTTCCCCATACGCATTTTCCCCAGCCGCTGTCTGCAACCGTATAGTGAAGCCCGTCATCTTCCACTTTCTGCCAGTATTTTGCAGTGAGAATGTGTCCTAGAGGGTAGGTAAAGTCATGTTCTACCATTTTCGGGAAACCAGCAGTCCCTGAGGAGAAATAAGCGAGGGAAATATCGCTGTTTTTTGTAGCAGCCTCGCCTGTAGGACGTTCAAAATCTGCTGAAGCCTCTTCAAGTTCTTTCCTGAAATCAATCCAGCCTTCTCGAGCTTTTCCTCCAACTACTGCTTTTTTGAGTGGGATATTCCCACACTGGGAATGTGCTTCGTCTACCTGTTCGGGAACTCCATCTTCCGCTATGCAAACAATCATCTTTAGTCCGGCTTTTTCGATCCGGTATACAATATCCCGCGTCTTGAGCATATGTGTTGCAGGTACGGCAATGGCTCCCAGTTTATGCAGTGCAAGGATACAAAACCAGAACTCATACCTGCTCTTTAAGGTGAGCATTACATAGTCGCCTTTCCCTATTCCATGCTTTGCAAAGAAATTCGCGGCTTTATCGCTGTAGTACTTCATATCTTTGAAAGTAAAGCGCCTCTCTTCCCCTTCATCATTACACCAGACCATAGCAAGCTTTTCAGGGGAATCTCTCGCATAGACATCGACTACGTCATAGGCAAAGTTGAAGTTTTCAGGAACAAGGATTTTAAAATTCTCTTTGAAATCCTCATAGGAATCAAAATCGGTTTTGGAAACAAATTTATTGAGCAAAGAGGTCATTTGGACACCCGTTTTATCTGCTTTTTTCATAGCTTGTATGTTTTTGAGGGCTTCTGTGCCTGATTCTAATCCTGATTTTGCCCTGCTTCTCGATTTTTCTGCCAGTTTGAGACCAAACATAAATCAGATCAGGTTAAATGCAGGTCAAGTTGACTGCGTTAAATCAGATATTATCAAACCGAATATCCTCAAGCAAATTATCATTGAGTCGTATTATCAAACCGAGCTGTATTGTATTATTACATTATAGCTGCCAGGAATCTGGCTGTTTCTCCATTCAGAGCTTCCATGGCGTGCTTATAAGAGGAATCAAAGTAAATAGAATCTCCTTTATTCAGGATAATCTCATTATTGTGGATATAGACCTTCAGGCTTCCTTCCAGTACATAGTTAAATTCCTGCCCAGGGTGGGAATTGGTTTCAGGTTTTGCTCCGGGCGGTTTGGGCTCGACTGTCACTATAAAAAATTCAGCTTTCTTGTGAATAAATTTTTCAGCCAGGTTCTGGTACTTGTACTGCTTCCTTCTCTCAACGCTAACTCCTTTTCCATCCCGTGTGACTGTAAAAATATTCATGCGCGGCTCTTCTCCTGTCAGGAGGGTAGCCATATCCACGCGCAACTTCTGTGCGATCTCAAAAAGTATACTTGCCGGAATATCCTCGCTTCCGTTTTCATATTTCTCATAAGTCTCTTCGGATACCTGCAGATACTCTGCCATATCTCTGACCGTGAAATCCGATAGCTCACGCAGTTCACGTACTCGATCTGCGATCTCTTTTATTTTTTCCTGCATGATATGTCTTCTCCAGCTGGATTTTTCAAGAATAACTTAAGATCTGCTTAAAAACCTTTGGCTTTGCAGATTTGACTGAATACTTGAAAAGGGAAACTTTTCTTTAAGAATTATTGTGGGTTATTTTTCAGAATTATTGTGGGTTATTTTCCAGAATTATTGTAATTATTTTTTCAGAGTTATGTAATCATTTTTTTAGAATCGTGTTAATTTTCCTTTTGGTATTAATAAGAATTATAATTAATATACATTATCATTAAAGTTCTATCAGGTCATACTATTAACAGGGAATTGCAGGAAGCATAAGAACAAACATAGTAGAACTAAGTCTGAAACATAGTAGAACTAAGTCTGCGCTTTAAAGCAAACAATTTCTCGGATTTAGAAAACAACCCAAATATATAATTATATTTCTAAGAGCAGATTTTTAAACTTAACCAAGCCAGTCTTTATTTCTCAGAATTTGCTGCAGGATATTAATTTAATCCGATAATTGAAATTTAGAGAAGGTTAATAGTAAGACACTATTTTATAATTGTGCTCCAAATTTTTATATTGGGTATTTTTGCAGGCAAATAAGCCTGAGAAAGATATTCTGGATATTTTTTTCTAACAAAGTCTTTAAATAGACTTTAATTTTAAATTCTGTTTTCTAATATTTTTTTTAAATCAATAATTTTATATGCTATCCTTTTAAAAAATAATTCTATAAATTTCTTGGTCGATATGCTGGTTAAAATGTCAAAATATCTAACTTTCAGATGGGTCTTCTTACTTGCAATATCTCTAGTGCTGCTCCCAATTTCAGAAACCGGAGCAGTGGAAAATATTTATGTGTCCCCGGGAGAATCAATCCAGGCTGCAGTAGATAACGCCTCCCATGGCGATATTATTATCGTAGAGCCCGGAGAATATAATGAAAGCATTCAAATCGACCAGGATAATCTGACAATTATCTCAGATTCAAAAGTTCCTTCTGACACGGTTATAAGCGCAGAGAACGCAGACAGCAATGTATTCAAGGTAGTTGCCAGCAACGTAACAATTAGCGGCTTCTCAATAGTTGACAGCAAATGCGGGATTTACCTGAGTAGTGTTCAAAACTGTATCATAAATAACAACAACATCTCTGGAAATAAGATTGGAATCTGCCTGTTTAAATCTGAAAATAACACTCTGTACAATAATCTCGTATATTCAAACACTAACTGCGGCATCAGGTCACTTACTTCTTCAGGAAATACGATATACAGCAATTATTTCAATAATACGAATAATGCCAGGGATGATAAATTCAATGTCTGGAACCTGACCTCAGGCAATTGTTGGAGTGATTACACAGGCAAGGATGAGGATGGAGATGGTATCGGCGACATGGCTTATGTCGTCAACCGCCGGACAAAGAGTATGGATTACAGACCGTTAATGGCTTTCGTTCCACTGCCTCCTATACTGCCGAAAGCGATTTTCACTTCCAATGTTACAATTGGGTATGCCCCTCTCACAGTCGAATTCACGGAATTATCTAAGAATGCCAGCTCACATTTATGGAGTCTTGGAAACCTGAGCCTTTCAAACACATCGGATTTTTTGCATACTTTTACCGATGAAGGCGATTACACGGTTACCCTGACCGTTACTAACGAGAACGGCAGCGACTCGACCAGTATGACCATAAATGTTTTGAAAGCTCCGGACCCTTCGGTTCCGATACTCCCTGAGGCTAAATTTATTACCAATGTTACAGAAGGGTATGTTCCTCTTACGGTACAGTTTTTTGATACTTCCAAAAATGCAGCCTCACTATGCTGGAACTTTGGAGACGGGAAGAGTTCTTACTGCCCAGACCCCATACATACTTTTTGCTGCCCTGGAAATTATACCGTCTGGCTTACAGCAAGAAATGATAATGGCAGTTCTACAACTGGTATCGTTATTACGGTTCTTAAGCCGATAAACCAATCCATCGCTGAAGACAATGATCCGGAGGGCATTGAAGATCAGGGCTTAGGTCGTAGAAACATAGGTAAAAGGATAGATGGAGTTCTGAACAGGGAAAACCTTGATTCTGCTGGTGACTTTATCCTATCCTTTACCGGAACCCGATCTGCTGCGGAACTTGCGCTGTTAGTAGAGCAAGAAATCTTCAGAACTGCAGATCTCATTAAAGATCTGACAGCGGATTCGGTACCCGAAATTGAGTTAAGAGATATTTCCATGCGTGAGTTATTTTTGGGTTTTCTGGGAATAGCTCTGGTACTCTCCATTTTTAGAAGAAAGAGAAAATAATCAATAACTATAAAAATTCATTTTCAATTGAATAGACTGCTTTTAAGCAAGTTTTCCTATCAAATATCATTTTATCTCCGGAATCTTAATTTGAAGCGTGAAAGAGCTTCAATAAATGCTTACGCCTTTGACCGAGGGTAACTTAAGGATTTTGTCCACGAGCTCTCCAGGTACTTTCTTGTCGGTAATTATGGTAAGTCTTGGATTATCAGTTAGATAGGGATCATCTGAGACTGCCTGCCGGATGCTTACATTGCTCTCAGCAATCAGACCTGCAACCTCTGCAAGGATACCAACGTGAGATGCATCTTCGGGAATAATAATGATCACTCCCAAGCCAAGAGAAGGGGCTACGTCTCTAAGGAAAGGGATGGAATGTACATTTTTAAAAATCGTGCTTAGAAGTTCGTCTGAAATAATAGTCTTTGTAGTTGCGTCAACCACCCGCCGGTCAACACCTGCCTCCTTTGCAAGCTGAGTATGTGCTATCTCAATGCCTCCGGAGGTGACCTTTCCTTCTTCGTTTACCTGGAATCCTCGCTCAAAAAGCAATTTAAGCACTTTTGCCTGTGCAGGATATTTTTCAAATTTTTTGAGTAATGTCTGCCACATACACACAAAGTTTAAACCTAGTTCCCTGATATATAGTTTCTTATTGCATTTAATTAAAAACCGCTGTACTGCAAGCGCTGTGCCGCAAGCCTTTTCAAAAAAGGCTTGAGCGAAAACGCTGTTTTTGATCAAACTTTTTCTAAAAAAGTTTGTGCCGCAAGCCTTTTCAAAAAAGGCTTGAGCGAAACCGTTGCGCCGGTTTATCACCAAGCGTTGCGCCGCTTGACCACGCCGCCACGCCATTTTTGATCAAACTTTTTTCTAAAAAGTTTGTGATCAAATATTTTTTCCAAAAAGCTTGCGATAATTCAAATATTTTGGCGTTAACTGTCGCTTGCGTTAATTTGATGTACTAGCAGGAGACGACTCACTAATATGGAAGCATCCAGCACAGGCAGTAAGCAGGAATCCAGAAAAACTGACTATCAGCTCCTTCTTATTGCTGGTCTCAAGAAAGAAATAGAAATGGCTCATAAACTTGACCCTGAACAGCTTGCAGCTGAAATCAGAAGAATCGGCTTCTATTGCCAGCGTTGTGGAAAATGCTGTCGGCGGGCTTTCGGGGACAACAGGGTAGCGGTAATTCCTTCCGAGATCGTGAGAATTCGAGAGCATACAGGTCTGTCAAAATTAGAGGTTGCAGAACCATTTATACCTGAAATTCCTATCCCGAATGAAAACCAGGAAGATGAGGAAAACCACCCCGAGCCTTCTTTCAGGCAGTCAGAGGAAAATGAAGAGCAACTCTCTCCTGAATCCCTTGAGTCTCTTCAGGAGTGTATTGATCTTGAGGGCAAGATTCATGCTTTTGGATGGATACTCAGGCGAAAGAAAAATGGGGATTGTATTTTTATCGAGAAAGATACCCACAGGTGCCAGATATATCCGGTTCGCCCTATGCTCTGCAGCACTTATCCCTTTTATATTGAAGGATTGAGATTGCACACTTGCGAATGTGAGGGGCTCGGGTATCCAATCTCGATCGAGGACAGCCGAAAACTGGCTGAAGATCTCCTCATGAGGTATATTTCGGAACTTGAGGACACCCTTGTCATGTATGAAAAGTTTGTAGATTTCAGGAGAGATAAAAAGGGTCTTGAGATTGCAAAAATGAGCCTGATGAGCCGCACATGTACCTGTATAGTTCACGACAGCCTGGGAAGTACTGAATTATTGGTTAACAGCCAGGACTAACAGAAACTCAGGATTTGCAGGCTAAACTTATCTATTTTTAAAAAAGCTTCGTCTCTTTATGAGCTTGAAAGACTTTTGACTTTTTGCTATAGTACACCATCAATTAAATTTATTTATTAGAAAGAGCCAGTTATTCCCCATGACCGGAATGTCTGCTAATGAAAATCGTCCGATGACCGTTTCGGAAAAGATCTTTTCGAAGGCCTCCGGAAGTCCCGTAAAGGCCGGAGATTTCGTGCTGGCAAATATAGACCTGGCAATGACGCATGACATTACAGGTCCGCTGGCAGTCAAAGGCTTTTACGAGATAATGAAAGACAGAGAAGAGAAAAAAGTCTGGGACCCTACGAAAATAGTGATCGTGTTTGACCACCAAGTTCCTGCGGATTCTATCAACGCCACAGCAAACCATATTATGCTTCGGGAATTTGCTGAGGAACAGGGCATTTTAAATTATGATGTATACGAAGGAGTTTGCCATCAGGTTCTTCCTGAGAAAGGGCATGTGCTGCCAGGAGATCTAATAGTTGGCTCGGACTCGCATACGTGTGCATATGGCGCACTGGGGGCGTTTTCTACGGGCATAGGGTCTACTGATATGGCAGCGGTCTTTGCTACTGGCAAGCTCTGGTTCAGGGTACCTGAAACTTTCCGCTTTGAAGTTGAAGGCAGCCTGCCAGAAAGGGTTTACTCAAAAGACCTTATTCTTCACCTAATAGGCGATGTAGGAGTAGAAGGAGTCAGGTATATGGCTGCTGAGTTTGGAGGCTCAACAATTCGTTCTCTTTCTATTCCTGAGCGCATGACCATGTCCAATATGGCAATCGAGATGGGAGGAAAGGCAGGAATTATCGAAGCAGATGAAGTGATTGCAGACTACCTCAAAGAGAGAATCCTATACTATGAATTTGACCCATACTGGAAATCCGATGAGGGCGCAGAATATGTAGGAGTTAGGCACTACGATGTATCGGACCTTGAGCCCCAGGTTGCCTGCCCTCACAATGTGGATAACGTGAAACCCGTAACCGAAGTTGAAGGCACAAAACTTGACCAGATCTTTGTAGGTTCCTGCACGAATGGCAGGTTTGAGGATATCAAAATCATGGCTGATATTATGGGCGATGAGCCAGTAGCAAAGGGCGTTCGCCTGATTGTTGTTCCCGCATCACGGACCGAGTATATAAAGCTCCTGAAAGCTGGATATATAGAAAAACTTATAAATGCAGGTGCAATCGTAGAATTCCCCTGCTGCGGACCCTGTATGGGTGGCTCTTTCGGCTTGCTTGGGGCTGGAGAAGTGGGCCTTGCAACCTCGAATCGCAACTTTAAAGGCAGAGAAGGAAGTCCTGAATCCTTTGTGTATCTATCTTCCCCTGCAACTGCAGGAGCGTCAGCTCTTACCGGAGAAATTACTGACCCAAGGAAGGTTTGAAAAATCTCCTGTTTTTACTTTTTTGAGATTTCTGGCTTTTGACTTTTTGAATGTTTGTCTAATTAACAGGTGTTAGAATGACGGATACCGATTTATCAATTTTGAACAGGGTATATGAGATCATCTTGGATCGAAAACAGAATTATGACGAGTGCTCATATGTCTGCAAGCTCCTGAATCACCCTAAAGGAATGAATAAGATTCTTGAGAAAGTAGGAGAAGAATCAATTGAAACTATTCTTGCAGTCAGGAACGAAGACCATGACGAGATTGTTTCGGAAAGTTCAGACCTGATCTTTCATCTTCTTATACTGCTTGCTGCAAACAACATTACCCTGGATGAAATTGCAGCCGAACTTAGTGCCAGGCATGAAAGAATGAAAAGGGACTGAAGATTTGGAGGTTTTTACCTCCCGGTTTGAGCATGGAAATAATCCATAACCTAAAAGAATTTAGGAATTCCAGGTTTTCGGCTGCTTCAGGAAACTCTTATGAAAGCTTTCAGGAAGCCGCAAAAAATTCTGCTTTTCAATATACTGCCAGTTCGTTCAGAACATCGGTTTTCGACAGCGTGCCTTTGGGTACACCGTTAATGGTTACGATAAGCCTTCCAACATTATACTTATGGAAGAGTTTTACCACATCGTAGAGTTGCATATCTCCGTCAACTGTGATGAGTTCCTTTGTCATAATATCTTTGACTTTTACGTTCGTTTTTCCCTGGGCAATAGCATGGGCAATATCAGTATAGGTAACAATTCCCACTATCTTTCCTTTGTCTTCTACAGGAGCGCCGTGAACATTGTTCCTGATGAAAAGTCGGGTTGCTTCCTGGATACTTGCATTCAGGTTCACAAGCAGAGGAGGATATTTCATATAATGTTTGACATGTTTTTTAGGGAGAGAGATCATTTCAGTAATATTGAAAAGAATAGAGTTGTTAGTATCATCCCTTCCTATGACTTCTCCACGAATTATCAGGCGGTTTACAGGCGTGGGACCTACCTGAATTTTGTCGTCCATAACGAAGTCTTTTGTGTTTCCTATTACGCGGATGACTCCATTGCATACATCAGGGTTCCTGACAGTCGTAAAACTAATCTCTGAAGCCGTAGCTCCCTCAACTAACACATTGTTTCTGTAGATGGGAACCACTGATTCATTTTTCAATTGCTGTATCCGTAATGCGTCGTATGCTGCTCCTGTGGGTTTATATCCTCCCTTTGGTCCGGGTATTCCTTCCACAAGCCCCAGGGCTTTTAATAACTGCATCTGATTGCGGATAGTCCCAGGATTACGCTGGATGACCTCGGCTATTTCTTCCCCTTTGATTGCCCGGTCTTTTTGCCGCAGAAGGTTGATTAATGCTATAAGAATATCTTTTTGAATCGGAGTGAGTTCCATACTACCACCATTAATTTCATATACCTTTATAAGGATGATGTATAAAACCTATACATCAATAATGTAAGTTAACGCAGATATTTACATAATTAATGATTACAAATAATTACACATTACTATTACAAATATAAAAAGAGTCCGGTTCTGCTTTGAATATCCTCCTGGTTCTTCACTTTACATTGAAGTTGTCACCAGGATTTATAATTACAAATATAAAACCTGAAAATAAATTCCCTCTCAGGGGATCGCCTTCAGGAATCTCTGCAAGACTTTTACTTGCGTGTTTGTTTTGTTAAAACTTTTCATCCATAATAAGGTTTATATGCTCAGCAGAGCCCCAGAGGGTTAGAACATGATGATCTTTGAGAAAATACGTACAGTTCCTACTTCCGATGAATTAATTAATAAAGCCTTCAAGCGGTCAGCACGAGCTATGGCTGGGAAAACTATTGATAGCAGGGAGAGTCGGTTCAGAGCAAATGAATCCATGCTGCTGACCGCTGCAAACATTCTCACGGATAACCTTGCGAATATAGTCAGGAGATTCCCGAGTTTTGAAAGCTTACCCAGATTCTATTATGAGCTTACAGACATTTTGGTAGGTGTAGAAAAGCTCAAGATGTCTCTTGCATCTGTGGACTGGGCAAGCAGGAAGATCCATGAGGTTGCAAGGAGTTATGTTGGGAAAATCCGGGCTTCGGAGGTTCCTGAGCCTGTCCGGAAAGAGGCTTTCGGAAGGCTTGCCTCAATTATCAAATCCATCAGCAAAGACCTTCTTTTCCTCAACGAAGCCAGAAATATTTTGAGGAAGCTTCCTGACGTCCAGGACGAATCTACAATTGTGGTTGCCGGCTATCCGAATGTTGGGAAGTCAAGTTTCGTTTCGAAAATTACAGGTGCAAGCCCAGAGGTAGCTCCCTATCCTTTCACAACAAAAGGAGTAACAATCGGGCACTTTACACGCGATGGGGTGCGCTACCAGGTTATGGATACTCCGGGCCTGCTTGACCGCCCGATGTCCGAAAGAAACGATATTGAAAGACAGGCAATTACCGCAATTCGTTACCTTGATGCAGTCGTAATGTTCATAATTGACCCCAGTGAAAGCTGCGGATACGCAATCGAGGAGCAGAAACGCCTGCTTGCCGAAATTCGAGAGAACTTCAAGCTTCCTATTCTTGTGGTTGCAAATAAAGCTGACAGACCTGAGTTCCAGGAACTTGATGAGGCAGAGTTTAATATTTCTACGGTTACTGGGGAAGGGATTACAGAAGTCATGGACAGACTTCTGGAGATGATTGAAGAAAAGCGCCTATCCTCTCCTTCCGAAGAACCTGATACTGAGCCTGCAATCTGATGCTCGAGTCCCATCTCGGGAGACGGCTCAGATTTTTTAAACTTTTGCGCGATATTTCATCTTAAATTATTCCAAATTGCATGAGGAGGGCAACAGAAATAAGTATAAAGCCGGTTGTCAGTCTGATCTCTACTCTCCATCTTTCCCTGAATTCTGTTACTTTGTTTGGGCTGAGTCCGGAGGCAAGAAGGAGACCCAGGGCAATTACAGGAAGCAGAAGCCCCAGATTATAAATACCCATGTATAATGTTCCCCTTACAATGTCGGTTTTTGTTGCCAGAATACTCAGGAGTGAGAGAAAGATAGCTCCTACGCAGGGGGCTTTAACTAGAGAAAACATGCTTCCGGAGAGGAAGGACAGCAGCAGAAGGTTGTTTTTGTCCATTTTTGCCATGAACCGTTTCAGTGGTTCAGGAGTCCTGAAAGTAGTTTTTGCATGCTTTTTCAGCCAGTAGGCATCAAAGATATGCCAGAAACCGAGCAGGGCAATGAGCAGGATTGAAGCGTCTATAAAACTTTCCTGGATTTCAGGCAGGAAATTAACAACACTGAGTATGCCCAATCCTGCAAGCATATACATTGTAAAGATCCCTATCGAAAACCCAAGTGTGATTTCGAGCATTTCTCTTCTTCTTCCATGCTGGGCAAGGGTGACTGAAGCAAGAAAAGCCATTACTGCGAGTAGACAGGGGTTAAAGCCTGCCATAACGCCTGCTGTCAGAAGCAAGAAGGGGCTGATCCTCTCTATATGTTTACTTTTCCCTTCCCGACTTCCTGTAGTAAGGGAAAGCATAAGATCCTGGGTAATAAGTAAAGGAAATGCCTGGGCTTCGGTCAGAAAAATTCCTATCGGGCTCTGGGATGTTCCATAAAAGGAGTACTTTAGCCAGCTCTCAGGCATGGAGGCTGAGCCGGAAGCAGGGCTCAGCAATAAAAGAATACAGGTAAGAGCAAATATTCCTTTATTTAAAGACAGCAAACGCACAGATTTCTTTTTCATATGTTTTTCCAGGATTATTTTATGAGGATATTCTAAATTCTCAAGATCAACGGATAAATAATCTTTTCTGAGATCCCGATTTCTGCTTGTTGATGGTTTCTTTCTTATGAGCAGAGAGAATCCGTGTTCGGATCAGTTATCCATTTTTAACTTTCCTGTTTTTATAATGAAAAAAAGTTATGTACTGATAGCAATTATCTCTTTCGTTTTTGTTAATTAATATGATGTATTTAGCTTCAATTATGTATCTGTAATCTAGCTTCAGTTATGTATCTGTATATAATAGAGGTCTCATAAATTTTGTAGAGAATCACCTCAGCTTGCTGAGAGTGAGTATAAATCTATACTCTTCTAATAAACTCAGTAATTTAGCAATTTCAAGCTAAATTGGCTGAAGTAATTGGCTGAAGTGCTGCTATGAAAGATAGCAGCAGAATATTTGACAAAAAAATCCTGATCTGAGAAATCTGAGAAATATATTTCTCAGAATATTTCTCAGAGTAATATTCTTTGGATAGTTTCTCAGAGCACCTTTTCCATGATGCTCAGCGCTCTTTCGATATCTTTCATCGATGCCGCATAGGATATCCGGATGTAGCCTTCTCCTTCGCTTCCGAAAGCTGTACCGGGAACGACAATAATGCCGTTTGATATCATTTTCGAGGCGATCTCTGTGGAATTCGAAACTTTCGGGAAAGCATAGAAAGCGCCTTTTGGAGGGGCACATTCCATTCCAAGCTCGCTCAAGCCTTTTACAAGCACGTCCCTGCGTTTTCTGAACTCCTCGCGCATGGCATTGACAGAATCTTTGGGCCCTGTCACGGCAGCATAAGCGGCTTTCTGAGCGATTGAGTTAGCGCATGCCTGTATGTACTGGTGCACCTTCAGCATCTGGTCAATGTAATCTTTTCTGGCTGCCACATACCCTAGTCTCCAGCCTGTCATAGCATAGCTCTTTGAGGTAGCATTTACCGTAATCACATTATCCGAGTAGCTGGCAGGGCTTACGTGCTCTCCTTCATAAATAAAGTATTCATAGACCTCGTCAGAAATAATAGTTATATTGTGGTCATCAGCAATTTCAGCAAGGGCTTTTATATCTGCCCTGCTTGCAACTGCACCTGTGGGATTTGAAGGGGAATTCAGGACAATGGCTCTCGTTTTCGGGGTAATTTTCTCAAGCACAGTACCAGGCTTCATAGTGAGGTCTTCGGCAAGCGGTACACTCACAGCTTTGCCGTTAAGGATCTCAGTCAGTGCATTATAAGAAACAAAGCCAGGATTTGAAATGAGGACTTCATCCCCGGGATTTAGAAGAGCTGCAAGGGCAATTGTAAGCCCCTCGGATGCTCCCGAAGTTACAATTATTTCTTCCGGGGAAACAGAAAACCCGTTTTCCTCCCTGAACTTGGTACTCAAGGCTTCTCTCAACTCCGGGATTCCAGTACCTACAGTATAACCCGTAAAGCCCTCGTTTATGGCTTTTATTGCGGCAGCTTTGATATGCTCCGGGGTATCAAAATCCGGCTGCCCAAGCCCAAGGTTAATTGCATCCGACCCTGCAGCTTCGAAAATCTTTCTAATCCCAGACGTGTCTATCCTGGTGACGTTTTCAGAAAATTTTATTCCTTTCAAATTGAGCCCTCCTGTATCCCTGCAAATAACTGTTCTGAATATACCCACTGTTTTCCGACAATTTATGGACTATTTTTATTCAATGTTTGTGTGCCTTGACTTAAGTTCGGCTTCCGATGCACCTGTAAGCGTTATCAGCTGCGCGATTATAGAATCAAGGAAAATTAACGAGGTAATTTCGAAAGATGTGCCCAGAGGAGGCATGTTTTTGTAATCCCCACGTAAATTTCTTTCAAGGTAGCCGCCTGCATCAAGGTCGTTTTTGGTCTTGCTCGGAAGGATCATAACTATATCCGAGATTCTACCAAGTGTAGATTCTTTTTTGGAAGTTACCGTTATGAGGGTCGAGCCAATATCTTTTACTATTTTTCCGAGGTCTGCTATAGAGCGGGTTTCCCCTGACCCTGAGATAGCAATTACAACATCCTCTGGCTTAACAGCAGGAGTTATGGTTTCGCCTACCACATACACGCTGAATCCAAGGTGCATAAGCCTCATTGCAAAAGCCTTGGCAACAAGCCCTGACCTTCCGGCTCCCATCAAAAAGATTCTTTCGCCTTCAAGAATTTTCTGGATCATAGCCTTTATGGCTTTTCTGTCAAGTACATCAATTACCTCATTGAGGGTCTCTGCAATCATTCTCATTGATAATAATACTTCTTCGCAGTCGTTTACCTGAACTTTTTCCACATGAGTTACTTTTTCCATATGAGTTCTCCAAAACACATTGGGTTAAATACCTAATTCACTAAATAGATTAAAGTTTTATCTACCTGACTGCATCAATAATTGAAAGCCTGCGTCAAAAATGACATTTATTCTGAAGCGCTTTTTCAAAAGCCTGCTCCACTCCCTTTAAGTTTATGATGTGGATTTTAGGATAAGTTTTTGGAAACTTTCCTTTTATCCTGCCGCAGCACCAGCGCAGGTTTTTACTTGCTTGTTTGCGGGTCGGTCTTGTAATTAATAGCTTTCAATTCCCAATTTTCAATATTGTTCTTAAATTCGTGATAAAGCCTCTGTATATCGCAGTCACTCCCATTCCAGTAAAAGTCCTTACGTGCATCTCCTTTCTTGAGTTCTTCAAGTATAAATTTTGATAAGTGGAAAAGAGCTTTTTTATTGGAGAAAGGAATACTATAGTTTACGCGATAGCCGCCGGCTGTTTTTCCATAGGACACGAGCGTGTACCCTTTACTCTCATATTCCGTGATCTCATCAAAGCTGCAGATTATCTCAAACTCATGAACCGTAGACTGATCGATTTTTGAAATCCCTAGGAGTATCTGCGCTATAATGTGATCAGGAACCTTCCGTCCAAACCATACTGCGATTTTCCCATAAGTACAGGTTACATTAACGTCATTCCTGCCCATCTCAAAGGAGCCGAGGGACTGGGGAGGGAAGATTATAGCTTCCGAGTCTTGGGTCTTCTGGGCACACATTGCTTCCACTTCGTTTATTTACTTGTAGAGACAAGTGCACTTATGAGGTTCCTATCTTTCTTAAGGGTTTTTAGCTGGTTTGCAGGTCCTATTACTGTAAGTCGTTTACTGCTCTGTTTTTTGAACAATTTTCCCAGCAGCGAACCCTCAGAGTTTGCAGGATAACTTTGCATTTCAATACCTGAAAACACATCAGGCTGGATTGCTGACATTGTCATTTCTATAAGCTTTGCTTCCTCCATAGGGTTCAGGCCCTTTTCAAGCACCAGTATTTTACCTTTCCTTACCTCATCGATTATATATCGGACTTTTTCCATTGAAGCCATCTGAGAAATTCGGGCTTCGGATATTAGATCAAGCTGAATTCCCTGCATGTAGATCACCCGAACTGTTTTGCCAGAGCTTCATAAAACGAATCCATTCCAATTCCTTCAAGTGCTGAAACTGGCACCATGGGGTGCTGGGGAAAGGCTTCCTTTATGACGGCTGGGTCGGCATCAGGAAGGTCTATTTTGTTTGCCACAATAAGAAGTGGAAGGTTCCTGGCTTCCATATTCCCTATTACCGTTACATTTACCTGGGTATAAGGATTTTCGGTGGAATCCATAACCAGTATGACACCATCGAGGTCATCCAGCCATTTGACAGCTTCGATTACCCCTTCTGTTGCTTCTTTGGACCGCTTCTTGGACTCGGCATCACTCATTCCCTGCTCCATGAAGTCGTGGAAATCGATTTTTGTAGCAAGCCCGGGCGTGTCTACGATATCAAGGTTGATGGTATGCCCGTTTGCCTCGATAACTATTCCATTCCTTCGTTTGGCATGCCTGGTCTCATGGGCGATATGAGAAACAGAACCCATTGTTTCGTCGCCTCCTACCCAGTCCTTGAGGATCCGGTTGCTGAGGGTTGTCTTGCCGGCATTGGGGGGACCGTAGATTCCTATGCATGCTCCTTTTTTCTTGAAGAGCTTACTGAATATTTTTGAAAAGCTTACCTTAAATCGTTTTATCATATTCATAGCTTCCCTCCTTTGGGAAAAGCACAGCACCTAAGGATTTCTCGGATTGCTTTCCTGTATGGGTTGGTAATTATAGTAAATTTTTGATTTATTGATCCATGCATATAAGTAATTTCCATTTGTTTGTAGTGAGAGGATCAGAGGAAATTGGAGATATTCCTTTCCCTTTCCGGCACATCCAGGTATAAACAGGGGGTTTCGGATCCTTTCTACGGTAAAATAGAAAGTGCCTCCGTGGAAATAACATCAGAATATAAATAAATTGCTTTTATTGCCTTATTCCCTCACCACAATGATAAAAGCTTTTTATTTTGAATAAAAAGCTTTTTATTCAAGAGATATTATTTCTCCTGAAATTCTTTTATTTGTATTAAATTTTTGTATGTGCACTGATGTTCTGCACATTCCTTTATATTTTTTCCTATTTTTATTCATTCAACCTTAAAAATATAAATCATTTATATCAGAATATCTTCCGATATCCACCTGATTTAATGTTAAATACCAGCTTTTACAGCTCAGTTTTCCTCTAGATATTTCAAGATATCTTTTAAAAATTAAGATTATTTTTATAAATTACAGTATATTTTTTTGTATAGCTCAGGGCATTGAAAGGTAAATCTCCCTCGAGTTTAAGATCTTAGCTATATATCTAATTTTTTTATTACTTCAAGCATATTTTACTAAAAACAGCAATACCTTTACCTTTCAGGTGAGGAACATTTCTCATTCCTCAGACAGGGTTTTGCTCATCTGTTCCAGATTTGGCTTTCATCAGTGCAAGGTAATAATCAATAATTTTTAAGCGCCCTTACAGCGACCTTTCGGGTTAAATCTGATAAATTTGAGATCAGGAATATTTATTCATAATTTTATAGTACTTCCTGGTAACAAAGCACTTTTTCTATACACCGCTCAATCTAACTATTTATATATGGGGATTCCCGCTTTCTTGATGAATCTTGAGTCCTGTCTTTGGGCAGCATAATCAGGTTCTATGAAGAAATACAGCAAAAAATATTAAAGAACAGCGCATTCTGAACTTGATGACATTTCAAGGGAATGCCTGCGCATCAGGGGCAGGAACCATAATAAATGCCATAGCAACATGGAAGGGCGCTGCATTTGGAATTGACTTACTGACCTTTGCAGAAGTCGAACTTTCAGAAGATGAGAGAGGAATCTCAGGTTTTATCGAGGAAATGCCTGAAGGGGATACCCGTCTTATTGAGCAGTGTGTCGAAATGACCCTGGAGCGGTTCGGGCTTGAGATGGGAGGTACAGTAAAGACAAGAAGTGAGATCCCTCTGGCAGGCGGGCTCAAGAGCAGCAGTGCCGCAGCAAATGCCTCAGTCCTTGCAACCCTTCGTGCAGTTGGGAAGACTTTACCGCCTCTTGAGATAGTAAAACTGGGGGTGGCGGCTGCAAAAAAAGTAGGGGTTACTATAACAGGCGCCTTTGATGATGCGTGTGCTTCTTTTTTTGGGGGAATTGTGGTTACCGATAACCGTAAAATGGAACTTCTCAGGCGTGAGGAGTTTAATTCAAAAGTCCTGATATTTGCGCCTGCCAAGAAAGCTTTCAGTGCGGATACAGATGTAAAGCGCTCAAGACTTATAGCCCCGTACGTGGAAATTGCTTACGAACTTGCCCTAAAAGGTGAATATGAACGAGCCATGACGCTCAATGGTTTCCTCTATTGCGGAACTCTTGGCTTTGGCACGGAACATATGCTTCGAGCACTTGAGCTCGGGGTAAAAGGAGTAAGCCTATCCGGAACAGGACCCTCATATGCGGCACTTGTCCGAGCTGAACAGGTAAAAGAACTGAGATCAGCCTGGGAAAGCTGTGGAGTAGAAGGTAGGGTTATAGAAACCTCTATAAATAACAGAGATGCAATGTCTTTATAAAGCGAGGGGTTCACTTGAGCGAACTTGAGGCTGTCCGCAAAGAAATTGAAGAAATTGATAGGGAAATTCTTGCCCTTATTAATAAAAGAGTAAACTTGGCTGAGAAGGTACTTGAATCAAAAAGAATAAATGGAACTTCGATAAATGACCAAAGACAAAATGAGGTTGTAATAAACAGGGCTTTAAATGCTGCAACCGAGCTCAATCTTGATCTGGGGTCCATAAAGGCTATTTTTGAGATCCTTATCAAGATGAGTATTGAACGCCAGAACGAGTTGAGTGGCAAGGGAAGTCTGCCCTGATGCTGAGGAGAAAGAAAAATGGTTGATATCTCAATAATCATGGGTTCCGAATCCGATAGGTCTGTCGCCAATCGTGCGGTAGCCGTGCTGGAAAAAAGTAAATACACATATGAAGTAATGGTTATTTCCGCTCACAGGAACCCTGACGAACTTGACAGCTACATCTCAAGCACAGATGCAAAGGTCTTTATTACAATTGCAGGTTTATCAGCAGCCCTTCCAGGAGTCGTGGCTTCCAAAACAAAAAAACCTGTAATAGGAGTTCCTGTTAGTGCAAAACTTGGAGGGCTTGATGCCCTGCTTTCCATTGCCCAGATGCCTCCAGGTGTACCTGTCGGAAGTGTAGGAATAGATAACGGAGCAAATGGTGCACATCTTGCCCTGAGAATCCTAGACTTGATAGATACCGTAAAAACTTAAAAATTCTGTTAACTAAGAGTCTGTTAACTAAGAATCCTGTTAACTGAGAATCCGTTAAAAGCCTTCACTACAGGTTTAAAAACACATAGATTATTTCCTCTATGGATTTTGCCACGAGAATTTCTTTTTTTAAACTGTCTTATTATTTGCTTTTGATCTTTATTATCTATTCTGTTTTTATTATCCATTTTTATATCTGTATAGGAATTAAAAAAAAGATAATTAGAGAACAAGCATTAGAAAACAAGTATTAGAAAACAAGCATTAGAAGACAGTATTAGTGGATTATATTGGGGATGGGCATCTGAGTATTGGGAATGTGGGGAGTTGGGGGTAAAAATGTTGGCTGAGGTTTAAAACAGAATAAGGTTTTTCTCAGATGCCTCACATACAAAAATATGTATCATATTATATAAAAATAGGGATATACTGCTATTTATATCAAATTTTTTGCAGTACCTTAATTTTTTAAAGAATCCTTTAAACGGAAATTTATGTTGACAGTTTAGATTAAGTCTCAAAAAGCCATTGGGAGAGGCTATAAAGATAATAAACTTAAAAACACATGCAAGTATCAGACATTAAGAATAATAAGAAAGAAAATTTTACTCAATTTTTGTCAACAAGTTTTGCTTCGAGGATCTTTAGAGTGCCAGTGTCGCCTTGCCATTCAACCTCACTTTTCACAATCTCAATGCGTTTTTTGAAGAATGGAGCATCAAGTACAACAGTCTCGTACTCTCCACCTTCACCTGCCATGTGAACCATGTACCTTTTGTTCAGGGCTTTCAGATGTTCAATAGAGTTTACGTTTATAGGGCGACCCAGCCAGGATTTATCAAGACCGTCAGCTGCAACCCTGACAATTCGAATATCAAGCACTTTAGACATTTCGGTGAGCAATTCCTCAGGGTCTCTGTGCCAGAGGGGGGCATAGACCTTAAGTCCCAGGGAGTCGCAGATCTTCTGTACTCTGCCTGCCTGGTACTGGGATTCAATCGCGCCTATGACTACACCATCTACATCCACTTTCTTGAGGGCAAGGGTCAAGTCATCAAGCTCGAGCTCCTTTATTCCACTTGATTCTTGCTGAATCAGCGGGATCTCAGAGGCGGCAGAGATTAATTCTACCATGTGGAGGTTTATTGAGTGGTACATATAGGAATCGTCCCTTGCGGGAATTATATTTATCAGGTGGGTGACTTCATGCCCTTCCAGGAGGGCTTTATATATGGCAAAAATCGAGTCCTTGCCACCGGAAACCAGTGCTGCGAGTCTCATCTGCATTCCTTTTTTTGTTACTTTTTTTCCTTATTTCGGGGAATTATAATGCGTGATCATTATAATATATACTTTTTGAATTTTCATCATCCTGTCTTTGATATTCACAATCTCAGCATCCTTTCTCAAGTTTTCCGAAATTAGCCTCATAGCGGGTCTTCATTTCTTCCCATGTGGGGAGACCTGTCTGGCAACCCCGGGTCTCTACAACAAAGGAGGCTACAGTCGACCCGATTTTTCCGCATGTTGAAAGTGAATACCCTCTGGTGAAAGCCAGCAAAAAACCAGCCCTGTAGGCGTCTCCCGCGCCTGTAGGATCTACAGCTCTGACAGGAATCACAGGTATTATAAGTTCTTCTTCATCTGTATAGACCCTGCTGCCCTCGGCATCATATGTCACCACGATAATATCAATAGCAGCCTTAAGCTCAGAGAAGCTTTTTCCAGTTATCTCTAAGACCCGCCTGATTTCGTGCCGGTTAGCAAAAAGGATATCAGCATGGGCAAGTATAAGCTCAAGGTTTTCTTTCGAATATGTAACAAGATCCTGTCCGGGATCAAAGGAGACGAAGCCGGCAATCTGTGCGATTTTTGAATTGTAGATAGAGTCTGCAGTTGCAAGATGGACAAAATCTACCGGTTCGGGCTCCAAATCTTTGAATTTTGAAGAGGCTCCCCAATAAAAATAGGTTGCCTGGTTGCCTTCCCTGTCCGTGAAAATAAATGCCTTGGAGATTTTCTGATCCTTAAGCCTGTATAGTCTGGAGAGGTCAACACGGGCTTCTGTAAGGAGTTTTTCATATCCTGAGCTTTCAAAATCCATCCCTACAGGAGAAATTAGCTGGCTTTTTCCCCCAAGCCTTGCGATGGCAACTGCAATATTGGCAGCTCCTCCTCCAGGATATTCTTCGTAGTCAATAACAGGGGACGACTCATTTTTTCCTGCGATTTTCTCAACATTTACTATGTAATCAAGGGCAGTATGCCCTACAACCGAAATTACTCTGTCCATGTAGTGTCCTCTTTTCTTATGAGCTGTGAAAATACCCAGAGTCTTTGTGCTGGATATGATTTAAAAAACCAAGTCTGACGGAATGGTAAAACTTGTTTTTGCTGGCTTCAATTAAATGATAAAACTCATTTCTTACCAGAAGTTTCTTCTCGACCGTAAATCTATTCAAGCCAGTAATATAAAAACCAGGGGCATAACTAACCGCAGCATAATATTTCTCTTATCCTTACAGGTTCCGGAAAAACTGTTTATTTGCCTGCTTTGCTCTTCTGCTGCTGTTCGCCTTTCTCGGTTGATCTTTCAAATTCGGTCACTTCAATAACTCTCAACGGAATGTCCCTGAGGGATTTCCCTATGACAGATTTTGCAATCCTTTCCGCATGTTCGGCAGACTCGGCATCAAAAACCTTCATCTCAAAAATAAGACCTACAAGAGCTGTGTTCGCTGCTATGAAAACACTGCTGAAAGGTTCGCCGCACACCGGGCAGGATGTAGTTCCTACGTCAACCTCTACAAAATCCAGTTTAGGGTTCAGGCGTTTTCCAGCCTCAGAAATCGCAACCCCTATAGCATCATCAGCCGTCTTTACATCTCTAACCAACCAAGCTGCTTCAAGTACCACATGAAAGTTCTTCATTCTGTCCACCATGCTTATTTATATAAATTTTTCAGGAAGATCTCCAGATAAGTTAAAGATTTTTACAGGATTTAAGGAATAGAATAAAGTATATAAATTGTTTCTGTTTCGGATATAATATGCTATCCTTTCTCCCTGGTATCAGGGCTCAGTTATTTTTTGACTTTTCTCTCCTTTTTATGCTCACTTACCCATTTATATAGTAAAAAGCGTTTCATCATCGACTGCAAAAACCCCGAGTTTTGCTCCCGCATCAAGCCAGGCATGACCATAGCTGAAAGATGCGAGGGCGTTTACAGGGTCGTTATTTTCCAGGAAATAAACCCCATCTTTATAATAGGCTTCTGCCATCGTATAATAATCCTTTGCAACAGCATACATATGAGAGGCTGGTATTGGGAAGTATTTTGCTTTCTGAAGTGCCCTTTTTAACATATCTTCGTACCTTTTGACTTTTTCATCCAGATCTGCAGGCATTCTAATCACCGCGAGCTTTGCTAGAATATTAATTTTTGTTATTATTTGCGTGTGTTGTTCTCCTTACTCTGCTTCTTTCATGAATCCAATAGGGGCTCCTGCAAGTTTCACAAGTGCTTCAGCCTCAAGAAAGTGCAGTTTCCCGGGAATCACAAGGATATGGAGAGGTTTTCCAAAATCGAAGTCTTTTAAGTTTTCCACGTAGTCTGCTTTTACAACAGGTTTTTCCGAGCCTGCCCTGGCTATTCCTACTGCTGCAGCTCCGCTTATAACCCCTTCTCCTCTTTTTTCCTCAACCTCCAGGAGAAGCTCAAGTGCGGTGTTTACAGTCATATAACCTTTCTCCTGGTCTATATCCAGAAAGACCAAGGTGTGCAGGCCAAGTTCTAAGTTTTGTTTTATAATGTCATAAGGAGTTTCCGAGATTACTCTTGTGCCTCTCCCGCTTTCATAGGGATGAGGAATGCTTGCGGATCTCCCAAAGCGATAGTTCTGCAATCCCGTAAGCCCTGAGACAGCTGAGGCAATTGAAGCCCCGTGAATCAGGCGGGTTTCTATTCCCAGTTTTTCAGCTCTCAGGCGTAAATCTACATGGGTTGTGGAAACCATTGTATCTCCGCCTGTCAGGAAACATAGCTTCTTGTTCCTTGCCTCGCTGAGCCAGTCAGGATGCTGTTCTACATCCTCTCTTGAAAGCAGAAAAACTTTTTTTCCATAAAGCTTCTCCATTCTTTCAAGGCTTGTCCCCATAAGACAGGACGTGTAAAACTCTGCATAAACGAGGTCAGCTTCCCTGATAGCTTCAAGTCCCTTTAAAGAAATGTCATATTCGTCAAAAAGACCCAGACCTATAAATGTAAGCATAGCCCGTTTTAGGAATCCTCTTTGTTTAAAGCTTTTTGTTCGGAGCGACCAGGACGATAAAAATTCATTGTTTCCTATGTTTACGGGCACGATTAACTTATTTATATTTGGAAATTAATACTACAATGGGTTTATAACTGCAGTTTTTAAAGGGGTTTTAATAATGGTTAAAGTTACACTTATTCATGCCAGCTGGTGTACTGCCTGCCCGGCAACTCGTAGATTCTGGAAAGATCTGAAATCTGAATACAACTTTGAATACGAAGAAATAGATGTGGAAACTCCGGAGGGTCAGGCATTGATTGATAAATATGGCATAATTGGGGTTCCTACGACTATTATTGATGGGGAGGTAGCTTTTACGGGTCTTCCGAAAAAAGCCGAAGCGATTGCTCGTATTAGCTGAATTTTAGACTTAAAATGCACATTTTTTGAGACATTCTTCTTAATTTGGAGGAAGCATGTACGACCTAATAATTGTAGGAGGGGGCCCCGCAGGGCTCACAGCCGGTATTTATGCTGTACGTTTCGGGCTTAACACTCTGATTCTTGAAAGAAGCGAGATCAGCGGCCAGATCGCGCTTGCAGATGTAGTGGAAAATTACCCTGGCTTTCCATCGATTTCAGGGCTTGAACTGATGGAAAATTATAAAAAGCATGCTCAGGAAGTAGGGGTAGAAACAAAAATAACTGAAGTTCTTTCTGTTCGCACGGAGGGGGATAAGAAAATAGTCTCCACAGACGGCGGAGACCTCGAATCAAAGGCTGTTATAATTGCCACTGGCGCAAATCCCAAGCCTCTGAATGTGCCCGGGGAAAAAGAATTCATTAGTAAAGGAGTATCCTATTGCGCCACATGTGACGGACCATTTTTCAAGAATAAAACGGTTGTAATAGTCGGAGGCGGCAATTCGGCAGTTACGGATGCTCTTTTCCTTTCAAAGATTGCCCGGAAAGTCTATCTTATTCACAGAAGAGACCAGTTGAGAGCTGCAAAAGTCCTTAAGGACAGAGCCTTCGCAACTCCGAATATTGAGTTCATTTTTAATACCCTTGTTCTTGAAATAATAGGCAGCAGCGGAGAAATTCGAAGAGTCGAAAAAGTAATAATTAAAAATCTCAAAAGTGGAGAACAGCGTGAGCTGGCTACAGACGGTGTTTTTATTTACGTAGGCATTCACCCTAACACTGAAATCATTGATGTGGATAAGGATGAGGAAGGCTTTATCAAGACTGACCGTTTCCTTGAGACTTCACAGAAAGGAATTTATGCTGCGGGAGACTGCCGAGACACACCTATCTGGCAACTTGTGGCAGCTGTTAGAGATGGAGCGCTCGCAGCCACTTCTGCAAATGCGTACATAGAAAGCCTAAAAAAGGATGTTACATAAAAAATTATCCGAATAAGGGTCTTCCCAGTCGAAACTGTCTTAAAGTTTATCATCAGTAAATTTTAAAAAACGGAGCTGTAAACCTATTCTGCCCCCTTGTTTTCAATTTTTCGCACATAGCTTTTTTCGGGCTTATTTCAGTATCTGATTGATTTTATTATAGAAATCTATTATCAGGCGTGTTGCTTCGCTGTCCATGTTGAGCTGAAAAGTCCGGATTTGCTTTCCAAGTGGTTTTTCTATAACAATGCCTGATTCAATCAAGGGAGTAATAACCCTTGAGACACTGGAGTGAGACAGACCAGTTTCTTCAGCAATTCCCGAAAGGTAAGTTGATTCATTCTGGTGCTCGATCAAATTTTTGAGAACTGTCATTTGTGCAGTTTTTCCGAAGATTTTTTCCATTGGATCCATTGTTATCATCTCAGAGGTGGCTGTTCTCAGTAAGTAATTCTTATTTCCAATATTAACTTGCTATTTACCGTTATAAACTTATCTGCTTATTGGTTAAGCCGGCGATACATAAAAATTCTTCTAAATATTTGGGTAACTCTGCTTTCTTTAAACTGTATTAAGTTTGTATCAATATCAATTCCAAAAAAATTGGAAAATATTTAATACCTAAGAAAATGTATAATGTATGGTGATGGAGGGTATGAATAATAAAAATCTTGACCATGAGATTTTAAAATTGATTGAAGCGCATCCTGAAATAACTGAAAAGGATATAGCCTCGTCTCTTTCAGTCTCGGAAGAACTGGTAAAAACTCGCATTGAGAGTTTTAAAGATACAAGGCAAAAAATCCTGATTATGGGTGAAGGGAGCAGTACTCCAAATATTAAGACTGCGCTTGAAGCTGAAAACTATAATGTTGTCAAGTTTTCTGGTGGCTCTTCAGCACTTGAAGCCGTGAAAACTGAGAGACCCGACCTTGTATTGCTGGATACCGGACTTGCCGACATTGATAGCTTTAAAATATGCGAGCAACTTAGAAGCAGTTCAAATTACTGGTGGATCCCGGTAATGGTGCTCAGCGAGAGAGGTGGGGCGAAAAATTGGATTAAAGCTTTTGAATCAGGTGTAGATGACTATGTTACTGCGCCTTTCAACCCGGTGGAACTTAGAGCGAGAGTGGGAATGGTATTAAGGCGTGCTCAGGTTTAACTCGAAAGCCAGATAGCAGGAAAGAGCTCCTTCTTTCGCAAGGGCATTGTAAGCGGAAAACGGTTCTGAAAAGACCGATCTTTAGGGCATCCCATCGAAAAATTTTATCTTTTCAGGAATATCCGAAACATTCTAAGGCGTTTTTATTAATTCTTGTACCAAACGTTTTTATTAAATATCCTGTTAAAAATATATGTCACTTCTATAGTGGCTTCCTGAACTTAATTGGTTAATTTATGACATCTGCCACAATTCCCAGTATAATCATATCCAATATTTGTGTAAAGATCTTTGGAATACACTTTTAGAAGATTAAAAGCTGTGAAAGGAAGATTTCCCGTTCTAATTTGAAACTAAGGTCTCAAGTTCAGTCTCCTGAATTTAGAGAGATTCTCATATTCCCAATAGAAACGCTAATAATCAAACTGTTAAAATGCCGTGAGAGAAGGAAATTCCAACTTTTGTCAGAATTGAACTTGTCTTATTTTTCCGTTTTTATTTTATAGGTCTACTTTTTTCATGTCAGGGCAAAAACGTGGAGGAAATAGAAAAAAGTCGGAAAAATCTGAGACTAAAATCAATATATTTTATTAATTTTAATAATAATTTGAAAGAGCTCGATATAAAATTATTTAAGCCTATCTAATTCTTATCCATGACTTTTAAATTATATTTTTAAAATAATAAAGCCTCAGAAATATTTCAAAATCCTTAAAAAATAGCAAAACATAGGTTATCATGCGCAACTGTAAATATGTCGTCAGGGCGTAAATCATGGTGTGAGGCGTGAATATCTCCTTATTTTTGATACGGAACTAAAGTACAAAATCGATTTAACGCTCTGAAGGCATATACTATTATTGCTGGAGTTTATGTGACAGATGTGGAAAAACGTAATCGAAAAAAGGTGTGGTTGAGTGATGACTTCGAATGAGTGGTACAATAAAGGCGTTGCACTCCATGAGCTTGGACGATTTCAGGAAGCTCTGGATGCATACAACAAAGCTCTGGAAGCAAGCCCTGACAATGCAAAAATCCTGCTTAACAAAGGGATGGTTCTGAGAAGTCTTTTCAGATATGAAGAGGCTCTCGATGCCCTTAACAGGTCCCTTGAGATCAATCCTGCGGATGCGAAAACCTGGTACACCAAAGCTGAACTGCTTATGGATCTGATGCAGTATAGAGAGGCTCTGGATGCTTACCATCGGGCTATATATCTCGCTCCTGAAGACCCTGAAGCCTGGTACAGGCGAGGAATGGCTCTGAGGGAAATGAAGGCATATGAAGAAGCTATGGATGATTTTGAGAAGGCTATCCGTCTTTATGAAAAGAAATGTGATATGAGTTCCATGAGTGCAAGCGAATGGTGCAAGAAAGGCATGGGGCTCTGCAAGATAAAGAGTTATGAAGAAGCTATTAATGCGTTTGACAAGGCACTTGAATTAAACCCTGCTAACGGAAAGGCTCTTTATAACAAAGGTTTAGCTCTCCGCTGGCTTGGAAAACATGAAGAAGCAAGACTTTATACAGAAAAGGCTGTGGAGGTTTTTGAGAGCAAGATAAAAGCAAATCCTGAAAATGCCCGGTTCTGGTATAATAAAGGAATTGCCCTGAGGGATCTGGAGAGATATAACGAGGCACTTCAGGCTTTTGAGAAGGCTATCGATATCAACCCAAGTTTTACAAAAGCCTGGATTGGTAAAGGTATTGTATACGACAGGATTAAGAAACACCAGAAAGCAATAGAAGCCTATGAGAGAGCAGTCGATATAAACCCAGTTTATTCCGATCTCCTTTGAGTAGCCCGACTTCAGGTTTTTACATAATGTCAAAGCCCAGAGCTAAAAAAAGCCGTTAGCCGAAAATCCTTTTCGGATTTCCAGACTGGCGGCTAAATGTTTACTTTTCTCTGAAATTATTCTATAGCTTGACGTACCTGACTTACAGATCTTGTGTTTAACTTCAACCTGCTCAAGTCTAGTTATAAAATACTAAAATAATTTGTTATTTAATAATAACCTTATTTGTTATTTTGTCAAGTAATAATAACACATCAATTAAGCCAGTCCAAAAGTATACTTTAATCTGTACTCTTTTATTGGATATCGAGCGTAAATGCACTCTCAGCACTGTCCCATTCACCGGTTTATGGATTACAGGTACATCTTGGAGACTTTGCATAGAGGTTCCCAGTGAATCCATAAGCCCAGGGTCTGCAATTCAATTAAAAATATTTTTGTGAATTTACATTAGCCTTATTTTTGTTTAGACTCCGGAATCTCAAGCAAATCCGAAAAGGTACTGAGTCTAAAATCAAAAAATTGATCCATTTCTTCTCCGGGCCTCCAATCTCCATAAGAGGCGTATGCAGTTCTTAATCCTAGTTTGCGGGCAGGCACAATATCCCTTTTAATGCTGTCTCCTACTACCAGAGTTTCATCAGGTTTTGTCCCGAGAGCCTCAAGTGCAAAAAGAAAATGCGCAGGATCTGGCTTTTTTGTTCCAGTCATATCTGCCGCCACGAGGAGATCGAAGTATTTCAGGAGCCCAACTCTTGTAAGCCTTGCCAGTGCATGACGTCTATCGGCATCTGTTATGATTGCAAGTTTTAAACCTAACTCCCTAAGCTTATCAAGAGTGTCCGTTACAGCTGGATAGAGTTCAAGATTTCTTAGTTTTTCCCTCTCATAAATCTCACAACACTCCCTGTAACCCTGAACCGTAAAAAGATTTCTTTCCTGCATGTAGTCACGAATGTTTTCGTAATCTTCAAAACCATAAATTCCCCTCAGAAAATACCTGAAAAGTTCCGAAGGTTCCCCGATAGTGTCTCCTTTTTCCTTCCCAAGATGTGAGATTATCTCCCTGCAGGCTCTGAGTTTTGCGGCTATGAAGTCAAAAAGGGTATTGTCCATATCAAAAAGAATGGCTTTCAGAGTCCCTCGATAAACCTCTTCTGTGTTCTTCTGAACTCTTTTTCTGTTCTTCTCATCTTCTTCCATTTTCTGCCTGCCTTTTTCTGAATTTTGAGTACATTGCTTTTATTTTTCCTTATTCACCTTTCCTGTACTTTTTCCAGAGTTTTTAGGGGAGAGGCTATAAAAGCCATAAAGGACAGATGTATAGATCATAAAGACAACAGATTTAAGTAAATACCTAACGCGGCACTTAAGAGTCCGCAGGATTTACTATAAAAGTCAGAACAGGATATTTTGATATGAACTCCGATGAACCAAATGACAAAGCCTTCACAAAAGAAGGCAGGAAAGAAAAATCTGAAGAAAAACCTGTTTCCGAAGACACGTATATTCTCAATGATACGGGGGATGTGGGGAAGCAGGAAGTTACCGACGAGATCCTTGCAGCCGAACTTAACGAATGCGGACTTGACTTTCTCAGGCTTGGGAAATTTAATGAGGCAATTGTATCTTTTGACAAGGCAATTAGCATAGATCCGAATAACATATACCTTTTAAACAATAAGGCTGCAGTCCTTGAGACCCTTGGAAGATATGAAGAAGCCATTGAGCTTTATAAAAAAGCTATAAAGATCAATCCTGAGGATCCTGATCTCTGGAACAATATAGCTTTTTCCTTTTCCCAGGCTGGAGAGTACAAAGAAGCTATCGAAGCCTATGAAAAAGCTCTTGAGATAAGACCTGACTATCCCAACGCGTGGTATGGAAAAGCCCTGAACCTGAGCCAGGTTGGAGAATACGAGGCGGCTATCGAAGCCTATGAAAAGGTACTTGAGGAAGATCCCGATTATAAAGAAGCCTGGGTAGGAAAAGGAATAGCTCTCGGGCAAATGGGCAACTATGATGAGGCAATTATCGCTTACGACAGGGCATTAGAAATTGATCCTGATTTCCTTGAAGCCTGGTACTATAAAGGTGTGGATCTGGACAGTCTTGGAAGTTACAGGCAGGCACTCAAAGCATATAAAAAATCTGTGGAACTTGATCCTGAGAACGATGATGCCTGGAATAATATGGGAATAGACCTCGAGAATCTCGAAGAATATGATGAAGCAATTAAAGCTTTTGACAAAGCAATTGAAATTAACGCTGAAAATGCCGATGTCTGGTACAACAAAGGTTTTACCCTGAGCCAGATGCAGAGATTTGAAGAAGCCGTAGAGACATACAGGAAAGCAATAGAGCTTGACCCTGAGTATTTCGAAGCTTATTCCAGTCTGGGTTTCGTGCTCGTCCAGCTCAAGCGTTTTGAGGAAGCTCTGGAGATTTATGAGAAGGCGCTCCAGCTTAATCCTGAGGCTGCAGACTCCTGGTTTGGGAAGGCTGTCTGCCTGAGCTTCCTCGGACGGGAAGAAGAGGCTGAAGAAGCATACATAAAAGCTGTAGAAATCGATCCCAGATATGCTGAGGTAGGAGGAGACACACAGTAACCGAACTTTCAAATCAAAGAGCCTGTTCTTATCCAGGACTCTTTTTCATTTGCTCTCTATCTTTTATTTTTTCTCGGATATAGCGGTCTGAAAGAAAGGACGGTCTGAAGGAAAGGATTTAGCATAAAAATAAAAAAATTCTATCGTAGGAAAAAATTGTATACAATATGCCGTCTTGTGGAGGCAGGAAAAAGGAGAAGGCATACGATTCAGATAATTGAGACAATCTTTATCTTTGTTTTTATTCCTTCTCCTTAAATCAAAGTCTTCACTCCGCTTCTTCCTGAACTACCACAGTTCCTCTCATATCTGGATGGATCGAGCAGTAATAATCGTAGCTGCCTGCATTGGTAAACAGGAACTCGTATGAATCTCCCTGGTTCAGAACCTCAGATCTAAAATTGGTCCCTGTACCTACCACGGTATGAGAAGCTGTGTCAAGATTAGTCCATTTTACGGTGTCACCTGTGGAGATATTGACTGTAGCTGGGTTAAAGGCGTTATCTTCTATTGCTACTTCTACAGTCTCGCCGTCACCTATCGGAAGCCCAGACGTTTCTCCCTCTACCGGGGCCGCCGGTTCTTCTGCTGGAGCAGCAGGTGTTTCAGCTGGTGTTATCCGTTCTTCGCTTGCTCCGCCTTCACCTGCTTCCGGTGTTCTTTCTCCTTCCTCAGCCGGAGTTACTCCTTCCTCGATCCCACCTTCTTCACCAGTGTCAGCACATCCTATTGCGAAGAATATGCTGAGTAAAATTATAAAAACTGCAAGTTCTCTTCTCATTCTTTTCCCCCCAAAATAAGGTGGTTTATAATTAATATTCTGATTTTATAATAGTTCCTACCAGATTCTAAACATAGTTTCTTCCAAAATTAAGCTGGCATTATTGTGCTTTAAAGAATGAGACTGAAATAGACCCTCGAATTCCTCATTTTTAATTCATCTTTTTCTCTTATTCAGAGGTAAAATACTTTAAATGTATAAAATAGGTACTTTAAAATGGGTTTAAGGTGTACACAGTATCTTTCATACGGTTAAAGGTATATACAGTGACTTTAACACAAAAAACACTGCCGTCAGTAAAAAGCGATTCAATGGGTTAAGAGCATTTATTTATTTTTGAAGAAGTAGAAAATATTTAAAAGCTCTTTCTTCTAAGCTAAACTCTCAGGCAACCCTGATATATCTTCTAGAGAGGACGCGGGTATGGATATTTAATCCAGTACTTCTATTCAATTACTTTTCTTCCTGCTGCATCTGGAGTGCAACAGCTAAGCTGGTAATATTTAAAGTTTCTGTTAGAACTGTACTTAAATAGTTTTGCATTAGGGGCAATGCATTATGGGCAGGTTCCTGAGCACGGCTGATTATCATAATAATTCAGCCTTGCTAACAGTTGCTGGATTGCCTGCCCATACTGGTATTAATTTAAGTTTATTCAGCTACCGCCTGTGCGGGGAGTTACTCTGATTACTCCACCATTCTCGTCTGCAGTGCCCGTAACGTTTCTGGCTGGAGTCTCTTCTTCAGTTACATTCTCCATTTCAGTTTCAGCTGGGGTGCCTTCTTCAGCCGGAGTTACTGCTACAACTGGAGTTTCTGCTACAACTGGAGTCTCTGCCACTACTTCTTCAACCGGAGTTACAACTTCAACTTCAGTTACAGCCTCAACCTCAGTTACAACCTGCGCTGGAGTCCCTTCTTCAGCTGGAGTTACACCCTCCACTTCTTCAGCTGGAGTTCCTGCTTCCGGAGCCTCTCCCTCTTCACCAGCGCATCCAATTGCGAGGAAAACGCCTAACAATACTATCAACATGATAAGTGCTTTTCTCATACCTTCCCTCCACTTAATCCGTGCGTTTTATAAAATGCTTTATAATAGATATTGAGGTTTTATAATAATTACTGCTAGATTCTGAACATTATTCCTTTTAAGATTCTAATTAGACTCTAAATTTGACTCGCAGGCTTCATAGAGAAATCGTGTTCGATTAACCAATACATTCCTTTTTAAATTATATTTATTTTAAATAGTTACTAAAAATATGTTTATAGAGGGAGTTAGATCTCTATTAGAACCTAAAAAATCCTGGTTCATTAGAAAGAAAAAGAATTAAAAAATAAACTAATAAATATATTCAAATGCTGACCATTAAAAATACCTGGCAGTTGATCATCACTTCAGTTAACCATCATTTTATTGTTATGTCAACCCTAAACTTAATACATTTTACCGGAAAAGAAATTATTTGGCTAACTGTATTTCTTTCCCGGTAAACTGTGATTTCATTGTTTTATCTGACTCTCACCTGCTTTTTTGATTAAACCCAGAAATCTGCTATTAATTGCAAATTTAGAGCAGAAATACAAAGTACAATAAAAAATCTGAGTTTTAGGTGATTGTTTTTACAGATCAGCTTTATCCAGAATTTTTATTCACTTTAGACATACCAGCAGGATCAGACTCTTACCAGTAGGGGCGGACTCTTACCGGTAAAACCGAACTCGTCTGCTTACAATCCTTCTGGATAAATTTATTCACCTTTGCTGGGAGTTACTCTGATTACTCTACCTCCAGTCTGATTTTCAGCGGCGGTCTCTTCCTCCTCAGCTATTTGCTCTTCTTCCTGTGCACCTCCTTCTGGTGTTACATCCTCCACTGCTTCAGCTGGAGTTACATCTTCTACTGCTTCAGCTGGAGTGCCTTCTTCAACTGTAGCTCCTTCTTCAGCCGGAGTTACTGCCACAACTGGAGTTTCTGCTACAACTGGAGTTTCTGCCACTACTTCTTCAACCGGAGTTACAACCTCAACTTCAGTTACAGCCTCAACCTCAGTTACAGCCTGTGCTGGAGTCCCTTCTTCAGCTGGAGTTACATCCTCCACTTCTTCAGCTGGAGTTCCTGCTTCCGGAGCCTCTCCCTCCTCACCAGCGCATCCAATTGCGAGGAAAACGCCTAACAATACTATCAACATGATAAGTGCTTTTCTCATATATTTTCCCCCACATAGTTGTGTGTTTATAACAGATGATCTGTAATAGATGTTGAGGTTTTATAATGATTACTGCTAGATTCTGAACATAATTTCTGCTCAAATCAAGAAATCCGGTTATTTAAGGAGATTTCTCTCTATCGGAGCTTCTATGCAGCATCATTCCGAATAAATTTAAACTGAAAGCTTTATTTTCTCGCCAATTTCTTTAAGTTATAATATTTGGAATTCTAATATTGTAATGCTTTTAAATGACTTTTCGGGGGGAAGTCATGAAGATCAAATCCATTAATCCTTATACAGAAGAGGTAAACTGGGTATATGACTCGTTTTCTTTCGCAGAGTGCGAGGCTAAAATTGGAAAATCCAGGGCTGCTTTTTCCGGATGGAGTTCATTGCCTGTGGAGGAAAGGGCAAAGCATTTCACACGGGTCTCCAGTGTCCTTCGGCAAAATACTGAGATCTATGCCGAAATTATTACTAAGGAGATGGGAAAACCTATCAGGCAGTCAAGGGGCGAGATTGAAAAATGCGCCTGGCTTTGCGATTATTACGCAGAAAATGCAGCAGAATTTCTGAAAGACGAGATTGTGGATACGGGAGCTGAGAAAAGTTATGTAACTTTTGAGCCACTCGGGGTAATTTTTGGGATAATGCCCTGGAATTTTCCATTCTGGCAGGTCTTCAGGTTTGCAGTGCCCGCAATATGTGCAGGAAATGTATGCGTTATCAAACATGCATCAAATGTGCCAAGGTCGGCAATGGAGATTGAGAAAGTTTTTATTGAAGCCGGGTTTCCGGAAAACGTTTTTAGTTCCCTGTTAATTGACGCGAAGACTGCAAGGGAAATTATTGAAAAAGAAATGGTAGATGGAGTTTCGCTTACCGGCAGCGTAGGTGCAGGCTCGGAGATAGGGGAACTTGCCGGAAAACTGATCAAGCCTGTTGTGCTGGAACTGGGAGGTTCAGATCCTTTTATAGTACTTGAGGATGCTGACATCGAGAGGGCTGCGCAGGTAGCTGTAGAATCTCGATTTCTTAATACCGGACAGAGCTGTATTGCTGCCAAGCGCTTTATTGTTATTGAAGACGTTGTGGTTGACTTCATCGAGGCATTTGAGCTTGAAATGCAGGAACTGAAGATCGGGAATCCTATGGATGAGGAGACCGATATAGGACCGATTGCGAAGAAAGAATTTCTCGATAGTCTTGAGAAGGTTTTGAAAGACGCGAAAAAGAAAGGTGCAGAACCTCACATCTATGGAGAAGAGCAGAGTAAGGGTTTCTTCTTTAGACCGACCCTTATCCCTGCAGCAAGTACAGATATGAAGGTCTGCAATGTCGAGGTTTTCGGGCCCATTGCCCCTGTTATCACGGCAAAGGACGAGGATGAAGCCGTAAAAATTGCAAACTCAACAGAATTCGGGCTTGGAGCCGAGATCTGGTCAAGAGACCTTGAAAGAGCCCAGAGGCTGGCAAAAAGAATAAAATCCGGATTTGTAGCAATTAATGGAATGGTCAAATCCGACCCGAGGCTGCCTTTTGGTGGGGTAAAGAAGTCTGGAGTCGGGAGAGAACTTTCCCATTATGGGCTCAAAGAATTTGTGAATATAAAAACAGTTGTTGTCAACAGGTAAAATATCTGAACTGCAAACTTAATTTAAGCTTAAATAGCTTAGTCAGAACTTAATAAGCAAACATGAGTTAGTTATACCCAGTTCGGATAAAAGCCAGATAACTTATTTGAGGTTTTTCATGAAGGCTTCAGATCTTTTCGTTGCCCAGCTTAAGGAGGAAGGTGTAGAATATATCTTCGGGCTGCCAGGCGAAGAAAATCTTGACCTGCTTGAATCCCTTAGGACTTCCGGAATCAAACTTATAGTAACAAGGCATGAACAGGCTGCAGCATTTATGGCTGCAACATATGGGAGGCTGACAGGTAAACCAGGAGTTTGTTTTTCAACGCTTGGTCCAGGGGCTACCAATCTTGTCACAGGTGTTGCCCAGGCACAGCTTATAGGAGCCCCTCTTATTTCCATATCCGGTCAGAAGGCTCTGATCGATAACTGGCAAGCTCGCTTCCAGCTTGTAAATGTTGTCAGGATGATGGAACCTCTCTGCAAAAACGCTGTGTCCATTACAGATCCCGGAATGATTCCCACAGTTATTCGCAACGCCTTCAAACATGCGGAAGCTGAAAGACCAGGAGCTGTACATATCGAGCTTCCTGAAGACGTGGCTGGAGCAGAAACTGAAGCTGTGGTGCAGAAGCGAAGCGAGATTAAAATCCCTCACCCTGATCCCGAAGCTGTAAAAAAAGCCGCAGCCATGATCTGTGAGGCTAAAAATCCGCTGATCATAGTTTCTTCAGGTGCAAACAGGAAAGCGGTCAGTGAAGAGCTCGAGGACTTTGTCCAGCGGACAGGCATCTACCTTGTGCATACCCAGATGGGAAAAGGTGTCGTTCCAGATGACTGCCCTCAGAGTCTCTTTGCCACCGGAATTCATGCCCGAGACTATGTTAACTGCGGAATTGACATAGCTGACCTTATTATTACTATTGGGTACGATATAGTTGAATATCCTCCCTATCTGTGGAACAGGGCACTGGACAAGCAGATTATAAATATTGATTTTGTGGAGTCCGTACCTGACAGGTATTTTAACCCGACTGTAGAAATAATCGGGGATATCGCCTTTTCAATCCGAGAACTTGCCGCATGTATACCGGGAAGACGAGAATTTCCGGTTTTTGAGCAAACTAAAAGTTTCATTGAAGAGAAGATAAACACTGTCGCCAGGAAGAGTTATCCTCCTCTCCCACAGGCGGTAGTCCAGAGTGTCAGGAAGGTGCTCGGGAGAAAAGACATAATCACGCTTGACAACGGGATTTATAAACTCTGGTTTGCTCGCCTTTATAAGACATATGCCCCAAATACCGTGCTCCTTGACAATGCGCTTGCAACTATGGGCGCAGGGCTTCCGTCAGGAATTGCCGCAAAACTTCTTAATCCAGAGCGCCGGGTACTTGCAATCTGTGGGGATGGAGGGTTTATGATGAACTGCCAGGAACTTGAGACTGCAGTCCGATATGGAATCCCTGTTGTCGTCCTTATCCTTAATGACAATGGTTTTGGATTCATTAAATGGAAACAGAAAAAATTGAATTTTACGGATTATGGGCTAGATTATGGAAATCCTGATTTCCCTAGCTTTGCTAGGAGCTTTGGAGCTGAGGGATTCAAGGTTAGGGAAGATGATGACCTTGAAGAGGTTCTCGAGCGAGCTTTTGCCCTTAATAAGGTGGCAGTTATCGAATGTCCTATTGATTATTCTGTAAACTATGAGACTTTCTCGATAGAACTGGGAAAGCTCACATGTAAGTTCTGATCTGAAAATAAAAATTTTGGCTGCAAATAGGGTTTGCGGATTAAATCCATGCAAGCCCCAGATTTTAGAATTAAGCCCTGAGGGGGGGACTAATGGAAGGCAAAGAAAATGAGGCTGGATATCCTGTACACTCACATGATGTAGTTATAGTCGGTGCCGGAATTACAGGGCTTAGGGCGGCGATTGAAACCGTAGATCAGGGGCTCAATACAGCCGTTATTTCTAAGGTGCATCCTCTCCGCTCCCACTCCGTAGCAGCCCAGGGAGGGATAAATGCAGCTTTAGGAAATGCCGTAGCCAGTGATTCCTGGGAAGCACATGCCTTTGATACAGTAAGGGGGTCGGATTATCTGGCTGACCAGGATGCCGTGGAAATCCTGTGTAAAAACGCACCTGAAGCAGTGATAGAGCTTGAGCATTTCGGAACTGTTTTTTCCAGGCTTCCTGACGGCAGGATTGCTCAGAGACCCTTTGGAGGAGGTATGTTCCCAAGAACCTGCTACGCTGCAGATCGGACAGGGCATAATATTCTGCATTCACTCTATGAACAACTTGTTGGCAGGCAGAGAAAAGAAAGTGAAAACTGTGAAAACCGGAAGCCGAGCAAACTTAGCTTTTACGAAGAATTTTTTGTAACCTCCCTTGTAAAGTCAGGAGAAAGCCTGTCTGAGAAAGGCTCGAAGAAAGAAGAAAGATGTGTAGGCTGTACTGCTCTGAATATCGCTGATGGGAACTTGCATGGTTTTACCTGCCATTCTCTTTTACTTGCAACCGGCGGTTTTGGGCGACTTTTTGACCGTTCCACAAACGCCCTGATTAATACAGGGGACGGTGCATCCCTGGCGCTTCGGGCAGGTGTGCCTTTAAAGGACATGGAATTCGTGCAGTTCCATCCAACTACCCTTTACGGCACAAACATCCTGATCACAGAAGGTGCAAGAGGAGAAGGTGGGTATCTCCTGAATAACAGGAATGAGCGTTTTATGGAGAGATATGCCCCTGCCTCCATGGAGCTTGCCCCAAGAGATATTGTTGCGAGAGCCATCCAGCAGGAAATTGAAGAAAGCAGGGGATTTGAGGGCGGTTACGTCCTCCTTGACCTGAGGCACCTGAAAGAGGAGAGAATTACAGAACGCCTGCCCGGGATAAGGCTCATCTGTCTGAACTTTGCAGGCATTGATCCTGTTAAATCTCCAATCCCGGTACAGCCAGGTCAGCATTATTCAATGGGAGGAATTTCGGTAGGCAACTCCCTGGAAACCGAACTCCCAGGGCTGTATGCGGCAGGAGAATGCGCCTGCATAAGCGTGCATGGGGCAAATCGGCTAGGAGGCAATTCTCTGCTTGAAACTGTGGTTTTCGGCAAGCTTGCAGGGCAGGAGATAGGAAAAGCTTTCCTGGCTTCTGGATATGATAGAAAGGAGGCTAAAAAGGCTGTCCTTGAGAGCCTGCATAGGGAAAACGAGCGTATAAAAACCCTGCTCGCCAGAAAATCCGGAGTAAAAATGCACAGCCTCAGGGATGAACTGAGAAAAACAATGTTTGAATATTTCGGAGTTTTTCGGGAAGGGAAAAAGATGGAAAAAGGTTTGGAAAAACTCCTCCAGCTTAAAAACCGCTTTAGCGATGTTTATATTAATAATAAATCCAGAGAATTTAATTATGCACTTATCTATGCTCTCGAACTTGAGGGATTGTTTGATATTGGAGAAGCCGTTGCAAGAGGAGCTATTGCCAGGAAGGAAAGCAGGGGTTCCCATTCAAGGGTTGATTACCCGCAGAGGGACGACAATAACTTCCTTCATCACACTCTGTACAGGCTAAAAAAAGGAAACCCTGTGCTTGAATCCCTACCTGTAAGGATCAGGAAGTTTCCTGTTAAGGAGCGTGTATATTGATGAAATTGAAGGTATTTCGATTTGACAGGAAAGATGGGAAGTCCCGTTATGATACTTTTGAAATCGAGCCCTCTGCAGGAATGACAGTCCTTTCCGCGTTATTCAAAATCCAGGAAGAATTTGATGATTCCCTTGCTTTCCGCTACTCCTGCAGAGGCGCGGTTTGCGGAAGCTGTGCAATGCTGATTAATAAAATACCTTCGCTTGCCTGTCAGACCCGGATAGAATCCCTGCTTAAAGGTGAAAGAAGAGTAAAGTTGCGCCCCTTTCCTGGAATGGAAGAGAATATTTCCTGGGATCCCGAAAATGAGGTACTTGTAGAGCCCCTTCCTTCTCTGCCGAAAATTAAAGACCTTATAGTGGATATGGATAAGTTTTTCGAATTTTACAGAGCAATCGAGCCGACTTTAAAACCGGCTCCAAAACCGCCCGAGAAGGAGCATCTCATGCAGCCTGATCCTGTAAAAGAGCTTGAGAAATACACAAACTGCATACTCTGTGCAGCCTGCGTGAGTGCCTGCCCTGTCTCGGGAAAGGAAAAAGATTTTCTAGGTCCTGCAGCTCTTGCAAAACTGTACAGGTTCTATATAGATCCCCGCGAAGCGAATAATGAATTGCGGCTCATGCTCGCCAACAGCAAATCAGGCTGGTGGGGTTGTGAATTCCATGCCAACTGCAGGGCTGTCTGCCCAAAAGGTGTTCCACCTATTGAGGGCATCGGAAAAGCCAGGAGGCAAATCAAAAAATCTGGGATGGAACCTGTACAAAAATTCTGAGATTCTCAAAGGAGATCTTCTGGGGTGATCTATTACTTTGAATAGTCGGATTGAGAAAGATTCTCTTGGGGAAATGGAAGTTCCAGCTGATGCTTATTATGGCATTCAGACCCAGCGTGCTATCTGTAATTTCCCTGTAAGCGGGCACAGGGCGAGCCCGGAGTTTATCAGGGCATATATTCTTGTAAAAAAGGCAGCAGCACTTACCAATCTGGAGCTTGGAGTGCTTGACAGGGTGAGAGGAGATGCCATTGTAGCTGCAGCCGATGAAGTGCTTTCCGGGCTTTCAGGAAAGTATTCAGACCAGTTTCCTGTGGATATCTTCCAAGCAGGGGCAGGCACTTCTTTTAATATGAACGTTAACGAGGTACTTGCAAACCGGGCTCTGGAAATCCTGGGCCGGAACCGGGGAGATTACAGCTTCCTGAGCCCTAACGACCATGTAAATATGTCTCAATCAACCAATGATACCTTTCCGACCGCCTCAAGCATAGCTGTAATTTTTGCGGCTGACAGGCTTATTGATGTGCTTGCCTCTCTTGCGGAAGCTTTTCAGGCAAAAGCACTGGAATTCTCGAGAATCCCTAAATCTGGCCGGACACACCTTATGGACGCCTTGCCTGTGACTCTTGGCGATGAATTCGGAGCTTATGCGGCTGCGCTGCTGAGGGCTTCAGGCAGGATAAAAGAGCGAAGAAATGATCTGCTTGAACTTCCTTTAGGAGGGACTGCAACCGGGACAGGGGCTAATACCGATCCGAAATATCGCGAGCTTGTAATTTCGAAACTTTCCGAGCTCTGTAAATTACCTTTTCGAAAGGCAAGCAATAGTTTTGAAGCCCTGCAGAGCCGTTCCCAGCTTGCTGCTTTTTCAGGAGCCCTTCGGGAATTAGCACTTGAACTTATAAGAATAGCCAATGATTTGAGGCTCCTTAACGCCGGTCCAACTTCTGGAATTTCTGAAATTGAGCTTCCTGCTGTGCAGCCTGGCTCGTCCATGATGCCGGGAAAATACAACCCTGTAATGGCTGAATGCCTGGATATGATAGGGTTCCAGATTGTAGGCAATGACACTGCAGTGGCTTTTGCAACTCAGGCTGGGCAGCTCGAGCTCAATGTTATGACCCCTGTTATAACCTCCAATATTCTTATGTCAGTTTCCCTTCTCACAAACTATCTGCCGATTTTTCAGACTCGCTGCGTGGAAGGGATAAAAGCGAATGAAGATAGGTGCAGAGCCTACCTTGAGTTGAATCCTACCCTTGTAACCTTCCTTGCCCCAAAGTTAGGGTATCTTAATGCTGCCGAGATTGCAAAAGAGGTGCTGGATAAGAGAATACCTGTAAAGGAAGTCCTGGTAATGAGGGGGCTTTTGAGCAAAGAGGAAGCCGATGAACTACTTAAAATTGAAAACCTGCTACAATTCCCTGGCTCAGAAAAAAGTAAAACGAGCTTGAAAGAGTAAAACGAGATTAGAAAGTAAATGAGATTAAGAGCATTAAGTTAGATTAAAAGCTTTTAAATGAAATTGAGAGTATAAAATTAGATCAAAAGCTTCTTTTATTAGTTTTCAAAACCATGGGTTAACTGCGGTTAATTAAGCGTAGGCTAAGACAATCTGTGTAAAATGAATGAAGGTTTTAAGGCATCCTCAGTTAAGATACCCTTTTCTTTCAAGCCATTCGACCTGAGGCCTTGTATATTTCCAGGTAACATCGGCTTTGGAATCCTGAATTTCCCAGGGGTTCGCTATTACTATATCACCTTCGCGTATCCACATTCTCTTTTTTTTGGACCCAGGAATCCGGCCCATTCGGACGACTCCGTCCATACATTGTAATGTGACCCTTTTTGAACCAAGTAAACCTGATACAGTTGCAAGAACCTCGTTTCTGTCCTTACGGGGAGTACGTACCCTTGTTACTTCCGGGGCATCTCCTGTACCTACAGGCTTATTTGATCCTGCATTTCTCTTTTTCATAATGCTTCTATAATTAGCCAAATTATTCCTCCGATTTTTGTCTCTTATTCGATAGTTTTAATCTCGGATAGTTTTTTCTTGCTTTTACCCTTAATTCGCCTGTTTTTACTTCTTTCCGGATATCTTTACAGGTCTTCACCGTCTAATGCTGTTAACTTTCTCAGAAAGACCTGTAGAACGATTGTTTCCTGGTCCCCAAAAACCCCTGAACAAAAGGTAAAAAGCAAAGCGACTCAAGACAAATAATGAAAATGAATTGAGCATTAATCCTAGCTAAGCCATAAAGCTGGCTAAATCTTTAAAATTAATACCCAACGCAGATCGTTTTTAGAATTTCCTGTGGTTAGGCAGGCAGTCTCTACAGTAAACCGGTCTTCCTTCGGTCGGTTTGAATGGAACTTCAGTCTCAATACCGCAGTCAGAACAGGTAACTCTGGTCATTTCCCTGGGGCTGCTGTTGCCGCCTCTGAATCCTCCGTGGTTTCTGTCTCTGTTGCCACCACGGTAAGAATTTCCTCTGTCATTAAAACCCATTTTCGTTTCACCTCCGTTATAAACGGATAACAATAAGGCAAAAATAAGATTGTATAAAATTTATTGATTAAAAACAAAAATGGAGTTTTTAATAACAGATTATACGTCTCTTTATTTTCAACCACCTCTACATAGTTATTTGATTATATAAATCTTTCTATCAATCATCTTAGAAATCTGCACACTTAATGGAAATTATAAAATCGATCTTGTTGATAGATCTAGAATTTACCTATAAATTTAGAGATTTTATATCTGTTCAGATAGATTATAAAAGAGATTAAATTCCGTAGTTGAATATGAAAAGGAGATTGATGACTCAATAAGAAGAAAAGACTATGAACTTTCAATAAAACATTCTATCCGGTATAATCAATACTATCCGATATGATCATTATAAAAGAAGGGAGTCCGTTTGACCTGCCCAAGCTAACGAAACGGACATAATCTGTTATTAAAATTTTTTGAACAAACCTGGCACGTTAATACCTGTTTTCTCTGGGTTTCCTGTGGTTAGGAAGGCATTCTCTACAGTAGACTGGTCTGTCAGGGTCAGGTCTGAATGGTACCTGAGTTTCAGAGCCACAATCCGAACAGGTTGCGTTGTGCATTTCCCTTAGACCTCCGAACCCTCCGCGGTTGCTGTCCCTTCCCCTGAAGGGATTTCTGTTATTAAAAACCATTTTATTTTCACCTCCGCTTACAGCGGATAGTCATTTGTTTAAAAATAAGACTGTATATTGCTCTTTGATTAAAAACAGGAACTAGTTTTTAATAACAGAATATACATTTCTTTATTTTTAATACTCTTAATATGCAATCAAATTATATAAATCTTACCTATAAAAAGCATACTCATGCAGAAAAGTGCTTTTGCTTCAGAAAATTATAGTAAGTTAATGGAATAACCTCAGAAATTACAGGGAAGTGTTTGAAGAAGAAACATGGGAAGGAGAGAAGGGTTTAACCGAGAGCTGGTTAAAACCGGAGTGATGGGGGAATACAGTTTTATCGAGTTTACTGCATTATTTCGGGTGCTCACTTGAGGTATCCTTTTCTTTCAAGCCATTCGACCTGATGCTTTGTGTATTTCCAGATTACATCGGCTTTGGAATCCTGAATATCCCAGGGGGTGACGATTACTACATCTCCCTCGTGGATCCACATTTTCTTGTTCTTGGATCCTGGAATCCGCCCCATCCGGACTACACCGTCCATACACTGCAATTTCACCCTTTTTGAACCTAAAAGGCTTCCTACGGTTGCCAGGACTTCGTGGTTTTCTTTGCGCGGAGTGCGTACCCTTGTTACTTCCTGCGTGGAGGGTGTAGCGCCCCCAGCCCCTGCTTTTCTTTTTCTTATATTGCTTCTATAATTCGCCAGATTAACTCCTCTTTGATTATCAGTTTGGTTTATTTTATTATGATTTGCTACTTTCTTGTCAACTTATCAAACATTCTATACTAAGCGATGCTTCAGGTACTTTAACGTGAGGGTTCATAAACGGATAGGAATTAAAGAACCTCTAAAAACCTGAATCTTTGAAAGCTCCTGAACCTCAAGAATTTCCACATATCAAAGATATTTAAAGATCCTTCACTGTTCCCCAGCCCAGAGATCCCATCAAACGGTTCTATTATCCCATGAATAAGTAAATTAAAGCATTAATAAAAGTTCGGGATTATAAGATCCCTAGCCTGCTATAAGGTAAAAACTTAGAACAAAAAGAAAGCAGGTGTTGATAATTTTAAAATCAGCACTCACCTTAATTTTAATTTAAAAGCTTTTAAATTAGAATTTCCTATGATTAGACAGGCAATCTCTACAGTAAACTGGTCTTCCTTCAGCCGGCTTGAATGGAACCTGGGTCTCTACACCACAGTCAGAACAAACTGCAGGATACATTTCCCTAGGACCGTTGTTGCTGCCTCTGAAAGCTCCGCGGTTGTCTCTGTTTCCCCGGCTGCTGTCTCTTCCCCTGAAAGAGCTCCCTCTGTTATTAAAACTCATTTTCGTTTCACCTCCGCTTACAGCGGATACAGTCTAAGTTGCCATAAAAATAAGATCTATACATTCTTTTATTAAAAACAAAATGAGTTTTTAATAACAGAGTATATGACTCTTTATTTTTACTGCGATTATGTCCGTGGCTTTTATACTATATAAATGTATCTGAAAAATATCTCTATTACAATAATAAAAACCTGATAACGAAAGAAAGCTTTTCGAGTCATCAATCGTGGTTTTTAACTGAAGAAAGCAAATAAGAGTAGATTTAGAAGGGGAAATAATATTAAATAAAAAATAAATGAAAGAGAAGATAAAAATAAAGAGACGAAAAATAATTAATTAATGAACTCTCATTATCTGCTCTTACTGGCAATTTTATTTGAAGTCTGCGGAACTACATGCATGAAACTTTCCCAGGGATTCTCAAAAATTCTTCCTTCTATACTAATTTTTGTTTTTTATGCGGTGAGCTTTTTCCTATTTACCCTGGCCCTTAAGGGTATGGATGTAAGCATTGCATATGCAGTATGGGCAGGATTAGGTACAGCTCTGATTACTATTATCGGGATTTTATGGTTCAGGGAACCTGTCAATTCTGTGAAAATGATTTCTCTTTTCATTGTCGTGGTAGGGTTAATTGGGCTTAACCTCAGCGACAGAATAACCTGAAAAAACCTGAGCAACCCTGAAACAATAGTCTCAAATATGAAGTCTACCAGCAAACAGATAGTTCTTTCTTGAAAATATTTATATCCTGAGATAAGGACTAGATAAGGACTAAAAATAAGAAAGATATTTCAGGCAGCCCCTGAAATCCGCCCTATCAGGAACTGTCTGAAAGGCTCTTCGCGTAAGGATTTAATCCTAATACATACGGTAGCCGACACCGTCTTGCTACCGATGTAGTTAGGTTCTCATCCCACAGCTGAAATTGCAGGTCTGCCTGCATGCCTGAATCCCTACAGAGAAATGTGGCTATTTCTGCTGCATTCACAACCTTCCTGAAACTTATCAGTCACAGGACAGGTTGCCTGTATGGGACTCATAAGCGGCCTCTGCTGCAATTGCACCGGAAGGGATCAGAGTGTGTGTGACGATATTACAAGAGAGCAGAGGTCGCATTTTCCGTTCGAACTCCCTAAAGTTCATTTTTTTCAGTTTTTCCAGTGTTTATCCATTTTTTGAATTTTCTTTCTTATTTTTAAGATCTTTATTTTTTTCAATTCTAAAGATCTTTAAGCTCCCATTTTGTTACATCCCAACTTTTGACTTTATTTCTCGGGAGGCAAGTTGGGATTAATTCTAAAATTGTAAAATTAAAATATAAGTATACTTTCTTCAACAGTCCAGTAATTTCTCTGGTTGAAGGCTTTTAAAGCTTGATAATACTTTATCTCCCTTTATGAAAGATGAGAAAAATTCAGAATTGTAAAATATTACAGATCAACTCACATATAATTAAATTAGGAGTTGAAAGCCTAAAATAAGAATTTCAATTATTTAATATTCTTATTATTCTCGGTTACATCTGTTAATATTTCTGAAAAAACAAAAAATCCCAGAAATTTTTTTCTATAGCTTCCATTATGGTATACAATCCGAAAATTTCATAACAGGCATGGGATAAGCTCCAGATACCAATTTAGATCTGGAGAAACAGTTAAAGTCGGGCACATCTCTTTCTCTATCTTTCTTCTCTGAAACTCGGGGATGATCAGGAGATTTCGGCGCATTTACGGTTACCCTACTTGCTTAGGCTATTTTTGCAAAAAACTCAGGGACGATCAGGAAATACAGTTACCTTACCCTTGCTTGAGCTATTTTTGCAAGAGCACATACCTGTGCTACCGAAGGAAATGTATTCGCGGCAAATGCCTACCTTGCTTATTCCACAAACTCGCCCATAGTCCCACTAAGGCGGCGCTTTATTGCAAGTTAGCTCTCTATTTTCGGTTTTATTTTATGTTGTATATTGTAAAAAAATGTAAAAGGTAATTAATAGACGTTATAAAATTAATTGGACAGTTAATATATAAATTATTAATTTAATCTGTATATTAACAAATTATGGTCATTATAACAATGAGTATCGGTTCAAACTTATCTTGTCTTGAACCGGAGGGTTAATGTAATTCTGGAGGGTAAGTTTTGAAAATCATGCTTATCGGAGACTGCCGTAACCGGCAGAGGTTCAGTGCCGCATTTTTTGTCATCTTATTTCTATTCTCATCATATGTAGGAAGTGCAGAGGTTATTTATGTAGAACCCGGAAACTCAATCCAAGCTGCAGTAAATAATTCTACATCCGGGGATATTGTAATTGTGAAAGCAGGAGAGTATCAGGAGAACGTGCTTGTCAATGTATCTGGAATAAAGATCAGTTCGGAATCTAATAGCTCTGGAGCTGTGCTTATAAAAGCCAGGGACGGAAATTCAAGCGTATTCCGGGTTAAAGCTGATAACGTGACTATCAGTGGTTTCAATATAACTGGAACAGGGGAAATTACTGCCGCTCCTGAGGCTTCAAATTCCATAAATACCTCTGACCACGGCAATAATTCCAGTAATCTCAGCGATACAGGAGAAAATCCGGTTACAGATCAGGCTCCTGATTCCGAATCGAATGCGTCTGTCTATTTATGGGATGAGATAAGCTGCCCTCCGGCAGGGATCTGTCTTGAGCAGGTAAATAACTGCACAATCGAGAATAATACATTTTTCGAAAATCAGTACGGAGTTTACCTCCAGAACTCCAGAAACTGTACACTCCTGAAAAACACTTTTCTCCGAAACGGCATCTGGCTCGATGAGGGATGTGGGAAGAACTTGCTGCTAAATAATACCATTGAGGGGAGTAATCTCATTATTGGAGCCCATTGCTGGGACAATATAATGTTCCAGAATCGTGTCTTGAATGGCAATGGGATAAGCATTGCCTGCTGCGGTGGAAACAATCTAGTCTCATGGAATGAAATCGTAAACTGCAGTACCGGCATCGATATTTATGACGTTCAGGCAAGAACTGTGCTTCGTGACAATCTGATTACAGGTTGCAGGGAAGGAATTTATTTGACCTTCGTCTTCGATTCCAGAATATATAACAACACGATTTCAAATGGCAGCACAGGCATCCTTCTAAAAGAAGACTGCCACGACAACGAGCTGTCTGACAACAAAATAACAGCAAATAATGAATCTGGCATCTACCTGCTGGATCACAGTGCAAATAACCGAATTTACAATAATTGTTTCAATAATAGCATAAATGTGAAAACAGAAAATGCTGAAGGAAATATCTGGAATACTACGCAGTCTGTTGGGACAAATATAATTGGGGGACCAAACCTGGGAGGAAATTTCTGGGCAAATCCGAATGGTTCGGGTTTTAGCCAGAAATGTACGGACCTAGATAAGGATGGAATCTGTGATTCCCCTTATGAGGTTAATGGCAGTGAATTTGATCACCTGCCACTTTGTTCTGTCTCTTAAAGGATATTGAATATAACTTAATCTGTTCTGGCTTTTCGATTAGCCAGGACTAGATTCCTTTTTCCACTGTAAACTCTGGGAAAAAATTCATTTGGGTTAAACTCCTTCATTATAATTATTATGAGACAGTTGGCGGGAATATGGTTGTTTATAGCACTGGGTTTGTCCTTCGGCCTGTTTGCAGATTTGGGAGCTGCGGACCCAGTTATCCCGAATAATGGGAACGTAAATCTTTCGGAACTCAGGGCTTTTAATCTGCTCTGTAAGTGTGAAACCGGACACATAGTTAATGCGGTTTCTCTCTCTTCCGGGGGGAATTTTCTTGCAACAGGGGGCTTTGATCATAATGTTTCTCTTTTCAATTCTGAGGGAAAAAAACTCTGGAGCTATACTACAGGAGATGTTGTTTATACAGTATCGATTTCTTCGGATGGGACCCGTGTAGCTGCAGGTAGCAACGATAATAAGGTATACTGTTTTGCACGGAATGGTAATCTGCTCTGGGATTATGAAACCGGGGGCAGTCTGAATAGTGTGGCGGTCTCTTACGACGGTTCCTATGTGGCAGCAGGCAGTGAGGACGGCAAGCTATACTTCTTTAGCAGGGAAGGCAAGCTTTTATGGAATTTCGATTCAAGAGATCCCATCCGAAGTGTAGCTATCTCAAGAGATGGTTCCTATGTTGCAGCCGGGGGTTACAATAAGTATATTTACCTTTTTGACAGCAAAGGAAAAAAAATCTGGGAAAGGAAGACAGGCAGTGTAATCAATAGCGTATGCATGACTCCACAAGCTCACTATGTGGCTGCTGGTGGATCCAATTATAATGTGTATCTTCTTTCCCAGAAAGGGGAGTTTTCCTGGATGCATAATCCTGCTTACTGGATCAGCAGCGTTTCACTAACAAGCAACGGCTCACACCTGGCAGCCGGAAGTTTTGACGATAGAGTCTATCTATTTAACAATACAGGCACAAAACTCTGGGACTATAAGGCAAAGGACGATATTTACAGCGTTGCAATTTCCCCAGATGCGTCATTTATTGCAGCCGGAAGCTGGGATGATACGCTTTACGTCCTCGATATGGAGGGAAAAGAATTCTGGAACACCAGTTGTGGAGGAAATATTAACTGCGTGTCTATTTCTCTTGACAGCTCAACTCTTGCCGCGGCAAGTGACGACGGATCAGCGTACCTTTTTGAGCGAAACTCCACGGTTTTTGCACGGCTCTTTGGAGATAGTTTCCTTTACAGTAAAGAGATCAGAGAATCCGACCTTGATAAGGAAGGGGAAACCGGAATACCGCTAAATGAGGGTACTGCAACGACTGAAGGTATTGAAAACGTAGTTGAGATTGCATCGGCTTCTTCAGGTGAAAACTCGGCTGATATAAATAATAAAGCCGATTTGGGCACAGAGAATTACGGCTTTTTGGGGGACTCCTCAGAGCTTTCCGGACTGCTTAATTTCTTTAAGTTTCCTATAGTTCTTTTACTGGCAGTCATGATAGTAGCCATCTTCCTGAAAAACAAAACCTTCAAACGAGCCCAAGAGGAGGACCCTGACGACTTTGAAAACCTTGATGATGAAAAACACATTCCTGAAAATTAAGAAGAAAATCCGAAAATCTGAAATTTACAGAACTGAAGGTATTGAAGGTATAAATCTCCAGTTCTGAAAATTTCCTTTCTATAAATCTTAATCCGTAAATCTCAATTCTGTAAATTTCAATTCTTAAAATCTCAATTCTGAGATTTTAATTCTTTAAATTTTAGTTCTGTAAATCTTAATCCTTTAAACTTCAGTTTCGCAAATTTTAATTCTTTAAATCCCAGTACTGCAAATTTCAATACTATTAATCTCAGTACTGTTAATCTCTATCCCATAAATAATAATCATATAGTTATGAGATCTTATTTTTACTGGAAGTATGTATTTCTCAGCTATGTAGCTTTCAATTATAAGCTGATTTACATCTGTAGAATCTTGTAGAGTCTTAAACAGCTCAATTTTTTAAATATCTGGATCTCTGGCAGTTTTCAAATCTTTGCTTGCAGCTTTGGATAAAGCCCTTACATGGAAATCCACATCGAGCTCCTTGGCAAGCTTTCTACACTCTTCTATGTCTATTTCGGACACTTCAACTACTGTAACTCTTGTATTGATTCCTGCCTGTTTTGCTCCTCTTATAAAATCGAGTACTGCACCATAAGCGTTTTTGTGAACTGGTCTGCAGAGTTTGTTATACTTTTCTTCGGACTCGGCGTTCAAACTTACGGAAATTGAGTCTATACCTGCAGATTTCAACTCCGAAATCACGTCTCTTCTCGGATTTATCAGGGCTGCCTGTCCGTTGGTATCAAGCCTGACCCGGATATTTTGACTTTTTAGCCAGCGGGTTATTGCAAGCACTGTGTCAAACCTGAGAGTGGGTTCTCCAAGTCCTGTGAATACAATCTCTCGATATTTTGAAAGATCCAGTCCTTTCAGGGCTTCAATGACTTCTTCAGTTGTCGGTTCTTTCGAGAGCCTAAGGTTATATCCGTAAACCCCGTCTGCAAAATTGCGGATGCAGAAGACACAATCCGCACTGCATCGGTTTGTAAGGTTAAGATAGAGATTTTTGTGAGCTTCATAGTAGATTGTGTCCATGTGATCAAAATTTCTTACATTCCTTATAACCATGACGTGTTAACTCGGTTTTTCATCCGGGAACTGAAATAACCTTATATATAAGAATTTCTTATTACTCTACTTCTGCCTTTCGTTTATGACTAACGTTTTCAAGCAGAAAGTTTATAGGTGATCATGTACTTCTAAGGTTCGATCTGCGGCATTTAGCTAGCAGTATCTAGTTTCAACTCATTTACTCTCCGCATTGAAGTATCTCAGGCTTTATTAAAAATCTGAAGCTCAATGTTGATAGATGTGTGTTAAAAAACCTATGATTGATGAAAAATTGCGAGTACCGCAATTTCGAAGGAGAAATTTAAATGGCACAATTAGCTAAATTCGATGTTCCAGAAGAACTTACAAACAAAGCACTTGAAGCTCTGGAGCTTGCCAGAGACACTGGAAAGATCAAAAAAGGCACCAATGAAGCCACAAAAGCAATCGAGAGAGGCAATGCAAAGCTCGTTCTCATTGCAGAAGACATAGAGCCTCCCGAGATCGTTGCTCATATCGCTCCTCTTTCCGAAGAAAAGAAAACACCTTACATTTTCGTCAAAAACCAGAAGGAACTGGGTGCAGCCAGCGGGCTTAGTGTGTCCTGTGCAACTGTCGCAATTGTGGATGCAGGAAAAGCAGCTGAAATGGTTCAGGACATTGCCCAGAAGCTTGAAGCTCTTAAATAATCCTGATAATAGGAGGTGCTGATTATGGTTGACGAAAGCACAACCGGCGGCTTTGCTGCTGAGGTCATTGACGTTATCGGGAATACGGGTATGCATGGTGAAGCCAGCCAGATCCAGTGCAGGGTTCTGGAAGGCAGGGACAAGGGTCGTGTTATTACAAGAAACTGCGTAGGCCCTGTGCGCGTTGGCGACATCCTGATGCTTCTTGAAACTTCAAGAGAAGCAAAGAAACTGACCACCAGATAAGAAAGCGGTGAGACGGATGGAACAGAGGAAATGCTATTTTTGTGGGAAGATGCTGGAGCCCGGGACCGGTAAGCTCTACGTCAAGAAAGACGGCTCTACCTACTATATGCACTCTTCCAAGTGCATGAACAACTTCAACCTGGGTAGACTGCCAAGGCGTACCGAGTGGACCGAGAAAGGCAGAATCCAGTTGAAGAAAGCATAAGAATAGAGTTGGCAGTTTATTCGAATTATTAAGGTGTGTACATGGAACAGACATACGTTATGGTAAAGCCTGACGGAGTCCAGCGCGGGCTGATCGGAGAGGTAATTTCCAGAATCGAGAAGCGGGGTTTGAAAATCGTCGCTCTCAAGATGAACGTTATCAGTGAAGATACTGCAAAAGAACACTATGCTGAACATGCAGCAAAACCTTTCTTCTCTGGTCTTGTAGAATTCATCACGTCGGGCCCTTCAGTTTCAATGGTAGTTGAAGGAAAAGACGCAATCCGGGTCATGAGGGCTATAAACGGGGCTACAAACCCTGTAGATGCGGCTCCCGGAACAATCCGTGGTGACTTCGCTCTGGATGTGGGCAGAAATGTAGTTCATGCATCCGATTCCCCCGACGCTGCAGCAAGGGAAATCGCAATTCACTTTAAGGACTCCGAGATAGGGAAATATTCCAGGATTGACGAGGTCTGTCTGTACGAATAAAGCAGGTACTCAAAGCCTTTTTCCGTGTTTCTGAGACTTCAGGACACTACTCCAGGCTTTCTGTTTATCCGGTACGGTACCTGCAATATGGGTCCATAGGGGAAACCCGGACCCTTCTGGACCTGCAGCAAATAAGACGCGGGAATGAGAGAGGTTTTGCATATGGCTGACAAGAAAAATTTAAGGACTCCCATAGTCTGCGTGATGGGGCACGTCGACCACGGGAAAACGACTTTGCTGGACAAGATCAGGGGCACTGCAATTGCTAGTGGAGAAGCCGGCGCTATCACACAGCATATAGGGGCAACTGAAGTCCCAATAGACGTGATTGTCAGCAAGCTCAGAGATCCGAAGCTTCGAGACAGGTTTATAGTGCCAGGACTGCTCTTTATTGATACCCCAGGACACCATGCCTTTACAACTTTAAGAAGCAGGGGAGGCGCTCTAGCCGATCTTGCAGTTGTAGTTGTGGATATAAACGAAGGTTTCAAGCCCCAGACCTATGAGAGTCTGCAGATTTTAAAGCGTTTTAGAACTCCTTTTGTTGTTGTTGCCAATAAGATCGACAAAATTGGCGGCTGGGTTCCACATAAAGACCTGCCTTTTGCAGCCACTTTCAAAAAACAGTCCGGGGATGTCCAGGCTCGGCTTGAGACAAAACTCTACGAAGTAATAGGCGAGCTGTACAATCAAGGTTTTTCAGCAGATCGTTATGACCGGGTTACAAACTTCCAGAAAACCCTGGGTGTTGTGCCTGTAAGTGCTTTTACGGGTGAAGGAATTCCTGATGTCCTTATGGTGCTTCTGGGCCTGGCTCAGAAATTCCTAGAGGCAAACCTGCGGTACAGCGCTACAGGTCCTGGAGTCGGCACTGTGCTAGAAGTCAAGGAAGAGAAAGGACTGGGTACAACCCTTGATATTATTCTCTATGACGGCACTCTGAAAAAGGGCGATACTGTTGTTATCGGAAGCCTGGGAGAACCCATCCAAACAAAGGTCCGTGCGCTTTTAAAACCCAGGGAACTTTCTGAAATCCATTACGAGAGCAAGTTCAAACAGGTGAGTAAGGTCACTGCTGCTGCTGGTGTAAAAATTTCGGCTCCCGGGCTCGAAGGTGCCCTTGCAGGCTCTCCGATAAGGGTTGCTACCGAAGAAACTCTTGATGAGATTGTAGCCCAGATAAAATCCGAGATCGATGAGGTAAGGATTGATACTGATTCGGAAGGTATCATGATCAAAGCCGATACTCTTGGCTCCCTTGAGGCTCTTGTCCATGAGTTTCAGAAAGATGAGATTCCTATCAGGAAAGCCGAAGTAGGAGACATCTCACACCGGGATGCGGTTGAGGCGTCGACTGTCGAAGACCCGATTTATTCCGTGATTGTCGGTTTCAATGTCAAGGTTCACCCTGACGCTAGAGATTTTCTGCAGGAAAGCAATGTGAAGGTATTCACAAGTGATGTGATCTACCGCCTGGTTGAAGATTACCAGAAATATGTGAAAGAACAGCAGGAACAAGCTGAAAAGAAGATTTTTGAAACGATAATCCGTCCCGGAAAATTCAAAATCCTTCCGGGCTGTGTATTCCGCCAGAGCAAGCCTGCAGTTGTCGGCGTAAGAGTGCTTGGTGGAGTCGTGCGGACAAATGTCGATGTTATGCTTGAAAACGGAAACGTTGTAGGCAAGATTAAGGGACTGCAGTCCGAAGGCGAGAACATTCCGTCGGCAGGGGTAGGCAAAGAGGTTGCAATGGCAATTGAAGGCGCAACCGTAGGCAGGCAGATTAAAGAAGAAGACGTGCTCTACATTAATGTGCCTGAGAAGCATGCTAAAATTCTTGAGCACGAGATTTATGATTCCCTTTCAACCGATGAGAAAGAAACTCTTGATGCTTTCCTTTCCCTGAAAAGGAAAGACAATCCTTTCTGGGCAAAATAATGCTTATAAGTGTAGATTACGTTCAGAAGTTATCTCAGGCTGCAAATAAGGTTCAGGTGAAAATTCAGGAAAAATCCGGTTAAAGTTTCGGATGAAAAGGCAAAGGAATTATTAAAAAATAAAATCAGATATTGGAGGATTTCACATGGCTAGTTTCAAAGTTGTAATTTCTGACCCAAAGGAAGGGCGCGCTTACCAGGTCGATGTAAAAGACCCTGAAGCAAACGCATTAATCGGAAAATCAATAGGCGATGTTGTTGACGGCGGCATTTTTGGTCTTACCGGATACAAAATCCAGATCACTGGCGGCTGCGACGGCAGCGGTTTCGTTATGAAACCCGACCTCCCAGGTCCCAGAAGGCAGAGAATCCTGCTTGCAGTCGGCGTGGGCTATTCCCCTAAACTCCCCGGACAGCGCAGGAGAAAGATGATGCGCGGCAAGGAAATTGCCCCTGACATCGTCCAGATCAATGCAAAAGTCGTTGAATACGGAAGCAAATCCATAAGAGCCCTTCTCGGCCTCGAAGCTCCGGCAGAAGCACCAGCAGAAGCTCCAGCAGAGTAATTTCTAAAAGTTCCGCCTGCAGGCGGGCTTTAAAACACTTTTCACTTTATTTTTAGTCCTGGTTCGTTTTTATTTGACCTATTTTGATATTGTTTTTTCTTATTTGGTTTTGTTTTGACTTATTTCATTTGCTATTGATTTTAGTGTTCTTTTTCTACTTCTTGTTTCCTTCTCTCTCGTCTTTTTACAAGTATATTCCCTATAACGAACCCAATTCCCATGAAAATTCCAGTACGTGTTCCATTCATTAAATCATTAGACAGGTACCCTAATAATGTGCATACGATAAGAATAATAATAAAATGCAAAAAATTTGCCATGTCACTATTGAGAGAATGAAGGTTGTGGTTACCAATTTTGAGCATGACGATAACAGTTCATAGTGGTTGAAAACAGATTTCAGATATTCATCAAAATTCCTTTCCCTTCGTTAAATACGTACCACACTAGATAGATAACTCCTACCAGGGCAACAATATTTCCTATCGCTTTAAGGACTAGTATATCTGTGATATCCATAAAAGCAACTCCGATCAGAATATCTGCAGCCGCAAATAGAAATGTTCCTTTATCATGTTATTTCCTCCCTAAGTATATTCAGTGTTTAGCATAATCTATTGTAAAAACTATAAGAGCTATAAACCCAAAAATCAGAAAATACTGATTTTGTGTGAGGATTGCCTGCGAAACAAGTGCTAAAACGATACATAGACCAACCACAAATCACAGTATTGGTAAATCTCTTTTTTCACGCATTTTAATAGATGAGAATAATGCTGCAAAGCCCACTAATATAATGAATATAGAGTAATTGCTAGAGTTCATAAAAAATCTATTGTACCAAATAAAATTAGCAGAAAAGAGACTATGAGAGAAATATCACCCCATCTATTCTTATCGGTCTCAGTGATTTGAATATTACCATCTTCCTTTTCTATTTATTTCATCTAAAAGGCAAGAAACAAACTTTAAAACAACTTTAAAATCTATTTCTTGCCCTCAGATATGCAGGATTTAGAGTTGCTCTTAAAACTACTAGATCCTGCAAAACTTTCTCACTTCACAAGTTTAAAATAAATATTGATAAGTTTTTCTGTCAAAATATTCGCCAATTAGCCGTATAGTTTTATGAAAATTTATTACAAAAAATAATATTCACAAAAAGACATCACAATACCGTTTACTGAAATATTTTATCAAAAAGAGAAGTAATGAGAATGATTTTTCATCCTCAGTGTCAGAAAAAAAGTATAAGTTTTTATGCGACTTATAAACGCTTTTAGAGAAGTCTCTTTCCTGGCTCTGCGAAGGCTTTGCACTCATAAACTTCAGTAATTTTCATAACTACAAGGGCTTTTGCAGGGAACTTATCGGATTTAGCTTTAACCTCTTTATACATTTTCTCGTAATCTTCACCTTCGGTCTTTATCTCAATATCCCCTTTTATCTGGTAACAGCCCTCGATGTCCGGACCCCAGACATAAAGTGCTCCTCTCGGATTTTCATCAAGGTTCTTGCGGGTCTTTAGGAAATAATTGTCCGTAATCCAGATAGTTTCCCCATCTTCCTGCAATTTGCACATGCCTATCGGTATTACGTTCGGTTCTCCGCTTTTAGATGCGGTTGCAAACGGAAAAATTTTCATCTTTGCAAAATCATTCTTCATTTCTTCTGTTAATTTTACCATTTATTTTTACCCCTTATTGAATTGGTTTTTATTAATATGGCTGCAATCCGTATATAACTTTCAAGGTATTAAAAACAAAAGAAGTTATAACACTTTTTATTCAGCCTTTTATATTTATAACTTAGCATGCCTTAAGAGGCAGGAAAGCGTGTAGAAAATAAGATAGTATAAATATATATAAATTTCTTAAAAAATATTTAGTAAAAAACGCAATATAAGTTTATAAAGCTTAATACAAAAATCACAAAAATTTGTAATAAAGAAAACAGCCGGAAATAAAACTAGAAATCCTTCTGTTTTAACAGTTAAACACTTTATCCAGGAAATATTGATGAATCCGTAAATCGTCGGTCAATTCCGGATGGAAAGCAAGCGCCAGCACATTTCTCTGCTCTGCGGCAATAATCAGGTCATCAAGCCTGGAAAGTACGCGAACCTCAGGTCCGCAGCTTACAATTCCGGGAGCTCTGATAAACACGCCGGTGAAAGGAGAATCAAGGACCTCAACTTCGAGTTCAGCTTCAAAAGAATCCCTCTGCCGACCAAAAGCGTTCCTGTTAACTCTGGTATCCATAATTCCGAGCAGCTCCTGCCTGGTTTTCTCAACCTGCTCATCCCCTTCCTTCGCAACTACAATCAAACCTGCACAGGTTCCGAGAATTGGAACGCCTCTTGCAGCCGCATCCTTAATCTCTTCTGCAATCCCCTCGCGGGCAAGCAGCCTGCAAAGCGTTGTACTCTCCCCGCCGGGAATCACAATCCCGCTGCACTCCGGGACAATGCCTTTATGCTTTATAGCAACTACCTCTGCATCTGCCCTTCTTTCCCTGAGGGCTCTCCTCAAAGCATCAACATGCTCAGAAACCGCTCCCTGAATAGCGATTACACCTATTTTCATGAAGAACACCATTTTCCAGAAGTAATTTTACCTGTTAATCCAAAAATAAAAAATGAAGAATTTATTCTTACAGCCCGTAAGAAAAAATCCATTTTTAAAAATAAAATTCTAAACCCCGTTTTGTGTGAAACTGAACGCCAGTTTTTCTAAATTGCCGCTTAAGCGAATTAATAATTGTTTTACTTGTCCATAAATTATTCCGCTTGAGGGAGCGTAGCGACCGAAACGGAGGCTTGCTGTTGCGATTACATCGCAACTCCCAGAAAATCTTCGATTTTCTGTGCTCCCGAAGCGAAATTCGGGGTTACCAGCCACGTTCCTGAAGTGCTTCCTCAGCAGGGATCGTACTTGCGCTGATACCTTTCATGCCAGAACCGACGCCTTTTGAAATCTCCGCAAGTTTTGCAGGGTTGTCAAAGTTGTTTACGGCTTCAACGATGGCTTTTGCCATCTTCTCGGGTTTCTCGGCTTTGAAAATGCCTGAACCCACAAAGACTCCATCTGCTCCAAGGCGCATCATCAGTGCTGCATCTGCAGGGGTCGCAATTCCGCCGGCTGCAAAGTTTACCACAGGCAAGCGCTGCATTTTTGAAGTTTCGACTACAAGCTCGATAGGAGCTTCGATTTCCCTGGAAACCATAATCAGTTCTTCTTTAGTCTTCCCGGCAAGTGCACGGATCTCGCCCTGAATCTGCTTCATGTGTTTAACTGCCTGGCTGACATCTCCGGTTCCGGCTTCCCCTTTCGTCCGGATCATGGCTGCCCCTTCGTTAATTCTCCGGAGGGCTTCCCCAAGGTTTCGGGCTCCGCAGACAAAAGGCACGGTAAACTGCGTTTTGTCTATGTGGTAATAAGGGTCGGCAGGGGTCAGAACCTCGGACTCATCTATCATGTCAACACCAAGAGCTTCCAGGATTTCTGCTTCTACGAAGTGACCTATCCTGACTTTTGCCATTACAGGGATTGTAACCGTATCAATTATCTGCTGGATTATTTCAGGATCGGCCATACGCGCAACTCCGCCTGCTTTCCTGATGTCGGCAGGAACAGCCTGGAGAGCCATAACAGCAACTGCTCCGGCTTCTTCTGCGATCCTGGCCTGCTCAGGAGTTGTAACATCCATAATCACACCCCCTTTCTGCATTCTTGCAAAGCCCCGCTTAATAAGCTCGGTTCCGTGTCTTAACTTTTCAAAGTCCATGAATGTCTTCCTCTCTGTTTTGGTATAATTATAAGTCTTATGCCGTGGGAAACCCTCTCCACGGTGAAATGACTCTCAGGTTTTTTCCATTGTTGCAACCGATAGGTTGCGATTTTCGGTTAGTTATATCTCAGGTGAATTGTGAATACGCTCAATAGTTAAAAGCATTATTTAAGTTATTCCTTGTGAATAATTACAGAACAAATTAGATTATAATGATATACGACCTTTCCCTTTTTTCCACAAGAGTAAAATTTTATTAATCCTGTACGGTTCGCTCAATTCTGTACGGTTCATTCCCTCTTTAGCAAGTGCATTACAGAGCCTTACTGCAATCTTTTAATATATTTTTGTTTATAATTTAAGGCTATTAACACTATTTCAGTCTTCATATAATATTATGATCCCCTACCGATTATAAGATATAAAGTTTTCTCAAGATACAGGGCAAATAGGATTCGAAGAATTTCTCGGTAACCCTGAATAATTCAATATTTCTTATTCAATTCTATAGGCTTCAGCGGATTTTGACAACCACAGCATAAGACTATAAAATCCAGTTCTCAGAAACTTTATTAAAATTCCACGAATCTTATTAATCTTAATAACTCTTCCCAGACTTTTCCAATGATCTCCTGTCCAGTTCACTCTCCTGAGCGCCTGCAATCTCCCTTCTATAGAGATTGAGTTTTATGCAGGCGACTGCAGATATCCATATTGTAGATGCAGGGACGAAAGCTTCCAGGAATTCTATGAGTTTAAAGCTGAGAAAGCCTGCAGCTCCGATGGCATCAAACCCGACAGCAAGAACAAAGCAGGAGACTCCAAACAGCAGAAGGGCGATAAATACCCTCAAAACTCTCTGTTCCGCACTTCCAGTATCATCAGGGAGCCCTTTTCGTATAATCAGAATGTATGCTACATTTGTGCCAAGGAAAAATCCTGCTGCTTCAGCACTTACCAGAGATAGAGCTGCAAATGCAGGAAGGAGAACTAAAATAACGGAGTAAAAAATGATATTCTGCCACCTGAATGCAAGTTCGAAGTTCTCTTTCCTGAAAAACTCATCTTTCAGAGGGCTTTTAAGAAATAGGGTAAAAGCGGTCAGTAAAGTTAAGCCTATTGCCGTTCCTCCCAGCACATCTCCCAGGAAATGTCTTCCAAGGTACATCCTCGAAAACGCTACAAGTAATACCATTATTGGAGTCATGATTTTAATTATTCTGCTGCAGAAAATCGCATAACTTCCTCCCCAGAGTGCAGTCGTAAGTGAAGCATGCCCTGAAGGAAAACCAAAACATGAGTGGGTAAGTGATTCATCATGACGAAACGCTTCAAGAACTTCCTTGTCTGGAAGTGCGAACACACCATCAGGTCCATCCCCACTAAAAGGCGAGGTACTCTTTACTCCTGATTCAAGGTTAATCACTCTATTATCTACAAAATCCGGCCTTGGAAAAGCGACTATTGTCTTAAGAATCTCAGTAATCAGCCCTGTCCAGATTAAGAGCTGAAACAGAAGAAAACCTTTCCTGAAACTAATCCCGAAAGTGATGCATATTACTGCGGCAGCTAAGAAGGCTGACGATCCCATTTTAGTTATCAGGATCATCAGAAGGGTAAACCACTCATTTCCAAGGGATTGCAAATAAATTATAGGCTCGGTCTGAAACAAAGGTTCCGTCTCCTAATCAGATAATTGCTGCGGTATCCAGCTTTCCTCAAAAAGACTGGGTAAAGCCAGATATCAGAGAATCTATGAAATTTCTTACTGATTCAGGGCAGATAAATTATTTTAACTTTACTGATTTATTTCCGCACTGGATAATCCGTTTCAGCGTTGCAGGCACAATACCTGTATAACGGGCTTCTTCCAGGGCTGTCTTTCTCCATCTTGCAATGTTTTCAACACCTGCGATGTGGAATACTACTATAAATTTTGCCTGGATTCCGGGATTCTATTTAAGAGGGCAGAAGATTTGTTTAACATATATACAGAAGGCAAAGTTATATCAGAAATATGCGCTAAAGGCTTTTCGGAAGTACAAATCGAAATTCTATGTTAAAAAATGTCGGAAATGAACAAAGGAAATATCAGGATTTTTCCTTTAAAGAAATAATAATCTGTATGGTTTATATCCCTTAGCATATAATTTTCTATTAATATATCTGGGAATTATCCTGTTATATGAAGTATGTCAGGCTCATACATAGACAGGTTTTCAGAGCCTCCCGGAACCTCATGTATTCCGGAAAAGGACATCCAGATTGCAGGATAGTTCCCAGTGTATATAATTTTGGGGGGTAATAAATTCCATGAACAAATTAGTTATATTCTTGCTCATAGCGAGCCTGCTTAGCGCTTTAGGGGGTGCGGCTGCCTTCTATTGCAATTCAGAGGTTTTAGATGTTTCCGAAAAAGCCTGCAATAATACCGAGAGCAAGCACTTAGCTTCACCACAGGATAACTGTAATGAGACCAGAAATAATTCATCCCTGATAGAGACTGAAATTGTAAATATTACAAGCGGGTCTAAGGTTTATCCGGCTTATACAGCAGTTCCGGCTGAAGAAGGAAATTACCCGGCTATAGTACTTATTCACTCATTCAGAGGTTTCGAGCCCGGCTATCAGACTATGGTAGACAGAATGGCTGAAGACGGATATTTTGTGATTGCTCCTTTCTGGCAGACCCACTCCGAAGCTCCTTCGGACGCCGAAGTGGAAGCCCTTATCAGGAACAGCACAGCTTACCTTGAGACAAGGGACGAGGTAGACCCCGAGAAATTAGGGCTTACGGGCTTCTGTGCTGGCGGCAGGTATACCATGCTTTTCCTGCCCCAGATGGATGAGTTCGAATCTGGGGTAGCCTGGTATGGTTTCCCTTACATGGGCGGAACTGAAACCCAGCCCGGCATACCGGCAAACATGACAGACCAGCTTGATGCGCCTATGCTTATAATACACGGCACAAGGGACCAGTATAGCAATATTACCGATATTTACAGGTATGCCAGTGAACTGGACGCAGCTGATAAGTATTTTGAGCTGAAGGTTTACCAGGGCGAACTTCATGGTTTTATGCTTACAGAAGATGGAGAACTTTCTGAAAGCTTTGTTGCACAGGACGCATATGAAGAGATGATAACCTTCTTTGACAGAACATTGAATAATTCGAGCCCGTAAGAACATCTAACAATTCAACGCTGTAAGAACACCAATAGTTCGACATAGTAATTTGAGAGGGGCTGTCCTCTCGTTAACAAATTTTATTTTTAATAAGAGACAAACATTTCCTTTTTATAAAAAACGGCTTCTCGTTTTACCTGCAATCCTGAAGAGTTGCTTTTAATGCCTAACTTTTGTTTCCATTATTCTCAAAAGTAAAGACAACTTTGCAACTCTCGCACACGATTTTTCAAAAAGAAATAATATATCTTTTATTTTCTATATTATATTATAAAAATCCGCGCAGGAATAAGGGGTTATGGTAAACGTAATTTCCCATATGGGAGTGGGTCTACTCATAGGTCTGGCTTTAGGCCTGAAAGGAGACAAGTTGAGAGCCGTAGTGTTATTATCCGTGCTTCCTGATCTGGATTACATCCTGTACTCTGCATTTGTCTTTACCGAAATCAGTCTGAGCCCTGAGGCTAGAAACCAGCTTTTCTATCTGATCGGGCACAGGGAATTCACGCATTCCGTACTCTTCATTGTCATGGTTACACTTTTTATCTGGTTTAAGACAAAAGACTGGCTTTTTACTGTCGGAGGATTCCAGTCCCTTTTCTTCCACTCCTACCTGGATTACGTTACAAGCTGGAAAATGCGTCCTCTCTATCCCTTCAGTACAGATACGTCTATTATGAGAGCCGTTTATTTCTTTGACCCCCTGTTAAATTTACTTCCTCTCCTGCCTCCCTTCATTGTGATTATGGGAAGTTTGAGCAACATGAAAAAAATCAACGGGAAAATAAGAAGCTTCTGCACGTTAATATCAAATATCGATGATAAGCTCTATTCCTCTCTAATTCTTCTGTTACTAGTCTGGCTAACCTTCATGCCGATTTCAAAAGCTTTCCTGATCAACCATATTTCCGAGATCGAAGAAGCCGAAATAAGCTACCAGAGTACCTATCCCGAATCCGTGGATAAGTTCCTGACAGCGTACTCATATAACTCTACACATTATAAAGTCCTCAGAGTAGGTTATCTCTCAGGGATCGAGGAAAGCTTCTACGTTGAAAAGGTTTCCGTGGAGGGAAACATCTCGGATTTTGAGGATTACATAAAAAGAGCGGAGAATCTGTACAGGGAAGGTGTATCTGATGAAATCGATTATCCTGTTTACAGCGTTTCGGGAGATAATAATACGGTAACGGTTACCCTCAGTGATGCAAGAAATCCGTATCTTGAAGAACTGGCTTATTTTAAGTCGTTTTACAGGTTTATTTTTGACAGGAACAGTACAGAGTATGAAGTCTACGCAGGTATGTATGGGGGACAGGAAGAGAGGCTGGGCAAGAACTGGTATGGATGAGCTTCTCAGTCATTACCCTCAAGTAAATAGCCTATGAAAGAATACCATGAGAATCATAGTGTCTTGCCTTCTGTACAGCAGATATCCAAAAGCGTGTCCTAGTTTCCCTTTATACCTGATTGATATTACTGTTCTGATTTACCTTTATACCTGATCGGATTATTATTCTGATTTCCTTTTACACCTATCGAATTACTATTTATCAATTCTTTTATATAATATCAGGCGAATATTATAGATGCTTTCTCAGCAAACTATCAAAAAGAGATTACTCAAACTAAATCAGAAAGAGTGCTTGGAGTACGACATAAAAATCCATGATTTAGATACGCAGTTGGAGAACTGTTAAAATCTGTTAAGAATTATTAGAAAAATTATAGAGATATTACCAAAAACATTAAAATTTGGCTAAAAAATTTACACAGACGGTAAATTTATGGTAAATACACTTTCCCATCTTGGAGTCGGTCTGCTCCTTTCCTATGCTCTGGGTCTTAAAGGAAGGAAGAGACTGGTTTTACTCTTTCTTTCTTTACTTCCAGATCTTGACTACTTCACATATTCGGTATTTACGCTCATCAGCGGCAGTGTAAGCCATGAGGCTCGGAACCAGCTATTCTACCTGCTTGGTCACAGGGAGTTTACACACTCGATTTTTTTTGCTTTCCTTGTCGCACTTCTGATCTGGTTCAGTACTAAAGACAGACGCTTTACTTTCGGAGGGCTTCAGGCTGTTTTCCTTCATATTTTGCTCGATTATACAACAAGTGCAAAAATGCGCCCCTTCTATCCGTTCAGTACCGAGGAGTCAGCTCTCAGAGCCATTTATCCCTTCGACCCAATTCTAAACCTTCTCCCGCTGCTGCCTCTGTATATAGTGGCTTCAGAATTTGTTAAAAACAGCTGGAGTACTAAAGACAGGGATACTTGGAACAGGAAGCTTAATGGGTTAAACAGGTTCCATAGTCTTGTGAACAGAAACGAGAAGAAATTCTATGCCTCCGTAATCCTGGTTCTCCTGCTCTGGATCGTGGTTTTTCCGGTTGCAAAAATCTCCCTGATCAGGCATGTTTCCGATACTGAAGGGACCGAGATAAGCTACAGGAACACTTATCCAATATCCATCGGCAAATTCCTTGCAGCCTACTCGTACAGTGATACCCATTACAAGCTGATAAAAGTCAGCTACTGGTCAGGAGTTGAGAAGAGCTTTTATGTCGAAAAAGTCTCAGTAACAGGCAATGTCCCTGACGCCCAGGCATATGCCGAAAGGGCAGGAAAACTTTACAGTGCTTCAGTACCCCAGGCAATTGATTATCCCGTGTATTCAGTCTCCGAAGAAAACGGGTTAGTAACCGTGGTTTTGAGCGATGCCAGAAATCCGTACGTTGACAAATGGCCTTACTTCGATACAGTCTACAGATTCGTTTTTGATAGAGAGAGCGGAGAATATGAGGTATATGAGAGCCATTATGGAAGACCGGAAAAGAAGCTCGATAAAAATTACTTTGAATAACTCAAATAAATAAAACTGCTTTGAGTGAAGTTGCTTTTAGTGAAGCTGCTTGAGTGAGGCTGCTTCGAGTGAGGCTGCTTTGAGTGAAACTGCTTTGGGTAAAGCTGTTTTGAGTGAAACTGCTTTGAGTGCTCAAATAAATATAAACTTGCTTTTGATAGAAAAAAGCCTTATTTCCAATTACCCTTAAAATAAAAAGGTAATTGGAAAAATTTAATCAGAATGGAACAGACATTTTAAAGACAATTTTTAGACTAGATTTTTCGATTATTTTCTCACTTTCATGAAGTATTTGTCAATTTCTTCCCAGTTGATTATATTCCAGAATCCTTCTATGAACTTGCCCCTATCATTCTTGTAATCAATATAGTAAGCATGTTCCCACACATCAAGGTCCATGATAATCGGATAATCGGGCACAAGATTTACGTTGTGCTTCTCGATCTGCAAAATCATGAGCCTTTCCGTATCCTTACAGTAGGTCAAGGCTGCCCATCCGGAACCTTCAACACTTAATGCGACCTGAGAAAACTCCTTTTTAAACCTGTCAAAGCTTCCGAAATTTTCTTTGATCACTTCAGCCAGTTCGCCGACAGGCTCTTTACTTGAGTTGCTCTCTGGGGTCATCTCCCACCAGAAAAAGTCATGAAGGACATGCCCGCCGAGATTGAATGTCAGAGCTTTTGCGGCGGCTTTATAATCAAAATCCGTTCCTTCTTTCCTTGCCTTGTCCATCATCTCTATAAGTGAGTTTGCATTGGTCACATAAGCCTGATGATGCTTGTCGTGGTGAATGCGTAGCTGTTCTTCGGAAATGTAAGGTTCAAGGTCTGAATAGCCATATTTCAAATCTGGTAACTTGTATAACCCTTTAGCCATGTTGTTATCCCCTATTCCTGATCAAATACATACTAAATCGCCAGATGGCAATTCCAATGCAGAATATAGTTATACGCCGCATCTATTTAAAGGTAAAAGATGCAAACTATGAAAGATTCTTGTAGAAACCTATCTGGATTAGTATTAACTCTCTGGATATTATAAGAATATATAAGAATTCGAACTATTTTTATCTTCTGTTATTATATCTTCCGCTCATGCCATCTTTTTTCTTTTTGGTTTCCTCTGTTTCTCCAAACCTTTCAATTAAAAATATATATTTTCACAGTTATTTTCTTTAACTAAGGGATAAAGAAAATGGTAAACACACTCTCCCACCTGGGAATTGGCTTATTGATCGCTCTTGTCCTCGGCTTCAAAGGAAAAAAGCGAAATGAAGTAGCTTTCATGTCAATTCTTCCGGATCTGGATTTTATACCATATGCGGTATTTGCCCTCATTGCCGGCAGTTTAAGCCATGAGGCTAGAAACCAGCTTTTCTACCTTTTCGGGCACAGGGAATTCATGCACTCCATCCTTTTCATCCTGTTTGTAACGCTTTTGATCTGGCTCAAAACAAAAGACCGCCTGTTCACGGTTGCCGGGCTTGCAGCCATCCTTTCCCACGTCTACCTCGATTACGCGACAAGCTGGAAGATGCGCCCCTTTTATCCGTTCAGCACTGAAACATCCACTCTCGGAGCCGTTCACTTTTTCGACCCGCTGGCAAACCTCATTCCTCTGCTGCCCATTTTTATAGTACTCGTGAGCTACCTGAAAAACCGGGGAAAATGGAGCGGGAAATTCGAGAATTTCTGTGCCTTTGTCACGAGCAACCGCAGCAAATTCTATACAACCCTCGCAGTCGTGCTTGTAATCTGGCTTGTTGCATTCCTGCCTGCGGCAAAACTATTTCTTGTGAATTATATTTCTGGCGCGGAAGGAGCAAAAATCAGCTATCAGAATACCTATCCCTCATCCTTCGGGAAATTCATTACCGCATATCCCTATAACGCCACCCATTACAAAATCATGGAAGTGAGCTACTGGTCAGGCATCGAAAGAAGTGATTATATCGAGAAAATTAACGTGACCGGCAACGTTTCCGATGCCGCCGCCTATGCCGAGAGAGCCGGAAAACTCTACAGCACAGCCGTTCCGCAGGAAATCGATTATCCTGTCTACAGCGTTTCGGAAGGAAATGGATCGGTAACTGTCACGCTGAGCGATGCCAGAAATCCGTACGTTAAGTACTGGGCTTATTTCAAGAAGGTTTACAGGTTCGTTTTTGATAGGGAAAGCGGAGAGTATGTTGCGTATGCGAGCGATAGGCAGGGAGAGAGGGAGGAGAGATTGGAGGAAAATTGGTTTAGAGATATTTCATCTCTCAAAATCAGTTAACTCATAATTCCAGAACCAAGGAAAGTCATCAAATGAAAAACCGATAAAGTCTTCATCATGAGAAATAACCCCTAAGTCTTTTGCCTCTTCCCAGTATTGTTCTACTGCTTCATAGAACTCATGGAATATTTCTGGGTAATACTTGAGAACTCCAATTAACATGTAATTGATATTACTACTTATCTGTAGTTTATAATTAGGTCTAAAAGATGAAAAATATAATCTACTATATAGATATGATAAACATTCTTCCAGATAATTGGTTAACTTATATATTGCCTTTTTAGAAGCTTCATTTTGGGTTCTCCGCCGTTTAGAAGTCTTGCAAATAGTGGATGAGAAGCGTTGTAAATTACTTCTGTGTCAGCCGCTTTATAGAAGCCTGGAGGATGTACAAAAATTGGTGCTTTTCCTATTGAACCAATATGTATTTGCTGTATAAACTTGTTATATTTTCTAAAAACAATATTTTCATCACTTTTTTTAGTATTATAAAATGTTTTGATTACTACTCCTGGTATCGAAGTAATATAAATTTCTGAAGAATCTCCTAAGATTTCATTTAAGAAACTATTTCGCTCCTCTTCACCTTCTTCTTGCATAAGAAGAATGGTTCTTGGGCCAATAAGACTCTTAGTTTCTTCCAATATTTTAGCGTCAGTTATTTTCTCTGGAAGGTCATTAGCGCCAGTAATTGCCAAATTTGTTATATTATCCAGTTCCTTCAAAGTTTTATATTTTCTTTGTCCATCGTCAGAAATAGTTAACAATGGTACATAATTTAAAAAGATTTTTACCAGAGTATTCTTAGATTTTTCACAATAATATAAGCCTTTATATAATAATGATCCCGATAAACTCAGGATCTCATCTTCTAATAGTTCATTAACTTTTTCGATATACTGTTCAACTGAACTTGAATCATTAGTAGTCTTCAAATATTTCTCGAGTCCCTCTAAAATATTTTGCTCTATTTTACCAATAAATTCATAATATTTCTCATCCATAATTACATGTGATCTACTGGGAGATAATGATAATTTAGACTGGCCGGAGATGTTTATTGATGCTTGAATGGCTGCCTTGTAAGATAGCCGTCCAAGTGGGAATTCGCTACTGGGGATTGCAAATCCCCTTTGAGCGATAATACTTAGAACAGTAGGTTTTAAAAAATTAGGTTTAACAACGTATAGTTTTCCCTCTATGCCCTCCTTTTTATCATCGAATGAAACTTCAAAGTGTTCTTTCACGACGTTTTTACTTCTTATTTTTTCCCCTGGTAAAAGAGGTTCATATTTGCTCTTTCCTTTGTCAGTATTAATTTCTATCTGATATTCTATGAAAGGAGCTATTTCTGAAATTGTCTTTACTAATGTCTCGGCGGAAAATGGATGATTGGGTTTTAAATACAAAGTTATCTTTGTTCCATACTTAGAACGATTAGATTGCTTTCTTATAAAATAATCATAAGCTGTTGGAATCTCAAAATATATTGGTTCAGAGGGATTAAACTCTTCTTCAAACGTTTTCCTTCTACTCTCAACAGTAAACTTATCGGCAACCATAAAGACTGATAAAATACCTATTCCGAATTCACTTACTGGATCTACATCTACATTCTTTTGCCGAAACTCTGGACTCTGGTAGTAACTTCTACCGACTCTCATGAAATAATTCTTAAATATTTTTTCATCCATCCCTATGCCATTGTCTTCAATAATCAATTCGTTATTTCTCAAAGAGACTTCTATAGAAGGTTTATATCCATTTCCTTCTCTTTTTTCTAGAGACTCTCTATAACGTACGGCATCTACAGAGTTCTGTAGAAGCTCTCTAAGTGCTACAATCGGATTTCTATAGAGTCCTTCTCCCATCAATAAGTCAAGTACTCTACGATAATCAAGTTCAAAACGGAAATCACAGTATTCATAGCCAATAGAATGAATCTCTGCATCAACTGGCTCAGAAAGTTTAAGTATATACTTATCCTCTAAATTGTCTCTGTAACTTGAGACTAATCGATAGCTATCTTCAATTTCCTTATCGATTTCTTTTATGAATTTTCTAAGTGTTCGTTCCTGTTCTGGATGTTTACAATTAGCTACAATTTTTATCTTCTCAGGTGTAATTTGAAATCCGGTTATAGAGAGATGTTTTTTCCACTCTTTGATACTAACCTCGTCTTTTGGATTTATGTAGTAGAATAAATGTCTCGGAGTTCTCTCGGGATCTACATCCAAAATATCAGCCAATCGAAATATTACAGCTAAATACTGAACATTTACTAGTTTATTCAGTACGACAGTATCATTTGGCCAAGATTTAGTATTATACAAAGCTTTTACTGGAAGCTCATGACTGTCACATACCGCCCTTACCAAGTTACCATATGGAATGTTTTTCCATGAAATTTCAGAATCCAATTTATATTCATCGATTATTTTGTGTGCGCGTTGAACGTGATTTTTTCGAAGAAAATCAGTAAAAGCTTTGTTTTCAATAGCAAGCACTACTTCATAATCACTATTGTTTTTCGCTTCCTCCAACTTTCTGTATAGTTCTTCATTTGAGGTTAAATGTTTTTTAAATTCACTAGTTTTAACTATCTGCTTCCGCTCATCAGAAGATGAGATCATTCCTATATCATGAAGATAGGCAGCATAAATAAGTATGGAAATCTCAATAGTGTTTAATTGTTTAAGAGTTTCACAAGGTATTATTTTGTCCATATTTTCAATTACATGAACGCTGTGATTAGCATTATGCAATGTGAATTCAGGCATGTTTTCTGGAACTCTTTCTAGCAAAGGAGCAGCCTTGCGAACAACTGAAATTATATTTTGTGAAATCTCATAATCTTCGAATGAGGTCTCTTTCGATTCTTCTTTCTCTTTCTCACGAAGCTTTTTAAACAGAACAGTTTGTTTTAACCTGAGAATCGCATCTTCAGACATTTATCTGCTCCTTTTCTGCTTGCAAATCCTTTAAACATATAACCTGATTTATTTTTTGTTTTTATCTTTGTATATTAGTTCAATACTTTCACTTCTTTTCGGTCTCCGTCGCCTGCTCTGCAGGCGTGTACCAACCCTGTTTTAAGAATCGCCAAATCTTAAACCGACACTGAATAATGAATATTCTGAAAAATCATTCCTTTAACGCCTTATTATTAGAAGTGTTTCAAAGTAGTTCGTTTTCTGGAAAAATTTAATCTATGTGTACAAACATTTAAACTAATATGGAAGTGTTAATGTGAATTATTTTACTGTATTTACGGATGTAATACTGAAACCTTCAGAGTTTTTCAAAAAAATGCCTCGTGAGGATAGTTTCGTTCATCCTTTGATTTTCAGCATAATATTTCTATTACTTACAGTATTAACTGGACATTTTTTTGATAGTATTTACCTAAATAAATACATTGAAATCCCTGGACCTGTCTTTATTACTGAACTTTTGCAAATTTTCTTTTCTTATGCATGTGTCTCAATAGGATGTGTTTTGTCTTTTAAATTTCTTGCAAATAAAGAAAATTATGAAGAATCTTTTAAAATAGTTGCTTACTCGTTTGCAGTTTTACCTTTTCAATTTATTCCTTTTTCTCTGATACCAATAATAGCCAGTATATATTGGATACATATTTGCATTCGAGGAGGGCAGTTTGTTTATAATCTGAGTTATTGGAAGTCATGCTTTATTGTATTGATAGGATCATTAGTCTTTCCTATTCTGCTAGCTTTTCTAATAATTGACATCACTTTATATCTATGAAACTGAGAATATTCAATCAATTTTCACTTTGGTGAAGGCTGAATGATTTTTCTCAGAAATTACAGGTAAAGGCAGATGATAAAAACCATATTCTCTTTTAAATCTTACAACATAATTTCACATTTATTTATAGACACTAGTAAAATGCCACGAAAATTATATACATAAACTTTTAGACCCGTAGCATAAGGTTCTGAGAATTCTAAAAACTATACCTTCCGGCACCCAATATTCAAAAAATCGATTCAAAAAACTCACCTCGAAAAATAAGTCCCCCGTCCGGCTCCCCTCCGGACAAAAACCCCGCCGCCGGAAATCAATTCCCCAAAAAAATAATTCCAGCAGCATTTGAGTGAAGAATTATTCTTCTTCACCCGCGTATGTTATTCAGTCTTCTCAACCTCTTCGGGCTCGTCTTTATCAGCGTCTTCAGGTTCTTCGGCTTCTTCGTCAGCGGCTTCGAGGTCTTCAAACTCTTCAGCCTCTTCAAAGTCTTCTTCGGCTTCGTCTTCCTGAAGATTGGTTTCATTGCCGGCTGAAGCTGCTTCTGCGGCTTGCCGGGATCTGGTGGCTTTGGATTTCAGTTCTTCTTCGGTTTTACCGTTCTGGATCCTTGCCACGCCTGCGACTGTGTCACCGGGTTTGAGGTTAATGAGCCTTACGCCCTGAGTGTTTCTACCATGGATTGGGATATCTTTGACCGGGATGCGGATTATTATGCCATCTGCGCTGGTGAAGATAAGCTCGTCATCCTGAGCTACGGACCTAACTCTCGAAACCGGGCCGTTTCTCGCGCTGGTGACTATCGTTTTCACACCTTTTCCGCCGCGGCGGTGCAGAGGATACTGGGAGTACTCAGTTCTTTTACCAAAACCATTTTCAGTAACGGTTAGGAGGGTTGCGTTCTCGTCAACAAGATCCACGCTTACAACCTCGTCTTCGGGACCGTCAAGGGTCATACCGCGGACGCCTCTTGCGGTTCTGCCCATCGGGCGGACATCTTCTTCCGAGAAGCGGATAGCTTTTCCTTTTCTGGATACCATGACCACTTCCTTATTCCCGTCAGTCAGCAGAACCTTCACAAGCTCATCGCCTTCGTCAAGGGTGACTGCGATTATGCCTGCTTTTCTTGGGTTCCTGAACTCGGAGAGAGGCGTCTTTTTGACAATGCCTGCCCGTGTTGCCATAAGCAGATAATGGTTTTCGTCAAACTCTTTTACCGGGATCATGGCATTGATCATTTCGCCTTCATGGAGTTCAAGGAGGTTTACTATGGCTTTGCCTCTCGACTGGCGGGGACCTTCCGGGATCTCATAAACTTTCTGCCAGTAGATCCTTCCCAGGTTTGTAAAGAACAGGATATAATCGTGGGTTGAAGCAATGAAAAGATTTTCCACAAAATCTTCTTCCTTTGTCTCCATGCCGATTATACCCCGCCCTCCTCGGCGCTGCATGGTATAAGTGCTGAGAGGTAGACGTTTTATATAGCCTCCGTTCGTAATCGTGACCACAACTTCTTCTTCGGGAATGAGATCCTCTTCCCTGACCTCAGCAACTGCAGGCAAGATTTTTGTCCTGCGGGCATCGCCATATTTTTCCTTGAGCTCCAGGAGTTCATTCCTGATTATCTCGTATTTGAGCTCATCACTTTCAATAATTTTCTCTAGTTCGCCAATCAGCTTTATAAGACTCTCAAGTTCCTCAATGACCTTTTGAGTCTCAAGCCCTGTCAGGCGCTGTAACCTCATATCAAGGATAGCTTTTGACTGTATCTCATCAAGGGCGAAATTCTCCATCAAGCCTCGCTTTGCTTCATCCGCATTTGCCGAGCCCTTTATAAGAGCAACAACGGCATCTATGTTATCCAGAGCAATTTTCAGCCCTTCAAGGATATGGGCTCGCTCCTCGCTCTTTCTGAGGTCATAAAGCGTCCGCTTCTGGATAATCTCCATCCTGTATTCCAGGTAGATCTCAAGAAGCTCTTTCAGGTTCAACTCCTTTGGCTTTCCGTCAACAAGAGCCAGGTTAATTATCCCAAAAGTGGTTTCCATTTGTGTGTGCTTATAAAGCTGGTTTAAAACGACTTTTGGATTTGTGCCTCGGGAAAGCTCAATAACAATCCTGATTCCTTCCCTATCAGACTCGTCCCGAAGGTCTGAAATTCCAACGATTGTTTTTTCCCGAACTAACTGGGCAATATTTTCAATCATCTTGGCTTTGTTTACCTGGTAGGGAATCTCAGTTACGATAATCTGCTGCCTGTCTTTCTTTAACTCCTGAATATCGGCAACTGCCCGAACCTTTACAGTGCCACGCCCTGTCATATACGCCGATTTTATGCCTGCAGTTCCGATAATATTAGCCCCAGTTGGGAAATCCGGTCCTTTGATCACAGTCATGAGTTCAGGAATAGTGGCGGTTGGGTTTTCGATAAGCATCAGGGCTCCATCAACTACCTCTCCTAAATTGTGGGGAGCCATATTCGTCGCCATCCCGACTGCGATACCCGTGGATCCATTAATAAGGAGGTTCGGAAGCTTTGCAGGAAGGACTTCGGGCTCTTCCAGTGACCCGTCATAATTGGGTCTGAAAGGTACGGTCTCCTTGTCGATGTCAGCCAGCATTTCCTCTGCTATCTTGTCCATACGGACTTCGGTGTAACGCATGGCAGCAGCGGAATCACCATCTATTGACCCGAAGTTTCCCTGTCCATCAATTAAAGGATAGCGGAGGGAGAAATCCTGAACCATACGCACGATGGTGTCATAAACTGCAGCGTCTCCGTGCGGGTGGTATTTACCGAGCACGTCTCCCACCACACGGGCAGATTTTTTATATGGCTTGTCGTATGTGATTCCTGCTTCCTTCATGGCAAAAAGAATCCTGCGATGGACAGGTTTTAAACCGTCGCGAGCATCGGGAAGAGCTCTTCCAACAATGACACTCATCGCATAATTGATATAGGAGCGCTTCATCTCGTCATCAATAAGGACGGAAGTAACTCCCACTCTTCCGGGTTCAGGCTCCTCGTCCTCGGGCTCTCCGTTTTTCGGCTCCTCAGGTACAGGATCTGGTAGGGTTATCTCGGTGTTTTCATCCAGCTCCTCTGGTATGGAGTAGGGTGCAGTTTCCTGTTCTTCTGCTTCCGGCTCTTCGTCCGGCTCGTCAGGGATAAGCGTAGATTGATAAAATTTTTTCATTTTAGATTCCGATTTATTCTCTTCTTGGTCATTTGCCATTTTTAGCCACCTCAGATATCCAGATCCACAACTTCTTTTGCATGCGCTTCTATGAAGTTCCGACGTGGCTCAACTTCGTCTCCCATAAGGATCCGGAAGATCTCATCAGCCCGGATTGCATCATCCAGGGTTACCTGTAAAAGGGTTCGGCTTTCAGGATTCATTGTGGTTTCCCAGAGCTGTTCAGGGTTCATTTCTCCGAGACCCTTATAGCGCTGGATGGTAAGTCCTTTTTCCCCAAGTTCTTTCTTCTTTTCATCCAGTTCCCGGTCTGAGTACACATAGTATTCTGCCTTTCCCTTCTTTATGCGGTAAAGAGGAGGCTGGGCTATGTACACGTACCCGGCATCGATTAAAGGCCGCATGTACCGGAAGAACAGTGTCAAGAGAAGAGTTCTTATATGCGCTCCGTCAACATCGGCATCAGTCATGATGATTATTTTGTGGTAACGTGCACTATCAAGATCAAAGTCCTCACTGACGCCTGTGCCTATGGCTGTAATCAGGGAAACAACCTCGCTGTTTTTCAGGATCTTTGCAAGCCTGGCTTTCTCCACATTCAGGATCTTTCCCCGCAGAGGAAGAATTGCCTGGAAACTCCTGTCTCTGCCCTGTTTTGCTGAGCCGCCAGCTGAATCTCCTTCCACAATATAGATCTCACAGACTGCGGGATTTTTTTCCGAACAGTCCGCAAGTTTTCCCGGAAGGGTACTGACCTCAAGAGCACTCTTTCTTCGGGTCAGTTCTCTTGCTTTTTTTGCAGCTTCCCTGGCTTTCTGAGCAAGGAGTGCTTTTTCAAGGATAACATTTGCAACCTTTGGATTCTCCTCAAAGTACTCGGCAAGCCCATCAGTTACAAGGGAGTCTACTATGCCTTTGACATCGCTATTTCCTAGCTTTGTCTTGGTCTGCCCCTCGAACTGTGGTTCCAGGAGTTTGACACTGATGATTGCAGTCAGTCCTTCCCTCACATCGTCGCCTGTAAGTTTTACATCCTCTTTTGAGAGCTTATTGGCTTTGATGTAGTCGTTTGCAACCCGTGTTAGAGCGGTCTTGAAACCAATAATGTGGGTTCCGCCTTCGTGAGTATTTATGTTGTTTGCAAAGGAGTACACATTCTCAGTATAGCTATTTGTGTACTGCATTGCAATTTCGACTACCATGTCGTCTCTCTTCCGTTCGAAATAGATCGGTTTTTCATGGAGAGGCTGCTTTTTCCTGTTCAGGTACTCAACGAATTCTACTATTCCGCCGTTATAATTGAAGGTATCAGACTGCCCATCGGGGGTTCTTAAATCCTTGAGGCTGATGGTAAGGCCCCTATTCAGGAAAGCAAGTTCCCTTAATCTGTTTGAGAGTATCTCGTAATTGAAATCCGTTGTTTCGAAAATTTTTGCATCTGGTTTAAAAGTGGTTTTTGTGCCTGTAGTCTTGGATGTCCCGATTTCCTGGACGCCAGTTTCGGGTTTTCCACGGGCATAGCGCTGGAAGTACTTCTTGCCCTCTCTTGATACCTCTACTTCAAGCCATTCCGAAAGTGCATTTACAACAGAAACCCCTACTCCATGCAGTCCCCCTGAGACTTTATAGGTGCTCTTGTCGAATTTCCCTCCTGCATGCAGAATCGTCATTACGACTTCAAGTGCGGATTTCTTGTAAAATGGATGGGGATCGATAGGGATTCCTCTCCCATTGTCCAGAACTGTCACACTTCCGTCCTGATTGATTGTGACATCTATCCTGGTACAGAAGCCTGCAAGAGCTTCATCAATACTGTTATCTACTACCTCATAGACTAGGTGGTGGAGCCCGCGGCTATCCGTGCTTCCTATGTACATGCTGGGTCGTTTCCGGACAGCTTCCAGGCCTTCCAGCACCTGGATGCGCGAGGCGTCGTATACCTGTTTATCACTCATCTTGGTTTATTCTCCATAAAAATCTAATAAGTTATAGGAACTATGTATCATTTCAATTTTTTTAAAAAATTCGCGGGAAAACTTTTATCAAAATAGGACTTTAGGAATCGTGTCAAGTCTATAAGCCTTCAATTTTTATTGAACAATTTTTATATTTAATTCTTATCTTTTCTACCACGAACCAAATTCAATATGCGCTCATACATTTTAAGCCTTTAGATCCCCTGAAAATTCAGCAAGATTTTTTGGCATAAATCCTCTTAAAACAAGCGATTTTTAGCATAATTTTGCAGCCGAATATGCGCTTTTCATACTAATTTTTTAGCACGTCTTTAGTTTAAATAAATATTTTCTGTTTCGTTCACAAAGAAATCTCTCTCACAGCAAGTCATGGCAGGAGTCGCGGCACTTATACAGTCCTTCAGTAAAGTATTACACGTTTAATTTCACTATATTTTCCAACAGTCTAAAAAGTAATTCCCGAATAAAAACCAGCTTGGAGTAAATACTGTTCATCACGATGCATATTAATATTAGCTATGTCAGCCAGAAGGATTCGCCCGCAGTTTACACTAAGTCAAAACTCCAGCCAATAAATTTGAATGTAACTATATAAATTTAACCATGCCGTTGACTCTAGACCGTTGAGCTGAAACCGTTGCGCCGGTTTATCACCAAGCGTTGCGCCGCTTAACCACGCCGTTGCTTGGGGTTTTCGCTCAAGCCTTTTTTGAAAAGGCTTGTGATCAAACTTTTTTCTAAAAAGTTTGCGCTCAAGCTCTTTTTTCAAAAGGCTTGCGCTCCAAAATCTTTTTTCAAAAGATTTTGTGAAAAGGCTTGCAGGATGCAAGCTTTAAAGCATACCCAGTTCTTTTAACCGGTTCGGAAGATAAACCTCGGTTACGAAATCGAGACCTTTGCCTGCGAAAGCCTGCTGTTCAGCTTTTTTACCTATATCGAGCTGAAGCTGAATCTGTTCTTGCCAGTAATCGGATTCGAAACGGGGATCGGATAGCTCACTCCGCAGTGCGCTTATGTCCTGTTCTGTAAGCTTGTCGGTTGAGAGTTCATATTCGACTATATCTGAAGGCTGTAGACCGAGGAACTTAGCTGATGGAGTTGCCATAAATTCAGAGAGATGGGCACTTTTTATGGCTCCGTAGGCAACCGAGGCATAGATCCTGTAGGACCAGGGGTCGCCGTCCGTAAAAACGGCTACAGGGAGGTCTAGCTCCTCGTTCATACGTTTGATAATCCTGCGGGTTGACCTTGCAGGCTGTCCTTTTAAATGGACAAGGATCGCATTGTAAGCTTCGTCAAAGCCATTTTCCATAAGACGCGCGTACATACCACCAGTTTCTATGGCAATTATCATGCTTGCATCGTGGTCTTTGAATTCAATATTTTCCACATTGAAAGGAATCTGGTATCCGCCTTCACCCACGTCCTTCTGGCAGTGAATAATCCGTTCTCCTCTTTTTGTCTGCTCGGTAATCTCAATGGGTCCAAACATTGTAGCCCCGTCCTCCTCAGGGCGCATATGGAAAAATTCCCTCTGGAGATTGGTAAGGAGCTCAAGATCTTCGATCAGGCGGTCGCTCTCAGCCTGTTCTTTGAACTTCGCAGCAACCCAGCCCTCTGAAATATAGTAGAGTTCTCGAAGCGTTGATCCGCGATTATGGGCGAGATGTTCGTTTATAAGGAAGTCTGTCGCGTAAACGGTTTTCAGGAGCTGGAATGCCCCTTTTACGGTTTTTGCGCTCCTTTCGCTTTCTCTGTCTCCGTAGACCCAGACATCACTCTCATCGGAATATTCTATATTCGCTTTTGTCCGGCTTGGAAGGCTGACGCTTGGGATAACCTCATTCTCAAACTGGTTATAGATCCTTTCTACAAGTTCAAGCAGCTTTTCCCTTGCCAGGGCATCTCCCTTAGACATTTTGTTATTTGTTTCTCTAGCCATTTTTATGCCCCCTTGAAGGCTTTTGCCCCGGTTACAAGCTCTTCTTCGAGCCCTTCCACAATAAGGTCGGGAAGTTTTTCGAGTTCTTTATCAGTCACACTTTCTATCCTGTAGCTGAGTACCTTTGAAGATCCAACTGCTGCCGAGATATCCCATACGTAATCATAGTCGTTGCCCAGGGTCACAACCTTTGGTTCTGGCTTTGCCCTGCTTATTGTCCATGGCAGCATCTCATGAACTCTGAACGCGTATGAAGAAGTTCCGAAATTCTTAACCTTAATTACAATATCTGCGGACCCATCCTCATTCTTTTTAACTTTTCTGTGTACGAGCAGATTCCCCATAATCTTTGCAACAACAGGGTTAATGTCAGGGACATCCTTTTCCAGGATATTTGCTACCTTTGAAGCCATCTGCGGGAGTACCTTTGTAATTATAATCTCTTTCTCCCGGCGCTTCTTAAGGTTGCTCTGTTTACTAAGATAGTGCTTGAGTTTTCGTGCAACCTCCTTGATTGCAAGATCAATCTCATCTTTGATTACGGGAATATCGGCAATTGCATCCTTTGATTCTGAGGTAAAAGGTACGTTAATAGATGCCACATGAACAAGCAGGATAGCCGGGCCTACAGGAAGTCCCCCTCCAGGCTGGTTTAAGCCGTACTGCTTCCATTTGATGTCTTCTACTGCATGTGTGATCACGCAGCCTCCCTGCTGGTAAAGCAGAGGCACCCGATTAGCAAAACGCATTATGCTGATCTTGTCTTCTTTCGGAAGGTCCCCCCCATAGGCGAGCCCGACTTCAACTACAAAAGGGTTTCCGGAATATACTGCAGGTTTTCGCGTGCTTGTGGCAATGAAATCCACGTTTGTTTCTTTTTCAAGCCCTCTGTAGATCAGCTCTTCCCCGATCGGGGAAAGACAGTCTGTCGGAGGAGCCATGATCTTTACCTTTTCAAAAGCTTCGATTAACTTTCTTGCTTCATGGCGTCCCAGGGTTTTTGGGTCGACTTCGGGATCAAGCCCCGCAGCTTTGCAAATCTCTTCGGCAGTCAGCAAACCTATTTTACAGAATGAGTATCGGAGGAATGGGGCGAGTTTCTGGCGCTCGGTGTAATGGAGCATTTTCATAAGAGTGCCAAGCTCTATACCTTCAGGATGGGGCAGGATTTCCTGGGCTGGCTCAGGCATCTTATCCGTGGCTCTTTCAAAGACCACCTCGTTACCGTCAGGCTCTATAAGGGTAATTCTTGCATGTGGATTCACAATTGCAGTAGCTTTGAGGTACTCGTAAACTGACTGCCTTCTTCCTTTTACATAGGCAGCCTTCATCTCCAGCTCGATCTGAGTCCCGTGCGGGCGGAACCAGTCTCTGATTTCATCTTTCAGAATGTCAGGCTCATTCGTGCTGGTATTGATCATAAGCTCGTAATAGTGGGCAGGGGAATTGGGACCGGTTTTGGACAGAATTTTCGTATGCCTGCCCGCAGTCATCTGGGCATAGAGTACGGCTGCAGAAATCCCTATTCCCTGCTGTCCCCGGCTCTGCTTGAGGGCATGGAACCTTGAACCGTAGAGAAGCTTTGCAAAAACCTTTGGAATTTGTTCTTTTACAATTCCAGGCCCGTTGTCTTCTACAATGACAGTTACGTAGTCCTGTCCGGTTCTTTCGATCTGGACAAGGATGTCAGGCAAAATACCTGCTTCTTCGCAGGCATCAAGGGCATTATCAACAGCTTCTTTTACGGTTGTTATAAGGCTTCGAGGCGCCGAGTCAAAACCCAGGATCTGCCTGTTCTTCTCGAAAAACTCTGCGACACTTATTGATTTTTGATGCTTTGCAAGTTCTTCTGCAACGGTGAATTCCATGAAATTTTACCTCTGGTGAGAATGTAATGTAACTTTATATTATTTTACAAATGACTAAACTAAGAATTAAAGTAAGAATTTATGCTTCTTTCAGCAGCAATTTTTAGTCTTATATTTTCTTAGAACATCCTTCAACACATGAGAAATAGTTCGCAGCCTGAAAAACATTTTTACAATAAGAAAAATAGTCTCACAATATAAAAAAATATCTTTATATACAGCAAAAGAGCATAAAATCAGAAAATTTTCATTTACGTTTTTATTTTAAGCAGGTTTAATTAAAACCTTTAAGCAGCTGATTCTGACGATTTCCATTTTTCATAAAAAGTCAGGGTAGTCCGCACCTGCTAGAAAATATAAATTATTCATTTTGTCTCGTGATAGAATCCTGTTGATTTCGACTCTGGCAGTTTAAAGTTCTGCCCCGATAATTGTCTTGGTCGTTTTTACGGTTTCCTGTTGTCTGATTATATCTACCACATCGTTAAGAGTGTACAGATCTTCAACATCTATAATTACTACAAAATCAAATTCCCCAAAGACATGATAAACGTCCTTAATCCCTTCAATGTTCTTGAGTTCCCTGTATGCCGCCTTTTCATAACCTGGCAGCACGTTTATCATTGATATACCGAAAATGGCATCACAACCTTAAAATTTATTATGCTATTAATGAGGTAGGATCTATGGTAAAACAGAGGTATTATTTTGAAAAGCTTGTTTGATAAATGGCTTGGAGCAGTTGCAAAGTCAGATAACACAAAAAGAAATTACTCGCATGCTATTAAAGCATTTTGTGAATTTGTAGATAAAGCTCCTGATCAACTCATTATTGAAGCTGAAAAAGAAATCAAAGAAGGTTTGCTAACGCGTGAAAGATCTGTTTCTGATTATGTACCAGACTTCATAGAGCATTTGGAAAGCAAGAACCTTGCTCCTAATACCATTCGCGGATATATAATGGCTATTCAGTCGTTTTACAATTACTATGATATTCAATTTCCTAAACAGAGAAACCTTGAATCTATAGTATTAGAAAGTAACGTTGAAATACCTTCAAAAAATGACGTTCAAAAAATATTAAAAGTATGTGATCCTTTGGAGAAGGCAATTGTTCTTGTTGGTGCTTCAGGTGGATTAAGCTCTAATGAGATTATTAATCTAAAAGTTGGTACTTTTAAGGATGGATATGATTCTACAACAGGAATAACGACCTTAAAAATACGTAGAGGCAAAACTAAGACCGATTTTATCACATTTCTCACTCCTGAAGCTAGTCAGGCAGTTAATGATTACCTAGAGTTCAGAGATAGAAAATCTGATTCAACCGATATTAGGAAACAAAGACAATTACAGAAGCAGCATGTTTATTCTGATAACGATTATCTTTTTATTGGTAGGACAATACCGAATGAATGGCTTGAGAAAAGAGATGAGCGACTCAGGAAGCTTGAAAGAAATTCCTTCCTCAAGATATACCGGATGCTGAATGAAAAAGCCCGTAAGTCAACTCCTAAAGGGACATGGAATATCATCCGAAGTCACAACCTGAGAAAATACTATGACTCTGCTTTGTTAAATGCTGGTTGCGACTCTTTCTTTGTTGAGTTTACAATGGGACATAAAATTGATAGAACTAAAGCCGCTTATTTTCGATCTGATCCAACCTCTTTAGCAAAGATATATGGAAAATATGTGCCTTATCTCACAATTCAAAAAGAGGCAGATATTTCAGAAAGTCCTGAATACCTGCGGATCAAACAGGAGAATCAGATCTTGCAAGCTGAGACAGCCCGACATGTTGTGGAAAGATCAGAGCTGCAAGAACTAAAGGCAGAGATAGAAAGGATAAAGGAATCCCAAGAAATTACCGAGATTACACTAGAACTGCAGAAAAAAGATCCTGAGTTCTTAAATGCTGTTATGGAGGCTCTTAAAGCTATGAAAAATTAATTTTCTAGTTTCCTTATATAAAATTTTAATTATTTTTATGAAAAGATCCAGCACTTAAAATATTGAAGGACATTTGCTACCCCAATTGTGATAGGATGTTATTATACTAATGTTTTTTTATTGTTTAGTAGCAACTAATATAGACAGATATATAAAGAGATTAACCGTTCACAATTATGAACGGTTAATAATTATTAACCGTTTATCGGTAGCAGGCTCATAGTTTGACCATTATCTTTTTATATAAGAGAACTGTACAATACTTTACAGTAAAGTAAAAAAATTGGTGGAGATTAATAACAGACTGATATAAAACATACAAAAAAACGTTAAATTAAGATTTAACGGCACTAGAGGTTATTTTACTATTACAGTATAAATTCAACAACATAGTTCACTTAAAATGGAGAATAAAATGGAATATCCACAACTATACGGAGGCAAAGTACCTGTCGTAATGTATGTTGAGAAAGATGTCTTTGCAAAAATCGAAGCAAAGCGTGGTAAAGAGTCTAGAAATTCATTCTTAAACAGAGTACTTGAAAAGGCATTAAAAACGGGAGTCCGTTAAATCTGCCTTCTCTGCGTCTGGTCCACACAGAGAAATTAGGCAGTCAACGACTTATCGAATATAGCGAGATTGTGTATTACAATAAGATTGCATTTGTACTACACAGCGTAGTATTGTGTAAAAGGATGTATATATACTTTTACAAATACGGACTTCTGTTTTTGATTGCCTTTTGCAGTTTTTCGGCTCTAGGAGCTTAAATGCTGAATATCGAACAGTTGCAACCCTACACAGTTGAGACTTTGAAAAAAATTTGTGCAGATCGAAGAGATACCATCGAGCATATGCAAAAATTCGGAACCACCTTTGAAAAAGCTGTAGCACTCGTGATCCTTACAGCCGGAGGCGAGAAAAGTGCAGTATAAAAACAGATGTACAGATGGTTCACAACATCTGCAATATGTTTCAGGCCAAACTTTGGACTATATGCCACCCTCTAAGAGAATAGATTACTCTTTCAATCGTCTAAGAAACTTTTCTAAGCATCAGTGGCTAGATACTAAACGCTTGCAGGATAATAAGCCTGAAAAATTGCACGAAGAGGAGCAGAGCGGGAGGACTTATTAATGTCCCTTCCTGTCATTTCTAAAAAAACCCTTAATGAGGGAATTTTGGATCATTGCAGGAAGGCTGCGAACTTAGACAAATTCGTTAAGTTATATGATAAAGGTGATTGGAGAGCCTTTAAATATCCCTCTTAGTCCAAGGCAGATTACGCACTATGCTTTATTATTGCCTTCCATACTCAAAATAAAAGGCAAATTGACAGGTTTTTTAGAAAAGGAGCGCTTTACGGGAAGATTAGAACCGGACTTGTAAGCATACAGGGTGTTTAAATGGTTCAACTTACCCTTACACAAAATCCTCGAATGAGCCAGGATAAGCGGATAGGAATTGCCAATCAAATCTATGACCAGTTCGTATCTGGGCCCTGTATTATTTACAAAACTACTAGGGCTGGAGCTACGATTTCACTACTAGCAGAATCCATGAATAGAAACGAAAAGTTTGTTTGTTTAGTCCCTACTAATAGGATTGCAACTAACACAGTAATAAAAGACTCTAAAAAGTACTCAGATTTGGATAATGCTGTAGTTATTCGTGTTCCTGCGAACAAAGAATGCCTAAAAAATGAGCTTCTCTGTGAAAAATACCCAGATCTAAGGCAACTTCCTGTACTACCTATTGCAGATTCATGTTTTGAATGCGATGAGTTTGATAAATGCTTGATTACAGCAGTTGTAAGAAAACCTGATGCAAATGGTATTGTATTGACTTACAAAAAAATAGCAGCTCTCCAGCTTGCTTCTCATTTAAGACCTAATACATATGCAGAAGAGGTTTTAAAGGTACTTGAGAAGTCAAAAAATCTGATACTAGATGAAATCCACGAAATACAGTTCGGAGATATAACTTCAGTTACAGTGTACAATGACACATCTTTCGATATTGTAAATCTGGAGAAATATATCTCCATAATGACTGATTTTGATTATCTACGCCGAGTAATTACTCAGTTTTCCTTAATAATGAAAGATAATACCATAAAGACTTCTGTTCATGAAGTTTTAGGTGGTGCTCAGGAGGAGGACTACTGGAAGCATCATCTTACCAAATCAATTCCGAACCCGAGCACTGGAGTAGCCGATGACGGAGAAAACGAGACTAAAGTCACATTAGGTGCATATAAAGAAATTATAGAACTAACAAAGAAAAGGAGAAATTATGACCTTGAAATGGGTAATATTCTAGATCTCTACAAAATGATATCAATTGTTACGAGTAAAGTCATCTCTATCAATGGTATACGAGATAAAGGAACTATAAAAATAAATCTATCTGCAGTTGATCAGTTAACCACCAAAATGATTCAGTCTTATACGAAGAGAATGCAAAGCAGGAATAGGCGTATCTTATTGACCTCTGCAACAATTTGCAGTTATGATTATGGGCAACTGTTTTCAGGTGGAGTCAAACTTAAAAAAATAACATTTGGGATCAATGGGGATCCAGTGAACAATAACTCTAAAATGCTTATTCTGTCCGATTCCAAAAAGTATGACGCCTTCGGTAGAAACTCACGATCAAATAAGAGAGACGAGATCGTATCTAAGATAATAAGCATTTTAGAAATATATGGAGATGAGGACTGCATAATTGTAACTATCAGCGAGAGAGAAGCTTCAAGTTTAGAGGCTGCATTGAAGGCTGCAGGACACCCGTATGAAGTAACTTATTACAAAGATCCTAAAATGATGGGGATATCTGCAAGTCAGAGGATTATGATTGCTGTAGGGGTTGCAAACAAGCCTTCAAATGCTTTTGACGTGGTTACAACAGACACTGAATCCTCTAAGAGAATGTTATATGAGTCTATCCATTGTGATACATGGCAGGCCTGGAGTAGAGTAAAAGATCCTAATAGTGAAGTTCCAAGTATTGTGTTCGCTTTAGGATGTACTGTAGAGGAATGTGAGGGTTTAACAACATGGGGATTTGATCGAAGTATAGAGATTGCTCCTTATATTGAAAGGCAGAAAAAACGGATTACAGTTTCGTGTGACAAAGGATTAATTTCGAAGCCACAAATAAAAAAATGTAAGAATTTTGATGAGATGATGAAGGAGGCTAGTTTACATAAACGGTCTAAAAAAACACTGAAAAATACTGAAAATCTCCTTATTTATAATAATATAAGGAGATTTTGCTATAAATACCCTAAAATTTTACACAGTAGCGAAGAGATTGTAAAACTCATTATCAATCGTAACGATGCTTATGCCATGCAGAAATCTGACGGGTCATACATAAAGTTTTCTACTCAAGTTACGGACGAAACTATTAGAAAGCATTTGAAAGGGATCATTACAATTGGTGCTTATCAATTCAATCAGGAGAATAAAGTTAAATGGATCTGTTTCGACATAGATTCTCATCCACCTAAAAATAGAATTGAAAGCGAAGAAGATATTAGAAAAAGAGATGAAAAAGCAGAGTACAACCGAGAGAGAATGTGTAATTTCCTGAAAAACGCCAATATACCTTTTCTTCTGGAAAAATCAGGTTCGCCTCACTCTTATCATATATGGGTGTTTCTTCGCCCTGTAGATGGAAAGAAGGCAAAACAATTTGCAACGATAATAAAAAAAGAAAGCGGAATTAATTGTGAAGTATTTCCAAAGCAGGAAGGAATAGGGAAAAACAGCTATGGTAATCTTGTTAAGGTTCCTTTGGCAACTCATCAAAAGCATAAAACTCAGTCTCACATAATGGTTAATGGTAAATTTGTAAGAGAATTTACTGATTTGGAAGTCGAAGTTTTAGATATTAGTGGTTTTGAAGCTCCAGAAGAAAAAACAGTTGAGAAGAAAATAAGGCCTGAAAAACACTTAGTTCGAGTAAATGGTCAGATTAAGACTAAAATAAGACCTTGTATCAGGAATGCTCTAAAAATGCAGTTAACAGGTGATTCTGGCAACTTCATGCGTGTAGCTATTTGCAGGGAACATTACAACGCTGGAGTACACAATCCTGAAGAATTAACTAATCTTTTTAGGACTCAATCTGACTTCTCTTATAGAAAAACGAAATACTACATTCATAAGGTACTTGAAAAACTATTACCTAATGTAAAATGTGAGACTTTACGAGTGAAGGGAGGTGAATTTGTAAACTGTGCAGGTTGCCCCTGCACGGAAGTAACTTTTCTTACTCATCATATAAAGGATGATTTTAAAATAACCTAATTACTTCACAATTGTGAAGTTATGGTGTTCAGTGTATATGTGCAATTATATCCTAAAAACCCTTTTTGATACGAATTGTCTTGTACTAATTATATTAATATGCAAATATATTAAATATGTTGCTATGTAATTTTTTCGAAAAATACAATGAGATTGAAGGGATACCCGTATTTTTTCAAACACCAGATTGGGTTTTGATCTTAATTCGATTCTCTATAGGAGATAAAACTGTAATAGACATTCCATGTGAACTGGCTCCAATAGCTAAAGTAACGTTATATGTAGAGTGCTTAGTATTAATCTCATGAATAACACTTGAAGAATACAAACAGGATAACTGGATATTAGAAGACTTGTTCCTTGGTTTAGAAATCAAAGGTGTTGAGCATCCAAACTGGCAAGAAGAAATGAAAAAAATAGTAAGTAAGATCAGTGTGAAGAGGAATGAAAGACATGAATAACGAAAACGAGTCAATAAAAGCAAATAAACTTTCTCGGTTATCGTCTTCCAGCCGTAAAACGTACGACTTAAACGAGGAAATAATTCAGTGTAACAGGTTATTGAATGATCCTTATATAACTAAACGTGATAAAGCAGAATATCTCGAATGGAAACAGACGTTAGAAGACAAGGTTATTGAATGGTGGGATATCAATACCGAATGCCTGCAAGAGAGAAACCCTGAAAGCTGGGTTCTTGAGCTTGACAGGAAAGCTTTTGAAGTAATGCTAAAAAATATTCATAACGGCGAAGAGACTGATATTTTTGATTTACTGTTTGATAAGCATAGAATCCATATTGAGTGTTTCCCTAGGGACCTCGGAAGCGGTGAGTTTGGGATGCAGTTCTATTGTCCAATTTGTGAAGACTGGCATTTACATGGAATAGGAGAAGGGCATAGGGTAGCCCATTGCAGGTTTGATGGCTTTCATAGGTACGGAGAAAAAATGCCCAGAGACAACCCGCTTCAAGAGCATGGCTATGTAATAAAAATGATGAACGAAGAAGATCTGCGGAGAATTCGAGATGAGATCGACGCTTATCTAACATATACAGAGAGCAAAGGACCGCATAATAACCACGGCAATTTTAAGTGTGACCGAGTTCAGAAGGGTATATATAAAGTAACCAAAGAAGTTGACGGAAAGGAATAAACAAGGTTAGATGAGATACCTATAGAATACCAGTATAGTGTAAATTCACTCCAGGAGTTCTACAAGGCTCAAGGCTCGTTAAAAAGTTTTTCTGTTATCCCGATTGTTATTGGCAATTGCAAAGTCCTTCTTTTCCTCGGGAGGAGTATAATGACTACATTTACAATTTTTCGGCTTTGTAAGCCGGCTTTAAATTTATTCGTAAAAGATGTTCTTTCTATCGTCTATCCTTTCTTTGACTTCTTAAAGTGAATATATTCTCAAATAATGTGTTTAAGACTATACGCTTTATAGGTTATGGAGATGAGAATAACAACGCTTTCAGAATCAGACGAGACTCAGAAGAACGAGTATAAAGAAGCTAATCAGGGAAGGAATAACAACACGACCTGTTTATTTCGAAATAGGAACCTAGAACCTGATATAGTGATGATGAAACATACAGGGATTTGGAGAAAGCAATCTCTAGGAGATAGTTAGGAGGCATATACTGCAGGATCATAACTAGGCCAAATTGTTGTTTATATAAAGACTGGCTCTAATCAGATGTAGCACCGAAATAAGATGCTTAAAGTTGGCAGAGAAATTGATACCTCAAAACAAATGCGGAGTGTGGGATTCGAACTCCAAAATCCCTCGATACCATACTTAGCATATTAATATTATATACTATTTTTCAATCCCTAGTATTCCTTATGAGTTAAAATGATGACCATACAAACCTACACATAGAGTTGTCAAAATAATCTACTCTACTTTCCGCAGAGATATACAAAAATCACCTATTTTCTCAATTGGGGCGTAAAGTAAAAGCCGTCCTGCTTTTAACTAATAATATTGGGCAAATCAATAAATTGTCTTTATATCTATGTACTCTATGGAATATAGGTTACATAAAATTCCTGCAATAATTTCTTCAGCAATAATATCTTCCACTTCAGCAGGTCTTCTGTTATTTCAGTATGTCTTCGGTTATTTCAGCAAAAATTTTTCTTATTTTCCTAATCTTTACTGATACAATTCATATTGCTTCGACTACAACTTATACTCCAATAGTTTCTGTAAGTACTCTTGAAGTAAAAGTTTTTTTGATATTTACTGCACCATAAAAGAATGAATGCTATTATTTTTAGATTAGCGCTCTATATTGGTAATTTTGGAACGATTCTTTATATACATGGAGCGCATACTATGTTTAATGACATATATAAATCTATACGATGATTTTTTGTATCATGATAAGACTTGCAAAATTACTAAGGAAGAACTGAATGAGTTATTCCCTCAATATAAAGAACGCTGGGATGAATTACTAGGAGATTCTAATGGTTGGAGGAGAATTAAAATTGTAACTGCAGCATTTGCAGATATCGGAGAGGAAGGGGGCATATCGATGTTAGTTACCCCAACCATAGATGGTGAATTTCCAGTCAAAACCGAGGAAACCTTCGAAGAACAGGCACAAAAGTATGATAAAATTGTAGGTAGTGTTCATGAATTTGGCACCTGCAAATCCGATCTTTCCGAAGAATGTAAATATCCACTTGCACAAATGTATGTAGCTGATCCAGATGCTAAAATAGAAAAGTTCAATGAATTTAAACTAAAATACGGAACTGTTGAAGAAAAAAGGGAGATTATTAAAGAAATTGAAAGAGAAAAAGAAATTGGAACATATTATTCCCTTGATCTAGGTATATGGGAGCCTGTAAAAATGGATAGAGGCGAGTATAAAGGTATGGACCCAGTAGTTACAAGTCAAGGAAATGTAGCAGTTGGTAGAAAGTATGCTGGACAAAGTGTAAAAGTTTTTGTAAGGAAGCAGTGAAAATTAACTTAAACTTATTTCTTTTTTGAAACCATATCTTTGTCGGGGACTATGCAGCAAAGTTCCCGCACAATTGTTACTTTAATCCCAACTTCATTCTATCCACAACTTTTCCAACTTTAAAGGTGAATTCCTTCCTCCTAACTATTGGATTATTCTTTCTCATTATGGAAAAACTAAGATCTACTCAAATTTGTTGTTTATCGGATTATTTCCTAACTATGGTTCAAACACGCGAAGTATGCATTGAATTTCTAAGTCGAGCTTTCTACAGAAGTAGAAAATAGGAGAAAAGAGATAGTAAGAAATTAATTGTCTTCTGGTATATGGATGATTACTGTTAATTCTTGACCCTCTAATTCCTTGCCCACAGAAGACAGGCGTCCATTATTCCCAAAAACGCCAGTAAATACACGGTCATCAGGCGTAACCATAAGGTTATTTCGTTCCTTATGTCCGACTATAATAGTTACTTCTTTGTTTGCGTATGCTGTTTTTTTAGGCATAGGGTATCCCTTAGAATCCACTTTGAAATATTCTACTTCATCATGTCTATTCGGGATCAGCACCATACTGCACATTATTTTCATGGGTACAGTATTAGACGGCCTATTAGGTTCTCCAGTCATATTCTTTATATAGTAGACTTAAACTTTATAAACTTTATGACGCAAAAAAGGGATTAATCAACTTCTTTTATCTCTTTCGCAGTTACGTTCTCTTCCCAATGTACAGAAAAAGGGGATCATTTAGATCACCCCATGTCTCGCAAGAATCTGCCTTCCTATCTGCCATTGTTGTGCTATTCTGCAGGCTTCCTCATTTGTCAGGTTGAAAGGCTCAAGAATTAAGTAAGCTTCGGATATTGTTGTTGCTCTTTCGAGTGCTTTCTGAATTTTATGCCATTTTGTTGCTTTTCCTCTTCTCTGAATCATTCTACTACTCCTTTTATCTTATCTGGTCTTTCTTATTCAATACTAAAATTAGGCTTAAAGTATATATAGTTTATGACTAAAAAACTGATTTAATTCACCATAACCCCATATTCTTAATGCTCCATTTGTCTCCTATTTATGTTTTGACCTATGCTCCACTAAAAGGAATAAAGTTTATATACTTTAAGCCTAATCACTTTATTGTAGTAACATACAAGGAGCGCAACAAATGAGAATTCAAGACCTTAAAATTGGAATGGCTGTCAGATACGAAAACCAGAAGTGGAAAGGCATAGTAACAGGCATTAGAGCTTCATACAATGAAGCAGTTGTAGTCTTTGAAGGAGACGGAGCAGATGAGTTTATAGAAATCGATTATCTGAGGCCCTTCTAATCAGGCCTTCTGATTCTTTTCATGTTGTGCTCGGGAGAAGGTGAATGAAAATGAGAAGAACGACTTATGAGATGATTTTCGCAAGACTTCAGCAAATGGGAATTATTGACGAATACGGAGAGATGCAAGCTGACTATATGAAGTTTGCAAGCTCCGGTTTAATGCCTTTAAACGTGGATAAGCTCACATCTAATACAATCGCGTTAGCACACAACGGAAAGCAAAACGGGGATGTAATGGCTGACCCTGATATGGAAGTGAGGGTTTATCCAGAATTGAAAATGGCTGAAGCTCTTTCATTTAGAAATGATTACATGGGGATCTATCAAGAAGTATATCCAGAGCCTGGAAAATACTATCCGAAACTCAAGAAGGAGCTCAACAATTTTCTGAACAACTGGCTTAAAACTATGATTGAAATGCAGGATTATCAATTAGCAGCATAAGAAATGGAGAAAGTATACTCGGAACTGGCTTATCCATGAAGCTGGAAGAGTACCATGGGCTTTCTGTGGAGATCTCTCCAGAAGATGAGGTGTTTCTCATTCCAGATAAGTTCAATTGGTGCTCCATCTTCCGTGGGATTGGAATCGCTGAAAAAGGATGTTACCATTACATAAATGAAAGTGAAAACAGTAAATGGGACATTTACTGAGTTTTACAGTTATCAAGTATCCCCTTTGTCAATGTTTTAACTAACTCTGTATACTGTTCAAAAGAGTTGGTTCTTCCTTAACCCTTTCTGTGTATTTTATATAATGTTTGATCCCATATGATAATCTCTGAGAATTATCGACTCATTAGTAATCCATCAAGCTGATCTAGAATGCATCAAGAATAATTGATACTCGCCCTCTGGATTTTTAAAACTTTAATCTCTATTTTAATTATAGTCTTTAAATGTCCAATGTAAAAGGGGATTGAATATGAGTAAAGGGAATGATGCAATGTTGGAAGAAGAGAATCCTGAAAGTGACTCAAAAGATGAGGAAGAAGATTTACTGTATACTCATAAGTCTGAAGATAGAGGAAGTAGTATGCAATGGAACTCTGCCTTCTGCAGAAGACCAGGCCATTAAAAACGAATAAAACGCCTAAAACTTCGTGACTCCTGAATGATTTTAACTGTAATAATATTTCTTTAAAATGGAGGTATTAGCATGTCATTTTTTAACGAAACATTGCCTGAAACTGCGGAAGCTTTCGGACAGATGAGAAATTCCATTTTTAAAGACGCTTTTCTTGACCTTAAAACAAAAGAATTAATTGCTGTCGCTTCTTCAGTCCTTATGCGCTGTCAGTTCTGCGTTGATACTCATTCCCAAAGAGCCATTGCTGCAGGAGCAGCAAAGGAGGAGATCGCAGAAGCCATTTCAGTCGCAATGTTTGTTGCTGCGGGTCCACAAATAGGATGGACTAATATCTATAAAGAAAACATATACGATAAAATCTTTGAAAAGGATATTAAAGAAGAAGATGACTGTAACTGTTGCTGTGGCGACTGAATACCTAATTTTATTATCTAAATTTTCATAACTTTACCTGATTTATTCTAATTTTATTCCTTTACTACAAGGACAGAACTTTTGGAGTGCCTTATCACCTTATTGGTTACACTTCCAAGCAAAAATCTTTCTAACCCACCTTTACCAAGAGTTCCCATTATTATCAGATTTACTTTTTTCTGCTCAGCAAATTCTAGGATTGCATTGGCGGGGTTACCTTCAATAACTACACTTTCAAAGCCTATTCCCTTATTCCTTGCAACATCTCTTGCGTATTGAATAGCATCCTTTCCTTCTTGACGCAGAGTTTCCTCTACGACATCCCAGTTAGAGCCTAGATAAATTGGTGTCTCCAACGTAGGCAGAGTATATGCATTTTTGTCCAGAACATAAAGGACATAGACCTTTGCGCCCACTAATTTTGCAAGTTCCATTCCTTGAAGCACGGCATTTTGACTAAACTTAGAACCATCTGTTGCAATCAGAATTGTCTGGTAAGTATTGTTAAGAGTCACTAATCTCCCCCAGTTCCAATAGTTATTGAATTGCGTTGATAAAACTAAATAAAAACAAGTTATTACAATATTATTTGAAATACAAGTAAATGAAATTATGGTAGCTGTTTATACAGCCTTTGATATTATGTAAGAGATGAGTTCTCATGTTTACTTAGTTTGGAGGGGCTTTATCTTTGAGATAACGTTTAGAATATCTCTGAATTCTGGGTTCAGCCTGTAAAACTTCCATTTAGAGACGTTGTAAGCTTCGATAATTCCACATTTTCTCATAATAGTCAGATGGTGAGAAACTAGGTTCTGCCTCTCATTTAACTTGAATATAAGTTCGCATACACAATGGTCTCTCTGAGAGAGAAAGTATGCAATTTTTAATCTTATAGGATGCCCGAGAGCACTGAATATTTCACTCGCTTTTTTAATCTCATTGTCCAGAAAATCTATTTCCTGGATCATTTTTTCTTCCCATTCCTTTTTTTTCTCAGGGTCCGCAGGACAGCAGTAACTCATGAACAAAAGAAGTTAACTGTTCTAAATAAGAGTTTTCATATCAATTTCGTTTGATATTAAACTTATTACTTTTTATACTTGGCAGTTTTTTCCCCATTCTCATACTCTGAGATTGCATGTCAATGTATGTTGATATGGAAATGTTCATTTTTTATCAACTGGAATCCCGAATTTAATTGAAGGAACTGATGCGTGTTTATTGAATGCAATTTACTTAATATTTATAACTGTAATATAATTTTTTGGTCATGTCGCCTATTTGGCATCAATTAGATTCTTAAAATCTTTTTGCTCTTTTGTAATCTGGGTAAAATATTTATATCATTCATTATACTTGAATATATCAACATATTTTGATTCTTAGAATCGTTTGTAGCAAAAACGTAACTGCTGATTTGGGAGAATTATAATGAAACGACTAAATAAAATACAGGATAAAGAGCGAATTTATTCATTTCCTTTCTTTTTAAAAAAGCCGCTCTATGTTTTAGCTATTTTTTGCTTAGTTTTCTTCAGCTTGGGCTGCACTGATATTAATGATTCTGGTGATAAAACAGGGACTGTTGAAACTACAGCTGATGTTAATAATTCTGCTAGTAAAGCAGAATTGATTGAAGTCACGAACCTTAGTCAGATTGACGAGGCTCTAATAAAAGGTCCCGTTGTGCTGAAGCTTGGATCTAAGGGCTGTATCCCCTGTAAGGAGCAAGAAGATATACTTTCAGAGATTCTTCCAATGTATCAGGGCTCTGCTTCAATCATGCTTATTGATATCAAAGAGTATCCAGAATTTGCGACAACATTTGGAGTAAGAGTAATTCCAGATACCTGTATAATTACAGGCATCGAGGACGGCAAATATATGTATATACGACAGGACGGAAGCAAAAGTTCAGAAAGATCAAGTGCAAGGTTCCTGGGTGTTGTTGATAAAGAAACTCTTTCAATGACACTTGAGAAAGCTATTGACTCCAGAAACACAAAGGAGTAAATCTATGTTTTCCGACTTTCTTCCGGTTGCTGCTTTTTTTGCAGGAGTAGTGAGTGTACTCTCCCCCTGCATCCTTCCTGTAATTCCGGCAGTCTTTGCTTATTCAACTGAAAAAGGAAAGTTCAGGCCCCTTGCAATCGTACTGGGGCTGTCCATTTCCTTTACCAGCATGGGGATTGTCACTTCCCTTTTTGGAGCAACACTTACAGCCTATTTAGATCTACTTTATGTCTTTGCCGAGGCTCTTCTTATCACGATGGGTGTTTCACTACTCTTTGACCTCAATATCTTCAATTTTTTTGGAAATTTTTCTTCACTTGCAAATTCCAGAAAGGAAGGTCTTTTTGGAGGCCTTTTACTTGGTCTCTCCCTTGGGATTGTCTGGCTTCCTTGTGTTGGCTCAGTACTTGGTACCATCCTTACAATGGTTGCAGTTTCAGGTAAAGTTGCGTATGGAGCTCTAATGCTTTTCATATATTCCATAGGCTTTTCCATTCCCATGCTTCTCGTTGCTTATTCTGCGAACTTTTCCTCCGCGAGACTTCAGAAAGTTTCAAAATATGGGTTTCCTTTAAAAAAGATTGCAGGCCTTATTGTTTTGGGTGTCGGCTTTTATATGGTTTACCAGAACCATTTTAGTAGTTTCTGAGCTTTTAGGTACTTCCAGAAACTTATTTTTCAGATCCTGGAAGATATTGAAAATAGAGCACCCAGTATACTGATATTCTACAGCAGTTTGAAGTTGTTTTTTGTCTAACAATAAGTAACTCTAGAATCTTCAATCCTTTTTGATTAGACATTACTTTTAAAAATGAGTTCAAGAACTAAAGGATTTAGAACTAATAACCATAAATATATATGGATATATGCCCATATACTCATATAACCATGCTTGATAGTAAAGTGAAGTTCTTTAAAGCTCTCGGAGATGAGACAAGGCTTACTATCCTGTCTTACTTGCTGGAGCACAGTTACTGTGCCTGTGATTTCTCTTCTCTTACAAGAAAGGATCAAACTACGGTCTCAAAACACCTTAAGGTTCTTGTTGAGGCTGGTATTTTGAAGTACGAAAAACAGGGAAGAAACATCATCTATAGCATTAAAAACGAGGAGATTGGGGCTTTGCTTCTATCTCTTGGGATTAAGGATGTAAAGCCCTGTTGTGATGGACAGCAGGTCTCAGGAGTATGTCCTATGTGCAAAACTGAACACAGAACTAATACTGTTAATGAGACTGTTGATAACAGGGTTGAGAAATAAAGCTAAGGATAACTGAAAGTAAGCTAAAGGTAGAATAGAAAAATATCAACTAAGGAATGGGTAGGACAATGGATGCAAATGAAAAAAAGGAAGTTATCAAAAAGAAGTATCAGGACATTGCAGTCTTCGGAGGTTCCTGCTGTCCTGGCGGTTCCTGCTGTGGAGAGACAAGTCCGGTAGACCTTTCCAAGTCTCTCGGCTATTCCGAATCTGATGTTCAGGCTGTTCCGGATGCAAACCTGGGACTTGGATGTGGCAACCCTACTGCTTTTGCAGATCTGAAACCGGGAGATATCGTTCTGGACCTGGGTTCTGGTGCGGGATTCGATTGCTTCCTTGCTGCACAAAAAGTCGGAAGCTCAGGAAAGGTTATCGGAGTCGATATGACTCTGGAGATGATTGAAAAAGCGCAGGCTAACGCTCAAAAATATGGATATTCAAACGTTGAATTCCGCCATGGAGATATTGAAGCTCTTCCGGTTGAAGACAGTTCGGTAGATATTATTATCAGCAACTGTGTGATTAACCTGGCACCTAATAAAGAAAAGGTTTTCAGGGAGGCTTTCCGTGTCCTGAAACCAGAGGGCAGGATGTATATTTCGGATATGGTTCTCCTTGAAGATTTACCTGAAGAGCTTAAAGATGACACTGGTCTGCTCGCAGGCTGTATCGCTGGTGCCGTTTTAAAAGAGGAATATTTGAAGTTTCTGAAAAAAGCAGGGTTCTCAATAGAGATTCTAAATGAAGATTTGGATATCAGCAAAAGGCAATACGGAGATTTGCCAGTTGAGAGCCTGAAATTAAAAGCCTGGGTGTAAAAAGAAGACAGGGCAAATATGGGAAAAAGCATGAGTGAATATCATCAGTTCCTGATGGTTTCTTCACTGATCCCCAATTTTCTTTTATTATTTAAAGAATCTGTACTTATTATACCTGATTTTTAATGCTTTATAAAAGGATTAATAACCGTCACAATGCTAATTAATTGTTGTATTCAATAACAATTAATGGTACCAAATACAAGATTACAGGAAAAAAAGAAAATTCTTTTTCTATGCACTCACAACTCAGCCAGGTCTCAGATGGCGGAAGGTCTTTTGAGGGCTATCTATGGAGATCGATACGAGGCTTACAGTGCTGGGGTCAGTGCCACAGCTGTAAATCCCTATGCTGTTCAGGTTATGAAGGAGATAGGTATCGATATCTCCAGTCAGTACTCAAAAACTCCCAAAGAATTCCGGGATATCATTTTTGATATGGCAGTCACAGTATGTGATCGGGCTAGAGTTTCCTGTCCTATATGCAGTACGAACCTGGAAATTCAGACCGAATACCCCAAAGCAAGAGAAGTAATTCATAAAAGTTTTGAGGATCCTGCTGCAGCTTTGGGATCAGAAGAAGAGAAGCTAAAGGTTTTCCGCCAGGTCAGAGATGAGATAAAAGACTGGATCTCCCAGGTATTTGGGAAATAATGTCTGGTCTTTGATCTGCTTGCCTGGCATCATTCCTTAACTTTTTTGAAGATTTTCACAATGTCAGCATATTTGCAAGATATCCTGCAATCACAGCTATTGAAAAAACCGTCACCACGAAGGCTGTCAGTAGTCTTCTCTTGAATATTGATGATAGAAGTGTCAGCTCAGGTATGCTGGCTCCTGCACCGCCGATTATCAGTGCCAGAACAGCTCCCACACTCATTCCCTTCTCAATGAGTGCCAGTCCAATAGGAATCATAGTTTCAGCCCGGATATAGATAGGGACACCGATAATTGCAGCAACAGGAACTGCTAGAGGATTGTCCGGCCCGGCTAGGCGGGAAATGATATCCGTGGGCACGAAACCGTGAATGAATGCTCCGATTCCTGCTCCCAAGAGCAGATAAGGCATAAGCTGACGGAAAAGGCTAAATGCGAATACTGCAGACCGCTGTATTCTGGACTTCGCATTCGTTTCCTGCTCACAGTCACAGCGGTTTCGTACAACAGCAACTGGCTTAATCTGACTGGAAAAGCCTAACCCATCAAGTAAGAGACCTATAACAATTGTAGATACGAAGACAACGACAAAATAGAGAGCAGCTATCTTCCAGCCCAATAGTATGATAAATAGAGATATTATTACCGGGTTTAGCAAAGGTGACGAGAAAAGAAATGCCATTGCTGCAGCAAAAGGTACACCAGCCTTAAGCATCCCCAGGAGAAGCGGTACGGTTGAACAGGAGCAGAAGGGAGTAAGTGCACCAAATCCTGCCCCAAGAATACTGCCTACAACTTTATTTCTTCCCCCCAGAGCTTTTTTTATGGTTTCATCAGGGACATACTCCTGAATCAGTCCCACTAGAAAGGTTATTCCAATAAATAAAACAGTAAGTTCTACAGCTATCTCAATAAAGAACTTGGCCGCCACAATTAAATTATCCCAGAACATTTTGATCATCCTTCAAAATTATTTTTTTCTTCAAATAATCGAAAGCTACAGCTCTTTGAAACTTGAAAGCGACACATATCCTCTCAGAAACCCGACTTTTTTGAGGTTTAGACCGTTTTTGAGAGGTTCAACTTCGTCCCTAAATACTACTTTCAAAAAGAGAACTTTCTGGAAGCTCATTTATCATAAAGTAGTTTTGCCTGGTTAAGTATTTCAATAACTGCTCCTTCCGAGAGACGAAAGTAAGACCATTTCCCTTCTTTCCGTTCTTTGATCAGGCATGCACTCTTCAAAACTGAAAGATGGTGAGAAACAGTCGATTGAGAGTTTGAAAGGGCAATAGTTAATTCGCAGGCACAGAGTTCTCCTTCTTTTAATAGTTTTATAATTTTGAGACGATTGGGATCTGAAAGGGCTTTAAAAATCCTAGCTTCCGAATGTAGTGCTTCTTCATCCAGTTCATTTACCAGAGAACTGAGCTTCTGCGTTCTTACCTCTAACTGATCCCTGTCAAAAATAAAACGTTCCAATCTTCCAATTTCTACTTCACGCTTACTTTTATTCACATCTAATTTTCTTTCAGCTTCCATGAGTTTACCTACAGCAGCTGCCTCCACCTTCTAAAGGAAGTAGCATCTTTTTGCTCTGTTCTTTTGACCAGCACTTCACACACAGTTTTATAATTCCTAAGTCCCTGTGATTGGCTCGGAGTAACGAATCTTCCTCTTTTCCGCAAATTGAGCATGTGAGATTCATTTCCATCGACTCACAACAAAATTCTTGTCAGTAAATGGCAACACTACATATTCATATACGTAGATATAATTACTTTCTTTTCCCCTGCCAGTATGTCTCATATTCCTTAAGTACTGCGACTTTGAGTTTCTCCAGTTCTTCTTCGGGAATTTCATTTATTTTTGTAAGGTTTCGGACAAGTTCTTCTATGTCTATATTTTCCGGTGCCTTGCCTGCAGAAAAATGCTTTTCGAATTCCTCATCCAATCCGGCAATTTCCATATCTTTGTTGTCAACTTTTATTTTTTTGATGCTTACAATAGAAGGACCGCAGCAACAGCAACTTTTGTCGCTTCCAACCAATTTTCCAAGCAAATTTTTTCCAAGTTTGCCCATCTAAGAACATCTCCATTAGAGATCTATAAGATATATCAAGAATTATTGATATTTATGTCTGTCGATATGATATAAAAAGATAACGACTTCAAAAATAGAAGCCTCAATGATGGGAATAAAATAGGCATATGTGGCTTTCCATATATTCGAACGAAACTACTTATTGGCCGATTTCAAGGATGACAACTATATTGTAATCTCTAAGTTAGGGACCAAGAATAACAAGGGCAGAAATAAGGATTATAAGCGATTAAGATCTTGGAAATTCATAAGGGTAATTCAGAGTTAACTTCTGTCTTTAGAAAAGTATATATACCTTCTACATTCAATGTATGTTGATATGATTAATGAAGAAAATCTACAACTATTTAAGGCCCTTAGCGAAGATACAAGGTATAGAATTATCAAGGCTTTAATTGAATCTGAGTGTAAATGTGGGGAAAATAAACATGGTAATAAAGGAGAAATATGTGCGTGTGAGATCCCAGAAATTATCGGCAAGACTCAATCCAACACCTCAATGCACCTTGCAAAACTACAGGATTGGGGGATAATTAAAGTAAGAAAAGACGGCAAAAAGAGATTATATTCTATACAAAATGAAAAAATCAGGAAAATCTTGGAAGTCCTTGAAGAATAAGATTTTGTAATAATTATTGAAAACTTAAGAGTTATGAAGAGTTGTGTTTTCATCAGCTCATTTATTTACATCTCAAGTTTCAGGGAATCTTTTTCTATATTCCACCTCTTTTCTCATTCATCAAATCTGCGGATTTTTTTCTCTGAAAACATGTCGGGGAATCTGCTGATATCAGTAAATCTGTAAGAATTCAAAATGAATAAAGTGTTTCGAGGCCTATGGGAATATTTATATAGTATGCAATGTATCAATGTATGTTGATATATTTGAGAATTGAGAAATCAGTGAAGAAATGATGGATATAAAGGAGGAGCCAAAATGGTTGACGTGTTTTATCCTCTTCAATGGATTGCTGACCAACTGACATACGAGGTGTTAGGAATTGCACCTGATACGCGCCTCGCTGCCAGTGTTAATTTTGTTATCTATGATGTAATGAAAATTTTCGTTCTTCTGGCTGTAATGATCTTTATCGTTTCCTACATGAGGACATATATCACTCCTGAAAGAACAAGACAGGTTCTTGGAAGCAAGCAAGGAATCAGATATTATGTTCTTGCGTCTCTTATTGGAACAGTGACTCCTTTCTGTTCGTGTTCATCAGTTCCGATCTTTATAGGATTTGTGGAAGCTGGAGTGCCTCTGGGAGTCACTTTCGCTTTTCTGATCACTTCTCCTCTTATAAACGAAGCTGCTGTAGCTGCTCTATGGGCAACTCTCGGCCTTAAGGCTACAGTGATGTATGTTATATCAGGAGTTGCACTGGGTGTTCTGGGTGGTTATCTAATTGGTCATTTGAAACTTGAAAGATATGTAGAAGACTTTGTGTATAAGATGAAAGTGGGAAAACAGAGTACTGAAGATCAAAAACTAACAATTAAGGAAAGAGTAGATTTTGCTTTTGAGAGCGTAAAGGAAATTGTGGGTAGAGTATGGCTCTATGTAATAATTGGAGTCACTATAGGAGGCATTTTTCATGGATATGCGCCTGAAGGTATACTCGAAAAGTATGCAGGGGAAGACAATCTTCTTGCAGTGCCAATTGCTGTACTTATCGGAGTGCCCCTTTACTCGAACGTTATGGCAATGATACCTATTGTTGAAAGCCTGATAGGAAAAGGACTTCCAGTAGGAACTGCCCTGGCATTTCTCATGTCTGTTACAGCCGTGTCTCTGCCTGAGATGATTATCCTTAGAAAGGTACTGAAAAAAGAACTGATAGCGATCTTTGTTTCAATTGTAGCAGTTTCGATAATCTTTACAGGTTATCTATTCAATATGTTGTTGTAAACCTGCTACCTTCTGAAATTTGAGAGCATTAAAAATTAGTAAATATAATCGAAGTAGAGTTCAACTAATGAAAAAGGAGGAAAATGTATGAAAATAGAAATTCTCGGAACAGGATGCGCCAAATGCAAAAAAACAAAAGAAACGATTGAAAAAGTACTGAAACAAACTGGCGTTGAAGCTGAAGTAATTAAAGTTGAGGATATTGAAAAAATTATGAGCTACGGCGTTATGGTTACACCTGCAGTTGTTATCGATGGAGACGTAAAACTTGCGGGCAAAGTTCCAGACGAAAAAGACATTCGAAAATGGATTGCAAAATAACCGAGAAATATGTGCTTTTTGTAAAAAGATTCAAAATTAAACGAGGATCTGAAGGAGAGAAAAAAAATGGCAGAAGAAACTAATGTTCATGCGGCTCGGCAAACGTTGCACTTTTCCCCTGCGCAGGGGCAGCCAATGTTGGACAGATCTCAAACAAAATCGCTATTGCGCTTGAAGAGCAGGGAATTGGAAATCTTATGTGCACTGTTGGAATAGGAGCCAGAGCTCCAGGACTCATGAAATCCGCTGAATCTTCTGACAGGATTATTGCAATTGACGGCTGTCCGGTAAACTGTGCCAGCAAGACTCTCGAACTTGCAGGTTTTAAAGTTGGCCGCCAGATAGTAATTTCAGAATTAGGGATTAAGAAAACAAAGGATAGAAACCCAAAGAATGAAGAAGTAGACGAGATTCTCGAAAAGGTCATTGGGATACTGCAATCGGAGTGATTTAGGTTCCAATTAACATCTATTCAGTGCTAAAACTATCTTTCTTAATGACCAAAAACTTAAGTGACCAAAATTAAGGGTGACAAATTGGCTGAATTTACTGTAAATTCTACTATCTGTGGTTTTGTCCACAAAGTACATGGAAGCAAAAAAGGAAATAAAATTATTGTTGACATAGAAACCCCATGTGAAAAGATAAAGAAATTTTCTCACATGGAAGTTCCCATGATGGAAATTCTGGATATAAAGAATAACTACGTGATTGATAGAGCACAGGAAGCCCAGTGTTCCTCAAATTGCCTTGTACCCTGTGCAGTGCTCAATCTTTGCAGAATGGAAAGTGGTTTCCTTGCAAAATCTCTGGTAAAAAAGGCAGGTGGCATCAGTATAGATTTTAATGAAGTTTAAAAAAGGAAAATTTTTCCTTTTTTCATTTAATATAATATTTTAAGAGCTTACCCTTTCTTAATCTTGGACATTACATTCTGCTTTACTTCATTTTCATATTTCTTCCAGCTGTGTTCATGAATCTCGGGCATGGAAAGTTCCGGGGCTTCACTCCTTTCCTTTCCGCTGCAGGAATCGATTGCCTGTTGAATGGCTTTAGGGTCGGTTGTCCCTACAAGGTCAATGAGTTCAATTTCCCGGAGAAAGCGAGAGATTGCAGTAGCCGGAATTTCGTCAAGATAAGGTATCACTCCTTCCGAACCGATAATCTTTTTTGACCCTCCGAAAGTCGAAACCCCATTCTCGACAAGTGCCAGCAAGGATTGCCCGGCAAAATGGTCACTTTCCTTTCCGCAGACTATCAGGCAACTGATATTGGGGTTCGAGAGCACATTAACTATCACCTTCTCAATCCCAAAATTTTCCGTAAAACAGGTTCCGCAGATAGCGTAGTTTTTCAGGTTCAGGCTTTGATAATCAGAAGCGAGGGTTACTACTGCTGCATGAGATTTTGGGTCTCCTACTATATAATCACCGGGAGTTACAGGCCATTCCATGTAAAAGCACCTTTTCTTAGTAATTCTTCAAGTTAAAAGTTTTTCCTAAGTTCATTTTTAATAACTTGCAATTTTCTCTTAATTTGTTATTAAATGAGATATCAATTTCTGTTTGACTTTATGAAGTTGAGTTATGTGTGAGTCTACATTTTCGATGTTACCGATGCTTCTTTCTGTTGTTTTATACTCTTCTTTTTATTTTTCAAAAGTGCAATTCTCTCATCCCTACTCCAACAACTAGTAAATTTGTTTCCATAGGAGGATGATTCCAGCCATCAGGAGAAACAGTTTTTTTCTCAATTGAGATCTCAACCTGGTTGCCACTTAGTCCACAATCTCTCATATAGTCTTCAACAAGTTTTTTTCCAATATCGGTTGCCGTCTCCAGAGCTTCTGAGTAAGTATCAAATCTCAGCCTACTGCCTGGAGCAAATATAAGGAAATCCTTGTCTGGAGACATGAGACTTGCTGGCCTTATGAGAATTTCAGCTCTTTTGATTCCTTTTCCTACAAGTGCTCCAACTGCATTTCCTACCTCAGCATGTTCTGGAACTAAGATATCCGCGTCTATAAACTCTTCCAATTCCTTTCTGTGCGCTCTAACAGGTCCCCCAAGCAGGACAACAGGAACTTGCAGTTTGAATTTAGCAGGATAGTTCCCATCCAGAATCTTCTCAATGGATTCATATGGAACTCCTGTCAGGATATATGAGAGAAGTTGAAGTGCCATGTTTCGTGCAACTTTCTTTTTTATGGCAGTACAGAGTTCTCCCGGTGTCATGCGCATAAGTCTTGCAAGTCTTTCTGCACCTATACGTGAAGCTTCTTCACTCCAGGCTGTATATTCTCCTAACACATGAAGAGCGTCGGTAGGTGTGAAGCCAATTGCCTGAACAAGGCGTTTTTTGATGAGACAGTCTAGAGTCTGAGGATGAACATCTTTTCTTATAAGGGCTGAGATTTCAAACACAGAAACAGGTTCTTCCCCTATTACCTCCAGTACTTCAGCTTCGGCTTTACTTAGTTCTCCTGCAGCATATTCAGATCTTACAAAGAACTTTGTGGGTTGGATGTTCTCACAGAGATCTTCTCTGGCAGGCATGGGCGTTCTTTTGAGGTTATTTAAAAAATTTGGATACTTTATTGCAGCGACTGCAAGTGGTATGACTCGCCTGGGCCCGAGGAAGAGTTCCCTGTTTACAGCCCAGATATGGCTATCTCCGCCTGTAGCTGTGGTTTCCATCCTGATCGCCCTTACGCGGGTCTTCCATCCACCTACAACAGCTCCCTCGTCGCTCAAGTCAGGAACACCCATACAGATTGAAGAGATATCCGTACTTGTGCCTCCTACATCAATTACGGCACAGGTCTCAAGTCCGGAGAGATAGGAAGCTCCAACAAGACTTGCTGCCGGACCTGAGAAAATAGTTTCTATTGGCTTTTGAAGTGCATCTTTGATTCCGACCACTGAGCCATCACATTTGAGCATAAGGAGCCGAGCATTAATTCCTCGTTCTTTAATATCTTTTATTATGGACTGAACGAACTGTCTTGTTATGGGGATTAGCTGTGCATTCAGAAAAGCTGTTACTGCCCTTTCGTAAGCCCCCAATTCTTGAGAAAGCTCGTGTCCACAAACGACAGGCAGCCCCGTAAGCTCAAGGATTCGGTCCTTTGCTTTAAGTTCATGTTCCGGGTTCCTCGTGCTGAAATAGGATGATATGGCAAAAGCTGAAACCCTGTCCTTAACCTGCAGGGCAAATTTCTCAATAGACTTCAAGTCTAGAGAAGCTTTTTCTTCTCCATTGTGGTCATGTCCACCTGTAACAAAAAGTACGTGTTCAGTTGGTAATTCCCGTTCAAGAGGATGATCTCCTATAAGAATCATGGCTACTGGAAAACCGGTACCCTCAAGAATAGTATTGGTAGAAAGAGTTGTAGAAACCGAAACTAGCTTTATGTTTTTAAGATAATCAGGATTCAGGCCGTCTATTACGTTTTTGATGCCAATGTGTAGATCTGGGTAGGTAGTAAGTGCCTTATTCGAATCTACAATGACGCCATCCGAGTCTCTAACAAGCACTGCATCGGTGTATGTGCCTCCTGCGTCAATCCCCAAGCTATACTGCATGTTAAAACAACTCCTTTTTTGCTATTTTGAGGAAATTATGATATTCTTTTATTTTGTCTATACTCTTGAATATGTTGTGATATGTCTTTTAGCAAGAAAGGCAACAAAACAAGAAGAGGCTAAATCCTCCAAAATAAGGATATGCCTCATGTGTACAGCTTTAATTGATTGTAAAAACTATACTGCACAGACTATTTCGTTGTTACCTCAGGCGCGGTTAAATTCTTAATAATCAGCAAAATGTGAGATTTATTATTCTCCACACATTTTGAAGGAAATACAGTATTTATTTCTCCAGTAAAGCGCGACATTTACAAGTCCTATCATAACTGGCACTTCAATCAGAGGACCTACTACAGCTGCAAATGCCTGTCCGGAATCAATGCCGAAAACCGCTACTGCTACTGCAATTGCAAGTTCGAAGTTATTGCTGGCTGCTGTAAATGAAAGAGATGTTGTCTGTCCGTAATTTACTCCCAGTTTCATAGAGATAAAAAACGAAACTGCAAACATAACAACGAAATAGATTAAGAGGGGAATTGCGATCCTTACAACATCTAACGGTAGGGTAACAATGTATTCTCCTTTTAAAGAGAACATCACAACAATAGTAAACAGTAGAGCATAAAGTGAGATACGGCCTGCTTTGGGAACGAATTTTTCATCATACCATTTGGCTCCTTTTGAGGGGCGCAGGAAATAACGGGTTAAAAAGCCAGCTGCGAAAGGAATTCCAAGGTAGATCGCAACACTCTGGGCAACTTCTCCCATAGAGACATCTATTTCCATGCCACTAAATCCAAGCCACTCAGGCAGCACGGTTATGAAGAAGTAGGCAAAGATAGAGTAGAATACTAGCTGAAAGATAGAGTTGAAAGCGACTAGAGCAGCAGCATACTTATTGTCTCCATCTGCCAGAGTGTTCCAGACAATCACCATGGCAATACATCTTGCAAGCCCAATTAGAATCACACCTACCATATACTCGGGATAATCTCTCAAAAATACAATGGCAAGTATAAACATCAAAATAGGACCAATGATCCAGTTTTGCAGTAAGGACAAACCCAATACTTTGTGATTCTTGAAAACCTTGCCTAATTCTTCGTATTTAACTCGTGCCAGTGGAGGATACATCATAACTATCAAACCAATGGCGATAGGAATCGATGTAGTACCAATAGATAGACTCTGCAAAAATTCTGCAAAGCCAGGGAAAACGAAACCTAGAGCTATACCGATAAACATAGCTAGAAAAATCCAAACAGTTAAATAACGATTGAGAAACGATAATTTTGATACAACGGACTCTTCCATAATGATCATCCTCTGTTTTAACCAAATAATTATTTAGTTAGCTGCAAGATCTTCCGCTTGTTTTGAGTTTTTCCAATAAAGATAAGTCTTTTTTACAAATGCCAATTTTTTCGATTTCATTGTTGATAATGATCGAGAGAAATGGATATTGTAGAAAAATTTCGTCATTAAGTCGGTAATAAACCCACTGAGATTTTTTTTCGGAGACGATAATTCTAGCTATTTTCAATTTATTAAGATGCCGGGAAACATTGGATTGTTTAATTCTCAGAACTGCTTCAATATCACAGACACACAATTCACCGTTTCTTAAAAGATTAAGTATCCGTAGTCTGTTTTCATCAGCCAATGCCTTAAATATCTGTACAATATCCGTGGCATCACCACCATTATATGAGTATATGCAATTATACTCATATATGTTAAATATACTTATTTATATTTTACTACTGATTGTTAATCCGGAATAGGTTGGTTGCTGAGATCATCTAGTCTAGAATTTGTCACCTCGTATCGATATTTATTTTTACAATTATCCATTTTGTTTAAATTTATAAAGCACATAAAGTTCGATATCAACGAAATTTGATATCTCCTAGAGACTTGACATTACTATTCACTCTCACTAAGTTCTAAATAAAAAAATGATAAGGAAAACTTGCAGGACTAAAAAATAAAAGGTAAGGCATTGACTGAAATTACTGAAAATTCCACTAGCTGTGATTTTGTTCACACAATCAGCGGAAGCAAAAAGGAAGTAAAATTATTATTAACATAGAAACCTAGTGTGAAAGGATAAAGAAATTTTCTCACATGAAAATCCATGAAGGAGATTCTGAATAGTAAAAATAGTCATGTTATTCATAAGGCATAGGAAGCTAAATGCTGCTCAAACTGTATCGTACCCTGCGCAGTACTCAATCTTTACAAACTGGAAAGTGGCTTACTTGCAAAATCTCTGATCAAAAGGCAGGCAGCATCAGTATTGAATTTTAGGATGTTTGAAACTGTAAAGTACCGGAGAGTAATGATAAAAATAACAGTTTGATTGTATGGGTTGGTTTTTTAAATTTTTACGCTTTTACTTCTTCTACCTTAAAATCACTGCCAACGATTTTTTCCATCAAATATCCTATAAGTATAAACAGTGGGAGGGAAATTAGAGTCCTTACAACTGTAAATTTTATTCCCAAATAACCGATCTCTATTCCTAACATAGGTAACTTCATGGATGAAAAAGCTCCTAAATAAATGAAAATGTTCCTCACGGAGGCACCTTTTTTTGATAAAATGTAAGCAACCGGGAAAGCACCATAAAGCGGGCCTGCCTGAAGCATTGCTAACAAAATAACTATAAAAATGCCTTTAACTCCAGATTCTTTACCTACATGTTTTTCAAGTATCTCTTTTGGAACCCATACATCAAAAAGTCCGATTATTATGAACAGAAATGGAACAAATGAAATCATTTCTATAAAGAATTCAGTAAAATTAGAATATATACTAAGACCAGGCTTAAATCCCATCAGGTATGAACTTACTGAAAAGAGGACAAACAGTATAACCCACGTATAGTTTTTCAGATATTTCTTCACATTAACCAGCCCACAAAAATGCCTATTATTACTGCTGCAATGAGATTCAAGATATTCCTCGTTATTGCTGCTTTCTTCCCAAAGTATTTGATTTCAAGAGGCATCGTGACAACTCCGACCATTATAAGAGTAGTGATAAAAACCGCAATAACAGAGTAAGTTGCACCTTGCTTAAGTAAAGTTGCAGCCAGAGGATATGAGATAAATCCGGGTATCAGTGTTATTGACCCAATACATGCAGCTATTCCAAAACCAGACCAGCCAGAATTTGCTCCGAGATAATGCACAATTACAGAATCTGGAATAAAGAAAAGGACTATGCTTATAAGGATTAAAATATTAAGAAAAGGGTGGAAAATATTGAAAAACATTTTTCCTCCTTTCTTCAGGCCGAGAAATGTCTTATCTTTATCCAGAATAAGAGAAATTAGTAAGCTTATACCAGTCAGCAATCCAAAGATAAATGTATTGTTAAATACCATTTCTCTCCGACCATTTTGAGAGTTGCCTAATTTCGCTAAGAAGAGAGAAAATAACTTTAGGATATCAAATGTGTTATAAATCCTTAAATTGACCTTTTAAGATTCAAGGTTTCAATTCAATCTCAGTCCTCATAACGTTATCCACTTGGTCTTCCGATTCTTTAGGTTTTTCTTCCCAGAAGATAGGACCATACTCATTTCCACCATATATATCCATCCAGCAGAACTGTGAACTCTCAGGTATCCTAAGAACTTCAGAAAGAATACTCTCCTTTATATACACGAAATTTTCCTTATCCTTCTGCTCTCTTTTAATTGTAAGGCGAGTCCCAATTACGCTTCTAATTTCATTAAAACTTAAAACATCCCTTTCTTTTGTCTTTTTTTGACAAGAATATTTATTTTCAAAATACAGTGCAATAGTTACTGCTACTATTACAGCAGCTATAAAAACTTCAATAAAGGCGTGCATTATGCCTTGCTTAGTTAAAGTACAAGCCATGGGATGCAATAATAAACCGGGTATTTGGATGATTGACCCCGAAAATGCAGAAGTTCCAAAATTATTCCAGCAAGGATTAGCTCCAAGATAATGCACAATTAAGGCATCAGGGATTAAGTACAGTATTATTTTTGTAAGGGTTAAAGTATTGAAGGAATAAAGAAAAATTTTAAAGATTATTTTTTCTAATTTGTTCAAGCTAAGTAGTGCTTTATCTCTCCCCAAAACAAAAGAAAGAAATGAACTTCTCTCATTCAAAAATCCAAAGATAGAAATATTACTAAACATTATTCCTCTCAATTATTTGGAAATGGTTCTGATTTTGCTCTTCAAGCGCATAACTCCTATTGTTATTTCAAATAAATTTGAAACAATATATAGATATTCCTATCTCAAAAAACGCACATGGTATTCTTCAAATAACATGCCCAAAAAATGAGAGCACTTGAGAGCACTTTCATGCTAAACAAAACAAGCATCTTAAATTTTAATTTAATGAAAAAGATGCAGAAATATCGCTTGGTTTTCAGTATACTTATTTCCCTGATGCTTTCTGTACTTCTTTTGTTATCTCTTTCATCATCTCTCCCACAAGTGTTGCTTTTTCGCAGTGGGAAGCTTCTTTCGGGCTGCAGTTTAGGAGAATACTCATTAACCTATCCGCTGTCCTGTAAAATTTCATATCCTCAACCTTTACCAGGAATGAGGATAAACCTTCGCTAAACTCCCTGCATTTCTCGTGATCGCAGACTGCCTGTTCATGAAGCCGACTCACACGTTCCAATTCCTTAATAAATTCAGGTGGGAGCTTTTCGACCATATATAAGACTGTCCTATCAAGCGATTATTAATCTATTATTTTTACTTTCATTCAAAATGTATATGTACATCTGCAATTTTCCATCATATCCTCTATGAAAACAGAATAAAAGTTGTCCGGAATTATAACCTTCTCTCTGCTGTTTATAGCTCTAGCCTCGAGATCTTCCTGACATGCATAAACTAAACACCCTGGTATTTCCTGTATACCGGAAAGCAGGTGATAGACTCCATCTCCCGCAAGGTAAAGCCTAGCATTTCCGGAACGAACTATCAGTTTAAGACAAAGTTCCGATCGCAGGTTGAATGGAGGTTTTGTCAGTAGGAATACATCATACTCTTCTTGCATACTATTACCCCTTTTTTAAAATAAGATAACGGAGTCTGAGTTTTCCATCTCTTCTAGAAAATCCTCTTCATCTACAAGTTCTATGGTCTCTATAAGAATTTCACCAAAAAGACCCCTTTCAATCAGTGAGGGTTCATGCACAATTACTCTTAACTCTCCATATGAGTAAAGGATGTCTGAGAGGTTTGGCATTCCAAGATTTGTGCTGTCCTGGTCAGCAGCTGCAAGATAAACTCCATCTCCATAAAGGCCGAGAGTTACGTTCATTCCCATAAGACTTACTGCAGCTGCATTTAATGCTCCAAAGGCTTTTTCAGTGCCGTATGGGGCAGTGTCCAGCAGATAGAAAACTGAGTTCATAGTTCAGACCTCGTTTCTGGAGTTTATCTTGACAGTGATATTACTCTATCACTCTTTTTCAGCATTTCTGCGAGTTCGTAAAGACTGGAGATCTTTATTCCGGGAAGGTAGTCTTTGCAGTTACTTCCTTTCAAAGTATTCTCTTCTGCGATATAACCTCGTGCAGCAGCACATCTTGCACATGCCCTGATAACAGCGCCTTTCTCTGCCAGTCCGGTGAAGAGTTCACCTGCGCTGGCAAAAAAGGATGGGTTCTGGCCTCTTTTGGGTATGTGCACTGCATCCAGGTAAAGGAATATGTTCACATGATATCGTTTAAGTGCTTCTTCAGCTAGTTTGCAGGCTATTTCGGTATATTCTGAAATATAAGGGCCATCGGTAAGTACTATAGTAAGCGTCTTCAAAGTTTCCTCCAAACAAACTATATTTTATTAATATTTTAGATGTAATTAACCAAAACCTCAAGATGCTCTTGATTATTTACGTACTCCGGCTCTTTAAGGGGTGTGCACAATTCCAGAGCTGCCTGTCTAGCCATAAGCTTGATGGCAAAGCTGTAACATCCCTGCTCGCCACATCTGCCACAGTTGGTTTGGGGCAGGTGTTTATATATCTCCATAAGATTAACCTTTACCTTTTCTCTGGGAGCTGGAGCTTCGCCTTTTGCAATAGCCTCATTGATAGTACTCTTCAATCTTTCAAGTTCTTGTTTAGCTTCGTTTTCGTTTTTGACCATTCTGATGGAAACTTTCCCGCTACCGTAAATAGTTGTGATGATTTCTCCTTTTTGAATTATCAAGCTATCTTTTCTATCTGAATAACTACTTCTTTGAAAGAGAGTTACAAGGAGTTTCAAAACTCTACCAAGTGGTGGAGTTATATTTGCACTTATCCTGAGTCTTGAGGCATCAGCTATGCAGGGCAAAACCTGTCTGATACTTGCAATCTCTATTGGCTTTGCCTGTGAGAAATCAGTGATTTCCTCAGGATTTGACTCTTTTTTACCTTTCAGGAAATTCCTTCCGTACTCACTTAACTTTACAGCTTCTTCTTCTAGCTCGATAAGGCCCGCATCTTTGAGAATCTTGAGATGGAAATTAAGAGATGACTTTCCAACTATCTCTTCGATTTCCCTGGTACTTCTATCGCCGTTTCCCAAGAAATTAATTATTTTCCTCCGAGTACCATTTGCTACAGCGAAATTTACCAGTTTTGTTTCACTCGCGTTTTCTGGCACGTTTAACACCTACTCAAAAGTTAAAGGTCAGGTTTTCTAATCCTATTCACAGAATCAGAAACCTTTGTTATGAGCGAAATTAACCTCTTCAAGACCAATTTATCCAGTAAATGATCTATGAATTGGTTTTATAAAAACCCGAAAGTTAAATATCAAGAAAGGCTGATATTGAAACTGTTTGATCAGTTTATTGTATAAAAAAGTGGATAATGGACATTAATGAAGTAAGGTAAACAAAATTTATTCAGCTCCTCCTTTTAATATATAGTTCTTTTCTTAACGTCTCTAATTACATAGATCATATTTTTATAGACATCATTGGATCAGATATAAGCAGTTAAGACCTGCAAATGCTCCTGATTGAGTGCATATTGCGACTCTTTAAGTGGTGTACATTTCTCTAGAGAAGCTTCACCACTCATCAGCTTTATTGCAAAAGTATAGCAGCTCTGTTCACCGCACTTTCCACAGTTAGTCTGAGGCAGATATTTGTAGATCTCCATAGGTTCTACCCTGACTTTTTCCCTGGGAGCTGGAGCTACGCCTTTTACAATAGCATCATTGATGGTGCTCTTCAAGTTCTGGAGAGATTCTTTGGCTTCACCCTCACTTTTTATCATTGTCATGGTTACTTTTCCAGTGCCGTAAATAGTTGTAATAATCTCTCCTTTTTGAATTATCAGAGCGTTTATTTTGTCAGAATATTTACCTCTAGGAAAGAGTGGCTCAAAAACCTTAAGGGTTCCACCTAGGGGAGGAGCTATGTTTGCAATTACCCTGAACTTTGAAGAATCAGCTATACAGGGTAAAAGCTGCCTGACTTCGGTAACATCTATCGATTTTACCTGAGAAAGATCTGCAGTTTTATCCATACTTTTCTCTTCTTTTTCTTTAAGGAAATTTCTGCCATATTCGCTTAGCTTTACAGTCCCTTCTCCCATCTCAATTAAACTTGCCTGCTGAAGAAGCTTAAGATGGAAATCAAGCATGGACTTCCCTACCTCTCCTCCAACTTCTTCAGTACTTTTGTCTCCTGTCGATAAGAAGTTCATTATCTTCCGTCGGGTAACATTAGACATCGCATTGTTTACCAGTTTTATCTCATTGGGATTTCCAGGCATCTTTACCACCTACAAGAGTTATAGAAGTTTAATTAATTTTCAGAAGTAAAAATATCAAGTATTTTTTATCTCAAAAACAAAAATTCGATTCCCTTAATCGATATGAATTTAGTTCATAAAAACCCCCAAGACAGGTATCAAAAAAGATTGATATGAAATGCTGGAGTTTAGCTTATTCATTTAATCTTTCAAGATCTAATTCTGACAAGTACCTTTTCTGTCAGTTATGCCAAACTCATCAAAATAAGAGTGGAAGGTTAAGAGTAATAATTACTTAAATGTAAGGGATGGATGTAGTAACTTTAACACAGCTTCTTGGTGTACTAAAGTTTTTGTGGAAAGTGTGAGATCTAATATTTTCCTTTTATTTTTTTCTCAATAAATATTTTATACGCAAACCTAAATGCAGTTGAAAAGATCTCAAGAAAACCTTGTATTCAATTTTTCTATCGAGTATATGATTTACTTATGACAGTTGAGAAATGACTGTAACGTTATTAGAACGGTTTATCAATTTAGGCACTTATTTTTATACAGCCAAGAAAATAGGCAGCATTATACCTGTTAATAGATCTTCGGTATTAAAATAATGAATTATAAAATTATTTTACGGCGTGTTTAAATATTTGTTGGTTACTATTACAATAAGCCGATGCTCTAAAATCATATTCTCTAACTATTATAATTACTTATATTTACATATCTCGCAAAATTTATATTATTGTGCTTCCTTATACACATTCACAATTATCATTGTGACTCCTATTACCATAAATACCAAGTATGAGGTAACGGCTGCAAGTTATTTATCTTTTTTCCGGGAATCCGAAAAACTGATTGGAATAGTTGAGTTAACCGTATCTTTAGCTTATTTCTAATACAGTCCAGAAATTTTTCTAATCAATAATTTTTATAAAGAATCCTTTTTCTAAGGTTGGGGATTATTTTAATATTATCAGTGTATAATACAAGCGCATGCCCCCAGAGTCTCAAAGGGATGAAGATATTTTCGAGTCCCAGTATATTGATAAATACCTCAGCGAGTACGCTAGTGTTTCGTCAATAGTACGTGAGGCGCTACCCTTTGAACTTATTGCCACTGTAGGGGGAGTTATAGCAGGGATAATCTTTTCGGGGATGACAGCCGAACTTGAGATGATTCCTGGACTGCTTGTGATTTATCCCGGCGTGCTGGGGCTTCGAGGAAATATTTCATCTACTCTTGGCTCAAGGCTTGGCAGTGCAATCCACCTTGGGCTGATTACAGACCTTGACAGGCGTAATCCCGAACTCATGAATAATATCTATGGCTCCCTTATCCTGAGTGTTATTATTGCCATAGTTCTCGGAGTTCTGGGGCACTATGTGACCCTTGCCTTGGGCTTCGAAAGTGCAGGTGTCCTTAAACTTACCCTTATCTGTGTGATTTCAGCCTTTACATCCGGGATAATTCTCTCGATTATTGCGGCTCTGCTGGCTATAGGAATGTTCAGGTTCGGCTTTGATCCTGACAACGTTGTAACGCCTTCGATTGCAACCCTGGGAGATATTGTCTCCATGCTCATGCTTTTCATCTCGGCAAAACTGGTGGTGATGCTTTGACGAAAGAAGAACATCAGACTCCGTATTATACGATAGAGGGCATCATTCAGCGTGGGCTTCCTGTACTTATCATCACATGTATAATGTCAATTCTCGTAGGGCAGATTCTGAACTCAAGAGAAGAAAGCCTTATATCCATGCCAGCGATACTGATTCTTATTCCATCCCTTATCAAGATCGGGGGAGATACCGGCAGCATGCTTGGGGCAAGGCTCTCATCGGCTCTCCATATGGGGCTTGGGGATAATCTTAGAAGTAACCCAGTTGTACGCAACAGCGTAATTGCTGCTTCAATTGTAGGGTTTATTTCATCGATTTCTGTCAGCATACTGGTCTTTCTGGCAAGCAGCTTGTTTGGCTTCGGAATGCCTCTTCTCACCCTCCTGCAAATCAGCCTGATAGCTGTTGCTATAGAGCTTGCAGTTGTTTATTCCGCAACGGTAGCCATCGCCTTTGCCTCCCACCGATTTGGGATCGATCCGGATGATACAGTTATACCTTTCATAGCAAGCCTTGGAGACCTGGTCGGCGTTGCAGGAATTTTAATAGCCCTGAATCTGTTAGAAATTTTATAAACAATGTTTTAATTAAAAGCTAGTTATACTATTATTCAATTTTATTATATTCCATCCAGGCTCTTGAGCGCCTGAATAATTCAAAAATTAATAATTACTATGAAGTATATACTCATAGATACCAACATAAGGTAGAGTTGATATAGAGACTATGTTCCCTAAAGAATTCAGATACAGTCCAAAGAATATCAAAGATCTTTTGACTGAGATGAAGGATACTTCCGAACTCATGGTAGATCTTGCATACACTGCAATGATCTATGATGACGAGGATATTGCACAAGAGGTACTCAATCTTGAAGACAAGATGGATACCCTCGATTACCATATAAAAATGGCTGCGATGTTAAGCACACGCAGGGTTGACGAAGCCGAAGGGCTCCTTGGTGTTTTACAGGTTGCTGCGTGTTCAGAAAATATCGCAAATGCCGCTGGGGATATTGCGAAAATTGTGCTCATGAATATGGGCATTCCGATGGAGCTGAAAGTTGCTCTCAGGGAAGCAGAAGAAACCGTAGTCAGGGCAACAATCGCCGAGGAATCTGTAATGGCAGGACGTACACTTGGCGATCTCGAGCTTGACCTTGAGACAGGCATGTGGGTCATTGCTATTCGGAGAAATGAAGACTGGATTTATGATCCTGACAAGGAAACTCGCCTGCGCCAGGGTGACGTTCTGATTGCCAGAGGGCATGATGAAGGAGTCCCTCTTTTCTTCGAAATGGCCACGACAAGGAAATTTATCCCGAAAGAAATCGAGCATGATAAGATCTTAAAAGATCTTGAGCATGCCGTGGATATTATCGTGGATATGAAGAATATGTCCGAACTGTCTGTAGGGCTTGCATACTCAGCTATTCTCTTTGACAATGAAGACATAGCATATGAGGTCAGTGCCCTGGAATCCGAAATGGACTCCATGAAATACGAACTCCAGCACTGGGTACTTGAGACTGCAAAGCATGTTGAGGATGTAAACATTCTCAGGGGAATTCTGCACCTTGCAAGTGCTTCAGAAGCGATTTCTGACGCTGCCTACGAAATTGCGGATACCGTACTTAGGGATATTGAACTCCACCCAATTATTACTCTCGCAGTCAGGAATTCCGAAGAGGTTATAACCAGGCTCCAGGTTGAGAAATGTTCTCCCATAGTCGGAAAGACTTTCTATGAGCTGAAGCTTGAGACGGAAACCGGACTTCATGTAATGGCAATCAAGAGAGATGACCGCTGGGTCTATGCTCCAAAAGGGAATACTGTTATCCAGGCAGGAGATATGCTCATTGCACGAGGCTCAAGAATTGGCGAAGGGGCACTTATAGAGATGTGTGAGTGCAAACTGGACCAGTAACTTCACCCCTAACCCTAAAATTCGCCGTAGCAAACCCTCTCATACAGGTTAATTAAGGACAGTTTACAGGAGGTATAACTGAGATATAGCTTCCAGGCTGTCTTATAACTTCTCGTAATCTCACAATAGCACATTCCATCGGGCTGTTGTGGGCTTGTCTCTGTAAAGTACTCCAGAACAGCAGGCTTCGAACCATTCTCTAACTTTTTTTGAAAGCTTGCAATATTCTTAACTTTTATACAACTGGTTGCATATTACTATGTGGGAGTTTTGAGTATGGTAGTTGTAGGTCTTTCAAGAAATAAAGATACTCTGGAGTCAGTAAGAGAGGCAGTTGAGCTCGCAGGAGGGCTTGGAATAGAAGAAGGATCCACTGTACTGATCCGCCCTAACGCAAACACCGCAGACCTGCCTCCTGGCTCTACAAATCCAGAAGTACTGAAGGGAGCTATACGGGAAGCAAAGAAATGCAATCCGGGAAAAATTATTGTTGCCGAAAAGTCGATGACCACGCTGGATACTGAGATGGTACTCAGGAAGCTTGGGCTCTGGCAGGCGGCTGAAGCCGAAGGAGTGGATGAGATTCTTACCTTTGACCACATGAAACGCTCACATGTGAAACCTGAAGGCGCTTTTTCCTGGCCCGAGGGATTTTACGTTCCTGAGTTTCTGGCTTCTGTGGATTACGTGATTGCACTTCCTGTTATCAAGACCCACTGGACTGCAACATTTACCATGGGCTTGAAATCCCAGATCAGCATAACTGCAGATCGTGACAGGAGACAGCTTCCTCACGGTCAGCACAAATACGTGCTTTTCGGGAACATGATTGCCGAATCAAACCTTGTCTACAAACCTGACTTTTACATCTCAGACGCCACGAAATGTTTTGTGACTGGCGGACCTGACATGGGAACCCTTAAAGAGCCTGGCATTGTAATGGCATGCTCTGATGTAATTGCAAATGATGTTGTAGGGCTTGCTCTGCTGAAAACCCTTGGGACTGTTCCGAAAATTCAGGAACACTCGGTATGGGCTCAGCCCCAGATCAGAAGAGCAGTAGAACTTGGACTGGGGATACGCAGCAGAGAAGAAATAACAATAAAAAGCTCAGGAATTGAGGAGATTGAAGAAATTCTTGCTAATCTTACCTGACAACGCGGTCTGGAAGTTTTAAAAGGAAGCTATAGATTGACAGGTCACAAGAAGTCTGATTTCCGTTTTTTCTCCAATTTAAAATTTTTGCTTTTCAGAACAGAAATTTTAACAATCCTTAAAAAAGAATATTCAGGTAAGTGTTTACAGAATAAAAGTCCTCATATATAAAATTAACAGAGCCTAGCAATTTTTTAGCAATTTTACAGGGGTTTAGAGTAACTTTATCATGTTCAATTTTCGAATTTCTTTGCTTTTACTTCTCTTTTTTTCAAGACTGTGGAAATATGCTTACATGTCACCATAATTTATTTATTTTCGACTTTCCCATAGATTATTGGGGAATTTTCAATGAAATGTGAAGCTTGTGGAGTAGAAAGTGAGGAAAAGTACTGCATGGAATGTGGCAAAGTAATGAACGAAGTTGTAAGACGGGTAGGAGAAGCCCGCTGGGCTGCAATAGATGATTGTTCGTTTATCTATCCGCTTGTCCAGCGTGTAGCTAAAGGAGAGGCTACAGTCAATGACATAATTCAGGCTCTTGAAGTAGAAGACTGATTCCGGTTCTCAAGGAATATCAGCTTACGGCTTCTTGAGACAGCTGTTGGGTTTTTTAAATTTACCTTCCAGCAGGCATCATGTTAGCTGAGAGAGCTTGACTGATGCCTGCCGGATTGCAGCTGGGGGTACAAGCATGCCTGAGTTAAGCCTTAAATCAAACCTCAAAATTGACTTTAAGGCTCAATCTTTTGAGATTAAATCTTAGTGCATGCCACGTGGCCTAGCCTTAAGATTATATCTCTTTAGCTTTAATATTACATTGTTGAGCAGTCTTCCTGCTGTCAGGAGCTGATGCCATATATGAACAGAAAAGCCGGTACAGTTATTCTGATATTCTTGCTTGCAGGAGTGCTCTTTACATCGGGATGTGTTCAAAATGAGAAGGCAGAGTCACCTGTAAAGGCAGAGACACCTGTAAATAATGAATCTGCCGAAGCCGGCAAAGGGGACGAAAACATGAATATTAAAAGTATAAAGGTTTTTAGCAGCGCATTTGCAGCTAATGGTAGTATTCCAGGAAAGTATACCTGTGACGGAATAAATGTAAACCCGCCTCTGGAATTTGAAGGTATTCCTGAAGAAGCCGAAAGTTTGGTGCTTATAGTAGACGACCCTGATGCTCCCATGAAAACTTTTACACACTGGATTGTCTGGAATATTGAACCTGTGGCAAAAATAGAGGAAGACAGCATACCTGGGGTTGAAGGAATAAATGATTTCAAAAAAATAGGATATGGCGGACCATGTCCATCCTCGGGCACACACAGGTATTTCTTCCGGGTTTATGCTCTGGACAAGCAGCTCGACCTTAAAGCAGGTGCAGGGAGAAAAGAGCTTGAGAATGAAATGATAGGACATATTATTGCCGAAGGGGAATTAATGGGGAAATACAGCAAAAAATAATCTTTCTTAAGGGGGGAAGAGAGTGGAAGAAAATCAAACCGCTGAAACGAATCCTGATTTCTTCGAGAATCCCGGGGGCGGTCTGGAAAAAGCAACCTTTGCTGCCGGCTGCTTCTGGGGCGTTGAAGAAGCTTTCCGACAGGTTAAAGGGGTAGTTGCAACTGCGGTTGGTTTCAGCGGCGGGCACTTTGAACACCCGACCTATGAACAGGTTTGTAACCTTGACACCGGTCACGCCGAAGCAGTTCGGGTCATTTTCGACCCGAAAGTGGTGTCTTACGAGACTCTGCTTGATGTCTTCTGGAAAATCCATGACCCTACAACAAAGGACAGGCAGGGTCCCGATATAGGTAAACAATACCGTTCAGTCATCTTTTACCATAACGAGGAACAAAAGGCTGCCGCTCTGGCTTCAAAAGAAAAGCTTGAAAAATCAGGGGCTTTCAAAAATCCCATAGTGACCGAGATTGTGCCGATTTCGGAGTTCTATATGGCTGAGGAATATCATCAGCAGTACTATGAAAAAAAGGGTTTTCTGAAAAATGTGTTCAGAAGCTTTAAGAAATGATTACCCTAAGTAAATGTGCTCTGCAGCTCCTCATATTGGAAACACAATTATCAGAAAGATTCTTTTGGTGAAATAGCGCTTAAACCGACATTACCTGTTACATCATGCCGTATTTTTAATTTCTATAAATCATAATTTATATTAAATCCGCGTTCAAAGGAAACTATTCAATAACCCTGGAGTTACCATCTTTTCACCGGAAATAAGCGCCGATCTTGAACGCAAAGTTCACTTTTATTTAAAATCCGGGATAATTATTTACCTTCCCATATCCTATTTTTTCTCATGATTTTTGACCCTATCACTGTCTGTAACCTGGAGCTCCAGAACCGTTTTGTAAGGTCTGCAACACACGAATTTCTGGCTGAGGAAGACGGGACGCCAACCTCAAGGCTTGGAGATGTTTATGAAGAGCTTGCCAAAAACGAGGTCGGGCTTATAATAACCGGCTATTCCTATGTGCTCCCTGGCGGGCAGAGTGATATTTTACAACAAGGGATCTATGATGACCGTTTTATTGAACCTTACAGGAAGATAACCGAAAGGGTTCACAGGTACAGAAGCAAAATCGTTCTCCAGATCGTGCATGGAGGGCGGCAGGCAAATGTTTCGGACGAATATCCGGTTCCTATCGCTCCTTCGGCAGTTAAAGACGGACACTCAGCGGTTGTACCAAGAGAAATGACCGAAGATGAAATCCTGGAGATGATCGAAGCTTTTACAAAAGCGGCTGTCAGGGCAAAAAAAGCAGGTTTTGACGGAGTGCAGCTCCACTGTGCCCACGGCTTCCTCTTGAGTAACTTTATCTCCCCCTACACCAACAGGCGGACTGACAGATGGGGAGGCTCGGTGGAAAACCGAACAAGGATAATCACGGAAATTGTCAGGCGCATAAAAGAAGAAACAGGAAATTCTTTTCCCATTCTAGTCAAACTGAATGCAACTGACGGCTTCCAGCCCGGCTGCTCAAAAAAGGCTGAAATCGGACTCGATATTACGCAGGCGGTAGAAATCGCAAAACTGCTTGAGAAAGCCGGAGTCTGTGCGATAGAGGTCAGTGGAGGAATAGGGGAGACAGCTGGGGTAACTATAAGAACCGCAATCAATGCCCCTGCCAAAGAAGCATATTTCAAGGATTGTTCAAAAGCAATAAAGGATGCAGTAAATATCCCGGTCATTCTTGTAGGCGGGATCAGGTCGCTTCAGGTTATTAATTACCTTCTTGAAAACGGATTTGCAGATCTTGTTTCAATGAGCAGGGTGTTTATAAGCGAACCTGATATTGTTCTGAAATTCAAATCAGGGCAGGTAAAAAAAGCAAGATGCGTTTCCTGTAATCTTTGTTTTGATCCAGAAGGCATAAGCTGCAACTTTGAATTTGAGTAAGGGATTACATTTTGCTTCCGCATTCCAGAAGATGACATTAGAATCCCACTTGAGTAAAGGATTAAATCCAGTCCTCAATTTGAGTAAGCTCCTGAATTCCTTCTTCTTTTACCATTCATTCATATTATAATTCTCTTCTGCCTGTTTTCATCTCTTTTTATCCATCATTTATCTCTTTTCTACCTGTTTCATAATTTTTATTCTGGTTGTTTGTATTACATGAGATATTTAAAAGCGTACTTTAACGTACATTTTTTATAATAGAGTGGTGCAAAAGAGATAAGCCTTCAAAGTTATCTACAGGATTCGGGTATTTATTTTTCTGCCGGGTCCGCTATCCCAGAGAATTTGTGAGGAAATCGAATAATGTTAGAAGAGAACCGTGTCGGTAGTAAAATACGCCAGCTTAGAGAAGCCAAGGAAATGACCATTGAAGAACTGGCTGAAGCCAGTCAGAGCAGCGCGGAATTAATCCGGCAGCTAGAAGATGGAGCCCTGATTCCGTCTTTAACGCCTCTTATAAAGATTGCCCGGGCTTTAGGCGTCCGCCTCGGTACTTTTCTGGACGATATGCCCCAGAGTGGGCCTGTAATTGTCAGGGCAGGGCGATCCGAGAAAGTAGTCCGTTTTTCGGGAAAAACTGAGAAACCCAAAGAGAGTGCTCTTGAGTTCTACTCTCTTGCCTCGGATAAAGCAGACCGCCACATGGAACCTTTTATTATTGACATCCACCCTTCCCCCAACGAAAGCCACCCGCTCTCTTCTCACGAAGGAGAGGAATTCATCTATGTCCTGTCAGGAGAAATCGAGATTTTTTACGGAAAGGACGTTCAGAGGCTGAGCGCAGGAGACAGCATTTATTATGACTCCATTGTCCCGCATGATGTTCACGCAGCAGGCGAAGGGGATGCAAAAATTCTGGCTGTAATCTATGCTCCCCTGTAAAATTACAGTCAGGTAGAGAAAAAGTAAGAACTTAGCTTAACTGGTGAGAAGTTCTGGATTTAAAAGTTAGATTTAAAAACTAAGTACAAGTATCTCAGAGTCAGGTAATCCAAAATGTTCAGTACAATTGTTAGTCCGCGATTTGGGGACATAGACGGGCTTGGGCATGTAAATAACACTGTCCTCCCTGTCTGGTTCGAAATTGGAAGAAACCCGATATTCCGGCTGTTTTCACCGGATCTTGATCTCAGTCCTGATGTATGGCATTTGATTCTGGTCAGAACAGAGTTTGATTTTCTACGCCAGATGTATTTCAGATCTGATGTGGAAATAAGAACTTATATTACAAAGATCGGAAACAGTTCTTTCACTGTCGGGCATGAAGCCTGGCAGGAAGGAGAGCTTAAGGTCAGGGGTCAGGCAGTGCTGGTCTATTATGACTTCAAGCTCCAGAAAGCAATCCCTCTTCCGGATTCGATCAGAGAGATCCTAAAAGAACATATGCTCCCTGCAATGGACAGCACTGAAATGGGTACGGATACGGATTCTCCCTGCTCGATATGAATATACTTGCCTCCAGTAAACGAGCTTTGAGATTTAATATCTCGGCTCGTAAGCTAATGATTTCTAAAAAATAGATAATGCAAGTGAGAGGCTGAAATTATGGATCTTATAGAAGACTCCCTCGGTCAATACTTTGAAAAACAGGTGGCTGTAGATCCTGATCATGAATTTATTGTTTACCCTGATAGGAATCTCCGTTTTACTTATGGGCAATTTAACGAAAGGGTCAATAACCTTGCAAAAGGGCTGCTAGCTATAGGAATAAAAAAAGGAGATCATGTAGGAATCTGGGCAAAAAACGTTCCTGACTGGCTTACATTCATGTTTGCAACAGCTAAGATAGGGGCAGTACTTGTTACTGTAAATACTGCCTACAAAAGCCATGAAGTTGAGTACGTAATAAAGCAGTCTGATATGAAAGCCCTGGCTCTTATTGATGGTTTCAGGGATGTTGATTATCTTGAAATAATCTATGGACTAGTTCCCGAACTAAAGAGTTCTGAGAGAGGGCGACTGAAAAGCAAAAATTTCCCGTATCTAAAGAGCGTAATTTACATTGGGCAGGAAAAGCATAGGGGTATGTATAATACCAATGAGCTCATGCTGCTTGGCAGTCACTATCCCGACGACAAGCTCAGGGAAATCCTGGCGAGTGTAACCGCAGATGATGTCGTAAATATGCAGTACACCTCTGGAACTACGGGCTTCCCGAAAGGAGTTATGCTTACCAGCAAAAACATTCTAAATAACGGGCTCTCCATAGGCGACCGCCAGAAATTCACCCATGAAGACCGTCTCTGTCTGCCTGTACCTCTTTTCCACTGTTTTGGAATAGTGCTAGGAGTCATGGCGGTTCTGACGCACAGGGCAACGCTTGTTATGCTTGAGGTTTTTGACCCCCTGCTTGTGCTTGCAGCAGTTCAGAAAGAGAAGTGTACAGCTCTCTACGGCGTGCCTACAATGTTTATTGCCGAGTATACGCACCCCATGTTCGATATGTTTGACCTTTCCTCCTTGAGAACCGGGATTATGGCTGGCTCTACCTGCCCCATAGAAGCTATGAAAAAGGTTGTAAACGATATGCACTGTTATCAGATTACAAGTGTGTACGGGCTGACTGAAGCTTCTCCTGGCATGACTCAGACCACAGTTGACGACCCTCTCGAGCTCAGAGTAGAGACAGTAGGGAAACATTTCCCTGGAGTTGAGGTCAGGATAGTAGACCCAAATACAAATGAACCTCTACCTCCGAATACAGTTGGAGAAATTTGCTGCCGCGGATATAATGTAATGAAAGGCTACTATAAAATGCCTGAAGAAACGAGAAAAGTGATTGATGAGGACGGCTGGCTGCACAGCGGGGATCTTGGGACCTGTGACGAGAACGGCTATTTCAGGATCACAGGCAGGATTAAAGACATGATCATCCGGGGAGGTGAAAACATATACCCAAGGGAAATTGAAGAATTCCTTCACACCATGCCCGGAATAAAAGATGCCCAGGTTGTGGGGATTCCTGACGAGAAATACGGAGAAATTGTAGGAGCTTTTGTAATTCTCGAAAAGGGCGCAGACCTTACCGAAGCTGACATAAGGGATTATGCTATAGGCAAGATCGCCCGTTATAAGGTTCCCAAGCATGTCTTCATCGTGGACGAATATCCCCTGACAGCAAGCGGGAAGATTCAAAAGTACAAACTAAGGGAGCTGGCTGTAGAGCTTCTTAAAAAGAAGAGTGAAAACACCGCTTAATAAAAAACAGCTGGCTAAGACAACAATTGATTAAAAACAGAAGCTAATCAGTATAATTAGCTGTAAGGCAGTGCATACCAGTATAATTAGCCATAAGGCAGCATATCGGCCTTTCAGGCCGGTTTACCTTTTTGTTAAATTTTAAGTCGTTGATTTTTTTCGCTTTGAAATTTAAAGCTATTAAAAAATAAGGTGCCAGCATATTTTAGGAATCAATTATATTTTTGGAACATATCGTAAATTATTCTAATATCCAAAACTTTATAGTGATTTAAAAACGGCAGGCAATTGAATATTTGCCATAATTTATTATATATACAATTTCAGCATTAGAAGGATTTAGTTGTAAGAGAAGCGTAACAGTGTACTATAGCATAGCGTATGGGGAGCTTTTCACAGGGGTTTCATCGATTGAGAGCTCAGGGATCCGAAAGGAGCTCTCAATCAATCACCAATTTCAGATAATTGATTTCTACACTGTTTCTCTTGCAACTGTGGGAGAATATGGAATTATTCTCCAGGGGGGGGTTTCATCGATTGAGAGTCCGGGTCACCAAACAGGGACTCTCAATCAATTACCAATCTTTAACTTTTAACTGAATACTTTTTTAATTCGGCGTTAGCATAGCTTATAACTTTTAACATTATTTTGCAGCTTATTAACATTATTTTGCGGCTTAAACACACTTGTGAAATTAAGCATCACTTATTAACTTAGATATATTTATGAAATTTTAGCACAACTTATTGACTCAGTAAATTGCATGAATAATCGAATTTTTCTCTTTTTTAGAGTTAAGCCTGTTAGAGTTAAGTTTTTGAGTTTCCCCAAACTGACCTTTAGTAAATCTTTCAAACAATCAATACTGTGCTATCCTATTTAAGTCCTTTGATGAGTCACTTTTTATTTGTATGAATACTAACAAAAACTGATTCATCGCGTCATAATAATGTTTTTATTCTATAAATTTTTTTTTCAATGATTGCCGCAAAACCGAACAGGTAAAGAGTTCTGAACCTTAATATTTTTAAAAATCTTTGTAATATTATCATTTTATGCACATAACACTGCTGAGACAGAAACCATTTCACATGTGAAGCGTTCAGGTGTTAAACTCAGCTGGCTGTTACTGCTGCATCTGGAGATGCAATGATATCGATCGGCTCAAAGATACTTCACAGCACCAGTTAAAAACAAATTACTGGACTGGGCAAAAATACATAAAATTGCGATTACATCGTAACTAAAAGAAAAATCAAAGATTCTCCTGGTCCCAAAACATAATTCGAACCGTTCTTCCGAGAAAGAATTCGGACAACAGTAAAATTAATAAAAAAAGAACCTATAATAACTGTGTAATTTTTGGTGGTCAAACTCATAAGCCTGAGAAGAGGGGATTTATAATACTATTGGTGGATTTTATCCGGACTTGTGTCCTGAGTTAATTCACAGAGGGGAAAATCAAACCATGTAGACGTGATTTTAGAGGGGATTATGAGAGACTACGTTTATGAAAAAATGGAAGAATTGATCAATGATGAAAACGGGTGAAGGAATGGATCGAATAAAAATTCTGGTTGTTGAAGACCAGACTATTGTGGCTCTTAATATTAAAAATAAATTGAAAAATCTGGGCTATGACGTACCATGTACCGCAGTTTCAGGGGAGGAGGCTATAAAAGAAGCCGAACTTAAGAAGGTTGACCTCGTGTTAATGGATATTATGCTAAAAGGAAACATGGATGGAATTGAAGCTGCCCGGATTATTAAATCACGCTTTGGAATACCTGTAATCTACCTTACTGCCTGCACAGATTGCGAGACACTTGAGCGAGCTAAGGCAACAGAACCAGAGGGTTATATTTCGAAGCCTTTTAAAGAAGAGGATCTCTGTGAGACTATAGAAGCCGCTCTTCTTAAAAACCGATTAATAAGGAAAACATGAGAAGGCTTTTGAAGCTCCATGCCATGTGACGGTATTCTCAAAGCTCAAAATCTCTTGAACTGATAGAGTGATTAAAAAGCCTGAAATACCTTGGCATTAGCATTTACTAAAAATTAAATATTATTATAAGTTAAATTAAAAGAATTAAAGCCAATTTTATAGTTTAATGACTTTTGCGGCTTTCATAGCATTGGAAACCATTGTATCGATATCCATTTTTCTTTCTTCATGCACAATAAGGTCATAGTTTGCTCCTATTTCAGGTCGCTCCGGCACGGCAGTGCAAGTGCCTGCGGGCCGGCTGGAGATATCATACGTTCCGATTTTGCGGGCAATATCTATAATCTCGGTCTTATCAAAGGCAATTAAAGGATGATAAATAGGAATAGCAAGCTGATAGATTTCGGCATACATGTTGGCAGCGGTCTGGGAGGCTACCTGTCCAAGGGAAGAGCCGGTAATAATTCCGCTTGCGCCCTCTTTTTTCATAACCTCGTAAGCTTCCCGATACATCATGCGTTTGCATAAGAGACAGGTATTTTTCCGGCTGCAGAGGTCGATAAAAGCCCGGAGGTTCGGACCATGAGGGATCTCATAAGTCTTAAACTGATGTCCAGGAGCCCATTTCTGGAGCTGGCGAATACAATCAAAAGCACGTTCTCTTGCGGCATTCTCGGCATAAGGGGAATTATTGCAATAGACAGGAATAATCGTAACTCCGCGCCTCATCATAAGCCAGGCTGCAACCGGAGAATCAAGCCCACCTGACATCAAAACTACCATACTGCCCTGCGTGCCGAGAGGAAGCCCACCAACTCCTTTAAACGTTCTCAGGTAAACATAAGCCAGATTCTGACGCATCTCAACAAAAATTTCCTTATCAGGAGAACTCAGGTCAACCCTTGGATGTTTCCCTTCTTTTTCCAGTGTGCTCCAGACAGCATCTCCGCAGACCCTGCCGATGTCCGCTGAAGAGAAGGAATGTGTTCCACTTCTTCTTGCCCTGATGGCAAAAGACTCCCCTTCTAAAACCAGATCCTTTGCAAGGGCAGCACATACAGCGGATACACTCTCAAGAGTAGGCTCTGTTGACAATGCAGGGGAAGTTGAGACAACTCCAAAAACATCAGCAGCAGCTTCAGCCGCGCGGGCATCCACAGTCTCGATAAATATCCTTCCCCACTCCCGCCGTATCTGGGAATATGGAATGCCTCTCGAGTCGAGCATTGCCGCAATATTAGTCATAAGGATTTTCTCATACCAGTTCCGAATTCCTGCGCTTTTAAGGGCGAGTTCCCCATAGCGTACTATGACTACGTCAGATTGAGTTTCATGCCCGGAAGAAGAAGGGTCGGAGCTATATTTTTTCATTTTTTCAGTATGACTTTCCGAAATATTCCTGATTTTTCTTTTTCCCGAAGTATTGATATCAGCCTCGGTCTGTGCTTCTGATTTACTGGAATTGTCTGTCATGGGTATTACGATAAGGACGGCATGAAGTTTAAAGTTTTCAGGAAAAAGAATTTTGTTTATAGAAATAGTAAAAGTAAATAAGCCCAAAGCAAAAAACAATAAGAAGAAAATAAATACCGACGGCAGCCAAAAAAACTTGAAAAAATTGTGTCAGTGTGCAGTAATGCACACTGAGCTTCTGAGTTCCAATATTCTGGAATTCAAACTTCAGCCGGCTTCCGGAATACGCCATTCTTCGTTATTATTTGCTTTTCCCCCATCAGGCTCTGGCACATACCAGTCACCTGAATCCTGGTTTCCCTTCTCTTCACCGAACTCCGAAGTATAGTTATTGGTATTGTTTTCCAGATTATCAGAAGATTCCCGGGTAAAGTTGCTGGTATTATTTTCCAGATTGTCAGAGGATTTCTGGATATCTCCTGATAGGGGAGTTTTGGTCATGTTCTTACTTATGTTTCCTGATGCGTTTTCCTCTCCTCCGTACCATCTTGAGGGCAGCGTGTAATTCAAAGTGCTGTCGTAAGTCTCAGGAAGGAAGAATCGAGTTCCTTTATTCTGCAGGGCATCTACAAAACCGGGATCGATCTCATCGAGTTTTTTCTTACACTCTTCAGCCTCATCTAGCTCCTTAATGGTGTAAAGAGCAAACCTTTTATTGTAAAGGACCGAAGGTGAGTTCGGATCAATTGCAAGAGCACTGTCGTAGCATGAAATTGCCTCTTCAGTGTTTCCCATCATGTTGTTGATGAACCCCTTATTATACCATGCCGTGATACAGTCAGGCTTAAGCTGGACTACCCTGTCGAAACAATTCAGTGCAGCTTTATTGCTGCTTATCGTGAGATAAGCACATCCCTGCAAATACAGGGTTGAAGCATTATCCGAATCGTATTCAAGTGCTTTGTTGTAGCAGTCAATCGCCTGCTGATACTTCTCCAGTTTGTAGAGTGCAAAACCTTTGTGGTTGTAAGCATCCACATCCTCGGGATTCAACTCAAGAATCCTGTCGTAACAACCTATTGCTCCCTCAAAGTTTCCGTTCTTCTCCAGGGCTTTTCCCTGCATGTAAATTATCTCCGTGTTATCTGGCGAGATTTCAAGCATTCTTTCATAACATGCAGCAGCTTCCTCATACCTTCCAAGTTCCTCAAATAAAGAAGCTTTCTCAGCCAGGATCTGGGTATTATCAGGCTCAAGCTCAATTATTCTATCGTAGTCCGCAAGCGCATCCTCGGATTTATTAGATTTTGACAGAGCAATAGCACGATTCCTGAGAGCCTCGCGATTTTCAGGCTCAGAATCCAGGATAGTGGTATAACAGGAGACTGCCTCCTCATACCGGCCCAGGTTAGCAAGGGCAATACCTTTCCCAAGAAGAGCCTCGGTATTGCTGGAGTTCAGAGCAAGCACCTGGTCATAGTAACTGATTGCTTCTTCCAGCCTTCCAAGATCACTTACGGTAGAGGCAACTCCGTACCATGCCGCACTTGACTGAGGATCAAGATCCAGAGCTTTCTGGTAGCATTCCACAGCTTCCTCATTTCTATTAAGCTTTTCAAATATCAAACCCTTTTGATACCAGGCATCAGAACTTGAGGGATTGATTTTTAGTACCATATCGTAGCAGGTAAGGGCATCTTCATACATTCCAAGTTTACTATAGATGGCAGCCTTCCCGGACCATGGCGCGTCATAACCGAACTCCGGGCTGAGGGAACTAAGATCTTCCGAGAGTTCGGATTCATCATTTGAATTTGCATATTTATGATTCAGAAGATAAGACCAGAAACCTCCAGAAAGCGCCTGGGCAGGATTCGCATCCACACTAATATTTTTAACAGATTCAGACACTGAAGCTTCTGTTGAATTCTTTCCTAGATTTTCATTCAGTTTAAAACGGGCAGCAGAATAATCGGGGTCTATCTGAAGTGTCCTGTTATAACAATCTGAAGCTTCGGCATGTCTTCCGAGTTCATCGAGAATAAGACCTTTATTGTACCAGACATCAGCACTGTCTGGAACGGCATCAAGGACTTTATTGTAGCACTTGAGCGAGCTTTCGTATTCTCCAAGCTTTGCAAGAGCAAAAGCCTTACCATACCATGCAAGCGTATAGTTTTCATCGATTTTAAGGGCTTTATCGTAGCTTTTTACCGCGCTGTCATAATCTTTTATCTTTGAAGCATCGAGACCTTTCTTGTACCATACTTTAGCATACCTGGAATCCAGTTTCAGGGCTCGGTCATAGCACTCAATGGCTTCTTTATACCTACCAAGTTTGTCAAGGTCAAGACCCTTCATATACCAGACAACAGCGTGTTCTGGCTCGGTCTCAAGAACCTCATCATAGCATTCAATTGCAGCTTCGTATTTCCCAAGCTTATCAAGAGAAAGGGCTTTCTCGTACCAGATCTTGATTACAGGAGACTCAAACTCAGGAGTTTCGGAATAACCTGGAAGGGAAGCTTCGTAAACACTCAGCTTTTCGAGCAGTTCACCTCCGATTTCCTTAACCGGAATCCCTGTATCCGGATTAAGCGCCTTATCATAACAGGCTATTGCAGCATCGTATTGACCGGCTTTATTAAGCAAAGAACCTTTGCTGTACCATGCCTCGGAATTGCCAGGGTTATAGGTCAAAATCTCATCATAGCACTTCAAAGCCTCATCAATTCTCCCGAGATTTTCGAGGCATAAACCCTTTCCTTTCAAGGCTTCAAGGTTTTCAGGCTCAGAAAGGAGAACAAAATCATAGCAGGCAAGAGCCTCTTCGTATGCTCCCATCCTTTCAAGGTTAACACCTTTCTTGTGCCAGGCGTTTACCATATCAGGATTATAAGAAATTGCTTTGTCATAACAGTCTACTGCAGCTTCATAATCCCCTAACTTGTCAAGAATTTCTCCTTTCTGGTACCATAGTTCAGAATTGTCAGGAGTGATATTAAGAGCTCTATCAAAAGCCTCCATTGCCTCTTTATATTGTTCAAGTCCGAGGTAAGCCATTCCCTGCATCTGCAGCGCCCTAGAAGAATTGGAATTTAATTCAATGGATTTATTATAAGCAGCCAGAGCTTCCTCATCAAGCCCCATCTTCTCGGAAGCAAGAGCTTTTTGGTACCAGACAGTGGAAACATAGGTGTCAGCAGCAAAGCTTTTATCATAACAGTTAATTGCATCAACATATTTTTTTAGTTTAAAGAATTCATCCCCTTTTTCAGACCAGCTCCCTGAAGAAACTGGAAAGGTCGAAAGAGCCTTCTCATAACAGTTTATTGCTTCTTCATATTCTCCCAGTTCAGCCAGAGAGCAGCCTTTCCCATACCAGGCAAGTGATGAATTGGGGTCTATATCCAGTGCATCGTTATAGCAGTCTATAGAAAGATTATATTCTCGAAGAGAATGCAGTGCATGTCCCTTATCAATAAGACCTTCTACAGAAGTTGGACGCTGCGAGATTACCTTATCAAGGTCAGGAGTAATTTTAGCTCCTGTATTTTCATTACCCTTTACAATCCGTCCTTGGTCTGTAATAGCTCCTGCTACAGGTGAAAAACCTGAAAAATATAATGTCAAAGCAAGGAGAATAAATAAATTAACAATTAATTTATTTTTTTTCACTGAGCTCATTAAACACCCCTATTTATTTTAATGAGTTCCTAAAGAAACTTTTCATAAAGAGTCTTCCACTATCGTTTTATTTCACTATTCTATACTGTTCAATAACCACGTAAGCGAGAACAATAAAAGAATAATAATAACTAAATAAATTCCTTTTGCCCCTCCCGAAGATAGTTTACCCAGTTTATGACCATTCCCTTGATTGATACTTAGTTTTAGGAGTACCTCCATATAAAATTTTTGCAGTTTAAAAAGAATGTTCAGGCTTCTTCTATATTTAACCCGATAATATATTATTGTTACAGAAATAATAAATAGTAAAATAAAAACGCATAATAAGGGAAATAAAAATTATTAGTATAAGTATAGCCTCTAGACCTTCGAAAACATGCGGAAGTCTTATACATTGAGGCTCCTATTGAAGTATGCATATGGAAAGAAGAGCTGGAACTCCTGAGAAAGTGGTTTTTGGATTATATAGATTAATTTTCTTCTCCTGAGACTTTTGTAAAGGAAAACATAAATCTGAAAAATAAAACATACGGCTGGTAGAGTCTGTGAAAATATTCTTTTACTGACCGAACTAAAAAAACTGGAGAGGATGGTTGCAGGTTCGCCAAAGCAACAGCCCAGTTTCATGACCTGGGCCGTTTTGAGCATTTTAAAAAATACAGGATGTTTAGAGACTCTGAATCTGAAAACCACTCTCTACTTGGAGAAAAAAATTCTCCAAAATACAGACGTTCTTTCCCGTCTTCCCTGTGGGAAAAAACTTTAATTCTGAAAACTGTGGAATGTCATAACCTCATGAGAATTCCCGAATGTGAAGAAAATTCTAGAAAATTTCTTTTTATTCAAGGACCCACCAGGAGATCATTCCATATATCTTCTACGATTTTCGCTGCCCAGGCTGCGGCGATAATCCGAACGAATCTGGCTTCTTGACTGCTCTACAAGCATTAATTCCAGGGAATCCTCTGTATATTCTTCGAGTTTATTTTGATCTTCTTCCTCTATTTTGTGTTTACTTCTATCCATTTCCTCTATTTCCTTTTTATTCTGATCCCTTTCTTCTGTTTCCAGCCTGTTGCAATTTTTTTTCTCGATCATATCAAATCACCCGTGCGTTGACCAAGGGTAAAAACATGCTTTATCTCACATATATCTCATATACTATTACATAGCCTACTGTTCAATGGTCTAAAATTAAACTCGTTTTAAACGGAAGTCTATTCTAAATGGAACTTATTTTAATTAGATTTTATTTTAATAGAGTTTAATAGAACTTATTTTAATTAGGTTTATATTAATAGAGTTTAATAGAACTTATTTTAATTAGAGCTTATTTCTAATAGGGCTTATTTTCAAATCACCCGTGCGTTGACCAAGGGTAAAAACATGCTTTATCTCACATATATCTCATATACTATTACATAGCCTACTGTTCAATGGTCTAAAATTAAACTCGTTTTAAACGGAAGTCTATTCTAAATGGAACTTATTTTAATTAGATTTTATTTTAATAGAGTTTAATAGAACTTATTTTAATTAGGTTTATATTAATAGAGTTTAATAGAACTTATTTTAATTAGAGCTTATTTCTAATAGGGCTTATTTTAACCGGGGTTTTGTTTTAATTACAGTTTCTCAGATGCTTCTTCTCAGGATCGGATCCCCGAAAGGTGCTTCAAGATTTATCAATAACCTTGAGTCCTGAAGGCTGTTCAATAAATTTCACCTCGAGACCGGGAACTTCAGCCAGCCGGGAACACAGAGCCTCCATACCCGGATTCTCCGTAGCATAGTGAGTGGCGTCAATCAGGCAGAGATCTCCATAAGCACGGAGAATATTATGCTTGAGTTCGGAAGATATGAAAGCATCAACTCCATTTGCCCTGGCAAGCTCTAGGAATTCGGTTGAGAACCCGCTGCCTCCAACGACCATCACCCGTTTTATCTCTTCTTTTTCTCCGGCATACATTACAGGAGTTTTAAGGACATCAGAGACACAGGATGCAAGTTCAGCCAGGGAACACGGTTCGATATCCCCTATCCTGCCTATCTCCACGGTTTTGATATTCCTGAGCCCGAGCTTTGAGGCAAGCACATCGTTGATGCCTCCTTCAGCCCTATCGTAATTTGTGTGCATGCTGTAAAGGGATATTTCATTCTCAAGAGCAAGCTTCAGACATTTCGCCAGAGGCTTTGAAATTTTGTTTATGGGATGGAAAATAAGGGTATGGTGGGTAACCAGCAGATCTGCTTTCATTTCTGCAGCTTTCTCAAGCACATAAATGGTAGCATCAAGGGAGACCGCAACCCTTTTTATATCATTATCCAGGTCGAGAATTAGCCCAATCCTGCCTTCATCAAATTCGTCAGCAAGCTCGGGTGGTGCAATTTTTTCGAGAATTTCCACAACTTTTGCAAGTTTCATAAAACACCTCCGATATACGCCTGAAGCTGTTACCTCTTGATAGCATTTGAAAATTTCCAATTCTACCTTGCCAGGGTATGAGCTTTAAAATGAAAACATCTCTAATATTAGAAGTTTATTAAGATTCTAAACTCTACAAAAAATTAAAATACCTGTCATTAAGATAGTTTATAGGGTCATAATTACAGAGTTAAAACAAAATTTACAGAGTTAAGATAAATCTGTTAAAAAATTGCTTTAGAATTTAACAATATAAATCTAACAGCATAGGCGATTTAAAAATTATAAATCATAGGGGAATGCTGGGGCAAAAAACAATGCATTGGATTATAATACGGCCGTATTACTGTAAATAAACATTTAATATTTATTTATATTCTGAAAGTAAAGATATTTAGGTAGCTGTAATTGTTGCAACAATCCAGAATGCATGCTTCCAGTGCGCAGATTGTTATAAAAGTGAAATCAAGGAAGGTAACTATGGATAAGAAGCTTGCACTGATTGCATTATTTGCCGTTTTCTTCTTTCTGGCTGTCTCAATGACCACCCTGGCGGCAGAAGATATCGAGTGGGTAGAAGAACGTGATGGAACTACACTGCACTGGGGGAAAACGATAACAGTCGGCGACTATGTTATAAAAGCAGAAGACTTTAATGAAAACAAGCAAGTATTCGTCTCAATTTCAAAGGAGGGGGAAAAATTAAAGACTGCTCCTCTTTCCGCAGGCCTGGAAGTAGTATATGATGACAAAATAAAAGTTTATGCTCGGGAAGTAGATCCAAATTATGAGATTATAAAGAGAGATGGAAAGGAGTTCAGGACAGGGAACTGGAATCCTTATGCTAAACTGGATATATTTCTAAAGGGAGAGCCGAATTTTGACATAGGCGTTGAAACTAAAAAGGATACATATGACTCCAAATCTACTGGGGACAGCGCAATCGATGTATCAATAAAGATTAAAAATGACGGAAAAGCAAAAGCTAAGGATACCGTTCTAACCATTGATACGGCTGGAATGGAGGTTCTTAAAGGAAAAACAACATACAAACTTGGGGAAGTTCTTAAAGGCGAGACTCTTGAGCCTGTAAATATTACGCTAAAAACTCCAACTCCCTGGGTCGATACTGACCTTAACATAACTGCAAAAACTACATGTGTGGATGTGAGGGGCGATAAATATGAAAACGTGGGTTCGAAAGTTATAAAAGTAGAGAAAAAATGGGGTCTTGTTATCTCAAAGATTGTTACGAAAAATAATCATATGGGAAAGCCTGTACATGTCACTGTCAACGTCCGAAATGAAGGGGTCTGTGATCTGAATAATATAGTGCTCAAGGATTCAATTGCTCCTGAAACTCACCTCCAGAACCCTGTAACTCTTGAGAAGACCTTTTCGCTTAAATCTGGAGAAACAAGTGAAAAAGTTTTTGAGTATAACCTGATTCCTGACAAGCCAGGAGAATTTACTTTCCCGCAAGCTATAGCTACTTTTACTCTTCCCAATGGGCAGAACGGAGAGGCTGCTTCTAATAACTCGGAGAAAGTAAAAATTTATGGGCCTGAAATAACAGTTACGAAAAACATAAACAGGCAACAGCTTAATCAGGGAGATGAGCTGACTGTTACTGTCACTGCAAAAAATACGGGGAATGTTGATGCAAGTGTAACGTTGACCGATATAATACCTCCTGAAGCTAAATTTATAAGCGGGGAAACCAGATTCAAACAAGTTCTCGAAAGTGATGGGGGCTCAAGACAAATAAAATACATCCTGCAAATGAATAAAGAAGGAGAAATCCACCTTCCTGCATGTAAAGCAACTTTTCTCGATCTTGATGGGTATTCAGGAGAGGTCATCTCGGATGCTCCTGTTATTTATGTAGGAGTAGGCCTTCCTCTTGAAGAAAGCAGCCCACAACCCGAAGGGATAACGGGATCCAGCCATGAAAAAAATGACTCTTTAAGCAGCCTCAAAGAACAGGATAACGGAGAAACTCCCGGATTCAGTGTTATTCTTGCTGCAGCAGGACTTCTAGCTGCTACAGGTTTACTGGGAAAAAGACGACCGTGAAGGAAATTAAAGATCTAAACTGAAGATAACAGAATAAGGTAAACATAGATACACTTTCTTTTATATTTTCCATGTTTACCTTATTCCGTAATTAAAGTTCTGGCTGAGTATTTCCCTGCTATGCAGTAGAACAAAAAATCAGTATAAACACTTAAGATTCTGATGTATATTATATTTTAGCCCTTTTTTGGTTGTTCTTTTTCGATCTATTCCTTTTTTTCTATCTGCTCTTGTATTTTCTTGCCATCCCCGAGAATAGAATATTAAAACGAACCTTTTTTTAACTTAGGAACATCTGGATAAAAAATAAAATAAATTTAGTAGCAGAACGCTAATATCGCGGTGATCTTCCGAAAGTGAAAAAAGGAGAGAAAAATGAAAGAACTGCAGAGCCGGCTTAAAACAAAAACTCTAGTGCTTACCCATGGGGACTCGGATGGAATCTGTTCGGGTGCGATTGCAAAAACTGCTTATCCGGATGCTTATGTATATTTTACAAGTCCAGTTAACCTTCTTGAGAAGTTAAGGCTTATTGAGGATGTGAGAAACCTAATTATCTGCGATATCGCAATAGATGAGAGGAACTGCTCTGAGCTTTATACAATGCTTTGCAGGTTTGCAAAAAAATGCAACCTTTACTATATTGACCATCACCCTCTCCCGAAGAGCTGTATAAAAGAAAGCTGGTTTTACCATGAGTCTGAAGCCTGTTCCTCAGAACTAACCTACAGGCTTTTTGAAAAGCGCCTGAACAGGGATATGCGGAGAGTAGCCATATATGGAGCTATAGGGGACTTTTGCGACAACACCGAGCATGTAAAAAGCTGGATTAAAGACTGGGATAAAAGAAACCTTTACTTCCAAGCTGGAACTCTGACCCAGGCTATCCTTTATAAAGGAAAAGAGTACGAATTCAAAAGAAGCCTGATCGAACCCCTCTCAAAGGATATTATTCCCTCAAATGTCCCTGAACTGCTTGAGCTCGCAAGGGAAGCTGCTATCAATGAGGAGAAGATAAGGCTTTTTGTTAAGGAAAACGTGAAGACCCTGAGAAATTGTGCGTATATTGTAAATAGCAATAATTCCATTTCAAAAGCAGCAATTTACGCAGCCTCCTATGGCAGGCGTAATGTTGGGATTGCTGCTGAATACCGTGAGAGAAAGGAAGCTTACGACCTGAGCATCCGCTCGCGGGGAGAGGTCGATGTAAACCGTATTCTCCGCTCAGTCGCTCCCAAGTTCGGGGGAAGCGGTGGAGGTCACCCTCTTGCGGCAGGTGCTCGAATCCCGGAAAATTCCCTTTACATATTCCTCAGAGCTTTTGATAAGGAACTCGGAGAGGCAAATGAAGCAGAAGACAATGGAAATAAGTAAAATCGCAGCTGAAAGCGGAATAAGCTTTGAGATAATTTTTGTGGGCCGCTCAAACGTGGGCAAATCCTCCCTGCTTAGGGAACTCTTCGGGGCGAAGGTAAGGGTTGGAAAGCGCCCTGGGGTTACCCTTCGCCCTGCACATATCCAGATTTCGGACCTGCTTATCACGGATATGCCGGGCTTCGGCTTCATGAGCGGAGTAAAAGACCGGAAACAAGACATCATAAAAGATAAAACTGTGCATTATATTGAAGACAACGCCGAAAGAATAAAACTCGGGGTACTTGTAATAGACGGTCCTGCTCTCCCGCAGATTGTGGATCGCTGGGATTCAAGAAACCAGATCCCAATAGACGTCGAGATGTTCGATTTCCTGAGGGAAGTCGGGATTGACACCATTATCGCAGCAAACAAGATGGACAAAGTAAAAGAAAACGAGTACGATCCTCTCCTTGACGAGATTGCATTTTGGCTCGGGCTTGAGCCGCCCTGGCAGAACTGGAAGCATATAATAGCCCCGATAAGCGCGAAAAAAGGAGACCTGAAAGCCTTAAAGGGCTTGCTTCGGGACAGGCTGCACGAAATGAAAAGGGATGACCTCTTCAAGTATGTTTGATTTTTGAGAAATTTTCATCCTTAGTATAATTATATGTAAACTCGCTCAGAAACGAATTTTACAACACTCAATTTTAAGCTTAAAAAGCCATTCATTTCCTGTCGCCGCATTCACAGATATTTTTCTTACTTTCTTATTGAATTTTTCTAACACAATATATTATTTTATCTTCTGTCGGGCGTGTATATTGGTGTCATTTTTGCTAATTTTGTTGTTTAGCGAAGGAAAAAGTATTAAAATTATTTGTAAAAGTAAAGTCGAATTTTTGGTGTCAATTAGAACTCGAAGACTTTTACGTTTCTATTAAAACCTGACCGGTTTAATGAATGTTTAATTAAACTCATGAAAATTCACCTGCATAATTTTACATAATAAATTTATATCCGAAGATTGAAACCTTATTTAGTTTCAGAGTTCAAAGAAGACTATAGGTGGAAATTTTTTCATGAAGAAAAAATCAATTTATAAAAAATTGATTATCGCTGCCATTATTGTTTTTCTGATTCTAGTAATACCCCTGGTACTGTTTGCTTCAACACATGTTGAGCCAAATATGTCAGTTGACAAGGAAAATCCAGATGGTATATGGACTGCAAATGATACTAATGATTCAGCTAATACTAATGACTCAATCGATACGAAAACTCCAGTTAAAGAACTGCAAGTAGGAGGTTTAACCATTCAATTTGAAGAAGGAGTTACTAAACCCGAAGTTAAAGCTATTCTTGAAAACTGCAACCTGACCATGTATAGGCTGAATTATGATGTAGATGATTACGCAGACAAATATTACATAAAGGTAGATGAAAATAAAAGAGATGAATTGAAAAAAGAGGAGAATTGGAATGATCCTGTATATCCTGAAATCCCTGAACCTAGATTCCCTGAAATCAAAAAGGGAAATTATTATTACATTCTTGTATCCGAAGAAGGTCTTGAGGATGAAAGTGTTCTTAAGGTGGTGGAAAAATATAATCTTCAGATTAAAAAGTTTGTTTGGTGTTATCTTCACCTTGGCGATGAGTCTAAGTATTGGATTCCAGAGAAAGATGCACTTAGAATGAAAAATGAGCTTGAAAAGAATGAAACGGTTTTGAACGTATTCCCTGAATATCTTGAAGGGTAAAATGTGCTGCAATGACAATTTATTGCAGAAGTGTTAATGAAATTATCGTGAAGTTACAAACAGAATGTTAGAATGTGACTATTCAGCCTGGGTAAAACAATACCAACAATGAACAAATTTCGGTAAGTTAGTTCTCTTTAATTGTTGACTATTGATTGCGTTTTTAATTTGTTTTGTGCAGGATTAAGTCCTGCATTTTATTTTGTTATGTATTTGGAGAGAGAGTATGGAAACAAAAACAAAACCCTTAATCGCAGCTTTTCTTGCGGTTTTAGCAATATTTCTAGTCTTCTTTTTAATGATTTATCAGCCTGGTGCAGGTATGTATATTAGGGCAGATAAATTTCAGGATCCACCAGAGAGATACATAGAGTTCAGTTTAGAAGATCTTGAGAAATATCCCTGTGTTAAAGAAGCGGTGATGAATCCAGGAAAAAATATAATAGTACCTTCCAACTACCATGAAAATATATCGGAGTTTGGGAAAATCTCATCCAATAATGGAACTAATTATATAAAAGTTAATAATGAGTATTATGACATGCATTATGAATCTGCTGACTAATCGATGATATACATATGAAATTTTGATATTGAGCCCATCCTACTAACGGAAGGCTTACTTACGTTCCAAAACTTCTGTTTATATGTAAAATTAATCTCCGAAAAATGTCCTGTCGTTGACTAAGAAAATATTTATTTCCAGCCGAAAAAGACAAAGGATTTAAACTGTTTCAAAAAAGAGTAATCAAAAGGTCATGTGATTGCCGCAAAAAGAAAACGGCAGCCGCTCCCCCTTTTTACAGCCTTTTCAACTGCTGGCTGTATACCTTTTCTATCCTCTGTATTGTATCGGCTTCTTCCGGGTCTTTATCGTCCCGGATGCGGATAAAGCGCGGGAAACGCAATGCAAAGCCTGAGTTATAATTGGGGCTTTTCTGGATTTCCTCAAAGGCGATCTCAAGGACGATTTTTGGGCGTACTGCAAATACTCCGCCTGCCTCTCCGCCTTCCATGAGGTCAGAGAGCATCTCTGTGAGCTCCTTTAGCTGATCGTCAGTCAGACCCGTGCCCACTTTGCCTACCTGGAGAAAACGACCGGTTTCTGGATCATAACAGGCAACAGTATAAGAGCCTATAAGGTTTGCACGCCTGCCAAAGCCCCATTCCGCTCCCACAATTACAAGGTCGAGGGTTTCCATAAGAGGTTTTTTCTTAATCCAGTTTTTGCCGCGTTTGCCAGGAGAATAGACCGAATTCGGGTTTTTGACCATAAGACCTTCATGCCCGGCTTTTAAAGCCTCCTTGTAGATCTGTTCTATAAGTTCGAGGTCTCCGGTTATCACCTGTTTGGCTACGCAGATTGATTTTGAGTCCTCAGTTGAGCTTTCAACACAGGACTCAAGCGCTTTTCTCCTTTCAATGAGAGGCAGGTCTATCAGGGTTTTTCCGTTTAAGTACATGATGTCAAAAAGGTTGAGTTGAATAGGGATGCCGAGGGCTTTTTCTTCCACATGGTACTTGCGCCTGAAACGCTTGAGAATTTCCTGAAATGCCCTGGGCTTGCCGTTTTTGTCCACAGCCACGGCTTCCCCATCAAGGATTGCCGACTCAGCTTTTACGTGCTTGCGAATTATCTCCACAAGGTCGGGAAGGGAATTCGTAACATTTTCGAGTTTGCGTGAAAAAAGCGTAACCGAATCTCCAGCCTTATGGATCTGGAGTCTTGCCCCATCAAACTTCCATTCAATTGCAGCCTCCCCCATTTCCCTGATGTCGGCAGCTATATCAGGACTGATCTGGGAAAGCATCATTCTAATCGGGCGATTGATTTCGATTCCCAGGCGTTCAAGGGCTTCTATTCCGCCTTCCTTTGCAGTTGCAGCAACTATCCCGAGGTCGTTTGTGACCATAAAGGCATGCTCGACCACGTCCACAGGCACAGAGAAAGCTTTTGCAATCGCGTCCCTTACAACGCCTTCACCGACGCCGATCCTGAGTTCCTCAAGGGCAAGTCTGGCGATATATTTTGCTTCCCTGGGGGTTGAGGAGTTGAAGAGAAACTGAAGATTTTTTATCTTGATATCCTGTGAGCCTTTCCCCGAAGCTTCTGAGGCGATTTTGAAACGGTTATAAACCTCCGTTATTGAGAGTTCGGGCTGCTCTTCGAAGAAAGAAGAGAAAGTAACCTGATTTTTCCTCTTTTCCTTAAGGATAAGCAGGGTTGTGTCCCCTATATCTCCAGTAGTCCGTAGAAGAGATTCTATGCTTTTCACAGACATTCCCGAAGCTCTGGAAAGGGCGGCATACAGCAGGCTTATTCCGATTCCCAGCTGCTTTCCACTCCAGGCAGGAAAAACCTCACTCATAATAAAATGAGTTGCAATGGGCAGTTCTTCTACATCGACCTTTTTAAGAAAATCCGCAACTCTATTTGTAGTATCAATAGTACTTGAGATCTTCTCAATCGCCTGGCAGGTCTCTGAAAATTCCCTGAAGCTTGTCATGATCCACGCAAATTTTTATTTTATCCAAATAGATAGATCCGAACTTTTTGTTTATCCGTTTCCATAAATTGCGACCAGATCGCTGAGAATTGCACTTGCGGTCTCGATCGGACCTGCACCCTTCCCCGTAACCGTAATTTCTCCTGCAAGCTCGGTATCTATCGATGCCACGTTCAGAGTTCCTCCCACTGCAAGGGGATGGTTGATAGGTACAAGCCTTGGAGCTACATGAATCCTTTCCCTGCTGACTTCACCTACGAGTTTGATCACATGCCCTCTTTCATAAGCCATTTCGAGGGCTTCAGGCGTGACTTTTGTAATCCCTGTAACTTCAACGTCGTTATAAGTTACATCAAGCCCGAAAATCGAATTGGCGAGAATAACAAGTTTGCAAGCTGTATCGATTCCCTCCACATCATACGTGGGATCGGTTTCAGCAATGCCAAGCTGCATGGATTCGGTTAGAATGTCATTATAGCTTGCCCTCTCCTCAAGCATTCTTGTCAGGATATAATTGCAGGTCCCATTCAGAATTCCTTTGATGCTTTTAATCTTGTTGCCTGCAAGCACCTCATTTGCCAGGTTGATAATAGGCATTGAACCGCCGACGGTCGCCTCAAACCTGAAATGCGAGCCTGCTGCCTTTGCGGCTTCCATGAGTTCCCTGTACTTGAGGGTAAGGGGTCCCTTATTGGAGGTAATAACATCTTTTCCGGTCTGGAAGGCTGCAAGCATATTCTGCAGCCCTACTCCACCGGTTCGTATATCCGTAGGAGTAGTTTCAATCACCAGATTATGCGGTATGGACCGGATAACCTCAACTCCGGAGATAGGTTCAATAGCTACCGTTCCATCTTTCATCTTCCTGGAAAGGCAGTCGGCAAGATCCACGCCCTCAGGATTAACGGTTGCGCCCTTTGAGTCCACAACAGCAACAACTTTTACCTCCAGCCCGATACTTTCAAGATATTCTTTTTTCATAAGGAGTACTTCAGCCACACCTTGCCCAATTGCCCCGAACCCGAGAATGGAACAGTAAACAGTTTTCATTTTTCATATCTCCTATAATTTTTTTCAGGCCTGAACATCTATTGGAAGAACCATAAGCAGGTCTTTCTTTGCCGAGACTTCTTTGAGGATGGAAAGTGCCTTTTGCATATCCTCTTTACTAATAGCATTAATTTTCATTAGAGCTGAAGAAAGCATATTGATACCGGGCATGGAAAGGGAGAGATCCACAACTTCAGCAAAGCCAGTTTTGTCAATCTCATCAATCGTATCCTGGATCCCTGTATGAACCACATGTCCGATGAGCACTACGTTTACGCTCTCCCTGAAACGGTGTTCTCCGACTCTTACCACTCGAATTCCGTTCTCTTCCAGCTTTGCCTTTATTATCTCAATGTTTTCAGGCTTTGTTTCAAGTACAAGCTTTACAGGCACTGTTTTTCTGGGGGTTCTCCTCTGGTGGTGATGTACTACTGTTATCAGGTTAGCCTTACATTCCGAAAGAGGCTGGAGGGCTAAAAGCATCTGCCCGGGTACATCTTTTAACTCAATGTCCATGGAAACTCGCATGTTGTCCCTCGTAGGTTTTTTAATAATCCCTTGTGCAATCTAAATAGTGATCTGTCAAATATTGTATTAGCAGCTTACTATCAGGGTTGAGATGATATATCGGAGTATCTGGTTCTGATCCAGCCATCTAGCTCCTTAAATCTGATTTTTATAATTTGATATTCTGTTAAATGCTTTTCAGATCCGTTCCCGCGAAGCAGAACCCTGTTACTCCGATTTGTTATTAACGCAGTTATATCAGGCAAGCAGTTTCCGAGCATAAGAAATTAAAAAGGATATTCAAATATACCGCGTATTCCAAACATTGTTAACCCTTTCTGCTGCTTAGTAGATGAATTAAGTTGTATAGTTTACTGTTTATGTCCCTTCAAAAAAGAATTCAAAGGGTACAATATTTGCTTACTCCTTCTTTTTTCTAAGTTCTGCTTGTTTGGAGATATGAACATCAGGAATGCGGATTATATTTCCCCTTCCTCTTTTGAATTTCTCAATGAGCCCACGCTCTTCAAGGTCCGAGAGCATAAGGCTGACTTTGGACTCCGAATAAGGAGATTTTTTCCTCAGTTCTCTCTGGCTGATCCGGTTTCCGCTGGCACGAACTAGCTCCAAAATTTCTTTTAGATCATCTGGGAGATTAATTTTTGAATGTTTCGCGGACTCCGAACTCGATTTACCGGGCTCCTCTTCCTTAAGAAGAGAGTCCTGAGCCTCTTCTTCAGACTCGGTTCTCTGCTGTAAAACCTCACCAGTTTCAGGTATCTCTTCGGACTCCAGATTAGGCTGAGCAGAGTTAGTTTCTGAATTTTTTACAATGTTTTCTGCTGTATTGATTTTAGCTTCTTTAGAGAATACTGCATCCTTTATGGGTTCTTCAGGCTCCAGCAGGTATGGCTGTCGGTTTTCCTCGGGAAAATGGGTGTATGCCGGTTTATCAAGGCTCTTCTTTAAAAAGTAGCCAGCCAGCATAAGGACTATGAGAGCGAGGAGAGCCGAACCTAAAAAGGTATACTGAGAGCCTGGTGGTGGGGATACAGGTCCCATCTCCTCATAATCCAGAACAGGTGCTTCTAATTCATCCTGATTCAGAAGCTCCTCATTAGAGGGGGGGAACAGGAGAAGATCATGCACATACTCTCCATCATCTGAAATTACAACCTCTTCCGTAGCTGTATAAACAATCCTGTTTCCTTCAAGATAGTTTGCAGTTATTGTATAGGTGCCAGGGGTGAGGTTGAAAGAATAATGTGAATCCGTTGCAATGAAGTTCTGTTCTGGGGTGGAATTAATTTCTACAATTGAGTTGTTAAGAGGCTTGAAAGTGTACCATTCGTAAACTGTTCCTTGAATCTTGGCCGCTGTTGCATCTCCCTGAAGGACTATAATCAGGAAGAGGACAAGTGCAAACCTGCAGAGCTTTCTAAAATTCACACAAGGTTAATCGATTTTTTAACATAAATCTTTTACTTTTCCTTACAAAGAGATGCAAAAAAAATAAATGCGTATTAAAGCTTTATCAAGGGAATAGACAGCTCATCAAGCTTAAAAGCTCATATCTTCCTGTTAATATGATCCTTTTGAAAAAGAGTGCTTATATTTACCTTGATCTATATAACAGCATAACAACTTGTAAACGGAGGCAGTCAGATGAAAAAATCGAGAGTATTACACTATCTGGCTTGTTTTACGATAGTATTAACATTACTCAGTTTGCTGTCAGGAGACTCCTTCGCTGCCAGAGATTCTTCAGAACATGAAAACGACAATCCGAATCAGTACATGCGTGAAGATCCCCACGGTTCATATATGAATGGGACTGACAGCATAAATGGGGCAAGCAGTACTGAATCTGATGTGAAACAAGAACAAAAGAATCTCAGCTCAAAAAATAGAAATGAAATTTCCGAGCATAAACAGGGAATAAAACAATTACAGGAAGAACTCCAGTTTCATAAGCAAGAGTACCGTAAAGCAAAAGAAGATTTTCTCAAGATCAGGAATAGTATTCAGAGAGAAGAACTTGACCTTGATTCCGAAGAGGCTCTAAATGCCACAAAGTTCTACCTTAACTCAAGTATTGAATATATGATAGCTCACCTTTCATACGTAAAGAGCAACATAGAATACTCAAAAGGGAGCGGAACAGAAGAAAAAATTGTTGACATCGATAAAAATATAAAACTGCTTGAGATCGAGAGGACGAATATTGCAAAAGCATCAAGCCATGAAGAACTTGTTGTTGTGGTTAGGTCTGTACGCGAAATATGGAATAATGCCGAGAAAACCAGCCTTTCAAGCGCAGGGGAGACTGTCAGTGAGAAAATAGGAGAATCTCTTAAGAAATCCGAAAACCTCTCTGAAAATCTTAGTATAAAAGTAGAGGACATGAAAAAAACGGGCGTTAACACCGCTGAGCTTGAAACTGAACTTGCCAGTTATATATCATATATAAAATCCGCACAGGAAAAGAAAGAAGCGGCAGATTCTATCTATAGTAGTGAGAATACCACTCGGGAGGATCTGCAAAAGGCGAATAATTACCTTCGTCAATCCCTCAATGATATTAGTAAGGCGAATAAGATACTCAGGAAAATGTTCGGCGAATTGAAGAATTATGAAATCGAGAGAGACAAAGGATCTGAAGTTAATATAACATAATTTAGCTCGGAAACTTAACAAAACCCAAATTAAAAATATAAAGAATTTAAATTAGAAAAGGCATTGAATTAACTTGAGAACAGCCTGAAACTGCAGATAGAAAAAATTTGCTCAGGGGATGAGACTGGAAGAACCTACTGAAAGAAAAATTACATGATAAAGGAGACAGAAAATGGTTAAATTCACTCACCTGCTCGTACTGTCAGCCTTAATTATCTGGCTTGCAGGATCCGGTTGTCTAGGAAACGATACATCTGAAATGGAAAAGTCAGAGGCAGATCCAAACGCCGCTGAGGCAGGAAACGGGATATCCGCTGAAGATCTGGAAATAGAACTTACGCAAGCCGAAATCCAGAGTCTTGATTCTGATATGGCAGAACTCGAAGGTTTGCTTGAGAATGCAAGCCCTGAAGAAGAGATAGTAATTGAAGAATTAGAGATGTAAAGGAAAGAAGTGAAAAACCATGGAATAATCGGTTTCACTTAAAAAACATCTTTTCCTTGTTTTTGATTCTCTGAATTTCTTCTTCTAGTTTCTGTATCCTGGATTCAAGCTCATTCATGTCTTTTTTAGTAAAAATATCGATTTTCGAGATTGACTCCTGAATTTTCTCTGAGATTTTCTTCTCAAGATCGAGCTTCTGTCTTTTTCTTTCTTCCAGCATTTCCTGGACAACTTTTTTACCTTCTTCTTTATTGATGTCTCCTTTATCAACAAGTTCCTTTACAAGTTCATTTATCCTGTCCTCGGTTATTGCCCAGAGGCCGGCTCCTATAAGCCCCAGTTTTCTTACGGATTCTCTCATGTACAAACACTCGCTGTTAATCTCAATCTGAAAAGAATATATTAAAAAACCTTACGTAAAAATATTTTATGTAAAAATAATTAATTAATATGATCTCTAAAGATGTATTAAAGTTCCCCCCATATTGAAGAATATAGACATAATTTGTTTTTATTTATTTTTCCATAAGCTTATTAATTTAAGAGTTAAAATGAATGAAATTGCAGTCATTTTAACGTTAACAGATTACTTAACCGAAAGAAAATATATAAATACATTAATTGATGATGTTATTTGGGGGTAATTTAATGGCAGATATGACAAAAGTTTCACCATCTATATGCGCATATCCTGACGAAAAGTATGAGAATCTTGAAATTGAGGTCATCCTTCCGGGGGTAGAAAAGAAAGATATTACTTTTAAGATCACAGAAGACGGCTTTTATGTGAGAGCTACCAAGGAAGGAGTCGAATATGTGGACAGCTATGCAATCTGCTGTCCGGTTGTCCCGGAAAAAGCGACAGCCAAGTACTCAAACGGTATACTTAAAGTTACCGTACCTTATCAGCAGCCTTTTGAAAACGCCATTGATGTAAAAATTGAGTAAGGTAATCGGGGACTTATGCAGTTGAGTCGGGAAAATCAGCAACAGACCTTCTCATTTTAATGTTGTTTCTCAACTGCTTAAGTCCTGAATATATGTATAATTGGATTTTTAAAGAAGAGGTTTTCAAATGAAAAAAATGACAGAGCAGCATCTTATCAATGCATTCGGAGGAGAAAGCCAGGCTCATATGAGATACTTACATTTTGGAAATCAGGCGGAAAAAGAGAAATTCAGTAACGTAGCCCGTTTATTTCGCGCGATTGCCCATGCTGAATATGTACATGCAGGAGACCATTACAGGGAACTAAGACATCTCGATGGGGGATTTGTCGCAAACAGCATGGGAGCCTTTGGTCCAGGGGATACAGTAAAAAACCTTAAACTGGCAATTGCTGGGGAGACATTTGAGATTGAGGAAATGTATCCTTCATATATAGAAGTTGCAAAATTCCAGGGAGAAAAAGGCGCGCAGAGAAGTTTTGAATGGTCATATGCCAGTGAAAAATTGCATAAACAGCTTTTCGAAAGAGCACTGGAGCAGGTGAGCTCAGGAAAGGACATAGAGCTTGGTCCTGTCCAGATCTGTGAAGTATGCGGATACACTCTTGAGGGAGAAGCCCCGGACGTGTGCCCAGTATGTGGAGCGCTTAAGGACAAATTTACCGCGTTTGAATAATTGCTTAATTTTCCGGAGTGACTCCCTATTTATTTTTTACTGGATCTTATAGATTCAGGAATATACTCCCTGTCTAAAACAGCTCTGCCCGAAGAAATCATGCTGAGGCTTTATTGCGATCTTCCCTCTCTTCAAGCCTATCCGCTACTCTGGGCCATAGAGACAGCGAAATTATCATAGAAATAACAAAAACAAAAATAGAACCCGCAGCCATGTCTACTCGGGTGTAGGCTATTTCTCCTCTTGATATATTGGTTAAAAGAGATCCTGAAAGGAAAAGAACAACAAGCAGTATTGAAGTGGCAAGACTTAACAAAAAAACTATTCTTTGCTTGTTTTCCGCGGATCCAAAATATACCATATAATTCTCCCGATTACCTATCCTGATTTTTATTTTAAATTGCTCTCTTAATTATTTATTAATTTACTATTTTGATTACTTTCCTAATTATTTATTAATTTATTATTTTGATTACTTCCCTGATTATTTATCTCAATTTACTGTTTTGATTACTCCTCTGCTTAACCATCCTATTTATACATCTTTGCTAAGCACCGAAAGCATTCTCTGATTCATTTAAGTTTGCTTCTTTTCATTAGCAGGGAATTGGTAGTCACCGAGACTGAGCTCAAAGCCATAAAGGCAGCAGCAAGTTCTGGTGTAATCAATATTCGATTAAAAACAGGATAAAGAATCCCGGCTGCAATAGGAATACCTATCGAATTATATCCAAAAGCCCAGAACAGGTTCTGTTTGATCTTGCGGATAGTAAGCCGGCTCAGCTTAAGAGCCACGACCACATCTCTGGGGTCGTTCTTTATAAGTACGATTTCTGCGGACTCCATTGCTACATCAGTGCCCGCTCCCATTGCAATTCCCACATCAGACTGGATCAATGCAGGAGCGTCATTAATGCCGTCACCTACCATCCCGACAAGCTTTCCTTCATCCTGAAGTTTTTTAATTTCATTTGCCTTATCCTCAGGAAGCACCTCAGCAAGCACTCTTGAGATACCTAATTGTCTGGATATCGCACCTGCTGTAATGGCATTGTCTCCTGTAATCATAGCTACCTCGATTCCCATTTTTTTCAGGGTCTCAACTGCTTCCCTGGAGGTCTCCTTAAGGGTATCGGCAACTGCAACAATGCCCATGATTTTTTTCTCATACGCCACGAGCATCGCAGTTTTTCCATCTTCCTCAAATGCACGCATTTCAGGCTCAAGGATCTCAAAGGAGATCCCGTACTCTTCCATAAGTTTACGTGTGCCGAGCAGGATTTGCTTTCCCTCAAAATAAGCTTCAACACCCTTTCCCGGAATTGAACGGAAATTTTCTGCTTTTCCGGGGCTGATCTTCATCTCCTCAGCTCCCTTTACAATAGCTTCTCCCAGGGGATGTTCCGATCCCTTTTCAGCCGTTGCAGCTATAAAAAGCACCTGTTCCTTTTCATTACCAGGGGCTGCAAACACATCTGTGAGTTTTGGAGTGCCTTCCGTAAGAGTTCCGGTTTTGTCGAAAACTATAGTATCAAGCTTATGTGCCCTCTCGAGGGCTTCCCCACCTTTTATGAGGATCCCGTTTTCCGCTCCCCGACCAGTGCCCACCATGATGGCTGCAGGAGTTGCAAGCCCAACCGCGCATGGGCATGAGATCACAAGGATTGTAATGCCTATAAGCAGGGAAAAGAGGAAGGGGCTGATTCCTCCCATAGATGTGGATACATCAAAGCGCCAGTAGCCTACGAAGAACCAGAAGAAAAAGGCGAGAAGGGTAAGAATATGCACCGCTATTATGAAGTTGCCAGCAAAGACATCCGCAACCCTCTGGATTGGGGCTTTAGAGGTCTGAGTATTTTCAACAAGCCTGATTATCTGGGCAAGAGCGGTATCAGCCCCAACTTTAGTAGCCCGGAAATTAAAAGTTCCTGTTTTATTTAGCGTAGCCCCGATAACCGTGCTGCCTGGGCTTTTCTCTACAGGAATACTCTCACCGGTAAGCATTGACTCATCCACTGCCGAACTGCCTTCAACTACAACCCCGTCAACCGGAATTTTCTCTCCTGGGCGAACAACAACAATGTCGCCAACCACGACATCTTCTACAGGAACCTCTTTCTCCACACCATCCACAAGAATTCGGGAGGTCTTTGCCCTGAGTCCCATCAATTTTCTTATTGCTTCCGAAGTCCGGCTCCTTGCCCTGGCTTCGAGATACCTACCAAGCACGATGAAAAGTATAAGGAGAGCTACCGTATCGTAATAGAGAGTATCATACCCGGGTCCGAGATCAAAAAATGTTGCTGCTACGCTGATTATGTAGGCAGACCCTGTCCCTCCGGCAATCAGCAGATCCATATCGGTTACGCCGTGCCTGAAACCTTTAAAAGTCCCGACAAAAAACTGCCTGCCAGGGAAGATAAGGATGAGGGTTGACAATATAAAAAGCACTACTGGGTCGAAGAGGAAGGAAGGAATAAACCCCATAAGAGAAGGAAACAGCATACCCATATTCCCGATAGCAACCGGAATTCCAAGCACAGCAGCAATAATCAGGTTATTTTTCTGCTTTTGGATCTCAGCCTCCCTTGATATCTGCTCTCTGTCTTCATATTCCACAGCTTCAGTCCGGACTGATGCCCCATAACCAATTCTCCGTACCGCAGCAATAATCTCTCTTACGGAAATCTGGGCTGAGTCGAATTCCACAACTGCCTTTTCAAGTGGGAAATTTACTGAAGCCGAAATCACGCCGTCGGTCTTATTAAGAACTCTCTCGATATTTGCAGCGCAGGAGGCGCAACTCATACCTTCGAGGTTAAGAGTTACCGTATCCTTCTCTACCTTATATCCGATTGATTCGATAGTATCTTCAATCTCCTTAGGAGAGATAAGCGAGGGATCAAAACCGACTTTTGCCCTTCCAAGTTCCAGATTGACAACTACTGAACTCACTCCTGCTTTCTTTTTTAATACTCTCTCAATATTTGCGACGCAGGCTGAGCAGGTCATGCCAGAAACTCCTAGCGTGATTTCTTTTAAACCGGTTTTCGGCTCTGAGACTTGCGAGGCTTCTCCTGCTGGCAGCTCACAGGTTAGATCCTGGGGACAGGCTTGAGGAGCCTCTTCTGATCCCTCTGGTTCCGTCAAGGTCCTTTCCTCAGCCTCTGTTTCTGTCCCCGCCGCTTCTGCTGCCCCAAAAAATTCCGCCTGTGATTCTTCCTGTGTTTTTTCGCGTTCTGTTGAGTATCCCGCCTTCCGGATAGCTGCCTTTATGTCTTCCAGGGTTATTTTTTCAGGATCAAAGCTAAATGTGGCGTATTCGGATTCGAGATTTACATCAACGGATTCTGTTCCCTCAAGAGAAGAAATGGCATCCGCTACTCTTTTCTGGCAGTGACCACAGGTCATGCCGTAAACTCCAATGGTAACTTCCATCAAATGTGCCGCCTGTTCAGTTTTTCAGGATTACCCGGCATTCAGTGAACTCTTCTGGGCTCTTCTATGGTTTTGTAGCCAGCTTTAAGCAGGGTCATCTGTATGACATATGCATCAGTTACCCGGCTGTCATAGGCTACATTTACGGTTCTTTCAGGAATATTGATATCTACTCTGGAAACCCCATTAATAGAGGTAATGAGCTTTGTGACCATGTCCTTGCAGTACCTGCATACAAGGTCGTCTACTATGAATGTTGTCTCCCCGATATGTTCACCCCCCGCAGCATAACTGTTTTTCTAGTTGCTTTATCCAAATAGTTAATCTAGTAAAAATCTGTATTTTTAGTATATAATAAATTCTTTGAAAATGCTATATGGAGTGACATATCACAGAGGTTCATATCCGGTTTCTCTGATTGCAGCCTTGACATCTTCGAGATTTACCTTTCCTTCTTCATATTCAATAGTTACCTGTTTAGTCTGAAGATTTACGTCCGCCCTCTTCACACCCTCTACGGCTTCAACGGCTTTTTTAACCCTCAACTGGCAATGCATGCAGGACATGCCTTCGACTTTTATGATTTCCTGAGCCATGTTTTCAATCTCCGTTTAATTTTATTTAAGGATTATATCATAATAATTTTCTGGAATACTTCAGGATTAAATAGGTATATGTCACGTTTGTCACAAATTCTTTGCGCAGAATCAGGTTAATGTAACTGATCCAAATGTTCTTTTTAGTTTTGGTCTTTTTGAATATTCTCTAAGCACAATCAGAGTCTATTACTTTTTTGGCATTTTTATTATCCACTGCTATAATATCCACTGCTATAAACTTCAGGATAATGCTGGCAGTCTGCTTCAGGGAAATACCAGCTCTATTTCAGTTTTATTGATAAAAATTCGGTTTTCCCGCGGGCTTTAGCTGAAAAAAATAGCTGATCTAGAGAATACTCTTGCTTTCAGAAAAGACAATATTGACAGATCCTCAGAGATTACCTATAAAAATTAATAATGCCTGCACAGGCACTAAAAAATAAAAGCAGGCAAAATCTAAGATTTTATTATAATTTACTCTGCTTACAGGCATTATAGACTATTTTATCCACTGAATGAGTTCTGCTCACTTTCTTATGCTCACTTTCTTACATTGACAAATAATGCATAACATGGATTGACGTGAGCTTAACCTGTGTTTTGATCCATTCAAGCCGGGCAGCAGCTTTCATTATTGCCCGTGTAATTTTTCATCATACAGGGCATCATAGCAGCATTGTCTGCATGATCTTTCATCATACAGGGCATCATAGTTGCGTTCTCTGAAAGATTCCCTTTCATACAGTGCATCATACAACACATCATAGTTTTGTTCATTGAATCGTTGCCCATCATAGAATTATTTCCCATCATGCAATGCATGCAGTGGTGCATACAGTAGGGCATCTTGATATCATTCATTGAGTCATTATCCATCATACAGGGCATCATGGTGTCATTCATTGAGTCGTTATCCATCATACAGGGCATCGTAGTGTCATTCATTGAGTCGTTATCCATCATACAGGGCATCACGGTCTTGTTCATTGAATCGGCACACATCATTGAATTATTTCCCATCATGCAATGCATGCAGTGGTGCATACAGTAGAGCATCTTGATGTCCTTCATTGAGTAGTTACCCATCATACAGGGCATCATGGTGTCATTCATTGAGTCATTATCCATCATACAGGGCATCGTAGTGTCATTCATTGAGTCGTTATCCATCATACAGGGCATCACGGTCTTGTTGCAATAATCCTTTTCACAATCCATGGTGGTATTGTTGCCATAATCTGTTTCGCAGCCCATCAAGCAACGATTGTATGCCTGTTCACAGTTATATACGCAACAATCATAGCCCTCTTTACAGTCCATAGTATCATTGCAGTAGTCTTCTCCACAATCCAATAAACAACAAGTGTAGTTTTCTACACATTTCATGGTAACATTGTTGCAGTAATCTTTTTCACAATCCATGGTGGTATTGTTGGAGTATTCCTTACAAACACAGACCTGTCCGCTGGATTTTCCTTTATCTGCAGCTCCTGCAACCGGCTGCACCAGTCCGGCTATTATCAATCCTATAGATACCAGCAGTAACACTGACTTTGTGATTCCAGACTTAACCATCTCTGTTACTCCCCCCGTTATATCCAAGTTGTATGTTTAATATACCAGCACGCTTAGCATGCCGGTTAATATTTATGTACCAAGTAAATATAAAAGCATTATTATATTAGAAATAATTCCTTCTAAGTTCCCCTTATATGTGCTTTTGTAGCAAGCGATCTTTTTAGATTTATTACGCTACTGATAATGAAACTAACATTGTGTTTAAAAAATTATAAGTCCTGACAACATAAAACATAACAGATGATAAACTTAGTAAACTGGAGCTAGATTTGCAACCCTTAATTAATACAATAAAAGAAATGATTAAAAAATACTAATATTATTGAAAAGGAGAGATGTAACTGACTGCGTGTGCGTGTAGAATATTGGAGTAAATCCATTTATTGTCTGCACCTTGAGATCAGTTAAGCACATCAGAAAATAAAGAAAAGAGAGAAACAGAATTATAAAGGCTCGTACCCTGCTTCCCGCACGGCAGCCTTGATTTCTTCCAGGTCGGTTCTGGTCTCCTCGAATTCCACAACAGCTTCTTTTGTTTTCGGATTTACATCAACCACAGTTACACCCTGGACGGAAGCAATAGTTCTCCCAACCCTTAAGATGCAGTGATTACACTCTATCCCCTCAATTTTTAAGGTCTCCTGTGTCAGAGATCCAACCCCCCGTTAGTAAGTTCTGGATTTTTTACCTGTAATTTTTACCTGTAATCTTTTACCCGTAATCTTTTACCCGTAATTTTTTAATCCCCATTTTTATATTATTATATGGTTTGAATTGAATTTAAGCTTTATTTTACCTATTTCTGTTTTTGTGTTTCACAGGTTTTATTATGGAATTTTTGCTCACCCAGCCCTTTACAGATTAAATATACCCTCAATCTCCCCGAATTGTAGCAACAAGGACTATCAAGATAGATGCTCCGATTCCAGCCAACCCAACCCAGGAAAAAGTACCACCATTTAACAGGATATACGCTGAGATAATAAGCAGGACAGCAAGGTAGAGTTCTTTCGAAAAAACCGTTTTCCTGCTTTCTTCCTGCTTTAAAGAAAGGAATCTATCCCCCATTTCTTCCAATTTATCGGCAACTTCCCGAATTGTTGCCCTTATTTCAGCCTTTTCGTCCACAGGTTCAGTGGAAAATTCGATGTGGATAGCATGCCCTTTCGGCTCATTAAGCTTTTTATAAGCTTCCATGAGAACAGGAATTGCAATAGTTTTAATATTGTATCTCGGATCCAGTTCCAGACAGACCCCTTCTATAAGCAGGATCGCTCTCTGCAGGGTTGAAAATTCCCCGGGCAGCCGGATATTATATTTCAGACCGAGTTTTGCGTAATTGTCGCTTTGTCTGCCTTCAAGCCCATAGTTCTGGTTTGCAATCAGGCTGTCCATATCTTTCCTGAGCCTGCGGATGTCAACATCCCGTGCATTCGCACCCCCAATTTTCAGGAAACCCTGGGTTGCCCCTTCCACGTCCCTGTTGTGGATGGCATAGTAAAACTCCAGCATGTGCTTCTGAAGCTCTTTATCAATACTGCCCACAGCCCCGAAATCGATAAAAGCTATGGTATCGTTTTCCTGAACCAGCATATTGCCCCCATGAGGGTCAGCATGGTAAAAGCCGTCGATATAGACCTGCTTTAGGTAACTTCTGGTAATGGTACGTGTATATTCCGATTTCTTGCTTTGAGGCACAGGCATATTAATTATGTCTTTAATCTGGGTTCCGTGGATGTATTCCATTGTAAGGACATTGGCTGAACAATAATCCGGATAAACTTTGGGTACAGATACATTTTTCACGTTCTTGAAATTGTCTTCAAAACGCCGCATATTAATGGCTTCAGTTCTCAGGTCGACCTCGCGGGTAAGCATCTCCCGAATCTCCAGTAAGAAGGCATCAATATCGAAATTGCCCCCCAATCCAAGCACCTTTCGCATTACAGGCTTGAAATCATCCAGAATAGAGAGGTCGATGTTTATAATGTCAATGAGGTTTGGGCGGAGAATCTTGACGGCAACCGGTTTGCCTTTCAAAATCCCTTTGTAGACCTGCGCAATCGAGCCGCTAGCAATCGGTTCCGGGTCAAAGCTGTCAAAGATTTCAATAAAAGCTTTTGCTTTTCTTTCCCGTGAAGCCTTAAGCTCCTCTTCCGTCTTTTTCCGATTTCGCTCCGCAAGCGTCTGGTATTCACAAACACAGGCAAGATCAAGAGATTCAGCCATCTCTTCAAAAGGTAGCGGCTTAACCTTGTCCTGAAGGTTTGCCATTTCTATGACATAAGGCTGTGGAACAAGATCAGGTCGCTTGCTCATTGTCTGTCCAATTTTGATGAAAGTCGGCCCAAGCTCTTCGAAAGCCTGTCTGAGCTTTACAGCCGTATTTCTGATCTCGAGATCAAAAGCACAGGCACAATCGGGATTCGAAATGTAATTGGTGTGCAAATCCCGGTAAAGTTCAGGAATAAGATTGTACTTTAAAAAAACTCTGGTAACCTCAAGGTACCGCTTTGTTTTTTCCAGCATCCATTTATTAATTGTTCATTATTGCTTAAGAGAATTTTCTTTAAGATTGCCAGATGGGTTTTTGAAGAACTGGATAAAATTAAGATACTGCTTCATCGCTTGAAAATATCTGGTTAAAAATTTATCAATCTAAGATTATTTGAAAACTTTGTCGATTGAGGATGCATAAATTGAATTAATTATTGAAAGTTTTTATTAAATCTTTTAGAAAAATTAATAAAGCATGTTACAAGAATAATGTCAAATGTTACTGGACGCCTTTGTGGACTCGGTTGAGTATCTTTTAAAAACGGGTCCCTCAATAATCCTGGGGGTTATCCTTGCAGAACTTCTTGTAAGCCTAGGCTGGTTCTATAAATTTGATTTTCTGGTAAGCCCGATCACAAACTACGCCCATCTCAGAAAAGAATGCGGTGTGGGCTTCCTTACAGCTTTTGCATCCACATCGTCAGCAAATGCTTCGCTTAAAAGCATGTACGACGGAGGAATGATAAAAGAAGACGAACTGGTAATAGCCGCGGTTCTTAACTCCTTCCCTGCCATTGTCATGCACTGGAGAACCCTGATCCCAATACTTGTGCCCCTGCTCGGCACAACCGGGATTATCTACGTGGGACTGATAACTCTCGTTGGCTTTGTAAAAACCCTGATAGTACTTATCGCCGGTCATTTCCTGCTTAAAGGAGAGAAAGTATATTTCGATGAGTTTGAGAAGAAAGAAGCCCCAGAATTAAAAATAGCCTTTAAGGAAAGCCTGAAAACCTCAAAGAAAACCATAACCAGAATTTTCAAAGTGATGGTGCCCGTAACCATCCTTGTTTTTATCCTGACAGACCTGGGAGTGTTTGATTCCCTCGGCTCGTTTCTTAAACCTATTTCGGAGTACCTTCCCGTGCCTGTGGAAGGGCTCCCGGTAATTGCAGCCCTTTTTGCAAGCCATCTTGCAGCCTACACGCTAGCAGCAAGCCTCATGGAACAGGGAATCCTGAGCGGCATTGAAGTCATAATTGTCCTGCTGGTAGGCAATATTATAACAAGCCTCGGAACCCTGAGAATCTATATCCCGCATTACGTGGGAATCTTCGGTCCCAAGATAGGGATGAAAACTATCCTGATTTCTCAGGTTCTAAGGCTGCTCGTTCTGATTGGGATCACAGGAATAGTTATAATGATTTATTAAGGTGAAAATAAATTTAGTAATTTAATTAAACTCACGATTTAGCAACTGTTATTGTGTCTATCTTAAATTTCTCAAGTTCCTGTACTAGATTGCTTGGGAGTTCGCTTATTTTATACTCCTTGCCTTCAGTTTTATTATTCAAAGCTTCGAGGAATAAGTCAAAATATTTCTCATCATTTTTGCCTTTCGACAACGATATAAATTTTGCTAATTGCTCATTATCCATTTTCCACATTCGGAAAATCAGAATCGCATTCCAGAAACAGGAAAATAATTTAATGTATCCGTCACAAGTATCTTATTGAGATGACGCCGCATTTCGAAAGTCTTGATTATATCAAAAATTCGTATAGCTCGCGAATTTGCCAGATAGCACAGGAAAAAAAGCCGGAAAGAAGATAGTTGGGACTTTATGCCTGTTTGTGCCTGATGAGATCATCTTTGCAGCAGGTGCTGACCGTGTTATTCTCTGTAGGGGTAAAAACGATACCGTAGCCATAGCAGAGCAGTATTTGCCAAGAAACATCTGTCCTCTTGTCAAATCTTCCTTTGGATCAATTGTTAATGACGGCTGCTCGGGTGTAAAATCCTGCTCTCATTTCAGCCTTGTAGATATGATCGTCGCTGAGAATACCTGTGATAGTAAAAAAAAGATGTATGAATTACTGGGAAATTATATCCCTACCTATGTACTCGATCTCCCGCAGAGACCTGATAGCCCGGAAGCTATAAAATATTTTTTGGGAGAGCTTAACAGATTCAAGGGCGTAATGGAACAGTTGACTGGTAATAAGGTCACTGATGAGCAGTTAAAAAAGGAAATAAAATCCCTGAACGAGACAAGACAGCTACTTCACAGGCTTTATGACCTGAGAAAAGCAGACCCTCCATTGATTAGTGACCTTGATGTCCTGAAGATAATGCAGAAACAGTACTTCCTCTCGCCTGAGGAATTTAAAAAATCTCTTCTCATGCTTATCAATGAAGCGAAACATGTTAAGGTGAATTTGCCACAAAAACCCAGAATAATGATATCCGGTTGTCCGATGGCTGGCGGCAACACAAAAGTGTCGGAAATAATAGAGAACAGGGGCGGCGTTATAGTTGTGGAGGAAAGCTGTACAGGCACAAGATCTTTCTGGGACCTGGTTGACGAAAACAAAGATCCGATGACTGCACTGGCTGAACGCTACCTCAAAATACCCTGCTCCTGTATGACGCCCAACGATAGACGTATAGATAATATTCTGGAGCTTGCAAAAGATTTTAAAGTCGATGGTGTGGTGTATTATACTCTGCAGTTCTGCCATGGCTATAACATCGAGAAGTATAAGGTACAGCAGGCGCTGAAGAAAACAGGGATACCAATGCTTTCTATCGAAACTGACTATAGCAGTTCGGATATTGAACAGATCGGACTTCGGGTAGACGCTTTTATGGAGATGCTTTCATGATCTCAGCAGGAATAGATTCAGGTTCAGCCACCACAAAAGCCGTCCTTCTTAACGACGTTAAGATAGTCGCCAGCGTGGTATTACCAACCACATTTGATTTGTTATCCGCTGCAGAAAATGCATATAAAAAAGCGCTTGCTGATGCAGGAATTGATAGAAATTCTGTGAGCGGAGTGTATGCGACCGGATATGGAAGGAATAGCATAAAATTTGCCGACAAAACCATAAGCGAAATTACTGCTCATGCAATGGGTGCTCACTATCTTTATCCTGATGTCAGCGGAATTATTGACATTGGAGGTCAGGATAGCAAGGTTATTCTGGTTAACGATGGCAAAGTGACCGATTTTTTAATGAACGACAAGTGCGCGGCTGGCACAGGTAAATTCTTAGAGTACACTGCAAAGGCTCTTGAGGTTCCTTTAGAGGAATTGGGGCCCCTTGCGCTAGCCTCAGAAAAACCCGCCAGTATAACAAGCATGTGTACTGTATTTGCCGAGTCCGAGGTTATATCTCTCCGAGCGAGAGGATTTAAAAAAGAGGATATTGCTGCCGGACTAATTGAAAGCATAGCTAGAAGAGTTGCTACCATGGCACGACAGATTGGATTAAAGCAGAACCTGGCTTTCGTAGGAGGTGTGGCAAAGAACGCCGGGATTAAGGTATTTCTGGAAAAAGAGCTGGGCACCTCACTCTATGTACCCCCTGAGCCGCAGATAACGGGAGCACTTGGGGCTGCACTTTACGGCATCAGTTAAAGCCAAGAGGTCTATCTTTTGTTTCACATATGCCAGATTTAAGACTATGGTTTTGCTCGAATCTTCCTGAAAACATCCCTGAAAGCCAGGCTTTTCTCTTCCTTAATCGTGAATCCGGCTTTTTTGATATTCCTCACAGTATCTCGTGTAGTATGATCTCCAAGCAGGAAAAATAGAACCGGATTAATCAAATGTTCCATAAGATCAAAAAAAGGGGAACTGCTGTGTACGTGTTCAAGTGCTATCAGTTCCCCGGATGGTTTTAGAACGCGCTTCATTTCCTTAAGAGCTTTTACAGGGTCAGGGATTGTGCAGAGCACGAAAGTCGTTACCACGTAATCGAAGCTGTTGTCCGGGAAATCAAGCTGTTCGGCATCCATAGGATAAAGAGTGACGTTTTTCATGGTTTTCGCTTTTTCCCGGGCTTTCCTGAGCATTTTTTCGCTTTTATCAATTCCTATCACCCGGCAGCCTGCTGGATAATAAATCAGGTTTCTTCCCGTGCCAACCCCGACATCCAGAACTTTTCCGCTCAGGTTTGAAAGAGCTTCTTTTCTCCATTTCCGGAAAAAGAAAAGCTCCAGAGGCAGGTCTATCAGCTCATATATTGGTGCGATTCGGTTATACTTTGAGACAAAGGACATTAGACAAATTTACGCTTTCCTTATGATTAGCTTTTTGGGATACCGGAAGAAAAAAGTATTTATCAGGTACTGTCCGCCTGCTATCATTGTCCTGCATGAGAACTTCGGGAAACCGATTCATATTTAAGCGTTAGAATTAATACCACGCTACAAAGCTTACACTAAATATAACATTAAATTTTACATTAAGTCCCTCACTAAATTTCACATTAAATCGTGAATTAGACTCATAGATAATATCGAATTAGAAATTATTACTTACAGGCGTTGAGACAAATTCCCAAACATTGTTACTCCTAAAGAAATTGTACTCTTACCGATTAATTTCACAAGAACCAGAAAGAGGAAAACCCTATGAGCAATATTTTACGCAGAGGCAGGCTGGAAGCCGCCCAGGATGAAGAAATCTTACGCTACACATCCTCTATGGAAGCTGACAGGTGGATATTTGATGCTGATATAGTGGTGGATCTTGCCCACACGGTAATGCTGAGAGAGCAGGGCATTATAAACCGGGAAGACTGCAGCAAAATTCTTAACGGACTTTTGAAAATCAGGGAAGAAGGAATGGAAAAGCTCGATTTCAACTATGAAGACATTCATATATCTCTTGAGTCGAGACTCATCGATCTGGTCGGGGAAGATGTAGGAGGCAGGATGCACTCGGGACGTTCAAGAAATGATGAGGTTGCAACCTGTATCAGACTCGTGCTAAGGGAGGAACTGATAGGGTTGCTTGAAGAAATCCATGAGCTGAGGCAAACCCTTCTAACCCTTGCAGAAAAACATACTGATACGCTCATGCCTGGTTTCACTCACCTGCAGCATGCCCAGCCGACAACACTTGCCCATCACCTCTGCGCCCACGAAGCTGCTCTTGGCAGAGATTTCGACAGAATTCTGGGCGCTTATTCAAGAGTAAATCTCTGCCCGCTTGGGGCTGCAGCTTTTGCTTCCACTGGTTTTAACCTGAACAGGAGAAGAACCCAGGAACTCCTGGGCTTTGCAGGTCTGCTTGAGAACTCAATGGATGCGGTCAGCAGCCGTGACTTTCTTATTGAATGCTCCTCGAGCTTTACAAATCTCATGATAAACCTGAGCCGCATGGCAGAAGAGCTTGTAATCTGGTCCTCTTCCGAATTTAATTTCATAGAACTGGACGATATGTACGCTTCTACCTCCTCGATTATGCCGCAGAAGAAAAACCCGGATACCGTCGAACTTATGCGCGGGAAAACAGGAGTAGCCGTGGGAGCACTTATGTCCCTGATTACGATCTGCAAGGGGCTTCCCCTGAGTTATAACCGTGACCTGCAGGAAGCAACCCCGAATATCTGGCGGTCCGTAGAAACGGTAAGGGCTTCAGTAAGGATAATGGAAGGAATAATAAAAACCATGAAAATCCGTACTGAAGTGCTCGCTGCCCAATCAGTCACAGGTTTTACGACAGCTACCGAACTTGCAGATACCTTTGTCCGGGAAACCGGAATTCCTTTCAGGACTGCTCACCAGATCGTAGGCATGCTTGCAAGAGAAATGGAAAAGCCCACTCTGGAAAAGATTGATTCTGTAGCCGAAATTGTGCTGGGTGAATCGCTTTCAAGCCGTGGGCTCACGGAAAAGATGGTAAAAGAAGCCCTTAATCCGGTATCAAACATAAAGCGAAGAAATATTGCTGGGGGACCTGCTCCCGAAGAGATGCAAAGGTATCTCTCAAGAAGGCGTACTGAACTCGAACTTAACAGGCAGGAAATTGCAACCCTGCGAGATGTCACAGATTCGGCTTTTGAGAACCTGCTTGCAGTTGTTAATGAGTACAGGAAAGTTTGAGCTGTGGTAGAGCAAACCAGTAATTAATACGCTTTATATTAATTAATATAAAGTTAATGTTAATAAGGTATATACAGCATGTATTAGCACATTCAGTATTAATAAATTGATATTAGCACGCCTAGTATGATGAACTGATATTAGCACGCTTAGTAATGATAAGCTGATATTAGCACCAATATTGTTTAACTCAGCATTTTAAAAATTATCGCAAGGGATTATTTATGGAATTCAAACAGGGCGACAGGGTACGCATTGAAAAGAACGGCACTGTATATGAAGGCAGAGTAATGCCGTCTATGGAAGGATATATAACAATAAAAATGGACAACGGTTATAATGCCGGATTTTCCACAGACAGGGTAAAGATAACACTTCTGGAAGGTAATGGAGAAAGCACAAACGGAGGCGAAAACAGCGCGAAAGAATCCAGGGAGACGGGAGAGGAAGTCACAAAGCCTGGAAAAAAGCTTCCAAAGGTTGCTATCCTTTCCACAGGCGGAACTATTGCTAGCAAAGTCGACTATCGGACAGGCGCAGTAACATCACAGTTTACAGCTGATGATATTCTTGCAGCTATCCCTGAACTTAAAGAGATAGCCGATTTTAAAGGCAGGGTAATCTCAAGTATCCTCTCAGAGAATATGGATGTCGGAGCCTGGGAAAAACTTGCCAGCGCTGTCGTAGAAGAAATAAAAGACGGTGCTGATGGTATAATTATAACCCACGGGACAGACACCATGATGTACACGGCTGCTGCCCTCTCCTTCATGATCGAGACACCTGTACCCATTGTCCTAGTAGGTTCCCAGAGAAGTGCAGACCGTCCCAGCAGTGATAGTGCCATGAATGCAATCTGTGCAGCCCGTGTTGCAGTAAGCGATATTGCTGAGGTTTCGGTTGTCATGCACGGAACAACCTCGGACGATTACTGTGAGATCCACCGCGGAACCAAAGTCAGGAAAATGCATACTTCCCGCAGGGATGCTTTCAAGTCCATAAATTCCCTTCCTATAGGAACTGTGGATTATAATACAGGGGAAATAAAAACTTTCACTAATTATATAAAACGTGGAGAGAGACCTCTCAAATTTAAGCCAGGTATGGAGCCTAAATGTGCCCTTGTTAAATTTACACCGGATGCAGACCCTGATATTCTTGACTATTATATCAGAGGCGGATACAGAGGACTGGTTCTTGAAGGTACGGGTCTCGGGCACGTTTCTACTAAGTGGGTTCCCCTTATCCAGAAAGCCACGGATTCAAAGATACCTGTTGTAGTAACATCCCAGTGCCTTAATGGCAGAGTTTGTGACCGCGTTTATAATACAGGCCGTGATATGCTGAAAGCCGGTGCAATCGAAGGTGAAGATACCCTGCCCGAAACCGCCCTTGTTAAACTTATGTGGGTACTTGGACAGACCGATGAGTACAATGAAGCTATTAGCATGCTCAGGGAAAATCTCAGTGGAGAGATCACCGAGTGCTGTTTTAAGTAAAAGAAGTCAAAAAAATTCAGAGAATCATGCTAAGAAGAAAAAAACTAACCCCTTCAGGGGTTAATTTTCAATTTTTAAAAGGAATGAGTCCTTTAAGGATTAGATCTGTAATTTCCGTCTTTCATTATAATTTTTTTATGTATCCAGCCATGATGCAATGGTTTATTAAAATCTGTAATTAAGATCTGTAATTAAGATCTGTAATTAAGATCTGTAATTAAGATCTGTAATTAAGATCTGTAATTAAGATCTGTAATTAAGATCTGTATATGGATTCAGAATACTGGTTTCATCCAAGCTAGATTTACCGCTATTTCCAGCCTGTGAGTTCAATTATTAAATGATAGAACCTGTTGATATGCTATGATTTACGATGTCACTTTATACCGTAATTTTCTTTACTCAATATATTTAAATAACAAAAAGCATTAATGTACAATGCTAACAAGTGTCATGTTAGCTATTATCAAGTTAATGTCATCAGGAAATTCAGGAAGGTGCTATAGATGCTCGGAATAAATGATCCATTTATCTGGCTTGGGTATCTTGCCAGTATATTAAGTGCACTCTTGTGCCTGGTTTATGGAGCCTACCACTGGAGAGGCGGAGACGAGGAACAGATGGTAAAGAGCAGCGCTAAAAAGGTAGCGACCCAGGATCAATAAAACTGGAGACAGAATTAAGATTGATATAAAAGCTCAGGTTAAATCGGATTTTTGAAAAAACCTGAGAAAAACAGTATTAGAATTATTCTGGAATGATCTCATCATGGCAGTCAGTATTTCAGTTCTTCTCCCCTTTCTTATCGTATATCTTGGAGCCACTTTCTATGTCGCTTACCTTGGATACAGGAAGAATTCCAAGACCGAAGGGTATATGCTCGCCGGTCGGCAGGTGCATCCTGCAGTTATGGCGCTCTCCTACGGAGCTGCATTTATCAGCACCTCTGCAATTATAGGATTCGGTGGAGTAGCTGCGTCTCTAGGAATGGGACTCTTATGGCTCGTGTTTATGAACATCTTTTTTGGGATCTTCATCGCCTTCGTGGTTTTTGGGCCCCGAACCCGGCGCATGGGACTCAATCTGGGAGCTATAACCTATCCTGAGTTTATTGGAAAGCGTTTCCAGTCAAAGTTCATTCAGGCATTTTCCGGACTTCTGATCGGAATCTTCATGCCCCTCTACGCATCAAGCGTTATAATAGGAGCCGGAAGATTCCTTGAGACAACCCTTGGAATTAATTATAACATTGCTCTTATAATATTCACTGTTATCATTGCCTCTTATGTGATTAAAGGCGGACTGCTCTCAGTAATGTACGTGGATGCCATGCAGGCTGTCCTGATGTTGTTTGGAATGGGTTTCCTGCTTATTTACACTTACAGCATGCTTGGAGGAGTTACTGAAGCCCACCAAGCTCTTACAGATATGGCACACCTTGTACCTCCTGCCCTTGCAGCCCAGGGACACAGGGGCTGGACTTCAATGCCGGCTTTTGGCTCCCCTATCTGGTGGACAATGGTTTCCACAATTATAATGGGTGTGGGAATAGGAGTACTTGCACAGCCGCAGCTTGCAGTGAGGTTCATGACTGTAAAAGACGACCGCTCCCTGAAAAGAGCAGTTGCCGTGGGAGGTCCTTTCCTCCTTATGATGGTAGGAGTTGCATACGCTATAGGGGCACTTTCCAACGTATATTTCTACAGAACAACGGGCGTGATTGCGCTTCAGGCAGTTCCGGACGGGAATACCGATCTTATAATGCCTGCTTTCCTTAACCATGCAATGCCTGAAATGTTTGTTACGCTCTTTATGCTCTGCCTGCTTTCAGCCGCAATGTCTACAGCAGCAGCCCAGTTCCATACAATGGGCACGGCAATAGGGTACGATGTATACCAGCAGAGTATAAATGAAAGGCAAATCCAGAGCAACAGTCCACGTTACAAGAATAGGAATTGCCTTTACCATTCTTGTAGCAGTAATTCTGGCATATATCCTTCCGGGAAGCATTATCGCCAGAGCGACTGCGATGTTCATGGGCTTATGCACGTCCGCTTTCCTGCCCCTGTTTATCGGAGCACTTTTCTGGAAGCGCACAACAAAAGCCGGAGCAATTGCAAGCCTGGTAATAGGGTCTTTAAGCAGCCTCTTCTGGCTGACTTTCGTGCATGAAAAAGAAGCAATACCTCTAGGAATCTGCCAGGCGATCTTCGGCAAGGAAACCTTACTTACAGGCACCTGGCCTCTTGTAGACCCGATCCTGATCGCAACTCCACTGTCCTTGATCGCCCTGGTTGTTGTAAGCCTTATGACACCCCAATTTTCACCCGAATTCCTGAAGAAAGTTTTCAGGTTCAGGTTTGAAGATGAGAAAGAAGAAAGCTCAGAAAAAGTAACAAGTGGTGCAGCAGATTCAATAGGCGTTTAAGCCTGCAACCCTGTCTCCACCTTTACATGTTTTATTTCTTCTTTCAATTTCATTTTTTATACTTCATTGATTAGCTTTCTTGTTTTCCTTTTCCTTCTTTTCTGACCGGCAGCGTCTGCCCCCCATGTGGCATAAGGTGGATTTTTGCATCAGGGTTTTCCGAAAACACCTCAGATAAGGCATCATTTACACTTGCCATCGGAGTGAAGAAAGCAGATCTTATTTGTTCATCCTGGAGTTTAGAAACCAGATAAAGCTTAAATTTTTTTGAAATTTTAGCAATTATTGCAGTTTTGTGCCCACCGAACTCGAAACATTGTTTGAAACGCTCGATTGCATCATCTGGGCTCCGACATTCCCTGTTCCAGCATTCATACACCTGATTTCCAATTCCTTCGGCGCATTCAGCCACAAGGATAATGGAGCCGCCTGTTTTCACAGCCTGGGTTGCATTGTCAAGGGCTTTACTTGCCTGGAAAAGGTTGATATCTTTCGGGAAACCCCCGCAGGAAACTATAACTGCATTTGCGGGCTCTACAGGCACCTTATACATGGAATCCACTACCTCCACGCCTTTCCTGTGAGCCTCGATAAAATCCCCGGCAACGGCAGCAACGATTTCTTTTTTACTGTCAAGCACTACATTCAGGATAAAGTCAAGACCGGCAATTTTTGCAGCTTCTTCCATGTCCTGCCGCACAGGACCATCGACCCTTCCGGAAACAGCCTTTTCATCAATCATCATTTTGTGGTTTGCTATTACTGCCTCTTTTGAGCTTACCCCAGGCAGCACTGACTTTGCTCCTCCGCTGTACCCTGCGTAATAATGGAATTCGATGCTTCCAGTACCTATAACAAGATCTGCATCCAGAACATTTTCAAAGATTTCAACCGGGGTTCCTCGTGAGGTTGTGCCAATATATCTGCACCTGCTGGTATCGTGCTGGATGCAGCGAATTTTCTTATAAATCTCTTCTCCTACCAGTCTTCTGGATTCTTCTTCAGTCTGGTTTCGATGGAGTCCGAGGGCAAAGATAATAGTGATATTCTCAGCTTTTGTCCCTCCAAGATAAAGCTCTTCGAGTAGAGGAGGGAGAATTTTTCCAGTCGGAGTTGGTCTTGTAATATCACTGACTATAATTGCAATTTTGGAATTAGGGTTTACAATCTCAGATAGCCTTTTACTTTTTATAGGATTTTCAAGGGCTTTTTTAATTAAAAAATCTCCTCTTTCTTTTATTTCAGGTTCAGAAGGCAGAATAATACTGGATATGTTTCGTTTAGGAATATCCAGCTCAAGTGACATATTTCCAAAAGCCAGTGATATTGTTTTTGTGTTTGCAGCATTATATGGCATTTTAATTGCCTTTTTTTATGTTTTTTTATATAACTGTATTATTTTGGGGCTATTTTCTTTTATAATCTTCTCCTTTATGCCACCTTTTATTTTATTACAGGTAAAGTCCACCCACCATTGGGCATAACATGGATTTTAGCCTTCGGGTTTTCGGAAATAATTTTTTCAAGCGCTTCTTCTACACTTGTAACAGGAATAAAGAAGGCACTTCTGCTCTCAGTTTCTGGAAGCTTTGAGACAAGGTAAAGCTTGAATTCTTTTGCAGCCCTTCCGACAATGGCAGCTTTATGTCCGCCGAACTCAAAATGTTTTCTGAATTTTTGTACCGCTTTATCGGGAGTTTTGCATTCTCTACTCCAGCGCTCATATGTACTATCCCCGATTCCTTCAGCACATTCGGCTACAAGCACTATTGAGCCTCCTTTTTTCACGGCTTGGGTTGAATTCTCAAGGGATTTTGTCGCCTGGAAGAGGTTAATATCCTTTGGAAATCCCCCGCAGGAAACAACGACCGCATCTGCAGGATCTACAGGCACCTTATACATAGAATCCACAATCTCGGCTCCTTTCCTGTGAGCTTTTATAAAGTCTCCAGCAACAGCAGCAACTATTCTTTTTTTACTGTCAAGCACAACGTTAAGGATAAAATCAAGACCTGCAATCCTTGCAGCTTCCTCTATATTCTGTCTTGCCGGATTATCGGCTCTACCTGAGAGAAGCTCACCTTCAAAGAGTTTGCTGTAAAAACTATGATAAGAAAGTATGGAGTTTTCCGAACTGACTCCTGGAAGGATGGATTTTCCTCCTCCGCCATATCCTGCATAATAGTGAAATTCCACTGTGCCTGTGCTTATAATAACATCAGAGTCAACTACTTCTTCGAAAACCTCAACTGGAGTTCCAAAACTCGTTTCTCCAAGATACCTGCACCTTTTCCTGTCATGCTGGATGCACCTAATTTTTTCATAGATTTCCTCCCCTACAAGATGGCGGCATTCTTCTTCAGTCTGGTTTCGATGGAGCCCGAGTGCAAAGACAATAGTGATATTCTCTGCTTTTGCCCCTCCAAGATAAAGCTCTTCGAGCAGAGGAGGGAGGATTTTTTTAGTTGGAGTTGGTCTTGTAATATCACTGACTATAATTGCAACCTTAGAATCAGGGTTTACAATCTCAGAAAGCCTTTTACTTTTTATAGGATTTTCAAGCGATTTTTTGATCAAAGAGAAAGGGTCTTCCTTTATTTCAGGTTCCAAAGGTAAAATTATACTTGCAAGGTTTCTTTCCGGAATTTCAAACTCAACTCCCGTGCTTCCGAAAGAAAGTGATATTTTTTTTATGTTTGCAGTCATAGTTATGCCGATACTTTATCTGATGCCATTTTTCTTTGTTGTAAAATAATAGGGATAAACAGGTATAAAAAGAACTATAATAATTTCAAAGGCAATTCAAAATTTTATTTTTATTTATAATCTTCTTTGGCGTTTTACAGGTAAAGTCCACCCTCCCTCAGGCATGATGTGGACTTTAGCATCGGAATTTTCGGAAAATACTTTCCCAAGTGCCTCTTCTATGCTTTTTACAGGCGTGAAAAAGGCTTTTTCACTTTCTGCATCCGGAAGCTTTGAAACAAGGTAGAGCTTGAATTCTTTTGCAGCCCTCCCGACAATAGCAGCTTTGTGCCCGCCGAACTCAAAACATTTTTTGAAGCGTTCAACTGCCTCTTCAGGACCCCTGCATTCCCTGTTCCAGCATTCGTAAACTTTGTTTCCAATTCCTTCTGCACATTCGGCTACCAGGATGATCGAGCCTCCTTCTTTTACGGCAGGAATGGCGTGTTCAAGCGATTTTATTGCCTGGTAAAGATTGATGTCTTTTGGGAAACCACCGCAGGAAACAATGACTGCATCCGCAGGCTCTACGGGCACTTTATACATGGCATCAACGTGTTCTGCACCTTTCCTGTGGGCTTCGATGAAATCCCCGGCAACGGCAGCAACAATCTCTTTTTTGCTGTTTATTACAACATTTAAGATGAAATCAAGACCTGCAATCCTTGCAGCTTCTTCTATATTCTGTTTTGCCGGGCTGTCGGCTCTGCCTGAGAGGGGATCCCCTTCAAAGAGTTTGCTATAAAAACTGTGAAACGAGAGTATGGATTCTTCCGAACTGACCCCAGGAAGGATGGATTTTCCTCCTCCTCCATACCCTGCATAATAGTGAAATTCCACTGTGCCTGTGCTTATAATAACATCAGAGTCGACTACTTCTTCGAAAACTTCAACAGGAGTTCCAAAACTCGTTTCTCCAAGATACCTGCACCTTTTCCTGTCATGCTGGATGCATCTAATTTTTTCATAGATTTCCTCCCCTACAAGATGGCGACACTCTTCTTCAGTCTGTAAGCGATGGAGTCCGAGGGCAAAGACAATAGTGATATTCTCAGCTTTTGCTCCTCCAAGATAAAGCTCTTCGAGCAGAGGAGGAAGAATTTTTCCAGTCGGAGTTGGTCTTGTAATATCACTGACTATAATTGCAACCTTGGAATCAGGGTTTACAATCTCAGATAGCCTTTTACTTTTTATAGGATTTTCAAGCGCTTTTTTGACCAAAGAAAAAGGATCTTCCTTTATTTCTGATTCCGAAGGCAGAATGATACTGGACATGTTTTTCTCAGGTATACTCAACTCAAAAATTCCATTCCCAAACGCGAGTGAAATCGTTTTTATATTCTCAGTCATAATCATTCCGATGTCTTCGTACTAATTATATAAAATCGTATAGGTAAACAATGAGAATTAAATTTAAATCTGGTTTCAAACTCCAGGCTAAACTGGCAGCTAAAATTAGATTTGTATTCTAACAATATATTTATTATTTTAATAATATATTTTACCTTTTAATAATATATTTTACCTTTTAATAATATATTTGTTATTTTAATAGTTTTCCCATCCTGAGTTCCGCTTCTAGGTGATGGGTTTGTTTCGCTCCCCGAGTCCAGTCTCGGAAGCCGAGTCCAGGCTCTGGAGGACGGAGCTCTTTTCGATATGCTGCGCTCCGCTCAAGATGACTATACAAGAAGTAAAAAAATCATAATTAGTTAGCTAAAAAGAGATAAAACTAGAAAAGAAATATATTAAGTTTAAAGTTCGATTGACTCACCTGGCTTCATTATAATCACTTTTGTGCTGGTTTTTGATTCAACGGACTGCTGGAATTCAAGAGGGTCCTGGCTGATTACATCGAAGGTGTTATAGTGCATGGGGATTGCGATTTTGGGGCGGATGAGTTCTACAGCTTTTACGGCTTCTTTTATGCCCATTGTGAAATGACCACCTATGGGCAGGAGGGCTATTTCAGGTTCGTAGAGTTCGCCTATAAGCTGCATGTCGCCGAAAACCCCAGTGTCTCCGGCGTGGTAGATAGTACGTCCGTTGATCTGTATAATGAAGCCTGCCGGGGAGCCGCCATCGAAACTGAAGCCGGAGGCATCGATTGAGGAGGAGTGGAGCGCATTGGTCATGGTTAGCTTTATGCCTTCAACGTTCATTGTGCCGCCTTTATTCATGCCTTCTGCAAAAACTCCTTTGGATTTGATATAGTTTGCAACCTCGTGAATGGAAATTATTCTGCACCCGGTTCGTTTTCCGATTTCTATCGCATCTCCGAGATGGTCTTGATGCCCGTGAGTTATGACTAATACGTCGGGGTTCAGTTCCTCAGGAGTACATGGAGCCATTGGATTTCCTGAAATAAAAGGATCGATCAGTAATCTCTTTTCAGCTTCCAATAAAAAAGCCGAATGCCCGAGCCAGGTGATTTTTATGCCAGCCATTTCTTTCCCTCACAGTCAGTCATTTTTTATTAAAACGTAATAATGCGTAATGTAATTTTCGATGATAACCCGATATTTTTGAATTTCGATAATAGTTGGATGGTTTACAAAAAAAAGTTATGTTAATATGTAACTTTCAATAATAAAGTCAGGAACAGGATGAAAATTAGCGTTGTGATCCACGGACCCGAGATTATCGACTCTGGAGAAGCAAAAATAGTTTTAGAAAAACTTTCCCGTCTCGGTGAGGTAAAAGCAGAGCTTGGCGGAACTATGGGAAGAACAGCCGTCCTTGATGCAGGGCTCGAAAAAATTATAGATATAACCCGGAATCTCAAGCCTAGTGCCTGCATAGAAGCTTCTTTTGAAACAGCAGACCTTATTTGCCTCCTGAACCGAGGAAAAACTTTCGAAACCGGCAAAATTTTCGGGTCAAAGGTTGCTTCTCGCCTGAAAGACTGTGAAAAGAAACCAGTAATCCAGATCGAGAGCCCCGGCTGTTCCTTTGGGAGAATAATCCCCCTGAATAAAAAAGCCGAAAACTGCATCGAAAAACTCTCCGAAACCCTTGGTATTCCTGTAGAGAAACCCCTGCCTTTTCATAATTCAGTTTTCATAGAAAACTGCCCGAAAACCGGGAAAACCCAAGTAATCCGCGAGATCTCAGGCGTTCTTCCCGGCGAAAATATCTTTGTAAACGGAATCGTAATTGGAAAAGCCCTATCTTCGAAAATCAGGATAATCTCCGAAAATGGCTTCATTACTGCAATCGAAGGCGGAGAAATAAAAGAGCATGGGCTTGAGAAGCTCCATAATTACGAAAAAAGAGAGCCTGTAGACCTTGCCAACGCCTGGATAAAAAGTGGGGATATCCGGAGAAGCACCTCCTTACTGCCGGACGCCAGGAAACAAAGCGCCTGTGCCCGAAAATCAAGATTCATTTCCAGAGCCGGAGCTGGAAAAGTTGTGCCCGGAAAGGTTGTACTTATAGACCATATAGCAGAACGCACTTTCGAACTGACAACCAGTGCCGAACTTGCCGTTACAGTCGGAGATGATACCACTGATATAGCGGGAGATATTCTTTTCAGGTTAGGAATTCCTATTCTCGGAATCACGGACGGGGACTGCGATGAAGTTGCTTGCCAGACTGAATTTTATCCGGGTTCGGTCGTGCTGAGGCTGACAGCAGGAAATGATGATATTCTGGGCAAGAAAATAAAACAGGAACTTTTAAGGGGAAAGAGTTCTGCGGTTTTAGAGGATATATGCGCTTTTAAAGAAGATGTGCTGAAACTTGCAGAGCCTTTGATTGAAGATGTTTTTGAGTATTGATACTAAAAAGTTCATGATTCGAAATCCTAAATTCTGACCTCTACAACGTCATTCGTCACACTGTGTTGTGCTTGCCACGCTCGACGCAGGAGAGCGGCTTTTCAGAAAAAAGAAGAGAAAATATCAAAATTTTGACTATGAATATAAAGCTTTTTAAATCATTTTAGTTTGATAGCTAGACGCTAAGAACCGTTTTTCGGAACGGGACTAATGGTCCGTTTTTAATGATCCGTTTTTAATGGGCTGTTTTTAATGAGCTGTTTTTCGGGTTGGTTAACAAAGAAATGAGAATATGTTCCCGTTCCTAAAGTACAATAATAACAGTGTCATTTATTTAAATAAAATTGAGAAAATAATAGCACTAACATAATCATTTTATGAATTCTATAAGTAAAGAATCAGAGATGAATATGAACAACTCGATGTACAATAGATAGCCAGAATGAAAAATATACCTGTCAATTTGGGGAACGAGCTGGCATTTAGCCTAGCGTCATATGCAAAAATTCAGACGTTTATGATGAAAACGCCAATGTATTAATTGGTTTTAAGTTACTTAATTTTATTATCAGTCAATTGTAATCAGCACTCTGATTTAAAGAATTATTCCTAACTATTTAGAAAAGAGGTAGATGGGCGAGTGAAACAGCCCCGCTCTAGGCTTGAGAGAACAGGAAGAAACAGCTAAACTTGCTCCAGACATGATTGTAGATCCCAGCTAATTGGTCTACAGAATATTACTTTTTATATTAATTTTTATATGAATACATGAATATTTTCAAGTATATTACTCTATTTTTATTCTGATCCCGCTTGCTCTGATAGCTCTCCTGCCTGCGTTTACTAGAGTCTCCGACATCTGTCGAAAATTTTTAATACATTCAAAGATAAATTCTGAAGTTAGCTGGGAAATGGGGACTCAAACTTGAAAATAAAAGCAAAATTTCAGGATGCTGTCAATGTCCATAATTATGGTGGACTTTTCACAACGGATAAAAAGGAAGAGGAAATATGCCCGTATAGGATAAAGCAGACAAAAATTCGGAAAATCATTACTATAAATTGCAGAGAATGTAAAGCGGAATCTTCGCTCAATGATATACATTGCAGAAAAAATATTTTTAGAATTTTACAAAAAGAGGTTAAGGCTGACTGCCTGGTACTCTCAAGACTTTATGAGCGAGACTACGAAGGGCAAGCCCTGTCAACACTTTATACTCTCGCAAGTTTTGAAGAGACAATTAAAGCGTACAAAAGTGCAGAGAAAGTTCTGGGAAGCTGTACTTTGCCTGAAAGGAAAAACTGTGAGCTGGAAAGGAAAAAAATAATTGCCTCTTTTGCTGAAACCGTGGAAACCGATCCTCTAAAAGCCAAGTTGAAAATAAAAAATTTTATTCAGGGCAAAAAACTGAAAAGAAATTCAGATAAGATTTCAGAAAGAGGATTTAAGGCTTTATCTGCTTGTGAACCTTGTTTTGAACATTTCTATCATATGCTTAACGAAATTGATGAAAAATTATCCTGTTTTCCTGAAATTCCTGTGATTAAAAAATCCAAAACTCGAAATTCTCCAGCCACGTCGGTAGACAATTCTGGTAAAGAAACTGAAAAGACCATGAGAAAGACAGCAGGAAGCCTGATAAAAGATAAATCAGGAGAAGTTACCCTGGCAGAAATATTCAAGTATCTTCCGTTTCTTGCGCCTGCTAGACGAGGAGAAAAGCATAAGAAAAGTAAAAGTTTCACAGATGAAATTTTCGACTACGAATGTGGGATTAAGCCGCATGTAAGGCCGCCTTTTTCCAGTTCAAGAGTTTATGCGGAGGCGCCTGAGAATACCGAATTTCTCGAGTGCTACGATATAAACGGCAGGGAAGGGAGGAAGCTTGAAGTTTCAATTTACCAGTACACCGACAGACCGGAAAAACTTTACATGATCCGACCTCCTGAGTACAATCTCAGGGAGGAAGAACTCAGACTGCTTGAGAAAATCCGGATGCGGATGATCCAGCACAGACCAAAAGATATTGCTTTTACAGATCCTGTGGTTGCAAGGGAATACTTCAGGCGCATGGCGAAAACGCTTCTGGAAGAAGAATTGCTCACCAGCGAGGAAGCTTGCAATCCTGAAGAACTTGAAAGCTATGCCGACCTTCTTGCGAGATATACGAACGGGCTCGGGATAGTTGAAGACTTGCTCTCTGATTCAAGAATTACGGACATTTATATCAATGCCCCTGCCGATAAAAATCCTGTCCATGTTGTGCTGGATGGAGAGGAATGCATAAGTAATGTTTTTCTCTCGCAGGAGGATCTTGATGCCCTAGTATCCAGGTTCAGGATCATTAGCGGCAGACCGTTTGGAGAGGCGGTTCCTGTGCTTGAACTTAATCTTGAGGCTTTCGGGGTAAGAGTTTCAGTAATTGGAGACCCTCTCAGTGCAAGCGGGCTTGCTTATGCCTTCCGAAAGCATTCCCTCTCTCCCTGGACCCTGCCTAAACTGATCAATACAGGTTCAATTTCTCCTTATGCAGCTGGATTTTTAAGTTTCCTCATGGACGGGCAGGCTTCAGTCCTGGTCGCAGGAGAAGTCGGAGCCGGAAAAACTTCCCTGCTGTCAGCCATGCTGCTTGAGATTCCGCAGAAATACAGGATTCTGACAATTGAAGACACACACGAACTCCCTATAGAAAAACTCCAGAGTCTGGGCTGGAAGGTTCAAGGCATGAGTTCACAGTCCTCTGTCCTGAAATCAGGAGCTGAGATGAGCCCTGAGACCGCGTTACGTGCAGCTCTGCGTCTTGGGAATTCCGCCCTTGTTCTGGGAGAAATCCGAGGGTCAGAAGTTAAAGTGCTTTACGAAGCCATGCAGGTAGGAAAAGCTGGAAATTCAGTTATAGGGACTATCCACGGCTCATCCATGGAAAACGTGTATGAGAGAATAGTCCACACCCTGGGGGTTCCCCCGGCTTCTTTCAAAGCTACGGACGCCGTAATTATTTGCTCAACCATAAGGCTTGAAGGGAGCATGAAAAAACTAAAGCGGGTGAGCCGAATCGCAGAAGTTACAGGCGCTGTAATTGAAAATCCGGAGCCATCGGATATCTTTACAGACATAATGGTTTACGATGCCACTCAGGACTGCCTGCTTGCAGGAAAAGCCCTGGAGCAGGGGCAGTCCGAACTTATAGAAAAAATTGCCAGAAGGTGGGGAATTTCCATAGATAGGGCTTTGAAGGATATAGAGCTTCGGACAAAAATAAAAGAAAAAATTGCGGCTGAAGGGATGAAGAAGCCTTTTCTGCTGGAAGCTGAAGCTGTCAGTCAGGCAAACAATATATTCTGGCTGCTTGCAGAGTCCATGAAGAAGAGCACAATATACGGAAACGGATATGCAAATGAGCCTGCAAACGATTGGGAAACCGGCACTGGGAATGATCTGGAAGCCCTTTACAGGCAGTGGGAAGCCTGGTTTGAGAAATTCGCTGGGAAAGATCTGGATACAGGAAAATAAATATCCGAGGGAGAAACATGACCGAAGAAGGCAACTGGTATGTGCGAGCCTGCAAAAGCACAACAAAGCAATGGATCTGGGCTGTTCCTGACCCCGTTGCCTTCCACATGCAATGTGAAAGAAGCGTCAGCCAGGAGTACAGAGATGCCCTTCGGTTTACTGGTTTTGACCTTGATGCTTTTGAGACTGTGCTCTTTTCCTATGTAGGAACCTTTTCAATCCTTATCCTGCTCCTTGGAATAGATCTTTTCCTGCTCCTGTCAAGAAATTTTGATGCCAGAACACTTTATATAATGGGGATACTAACCCTTGTGATTCCCCTGATTGTACTCTGTTACCTTAGCGAATACGTGAAGATAAAGGCAGGGTTTATGAAAATATCCTCGCTCGGAGACATTCCTGAAATCCTGAGCTATATAGTTATGTCAATGAAACTCGTTCCCAACCTGGAACATGCCGTACTTTTTGCAGCCAGGAATTCCGAAAGACCGCTTGCAAAAGACCTGAAAAAACTTGCCTGGGACCTGAACCTCAGGATTTACAGCAGTATGGACGATGCTCTTCTTTCTTTTGCCGACCTGTGGGGAAGGAACAGCGAATATTTCAAGCGTTCTCTTCATCTCATTAAAAGCTCAACAGCCGAGCCTGACGAAGCACAGAGAATTATAACCCTGAATCGCGCCCTGGATATAAGCCTCGAAGGCACAGAAAGCCTCATGGATATTTTTGCAGCAAAACTCAAGACCCCGAGTTATATTCTTTACTCGATCTTCATTCTGATCCCGCTTGCCCTGGTAGCTCTCCTGCCTGCGGTTACAGTCGTTGGAATGAAACCTGAATTGATAGACCTTGTCTTCCTCTATTACCTGATTTTTCCGGCGCTTGCAGCCCTTTACTCCGAATACATTCTAATGCAAAGACCTGTTGCATTTATTCCCAGGCAAATTCCGGATTCTCACCCTGAGCTTGCAAATATAAAGCAGAAAAAACGCTTTGCCTTAATGCTTTCAATCCTGGTACTCTTCCTTATAGCTCCTCTTGGATATATTCTGCTTAGATTCGGAAATCCGGGTGGAATTATCGCAACCGCACCCCTTGAAGGGTATTTTTCACCCACCCTCCCGCTCATTATAGGCGGAACGGTAGCATTTTCGGTTTACCTGTACTTCTCGGCTGTCCCTTACAAGAAAATAAGAGACAGGATAAAAGTGATGGAACAGGAATTTGCAGATTCCCTTTTCGTGCTCGGGCGCAGGATTTCTGAAGGTAAAGCCCCAGAAGAAGCTTTTGCCCACACTGCGCGGACTATGGATGGTTCAAAAATTGGGGAAGCCTTCGAGGAAATCTCAATGAACCTGCTCAGCATGAGGACGAATCTCAAAGCTGCGATTTTTGATCCGGATTTCGGAGCTTTCAGGCACATATATTCGGAAAGAATCAGGAATACAATGCTTCTTTTTACGGAAAGCGTCCATAAAAACCATGAAGCGGCAGGTGCTTCGATTATAAAGCTCGCAGACCATTTGAAAGAGCTTGGTGAAGTGGAGGAACGAATCCGGCGCTCACTTTATGACGTCACCTCAACCATGCGCTCAACCGCTGTGATATTTGCACCTCTTATTGCAGGGATTACCCTTGCCCTTTCCGAGGTTATTACAAAAATCCTCAACCAGATAGCTGAAAGAGTAAACCGAATCCCTGCTGACCTATCCGGTATGCCTGTCGAAATCGGTCAGGCAGCTTTTTCCCAGTCCATTTCCCCGGATCATTTCCTGCTCGCAATAGGGGTTTATGTTGTCCTGATCAGCGCCATCCTTACCCGTTTTGCAGGCTCGATAGAATACGGAGGCGACCGAGCTCAGTTGAAATATGATCTTGCCTGCATGCTTCCGGTTTCGATTGCAATATTTGCAGTCTCTACAGCGACTTCAAGAATTATCTTCAGGGGGCTTGTATGAGATTAGTAAAAAGGGATAAAAATATAGAAAAAAAGTGGGATGAGAAAGTGAGAGGCTAGCCTTCTCATCCGGTATTTCCACATTGAATTCGGTAATTACTTTTTATTTCCGTATGTAAAGGTAAAGGAATAACCCGAGGATACAGAAAATTCCCAGTCCCGCTGCAAATCCGGGTGTACTCGGGATTCCTTTTTGTTCAGTTTTCAAATCATTATTTAGATTTTTATTAGTATTTTCATTGTCCATGTTAAGCTGTGTTTCTGCCACAACTTCCTCAGAAGCCCCTTTTGCATTGCCGGTTATTGCAAAAGAAGAAGCATCAGAAGCTTTTGCTGTGAAATACAGGAACTTATCATCTTCTCCTGATGGTTCTACTGGAAGTTGCTCCCATTTTTTCTCGACATATCCCCTAAGGGTAATGGAATCCGGATCAATTTTTTTATCCTGTACCCAGGCTTTTTCGACTTTGAAGCAGACAGTCTGGTTTTCTATATTCTTTGAGGTGGCTACTCCGCCACTCCCAATCCATATATTAAAGGATTTGTACAGTTCTCCTGACGGCAATTCAGAGACGAGGGCTGATTTCCCTTTGAGTTGTTCAGCAATAGTTGTAGTTTTTCCCAGAGTTTTTTTCACATCAAAACTCACATACATAACACAGGTTGCGTTCTTTGCAAATTCAAACTTTACAGGTTTCCCGCTTTTAATGTAAGCCTGAGAAAGTTCTTTTACTTCAACATTTTTTGCAGGTTCAGGGGAACCGCCCCCACCGCCACCGCCGCCACGGCTGCTGCCTCCACTCTTTTTGCTTTCTCCACTATTCCCATAACTGTTTGAGTTGCTATCACTGTTTGAGTTGCTATCACTGCTGGAACTGCCTTCCAGTACAGTTATTGTAGTACCCTTTGAGGAAACTCCGTTTGCATTGTATATTGTCAGGTTTACAAGGTATGTTCCCGGGGCTGTATACACATAAACGGGATTGAGTTCACTGGAGTCAGGTATTCCGTCGTTATTGAAGTCCCACACCCTTGAAACTGCATTCTGGGAGAGATCATAAAACTGCACTGTCAGGGGAGCATAACCCTTTGTAACATTGCTACTGTAATTTGCAATTGGAATTCCAAAGTCTGGAATGACTGAATCTGTGACCCTTATATAACCCCGTTTTTCTATAGAAACGTTGCCAGTCTCACCAATTACTTTTAGAGTAATATCATATGTGCCGGGATTAGTAAATGTGTGCGTGACATCCATAGCACGTTCTGAACTAGTTCCGTCCCCAAAATCCCAGAGCCATGAAGCAGACTCAATATCAATTCCAGTTGCAGTAAATAAAACATCTAAAGGTGCTGCACCGAATGTTACGTTTGCAGTAAAAGTTGCTTTAGGTATTTCAAATTCATTTGTAAGGTCACACAAATAGATGTCTGTACTGCTGGTACCAGAACCGAAGGTAGAGTCAAATCCCCAAACAACTATATCACCATACACATCTGGTGTTGTTCGAGTTCCCTCTGGATAAATACAAATCGGAGTGCTTTTTGCAGAAGGAATGTCATAAACATATACACCCGCATAACCAAACTGGTCATTACCGGATTTTGAATATACGATTTTGTCACCATGGATATTGGGGTGAGTGCCAGTGTCAGCTCCAGCATCAGCATAATCAGATCCGTATAAAGTATTACCTGTATGGTCACTGGTAACATCTATAGTCTTTTTAGTATCAAGGTCATACATCTGGATGTATCCATCTCTGTTAAAGAAGTCTGACCATATCACTTTATTACCATATATATGCGGACTGAATACCTGATCAGAATAGTGTATATTTATGGTCTCCTTAGTATTAACATCATAAACAACAATGTTTCGCCCATAGTCACCATCATAACCATACGCTATCTTGGTCTCGTATATATCAGGACTATTGCCCTCCGCAATTTTAGTCAGTGTAGAAGTTGACATATCCCACATGTATACATTATAATTGTAGCTTGTCTCGTTGTAATCCGCACTCCACACGATTCTGTCGCCGTAAATAGCAGGTTTGCTATATTGGTCTACATTCTGAGTTATGTAATCTTTTGTAGCTGTAGGAATATCGTATATCGCAAGCTTTGGTGTCCCGCTACTCATATCATGCCACACTATTTTATTTCCATAGATAGCTGGATGAGATGCTGCAGAAGAGTCAACTGCAGTGTCTGTTCTGGCGGTCAGGTCATAAACATGAATAACACCGTTGTCTGTCCATACCACTTTGTTCCCATGAACGGCAGGATCAGTCCCATTGCCAATTTTTATTATCTGCGCCGCTGACGCTACGGTTGGAAATAAAATAGAAAACAGAAAAAAGAAAATTGTTAAAGTTAGAGCTCCCGAATATAGTTTCCCCTTAACTTTCACTTATTTACCCCCGATAACGACATCTTCCAAATTGAGTTGCAGTTCATATAACCTGTATGATTTTATAAAATCATACATAATTTTACGTAATTTGTACATCTTCACACGCTAGCTATTATATTAACATAAATTAAGCAAATAATATAATAATCGTGTGAATTTATATTAAATTTCGAGTTAATTGGAAAATATCAAACAAGTTATAATGAATACATATTATATTATTATACAAGTAAAATATCTTCTAATCTTTGCTACTTGTTAAATTTTAGGAGCCGTGACTTTTAAATAAAAATCTGTTATATCCAATCATGATAATTATAAATGTAAGTTAAGTAAATGGCAGCCTGAAGTTACATAAAAATTATAAAAAAGGGAAAATGACTAAAAAATAATTTTTATCACTTTAAGGCATAACTTTAACATAATTTAGCTTTTTACCTTAACACTGCCTGCAATATTATTTATTATTAAAACGATATTATAAAAACCAGGGTCAGTAAACCTATGGGCTGCATTCATGGGATGTTTTGAGCTTATACCATCCCCGAAATTCTAGAGCCAGGAAGTAGGTGCAAAACCAGTACTTGTACCAGTGAATAAGACAACAAAAGATGTTGTGCCAGAAGTCTCACTCAGGATAAAATATATACACCTGGCAGAATGAGTGAATGTGTACACATTACTGCATAGCGTAAGTTCAAATCACTGCTCCGGTGGTTCAAACACTCAGTAGCAGTCGATCTGAAGATTAAAGAATATTCTGATTTTTTTTGCTAGAATATAAAGATATTCTACTTTTTTACCCTTGCCAATTCAAAAATATAGATGTTTTCCAGTAAAATATTGTGGTGGATTTTCACCACTCACCTTAGTATGAGATTTTAAGGTTACTCTGAAAAGTTGTATGAAAGATTGCATAAATAGATATCATTATTTTCTGCACCATCAACGTAATTCTTGTCCATCCCCCATACAATAATGTTATTGTGTACTTCTGGTGTTGTATAAACGTCATTAGAGTAGCCATATATCAGCGTGCTTTGTCCTTCAGTTATATTATATAAATATACTCCGGGTTTGCCTTCGTAATCATCAACACATTTGTTATATACAATTTTGTCATCCTGTATGGCAATGTGTGTCCCTGTACTGGCGCCGTATTCATTCCCATTTGGATCGGTGCCAAGTGGATGTGTGACTTCTGTGGTTCCTTTTGTTAACATATCGTACATCACGATATATCCCTGATGGTTATACACATCAGACCAGATGATTTTAGAACCCCATATACGAGGAATATTTGGATAGCCATATGAACTTACAGTTACTTTTTCCTTCGTATTGATGTCATACATTCTGATAATCATATCTGCTTCTGGATCTTCGGTATATGAATAATACACCACTTTTGTGTCATATATGTCGGGGTCACTGCCGCTTCCGATAACAGTCTGCGTGGACGTAGACATATCCATCAGATACACGCTGTCATTTGCACTCCAGACTATTTTGTCGCCGTAAATAGCAGGCTTGCTATATTGGTCTACATTCTGCGTTATGTAAGTTTTTGTAGCTGTAGGAATATCGTACACCGCAGGCTTTGGTGTTCCGCTACTCATATCATGCCAGACTACTTTGTTTTCGTAAATATCTGGACTGGATGCTCCAGAAGAGCTAATTACAGTGTCTGTTCCGTCGATCAGATTGTATAGATGAATAACAACCCCATCTGTCCATACTACCTCATTACCATAGACAGCAGGATCGTATCCTGTGCCAATTTTTGTAACTTGAGCCGCTGAAGCTGAAGTTAAGGTTAAAAACAAAAAAACAAAAACCAGGAATGCCGAAGCTAAAGCTGTTGAACACAGCTTCCCCATATCTTTCATTTATTTACCCCCAAGTAGCTTTATTTTTCAAAGTTAATGTATACCCATAGACGGATATTTTTTAGGTTTGTAGTTATATCTGGATCATATATTAAAAAAGCCACGGTAATATAAAAAATCTGATATTTCAAAATCGGAAACGGCAGATAATAGCATAATTATAAGTCTGCCCTAAGATATCCTCCGAATATACAGAATCATATATTTATGAATAGGTTTGAGAACTGTTCCTACGCTTACGTTTTTCAGCGATTATCCTAACAGAACCTAAAATATGTTGTCATTTTTGCCATAAAAGATAGCAGAAATAAAGCGCGGATGAGATATTTTAATGTAAGGTAAAATAAGAAGATTGAAGCCATGAACTCAAAAATTATTTTCTCTTTGACACAAAAGACGTCCCAATAACGATTATTAAAGCAACCACGCCTATGACAAAAATAATCGTTCCAATGCGAAAAATTACATTGTATCTCATCAGATTATATTCGATATAATCAGGAGGCATTTCATCTACAAAAGATATCTCTCTACTATCATGTAAGAAAGTTATGTCTCTACTCGCTACATATAACTTATTTCCATCCGGAGTGACTGCAACTCCAGAAGGATTGCCTTCTATGTTCATTATGGCTATAACAGTATCAGTAGCTGTATCAATTACAGAGACTGTGCCATCATTTTTTCATAGAGCCTACCACCAATTTTTTCGTCGATGTTGCCCTCATTAGCCACATATACCTTTTTACCATCCGGACTGAATGCAACTCCCCATGGATTAATTTCTATTTCCACCGTATCTATAACTTTATTTGTTGCAGTGTCAATTACAAAGACGGTGCCACTCCGAAAGGTTAGACTTGTACATCTACATTTTGCGTCGCATCTGCAATATCTGCATCTTGCGTCGCATCTGCAATACCCATCAGCATTAAGAGTGCCAGTAATATAACTCCTAACGCTTTTATGAGGATGTGTTCTCTAAATATTTTATTAGATGTTATATCTTTCATCTTAAAATTCTAGATAGATTCGTATATTTATGAGTTTATCCATGGTCGATTTGATTCTCAAATCAGTAAAGTTACAGAATTTTTTTCCGTAATCAGAAGCTCATTGATTATCCCAACTCAAGATTCAGAGAAGTAGTTTAGAGTTATGGAATAGGCTCATAGAGCATGATATGAGAAGAAAGTATAATACCTTAGAAATATAGTTTCTGAGCTATAATTAATAAAATTGAGCACTATCCACAGGGTATTCTTGTGCAAACTTGGAAAAGAGTGGAAAAAGAAATTACACATTAAATAATTTCTGCGATCTTCCTCGCAGATGCTTTTAATACCTCTCTTGCCTTTGCTTCGGTAAGCCCGGCTCCCATTGCAATTCTCAGGGCAGCTTCATCTGTGATAAGGTTTTCAGGAGCATGTGTATCTGTATTCACTAAAAGCGTTGCACCGGCTTGAAGAGCGAGCCTTGCAACATGGCCGTTGGTCCGGTTGTGCCCATTTCGGGCGGTAATCTCAAGGCAGACATTGTTCTCTTTAGCAGTCTCAACATCTTCCTCGGAGATCAACCCCGGATGAGCCAGGATATCAACATATTCGCAGGCGACCGCTGCTGCGTTTGTTCCAGGGGCAACCGGCTCGGCTATGGTTTCCCCGTGAACGACCACGATTTCTGCGCCCAGTTCTTTTGCTTTCTTTGCAAGGGGAGCGATCTGGCGGGGAGGGACATGCGTCAGCTCAACACCCGACAGAACACGGATATCCCATTCGCTTTCAAGGTATTTTGCTTTCTTTGCAGCTTCTATAAGCTGTTCGAGATTAGTGTAATCGGCATGGTCGGTAAGTGCAATAGCCTTATAGCCGTGAATGACAGCCCGCCGAATAAGTTCGCTGGGGATAAGTTCCCCGTCACTGAAAATCGTGTGAGTATGAAGATCAATCAACCGGATCACCGTGTTTAGAAAATATTATGCTTTTTACTTTTTGACTTTTAGGCTTTTTATTACTTAATTCTACAGTTCACTTTATTAATGAACATTTAATCAATTTTTAATTAAGCATTTAATAAATTAACCAGATTTTTCGGTTTTCAATCAGATTTCTCGGTTTTCCAAGCCTTTCTGCGACACCAGCAAAAGCGAAGTTCGGCTTCACATCTGTTATTTTAATCCTGACTTTTTCTCCTATCTCGACATCCTTTACGAAGACAACAAAACCCTCAATAAGCACAGCCCCGTCTCCACTTGAACCCAGCTTCTCGATATCTACAACGAATTCATTTCCTTTCCTGAGCGGAGCTGTAAGGAATTTCTTTCCTATAACATAAATTTCCGCGCTCTGGGAGCGTGAGGCTTTAGGAGAATAAGCTGTTGTCCGGACAAAATTATCCCTTACCTTTTGCATATAGTCGCCAAACATATCTCCCTGGAAGACCTTCACAACGAAGTTTCCTTTAGGCTTGAGAATTTTTTTTGCACATTCCAGAGCCGAAGTTGCAAGCTCGATTGACCTTGCATGGTCATAGGACCAGTTTCCTGACAGGTTAGGGGCTGCATCACAGAGCACCACATCGGCTCCTTTTGGACCAACAATTTGAATAATCTTTTTAATTGTGGACTCGGCATTTATATTGCCCTGAATTGTCTCAACTCCCTCAATAGGCTGAATTCTTTGCAAATCCACGCCAAGAACTTTTCCCCCGGATAATTCCTTTGCAACCTGAAGCCACCCGCCCGGAGCTGCCCCCAGATCGACAACTGTGTCTCCCCGCTTGAGAACTTTATGTTTTTCATTAATCTGTTTAAGTTTGAAGGAAGCCCTGGATCGGTACCCTTCCTCTTTTGCCTGATGATAATAATAATCTCTTCTGTCTCTTGCCATTGTTACTTTCCCTGCACTGAGAGCTGATATAAGTTACGGAAAAATCGTCTAGTTCCTCATCTTAATTTCTTGTCAATAATCCATGAATCTTTTCTCAATATCCATTGACCATTTATCAGTAATTTATGTGTCTTTGTCAGATAATCCATTGATTATCTCTTATTAAACCCCTGAGCCTTTAGCATCAATACGAACATTCTTACTCTTGTATTCGTCTGTGCTGAGCAATATTACAGGGCAAATTAGCACAATTACAGTAACCCACACTGCTTTAACCCCAATAAATGAGGTAAGCAAGCCTCCCAGAATAGCTCCTGCTAAAAACGAGAGGTTAATCACAGAAAAACGGACTGCTTGAAAAGCCGATTTATAGTCTTTTCTTGTGACAGCAAGATAGGCTTCCTGGGTAGCGGATCGTAGATTTCCGGTAATCGCGATTGTGTTGTACGGAGAACCGTCAAGTTTGCGAAATACAGAGAACTGGAGAGCAGCTACAAATGAGATTGCAACAGTTACCATCATATCAGGACCTGTATAAGGTATAAAACCTACAATAAAAAGGACTGCAATCTCAAGAATTAAAACTGCTCTTTCGGTATCCGGTATTAACAGTCGCATTGAAGGTTTTTTGATTGTCTCGGCAACTACTACTCCCACAATAAATGCCAGAATAGGTACTGCATAAAGTACTGCCTTTTCCCATTCTCCTGCTGCAGCTTCTATACCCATGAGCACAACATTTCCAGTCTGCGCATTGGCGAAAACCCCGCCTCTCCCTACGAATGTGTAAGCATCAAGAAATCCCCCTACCAGTGTAAGAAGTATACCAAGTTCTACAGACTCAGATGTTAATTTTTTAAAATTTATTTTATTTTCATTCTTTATTTGCATTTTTATCATTCAAAATTCTAGAAATCATCTTAATTGTAACAAACCTTTCTGCTTTGCACCTAACCTGCTGGGACTGCACCTAAAAGTAAGAAATAACTAAACTAATCTCTAGCAAATCATAGAACAAAAATTTAAATTATGAGCCAATCCCAAAACTTCCTTTGATCTAATTATTGCTGTTAAGATTACAATCCCAAATTTAATTTTCTATTCCGTAAAAAGGAGGATTGACAGGTCGATAATGCGGTATTGATAGCGTATTCATTATCAATTTAGGGGGTTTAAAGGAGGAAATTTTTCATGTAATAAGTAGACCGATCGACCTGCGAGAGTTAAATAAAAGCAATAGTATAAAAAACTATCGATAATTATTATTCAGTAACTTTCTTACGGATTGTCCGTGAATGGTCATCCTGCTGTCATTTTTCAGGTAGAAAAGTCTCTTCTCCACATAATTTAAAATTTTTTGACGCAGAAATTATGTTCTTCTCAAAATTTCAACTCTCATTGGAAAAGGTTAGAGTTTTCTAAGAGAACTTTGCATTACATGAAACAAAAAGCTAAGCCGGATAAACTTTTTAATCTTAACTCTCATGTTCTGAAAAGGGTCAAGTATATCTCCCACTGTCGTCTTGACCTCAGCTCTTATAGCAAACATACCTTCAATATTTCACAGCAAATACCTTCTTGAGCTCAAGACCGTTCTTAGTATTTCTTCACCGCCTGTTTTTTCGACCCTGATGTCAGACGGCTTTTCAATTACCTCAAGATTAAGTGGAAGGCGCTTCCGGATTTCCCCAATTAGCTGAAAATCCCCGCTCAGAATGACGAAGTCAATAGACCTGTTTTCTTCAAGAACCCTGTCCAGAGCCTCGACGACTTTATCGACATGATGCGCGATATCCTCTTCCCTCAGGCGCTCGAAGCGGCGCTGGCTGAAACCTCCTTTACTGTGCTTTTCCTTTACACTGCTGCGGATTAGCTCCCTGATGTCAAAAACCCGCGCATCGGGAGTAAAGCCTATGAAGGATTCACCTGCATGCAGGATAAGGATAAGTATTCGGTAGTCCTTACTCAAACTTTCCTCAAGCAAAGCAACCTCAAAATTGTCTCCGAGCTGCCAAGTAGGGGAAGCAATCGGGAGAGGGGGAGCTATAGCTTCACAAATCATGCGGTGAAAATCATAGAAAAGCACAACGCCGGTTTCGGATTCAAGCCTGTCAAGAAGCGTACGGTTTCCCTCTTCTACACGCTCAAGTATTTTTTCACTCATTATTTCTGATAGCCTGGTACCCGAAGGCAGGTAAACAGTGAGCAGGTCATCTGCAGGGGCGTGGAAGGATTTGAGTCTGGAAAGATAAGCCTGAACCGCTTGCGGGCTCAAAGTCTCAATTCCCCGAAACTTCAGTTTGCCCTCGGACTCAGACCTGAGGGTTTCAAGCTCGTGGGAGAGGGTCTGAGTCCGAATACGTTCCTGGTTTAAAAGGGCTTCAGCCTCCTGCCTGTCCGCAACTGCCTGCCTTGCGAGAGCCTCTTTCTTTTCAAGCTGGCTTTTTGCACTCTGCAGGTCGAGCTCCAATCTAACGATCTGAGATTTGAGCCGGGCTATCTCAAGCTCAAGCTGCTCTTTTCCTGAAATCTTCCCTATAAGTGTACCCAAGCCCTTTTTTGTGATTTCCGAGGTTTCTTTTTTTGCTTTCTTGTCGTTCATTTTGCCTTCCCGAACATTCTCCGGCGTCAATCAGAATCAATATAATCCTGTGGCTGGTATTTAATTCATAACAGCCAAGATTTAGCTCTCTATTTCATAACTCAGACTTATTAAGAAATTAAAGCATCTCTATAAAGCTTCTCTATTAATTTTAATCGTTTGTATTTCGAAAGTTTTAAGAATATCGTATTAAATGTCACTTTGCTTTCAGGAATGTTTTCTGAAAAGCAAATCGATTTAAGAAATTATTGCCCAGTTTACTAGCTTAGTTTATTAGCTTTATAGATTACTCCGGTGCCTGAATGAAAACCCCATTGGAAGACACTCAAAACCTAGCGGATCAGAAGGAACCGAACAGGGAAAATCCCGGTCAAAAAGAACCGGATCGAGTAGATGAAAAGGATAAACAGGACAGGCAAAAGCCTTCCAGGCGCAAACCCGAAAATTTCCATCCAACACTCTGGATCCAGGGACAGAAAAGCTCATCTCTTGCTGGGAAAACCATAGTTATTGGAGTTACAGGGAGCATTGGGGCGGTAAGAACCGTTGAGCTTGCAAGAGAACTGATAAGAAATGGAGCTGAAGTTCATGCTGTCATGACAGAGGCTGCCACGCGAATACTGCACCCTGATGCCCTGCACTATGCTACAGGAAACCCTGTAATTACCGAACTTGGAGGCAGGGTTGAGCATGTGGAGTTTTGCGGACTCAAGGGAAGAGCAGACCTTCTCCTTATAGCCCCTGCAACAGCAAACACTGTGGGAAAAATTGCATTCGGGATAGATGATACCCCTGTAACCTCGTTTGCAACAACTGCACTTGGCTCTGGTGTACCTGTGATGGTAGTTCCTGCGATGCATGAATCTATGTTCAGGCATCCGGCTGTAGCTGAGAATCTGGTGAAACTGAGAAGCTGGGGTATCCAGATCGTCGGTCCCAGGCTGGAAGAAGGCATCGCAAAAATTGCAGCAAATGAAGAAATCGTGCTTGAAGTAGAAAGGGTGCTGGGAAGCAAAACCCTTGAGAACCGGAAGATAATCATCACAAGCGGCTCAACAGCCGAAAGCATAGATCCTATCCGCATTCTGACGAACCGGGCTTCAGGCAAAACAGGAAAAGAACTTGCCCTTGAGGCTTACCGCAACGGAGCTGATGTAACCCTTGTTCATCGGGATAGGCTCGGATTTTCGGGAATCAGGGAAATTTTTGCAGAAAGCGCTGCTGAGATGACTGAGGCTGTACTCCTGGAGCTTGAAAGCGGATACGATGTCCTTATAAGTTCGGCAGCGATTGCGGATTATACAGTCGAGCCTTCTCCCGAAAAGATCAAATCGGGAGGAGAACTTGTTTTGAGATTGAAACCTACTCGCAAGCTGATAAAAGAATGCCGTGAAAAATACCCTGACCTTATAATTGTAGGCTTCAAGGCTGAAACCGGGGTTGAAAAGCAGGAACTTTTAAGAAGAGCAAGCTCAACCCTTAAAGCCTCAAAACTTGACCTGATTGCAGCAAACGACGTTGCAAAAGGCGGAATGGGCACCGAGGAAAATGAACTGTACCTGGTTAGAAGGGAAAAAAGCGAACCCAGGCACGTAAGCGGGAATAAACGCAAACTTGCAGCCTATATCCTTGAAGAGGTAGCTGAACTGTTAAAACAAAAACTCTCGTGAAGTAAATGCTCTGATAAAAAACAAGCATCTCAGGTATTGCCGAGTACTCCGGAATATTTCACAAAGATCCGGATATTCTGCAAAGCACTATGCAAAACAGGAACGAACTTTGAAAAAATGATTAAAATTGTAAAAAAGGCGCTTTCCATGTATACATATGAAAGTGAAGGAGCAAACTTTCTGGCAAAAGCCTATGCTCCGGGACACATTACAGGTTTTTTCCAGATACATGAACACGAAAATCCTCATCGTAAGGGTTCTACAGGCTGCGGAATCGTCCTGAACGGAGGCGTTACCACTGAAGTAGAGGTAGGGAGGTCTGTAGAAGAGACCGAGATTTTCCTTAACGGAAAAAGGGTTGAAGGCAAAACCAGCCGTACAGTCGCAGAGATGATGACTGACATGCCTGTAAAGATAAAGAGCTGGGCAGAAATTCCAACCGGGTGCGGATTCGGAGCATCAGGTGCAGGAGCTCTCGGTACAGCCTATGCCCTCAACAGAGCACTTTCCCTTAACCAGACCGTAAAGAGCCTGACTGAGTATGCCCATGTAGCTGAGGTTGTCAACCACAGTGGGCTTGGAGATATTGCTGCCCAGTCCAGCGGTGGAGTGGTAATCAGGCTGCAACCGGGTGGGCCCGAGTACGGGCTTGTAGACAGGATTCCGGCTCCTGAAGCCAGGGTTTTCTGTATTGTACTTGGCGAGATTTCTACCGATCTGGTTCTGAGAGACGAAGCCGCAACCGCAAGAATTAACAGTGCAGGGAAAACAGCCATGTCCGAGCTGCTTAAAAAGCCTACACTTGAGAATTTCATGCAACAGGCTAAAACGTTTGCCAGTAAAACAGGTCTTATGAGCAGCAGAGCAAAAGATGTTATCGAAGCTGCAAACGCAAGTGGAGGGCTTGCTTCCCAGGCAATGCTTGGGGATACGGTTTTTGCAATTGCTCCTCACCCCCATGAATTCTCTCTCTACGAATCCCTTCAGGAATTCGGGGAGGTGCTGGAATACAGCATAAGTACCTGTGTGCCGAAGTTAATGAATGAGTGAACCCAGGAAAAGCAGTTTCATGCAGATCAGGAAAATCTAAAATCTTTACACAAAAATATTCGCAAAAAAGAATTTACAGAAAATCTACTGCTTAATTAATCCTCCTACAGCTTAAATAGAATAGAAATAGAAAGAAAATCTGGATCAAATAGATGACACGCAGTTCTGAAGGCTTAATTAGAATAAATATTTGCCTATACTGAATTTAAATTGATTTGCATAAACTAAAATAAGAAAGGTAAGCGACCGTTATGACAGAGATACCTAAAGACCACCCTAGGTATGAGTCCCTGATCGCCCGTGAAAAGGTTGCAGCCGGGGTAAAAATGGGGATTACAAGCATTCAGGGGCTGATTGCCCAGGGAAGAGGTGAAAGCTTTGATTACCTCATAGGCGAGCGAAGTACCAAGTCTGCACTGTATGCTGAAAGGGCGGCAGTTGCAGCCATGCTTCTGGCAAAGAACCCTGTAATTTCTGTAAACGGTAATGTCGCAGCTCTTGCTCCTGATAAAGTTGTAGCTCTTGCGGATGTTATGGGGGCAAAACTTGAGGTGAATCTCTTTCACAGGACAGAGACGAGGGTGCGCCTTATTATAGAACAGCTTAAAGCCAATGGGGCTTCCGAAGTACTCGGGAAAAATCCGGACGCTACCCTTGAACTCTCTCACGATAGGCGGCTGGTAGAGAGCAGGGGGATTTATTCCGCAGATGTGGTGCTCGTCCCGCTGGAAGACGGAGACCGATGCGAGAAACTCGTGGAAATGGGAAAGACCGTTATAGCCATCGACCTGAACCCTCTCTCACGAACTTCAAGGACAGCTACAATCTCGATAGTTGACAATCTCACGCGGGCACTTGATAACATGATCAAGCTAGGAGTAGAACTGAAAAAGGAGAGGAAAGAAGAACTTGTGGAATTAATCACGACCTATGACAATAAAAGAGCCCTCTCCGAGGCGGTTTCCGAGATCCAGGAAAACCTCAAAGCCATTGCTGCAGAATTGGAATACTGAATATGGACCTGATAGAAAAAACGAGGGAATTTGTGGCTTCTTTTCTTGAAGGAGAGCCCAGTTCCCACGATATGTCACATATAAACCGGGTAGAAGCCCTTTGCCTTGAGATCCAGAAAGTAGAAGGGGGAAATCCTCTCGTCCTTCAGCTTGCAGCTCTTCTCCATGATGTCGGCGTAATTAAAGAACATGAAGAAGGAGGGGACCATGCCGTATATAGTGCTGAGATAGCCTCAGAATTCCTCTCAAAAGCAGGGCTGAGAAAAGAGGTTATTGAAGCCGTTAAGAACTGCATCTTGACTCACCGCTTCAGTTCAGGAGAGATTCCGGAGTCTCTCGAAGCCCGGATCTTGCAGGACGCTGACCGCCTTGACGCTCTCGGAGCAGTAGGAATTTTCAGGGCTGTTCTTTCTATGGGCGCTCTGAGAATGCTGAAACACACAACAGGGCTGGATAAGGGGAGTTCGAAAAGAACTGTATATATTGAAGACCCGATTGAAGGCTTTAATGAATACATGAAGTATAAACCTTTCACAATTCCTGAGAAGCTGAATACCGATACGGCAAAGAAGATTGCTGAAGAAAGGCTGAAAATCATGCGCCTTTATCTTGAAGCGCTGAAACTTGAAACCGGAATGATAAATCTGGAATCTAAGCAGGGATCGGACTTTAATAAACTTAAATAAATTATCGTAAAATGCTGATAAAAACGATTATAACCATTTAGAGTTATCAATCCTAAAGGGCTGGCGCTGCGCTGGTCACAAACCCTTTAAAGAGAATCATGCATATATTCTCAGAATGACCTCCAGAGGCACTGTAGATCGGCGGATGAGAAGGTGTATCCTTGAAACAAAGCAGGTAATCCATCCCTTCGAATCACCGGCTGCAAGATTGCCAGTATTAAACAGAACAATCGTCGAACATCAGGAAGACGTATTCACACAATTAAAATTTAAAGGAAGACCTTTTTTAATCTCATCACTGGAAGAAATTAGCTCATCTACCTCCCCAACGCTTGTTTACCGTGATGATATTTACTTCAATAAAGAAATAGTCCTGGAGTTTTTAAACAGGGCTTCAGCAACCGGAAAACCTGCACGATTAGCATTCTAAGATACTGACCCCTGTTTTAGTGAGCATATCTCATCCCTGCAGCATAGTATGGAACATGTGGGAAATTTGTATATGGGTGATTTTTTCTTTTTTCCCGCTGGAACACAGGAGAAAGATTTCTTACCCATAGTAATAGATACGGAAAGTATCTCTATTCCCTGTTTCTCCTTGCCCTCACCAGAATTAGGAAAAGGGCAAAAATTATCAGGTAATTTACCTATTACGCTCCCCCCATTTCACTTACAAGTACCAAGGCTATCTTATATCGCTATCAAACACTGGATACATCTGCTTTTTGCCAATTTTACGTGGGGCATTCATTCCCAGGAACGCCAGCGAAATACAGGTTTTATAAACTGGTATGCGAGATTTAGAAAAATACTATCCTGTCTACCATATGCACCAGAAAACTGTGGTACAGTTAAGATTGGAAAAGGTTGTCAAACAGATCCAACAGCAACTATAATAGGTCCAACTACTATTGGTGACGGAGCTGTTATTGGACCAAATGTAACTATCGCAGTGGGGCATATTGGTGATCATGCTGTTCTTGAGCCGAGTTGTACGGTCCGGTTTGGAGTTTTGGGAGCACGAAGTAGTCTTCTTGCCAGCAGAAATCTTATTATGAGCTGTGTTATGAATAATTCAGTTATTAACACCGATATTCGTTATTCTATAGTTGGAAACCATTCTTTTCTTGGCGCTGGGTCACTTATTACGGATTGTATTTTGAAGAATGCTGATGAGGGCGATCCCAAGATTAATCTACACATGGTGAAAGTTCTCGCCGGTAAGGAGATAGTTAATTCCGGGTATTACATCCTGGGCCCGGCTATGGGTAATAGAGTTAAAATCGGATCTGGAGTAATCATATATCCCGGGCGGGTGATAAAATCCGGCAGCATAATTCTTCCTGATCAAGGGTACAATATTATTGACAGGTAGTTGAGCGTATTTACAAAAAACGACACTGGGAAGTCCCGGTTTTCAGGGGCTTATGAATTCTTTTTTTACAGGATTTTAATATAATTCCAGTATTCTCAGAAATTTCAGTAATTTCAGGACAGCTTTTTTTAGTATAACCTCCTATTCCAGTTACCTCTTAATTCAAGTTAACCTCTTAATTCAAGTTACTTTTTAGTTACATTACTCAAAATCAGAAAATGCTCTTTAAAACGTGTTTAAGCTAATAACTTGATTTCATTACCTAACGGATCTGATCAGATGGCTGATATAATTATAAAAAATGCTTATGTTCTGACTATGGACCCTGAAAAGGGAGACCTCAAAAACGGAACCATTGTCATTGAAGACGGAAAGATTACTGAAATCGGGGAAAAGACAAGCGAAAGTGCTGATACCGTAATTGATGCGAAACATTCCGTAGTAATGCCCGGGCTTGTAAATACGCATACTCACGCTGCAATGACACTTTTTAGGGGTTATGCTGATGATTTGCAGCTTGCAGACTGGCTTGAGGGGCATATCTGGCCTGCCGAGGCGAAGCTAACTGCAGAAGATGTTTATAAAGGCAGCCTGCTTGCCTGTCTGGAGATGATCAGGTCGGGAACAACAGCTTTTGCAGACATGTATTTCTATATGGATGAAACCGCAAAAGCTGTTGAGATATCAGGGCTTCGGGCTTCACTCTGTCACGGGTTAATAGAGCTCTGGAACGAAGAAAAAGGAGAAACCGACCTTAAGGAAGGTAAGCGTTTTGTTCGAGCCTGGCAGGGAGCTGCTGACGGCAGGATAAAAACCATGTATGGACCCCATGCTCCGAACACCTGTTCCGAGGAATTTCTTGCAAAGGTCAGAGAGGAAGCCAGCAAGGACAGAGCAGGCATTCATATTCATCTCCTTGAGACGGAAGCCGAGCTCCTTGCCATGAAAGAAAGGTACGGAAAATGTTCGGTGCACCTTCTGGAGGACATAGGGTTTTTCGGACCTGATGTGCTTGCTGCCCACTGTGTCTGGCTTTCGGATGGGGACATAGAGATTCTGGGAAAAAGAGGAGTGAATGTCTCCCATAACGTTATAAGTAATATGAAACTGGCTTCAGGGATTGCACCTGTGCATAAAATGCTCGAAAAAGGGGTAAATGTAAGCCTTGGCACGGACGGCTGCGCCTCAAATAACAACCTTGACCTATTCGAGGAAATGAAAACTGCTGCCCTCCTGCATAAAGTCAACACTTTCAGTCCGACTGTCCTTCCTGCACGGCAGGTACTTGAGATGGGTACTGTGAATGGGGCAAAAGCCCTCGGCATTGAAGCCGGCATGTTGAAAGTTGGAAAGAAAGCGGACCTGATTGTTGTGGATATGAGAAAACCGCATCTTACTCCCTGCTTTGATATTCATTCCCATCTTGTGTACTCTGCAAGAGGCAGTGATGTAAGGACAACAATTGTAGATGGAAAACTCCTTATGGACGATTACAGGGTACTGGCTTTCGATGAGCAGAAGGTGCTGGAAGAGGCTCAAAAAGCCGCAGAAGAGCTTATCGCAAGGGCAAATGCCTGAGAAACTCGTATTCAGGGAAATGATTTTAATTATGCGGAAAGGTAATACCTGAGACCACGAGAATAAATTGACCTTATATTGAACTTTATATTCATCCTGATAAAAATCGAATTTAATCGCCTATCTATAATATTACGGGATCACCATGAATGAAAAAGAACTAATAGAATCCGGAAACATGAAAATGGACTGGGCAAGAAACCACATGCCTGTGCTTGCTATTATAAGGGAAAAGTTTGAGGAAGAAAAACCCCTGAAAGGGCTGAAAGTAGGAATGGCACTGCATGTAGAAGCGAAAACTGCAGTCCTTGTAGAGACCCTGGCAGCTGGCGGTGCGGAGGTATCAATTACAGGCTGCAATCCCCTGAGCACGCAGGACGACGTAGCCCTTGCACTTAACATACGCAAGAATATAAGCTGTTTTGCAAGATACGGGGTAGGAAGCCAGGAATATTATGAAGCGATTGACCGTGTTCTGGATTCCAGACCCGATATCACCATTGATGATGGGGCAGATCTCATATTTAAATTACACAAGGAAAGAACCGACCTGCTTCCGAATATCCTTGGCGGCTGCGAGGAAACAACTACCGGTGTGCACAGGCTTCATGCTATGGAAAAGGAAGGAGCCCTGAAAATGCCGGTAATTGCAGTAAACGATGCCATGACCAAGTACCTTTTTGACAACCGCTACGGGACAGGGCAGTCAGCCTGGGATGGTATTAACAGGACTACAAACCTCCTGGTTGCAGGCAAAAACGTTGTTGTTGCAGGCTACGGCTGGTGCGGACGTGGAGTTGCAATGCGGGCAGCAGGTCTCGGGGCAAGCGTAATCGTTACCGAAGTTGATCCCATAAGAGCCCTTGAAGCCAGAATGGACGGCTACAGGGTCATGAAAATGTCTGACGCCGCGAAAATAGGAGAAATCTTTGTAACCACTACCGGAAACCGCGATATCCTCACAGCCGAGCACTTCAAATCCATGCCTGACGGAGCAATCCTTGCAAACTCTGGTCATTTCAATGTGGAAATTGATATGGAAGCCCTTAATTCCCTCGCAAAGACCGTCCGAACAGTAAGAAACAACATAAAAGAATACGATATCGGCGGCAAGCGCATCAATGTCATAGCCGAAGGCAGACTGGTTAACCTCGCTGCCGGCGACGGCCACCCTGCTGAGGTCATGGATATGAGCTTTGCAAACCAGGCTCTCTGTGTACGCTATATTGCCGAAAACAAACTCCCGAACGGAGTCCACAGGGTACCCCAGGAACTCGATAATTATGTTGCCAGAATGAAACTCGAATCAATGGGCATAAGCATCGACGAGCTTACAGAAGCGCAGAGATCCTACATGAGCGGCTGGGAGTGCGGAACGTAATTTGAAAAGAAAAAAGAGTAATTTCTACAAATTTTCTTCAATAGTATAACTACGGTGCTAAAAATGCAGTAACTCACACTGCATTTTATTTTCTAATTTCGTTTTACTTTTGGCTGCACGTCTTTTTAGAAAATAATAATTTTTGTGAAACTTAACAATTACTTATTTTCCTTTCTTTTGTTGGCTGCGCTTTATTCTCAAGAACTTCTGATGAAAAATATATATACGTTTAAATATTTATTATAGACAGTTTATAACTCAAAAAATCACAAAGGATATATTAGTACAAGTTCATCTTATAGACATGTAGTACAAATTCATCTTATAGACGTATTTAAACAAAAATCAATTTGTTATTTTATAGAATGCCTGATTCCACTTTTAATGAAAAACTATATTAAATTAAGTTACAGGGCTTATAAAGTTTCCCAGGCGTTTGCGATACGATTTATATGGTTTAGAAAATAATGGGGACATGGTATACAAAAATTACAGAGGCTAAAATCTCTTCCAGGGATAAAATAAAAAGTTGAGTATAACAAATAGGAGATTTTGATATCAGGTTCTGGAACCTGAGAAAGCTTACAAGTATGGATTTTTAAAATTAGTTTTAATAACGGGAAGAGGGTTGGAATGAAAAAAGGCTTGAGAAAATCCGGAATTGACGTTGTTGGTGAAGTGCCTTGGGGGACACACTTCTGCCAGTTTTACCAGACAAAACAGGATTTGATTGACATACTTGTTCCTTACTTCAAAGCAGGGCTGGAAAATAATGAATTTTGTATGTGGGTTACTTCACATCCCCTTGAAGCTGAAGAGGCAAAAGAAGCTCTTGGAAGGTCCGTTCCTGATATTGATGTTTACCTGGCGAAAGGGCAGATTGAAATTATTCCCTATGATAGATGGTATATAATAGACGGGGTTTTCGACTCTCAAAGAGTGCTTAATGGCTGGATTGAAAAACTTGACAAAGCTCTTGCTAAAGGTTATGACGGTCTGAGATTGAATGGAAACTTATCTTGGCTGGAAAGAGGAGAATGGAACGAGTTTATCGAGTATGAAGAACAGGTAGATAATATAATTGGCAACCACCAGATGATGGCTCTATGCGCTTATCCTCTCGATAAATGCACCGCAATCGACATCATTGACGTAGTCGTCAATCATCAGTTTGCTCTTGTTAAAAAGGAAGGAAAATGGGAACAGATTGAGAGTTCCAGACGCAAAAAGGAAGAAGAAAGAGCCTTTCAAGCCACGCAGCACTGGGGATCTACTTTTGATACCCTGCCAGACCCCATATCCATACTTGATAATGAATACAGGATTATTCGTGCAAACCAGGCAATGGCAAAAAGATTGGGGATGGCTCCGGAAGAGTGTAAAGGCTTAACCTGCTATCAGGCAGTGCATGGGACAGATAAGCCGCCTTCTTTTTGTCCTCACAGGCGGCTGCTTGAGGATGGACTTGAACATACAGTTGAGCTTTATGAAGACAACCTGGGTGGTTATTTTATAGTTAGCGTCTCGCCACTTCACAACTCAGAAGGAAAAATTATAGGAAGCGTACATGTTGCCCGTGACATCAATGAACGCAAGCAGGCTGAGGAGACTTTGCGTGACGCATACGAGAATCTCCAGATGCAATCGGAGGAGCTGGAAGCTCAGACCGAAGAGCTTCAGAAGGCTTATGAAGCATTGAATGAAAGTGAAAAGCAATATAGGATGCTTTTCACAAACATGACCGAGGGTTTCGTCCTTGGAGAGCCTATTTATGATAAGGATGGTAAGCCTTGTGACTATCGTTTCCTTGATGTAAATCCTGCTTTTGAGCTTCAAACAGGTTTAAAAAGGGAAGAGATATTGGGCAGGACTATACGGGAAACACTATATAACCCAAACTACCTGCTTATCGAAAAGTGTGGTGAAGTAGCGCTCTCAGGTGAGCCAACACATATTGAGATTTTTAGCCAGGAGCTGGATAGATATCTTGACAGTTACATATTCAGCCCTGAGAAAGGAAAGTTTGCAGTAATCTTAAGAGATATTACAAAACGCAAGCAGGCCGAGGAGGCACTGCGCGAGATTGAAGCACGTCGTAAGGTTGCCGAGGCTGTGCAGGTTGAACGGGAGCGATTGAATAATGTGCTGGACATGCTACCGGCTTACGTGGCACTAATCTCACCAGATTACCACGTGCGGTTTGCAAATCGTTTCTTCGAGGAGCGCTTCGGCAAATCTGAGGGGCGGCGTTGTTACGAATATCTTTTCCAGCGTACCGAGCCCTGTGAGAACTGCGAAACCTGCAAGGTGTTCAAAACAGGTGCGCCTCATCACTGGGAGTGGACCGGTCCGGATGGCCGCAATTACGACGTCTACGACTATCCGTTCAAGGATTTCGATGGTTCTACACTCGTTATGGAGATGGGCATTGATATAACCGAAATCAAACAGGCTCAAGCGGCAGCTCAGGCAGAGCGACAGCGATTCTTTGAAGTACTTGAGACTCTGCCAGCACTGATATCCCTGATGACACCTGACTATCACGTCGCCTTTGCCAATCGTAGCTTCCGTGAAAAGTTTGGGGAATCCAACAACCAGCACTGCTACGAGTATTGTTATGGGCGCACTGATCCCTGTGAATTCTGCGAAATATATAAAGTGATTGAAACCGGTCAGCCCCATCATTGGGAAAGCAACATCCCTGACGGGAGCGTAGGTGATTGCCATGCCTTTCCATTCACCGACATTGACGGTTCGCCCATGATTCTCTTGATGAACATTGATATTACCGAGCAGAAACGTGCTGAAGCAGAGCTAAAAAAGCATAAGGAGCAGCTCGAGAAAGCTTATAAATTATTGAAAGAGAGTGAAGAAGATCTTGCTGAAGCTCAGAGAATGGCTCACCTTGGAAACTGGAGCTGGAATATAGAAAATAACGAATTATACTGGTCTGATGAGGTTTACCGAATTTTTGGACTCACCCCTCAGGAGTTTAGAGCAACTTACGATTCATTTTTGAGTTATATACATCCAGAGGACAGGGAGTATGTAGATAATGCTGTTAAAGAAGCTTTAAACGGAAAACCCTACAGTATTGATCACCGGATTATCCTAGATAATGGAGAAGAGCGTATATTACATGAGCAGGCTGAAGTTATTTTTAACGAAGAGCATATTCCTGTTCGGATGAGGGGAACAGTTCAGGATATTACTGAGCAGAAAAAAGCTGAAGAAGCGTTAAAATTAGCTAATGCCTATAATCGTAGCCTTATAGAAGCCAGTATAGATCCCTTTGTAACTATTAGTCCGGATGGTAAAATTACTGATGTGAATCATTCCACAGAGATCGTTACAGGCTATTCCCGTAAAGAGTTAATTGGAACAGATTTTTCGGACTATTTCACCGAGCCTGAAAAAGCCAGGGAAGGTTATCAGCGGGTTTTCCAGGAAGGATCGGTGCGAGATTATCCACTGGAAATTCGGCATAGAAACGGAAAGATAACGCCAGTTCTGTATAATGCATCGGTTTATCGGAACGAGGCTGGTGAGGTTGTTGGGATTTTTGCAGCTGCACGTGATATTACTGAACAGAAGAAAGCAGAAGAAGCTCTGAGGCTATCAAATATGTACAACCGCAGCCTTCTTGAAGCCAGTCTGGATCCTCTTGTCACTATCGGGGCAGACGGAAAAATAACCGATGTGAACAGAGCTACAGAACTGGTTACAGGGTATTCCAGGAACGAGTTAATCGGAACAGACTTCTCGGACTATTTCACTGACCCTGAAAAAGCCAGTGAAGGGTACAGGCAGGTATTCAGAGAAGGGCTGGTACTGGATTATGAGCTTGCGATTCAGCACAGGACTGGAAATGTTACACCGGTTCTGTATAATGCGTCAGTTTACCGAAATGAGGCTGGTGAAGTTATTGGTGTTTTTGCTGCAGCCCGTAACATTACAGAGCTAAAAAAGGCAGAACAATTGCTAAAATTGAAATTAGAAGAACTTGCTCGCTCAAATGCAGAACTGGAACAATTTGCATATGTATCTTCCCATGATCTGCAGGAACCCTTGAGAATGATAGCAAGCTACCTGCAGCTTTTGCAGAGAAAATACCAGGGAAAACTCGATGAGAAGGCGGATAAATACATTTATTTTGCCGTTGACGGGGCTTCCCGCATGCAAAACCTGATTAATGACCTTCTGGAGTTCTCAAGAGTGACCACCAGAGCCAAAGAATTCGAACCCACAGACTGCGAATCTATTCTGGATCAGGTAATTTCTGATTTAGAGATACCCATAAAAGAAAATGAAGCCAGTATATCTTATGGTAAACTACCTGTGGTAATGGCGGACTCTACCCAGTTAACTCAGGTATTCCAGAACCTCATCAGCAACGCTATAAAGTTTCGCAGCGAAAAAGCCCCTGAAATCGAGATTTCTGCAAAGAAAAAAGACAATGAATGGTTATTTGCAGTAAAAGATAACGGAATCGGAATTGAGTCCAAATTCTCGGAGAGAATCTTTGAGGTTTTTAAAAGACTTAATAAAAGAGAAGAATATCCAGGAACAGGCATAGGTCTTTCAATCTGTAAAAAAATTGTAGAGAGGCATGGAGGACGTATTTGGGTAGAATCTGTTCCAGGTGAAGGTTCAGTCTTTTACTTCACTCTGCCCATAATTCCTGTGAAATCTCATGATAAAGACTCTATAACAGAAAAATGAAATTTAGAATAACTTTTGAGCCTCAAAAGTCTTGTTCAAAACTTAAAACATTTTAAGGAAATTTGAATCTATATTCATAGCCAGGAAGGTCATAAAAAATGAGAACCCGGACCATGTCTAAATCCGTAGAAATCCTCTTAGTGGAAGACAGTAAAGGAGATGTAGGCTTAATTGAAGAAGTTTTCGAAGATGCGAAAATCGGGAATACTCTTCATATTGTAGAAGATGGAGAAGAGGCAATCGCTTTTTTACGCGGCGAAGGACAATTCTCAGACGCTCCACGCCCGGATATAATTCTTCTGGATTTAAATTTACCAAAAAAAGATGGGCGCGAGGTTCTTGAGGAAGTAAAAAGCGACGATGAGCTTAAGAACATACCTGTTGTGATTTTAACGACTTCAAAAGCCGAAGAGGACATACTGAAATCTTATAATCTCCATGCCAATGCATACATTACCAAACCTGTTGACTTTGATCAATTTATAAAAGTAGTTAAATCCATAGAAAGCTTTTGGCTTGAGATTGTAAAACTGCCGTCGAAATGAGATTAAATTAACCCCTGATAGGTCGCTTGGATATGGATAAGAAGATTGAAATCTTACTTATTGAGGACAACCCCGGGGATGCAGCTCTAATTGAAGATATGCTCGAAGAATTCTCTAGCTTTCCGTATGAGCTTAAAAATGCTGCAACCCTGAATGAAGGTTTGAATCTTCTTAAGGAAAATTCGTTTGATGTAATACTAGCCGACCTGGGATTACCGGACAGCGATGGCATTGACACTTTTCTTGAGATTCATGCAAGGAACTCGCGAATTCCCATCATAATCCTGACAGGTATGACTGATGAAAGGCTCGGAATCAATGCCGTAAAGCAAGGTGCTCAAGACTACTTGGTCAAAGGGCAGGTAGACGGAAAATTACTGATACGTTCTATCCAGTATTCCATTGAACGTAAAAAATCCGAGGAAAAAATCCAGAACTTAGCAAATGTTGTGGAATCATCAAATGATGCTATTATAACAAAATCGCTTGACGGAATTATTACAAGCTGGAATAAAGGGGCAGAGCAGATCTATGGGTATTCGGCTGAGGAAGCTCTGGGCAAGCCCGCAGATTTCTTAATACCATCTGAATTGAATAATGAATCAAAAAGATTACTTGAGATGGTTAAACGGGGAGAAAAGGTTCACCAGTATGAAACCTCACGGGTAAGAAAAGACGGCAGGATTATAGACGTGTCAATGACCCTTTCCCCGATTTTTGACATCTCCGGAGAACTTGCAGCAGTCTCGATAATTGCCAGAGATATAACCGAGAGCAAAAAAGCCGAAGAGAGGCTTCAGAGAAGTGAGGAAAGGTATCGTATAATTGCGGAGCAGACAGGGCAGCTCATATACGAATACGATATTGAGGATGGTAAAATTTACTGGGCAGGTGCCATAGAAAAGGTCACGGGATATACTCAGGAAGAACTGACGAATATCGGGATTGAACTATGGATAAATAATGTCCACCCTGACGACCAGGTAAGAGTCTGGAACCAGAAAATGAATGATTACATCCAGAACACAAAAAACGCTGAAAGTAAGAGAAATTGCCACCTGGAATATCGTTTTAGAAGGAAGGATGGAGAATATATTTATATCGAGGAGCATGTTGTTTGCCTTCAAAAAGGAAATTATCTCACAAATAAAGTCTTCGGGATAATGAAAGATATCACGGAAAAGAAAAAGGCTGAAAATGTGCTAAAAAGGATTGAAGAAGCTCGTAAAAAAGAAATCCACCATCGGATAAAAAATAACCTTCAGGTCATCTCATCCCTGCTTGATCTTCAGGCTGAGAAATTCGCTGGTAGTGACAGTTATGACCCTTCAAAAGTCCTTGCAGCATTCAAGGACAGCCAGAACAGGGTTATTTCTATGGCTCTTATTCATGAGGAGCTGTATGGATCGCGAGAGGTCAGCACACTTAATTTTGGAGCATACCTGCAGAAGCTGACCGAGGATCTCTTAAGGTGTTATAATGTCGGAGCCTCAGGAATCAATCTGCGTCTGGAAATCGAGGAAAATACTTTTTTTGACATGGATACCGCAGTTCCTTTAGGAATGGTTGTCAACGAACTTGTATCAAACTCCCTCAAACACGCATTTCCAGACAAAAAATCTGGAGAAATTCGGATTAAGCTTTCCAGGGAAGAAAATCGAAAATTCAAGAACGATAAGCTCAAAGGCAAAAATGAAGGGCGCAAATGTAAAAATTACACGCTAACCATTTCAGACAACGGAACAGGTATACCTGAGAGCCTTAATATAGAAGATTCCGACACATTAGGGATACAGCTGGTAACTATCCTGGTAGACCAGCTAGATGGAGTACTCGAATTGAACAGGAACTCCGGAACTGAGTTTATTATTGAGTTCTCGGTAGAAGAGAAGCAGCAGGAAACTTATCAGGAGCCTTTGGAATCTCCAGAAACTTTACTTTTCTAACCTGATTATGGTCAAACTTTCTTTACGGCTGGCAAGTCAATTACCAATTTCTCCAGGCTTATTTTTGCTACATACTGTATCAGGATACTCATTATTTGTCAGAATTGCTTTAAACTGGCAGAGAAAGATTATATAAAGAAAAAAATTAATAATGTTGAAAGTCTAATGTTATTGTGCTTACATTTTACATCATTACCATGTGTAAAATTATGCCTTTCATGTAATGATGTTGCATTATTTAGTTCACTGATTTTTGAACTGAGCAGGTTATTGTGGAAAAAAACTCTATAGTTCAGAAATTGGTAAAACCACAAGGGGGGAACATATTTCAAAGAAAATCCTTATCTTAACTGGGGATTGCGCTGAGGATTATGAGGTTAAGGTACCTCAGCAATCACTCCAGATGCTGGGCTACAAGGTGGATATATCGGCACCCAATAAAAAAGTCGGTGACATGCTGCAACTGGTCGTACATGACTTTACTACGCTCGATACCTATATTGAGCTTCCCGGGCATCATATCTCGGTAGATATCCCCGCTTCCGAAGTAAATGTGAATGAATATGAAGGTCTTGTTGTTCCGGGTGGCAGAGCTCCTGAATACATCCGTATGTATGATGATACTCTTAAACTCGTACAGGACTTCTTTAAGGCTGGCAAGCCTGTAGCAGTCATTTGCCACGGCTTGCAACTTCTGGCAGCCGCTAAGGTTCTGGAAGGATATCGGGTAACTTCATATCCGGCATGTGCTGCAGAATGCCGGCTAGCAGGTGCTGATTGGCAGTCTGAACCCGTAATTACGGATAAAAATCTGGTAACAGCTCAAGCCTGGCCAAACCACCCTGCCTGGTTAAGAGCCTTTGTCGAACTGCTTGGCGCAAAGATAAAGGTTTAAAGAGGGCACTAAAGTCTCACCAATGAATCATGTTACCCAAAACCAAGCCTCCTCATCGTTTTCGCTCAAGCACAACCATTGTGCGGGTTGATCACCAACTTTCACAACACTTGACCATGCAGTCACGCCGGTTTTTGATCAAACTTTTTTCTAAAAAGTTTGTGATTAAACATTTTTTAAAGAGTTTGCTCTCAAGCAGTTTTTTGAAAAGGCTTGCGCTCAAGCATTTTTTGAAAAGGTTTGTGGGACTCAGGCAGCAGAGCCAGGAATTAATTTATTATTAAGAATTAATTATTCTACTTAAGTTTTTTAAAATTGTTTAGTTTTAAAAACATTAATTTAAGTCTAATGACTTTATTTTTGAAGTCTAATGACTTTATTTTTGGAAAGGGAAAGGTTGACTGACGGGAAATCGGGGCGTTATTCAGAATCGGGGCAAATTTCAGAATTGGGGCAAATATCCCCGTTTACCCGCATTTATTGAGAGGTAAATTAGTTTTTGGCCTTACTCTTAAAAAAATGAAAATTATCGTACATATAGATTTCCAGCAAAATCAGGAAAAAATCTCGAAAAATCCTGAAAGTAGGAAAGAAATTTAGCATAAATTCATAAAAATTGAGGAAGAAAAAATTATCTCACCAGAAACTATTTATAGAATAGCTGTAATTAGAGGGTTGCATCGGTGTGAGAGGTGCTCCCTGAGGCAGCGGGGCAGCAGGATGGCACGAAAAATCATCTGGTGTAAATTAGTAAAGTAGAAAAGCAACTGGGCCCGTAGCTCAGTCAGGCAGAGCGACTGGCTTTTAACCAGTCGGCCTAGGGTTCAAATCCCTACGGGCCCGCCATATTCTTTATTATACCCGGCGGAAGGCCATTAGCTGGAGAGTTTAACTAAATTTTTTTAATACTTTATTTTTGGAGGAAAGGATTTGACAAAATTCAGCCTGCTCGACCATGAGTTGGTCCCGAAACATGAAATCATGTCTGAGGGAGAGTTAAAGTCTATTTTAAGCAAGTATTCCATTGAAAAGGAACAACTTCCGAAAATCAAAGCACAGGATCCTGTTGTTAAAGAAATAGGAGCTGTCGTCGGAGACGTAGTGAAAATCACAAGAAAAAGTCAAACTGCGGGGGAGGCAGAGTATTACAGACTTGTGATCGAGTAAGCGGAGGGGAGTAGACCGCTTGCATGATCTCATGTATTCTTTAAGGAATGTTTTTTTGAATTTTATGCACCATCATACAGAAAAATTTAACAACTGCATACCGATCAGAAGATCACAACTCCTTAATTCTCATAATAACAAAGCAAAGAGGGTGCTATCATCGTAATAGATACTAATGTACTGTCGCAGGCTTATTTTACACGGGACAAAATAGTGCAGCATCATATAGACTCATTTAATAAGTTTATAGATTACGGGCTGCAAAAGATCATAGATGAACAAAGAATAATAGAAACCGATATCGAAGACACCTACCTGAAACTCGGCAAAATACGGGTAGAGCATCCTGTGGTAAAGGAAGCTGACGGGGCAATTGAAAAACTTTATCCCAATGAGGCAAGGCTCAGGAACCTCTCGTACTCAGGCCCTCTTTATCTTGAGATGAGCGTGGTAAAAGACGGGGTTGAATCCGAGGTAATGGAGGCAAAAATAGGGCAGCTTCCGATCATGGTCAAATCCAAGGTCTGTAACCTTCCAGGACTTAGCGAAAGCGAAAAAATCCGCTATGGGGAAGATCCTCTTGACCCAGGGGGATACTTCATTATCGGCGGTACCGAAAGAGTGGTTATGACCCTTGAGGACCTCGCTCCTAATAAGATTCTTGTAGAGTATGGTGAAAGGTACGGCGACACTATAGAGGTTGCAAAAGTTTTCTCCCAGAGACGCGGATACAGGGCACTCGTAATTGTGGAAAGGGGAAGAAAATCCTTGCTTGAGGTTTCTTTCCCTTCTATCTCAGGCAGGGTATATTTTGTTACCCTTATGAGAGCGCTTGGGATAGTAACTGACGAAGATATCGTAAATGCTGTTTCGAGTGATCCCGAAATTATCAAGTTTATGCTGGAGAACCTGGAAGAAGCCGAAGTCGAAACCCAGGAGGAAGCAATCGAAAAAATAGGAGCAAGGGTTGCTGCAGGCCAAGCAAAGGAATACCAGATAAAAAGGGCAAATTACGTTATTGACAGGTACCTGTTCCCGCATCTTGGGAACGATATAAGGGACCGGATCTCCAAAGCTCACTTCCTGGCAAGAATGGCTGAATCCTGTTTTGAGCTGGCACTTGGCAAGCGTGCGGAAGACGACAAAGACCACTATGCAAACAAAAGATTAAAACTCGCAGGTGATCTGATGGAAGATCTTTTCAGAGTATCTTTCAACAGACTTGCAAGAGACATAAAGTACCAGCTAGAGCGCGCAAACATGAGGAAAAGAGAACTCAACGTCGCCACAATAGTAAGGGCAGATGTGCTCACTGACCGCCTGCAACATCCTCTTGCAACCGGAAACTGGGTTGGAGGAAGAACAGGTGTATCCCAGCTCCTTGATAGGAACGACTATATCTCAACGCTCTCCCACCTGCGCCGTGTAATATCTCCGCTTTCACGTGCCCAGCTTCACTTCGAGGCAAGAGACCTTCACGCAACCCAGTGGGGGAGGCTCTGTCCCTCGGAAACTCCTGAAGGCCCGAACTGTGGACTGGTGAAAAACTTTGCCGAAATGGTTGAGCTTTCAACAGGAATAGAGGATACCGATAGCTTGAAGAAAATACTCTACGACCTGAATGTCGAGCCTGTGGTTGTAAAAGTACCCGAACTTCCACCCAAACTGAAGGAAACCCTGCTTGACGAGTTCGGAGAAGAGATTATAGAAGAGTTTGAAGAGCCTTCAGAAATTGAAACCAAATATAAAGATGATGAATTCTACGATTATTCAGATATGGATGATCTCGGATCTATGTACGATGATTGAGGGGTCGATGTCAGATGGCTAAAGCAAAAGTATTCATAAACGGGGAGCTTGTCGGAACCCATGATAACCCTGCAGAGCTTGTAGAAGAGCTCAGAAAAATGAGGCGTCAGGGATTCATATCCAGACAGGTAAATGTCGCTCTTAACGATAACACAAGAGAAGTAATTATAAACTCCGATATGGGCAGAGCAAGAAGGCCCCTCTTAGTTGTGGAGAACGGAGCTCTGAAAATAACCCCTGATCACATAGAGAGACTTAAGAACAAGGAAATCACTTTTGATGACCTGGTAAAAGAGGGCTGTATAGAGTATCTCGATGCCGAAGAAGAAGAAAATGCCTATATTGCGCTCTATGAGGCTGACATTACTCCAAAGCACACGCACATGGAGATCGATCCCGAACTTATATTAGGGATTTCTACAGGAATGGTGCCTTATCCGGAACACAATTCATCTCCGCGTAACACTATGGGTGCAGCCATGATCAAGCAGTGTATCGGGGTTGCAACTGCTAACCAGAAACTCAGACCTGATACCCGCGCCCATATCCTTCACTATCCTCAAAAGGCACTTACCACTACCAGAACCTCGGATGCAATAGGCTTTGACGATAGACCCGCAGGGCAGAACTTCGTGGTTGCAGTCCTGTCTTATGAAGGATATAATATTGAAGATGCCCTGGTTATTAACATAGGCTCAATCGAAAGAGGTCTTGGGAGAAGTCACTTCCTCAGAACTTTCGAAGGTGAAGAAAGAAGGTATCCTGGCGGACAGGAAGATAAGTTTGAGATTCCCGATTCCGAATACCGTGGAGCTCGCAGCGCAGAAGCGTATGCTAATCTGGATGTCGATGGGCTTGTAAACCCAGAGACCCCAGTCGGACCTAACGACGTGCTGATCGGGAAGACCAGCCCTCCAAGATTCCTTGAAGAACCGTCAGATTTCGGGATTGCGGTTGAGCAGAGGAGAGAAAGCTCTGTCACCATGCGGTCCAACGAAAAAGGAATTGTTGATACAGTTATTTTAACCGAGTCCATTAACGGAACGAGACTTGCAAAGGTAAAGGTAAGAGACGAAAGAATTCCAGATATAGGAGATAAATTCGCCTCAAGACACGGACAAAAAGGTGTTATAGGTCTTAAAGTTCCGATTGCAGATATGCCGTTTACAGAATCCGGTCTAACCCCTGACCTGATTATTAACCCGCATGCAATTCCTTCCCGTATGACTGTAGGTCACGTTCTGGAAATGATTGGCGGGAAAGTAGCTTCCATGGAAGGCCGAAGAGTAAATGCGACAGCTTTCTCCGGAGAAAAAGAAGAAGACCTTAGAGAAGCCCTGAAAAGGCATGGGTTTGCCCATACCGGAAAAGAGATTTTCTACGATGGAGCGACAGGCAGAATGATTCCGGCAGATGTCTTTGTTGGGGTTATTCTCTACCAGAAACTGCACCATATGGTCACTTCCAAGATGCATGCAAGGTCACGCGGGCCTGTACAAGTGCTTACTCGCCAGCCAACTGAAGGTCGAGCCAGAGAAGGTGGTCTCAGATTCGGAGAAATGGAGCGTGATGTGCTGGTAGGGCACGGAGCTGCCATGTCGTTGAAAGAGAGGCTGCTTGATGAATCGGATAAAGTTGTGGAACTTGTCTGCTCTCACTGTGGAATGATTGCAACGTATGACAAGCAGCGGAATATTTCATTCTGCTCAGCCTGCGGGGCTGACACGGACATATATCCTGTGGAAATGAGCTACGCATTCAAACTGCTGCTTGACGAAATAAAATCCCTGGGAGTCGCACCCAGGCTTAATCTTGAAGATGCGGTATGAGGTGAGGTAGATATGGCAAACATACCTCCTATTCCGAAAAGAATTGCTTCTATTAAATTTGGCTTAATGTCCCCTAAGGAAATCCGTAGGATGAGCGCAACGCCAATTATCACAGCTGACACGTATGACGATGACGGATTCCCAATTGACATGGGGCTTATGGACACGAGACTCGGGGTTATTGACCCCGGGCTTCGCTGCAAAACTTGCTCAGGGAGAGCAGGCGAATGTCCAGGACACTTCGGACATATTGAACTTGTTGCTCCAGTAGTCCATGTAGGTTTCAACAAAGTAATCCGAAAACTCCTCAGGGCAACCTGCAGGAAATGCAGCAGGCTTCTCCTTGAGCCTGCACAGAAACAGTACTTTCTGGAGCACCTTTCAGGTATTGAGGAAATCGGGCATATGCCTGATGACCTGATCAATGAGGCATACAAGGAAGCCAGCAAAGTAAAGGTCTGTCCTTACTGCAATGAGGAACAGCTCGAAATTAAATTCGAAAAACCCACTGAATACCTTGAGAATGGGGAGAAGCTGACACCTACTGAAATAAGGGACCGCTTCGAGAACATTCCTGACGAGGATATTCAGGTTATCGGAATGGATCCGAAGAATGCAAGACCTGAATGGATGATTCTTACAGTTCTGCCTGTACCTCCTGTTACGGTTCGTCCTTCAATTACCCTTGAATCCGGGCAGCGCAGTGAAGACGACCTGACACACAAGCTGGTAGACATTATCAGGATAAACCAGCGCTTCCAGGAAAACAGGGAAGCAGGCGCCCCTCAGCTCATTATTGAGGATCTCTGGGAACTCCTTCAGTATCACGTTACAACCTTCTTTGACAATTCCGTTTCAGGAATACCTCCGGCAAGGCACAGGTCAGGCAGACCTTTAAAAACCCTTTCCCAACGTTTGAAGGGTAAGGAAGGACGTTTCAGAGGAAGTCTATCAGGTAAACGTGTTAACTTCTCCGCCCGTACCGTAATCTCTCCAGGTCCCAACCTTAGCATTAATGAGGTAGGGGTTCCTCTGCCCATTGCGCGTACCCTGACACTGCCCGTTATGGTAACACCAAGGAACATAGAGCAGCTCAAGATTTACGTGCGCAATGGTGAGGATATACACCCCGGAGCAAATTATGTACTGCGTCCTGACGGCAGGCGTATAAAAGTCACCAATATGAATAAAGAAGACCTTGCCGAAAAACTGGAGTTCGGATGGATAGTTGAACGACAGTTGAAGGATGGGGATACTGTTCTCTTTAACAGGCAGCCCTCTCTGCACAAGATGAGCATTATGGCTCATTCTGTAAAGGTGCTTCCGGATAAAACATTCAGGCTGAACCCTGCAGTATGCCCTCCGTATAACGCTGACTTTGATGGGGATGAGATGAACCTGCATGCCTTACAGACTGAAGAGTCCAGAGCTGAGGCAAAGATTCTCATGCAGGTTCAGGAAAATATTCTTTCCCCACGTTTCGGAGGTCCCATTATAGGCGGGATTCACGACCATATTTCAGGGCTTTTCCTGCTGACACGCTTTGAAAACCACATCTCCAAGCATGACGCTTACGATCTTCTTCGGAAGAGCAGTGTCCGAACTCTGCCAGAGCCTGCAGGGTATGATCCTGATGGAGAACCCTACTGGACAGGAAAGCAGATCTTCAGCCAGATCCTGCCCGAAAGCCTGAATTTGAAGTTTACAGCTCAGGTCTGCTCACACTGTGACACCTGTAAAAAGGAAGAATGTCCGAACGATGCCTATGTGGTAATCCGGAACGGGAAGCTCATCACTGGCACAATAGATGAGGCAGCTATAGGAGCATTTAAAGGAAAGATCCAGGATCGCATTGTCAAGGAGATAGGCCCTGAGGCCGGAGCCCGCTTTGTGGATGATATGACAAGACTTGCAATTCGAGCTCTCATGCGGACAGGCCTGAGTTTCGGAATAGCTGATGAAGACATTCCGAGAGAAGCGAAGATCCAGATCAATGAAGTTCTCGAAAAAGCTGAGGAGACTGTGCAGAATCTCATTAAATCTTACCAGAACAAGGAACTTGAACCCCTTCCAGGAAGAACCCTTGATGAAACGATTGAAATGAGCATTATGCAGAAGCTCGGGAAAGCCAGGGACGATACCGGTAACATAGCAGACAGTCACATGGGACTTGAAAACCCTGCTGTTATTATGGCACGTTCAGGAGCCAGAGGTTCCATCCTGAACCTTACCCAGATGGCAGCCTGTGTTGGACAGCAAGCCGTGCGTGGTGAACGTATCCGCAGAGGATATACAGGCAGGACATTGCCCCATTTCGAAAAGGGAGACCTTGGTTCAGAAGCTCATGGGTTCGTAAAGTCAAGCTACAAGAGCGGGCTTAACCCTACTGAATACTTCTTCCACGCAATTGGTGGTAGGGAAGGGCTTGTAGACACTGCGGTCAGAACATCACAGTCAGGGTACCTGCAGAGAAGGCTTGTTAACGCTCTTCAGGACCTGGAAGTTCAGTATGACCTTACAGTAAGGGATACAAGAGGCGTGCTCGTACAGTTCAAGTTTGGAGAAGACGGGATTAACCCCACGAAAAGCGATTTTAGCAAACCCGAGACGGTCCACAGGATTGTCAACTCGGTAGTAAACAAGGAGGTGGCCTGATGAGTATCAGTGAAGCTACAATCGATAGCATGATAAAAGATCTGCCTCTTCCTTCAAATATCCTTAATACGCTTAGGGAAGACGCCATTAAAGCGGGTGTAAGCAAGAAGGAAATGGAAGAGATTATAGAAAGGTTGATGGAAGAGTATCAGGCCTCATGCATTGAGCCCTGTGTTGCTGCCGGTGTGGTTGCAGCCCAGTCTATAGGAGAGCCGGGTACCCAGATGACGATGCGTACCTTCCACTATGCTGGTGTCGCCGAGATTAACGTTACTCTCGGTCTGCCCCGTCTTATCGAAATCGTGGACGCAAGGAAAATTCCGAGTACTCCTATGATGACAATTGCCCTTTCCAAAGAACATCCAGATGACTATGCTTACAACAGGGAGAAAACAAGAGCTCTTGCCTGGGAAATTGAAGCGACCAAGGTAGATCACATTGCTGATGTGACAACCGATCTTTCCCAGATGCAGCTGATAATAGACCTGCATGAAAAAGCAATGGAAAGCAGGAACATTACTATAGACCAGGTAAAGGAAAAGTTAAGCGATGAACTGAATGCGAAGGTTACCATTTCCCCGGATATAGACAACCAGATTATTATTGCCCCTGGAGAGCCTTCTTACAGGGAACTTCTCCAGCTTGCAAAGAGCATCCACAACGTCACTCTGAAAGGCGTTGAAGGAATCAAGCGCGTAGTGGTTCGTAAGGAAGGGGAAGAATATACCCTCTATACCGAAGGCTCGGCCCTGCGTGAAGTTCTTCAGTTTGAAGGTGTAGATAAAACAAGGACAAGCACGAATAATATCAATGAGATCTATGAAGTGCTTGGGATAGAAGCTGCAAGAAATGCGATTATTAAGGAAGCAACCGATACCCTGCGCGAACAGGGTCTTACTGTGGATATTCGCCACATTATGCTTGTGGCTGACCTCATGACCTGCGATGGAGAAGTAAAGCAGATAGGAAGGCACGGAATCTCAGGTGAGAAGGCAAGTGTATTTGCCCGTGCAGCTTTTGAGGTTACAGTAAATCACCTGCTGGATGCAGGGATGCGTGGGGACGTAGACCAGCTTCAGGGTGTTACGGAAAACATTATTGTCGGTCAGCCTATCCGTATGGGTACCGGGGACGTACACCTGATAAGCCGAAGAAAAAGCGAAGTTGAAGCTGAGTAAGGTGATGTTTCGGTTTTTGACCTGAAACTCAACCTATAATTATTTAAACGTGTAGCCTGATAGAAGACCAGTCCAGATCAGGCATACATTAACCTTTATAAGACTCAAAGAATCCTGCTACAAAAACTTGAGTCCGCGAGGCTCTTAACCAGAAAATAAATATAAGGCATCAGGTATTTAGAGTACCATATATTCACCGAGATTGGAAAATCTTTATTAAGAAAGAGGTCGAGTAGACGAGCTCATTTGAGACAGAGTTGATGAAAATGAAGATCAATGTTGATAAATCTCTTATCAAGGCTGTGAAAACAGGAAAAGTAATTATTGGAGCCAACCGAACCATAGAAGCAGCTGCAGAAGGCAAAGCAAAAATGGTAGTTTTGGCATCAAACTGCCCGGAAGACATTAAACAGAAAGTTCAGGCAACAAATGTCCCTGTTCTGGAGTATGAAGGCACAAGTGTAGAACTCGGCCCCGTATGTGGCAAGCCTTTTACGATTGCAGCCATGGCAATTCTCGATGTAGGAGAATCTGATATCCTGGCAGCTACAGTTTGATAGAAGGAGTTGGCAACGTTTTGGGTGAAATAAGACTTACTGCAGAAAGCATCCAGTACATTGCGTTATTTGAAAATATGACACGAGCCAAAATTCTCGACTGTATCCCTGAAGAGGAAAGGCTCGTTTATGTCGTAAAACAGGGTGATATGGGGCTTGCTATAGGCAAAAATGGAGAAAATATAAACCGTGTTAAAAAAGCCCTGGATAAACCCATAGAACTTGTGGAATATTCAGATGACCCTGTAGCCTTCTTGAAGAACGCTTTCGGACCAGTGTCCGTGAGTTCGGTAAACATTATAAACAAAAATGGCAAGCGTTTAGCTTATGTAGAGGTACCCAATAAAGAGAAGGGTCTTGCTATAGGCCGCAACGGGAAGAACATCGAAAAAGTAAAGATGCTTGCCCGTCGCCATCATAACATAGAAGATGTAATCTTGCAGTAATCGATCATAATTTACGTTGATCCATTAATCCGGCGTTGAAAGACTGTTTGGCATCAAGTATGCCTCTAGAAAACTGAGATCAATTTTTAACTTGGAGAAATTAATAATGGCTAAAGGAAAATATGCAGCTAATATCCTCAAACAGACCAGGAAGAATGCCCGCTGGAAAGATACAAACTACAGCAGGCGTATGCTTGGGCTGAACGTGAAAGCCGATCCATTAGGTGGTGCACCACAGGGTCGGGGTATTGTATTAGAGAAAGTGGGAGTTGAAGCCAAGCAGCCAAACTCAGCTATCCGCAAATGCGTAAGAATCCAGCTCATCAAAAATGGGCGTCAGGTAACTGCTTTCTGTCCAGGGGACGGCGCAGTGAATTTCATCGATGAACACGATGAAGTGACCGTAGAAAGGATTGGAGGCCGCATGGGTGGTGCTATGGGTGATATTCCAGGTGTACGCTTCAAAGTGATTGCCGTAAATAACGTGTCCCTGAAAGAGCTGGTCATCGGTAGAATGGAAAAACCCAGGAGATGATAATCCTTGTACAAAATATTCGGTAAATGGGACCCGACTGAAGTTGAAGTCAGAGACCTCGGAATTAAGCGTTATGTCAATCTTACTCCTGTCATTGTTCCACACAGCAGCGGAAAGCATGCAAGGCAGCAGTTTAACAAATCCGAGATTTCCATTGTGGAACGTCTGGCAAACAACCTGATGAGGAAGGAAGCAAACACTGGAAAGAAGCAGAGGACTCTTCGCATAATTGAAGAGGCTTTTGATATCGTGAACAGGAAGACTCAGCAGAACCCTATCCAGGTACTTGTGGACGCCATTGCCAACGCAGGCCCAAGGGAAGAAGTAGTGAGGCTGAAGTATGGCGGAATCTCCGTGCCAAAAGCAGTAGACACTGCACCCCAGAGGCGTGTGGATACAGCTCTGCGCTATATCAGTATGGGAGCTAATAACGCGGCCTTTAAATCCAAGCGTTCGATCGCAGAATGTCTGGCAACGGAATTGATAGGCGCTGCAAATTATGACACGAAAACCTTCTCTATCAACAGAAAAGATGCAAAGGAAAGAGTTGCAAAGGCAGCACGCTAATCGTTTATGTGGGTTGCCCGATTTAAAAGTGATTATATAACAAATTACGTGGGTTGCCCGATTTAAAAATTGATTATATGACAAATTACATTTGATTAGAAAGGTATTAGCATGGGACGAAGAAAGAAGATGGTCGAGCGCGTAATAACGCTCATGAATGAGCCGACAAAAATTAGAAATATCGGTATCGTTGCGCATATTGACCATGGAAAAACTACATTATCGGACAACCTGTTAGCCGGCGCCGGCATGATTTCAAAGGAACTTGCTGGCAGACAGTTGTTCATGGACTCCGATGAAGAAGAACAGGCAAGAGGTATCACAATTGACGCCTCTAACGTTTCAATGGTTCACACTTTTGACAATGAAGATTACCTGATCAACCTGATCGACACCCCAGGGCACGTTGACTTCGGTGGGGACGTTACCCGTGCCATGAGAGCTGTGGATGGGGCAGTCGTGGTCGTGGATGCAGTCGAAGGTACAATGCCCCAGACTGAGACCGTACTGAGACAGGCTCTCAGGGAACACGTCAAACCCGTACTTTTCGTTAATAAAGTAGACAGGCTGATCAATGAGCTGCAGGTCGATGCTCAGGAAATGCAGGTCCGTCTTGGAAAGGTCATTGATCACGTGAACAATCTCATTAAAAACATGAACCCTGAAAAGTACAAGGCAGGCTGGAAAGTTGACGCTGCAGTCGGAACTGTTGCTTTCGGGTCCGCACTTTACAACTGGGCAATCAGTGTGCCTATGATGAAGAAAACAGGGATCTCCTTTAAGGAAGTATTCGACTACTGTAAAGCTGGAGACATGAAGTCCCTGGCTGAGAAGTGCCCGCTGCACGAAGCTGTGCTTGATATGGTCATTCACTTCCTGCCAAACCCGATTGAAGCCCAGAAGGAAAGGGTACCTATTATATGGCATGGGGATACGAAATCTGAGATCGGACAGTCTATGATCAACGCAAATGCAGACGGAGAGCTCGCATTCATGGTGACTGACATTTCCGTTGATCCTCATGCAGGTGAGGTTGCAACTGGAAGGTTATTCAGTGGCTCTCTTACTCGTGGCATGGAAGTCTACACCTCAGGCAGTATAAAGAAGAGCAGGGTCCAGCAGGTGGGTATCTTCATGGGTCCCGAAAGGCTTGAAGTGGACAAGATTCCTGCAGGAAACATTGCTGCAGTTACCGGTCTTAAAGAAGCAATCGTGGGTTCCACCGTAACAACCCTTGAAGGTATGACACCTTTCGAGAGCATAAGGCACGTAAGCGAGCCCGTGGTGACTGTAGCTGTAGAAGCCAAGCACACCAAGGACCTGCCCAAACTGATTGAGGTTCTCAGACAGGTTGCAAAGGAAGACCCGACCCTTCAGATCACTCTTGACGAGGAAACCGGGGAGCACCTTATGGCAGGTATGGGAGAACTTCACCTTGAGGTTATTGCCCACAGGATCGAAAGGGACAAAAACGTGGAAATCACCACGAGCAAGCCAATTGTCGTTTACAGGGAAACCGTTAAGAAGAAGATCGAACCTGTAGAAGGAAAATCTCCGAACAGGCACAACAGGTTCTATATCTATGTTGAGCCTCTTGACCCTGAGATTGTCAATGCTATCAAAGCCGGCGACATTACCATGGAAATGCCCGAACTTGAACGCAGGCAGAAGCTCATTGAACTCGGGATGGACAAAGAAGAGGCAAAAGGCATTGTTGGGATCTTCAATTCCAATATCTTCATTGATATGACCAAAGGTATCCAGTACCTGAATGAGACAATGGAACTCGTGCTTGACGGATTTGAAGAAGTTATGCGTGCAGGCCCGCTCACAAGGGAGCCAGTTGCAAATGTAAAATGCGTGCTCGTAGATGCCAAGCTTCACGAGGATGCAATCCACAGAGGTCCGGCTCAGGTTATTCCTGCTGCAAGGCAGGCAATCCAGGCAGGTATGCTTATGGCTGACGACACCCTGCTCGAGCCTTACCAGAAGGTCTTTGTCCAGGTGCCCCAGCTTTTAATGGGTGGTGCAACAAAAGAACTGCAGGGCCGCCGTGGGGTTATTCTTAATATGACCACGGAAGGAGACCTGGCAATCATTGAGGCCAGAGTGCCTGTAGCTGAGATGTTCGGATTTGCAGGTGAGATCAGGTCTGCAACTGAGGGGCGCGCAATGTGGAGCACAGAGTTTGGAGGCTTTGACTTTGTGCCTTCCAGCCTCCAGAATGAAATTGTTGGCCAGATTAGAGAAAGGAAAGGACTGAAGAAGGAACTGCCCAAACCTTCCGACTTCCTTTCAATGTAAGCGGATTTTCCGCTTTACCTTAATATTTTTAGGTTATACCTGTCTTCCAGCAGGATAGAAAAAGTACCTGACTGATCTCGAAGGGAAGAGAATCCCTATCGATCTGGAAATACGGTCAATCGGAAAGCTTTAAGATAAGGTATGCCTATATTGGGGAAAACGTCCAGGCCACTGAAAAATTCAGAGAGCAGCGGTTCACGAAGAAGTTCGGAAAAAGATGCTGAAAAATTGATCAAGTATTAATATTGATCAAATATTGATGAGACGTAAAAACATAGAAACGTGTGAATCAATATTGGGATCCGCCCTAATCTTAATATAGTAAATATTTGATATACCATTGAAACTCATCCAGAATTACAGGAGAATTTTAATATGGCAGCAGAAAAACCACACTTGAACTTAGCAGTGATTGGTCACATCGACCATGGAAAATCAACATTTGTAGGACGCTTAATGTATGATGCAGGAGCTGTACCTCCACACATCATTGAAAAATACAAGGAAGAAGCAAAGCAGAAGGGTAAAGAATCTTTCGCCTTTGCATGGGTTATGGACTCTCTTAAGGAAGAGCGTGAAAGAGGTATTACAATTGACATCGCTCACAAGAGATTCGACACCGAAAAGTACTACTTCACAGTTGTAGACTGCCCTGGTCACCGTGACTTCGTTAAGAACATGATCACAGGTGCCTCCCAGGCTGATGCAGCTGTCCTTGTCGTTGCAGCTCCCGATGGCGTAATGGCTCAGACCAAGGAACACATTTTCCTTTCCAGAACCCTCGGTATCAACCAGCTTATTGTCGCAATCAACAAAATGGATGCAGCAAATTACGACGAGAAGAGATATAAGGAAGTAGTCGAGCAGGTTTCCGGTATCCTTAAGATGATCGGGTACAAGCCAAACGAAATTCCCTTCATTCCATTCTCCGCATTCTTCGGTGACAACGTTCTTAATCGCAGCGACAAGACCCCCTGGTACAATGGTCCAACCATGATGGAAGCTCTTAACAACCTTAAAGAGCCAGAAAAACCATCCAACCTTCCACTCAGGATCCCTGTCGAAGATGCATACACCATTTCAGGTATCGGAACTGTACCAGTAGGCAGAGTTGAAACCGGTGTCATGAAGAAGGGTGACAAGGTCATCTTCATGCCTGGCGGAGCATCCGGTGAGGTTAAGTCCATTGAGATGCACCACGAAGAAATTCCACAGGCAGTCCCCGGAGACAACATAGGCTGGAACGTCCGTGGTATCGGCAAGAACGATGTCCGCAGAGGAGACGTTTGTGGTCATGTTGACAACCCACCAAAGGTTGCCGATGAGTTTGTAGGACAGATTGTTGTTCTGCAGCACCCCTCCGCAATCACTGCCGGATACACTCCAGTATTCCACGCCCACACCGCCCAGATCGCATGCCAGCTAATTCAACTTAACAAGAAGCTGGACCCGAAGACCGGGCAGGTTAAGGAAGAAAACCCAACCTTCCTCAAAGCAGGAGATGCAGCAATCGTTACAATCAAACCGACAAAGCCGATGGTTATTGAGCCCGTAAAAGAAATTCCACAGCTCGGCAGGTTCGCTATCCGTGATATGGGTATGACCATTGCTGCCGGCATGTGCATGAGTGTTAAACAGAAATAACACTCTCCTTTTTCATTTTTTTGAGGAGAAAAAAGGTATGCAAAAAGCTAGAATAAGACTGTCAGGCATCAGTCCCAAAGATCTGGACGGAGTCTGCGACCAGGTAAAATCTATTGCGGAAAGGACAGGAGTTAGTATTTCGGGACCTGTTCCGCTTCCCACAAAGAAACTTGTAGTTCCTACAAGAAAGAGCCCGAGCGGTGATGGAACTGCAACCTGGGATCACTGGGAGATGCGCGTACACAAGCGCCTCATCGATATTGCTGCTGATGAGAGGGCACTCCGTCAGCTTATGAGAATTCAGGTCCCTAAAGATATCAATATCGAGATCGTACTCGAAGGGTAACCGAGAAAAAAGACAGGCTACAGAAATTCTCTGTACCCGGTCTTGCAAACATCTTTTTCACTTCTTTATTCCAGAATGTCATATTCCTCTTAATATAAATTTGAGAAGATTGCCGGCGACCGTCGAATCAGACGTTTTTCTCGCCAGCTTCTCTGCAAACTATAAATCTCTTCATTATCTTCTTGCGTTCTTACGCTCTTCTTGCGTTCTCCTTTTATCATTATATCCTCAGAAACGGCGTTCTACTGTATAAGTGACAAGTTTCGTCCCTCTGGCAGGCACCGTTACTCTGAATTCTATCGTAAAGGCATTGATTTCTTCATAACTGTCTGAACTTTCCAGGATTTCCCATTCCCCGTAGAGGTGCTCCACAATCGTGACGGGCTGATCCTCAGATTTACTGTTATTAATTTCGATCTGATAGGTGACCCGCTCTACATTATCGCTTATGCGCTGGTAATCGGTTTCATTCCGCCTGGCTGTCAGATCGAAAGCTGAGCCCACACTCACTCTTAACTCCTCGCCTTCAGGAGTGTGTTTTATCCGGTCTTCCCCAAGGAACTGGAGCTCTCCTGAAGAATCAGTACTGTAAATTCTCATAACTCCTGCTGGAACAGGCATCCCAAGCCCGCTTTCGTTTGTGTTTTGAAGCGTAAGATAAGCCAGGATTCTCTCACTCACAGAACTATCATAGATCAGCTTCTTTTCTATGGGCACTGAATTGGCAGACAGCAGAGAAATCTGCTTTGCCTGGTTATTTTCCAGGGTTACCGGGTTTTCAAGGGTATATAGATGGTACTCAAAAAGAGGCTCCTGGACAAAGGGTGTTTGCGTTGCTCTTTCGTCAGCAACGGCTCTTTCTTCCATAACCGGAGTCGCTGCTTCAGAAACACGATTTATCTGGCCTGAAACTAGCTTCAGAACTGCATTTTCAAAGGTTATTCCTGCCCTGTTGTCAATGTTAGCCCATCCTCTAATATCTGCCTCGGTATTCTCCGCATTGCTCATCAGGATATAAGCCGCCTTCCAGTTCATTCCGCTCGTCAGGTAGGAAATTAAAAGTTCCCTCGCCCCGGATACAGGAGAATAAATCTGCCATATGAGAGCGGGTCTTATAGAAAGCCCGGACGAATCTGCAAGTTCGACTTTTGAGAAGTCCTCAATTACCACGACCTGTTCTGCTTCGGTTTTAAGAACTATGCTGTTGCCTGAATGACTTAACAATGTGCCGGTATACATTTCACCGTTCCTGTCGGTTACATTGACTTCTCTGCCAAGGTATTTTTCAAGCAGATTCGAACTGTCCAAAACGTCATACTCGTAGTTCTGCTCAAGTACAGCAGTATCCTCATATTCCGCATCCTCGATGATAACAGAAGTCGGGTCTATTCCGGAAGGAATATCCGTGTACTCAACCTGATTGACCCCACTTTGCAGCTCGATCTCTCGCCTTTCCTTCACAAGGGCAATTCCCTGTTCATAAATCGTAATCTCAGAATTTTCCACAACCCCTCCACCCGCTTCTGAGGTTAAATTTATCGAAGTGTCTGAGGTCAGGTTTCCTGCGATCCTTGGTGACCTGATCACGGATTCAATGCCAGCACCTGTGTTAATTGCGGTCGTATTATTTGCAGGCTCGTATTCCTGAGCTATAACTCCCATACTCAGGGGAACCAGGTTTGAAAAAAGCAGCATTCCCCCAAAGAATCCCAATATAAGCCAGAAGAGAAGTTTCTTCACTCCCATACTATTAAATGTAATTTAATTTTATATATATGTGCTTTATTGAGAATTCGGGGGAAGTTACACTTAAAAACTCAAATTCTGAATAGATATTCTTCAAAAAAATACAGAATGAGCTTATTAAAAGAGGGAAAATAAAAAATAAGGCATTATTAGAGAAGTTTTATATCACTCTGTATAATACCTCAATTGCCATTAATTGAATAAGGCACTCAGGAACTCTCTATAAAACGAATAATTGATTACTTTAGCAACTTCAATGCATCCCTGCAAGCTGCTACAGCAGGTGCCCCTGAGGTTATGAATATAACATCCATAAGCCCCATTATTTCTTCTTTTGTAGCTCCGTTGTTGAGTGCACTCTGCATCTGCACAACTGTGCATCTTTCACATTGCTTGGATGCAACAACAGCAAGTGCTACAAGGATTTTTGTTTTTGCAGATAGAGCTCCGTCTGACAGTAACTTTTTATTGCATCGATTATACTTTTTAAGAAATTCACTGTCAAGCTCTCCAACGAACTCAAGAATGTGTGGTGTGAAACCCAGCTTCTCGCTCATGCTTTCCAGTAACTCTTCATGTTCAAGATCTTCCTGTTCTTCCCGACGAACGCCGCCGCAACATCCTTCCCCATATTCTTCCATATTTATCAATCCCCACTGAAATTCAACTGAATATATTAGATATCAGCTATTAATTTAGTATTATTGTATCTGTATGTATATTATTTATCTATTCCTGAAGCTCCTTAACTCGTCTCCAGATGATTTGTCAAGATCAAATATTTCTCCCCCATTCCACAGGAGCTCAAATTCCTTACCCAGACTCGTTGCAAGCCCTGTATCCCAGATTTTTATAACCGAAAGAATACGGTCACTATCGTGGGGTGAAGCTGAGATAGCACCACAGCACTCTCATCAATAATACCGAAACAGGAGTTAAGATTCTTGGTAAACCTTATATCGACGCCTTTTTTAAACATGCCAAAATTTTCTTCTCCCTGCATTGAAAGCAAAGAAGAAAGCGGTGTAAAACGATGGGATACAAGCAGCCTGATTTTGACCCCGCGGTCAATAGCTCTCAAAACTTCGGGCAGCAAGCTGGCAATTATGGACATGCCAAAGGCAGGAGGAATTAAACATAATGACTTTTTTTACCTCGCTATAAACCGAAATGGCAAACTTCCTGATTTCAGACTCAGTTACGGCAGTCGTCCAGAAAATCTCATCCTTTTGCTTTTGAACAGGAACGTTTTTAAGAACCTGTTTTGCCTCTTCAACAGAGCCTTTTCAAGCTTCGATATCTCTTTCTGCCTCAAATTTTCGCTTCTCAAAAAAGGAATTTAAAGCTATTTCAGGATCAACTGCCCTGAATTTTTTTGGTCTTGAGACCTGGATTTCTACAAAACCCTTTCCTGCAAGAGATTCAAGCACAGTATATATCTTCCCATAGGGTACGTCGGCGTCTTTACAAATAGAATTTGCTCCAGAAACCCCGAATTTTAAAAGAGAAAGGTATGCGGCTGCTTCATAAGCCGTCAACCGATATCCTGAAGTAGCCTTTTCTTTTACAAAGGTGATTTAACAGTTAGAAACTTAAAAAATATTCCTAAAAAATAAGCTCCAATAAAAAATCTCCATTTTATTTTCAAAGTCTCCAAATAATTTTAAGTACCTTTCCTCCCCAAATTCATATATTAACGATAATATAGTTCTTACTATAGTTTTTACACCCGATTGGAATTGAGTCAGTATTAACTTTTATCAGAAAAAGGAAAGAAGAAAACATGTACACAGAAGAGAACAAAGCAATAGTTCGTCAATTTTTCGAAGTAGGACCTTGTAAGGGGGATATAAATGCTGTTAATGAACTGTTATCACCTGATTTCACTATGCATGTTCCCCTACCTGCTCCAGCGGGAATTGAAGGAATAAAGGAAGTAATTACTACATGCAGGTCAGCCTTCGAGCACCTCAATGTTACAATTGAGGATATGGTTGCTGAAGGTGATAAAGTGGTCGCCCGTTTTACAGCTCGAGGCATACATAGCGGCGATTTCATGAATTTACCGGCTACAGGCAAGCCTATAACCATAACTGGTATAGAGATTTTCCGCATTAAAGATGGTAAGATTGCAGAGTTATGGGGTGAGGTTAACCTACTTGGGCTCATGCAGCAGCTAGGAATTTTCTCTTCACCCTGACCATCAGGGGTTAATCTGATCAGATATTCCAGACAGTTTGAGCAGGATATGGGGTAAAAATAGAAGGATACACAAGAAAGGAAATGTATAAGCTCAGAGATGAAGTATTTTTCTAATATAAGGGGAGTAAGATGAGACCTACAGTTGACCTAAAAGAGGAACACAAAGCTGTTAAACTGATGCTGAGAATCCTTGATGGAATGTGCACAAATATAGAATCCGGGAAAAGTGTTGAGCAGGAGCATCTTGACGGACTGATAGAATTTATGAGAGTATTTGTTGATAGATGCCACCACACAAAGGAGGAAGCTTACCTTTTTCCTGAAATGGAAAAAGCAGGAATTTCCGGTTCAGGAGAGTTAATAGCCTCACTTAAAAAAGAACATGAAGAGGCAAGGCAGTATGTCAACAGAATAGAAAAAGCAGCTTCAGAAAAGGGCAATAGAGAATTTTCAGCTATAGTTGAGAATTCGAGTGCCTATATTCAACTTCTAAATCCGCATATTGAAAAAGAAGACAATAAGCTTTTCCCGATGGCTGACACGCACCTTTCAGAGACTGTTCAGAAAGATTTGCTGGAACGTTTTGAAGCTGTGGAAATTGAAATAATAGGTCCCGGAAAGCATGAGGAATTCCACAGATGGCTACACGCTATGAGAGATATTTACATTAAACCCAAGTAAGCCGTAGAGCCGCAAACCTTTTAGAAAAAACTGCTTGAGCGCAAGCCTTTTCAAAAAAGGCTTGAGCGAAAACGACGTAACCTTTGGATTTGAGAAACTTATCCCTTAGCCCTAAAAGGGTTGCAGAGCAACGGTTTTGATCAAGAGATTGAAAAAATTAACCGTGGATCAGCTTAGGAAGGCAGCGGGTGCAGACCCACAGGCTTTGCATGTTGTGCCTGATAGGAAGGAGGTAGCTGATATCTTCACCGGCACCGCAGGAGAAACACTGGATTGAGATATCTCTTTTCTTGGGCTGAGCCTCTGCTTTCTCCCGGTCAAACTCGACAGTGTGTCTCTCTTCGATCGATATTGCGCCTTCTGGACAGACCCCTATGCAGAAACCCATACCGTCGCAAAGTTCTTCAGATATGACTTTTGCTTTCCCATTAATGATTTCAATAGCACCTTCGGCGCAGGGCGCAACACATTTTCCGCAACCTGTACATTTTTTTTCGTCAATTTTTATTATCATTCGTTTTACCATTAAATCGATCCTCTCTCAGGATTTTTCTGTTAAAAATTGTTTGATATGTATATCTAAAGACAGGACTCAAATGTCGTCCATCGATAGTTGCATTCTGAGGTCCGGCAAATAGCCTTCCCTGTGCAGCAATTTTTTATAATCGTTAACTAATTTGCACATTTTACGGGTATAATCTATGAGATCCGTACCTGTTCCCCCCTTGAATAATAACTTCTCAGTTTTTTCCAGAAGCTCCGGATAAATAAGTACCAGTTCTTCTTTTGTGTGTAACAGCAGGGCTGAGAAGTCCCTGTGAATACTCATGCTTCTCTGGAGAAGTTCCAGATCCAGAGTGTTCTGGGAAAGATAGTCTCTGAATTTTGTATAAGCGTAAAAGTTTGCAATATTATGGTTTAAAGAACTTAGAATTGAATATAGGATATTTCCCGTATTTGGAAGGGGAATATCCCGAAGTTCAAGGTCTGCACCTTCGTAGTTCTCATCATCTTCAATTCTCCGATCCCCAGTGATATCACGGCTCATATTATCGACCTTGGCATATTTCGGCGGATTCTATTCACAAGTTAATTTTTTAAACTTGTTTAATTTCGTTAAAAGATAGTTTATTTTTAAAAAGCAATGTTCGCAATGCGTTCCCCTAAAAACTATATCTGCAAAAAGCTTCACTCTAGGTGAACCCCATGTTTCAGTCTCGAAATTACTTAATTTACAGGAACTCAGGGCGCAGAATAGTTTTTATCCACAATAGTTTTATCTTTACTCCCCTGCGTTGTCTTCTAGTAAGCATGCGTGCTGCTAGTTGTATATTATGTTGCTAGTTGCATATTAGTAGATTATTAATAGGTAAATCAATTTTCAATGATGTGTGCCTTCAACAATTTCTATGCCTGCGTCTTTGATCGTTTTTCTGATACTATCAAGGTTTGGGCATTTAGGGTAACTATCTTCCATAAGCATACAGGAGCTGAGATGCACAGCATTTAGCCCATATTTTTTCAGGGTGTTCACCAGCCGGTAAACTCTCCTGCCCGAGCAGCCCCCACATGTGAAAAATGCTATCATCTGCGTATCCGCATCATAACCCTCAAAGCTGGATTTTCTTTCATTGAAAGCTTTGAAGCAGCCCACTCCGGGGCAGGTCTCCGAGACCAGTTCACAGCGGACAACAGCTATCTTTTTCGGTTTTGTTTTTTCGGTCATCTTTACACATTCCAGTTGTCTTACAGCAGGCGCGAAGCCTCGGTTTGCCTTGGAGCTTTAACAACCAGCACTCTGAAAACCTCATTTCCAGGATTCACAAGGCGGTGAGGAATTTTAGCAGGACTTTCAATCAACATATCCCTGCTGACTTCCTCTGTTTCATCCCCAATCTCAACTATTCCTTTTCCTTCAAGCACGTAAAAAAATACATCTACTGGTGTTATGTGTTTCTTTAACGCTTCTCCAGGCTTGAGTTCTATATGTACTGCCTGCGCGTTTTCGGTATCATAAAGCATCCGGACGCTCACATTGTGGGGGTTCGGCTTTTCAGGTGAAGATTTCATCTCAGTAATTTTCATCTATTTTCCCCTTTTGACCATAATTTGTATTTCCCAGCATTAAATCAAGATAGCCTGCACCAGATTTTCAGGCTAATTTTTGATTACTTATCACTTTTATTGCTATATTACTTATCAATTGCTCTTTTTCCCAGCATATCCAATTCTAATATCTGCCCATATATGCCTGGACATAGGCTTTCATATTACCTCAGAACTTCATATTACTCCAAGAGCCAATTTTGGAGAACTGGTAACAATTTTTGCCCCTAGAACCCCGGATAAGATCTGGGGTTAAGGGTGCTTACATAAGGAACATTTTAACTGGAGCATTCCGTTCTTCTAAAGACGGCGAGAAGCAATTTAAGCGATATAGAAGTTAATGAATGCTGGGTTTACAAGCCTACCTGGGTTTTGAAATTCTCAAGACCTATATCTTCAATGAACCTCCCAAGTCTCTTTTTCGTACCGGAGCTCTTATAGAAGTTAATAATTCTATCAATTGTCTCAAGAACCTCTTCTTCTGACAGTTCCTTTGCGACAACCTCAGCAAGCCGTGGAGTCGCGGCTGCAGAGCCTCCAACCATTAAAGTATATCCTTTAGCAGTGCCCATTACCCCTATATCTTTGATGGCAGGCTCGGCACAGGAATTAGGACAGCCGGAAACAGCCATTTTCATTTTGGAAGGCATGGGCATTCCGTGGTACTTCTCATCCAGTTTAAGACCCAGACTTACAGAGTCCTGTTTTGCCTGCTTGCAGAAAGTCGTTCCCGGACAGAACTTCACGCTTCTTACACAAAGCCCTATAGCTGCGCCGGGCTTCATATCAAGCTCAGCCCACACATTGTCAAGGTCTTCTTCTTTAAGCCCCACGATTGCAATCCTCTGGGCGGAGGTCACCTTGAGGGCAGCAGCCCCATATTTTTCCGCAACTTTAGCGATTTTCATGAGGGTTTCCGGCTCCACAATTCCTCCTGGAAGGTGGGGAGCGATTGCATATGTTTCACGGTCTCTCTGAACGATTGCACCTTTTTCCGGTAAATTGTCTTTCATGGCTGATCTTTCCGAACTTTATGGATTTTTCTGATATATTATATAGACAGATTTTATAAAATGTCAATTATAATAGTATCTTTTTGATACCAGTATATTAGAGATACTAATTTATATATAAGGCAGTTTCTATGTTTATACTATGAAAGACTGCACAGTCTACAAGACTATGAATATCATCGGGAAAAGATGGACTATCCATATCCTTCTGGAACTGCACAAAGGAGAAAAAAAGGAAAAGCGCTTTAATGAGCTCAAAAGGAAACTCGGCTACATAACCCCTAAAATCCTTTCAGAAAGGCTGACCGAACTGGAAATCGAGGGCTTGGTTGCAAAGAGAGTTGACGACTCAACAAAGCCTCCGAAATCCGAATATTACCTGACCGAAAGCGGGATGGATTTCGTGAAAATAATACAGGCGATTAAACGCTGGGGGCTTAAGTGGAAGTTCCAGAATGAAGAGTGCGAGAAAGCCATTTGCATGTACTGTGACCACTGAGCCAGGGTTGCTGAAAAATAAATGAAGATGGAAATTTGTATATCTTCTATCTTTTGGAAGGAAATAAAAATAGGAAACACAGAAAGATAGAAGACTGAGAAAGATAAAAGGAACAGAAAGATAGAAGGAACAGAAAGATAGAAGGAACAGAAAAAGATAGAAGATATACAAAGATAGAAGACACAGAAAAAATGGGAATAGAGATTCCATGCTTTAAGTTTTTTCTGATTTCAGTCCTTTAAGGTTCTGCAACGAGTTTTTCCTTGCCTTCTTGCACTTACCATGCTTTCCCTGTTTTCAAGGATTATGGAGCCAAAATTTATAGGTGCAAGTATTTAAGCTCAGAGCTATAATCTGCATATGATATGCAATTATTCGGAAGGGCGTAAATGACCACTAAAGAAAATATTGGTTTTTTCTTCAAGCCCGAGAGCATAGCCCTGATAGGAGCGTCACCGAATCCTGAGAAGCTTTCCTATACAATCCTGGAAAATCTCCTGAATATGGGATTTCAGGGAAAGATATATCCCATAAATCCAGGCTACCAGGAGATCAGGGGACTTAAATGTTATCCAAATCCTGGGGAGATAGAGGACAGAATCGATATAGCAATTTTTGCAGTACCTGCATCTATTGTTCTTGAGATTCTTGACGGACCTGTTGAGAATATAAAAGGCGCCATAATTATCAGTTCCGGGTTTCGGGAAATTGGACCCGAAGGAAAGGAAATGGAAACTCGCCTGAAAGAAATTTTAGATAAGAAAGGTATTCGGGCTATGGGACCAAATTGCCTTGGGATCTACGATACAGTTTCAAATGTAGACACATTTTTTATAAAAAGCGATAAGGTCGAAAGACCTGCCAGGGGTGGGGTCTCCGTGCTTACTCAGAGTGGGTCCTTTGCCGCTATGATTATGGACGAGCTGGCAAACGAAGGAGCAGGGGTCGCAAGGGTGGTAAGCTATGGAAATAAAGTTGATGTGGATGAAAGTGACTGCATCGAATTCCTGACAGACGACGAAGCAACAAAAGCCATTGCACTCTACATCGAGTCTGTAGGAAACGGACGCAAGTTCCTTGCTGCTGCTTCCAGATGTGTGCAAAAAATGCCAGTGGTAGCTCTCAAAGTAGGAAGGAAGGAACCAGGTGCAAGAGCAGCCAGTTCCCATACTGGCGCTGTCAGTGGGAGATATGAAGCCTATGAAGCCGCTTTCAGAAAAGCAGGTATAATAGAAGTGGAGAGTTATGAGGAGTTAAAAGACGCCTGCAAAGTACTGAACAGGTATTCTCTGGCTGAAGGAAAAAGAGTCCTCATTATAACTGACGGGGGAGGAATAGGAATTTCCATTGCCGATGCATGTGAGGAGGCAGGGCTCAGGGTTCCCGAAATCCCAGACGAAGCTGTAAAGAGGTTAAAAGAGAAGCTTCCTGTTTTTGCTTCCGTAAAAAACCCTATAGACCTGACAGGCAGTGTAAGGGATGAACATTACATTTATGCTCTTCAGGAAGCTTTCAGGGAAGGTTACGACCTTGCAATCGTTAGCCTGCTCTGGGGTCCCCCTCTTCTTACCCCAAAGATTGCGGAGAAAATTCGGGACTTTGCGGATAGCTGCGGAAAACCAATCCTTATCTGTTCTCCAGGCGGGAAGTTCAGCCGGGAAATGGCTTCAGCTCTTACTGCCACCGGAATGCCAGTCTTTTTTACCCCGGATAGTGCAGTCAGGGCAGCAAAGGTGTTGTGCGGAGGAATAAAGTAAGTTAAGCCCGATTTGAGCCGAAAAATCCTGAACAACCGGGGACTTAAAAAGTTAAAGGATGAGAATAGAACTACATGGCGGTTACGAAAAATCCGGAGCCGAAGAAAAGATCGACCACCGCCTGTATTCCATGGCTTGCTTAACTCTTTCCACAGCAAGCTGGACTGCAGCTTCCCTTGGCAGGATTCCTTTTGTTTTTGCAGCTTCCAACACCTGAGCCGTATTGTTCCTCACTTTCTCTTCAATTGCCTCAAAAGCTGCGTGCCGGGTAGCTCCCTGATACTCAGACGCCGCACAGATTACGCCGCCTGCGTTTGCGATAAAGTCCGGGACATAAAGAATACCGGCTTCATAGAGGAGTTTTTCAGCTCCTTCTGTAATCGGTATGTTTGCTCCTTCAATAATCAGTTTAGTATTCAGAAGATGGACATTGCTCTCATTGATTATATCTGGACGGGCTGCAGGAATCCATATGTCACAGGGGATGGAGATAACTGCATCTCTGTCAAGCTTTCTCCCTTCAGGATAGTCATGTACACTTTTTCCTTCATTCTTAAGCCTTATAAGGGCATCTACGTCAAGCCCGTCTGGGTTGTAAACTGAGCCGCGGGAATCGGCAACTCCTACCAGAACAGCTCCACTACTGGTAAGGAAACGAGCAGCGTGCATCCCAACTGCCCCAAAACCCTGAATAACTAAACGAGCTCCATTTAGCTCAAAATCACAGTATTGAAGCGCTACCTCGGTAGATTTTGCAAGCCCCCAGCCTGTAGCCCCCACTTCATCAAGAGGAATTCCTCCAGCCCCACAAGGAAGCCCTACTGCCCTTCCGATCTCATCTTTTATGCATGCCATACAGAACTCGTCAGTTCCCATATCAGGGGCGAAAATGTATTCCTTCGTGTATCTTAAGGCACTGGCAAGCGTTCGAAGTTTCTGGATTTTCTTTTCCTGCGGCATCCGGGGGTCACCATAAATGACAAGTTTACCGCCCCCGAAAGGAATGTCTGCAGCTGCATTCTTAAGGGTCATGGCTCTTGCAAGCCTGAAACATTCTTCAGCACTCACATCAGGAGCCATACGGACCCCTCCAAGAGCAGGTCCCCGGGCGATGTTATCCACTACAAGAATCGCTCTAAGGTCAACTGATGGTTCATAGATATGGATGATTTTGAATGGTCCAAGCTCATCCGCAAATCGGAACATGTCTTCCATTTTAATTTTATCTCCTGTTTTCTCAGTCTTAATTTCCTTTTACTTATGATCTTCTTACTTTTTTAATACTTTACTAATTATTCATTACTAAATTACTTACGTTCGCTGCCTGTATCTAGAAGACAATACTATAATTAAAGCTAAAAGTTCTGTAAATGATCGCACGAATGTATAGAAAGCTGATTTCTGTAGATATCAGAATTTATATAGCCTTTTTACTATAGTTATTAAATTTTTCTATGAGGTTTATAGCATCTTTTACTATAGTTATTAAATTTTCCGACAGTAGGTCAGGACTTGGTCTCAGGACAAATGTTTCAATAACTGAATAAAGTAACGTGAGATTGGTAATATTAAATATATTTTTCAAGAGAGACTGTAAGAAGATTTAATCATCTTTATCTTTACTCAATTGCAGTCATCTGCAGGTGAAATGGGGAAAAATCGGAAGAAAGGGGGTTACCGGTATGGAAATATCATTTAGTAGATCGAAGTTCTCCTGGGCAGAATATTTTTCGGATAAGAAAAAAGGAGGCCATAGATATTCTACCGATGAATTCCTATATAAGGAAGCTAAGGAGAACTTTTCCACCTCTGTGGAGGTAAATCTCTTCTCGATTTTGGGTGCGGCGCCGGAGAGCTCTTGATATATTACGTGCCTTATTACGAAAGGGTGGTAGGTGTTGACTTCTCACGCTCGATGCTTTTTGAAGCTGAGAAGAAAATCTGGGAGAAAAATTATAAAAATGTAGACTTATTCCTTGCCGATGACAAAACAGTATGGGACAAGTTGAATTCTTCGTTTGACCGGATCACGGCATCACAGGTTGTCCAGTACTTGACCCCTGAGCAAATAGATGCTTTTGTCAATAACGCCTGTAGTCATCTAAATGAAGGAGGCTAGATAATCTTTTTTGACATAATTGATCCAAGGCTTTATCCCCTGTGGAAAATGGGATGGTTTTCACAGAATTTCAAACTCTGGAAAACATTACCTAAAGCTGGTATCGGGAGCATCAAGCAGTTATCGGCTATCCTGAGAAACCGCCCCAGGGATATAATTGGGAATTCTCATAGCCCCCTACCTGATTGAAAAAATTGCCAAGAATAACGGTTTCACTATGGAATATATAAAATCAATGTACTACGAGTACAGGTATCATGCAATATTATCAAGGACATCTTGATATTTTTCAGATCGCAATCGCAGTATAAGACTCCTCAAATCATGTTCACATGAAGAACTTTATCGCATTATAACCTGAAATTTAGGGGAATGATTCTGGCTTTTACTGTTTATGATCTAATTGCAATTTTTTTCAGAGAGAATTGTAAAAAGTATGTGATTTAAAATTGAGCCTTGAGAGAGCCTTGAGATTCATTCCCTGTCAATAAGAGTTAAAATTGAGCCTGAGATTCGTTCCCTGTCAATCTTAAACACTTGTAGGAAACTTACTGCAGGGATAAATTTCCTGTCCTTATCCCAGGCATTTTATTTTCGTGCACTAAAACCAGTCTCTTATGAGATATTTTTCCATATAACTGGGAAATCAGAAAATTGCCAGGGCTACCTTCTTTAAAAGTATCATTATTTTCTTTTCCAATGCCGCCAATTCTATTTTCCGATGTGAGGGCAACTCGAAGCGAGCCATGCAGGCTATGATTGCAGGCGGAGTCCTGAACGTCATTCTGGATTCCATATTCATCTATACCCTTAACATGGGAATCAAAAATACAATTAAAACACAGGAATATCAGGTGAAAAATAATATTGATATATTAAATTATACTCTTCATCTAAAATTATTGTAATATGTAAGTAAAATTTTGAAGATATTAACAAAAAAGCCGAAAGTAAATTAAACTAAAAATGCTCAATATCTGCTGAAAAATATTGATTCAAAGCAAATTCTGTAATAAATCAATCGGAAATTTTGAAAAACATTTCAAAAAGCTATTGTACAGGTAATTAAATACCCCTAAATACCCCTAAAAGGAGGTATATAAGTTGAAAAAATATTTGCCCATACTGGTGATGTCGATTTTTGTTTTTGGGGCTGTGTTAACAGGTGCGGTTGCAAGTGCAGCCGATAACCCATTAGTAAATGATACGGCATCAAAGATTTTAAACACAAATTAATCCGCTAATCAATCCGTAAATAAATCTGTTAATCAATCCGCCACCAATAAATCCGTTAATCAACCCGCCAATAAATCCGCTAATCAATCCATGCCCCTGAATGAGACCAGCCTTACCAATGTAACCGAAAGTGAAGCAGCAGTTCCTGTAGCAGAACAGAAATTCAGAGTAGGTCCGACAGTCACTCTGAGACCGGTTAATGATGTTATAACTGAAAACGAAGACGGCATTGTTGAACTTTATATCGATAACCCTTCCCTTAATGATGTGACTCTGAATGTAGACGCAAGGATCAGCGTACCTGCTGGAATTCACGTATACGGGCAGGGTTTTGCTCAGACAGGTGCTGCAGGTACAGTCTATGGAACATTTTCCGTGCCTCCTGGAAGCGCCCGAACAATCTACATCAACATTAAAGGAGAGAAAGTAGGTACTTTCACTGTACACTTCAGCGGTCTGTACTGGCCTGGAGATAACAAAGACGATTACAACCCGATTTCACTCAGCCACCCCTTTATAGTTGAGCAGGCTTCCAAAAATCCCGGAGAAGCCCCCAACTTTGAGGAGAGCAACCCCGAAGAAGCTTCCAGCTCTGAAGAGAGCGGAGGAATAAAAGCCGAAGGAGAAGGCTCATTTAGTGCTCCAGGATTCGAGATATTAATTGCGGCTATAGGACTGCTAGGAGTTTATGCTGCCAAGAGGAAGTAAGTCAGGTTAAAAAAATATAAGCACGATTTCAGGAAAAATACATGCATTTTTCCTGTTTTATTATTTCAATAAGCTAGGAAAGGCACCAATAACTTCGAAAAGCTTTTCAGCTAAGTTGACCGGACGTTTAAAGATCGCAGCCCAAAAAGGTGGTAGAATGTCTCAAAGGGCTATATTAAAAACACTAATAATCTGCTTTTTAGTCGCTTGTTTCCTTGTAAGCAACCTTTCGTATGTATATGCGTCAGAGAGTTCAGCAGATTCTAACGAAAATAAATCAAAGCCTTCAGAAGAAAGAATGCAGCCTTCACGTGAGGCACAGTATCTCGAAGAGCAGTCACAGCCCCCAGAAGATACAGACACACAATCCTCAAAAAACGATGAGACCCAAAATGAAGGCGTAAAGCCTTTGGAGGGGGAAGAAAGTCAATCCTTGGAAAATACCCAATCAGAGTCTGCTGAGAAGACCGAAACAAATTCCGAGGGAAATCCTGAACTACCGACTGAAGAAACAAAAACTGATCCCCAGGAAGAACCGGAATTAGAACCGGCTGAAGAAACCGAAGCAAATTCCCAGGAAAGTAAGGAAGCAGTATCATCAGAGAATACGGAAACTCAGCCCTCGGGGGGCACGAAAATAAAAACTGAGGATACAGGAACGCAAACCTCAGAAGAAACAGAAATTTCAGAGGATACCGAGAGCGAATCTTCGCGTAGTAAAGGAGACTCGTACCATATAATACGCTCAGAATATACTAAAATTGAGAATAACAACTACATACAGCCTGAGCCTGCACAAAAAACAGCTCCAGAGAACACAAAATCAGCCGGGAACTCCAAACCTGCACCCCCCTCTGCAAGTGTCAGTCTCCATGGTGAAAAGACCTGGGTTATTGCTGGGGAAGACATTCTGCTCAAACTGTCAGCTGTCAATCTTATCACAAAACCTGTAATGCATGTGCAGGTTATTATTATTCCACCGTCAGGAATGAGTGTCTCTTCCTCGGAGTTTGTCCAGTCGGGTGCAGGTCAGTATACGACAACATATGAACTTGAGCCTGGACAGGGCAGGGATATTGAAGTAAGAATTGAGACTAACCAGCCTGGAGATTTTACTGTCAAAGGCAGAGTAATATATTATTTCGGCGAAGATACTGAGAACGTGGAAGATTATACGCTTGACCTTCCTATACACGTGGAAGAAAAGCCGTATGCTGTAGAAGAAAGCCTGCCCGGATTCAAACTGGTGAGCCTGGTATGCATATTAGGGGCTGTATTTTTCTTTAAAAGACGCTCGTTATTGTGAGAACATAAAATCAAAGTTGCCTGTCCTGCAGGCAACTGATGAATAAATCAGGTAAGGTCATAAATCAGGTAAGGTCATATAAATATCAGATAAGATCCATAAGATGGACTGTGGATTCGTGGATCAGGTAATCGGCTTCGGTAGAATTCAACCTGCATTCAGCTCTCGTTTTATTAACGAAAGCATTAAAAGTGCTAATTTTCTTTATAGCTTTAGCATCATTTCCTTTTTGAAGATGACAGAGTATGTTGTTGACTTTTACGTTGAGGGCAGTTTTAGTTGAGTCATCAGCGCAGTCAAGCTCATCCACGAAGCTGCTTACGACGGGGTATCCTGCGTCTATCCAGACTTTGATCCCTTCATTCATGTTATAAACATTGCTGTAACCGGCGTTTACCACGACTTTGCTTGCATTGGTGCTTCGTGTCCCGGTTTTACAATAAATAAGTATTTTTGTATTACAATCATCCGGCAACTCATCCGTTCGATTTGCCAGCAGATATTCATAAGACAAAATCGGCTCTCCGGGCGGATTCTTGAGGCTCGTGACCGGTATCAATACCGCTCCTTTGATATGCGCTGCATGGAATTCATCAGGGGTACGTACATCGAGAATGAAGACATTACCTTCTTCAATCATATTCTTGGCATCATTAACACTTACATTTGTGTATGTGCTGCCCTCGGCTCCTGCAACACCTGGTGCGATTATGAGAAAAGCAAAGAGAATTGCAGCAAGATATGGTAAATACTGCTTATCCAATCAGATCCCTCCATTTTATCCAGTTCTACACACCTGAATTTTGAATTTTTTGGATAATTATTCAAAGCGTACTGACGCCCAAACCTGAGTAATCATCCAGAATGAACTATTTATTCATACAGTTTGTTCAGATATCTTATCTAAGATGGGTAATCTTTAGATAGTACTTCAACTTATATCATCTTTTTTAATTTTATTTAGGACTGAAGGCCCATTGTACTTTTCCATTTTTACATTTCGAACCTTGTCATAACTCCGTGAAGCTCGTCGGTAGGGAGCCTGTAAAACTGGACAAATGAAGGTGACAATTTCTTAATTACGGAAAATATTCTCCAGACTATATTACTGGTAAATATATCTTCTACTCCGTAGAAAATTGCTTTTTCATAAATGCCCTGGTCTTTCAAAATCTGTTCGACGTCAACAATTTCCATATATCCTGCTCTTATTTCAAAAACTTTTAATCCTTTTGCCGGTTCTGCTGTAAACGAGCTTTCTACTCCAAAAGGACTGTCAGACTTAATAATTGAAATAAAAATATTATTTTCATAAATGATGTTATTTTTAAACATTACATGGGAAATATATTGGGGAATTCTGGTTATATCCCGTGTAAAGAAAAGTGCAGTTCCACTGATTTTATTTTCAGCAGCATATAGATGATTATATTTTTCAAGGAAATCATCGATTTTTACAGGCTTCAGCACTTCGTAAAGTCTCTTCTGCCCCGATGTGTATATCACAATAAGAGAGAAGATAAAGAGTGCTATGATAATTGACCAGTAGCCTCCATGCGGGATTTTGTAAGTATTTGAGAGAAGGAATATAAAGTCAACAAATGTTATGAACAGCGAGATTATAGTCTTCGATATATCTTTTTTGTAATAGAATATTGAGGCCATCAGTATGCCTGTAATTGTCATGTTCCCTGTAACCGCCAATCCATATGCGGCTGCAAGATTGCTCGATTCCTGAAACACAAGCATCATAAATAATACAGCGATTAGAAGCATCCAGTTTACTGCCCCTATATATATCTGTGATCTCAATTGCCCGGAGGTATAATCAATCTTTAGCATTGGCATTACTCGGGTTGTTATTCCCTGATATACTATTGAAAACACACCGCTAATCATAGCCTGCGAAGCAATAATCGTTGCAACGATGCTCAGGACAAGAAATGGTATATAGATAATGCTGGCTTGTTGAGACACCATCTCAAATAATACATTTGTTGAGTCTGGATTTCTAATAAGGAATGATCCCTGCCCAAGATAATTCAAAACCAATGCTGCAAATACCAGTTTCCAGGCATTTAAAATGGGCTTTCTCCCCAGATGGCCCATATCGGCATATAATGCTTCACCCCCGGTTGCGCATAGAATCACTTCGGATAGTACAAAAAATCCCGCAATTCCACTATCCAGAAGAAAGCTGATGGCATAATAAGGGTTGATGGCTTTAATTACGCCTGGCGCATAAAATATTGAAGAAATTCCAAAAAATGCAAGGGATGCAAACCATAAAAACATTATCGGGCCAAATACCCATGTAATCTTTTCTATTCCCTTACTCTGGACTGAAAAAAGGATTATAGCAATTATACCGGCAATTAAGATCAGAACACTCTGTCCTGTATTTTCAAAACCAGAAACGATGCGTACTCCCTCAACGGCACTGAGTATGCTTATTGCAGGCGTAATAACGCCGTCTCCAATAAGGAATGAAATACCTATATAGGCTAATATTGTGACTAAATAAACCTTTCTGCCTGACCTTAAAAGGGGAATAAGTATTTCTTTTAAGACAATAGTTCCTCCTTCACCCTTTTTACTAAGGCTCATGGCAAGCCAGGCGTATTCCATAGTCACGATAATGATAAGTGTCCAGATAATTAGAGATAAAACTCCTATTACATGAGTTTCAGTCGGTTTTGTAAGAAGAAAGATAACTGTCAGGGTATAAATGGGACTGGTCCCGATATCACCAAAAACCAGACCCATAGACTTCACTGCTTCCCTGAGTTCTGTTTTGGATAACATAGTTCTTCACCTTATTTTCCAGAAATCCGGGCAAAAACATAATTTGAAATAAAAGTTTTATGCATTCAAATCCTAAGACCAAAAATCAAGATTTTCTTCTGCCCTATAAGAGAAAGAGGTATGAAATTTATTGAATCCCTGGATTCAAGATCCACTGTTTCATATGACTTGTCTCTATGATTCAAGATTCACTGTTTCATATGACTTGTCTCTATCTGCGAGTCTTTATTTGTTATCTGTGGTTTGTAATTTAGTTCTCAATAATATAAGAACGGATTTTATTCTAACAATTGGTAACCCCGAGAATTACTTTTTCGTATATAAAGGCTGTGACCCTTTGTACCTGTGGGACTGGAATTAATACATATTATGCCAGTCTAATGCCAGTCAATCTATTCCAGTTTTGTTTCACAAGAAATGTTAAGAGTATATCTTAGTTAACATCCATATTAACACACATACAGCTATCAATAAAATTGCATAAAATAAGTAAACGGTAATGGTAGAAGACGGAATGATAAAAAATTGTACTCAACAATCAACGAAGATATATACAGAAAAGAAGCAGAGGAAAAAAGGAAAGCCGTAAAAAAATGAGAGGAGTTTTTTGGTCGAAGAAAAAGGTTTTCTTGTGCATAAAGAGACAACAGAAGGAGTAAATATTCTTCTCGGTGACCCCCAGAAAGCCGTTATCAAGCTATCAATTCCTATAATAGTTGCAATGTCTGTGCAAACAATATACAACCTTACAGACACCTTCTGGGTTGCGGGGCTGGGAGCTGATGCTCTGGCTGCTATGGGATTTGCATTTCCTTTTTTCCTTATCCAGATGGCACTTACAGGCGGGTTGGGAGTTGGAGGAGGGTCTGCAATTTCCAGGCGGATCGGAGCCAGAGATAAAACAGGCGTAGATAACGTTGCCCTGCATACCTTTGTGATAATGCTCACCCTGACAGCTGTACTGACCGTGCTTGGATTAGCTTTTGTGGAAGATCTTTTCGTATACAGTGGAGCCGCCGGAAGAACGACGGAGCTCGGAATCAGTTATGCCAGGGTGTTTTTCGGGGGCAGTTTTATATTCTTCTTTACTAATGTTGCAAACTCCATCCTGAGAAGTGAAGGGGATTCAAAAAGGGCTATGCAGTCAATGATTCTTGGCTCAGTCCTGAACGTAATACTCGATCCCATATTTATATATACTCTGGGGTTGGGAATTGCAGGAGCCGCCCTAGCAACCGTTGTCGCTTATGCCAGTTCCGGACTGCTGATGTTTTACTGGTTTTTCATCAAAAAAGATACCTATGTAGCTTTCAGGTTCAGTTCCTTCAAATTCGATAAAGCGATAGTAAAAGATATTTTCAGGGTCGGAATACCCTCCTCAGTTGAGCAGCTTGCCCTGGCGCTGACCGCACTTATAATGAATATTATAATCACGGATATCAGCAGTACAGATGGAGTTGCGGTCTATGCCACAGCCTGGAGAGTGACAGGCATAGCAGTTACGCCCCTGATAGGAATTTCAATCGCTATGGTCTCAATTGGAGGAGCTGCTTTTGGGGAAAAGGATTTTAAAAAAGCCCAGAATGCTCTTTTTTACGCAGTTAAAATCGGATTTCTGGTCGAAGCCGTAATTGCGGTTTTCGTATTCGTTTTTGCTCCAGAAATTGCTGCTGTCTTTACACAGACCGAAGACGCTGCCCGGATTGCACCAGAACTCACGAGACTCCTTAAGATCATGACAGTGTTCTATCCGGCAGTCGCCTTTGGGATGCTTTCCGCTTCTTTCTTCCAGGGAGCAGGAAAAGGCACCAACGCTCTTATAGCTACGCTTTTGCGCAGCCTGATTATGACCCCTCTCTTTGCCTTAATTTTTGCTTTCGAATTCAACTGGGGGCTTTCTGGCGTCTGGTGGGGGCTTGTTGCGGGGACAGTAATTGGTTCACTGATTACTTTCATCTGGGCACATACATACCTGAAATGTCTAATTCGTACGGATATGAGTTTAAAGAAATACTAACATTATGAAGTATTGAACCCTGTATCACAAAGTATAAATACAATTTAGATTGAATTAGTAAGAAATCAAACAATTAAATAAACGAACAGTAAGAATATGAACTATCAATTTGAAAGATGAGCTGAAAAACAGGCATAATTTTTCACTATAAGTTCTATTTAAAGGCTTATTGAGAAACTCTTTCAATTTAACATCCGAATTAGAAAACTTCTGGCTGTGGATATCAATGAAAGAAAAAAAAATAAAAGAAGCAGTAAAACTGCAGTTTGAGATGTTTCATCTGTTTCATAAAAACTTTGCCAGAATCTTTCACCAAACTGGAAACGGGCCTTATAACCTGAATAAAAACCAGAACCGGGCTATCATGATTATCGGGGCAGTAGATAATATAATGCCTACAACCCTGGGAAAGTGCCTTGATCTTCAGAAAGGAAGCCTGACAAGCATGATTGATGCCCTGGAAAAAGAGGGACTTATCTACAGGAAAGGAGATCCCGAGGACAGAAGAAAAACACTTATTTCTCTTACTGAAGAGGGGATAGCTTACAGGGAATGGTTTATGGAGGAACTCGAAAAAAAAGCCTCCGAGATCCTCAGAAGGCTGGGTGAAGAGGATATCCTTGCATACCAGGAAAGCCTGAAGACAATACTTGCAATGCTCAAGAAGCTTGATAGGCTGCCTGAATAAAAGAATCTTGAGGAGGCCTTCAATGCGCACCGAACTTATAGACAAGTTAAAGAAACTGGGGTTTACGGAGAATGAGGCAAAAGTTTATGTCGGACTCCTGAGCTTGAATGAAGCTACAGCAAGGGAAATTCATGAATTTACTCATGTGCCCAGGCCAAAGATTTACTCTGTGCTGGAAAGGATGGTAAAAAAGGGGTACGTGGAAGTTATAGAAGGAACTCCTGCCATTTTCAGAAGCATAGACCCTGAGCAATTGACCGAAAAGCTCAAAAATGAATTCCTCCTCTCCCTGAATGAGACCTTAAAAGAACTTAATTTCACAGAAAACCGGAAGAAAGAACTTAATTTCACAGGAAATCGGAAAAAGGATCTTAATTTCACAGAAAACAGGAAGACAGATGCTATAAAGTTGGAGTCTGCTTTTTGAAGTGGAATGAAAAATCCTAGAGTATGGGGGCTCTGTAAAATCCACGTCGTCTGGAGTTTCACAAACTTTTGCAGGAAGAAGAATCCACACCCCTGCTTTGAAAATACTTTAAGAAGAATAAGAGCTATATGAGGAATTATATACCTGCAACTTCTGGTAATTTAAAATGAAACTGCTAACCGTATACGAAGAAATACAGCCCTATATTACAAAAGATGGTTCAATTATTCGTGAACTCATGCATCCTTCTATCCACGGCAACTGCAGCCAGAGCCTTGCTGAAGCTACCGTGCCAGTCGGTGGAAAAACTCTCCTTCATAAACACCGCCTGACCGAAGAAATTTATCATGTTACGGAAGGCAGCGGAATAATGACTCTCGGCTCTGAAGAATTTGAGGTCAAAAAAGGAGATTCAATTTGTATTTCTCCAGGCACTCCGCATAGAATTCAAAATACAGGAGACACAGCGCTGAAAATTCTCTGCTGCTGTGCGCCGGCTTATTCACATGAGGATACGGAATTGCTGGAATGAGCGAATAAAGTCACAAAATCAGGTTTTTAAAAACTTTTCATCATTAAATAAGACAACTTTTGATCTCTCTTCTTTCTCGATATCATATAGGATTTCAAATGCGGTATTAACTGAAAATTCATTGTCTGATTTCAGCAGGTCTTCCAGCTGCTTTTTATGTTTAACAGTACAAATTTTTCCAAGTGCTGCTGCCGCACTCATCCGCACATCTGAATCTTCATTTTCTAGGACTTCAATAACTATGCTTATCCCGGTGACTCCAATCCTTTCTAGACTTTTGATAGAATTTATTTTATCCAGTCTATACCTGGAATCAATTTTATCGGCAAGTAACGCACACAGTTTTTCCTTTGTTTTTTCACTTGCATTATTTACACACTTTGAAGCCAGGAAAAGCTCATCTTTTGAAATCATCGAATCCACAAATTCGTCAATAGAATCTGAATCCAGCATTTCAGAGGCGAATATCACAACTTCTTCCCATTTTGGATGATTAAAAGCCTCTGATACATCAAATCCACTTTCAAAAAGCTCTTTTAGCTTTATAGCTGCAAAATATTCCTGAAAAGATTGGTGAATTCCGTATGATACATAATTATCATTTCTATTAAGTATCCCAAGTTTGAAACAATCTTCAAGAATTACCTGCGGGCTGATTTTTCTGAATAAAGGATCTTCAGAGCTTCTCTTGACAAATTTGAGAGCTTCAGAATATTTACATGAAACTTCATTCCTGCACTGAAGTTTAAAATACAGGTCAGTCAGAGAGTTCTCGATTTGTGTTCTGTCTGCGCAGAGATATTTTCCTTTTTTTTCTTGATGACTGAAAAGAGTAGAAATAAAAGCTTCGTACAACTTAGAGCGGTTTGAAGGTAATAAGTCGCCAGCTTTGTCTTTTTGCTCCATAGCAACTTTGATGGCAATGTAAAGCATCATCGGGTTTGAGAGTATGGATTTTAGCTGTTGATTTTTAAAGATTTTGTCTTTGAGAGTATTTGCTAGTTCTTTATTTGAAATGCGGCGATTTATGAATATCCCTATTTTCTCATCGGTTAATTCTTCTAATTCCGAGACTTTGAAACTGCTTTTTATACTCTCAAAAAAGCCTGGTCTTGAAGAAATAACAAATCTGCAATTGTTGTAATCGGTGATGAAATTTGAGATCTTATCATGGGGATAAAACTCATCAGTAGGTGAAAGTAAGTCAAAGCCGTCGAGGAGAATAGTTGCTTTCCCTTTTAATATCGTTCTTAGAGTTTCCTCTGAGATTCCTTTCCCTTTGGCTTTCATAGTGACGTATGCGTCAAAAGGTTCCTTTATAAACCGCTCTTCAGCGATGTAAGAATTTAATTCAATGTACAGCGGAACGTTTTCGCTTTTTCCCTCAAGATAACTTTTAGCAAGAATGTAATTTAACCATCTAAGTGTAGTCGTTTTTCCAGAACCCGATTCCCCGGAAATAATAAGCTTCTCTTCTTTCTCAACAAGTTCAAGCACTTCAAATTCTTGTGGTTTATTGTTTTCTCTATCACGAAATTTGAGAGTTATTGGCAGAATCTCTCTGGCTGAAAGTTCTGTATAGACATCACTGATTCCGTTTTTTCCTTCTTCGTCTAATATTTTGTTCAAGTATTTTTCTAATGATTTTTCGAAGTCTGCATCTAATTCTTTTCTACTCTGATCAGCTTTACTTTCATTTACCACTTCCTTTATTTCTTGAACTGTCTGAGAGATTTCTTGAACTGTTTTATCTGTTCGTTTTGCTAAGTTGAGTATAAGATAATCTCTAAGTTCAGGTTCTTTTTCTATTTCGGCGTCTATTATCACAAAAAAGGAATTTAGGATTAGATCTGCATCTTCACGGGAGAAATCTTCCTCGCTGAATACTTCAAAAAACTCTTGAATTAAAACATTTGAACAATCAAGTTTATCCGGGTTCATCAGGTATTCTCTGATTGCGTTTTCCACATTTTTCTGATGAAAAAAAGTATCAATCTGTATTCCATTTAATTTACATTTCTTATTCGAAAACTCTTCAATCGCCTTGTAATATACTTTCGAATATGTATCAAAAATTTCTCCAGGGATTCTCTTGGAAGAATCATATATTAGGTTAGCAAGATAGCCCAAAGCTAATTCTGAAAAAACCATCGTATCCCTGCTGTCAAAAGAATTTCTTCTCAGTTTCTCTATCAACTTCCTTATTAAAACCATCTAAATTAATTCTTTCTATTATATTCGGGAAAACGGGAAAAGCCGCTCGCTGGCAAGCGTGACGAGAACGATCAGGATACAGCTAATAAGGTTGTTCTGCCTTATTTTTCCCTTTAATTTTCTTTTTATGCCTTTTTTCAGGCTTTAAGCAGTAAAAGTGAGAAAAGCATCCTTTTTAGAAACAAAAATTTTATTTTTTTATCAGCTACCACTGAAAAAAGTGTCCTCTGGACACTCCCACAAATGGGTCTTTAAGATTTCATTCATCTCGATGCCCTCAAGGATCTCAAAAGCAAGGTTTGCCACGAATTCATTTTCTGAGTCAAGTAAAGCCTTCAACTTCACTTCATCCTCTTTAGTACAGATCCTTTTTAGAGCCCCTGCCGCTTCGGCTTTTACAAAGCGGTTCCAGTCGTAAAGGGTATTTATAAGAGGTTCGATAGACCTTTTCGGTTTTATCCTGCCGAGAGCTTTTGCGGCAGCCAGCCGGGTAAAATCGTCCGGATCCTCAAGAGCAGCAATAAGCTGATCCACCGCATTTGAGGCTTTAATCCTGCCAAGAGCTTCGGCTGCTCCCGATCTTCCTTCATTGTTTCTATCCATCAGTGCGTCAATAAGGGGTTCTACAGCTTTTTTGGATTTTATTTTTCCGAGGGATTTTGCAGCTTCCTCTTTTACGGAGCCGTTGTCATCAAAAACCAGAACCTCTATAAGGGGCTGCAGGGCTTCTTTTGACCTTATCCGACCCAGGGTTACGGCTGCAAATCTGCGTACAGTTGCATCTCTGGATTTGAGTGCATTGATTAACGGGGAAACCGCCATCTCACAATCAAAAAATGGCAGTGACTCGGCTGCAAGCCTCCTGACTTCATCATCTCCACTATCAAGGGCGCGGATCAGGGACTCAAAAGCTCTTTTGAGCCTGCTTTCCGACAGATTTTGCAGGGCTTTTGCGGCTTCCCTCCGCACAAGCTTATCTTCGTCTTTGATCGCATGATCAATGAAATCAAAGATTCTATCCGATATCCAGTCAGGGATGCCGTCAGGATTTATCTTGCCCAAAGCTCTTACTGCCCCCTGCCTTGTAAGATTATTCCCTGACTTAAAAATCCGAATGAGCGGTTCAAAGACTTCCTGCGATTCAAACTGCCCGAGTGCGTTTGCCGCTTCCTTCCTGACAAAACGGTTTTCATCTCCCAATGCAAAAAGAAGTGGAACAATAGCTTTGCGGACCTTCATTGCGCCCAGAGCTTTTGCAGCTTCCAGTCGGACTAAATGGCTCTCATCATGGAGTTTATTTATCAGGGTTTTAGCCGCCATTTCAGACCCTATTTCCCCTAAGGACTCTGCGGCTGTCTTCCTTACAAACTCATCCTCGTCCCAGAGCGCGGACACAAGGGGATCGAGGGCTCTTTCCGACCCTACCATGCCAAGTCCCTTCGCGGCTTCCCGACGGACAAAGCGGCTTTTATCCCCAAGCATATCAACAAATGTGCCTGATATTTTATCTGATCTTATTTCTCCAAGTGCTTTTGTGGCGATCCAGCGTACAAATTCATCCTCATCCTTCAGGGCATTTATAAACAATTCAACCGCTTTTTCCGATCTCATCTGACCAAGAGCCTCGGCAGCGCCCATCTGGACAAGCTTGTCTTCTTCCTTAAATGCTTTTATAAGAGCTTCTGCAGCTTTCCTGGAATTTGTCCTGCCAAGCGCACCTACAGCCCCTATACGGACGAAATCATCATTAGCCCCAAGTGCGGAAATAAGGATTTCCAGAGCCTTCTCTGATCCTATCTGCATCAAAGCTTCCACAGCCTGCAGACGGACAGTCCGGTTCTTATCTTCAAACATACTCCTGAGCAGTTCGATAGCTCTATCGGAACCTATCATCCCAAGAGACTTTACAGCCTCTATACGCACAGAGTAATCCTCATCTTTTATTGCAGCCTCAAGCGGAGCGAGCGCTGCCTCAGACCTTGTTTCCCCAAGCACCTTTGCAGTTTCTCTTTTTATCCCTATGTCCTTATCTTCAAGAGCTCCTAAATTGGCTATGATTCCACAGGTACCCAGCCTCCCCAGACTTTGAACCGCCCTTACTTTCTCTCCGATGTATTTACTGTCAAGTTTCCTGGAAAGCAACTCGCACAGTTTCTCTTTTGTCTTAGCACTGGCTCTCAAAGTACATTTTGAGGCTAAATCTAGGTTTCCACTTGAGATTATTGAGTTTACAAGTTCATCTCCTGACTCGACTAACTCCGAGGTAAGTACTATTACGTTATCCCATCTCGGATTCCTGAACGTCTTTGAGATGTCCATTCCGCTTTCAAGGCACGCTTTCAGCTTTAACGCCGCAAAATATTCTTGAAAAGATCGATTTATTCCGAACCTTATTTCGGATCTCTTTCTTATAAGGAGTCCGATCCCCATGCAGGATTGAAGAAGCTTTCTGGCTCTTGCTCTTCCAGACCTGCCGCACTCAATATACCTTTCTGCCACTTCAAGAGCGTAGCTATACTTACATGAGATCCTGTTCCTGCACTGGAGTTCAAACGACAGATTCATCAGGAAATTTTCGATGTTTGTTTTTCCAGTACTCAGTTCCTGAGAATCTATTCTTCCACGAGGAATTTTTTTATGATTCGTTCTATCAGAACTTATCTTTAGATGAAATTGGTTTCGAGATTTGAAAAACTCCTCTCTTAACCTGCTATTCTCAAAAAGCTCAGAAACGAAAGCCTGATAGATTTCCGTATCGTTCGAGGGAACAGAACCTTCAAGGGTAAAGCATTGAGCGCCTACAGCCTTTTCCTTTGTTTCCATATGTACTGTTGAGAGTTTGATCCAGATATAAAGCAGCAGAGGGTTTCGAAGGACTGGTTTCGAATGGACCTCACTCAAACTCCTGGCTGTCAAAAGCTTTGCCTGTCTCTTATTGGGGACATTCTTTGCTATAAACAACCTGATTTTCTCATCAGTTAATTTTTCAAGCTCCGACAGTGCAAATGTACTTTTCAAACTGTCAAAAGGCTCGGGTCTCGAAGCAACAACGTATCTGCAGTCTTCATACTCGGAAATAAAATCAGAAACCTCATCAAAAGGTGAAAATTCATCCGAAAGTGTGAGCAGGTCAAGCCCATCTAACAGCAGCAGGGCTTTTCCTTCGAGCAATTTCTTAAAATCTGCCTCAGAAATGCCTTTTTCCTTTACTTTCTTTTTTAAGTAGTTGTAGAAAGAACCCTTAACGTAGGAATCAAGTGCGACATAGATCGGGACAAATCCTTCCTTTCTCAGGAGGTACTGCCTGGCATAGACAGTACTCAGCCATTTGAGGGTTATTGTCTTTCCCGAACCTGCACCTCCGTAAATTATCAGATGCTTCTCTTTTTCTACAATTTGTGAGATTTCAAAGTCGTAGGCAAGAGAGACCTTTTCTTCGAAAAGCCTGCGGGTAATTGGTAATATCTCTCTGGCAGATAATTCTACATAATTACAGATTTTATCCTTATCTTCCAGTATTATGTTTTTGAGGTACTTTCCCAGGTCTCCGTTTAAGCCGCTTTCAGTTACAGATATAGACATAAAGCCCCCACAATTTATAAATGGCATTCCCTATCCCGGTTCTATTCTTTTTGTCAGGGGACCCTCTTTATATTTACTCTTATTCGGTATGCATCCGGAAGCATCTCGAGGTTGTCAGTAACCGATTTACAGGTTGCTTAATACAGCTGAGATAGAATACGCATGATATATCTATAAAGACTGAGTATCTGGCATGGGCGCATTTAGAAATTCTTCAATCATCGGAACCAGCCAATCAGCACGATCTGTTACCCCTTATGCCCCTTTATATCACTCCTGAGGCACAACAGCAATAGCGTCCATTTCCACAAGGAAATCAGGATTTGACAGTCCCGACACAAACATAAAGGTGATTGCAGGCGGATTGGGCCTGTTACCCCATACCTGCTGGAATACCTCAAAACCCGGCTGTAAAGGTTGCCCCTGAACAATATACACATTCCACTTAATAATGTGCTCCAGTTTAGCGCCAGCAGCTTTCAGTGCTGTTTGCAGGTTGGCTAAAACTTGCTCAGTCTGCTGTCTAATATCGCCTTTTCCAACAATTTTCCCGGAGGCATCAACCGCATCTTGCCCCCCGATGTAAATCGTTTTTACCTTACCGGTTACAACAATCACATTAGTGAATGCCGGGTTTTTAGGCAAACCATCTGGATTTATGTACTGGATCTGTCCCTGAGTAGAATTATTCATACTTAAACCCCTCCCCATTATCTAATTCCTTTGACCTTCTGCTCTGAGTGAGTCGAGAATAACATTGTCCCATTATTATAGTACAGCATCCTGCAAAAAGCTACTCTCAGGGAAGAGATTACAGGCATCTATTAACAAAGGTTTATAAGAAGCTTGAGAATTTATTGCCTACCCCTCGATGAAACCAATTCCATTATAAATTGAGTAGATCATCGAGGATTTATTTTCGCCTTTCATGGAAAAAGTAAATTTCAGATTTTTGAGCTGAAATCTGAATAGATATATTAACTTTTTAAAGTTATTTATACATAACCCCTTATTTTTTTCCTATAAGTTCAAGGACATCACATAATTTTTTTGTGGTCTCAAGCACAGTTTGCATTCCAAGGTTGTCCTCTTCTACCGGGTTCCAGGTGATTCCTCCAAAGTGGGCATTATCACCAACAACTATCATCCCGTGAATGTGCATCCAGTCATGAATTGATTGAATTGTTTTTTCCTGCCCTCCATTCCTTGAGCCTCCGACTGAAAGGGCTGCTCCGACTTTATTCTTGAGCGCCATATCTTTACGGCGGAGGAGAACAGAACGGTCAAAAAGGGCTTTTAGCTGGGCAGGGTAATTTCCCATATACACTGGAGCTGCTACGACTATGCCGTCTGAACTCCTCATTTTTTCATAAACTTCTTCCATATCGTCATCAATTATACAGGAATCTTGTTCTCTGCAGGCTCCACAGGCTTTACAGGGGGCGACTTCTAAATTGGAGATAAAAACAGTGTCGGTCTCAAAGCCCCTTTCATTTGCAACTTTAAGGACGGCTTCGATCATTTTCTCACAATTTTGGCCCTTTCGTGGGCTACCTGAAATTCCCAGTATCTTCATTGAAATCATTCCGGTATTCTTTTATATCAATTTATCATTTATATTCAGTAATATTGTCTTAAGTATTGCGTACGTGATATAAAAATAATCCAGATTGTTATATATTTCGGGAAAAGGAGTTGTACATAAAAATTTGCTGGCAGTCTGAGATATATATTTTTTATTTTTATATATATATATATCACTATACCTTTTACGTAAATTTATATATCAAGACCCAGCTAACTTAAACTACTCTAATTATAGAGGAGGTTGGTTGATTGGTAACATTTTTAGAAAAAATCAGTGAAAGAGCAAAGAAACTTAACAAGACAATCGCTTTACCTGAAACTGAAGATATAAGAACCCTCCAAGCAGCTGCCAAGGTCCTTGAAAGAGGTATTGCAAATGTTGTCCTTATCGGTAAGGAGAAGGACATCAAAGAACTCTCAGGAGATCTTGACCTCTCAAAAGCAAGGATTGTAGATCCCGAGACTTATGAGAGAAAAGACGAATATGTTAAGACCTTTTATGAGCTGAGAAAGCACAAGGGTGTCACCCTCGACAGCGCAGCTGAAATTATGAAGGACTACGTTTACTTCGCTGTTATGATGGCAAAACTCGGCGAAGTTGACGGTGTCGTATCAGGTGCTGTTCACTCTTCTTCTGACACTCTTAGACCTGCTGTCCAGATCGTTAAAACCGCCCCAGATTCAGCTCTGGCATCTGCGTTCTTCATTATTTCCGTACCTGACTGTGAATATGGATCCAATGGAACGTTCCTCTTCGCTGACTCGGGCATGGTAGAGATGCCAACTGTAGAAGAGCTGGCACACATTGCCGTAACCTCTGCAAAGACCTTCGAGCTTCTGGTTCAGGACACCCCATATGTCGCAATGCTTTCTTACTCCACTAAGGGAAGCGCTCACAGCAAGCTGACTGAGGCAACAGTCGCTGCAACAAAACGTGCACAGGAACTTGCCCCAGATATAGCAATCGATGGTGAACTTCAGGTAGATGCAGCAATTGTTCCCAAAGTTGCAGCTTCAAAAGCACCGGGAAGCCCTGTCGCAGGTAAGGCAAATGTTCTTATTTTCCCTGACCTTAACGCCGGAAACATCGCATATAAGATTGCCCATAGGCTTGCCAAGGCTGAGGCTTATGGCCCTATAACCCAGGGACTTGCCAAGCCTATTAATGACCTCTCCAGAGGTTGCAGCGACGAAGACATTGTTGGCGCTGTTGCAATTACCTGTGTTCAGGCCGCAGCTCAGCAAAAATAAATATGAATGTTTGATTAATTACGAACAATTTAGGAAGCTTTTTATTAACTCTCATATATAATATTATCTAACGTAAAATCCTAATGTAGATAGAAGCAATGTATGAACTGGGGTTTGAACATGAAAGTACTTGTTATAAATGCGGGCAGCTCGTCCCTCAAATACCAATTAATTGACATGACCACCGAATCAGCTCTTGCAGTAGGTCTCTGTGAAAGGATAGGTATTACAGACTCAATTATTACCCAGAAGAGATTTGATGGCAAGAAACTGGAAAAGACTACTGACTTCCCCAACCACAAAGTAGCTATGGAAGAGGTTGTCAAAAGTCTTACCGATCCGGAATTTGGTGTCATAAAGGACATGAGTGAGATTAACGCTGTAGGGCACAGGGTTGTGCATGGTGGCGAGAAATTTACTTCTTCGGCTTTAATTGACGAAGATGTAGAGAAGTCTATAGAGGAATGTTTTGATCTGGCTCCTCTCCACAACCCTCCAAACATGATGGGTATCAAAGCCTGTCAGGAACTCATGCCTGGAGTCCCAATGGTTGCCGTGTTTGACACAGCATTCCACATGACAATACCAAAATATGCCTACATGTATGCTCTGCCATACGAACTGTACGAAAAATACGGGATCAGGAAATACGGTTTCCATGGAACCTCCCATATGTATGTTTCTAGAAGAGCTATTGCTATGCTTGGAAAACCCGCAGAGGAAACTAAAATTATCACCTGTCACCTCGGGAATGGTTCAAGCATTACAGCTGTCAAAGGCGGAAAATCTGTTGATACAACAATGGGCTTTACTCCGCTCGAGGGAGTTTGCATGGGTACCAGATGTGGTTCAATTGACCCTGCAGTCGTCCCCTTCATAATGGAGAAAGAAAACCTCTCTACCAGAGAAATCGACACCCTTATGAACAAGAAGTCGGGTGTGCTCGGAATCTCAGGAGTCTGCAACGACTTTAGAGACCTTGACGAAGCAGCCTCCAAAGGCAATGAAAGAGCAAATCTTGCCCTCGAAATCTTCGCCTACAAGGTTAAGAAAGTTATTGGTGAATACACAGCTGTTCTCGACGGCGTCGATGCAATAGTTTTCACCGCAGGCATTGGAGAAAACAGTGCAAGCATCAGAAAGAGAATCCTTTCGGGTCTTGAGAACTTTGGAATAAAGATTGACGAAGAAAAGAATAAGATAAGGGGACAGGAAATCGACATCTCCACCCCAGATTCAAAAGTCCGGGTCTTTGTTATCCCGACCAATGAAGAGCTTACCATTGCAAGGGACACAAAGGAAATTGTTGAGACCGAAGCTAAACTGCGCAGCTCTATACCTGTCTGAAGTCAGTTCAGTATCTGTCTGAAGTAAAGGAGCCTTTTCTCCTTTACCTTTCCTTTTTTTAAGTTAAAACAATACTTTCTGCTGAAATTTTTAAATATTATTTTCTTTTAAATTAAGCTTTGTTCCTAATATTTTATTCCTGATATTTTTGTTCCTGATATTTTTGTTCCTGATATTTCTGTTCTAATATCCTTATTCCTGATATTTTTGTTCCTGATATTTCTGTTCTAATATCTTTATTCCTGATATTTTTGTTCCAGATATTTTGTTCCTAATTCCTTGTTCCTATATACCTTTGTTCCGAATCTCTTTTCTTCTGTCCGTCTGCGTTTTCCCACATTTTCGAAAGTTAACTTTCAGCTTTTTAGAACTGCTATATTATCAAAAAATTAATACTCTTAAAGAATAACTGTCCATAAGGTATGGTATAATTATGGAACAGGCAAGTATTGTTCCCAGGATATCCGGGACAGATAGGGTCGCGGCAGCAAGGATTATTGAAGCTGCCCGGGCAGAAGATCGGCGTATGCTTGGCATTGAAGCTTTTGACATTCTGAAAGCTTACGGCATTCCTGTAGTAAATACCAGATTTGCAAAAACTGTTGAAGAAGCCGTAAATGCTGCAGAAGATATAGGCTATCCCCTTGTAATGAAGGTCGTATCTCCGCAGATCTCCCATAAATCCGATATTGGAGGAATAAGACTTCCCCTTCATAACTCTGCCGAAGTCAAGGCTGCCTACTATGATATGATGGAAAGCATCTCAAAGAAAATGCCGGAAGCGTCCCTGGAAGGCGTCCAGTTGCAGCCAATGCTCTCAGGCGGAAGGGAGGTAATTCTAGGAATGGTGCACGATCCTACTTTCGGGCCCATGCTGATGTTCGGGCTCGGAGGAATATACGTAGAAATCCTCAAGGACGTAAGGTTTGCAATCGCCCCGGTTGATGAAAGAGAAGCTCGAGATCTTATTACTGGAATTAAAACCTATCCGCTTCTTGCCGGAGTCAGGGGGGCAAAAGCTTCGGATATTAATGCGCTTGTTGATATAATTCTAAGGGTTTCAGAGTTTGTTTGCGACTTTCCGGAGATTGAGGAATTCGAGATCAACCCCATGATGGTTTTTGAAGAAGGAAAAGGTGCTCTTGCTGTGGATATGAGGCTGGTATTGAAATGGTGAATCGAGCCTGCGGTTTAAAATCCTCTTCTCCAGAAAATCCTTATTCTTTAACTGATTTGTTCTCCGAAAGCCTTAAAAGTCCCGGTATTCTACCAGTCAATTCTGGAAGCCTTAAAAGTTCCGGTATTCTACCAGTCAATTCTGTTTAAGTTTTATTTTAGCTAAATTCTGGTTAAATTTTATTTTAGCTAGACTTTATTCTTAATTTAATCTTCAATAAGCTCAATAGCATCTTCCGGGCAAGCATCCACGCAGTATCCACACTCTATGCAGTTTTCAGGGCGGGCTACAACTGCCCTCTTTACTCGATCAATTTCTTCGATATCAAAAACTTCTGCAGGACAAACCTCATAGCAGGCAAGAGCTCCGGTACATTTATTATAATCGATTACTGGATGCATTTCTTCCTCCGCCTTATCCATTCCCATCTACTTTATTCGTTTCTCATACATCTTATCCATTTTTCATCTAGCTTATCCATTTCTCACCACATTGCCCATTTTCCAGGTTAAAAAACCCAATCCGCAGCGTTAATAATACTACAGCGATTTGTTATTACTCTATATAGCAATCTATTATTCCGGCCTCTTACTGGATTTCAACATTTACAACCTCAGAGGATTCCATGTAAGGCACTATAACAATGAGTTTCCCCTCACAGTATCTTGCGACTGCCTTTTCAGGGACAACTGGACAGCAGAATGCATAAGTTCCTGCATATTCAACTCCTGTTTCTTCTCTTTTTGCTCTTATAAAAAAGCCTTCCGCAACCATTTTTAATTCGATATCCTCTTTCTTTACCCCCGGCAGATTGATTTGGATTTCCAAATTTCCCTTATCATCAGAACACGAAAATACATCAGGCGTCATTTTTACCATTGCCATACTACCTCTCCCAAAGAATCTTCTCCCGGTAAATAATAATTAATTCTAGTATATTCGGGAATCTGGTATCAGGCGTTAAGGCATCTACATTCCAGGCATTTACTGCAGTACTGGATGATACCCGAACGACACCGGATACTCCGATTTTAGATGCGCTGACCGTTTTTGTGAATTATTACCCCTGACAGCCACACAGACCCCAATATTAGAGTAAGGATCTCGATATTTATAATTTATGAATCGATATATGATTCACAAACTCCGGGAGTAAAGATGAGAAATGCAGCCAGGGTAACAAAACTTGATTCCAAGACTCTCTAAGTAAGGGATTGCGAACGGTTATTCACAGTCTTGTAAGTTTCTAGCACTTTTTTGGAAGGGTGCGATGCCATCCAGACCATTCAGCTCCATAACTCACGATTTCTGTCGATAAAAGCATACTGGGTTTCTATCTTTGAGCGAGTGTAAATCAGAGCAGCAGGGTGATAGAGTTTCAAGACGGTTTTTCCTTCGTGTTCTACAGGCACTCCCCATTCGAGTTTTCTTCCGGGGCAGAAAGATCTCTCGGCTGTATTGCCAAGAAGAATTATAATTCTCGGGTTAAGCAGGATTATCTGGGAAAGAAGGAATGGTTTACAGCATTCTATTTCATTAATTTTAGGCTTTCTATTCCCAGAGGGATGGCATTTGACCGTATTTGTTACCATCCAGTCTTCTTCGGAAAGTCCCATATATTCAATCATTTTGTCGAGTTGCTTTCCCGCCCTTCCATAGAATGGTATTCCAGTTTTGTTTTCACTGTCACCAGGTGCTTCTCCTATGAAGAAAACTTTCGGGTGGCACGATCCCTTTCCAATCACCCGTTTTATTGCACTTTTATGGAGCGGGCAACGTGTGCATTTGATTATCTCCCTTGCAACAGTCTCATACCCAGCTTCCACCATCATTCTTATTCTTTCTTCGAAATCTTTACGATTATCTTTTTCATATGTCGTCCCGCTCTACCCCCTATAATAACTTACCCTGTAGTTCGATAGATTCTTAAATTATACAGCTCTTTTTTGCTACTGGCATTTACACAAAATTTATAATCAATCTCATGAGACCTGGCTACAAACAAACTTATTTATGGAAAAAAATCCCATGACAAAGATAACCACTATATAATGAAAAGAAATTCTTTAAAATTTATCTTTAAATTTATTCTTCAATATATATAAAATCTTATTCACAAAGGTGCGCTGAGGGTATGACTTCTAGAGACTTTCTTACAATCGATGACTTTGACACATATGGAAAGACAATTCTTGTAAGGGTTGACCTGAACTCTCCTATGGATCCACAGGGTAATATTCTGGATGATATGCGGATCCGAAGCCATATTACTACCTTGAAGGATCTTGAGGACGCAAAGGTTGTTTTGCTTGCGCACCAGAGCAGGCCCGGGAAAAAGGACTTTACTACAATGAAGCCCCATGCCAATTTGATGTCTAAATATCTGGGCAAGCAGGTTCTTTACGTGGATGATATCTTTGGAACTTACGCGAAGACCAGGATTGCTTCGATGGAAAATGGAGAAGTTATCCTGCTTGAAAATGTAAGGTTCTATTCCGAAGAAACCCTTGAAAGAACCTCAAAAGAACATGCGAATACATTTCCGGTTAAAAAGCTAGCACCCTTTGTGGATATTTTCCTCAATGACGCTTTTGCTGTGTCCCACAGGTCTCATCTTTCCGTAGTCGGATTTACTGAGGTTCTCCCGACCGGAGCTGGAAGAGTTATGGAAAAAGAGCTCACAGCTCTGGATCGAGGGCTTAAAGGAAGGGAAAAACCAACGATATTCGTGCTCGGAGGAGCAAAAGTTGATGACTCTCTCCAAGTGGCGGAAAATGTGCTTTCAAGCGGGGGAGCTGACCGTGTACTCTTTACAGGGGTAGTGGCAAATGTAGCACTTGCTGCTTCAGGTGTAGATATCGGGAAAGCCAATATGGACTTTATCAAATCCCAGGGATACGCAGACCAGATTGAGAAAGCAAAAGACATACTTGCAAAATTCAAAGATAAAGTCGGTCTCCCCAAGGACGTGGCTTTGAATGATGATAAAAAGCGAGTTGAAGTACCTGTTTCGGAACTTAACTCAGAATCTCTTCCCATAAACGATATTGGCCTTGAAACCATTGTAGATTATACCAGTGAGATTGAGAATGCAAAGACTGTTATCTTAAATGGGCCAGCAGGAATTTCCGAAGTTGATGATTTTGCTCTTGGGACGCATGAGATTATAAAAGCTGCCATCAAATCAGAATTTTCGATTATCGGCGGCGGACATATCTCGGCAGAAGTCGAACATCTCGGGCTTGCACACCGTTTCTCTCATATCAGCACAGGTGGAGGGGCATTGATTGATTATCTCTCGGGAGTAAAACTTCCTGGTGTCGAGTCTCTAAAGGCTGCAGCCAAAAGATATCAGGAAGCTAAGACACTATAATTGTCTGATTCCTGAGAAACGGCGTTATTAACAGCAAGTTTTATCTATTCGGCAGAATTCTTCTGCCGAATCTTTTAATATCCCTTTAAGAAAAACTTTTCTTGTCTTTTATTCCTTTTTTATTCCTGAAACCTGAAGTTCCGGATATATTCTTTAACCAGCTCCAATAGACATACTGTTATACTAGCTTCCACGTACTTATACCATAATAACAGGATACATGGCTGGCATTTGCAGCTAATACTGGCAATGCTGATAATACTTAGAAACTTGCGCTGGTTAAGTTTACACGGAATAAAGAGAGCAAAGTTGAGGTGTTGGTTCAAATATGCTAACAGATATCGAAGGTAGAGCTGCAGTTAAACTTGCAAGGAAAACGATTGAATTATTTTTATCGGAAGGAAGGCTCCCAGAGTCTCAGGAACTGGATTTTGAGCTTTCGCCGGTTTTCGAGGAAAAAAGGGGAGTTTTTGTAACGCTTACGGAAGATGGGCTTCTTAGAGGTTGTATAGGGCACCCTTATCCGGACTCCACGCTTCGGGACGCAATTATGGATTCTGCAATATCTGCGGCAACTCGTGATCCACGCTTTCCGCCTGTTGCAAAAGATGAAATTGAGAATATAGTTGTCGAGGTAACGATTCTTACCCCACCTGAAAAAATTAATGCTCCTCCGGAAGAGCTTCCTGAGCGTGTAGAAATAGGGAAGCATGGACTGATTGTAAAACAGGGTTATTGTCAGGGACTGCTGCTTCCCCAGGTCGCTCCTGAACACAATATGGATGCCATCGAGTTTCTTGGTCACACCTGCCTGAAGGCTGGACTTTCGCCTGACGCCTGGCTTAAAGGAGCAGAGGTTTCCTGTTTCGAAGGACAAATTTTCAAGGAAAAAAGAACCACAGGGCGAGGTTATTGAGGAAAGGTATTCAGGTGAATGAGGCACTTCTGGCTTCTGAATACTTTTGAGACTCTTAGGAATCGTATTAGGGAGGGCAATATACGACCCTAGAGATCTTATGAACGATGATCTAATTCACTTGAATGACCTGATATATTTTTTCCTATTTTCAAAAGACAAAGTTTCTTCACTAATCTCAATGGAAGGTTAACCACGGAAAACATGGAAAATTCCCGACAATTGTACCCTTATTTCCTTTATTCCATACTTCTCGTGCTTTCCGTGGGTATGAAGTAAGTGAATACTTACCTTAAAAACTTTAGTTTTAGCCTTTTGGAGCTACCTTAGAGACCTTAGTTTAGCCTTTTGGGGCTGATTTTGAGAGACTTCCTTATAGAGCCCAATATACTCCAAATGAGAAAGCAAATAAAAATAATTCACTTTTTAGAATTCATAAGCAAAGTGAGCTTAATTTGTAAAAAAGGGTAAAATGAGGAAAATTGAGTTTTATTTCAGGAAGCCTGCAAGCTTTCAAAAACTGTTTTTTAAGCCAGGGTCCGATTTCTGCATCTGCCTGCAGACTTCCTGAACTTCACAACTTGATGACGTTTTACTAATTTGGATTCTTTTTACGACTATCTTACGGCTAATTACTCAATTTGAATCCTTTTTGTGGTTTCAGATTTTGTTTTCGGCAGGGTGACGGTTAAGACCCCGTTTTTGAGCTGAGCAACTGCCCCTTCATCGGTTACATTGTCTGGAAGGGGAATTTCACGATAATAACGCATGAAAGCCCTTTCTTTTCTCAGGTAACCTTCTTTTTCGGTCTCCTCTTCTTTCCCTTTCCCTGCACTGATTACGAGAACATTATCCCTGAGATCGAGTTCAACGTTTTCCTTGTCAACTCCGGGCAGGTCAGTTGTCACAATTACCTTATCATCTTCTTCGGCAACATCAGTCAGCGGGGAAAAAGTTGCTGCCCCGAACCGGCTTTCCAGCATAGGGAAATTCCTGAACATCTGTTCCAAATAATCATGCATTCTTCTGATTTCTTCAAATGGATTCCAGTTTCTGATCTCATCAAATGGGTCCCAGTAATATACATCACGGTCTGATCTCTTTACTGGCAGTCTCATATACAGAGTCCTCCTTATCCGATACCAAGATTCTTTCATCTCAAGCCTTTATGATTTTAGAGACCCTGATTTCAGGATTTTCTCATTTCAGGATCTCCTCATTTCAGGCTTGTATCTCACGTTTTTCCTGGCTTTTGTCTGGTTTTATGGTGATTAATGATCTGTAAATCTGGCACTTGTCCAGAACAGTTATTCCCTTCTCCGTAGGGCACTGCCTGAAAGGCAGGATAACTGGGTATGAGAGCTCAAGACTCTCATGCTTTTTCCGGAGGAGGAAATAAGTCCGTTTTTTAAAGACGATAGAGGATACGCTTTTGGTCTGTTCGCAGATTATTTGTAAAGTAACTGATTGGCAGCAGTACAGTCTATATTTAATATACCTGTACGCTGGTTATTGTTTCTCAGTTACTATCCTATAGTTAGGATTACTACTATTTAAATTTTTTGTTTGTTTTGAATTCAGCAATTATTAAAACAGATACTTTTTTCGGGAAAACTGCAAAATCTTCAGGCAAGAAGAAGTTCTTTATTGATTTATAATTATAAAATTTATTGAAGTAGTCCAGCCCAAGATAAAATTAAGCTAAATGGAAGTACAGAGGAGGCAAGCCTGAAGTTAAACTGAAAAATTATGTTGCGGAAAAACCGGCATCTCTGCACAGAAGTTCAGCCTGCTTGAGGACATTGTCTGTAGCAAGTTTCTGTTTGTCTGGAGGATATCCGTACTTCTTTAGAAGTCGTTTCACACTGACCTTTATTTTTGCCTGGATATTCTTCCGGAGAGTCCAATCAACGCCTGCGTTTTGCCTTATAATCCTGACAAGTTCCGCTGCCATTAGCCTTAATGTCTCATTGCCGAGGATTTCCAGAGCACTTTCATTGTCAGCTAGAGCATCATAAAAAGCAATTTCTTCTTCACTCAGGCCAAGTCTTTCGCCTCTTTTGTCAGCGTCACTGATCTTCTTTGCAAGCGCAAGGAGTTCTTCTATAACCTGCAAGGTGTCAATTCCCCGGTTCTTATATTCATTTATTGCCCGCTCAAGCATCTCGGCAAAAGATTTACCCTGAATCAAATTTCTGCGAGATCTGATCTTTATCTCGTCGTAAAGCAGTTTTTTTCAGGACTTCATAAGCAAGATTCTTTTGTGGCAGATCACGGACTTCAGCAAGGAATTCCTCTGAAAGGATTGAAATCTCCGGTTTTTTTATTCCAACCGCATCAAAAACATCAATTATCTCCTCGGTTGTAATCGACTTTGACACCAGTTCTTTTATTGCCGAGTTCATTTCATACTTTGATTTTGCGGGTCTCCTTTCTAGCTTTACAAGAATTGCCTTTACAGCCTGGAAGTATGCAAGCTCATCCCTAATTCTCTCGGCTTCAGGATCGGGCACCGAAAGTGCAAAGGCTTTGGAAAGCTCGGTTACATGCTGAATTAGACGCTTCTTTTCCTGAGCTCTCTCATCTTCGGTACGCCCTAGCGAGAGAATGAAATCCGCCCCTTCCCTGACAATTCCCAGCTTTTCCTTTGGAGAAGCAGAAAAGATTCGCATGTAGTCAAAACCATAGAAAAGATCCTGAACAATCTCGTATTTTTCGAGCATTAATGCAACAGCCTGGTCCTTATAATCCGCTGGATTGCCCCGGCCTCCGTTGCGAGTATAGTTTGCCATAGCATACTTCAGATCATAAAGAAGTCCCACATAATCAACAATAAGCCCTCCAGGTTTATCCCGGAAAACACGGTTCACACGGGCTATCGCTTGCATGAGATTATGCCCCTGAAGCCATTTCAGGAAATACATGGTGTGCAGGCAGGGAGCGTCGAAGCCGGTAAGCCACATATCACAGACTATAACGAGTTTCAGTGGATCGTTCGGATCCTGCATTCTGTCCCGGATCTTCATTCTGCGGCCTTTGTTCCGAATATGAGGCTGTAGAGGTTCGTCATCGGCTGCACTGCCGGTCATAATCACTTTTATCTGGCCTCTCAGGTCGTCATCATCATGCCATTCCGGGCGAAGGGCTATGATCTCATTGTAAAGATCGACACACATCTGCCTGGTCATGCAGACAATCATACCTTTGCCGTCCATAGCATCTTCAAGTCTTTTTTCGAAATGGGACACAATGTCAGCTGCAAGTTTTTTCAGGTTATCTTTACTCCCTACCACGGCTTCAAGCCGCGACCAGCGAGACTTAAGTTTTTCTGCCTCATATAAATCCCAATCCCTGGTTATCTGTGAAAAATCAGCATCCAGTGTCTCCCTGGCTTCTTTAACCAGATCGAGCTTCGAAAGGCGGCTCTCATAGAAGATCCGCACCGTGACCCCGTCGTTTACAGCCTGCTCAATGTCGTAAATATCGATATAATCCCCAAAAACCGCAGGCGTGCTCCTATCATTGAGTTCAATGGGCGTGCCGGTAAATCCAATAAAAGGTGCATTCGGTAGAGCATCCCGCATGTGCTTTGCAAAGCCGTAGGAGATCTCTGTAACTTTTTCGCCTTCGACCTCCCTTTCCCGGAATTTTGCATCAAAACCGTACTGGCTGCGGTGAGCCTCGTCAGCAATTACGATGATGTTTCTCCTTTCGGATAGGATAGGAAACTTGCCTTCCTCACTTTCGGGCGAGAATTTCTGAATTGTTGTAAATACAATCCCACCAGAGGCAACTGAGAGAAGTTCCCTCAGATGAGCCCTCGATTCTGCCTGAACGGGCTGCTGGCGCAGAATTTCGCTGCATCGGGCAAAGTTGTCAAAAAGCTGCCCATCAAGGTCGTTTCTGTCAGTAAGCACGACGATTGTAGGATTGTCAAGCTCAAGTGCAAGTTTCCCCGCATAAAAGATCATTGAGAGGCTTTTTCCTGAGCCCTGTGTATGCCAGACAACCCCGCACTTCCTATCCCCATCTGGCATGCAGGCAAGTTTTGTCTTCTCTACAGCCCTGTTAACTGCATGGTACTGGTGATATCTGGCAAGCTTCTTGATAACCTTTCCATGGTCATCTTCAAAAACAATAAAGTGCCTGGTAAGGTCGAGAAGGATTTCCGGCTTGCACATCCCCCTTAGTAGCACCTCCATAGGGGGAATCTTAAAATCTGCGATTTTCTTCCCGTCAATTGTTTTCCAGGGTACAAACCACTCCCTGTTCGAGGTAATTGTCCCTGCCATTGCATCCTGCCCGTCACTTATCAGCAGGAAAGCGTTATACCGGAAAAGTCCGGGAATCTCTCTCTTGTAGGTCTGAAGCTGCTTATAAGCATCCCAGATAATCTCGTCATCTTCAAACCTGGAATCTTCATCCGGTCGTTTTAACTCAATAACAACAAGCGGAAGCCCGTTTACAAAAAGTATAATGTCCGGTCTCCTCGTGTTTCCATCTTCTATAACGGTAAATTGGTTGACCGCAAGAAATTCGTTTTCCGCTGGTTTCGCAAAGTCAAAAAGCCAGACCTTATCATAAACCGTTTCCCCGTCCTGACCCCGATATTCCACATCAACCCCGTTTACAAGCATATTTTGAAAAGCCCGGTTATTATGCACAAGATCCTGGCTTTCAGCCCGAAGCACTTTTTTTTACTGCTTCTTCCCTTGCTCCTGCCACAACTCCGGGGTTCAGTTTATCAACAGCAGCCCTGAGCCGGCGCGGCAGAATAACGGTTCCGAAATCTTCCCTTTCAGCATCTTCCGTTTCCGGCGCAATATCCGGACCGTAAAGGTAATCATAGCCAAGCTCAGAAAGAATTTCAAGGGCTGCTTCTTCAACTTCGGATTCGGGGATGAAGGCGGGAATAAATACCTCTCCTTTTTCATTTGTCTGTTCTTTTTCATTTGTCTGTTCTTTTTCGTTTGTCTGCTTTCTTTTTTGTCAAATTTGTGCGAACTCACTTTTATGGAGGCAGATTTTCGTTTAAATGAGAGCTTTGCTCATTAAAGCGAGAAAATAAAAATTATAAATGTGTATCCCGGTAAATTTATTTAAGCATAACTATTTTGTTAACGAATTATAATTTGCCTGATAGCCTGTTAAAGAACATCCCTGCCATAAGGTTGACGAAATGACTATCTCAATGCAAATGTATAAATATCTTAATATATGACATTACTTTGGGGGTAATACCATGGCGGAAACATTAAGACTATCACCAGTAATTAGTGTATTTCCTGACGACAAATACGAAAACCTCCTGATTGAAGTAATCCTTCCGGGAGTGGAAAAGAAAGACGTTTCTTTCAAGCTTACAACTGACAGCTTTTATGTGAGCAGTAAAAAAGAAGGAGTAACGTATCTGGACAGCTATCCAACCGACTGCCCTGTTGTCCCAGAAAAAGCGACAGCCAAGTACTCAAACGGTATACTTAAAGTTACAGTACCTTATCAAAAGCCTTTAGAGAAATTAGTTGATGTGAAAATCGAGTAAAACAGCTGTCGCATAGCAAACTTCTTTAGAGGAAAGACAGTTAAGAAAAATCGGGAGTCCAAAACCGGCAAAATTTTAAAAACCGTCACTTTTCTCAGTTATAAAATTCCCGATTTTCACACTTTTTATAACTTATCTGGAATAACCTTATTCGCTGTCTCATGTCGTTCTTGTCACGCTCGACGCAGGAGAGCGGCTATTTCGAAATTTTAAGGAAATAACGAAAATAGCCACAAAAGAAAGATATTAGGTCTTTTACTCAATAAATCTGTTGATTCCAGCAGCGTTAGCTGTCAAATTCTTGATCAACTGCATATCCTCATCAGACAAAGGCTCTTTATTTAATTCATTTACCAACCAGAGCCCACTCGTGTTTATTTTTTCTCTGGGGGAAAACAACCCCAGCCAGCTAGGCGAAGGACTGCATTCCTTACATCGGGAAATTGTGGAGATAATTTTTGATTCAAGTTCAAGCCTTTTTTCCTTTTCTTCAACTTCAATCACAACAAAATTAAAATTTGCCTGTATATATTGGCTTACGTTCTTTTCTACTTCTTTCTGTTTCTCAACGTCAATCAAAACAGAATATTCTTCTTTTGCCCTCCTGCTGGTCAAATCTAATTCCCACTGATCCAGAAACGGATCTTTATCCCTGTTCAGTAAAGCTCTACCTATATTCTTCCTGAAAATGCTCCGATCCTTATTTTCTTTAATGAAATGCTGCTTTAGCCGCGATCTTAACTGGTTTTTACCTGTATGAGTCCCTATTCGAACAATTCTGTCCGTGTTGTGGGCAGTTTCTCCTTTTTCAAATAAAATGTAAATTCCATTATGAAGAATCTTCTTATCATCAAATGGAAAATTCATCTTTTCCAGATTATTGAACCATCGATGCAGTTGTTTACAATTTTCACTCATTTTGACATCTCATTTTAAGATAATGGAGCTGCTTTCCAATTCCTAGTCCTTTTAGAGGAATCTGGTAATTTGAAATATGAGGCAGTAAATATTTCCTGTATCTTTCGCCCGCAAGGAAAATAAATTCATCTTCTTTCAGATCGGCTTCCTTTTTGATCTGGTCTATTACGCGATCTGCCCATTCCTTTGTTTCCTTAAAAGACATATTGGTCAAACATTTATCATAAGGCTCAATTTCCGCCTCCGAATCTACCAGACCGTATTTTGCAGAAAAAATGAAGATCTTGTCAGGGTTCAAAGATTCAGCGTAATCAAGGCTATATTTGAAAAGTGTACTGATATACAGATCTCTTGCCTTTGCTTTATATGGCAGTTTCTTTTTCACGCAAGATACCAAACAATCTTCACCATCTCAACATTCAACCCTGATTTTTCCTGACATGAGTTTTGGGAAAAGAGAGTCACGAATAGAACTAAAGTTTTGAGACTCTTCAAGATTAGATAATATTTTAGTCATTAAACTATAAATATTTTCAAAAGATTTGATAGCACTGGTTGGAGGTAAAATAGTTTAAATCGGTCTAAATGTTTTTGTTGAATCTAACTAAATGTTTTTGTTGTAATTGTATTAGAAACAGTATCATATGAATTTTGCTTCATATCTTGAATTAAATTCAGAAATGTAAAGAATAAGAAAAAATCTCCATAATCAAACTTACTTTTCAATCCGTATCTTCCCTTAAAACAGATTTTACTAAGAATTTACTAAAAATAAACCATGAATATGCTAAAAGTTTTACTAAGAACACGCTAAGAATTTTACTAAGAAAACGCTAAAAATTTACTAAAAATACCAGTTTTTAATCTTGGCGCCTTGCAGATCTGAATCTGCTCATCTTCCTTCCCATTCCATCAAAATCTGCACGCAGCCCGTATATTCATCGACCTCTTCGCCAGTTGCCGTAAACCCATGCTTCTTATAAAAGCTGAAAGCTCTTTTGTTTTCCCTGTAGACTTTAAGGGAGAGCCTGCCTCTCAGGGTTTTTGCATGTTCGAGAAGAGCAGTGCCGATCCCTCTGCCCTGCATTTCGGGCGCAATAAAGAGGGCGCAGATTCTTTCTCCAACAAGGGAAATGAATCCTGCAAGCTTCCCATTCTCTTCTAAAACAAAATTTTCGGTAAGTGGAAGGTATGTCTCCTTCATTGCACTCTTCTGCAAAGCCCAGAAAGAAGCAGGGACGAAGGAATGGGCTGTAACAGAAGCCTCATACCAGATCCTCACCATTTCTTCAAGATCGGTTTTTCTATAACTCCGAATCAAATTATCGGTTTCCTTTTTTCAGGTTTTTTTAAGTTCTTTTGTTTGTCTATACTTAAAATTACCCTCATAAATTCAGAATTGAATGCACTAGGTCTGGCTGAGACTAATTGAATGTTAAAGGTTTGGCTGAGACTAATTGAGCCTTATTTAGCATAAAAATTCTGTTGCAAAAACTGTATATAAAAAGTTATGACAAGAGTAAGGTATATATAGAAAAAAAATAGTCTAAAAAACGCCAGACCGAAAAGCTTCGGTCTGAAAAGGGACTTCATCAAGATGGGTCCGAATTAAAAAAAATATCGGAAAAAATTTAAAAATTTTTATCTTTTCACTCCATTGACTCGATCTGGCGGATCAGGTCAGTGGTGTATCTTTCAGAGAACTTCACATGTGGGCTGCATGGAACGATCTTTACCAGTTTCCCGTATCTGGACACGTAAATGTCAGTCCCATGTGAAGTTTTAACTTTTGTAAAAGCATATCCTTCTACAAAGGTCATTATTTTAACCTCCAGTAGTTATTATGTCGGGCATTCTATATTAAAATTTTTTTACTAAATAATCGTTATAAATTCAGGCTTCTGTTCCCGAATTGACCATCAAACTATCTCAATCGAGATATAATAATATAATTAGTAAAAAAAGAATTTTATAAAGAGTTTAAAAGCTGAGGTCATTTTTGAAACTCGTTAACAGAAACTGAACAACAGAAACTTTCGAGTGCATATCTTTTAAAAGAAACCAGTTGACATTTATCTCAACCTTTTTCTTGTTTAAAAACTATCTTACTAAATATTACCTAATAGATCTGATCCAGAATTGCGTTCTGGTGAATTAAAGTGATGAATTTAAAAGCAATTCAGAGCCAAAAATTGAGGACAAAAATTGAGGATAAAAATTGAGAATAAAAATTGAAGATAATTGAGATAATAATTGAAGATAATTGAGAATAATTGAAGACAATAATCGAGAATAATCGAGATAATAATTGAGAATAATTGAAGATAATAACCGAGAATAAAAATAACCCGGGTTAAAGATAGTTGAAACTAAAAGAATTCGAGGTATGAAATAACCAGGCAGCATTCAGAGGTTATCTAAACCTTTCCATTGTTTTTAATAGCTCATTCTCGTCCCTTGCAAGGGCGACTATAGCCATCTCTACCATCAGGTTAACAACCCCATCCGAGAGAGATCTGAAATCAGTTCGAAGCCCTATAACAGGTTTTTCCTTTGCGTAAGCATAACCGATCTCCCAGGCAGTTCCAGAATCTACATCTGCTCCATCAAGCACTGCTACTACAATATCGGAATTATCCAAACCTTCTACACATTTTCTGAAAATATGCTCCTGATTCTGTTTTTCGCGTTCTTCTGTGCAATCCTCTGCATCTTCCTGGGGCAAAAAAACTAAAAAACCTTTATTGAGCAGCAAATCCCTCAGTTTACGGTTATATTCTAATTCCGCATGGCTGAAAAGAGGGCCTGCAAGGTAGATTTTCTTTTTTCTGTCCATGTCTTTTCTTCCTGCCGCTTCAGAAGGCGTCTAAACAGATTTTCTCATAGTATCAGAGCTTCTAAAGGTAAAAAGTTTATCTGTGACACCTTCTATTCCAGCGCGAAGAACCCCAGTTCCCCTTGTGGAATATACTTATATATTTAAAAATTTAAGTTTTACTGATTTAAAATTAAAAATATGACTCGCTTCCTGTAAAAATCGCAGGTAAAAGGATAAGTCGATTAGCCTTCTGAATAAATGGGGTCAGTTTGGTCAAAGAAATTTCCTGAGCGAGCAGAATTTCCTACCAGTTGCTTTCCAGGAACAAATTTAATTATCCTTTATTGACATTACACAGACAGTGACACTTATGATCAAGGCTGGAATAATAGGAGCATCGGGATACACAGGAGGAGAACTCCTTCGCTTGCTCGTCAACCACCCCAATGTAAAGCTGGAACTGGCAACTTCCCGAAGCCTTGCCGGGAAACCTGTAACAAGCACGCACAAGCACCTTGAAGGTTTCCTGAACCTGAAATACGAGAATCCTGATCCTGAAGACATCAGGAAGCGCTGTGATGTTGTATTTCTTGCAGTGCCTCATGGATCTGCCATGAATTATGTACCTGAGCTGCTTGACGGCGACACCAGGGTTATTGACCTTAGCGCGGACTACAGGCTTAAGACTTCGGAGTTTGAAAAAATCTACGGATTAAAACACACTGACCCGAGGAATGCCGTATACGGTCTCGTAGAACTTCATCCAGAGGTTTCAGAAGAGAGTCTCGTTGCAAACCCAGGATGTTTTCCTACAGGTGCAATCCTTGCAGCAGCTCCTCTTGCGGCAGCCAAGCTTCTCGATATTGCAGTTTTTGATTCCAAGACAGGAATCTCAGGAGCTGGCATCTCACCAACCGAGACCTCACATTACCCGAACCTTGCAGAAAATATCATCCCATACAAACTTACATCTCACAGGCATAGAGCTGAGATCATCCAGGAACTGACGGCACTCGATGGAAAACTCCAGAGCATCAGTTTCACTCCCCACGTAATCCCTTCTATTAGAGGGATCTTAACAACGGCTCACCTCTTTACAAAGGAGCCTCTCTCCACGGATGACTTAAAGACAATCTATGAAGAATTCTACAGGGACAAGCCATTTATCAGGTTCCCTTCAGGAGTTCCTTCCCTTACCGCAGTCAGAGGCTCTAACTTCTGTGATATAAGCTTTGAGGCGGATAAGGAAAATAACAGAGTTGTGGTGCTCTCGGCAATCGATAACCTTGTCAAAGGGGCTTCAGGTCAGGCTATCCAGAACATGAACCTCATGTTCGGGCTGGATGAAACATGTGGACTCTGGCTGCCTGCGGCGGCTCCATAACAAGCCAAGGCAAGAGAATATAACTCTTGACGGATTAAAGTAAAAAATGGAATTTGTCTCAAGGGGTACAGTCAGATGAAAGTAAAAGATGTCATGAACCCGAACGTTATTTTCTGCAAGCCTGACAATACAGTCCGGGAAGCGGCAAAAATCTTGAAGGAAAACAATATCAGTGGGGCTCCTATTCTTGAAGGGGAAAAGCTTGTGGGAATAATAAGCGAAGCGGATCTGCTGAGACTGCTCATTGTCCCCAAAAAAGGGGATCTCTGGCTTCCGAGCCCCTTTGAGGTTATAGAGATCCCTATCAGAGAACTCATTAGCTGGGAGGAAACAAAAAGAATGCTTTCTGATGTGGGTTCCACAAAGCTAGAAGAGATCATGACAAAGGATGTACACACAATCTCTTCTAAGGCGTCCATAGAAGAAGCTTCTGAGCATATGATAAGGCACAGGATCAACAGGCTTCCTGTAACTGAGGACAACCGTGTAGTTGGGATTGTTACACGCGGCGATATAATAAAAGGTCTTGCAAAGCTCTGAGGAAATGGAGAGTCTCTCATGAAGCAAATAGAAGGTGGAATCTGTGCAGTAAGGGGGGTATCCGCAAACGGGATTAAAACTGAAAAAATGGGGTTGGCTGTCATTGTTGCGGAAGGCCCTGCAGCTGGCGTCTTTACAAAGAATAAGGTGGTTGCAGCTCCGGTTACCCTGAGTAAAGGAATAATTGAGACCAAACACCATCTTTCAGCCTTAATTGTAAATAGCGGTAATGCCAACGCCTTTACAGGTGATGACGGCTTTCTGGATGCTGTGGAAATGGCAACAATGCTTGCCCGAGAACTTGACGTTAAACCTGAAACCGTTGCAGTTGCGTCAACAGGTGTAATTGGCAGAAGGCTTGATGTTTCCCTGATAAGAGAACTCCTTCCTGAAGTCCTTAAAGGGCTGGGTAGTTCTCCTGAATGCAGCCGGGAAGCTGCAAAGGCGATCATGACCACGGATAAGGCTATAAAAGAAGTTGCTATTGAAATGGACTGCGGGATAAGAATTGGGGCGATTGCCAAAGGTTCGGGGATGATTTGTCCCAATATGGGAACTATGCTCTGTTTTGCGTATACCGATGCAAAAGTGCCTGCTGACGTTCTGGATGCAGCTCTGAAAATAGCCGTGGATAAAACTTTCAATATGGTCGTGGTGGACGGAGATACAAGCACTAACGATATGGTACTCCTTACCTCCACCTGCAAATCCGGGATCAAGCCCTGCATGGACTGCCTGGATGATTTTGAGGAAGGATTGATTTACGTATTTACAGAGCTTGCAAAGAAAATAGCAAAAGACGGAGAAGGCGCTACAAAACTCATTGAAGCCAGGGTAGTAGGCGCAAAAACACAGGAAGATGCTAAATGTGCTGCAAAAGCCATTGTACGTTCCCCATTGGTTAAATCCGCAATTTTCGGAGAGGATCCTAACTGGGGAAGGGTTGTAGCTGCTGCAGGATACTCTGGTGCGGAACTTGAACAGGAAAGGCTCTCTCTCTCTTTTTCTGGAGGAGGGTCAGAGGTCGAAATTATAAAGTCAGGTGAAATTTCCAGTTCTTACGATCTCGAACTTCTGAAAAGAATAATGGCAAATGATGAAATTGTCATTACTCTTGACCTCAGTATGGGAAATGAACAGGCAACTGCCTGGGGCTGTGACCTGACTTATGACTATGTCAGAATCAATGCTGAATATACGACTTAATCAGTGTAAATTTGGGAGGAAATAGAGGAAAACAAGCGAGATCATTTACACCAAGATAACTTATAAGTAAAACCATATTAAGAAAATGGATACGGGTTTTTCCCTATTCCTGAAAATTATTTTTAAATCAGATATGCATTTCCAGGGGGCATATTAAGTGGATATACAAGAATGGGAACAGCGCCACACCGACGCTTTTTACAATGTAAAAAGATCCCTTCCTTATCTGGATGGTATGTTTGTGGCTTACAACAGTAATATCGATGTTATTAAACACCTTACAGATAAAGATCTGCGCAAGCTTACGGAACTCTTTGACGAAGCTGAGATTCAGAAAAGAGTTGAAACTTATCCGAGGGAAATAAAAGAGCCTCTGGATTTCATGGCTCGCCTGATTATTTCTATGCGAGAGGGAAAAGCCGCAGAGATCCCAACCCATACCTCGAGTACTCATGAGTGGTTGAAAGCTAACCTGGGTTTTGACTATGCGCGTATGGGAGGCCAGGCAGGAATTATTTCAAACCTTCTTGCCCGCCTTGGACTTAAGAAAGTGGTTGCATACATTCCCTGGCTTTCCGAAGAACAGACAGAGTATTTTGTAGCTTCTGACAATCTTCTGCACCCGAAGGTAGAAAACGGGAATGTCGTGCTCAAGCCCCCGAGGGAGGCATTCAAACCAGGGATAGAATCAAAAGTCAACTGGATCTTTGAATACTCAAAAGGTCTGGAAGTAACCTGTAATGGAAACTTCACAGTGCCAAGAGATAATCGCCTGATAATCTCCTCCCGTCCGAAATGGATTCGTCTGGATATGGACAGGGAAGTTTATGAGCACCTTGACACAATTTTCCCGATTGACGGTGCAATGCTTTCAGGTTACCAGATGATAAAAGAAGAGTATGAAGATGGATCTACGTATAAGGATTATGTCTTACATGCTGTTAAAGTTATTGACAAACTTAAGGCTTTAAATCCCCAACTGCGCATCCATGTAGAACTTACATCCATCCAGAATCGGGTTATAAGAAAGGCTATTCTTGCTGAAATCGTTGCCAACCATGTCCATTCCCTGGGTCTTGATACTGTGGAAGTGGCAAATGCCCTCAACGTCCTGGGACATGAAGAACTTTCTTATTCTGTCATAAGAAAAGAAGAATACGGGATAACCTCGCTTTATCACGGTGCTGTTCAGCTTTTAAAGGATCTATCGCTTGAGAGAGTCCATGTGCATTCTCTTGGGTATTATATCTGTGTCCTTGCAAAAGGTCACCCACTTACACTTAAAGAACATAGAGATGCCCTGCTCTTTTCCTCAACCCTTGCTGCCGCCAAGGCTCTCACAGGAGATATTGAAAGTTTTGAGTCGGCAGCCGCAGGGCTAGAAGTTCCGGTTTCAGACAAAGGCATTGAAGATCTGGAGAATTTCAAGGTTTATTGTGTAGGGAAGAAACTCTGTACTCCTGACGAGTTTGAATATGGATATATTTACGGGGCAGATCATAATGCAGTTATCATTCCTACCAAAGTGGTCGAGCAACCGCAATCGACAGTGGGAATAGGTGACACTATCTCGGCAGGAGCTTTTGCAGCTATGCTTGCAGAAATGAAGCAAAAGCAGGCAGGAAAATAAATACTCCTTACTTAATCCGAAGCCTCCCCATTCTGTAAGGAACTGGTAAGATGAATATACTCTGCGGATATAATGTCAACATAGACTCAGTATACAGGATCACTGGGGCTGAGATTTCGGAACTGCTGAGTGCCTTCGAAGCTGCTGAAATCCTTGAGAAAATCGAAAACCCCCCTGGAAAAATAATTTCTGAATCGGATTTTGTAGCAGGGCTTGCCTATTGTATGAAAGAGGGATGTGGAGCTGAATGGCTTGTATATGAGGATTCTGTTTTCGAGTTTCTTAAAAACCGTTATTTTGAAAAATCCCTGATAAGAATGGGCGGAAACGCAGGAATAATGGCAAATGCCCTTTCCCAGCTGGGCGCTTCCAGAGTAATTCCAAATGTTGCAGTACCTTCAGAAACACAGTTTTCTCTTTTCTCAAAAAAAGCAATCTACCTGCCGGAGGCTTTCACACAGCAAGAGAAAAACGCAGGGATTTTGCCTGAGAAAAGCGAGGAAGATCTTTCCAGCAATCAGGAACCGATACATTTCGTGTTTGATTTTTCTGAAGGGGAGACTTTTTCCCTTTATGGGACAGAAGTTAGGGTTCCGAGGGAAAACCGCTTCATAGCGACCTGTGATCATCTTAATTTCAGGCTTTATACCAATCCTGCGTTTAAGCAGTATGCCCTTCAACATGCCTGTGAGCTTGATGGCATACTCATATCGGGTTTTCATCTCCTGATTGAGAACTATCCCGATGGCACCACTTATAAAACAATTCTCGATAATTCTTTTTCCGAGCTCACAAGCTGGAAATCCAGAAACGACAAACTCCAGATTCACCTGGAACTCGGGCATTTCGCGAGTAGAGAAATTGGAAATTCAGTTTTTCTTAAGTTCTCAGGGCTTTCTGACAGCTTTGGAATGAACGAAGACGAGCTTTCAATGTTTTATAACCTGCATGGAGTGCCTGGAGAAAAACTCCTTCATATGGAAGCTAAAGCCGTAGCTGATGCGGCATGCAGGCTGGCTTCGAGGAACGAGCTTAAGAAGCTCTTTATTCACACAAGGGAATTTGTACTGAGTGTATTTAAGCCAGAATTTAATCCTAATTCTGAACAGGATTTGCAGAGGGTATCCGGAGAAAAACTTGAAGCCCTGGAATTTGGAGTTAAATGCGCAGGCGTGTATGCCGCTTCAGGCAAGCTTGATGGGCGGGAATTCGTGGAAGAGGAAGCATTGAAACTTCAGGAAAGTGAGTTTGGACGAAAACAGATCGAAGTTTTCCTTAAAGCCTTCAATGGAAAAGCTCTCCGGCAGGGCGCTTATGCTTTCAGGGGAGGTTATGTTATCTGCATGCTTCCCACAATGCTTTCCCAATCTCCCGTAACTATGGTCGGGCTTGGGGACACGTTAACCGCAGCGGTCTTCCTGAGGGGGCTTGAACTGGATGTACAGGCTTAAACCCTATCTTTTTAACCTTAATTATACCCTCGACTGCGGACAGGTCTTCCGCTGGGAACGGGAAGGGAACTGGTGGACAGGAGTTGTCGGAGATCACGTTATCCGACTTTCTCAGGAAAACGGACAATTGATTATCGATTCAACCCTGACGCCTGAATTTTTTTCACATTATTTTCGCTTTGATGACGACCTGCCCTCGATCTATGAAAGTATAAACCGTGACCTGCTCATCGATCGGGCAATCCGCAAATACCAGGGTCTGCGCCTGATCCGGCAGGATCCCTGGGAATGCCTTATCTCCTATATGCTCGCAACCGCCTCAAGCATCCCCACAATCCAGAGACGGATCTACCTTCTCAGCCGAACTTTCGGGCAGGAAATCGAACCCGGATATTTCACCTTCCCAGACCCTGAAACCCTTGCAAATGCCGATCCAGCCGCGCTTGAACGATGTAAACTGGGCTTCAGAGCCCCGAGCATAAAAGCCGCAGCCGAAGAAGTGGCTTCTGGAGAACTGGACCTCAATGTTCTTTTCCGCCTGGAGTATAAATATGCGCGAGAACGTCTCATGAGGCTTCGCGGCATTGGGGAAAAGGTTGCCGACTGTGTTCTCCTGTTTGCCTTCGGGAAATTGGAAGCCTTCCCGGTAGATACCCATATCAAGCAGATCATCCAGCATTATCACATAGATGACAATTACTTTGAAACCTGCACAAGCATGAGCTGTATGGGAGACTGGGGAAGGAAGTATTTCGGGCAATATTGCGGGTATGCGCAGGAGTATTTGTATTATCAGAAAAGGGTTGAAGGACTTGTGAGTCTTTATTGAACTCTATTCGCCAGTTCCTTTTAAAACGACTTTTGAGTTTGAATCTAAATCATATATCTCTTGATGAAAAGGAAGCTAAAAAGTGTATTAGGGGACGATTTATGTTTAATGGTAAATTTACATCCATCCCCTCAAAAAGACTCTGAAATCAGTATCCTTTAACCTGCAAATCCCTGCATCCTCTATAATTTCAAACCCTTCACTCACGCTCTTGCACACACTCTTCCCAAGCGAGCACGTCATAAGCCGCTCCTCTAGAAGCCCTTTTGCAGTCGGATATTTGCGCTGGATTTCAAAGACGTATTTTCCATTTTCGATATAGCCTCCGAAAACGCCGTCTGCCCCCTTGTATTTTTCCTTGAATTTCTCGGCGTGGGTTTTGACCCAGACGGGGGGACCGATGTGCTTTTTTATGTTGGGGAGGGTGCCGGAGATGAGTTCAAGCAGGACTGCGGTTTCGGATTTGCCTGACCAGACGCCGGTTTTCATAACAGTAAAATCATATTCTTTCAGAAGGGCAGCGACAGCTTGCTCCATTTTATAGAGCTGAGGGTAGAGAACGTCTTCTACCACATCAGGGGTTTTGAAGACGACTGCAAGCTGGGTGCTCTTTCGGGCTTCAAGTTTTTCAAGGATTTCGCTGTCCTTCAGGGGGAGGGGGGAGGCAGGGAAGAAGAATCTGAGTTCCGGGCTTTTTAAAAATTCCCGGCAGTGGTCTATGAACATGCAGAATTTGTCAAGGGAAAGGGCTGCTGCCACATTCCGCCTGGGGTCGGTTGGGTCGACCACTACGAGAGGTTCGTCGTGTTCGATTTCTGAATGCTGCATAATATCGATTTTCTGACCGGGTTTCCAGGAGCAAGCTGCATGAACTGTGTTCTCGAAGGAACCGTAGTGAATTATCAGGAGTTCGGTAAGGTAGCCTGAAAAGCCCTGGGTTTTCAGTTCTGAACCGTAAACTCCACCCCCACGCATAAATTGTTTCAGGAGCAGGACTTCGTCTTCGAGTCCTTTTACGCGGGGTTTGACAAAATCGTTATGAAAAGGTGTCCTGTCAACTGCGGATTTGATTTGGGAAGCCGAGGCAACCCTGAAACAAGGGACAAGATCCACGTCAAAGCCTTTGTATATAATATTCAGGTAGGGATGCTCAGCATGGCGATCCTCGGCATGTTCGGCATGTTTTGCAACTTCCCTTGCAATTGCCATACCCATGGTTTCCAGTTTTTCTCTGGGTGTCTCTTCAGGAAAGCTTATGAAAACATCAATATCATGAGTACCTGAAAGCCAGGTGCCTCTGGCAGCTGAGCCCACCATTCTCACAAGCACATCCGGGATGCCAAGCTTTTCAGCTGCTGTTTTTACCTTTGAGGCAAGCTCTTCCTGAATCGTCAGAAGTTTTTCTCTCTCAAGTTCAGTGGGTCTTATTTTCTCAAGGACTTCAAGCTTTAATTTTTCGGGAATGTCTGTATTTTCCATGCCAGAAACGGCTCCATATTCCATATTATACTCAGTTTTACCATGTAGAATAAATCTGAGTTTATCTGATTTTCTGTTTATAAGTGTCAGAAATCGCCTCTTCAAACTTATAACTTGTGGATCACCCTAGTTTCACTTCAGGAAGAGGGTTCTAGTCCCGCTTTGGGATCACAGAAAATCGAAGATTTTCTGGGAGTTGCATTGCAAGTGCAACAATACAGTCCATTTCGTTCACCTCGTTTATTCAAAAACCTTTTGAGAAGATGTTTTATCGCAAACTTTTTGAAAAAAAAGTTTGATCACAAGCCTTTTCAAAAAAGGCTTGAGCGAAAACCCCAAGCAACGGTGGTCAAGCGGCTCAATGCTTGGTGATAAACACAAACTTTTTAAGAAAAAGTTTGATCAAAAACAGCATTTTCGGTCAAGCCCTTTAGTAAAAGGGTTACAGTGCAACGGTTTCGGTCAAGCCTTTTTGTAAAAGGGTTGCAGACCAATGGTTTTAGAGCAGTGCGAGTTTTTTCAAAGAGGCTGATCGAAAAGCCCTGGTAGCTTCTCTGGTTTTTCTTTGTTCTCATCCTGATAATTATTATTTCTTAATTTGTTACATTTTTTAAAAAAGTTGTTTATAAAGGATTCTAAGGCATCCATGTCATAAAATTCTCTTTTAATCTTCATTTTCTTTCTTTAATTCTCCAAAAAAATTATCTAATATCCAAAAATTTTTTATTTGATGCCTGAGATATTAGAAAATGTACATAGTTGAATACCTTAAGATAAAACTCAGATTGATGGGAGTATTCTTGTTGGGAACATAATCCGGACATTGAGGAAATTATTTTTTTCCCCTGTCTTTTTCGGAGACCTGAAAATTCTACTCCCACCTGACAACTATAGAGGAGGCCTTATTTGGGGATTAAAACCTACACGAAGATTTTATGTTTGTTTCTGTTACTCGGGCTGCTGTCTGTAAATGTAGCTGCCCAGGTTTCAGATTCGGCAGGCAACCGTATCTGGGATGAGAATGCAAACCAGAACCTTACCTATACCTGGACACCTCAGACATATTCGGGTTTTTACTATGACCTTGATACTGGAGAAGGTTCCGAGAATCTGACAGTTCAGCTCAGTGAGGGCAGTAGGACAATTGGAGAAGGGAACCTGCGGTATGAAACCGTGCCCATACAAACGGCTTTTGAATACACCGATTGGGGTTCTTATGAGGTTATAGGATTTATGGCAGAGCGCTACTTTGCAGGGTACAATGCAAACTCAAGCTTTGCAGATGGTGAGATCAGCGTTATCTCTGATGGACAACTTTCAAAGATTCTGATCGATTCCGATGATAGGAGATCGCTATACACAGGTTCTTCTCTCATTCTTGAGGAAGGATATTCCCTGAACATAGTTGAGGTTGATATAAACGGAGATACTGTATGGGTACAGCTTGAAAAGGACGGCAACATAATCGATAATGCTTTCCTGTCTTCCAATGACGATTATGTGTATACTACTGAACTAGGGGATGTAGAAGATGTGCCCATAATTGCAGTCCATTTCGACCAGATTTTCAGCGGCAGAGAAACCAATGCGGTTTTCGTGGAAGGGATTTTCCAGATCTCTGACCAGTATGTGCAAATCCGGAATGGAGATGAGTTCGGAAAAATGGAGGTAAGTTCCACCTCAAGCTCAGGCATAAGAATGAGAAACAGTGACTCTATCACACTTAGAAGGGGTGATACCATTGATATCATGGGTAAACTGAGCTTTGTTGTCGCTGATGCCGATGATCTTCGTTTTGCCCCAATTGTCGAAATCTCAGAGCCCGGAACCTATGAGTTAAGGGGAACAGTACACGATGACAGGTTTAACACTATGGCCTGGACGCCTTTTAACTTCGAAGGTTTCTACTATAATATCGACGAAAATGTCTCAACTGAAAGCCTTGTCATTGAAGAACTCGATGGCAGGACAATTGATGACGGAGCTCTCGTCTATTCTACAAGACCAGCACGCGTTGAGTTTGAATATGAAAACTGGGGGAGCTATGAAGTTATCGGCTTCATGGCAGAGAAGTATTTTGCAGGATATCCTGAAGACACTCTTGGTAACTCAAACAGCGTAAGTATACTTTCTGAAAATATCCTTTCAAAGGTTCTTATTGACGATGATGATAAAAGATCCCTGTTTACTGGTTCTTCTTTAGTCCTTGAAAACGGTTATTCCCTCGAAGCAGCTGAGGTTGACGTTAACGGGAAAAGAGTACTCTTCAACCTTTATAAGGACGGAGAACTGCTGGACTCGGGAATAATTCCCTCAAACGGGGATTATATCTATGAAGCCGATATCGGAGGCGCTGAAAATGTCCCTATCATTGCAGCCCATGTAAGCACAGTCTTCCGTTCCCGTGAGACCGATGCCGTGTTTGTGGAAGGGATATTCCAGATCTCGGACGATTATATCGAAATTTCCGAGGGTGACTCCTTCGGCGAAATGGAGATAAGCTCAATTTCCGATTCTGGCATTACAATGAGAAACGAGAACCCAATCTCCCTTTCAAGAGATAAGGTTGTTGATCTGATGGGCAATGTCAAATTCAGGGTCGCTGATGCTTCAGTCCTGCGCTTTTACCCCTTTGTTGAAGTCGAGATCGAGGAAGGAGATCAACTGAATATCGAAATGCCAGATGTCCTTGAGGTCGGGAGACAAGCTAATATCACGGTAACTGCGAGAAACGTGTCTGTCGGTGATGTTGAAGTCTTTGTCGGAAATGAAAGAATAGGCACTACCGGCGATGATGGCAATCTGACTTTTACGCCGAGCAGAGAAGGCAGCTTCACTGTGACAGCAAATCGGGAAGGGTATGTTTCCGGGAGTAAGGATATTGATGTTGTCGCACAGGGAGTCCTGAAACTTCTGATTTCAGTCTCACCTGAAACTGTCCGGGAAGGAGATCAGATCAGCATAATGGTTACGGACTCCGTAGAAAACCAGCCTGTTGCAGGAGCGGATGTCTTCTTCGGCGGGCAAAGAATAGCTGAACAGACAAATTCAAACGGTACCGTATCTTACTGGGTTACTGCTCCGGGCACGTACATGATAAATGCTACGAAAGAAGGGTATGAAGAAGGAGAGATTGTTATCGAGGTAATAGAAAATGCACCACAGTTTACCTTCTCGAATCTCACAGTAGAGCCGGCTTCGGTTGAGGCAGGTAATCCGGTAAATATCAGGGTGGATGTCACAAATACCGGAAATGTGGCAGGAGAAACTCAGGTGGATTTACTGGTTAATAACGAACCGGTTGACTCCGAAAACATAACCCTTAGCCCGAATGAGAGTACAGCAGTAGAATTCTCACACACCGAGGATGAACCAGGAACATATACCATTGAGGTAGGAGGGCAGACTGAAAGTTATGAGGTGACCGAAGAGGCTCCTTTCTTGAGTGGGATAGCTACGCTTGGAATACTTGCCACAGCATTTGTTGTCCTCAGGAAAAGAAGGAAGTAATTAAGAACTGATGGGCACTTCTGGCTCTGTGTTAAAACTGCACAGACCGATGCAAAAATATGGAAATGAACTTCTCGGGATTAAAAATTAAGCAGCAGAAACTGGACATCAGATTCATGATTTCCAGCTTTCTGTTTTTTTTCTACGATTCTTATTATTTTCTATAATTTACTGTTATTCTTCTATCACTTTTTTGTCACCTTATTTTGTTAGTATTTTTATCATCTTTTATAATTTTTTATCATTTTTATAATTATTATACCATTTTTACAATTTTTACCATCTTTCACAATTTTTACCATCTTTTACAATTTTATATCATTTTTATTGTTTTTCTTTCCTTATCCAGACTGACTTCCTTTCACTCTTACCAGATCCCATTCCAGGAGTTCCCACGAAAATCTCATTCCCAAAGTTCCCACGAATTAATGTTTGAGACGACAGCTTAAAATAGTGAACTACGATTGTTGATTATAATGCTTGAAGCCTTGACTTCCTTTCTTGCCGATTACGGTTATCTCAATCTCTTTGTGCTGAGCTTTCTGGCTTCCACAATTTTGCCTTTAGGGTCGGAAGCGCTCATAATAGCTCTCATTTATCAGGGCTTCAATCCTTTCGCTGTCGTTATGGTAGCGACTTCAGGCAATTTCCTCGGATCCTGTACGACTTACTATCTCGGATTAAAAGGACGTCCAGTACTTGAGAAATACCTATCTCCTCCCCCTGAGAAGCTTGAGAAAAGTGAAAAATTTTTTAAAAAATATGGTCTTTATACCCTGCTTTTCACCTGGGTGCCGGGTATAGGAGATGTAATTACAATGGTTGCCGGGCTTATGAAGCTCCCTTTCCGGTACTTTTCTGTCATGGTTTTTCTTGGTAAATTTGGGCGTTATTTTGCAGTTGCATATCTAACAGCTTTTTTTAGCAACTGATTTGCGGTTTTCTAGATAAGTTCAGGTAATTTGTTTAATTTTATAAATTTAAATAATTCTTTTAAATTCATCTTCTCAAGTAAATTCCTTAAAATTCATTTATTCTATCGAATTTTTCATGAAACTTTATCTTTTTCCTAATTTTAGAGACAATCTTTCACATATTTCAAAAATTATTTCAAACAGGAAAAAACAGATATGTTTATGTAGTACGAGGTACAATACTAATTCGTTAAAGCAAATTTAGTTGATATCCATTGCTTTAATTTGTTCTTTCTTGCCCATCTTCCAGGGATTTAAAACGGAACCCGTATTTGATTATAACCTCCATTTTTTCTATTTTTTTCCATTTCTTTTTCTATTATTTTTCTGTTCTTTACTCAACCTAGCTTTTCATATCCAGGACTATCCTGTCTTTTGAACTAACAAATCTAATTTTTCACTTTTGTTCTCTCCCCAACCTCATATAATATCCTTAAATATTATTAAAAATTGGGCATAATTATCTACCTTGTTTATATCGAATAATGATTCAAGTTTACTTGTTCTACTCTACACTTTCCAAATTTCAAGAGTATTATTTACCTTTAGATTAATTTAGTAAGCTCTCATGCACTTGCTTCTGCCTCACCGTAACCTTTATCTATAAACGAACTCAATTTAACTTGCCTTAAGTCCAATAATGTTTACTTGATATCACACGGTGATCCTATGCATATAATGGAAGGTTTTTTAGACGCCCCGTGGTGGCAGTTATGGTTTATAGTATCCGTACCGGTGATACTGTACGGGATTTATAAAATGAACAGGCTTGTAAATGAAAAACGAGAGATATTGCCTCTTCTGGCTGTTGCAGGTGCGTTTATTTTCGTGTTATCCTCTCTTAAACTGCCGTCTGTGACCGGAAGCTGCTCTCACCCCACAGGAACCGGGATTGCAGCTATCATGTTCGGACCGGCGATTTCTGCAGTGCTTGGGACCATCGTGCTTCTTTACCAGGCTCTATTCCTTGCCCATGGCGGATTGACAACTCTTGGAGCAAATGTATTCTCTATGGGAATAGCAGGTCCTCTGGCAGCATATATTGTTTATAAGGCAGGAATGAAAGCCAAAATTAATTTTTATTTCGTAGTCTTCCTTGCTACAGCTATTGGAGATTGGGCAACTTATGGCGTAACTTCTGTACAGCTTGCGCTTGCCTATCCAGAAGGAAATGTCCTTACCTTAGGAGGATTTCTGACCCAACTTAAGATGTTTGGGGCTATCTTTGGACTTACTCAGGTGCCTCTGGCAATTATAGAAGGTGCAGTCAGTGCTCTGCTCTTCAAGTACGTGGTCAACGTAAAAAGTGATATCCTTGTGGAAATGAAAGTAATTGAAGCTGCAGTTGTTCGAAAACTTAGAGGGAGCTCAGCATGAGCAAAAAACTGGAAATTATTGTGCTTGCCATCATCCTGATTTTTGCTATTCAGTTTGTCTATATGTCTATGACAACAGATGCCGAATATACAGGAGCCGACGGGCAGGCTGAAGACGCAATAATGGAAGTCACTGGCGGAACCTATGAGCCTATAGCAGAACCCTTCTGGGAACCTCCTAGCAGTGAGATCGAAAGCCTGCTCTTTGGGCTTCAGGCTGCTATAGGTGCAGGCATCCTCGGATATTTCTTCGGATATTACAGAGCCAAAAAGAGATATGAAAGCGACCTTGCCTACGGAGAAAAAAGTAAGTCCGAAGGGGATAGCCAGTCCGTGTAATCTATTCATTTATTTTTCTCCATGTTTCCTTCCTCTCAGGTAGGAAGGTTTTTATCTTTTGTCTTTTATTTTTAACCTTTAATTTTCAGGTTTCATCTACCTATCTCCAGGTTTTAATATGACAAATATCCTTGATGACTATGCCCTTATTAGCCCTCTAAGGCACCGAAATAACTGGCTAAAACTGGCAATAGTGCTATTCGGTTTGCTTGCAGGAGTTTCTTCCAGGTCTCCTATCCCTCCCTTTTTCATAGCTTTGTGCATGAGCTTTGCAACAGTTACCTTTGGCAAAGCACCCCTCTCTCTGTATGTAAAACTTCTGCTGGCTCCTATGGGCTTTGCAGTTATCGGAGTTTTTATTATAGCCTTTTTTTCAGGTACAGGACCTGAACTTCTGTCTTTTGAACTCCTGGGTTATCCCCTCTCTGTAAGGGCAGATGGGTTTGAGCTTGCCCTGCTTGTACTTGCAAGATCAATAAGCGGGATGTGCTGCCTTTACTTTCTGGCACTGACAACTCCCATGATCGAGCTCTTTGCAGTGCTTAAAGCCTCCAGGCTCCCAGAGTCCTTTATAGAACTCTCCATGTTGATTTATCGTTATATATTTGTCTTCCTTGATATTGCACTCTCTATCAAGTACGCCCAAACCGTGAGACTGGGATACTCAAGTTTCAGGCGGTCTATTCGTTCCCTGGGCATGCTTGGGAGCACACTTTTCGTCCGTTCCTGGGAACAGGGGGATAAACTCTTCCTAGCCATGAACTCAAGATGTTATGATGGAAAAATGGCACTTTTCGAAGTGCACAGACCTGTAAGAGCACCTGAAATGCTCCTTACTTCAGCCTATTTTCTCCTGACTCTCGCACTTCTTTATCTAACAAAAAACGCATCTATTGTCTGAGGTAAAAACTTATGATAATTCTTGAGACCAGGAACCTTAAGTATACTTACCCTGATGGAACCGTGGCTATTCAGGATCTGAATATTGAAATTATGAAAGGAAAGAAAATTGCCTTTGTAGGGCAGAACGGCTCCGGTAAGTCCACCCTTTTCCTGCTCCTTAATGGTACCCTTAAGCCGAGCCAGGGTGAAATCCTGTTCCGCGGTGTTCCTTTCAAGTATGATTCAAAATCTCTCCGGGAAATTCGGAAATCCATAGGGATAGTCTTTCAGAATTCCGATGACCAGATTTTTGCTCCCACGGTATTTCAGGATGTAGCTTTTGGACCTTCAAACCTCGGTTATTCGAAAGAAAAGATCAATACCTGCGTTCAGCTTGCCCTTGAGCAGGTGGGTCTTTCCCGGTTTAAAGACAAACCCCCTCATCATCTAAGCGGAGGACAGAAGAAAAGGGTCGCAATTGCCGGTGTAATGGCAATGGAACCCGAAGTGATTATCCTCGATGAACCTCTCTCAAATCTTGACCCAGTCAGCGCAGATGAAATCATGGACTTAATTAACGAGTTTAACCACTTTGGGAGCACTATTATTATTTCAACGCATGATGTGGATCTTGCATACCGCTGGGCTGATTATGTATTCCTCATGTCAAATAGCAGAATAATAGGACAGGGTACTCCGGTAGAGGTTTTTAAAGATTCCGAGCTGCTCAAGAAAGCTGGGCTAAAGCAGCCAACAACCCTTGAGATCTATCATGAGATAGAAAGAAGAGGACTTGCATACGGCAGGCACTCCCCGAAAACCATACCCGAGCTTGTCAATACCTTAAAACCCCTTGAACTAATGTGGGTCGAGGTTCCTCCTGGTGTAAAAGAAGGGGATAACCTGAACCTTGGGGTGATGTATGGGGAATATGCAACCCAGTCGCCTTACGAAGCCATTAATGCTACTGTGCTGCATATTCATTCAGATGGAAGAGCTGTTGTTGAGTTAAAGCGCAAAGGGATTAAAGCGGGCGGAATTCTGCTTTACGATACTGAAAACTATTCCCTGCCTGAAATAAAGCAGATTCTCAAGAAAGGAGAGATTACCTTCGTAGGAGCTATGGGCAAGAAAAGTAAAATCCTTGCTGAGCAGGACGGAATCCAGCTGGATGTTACCTCAGGCGTTATAGACAAATCTATCCTTATGGCGCTTTGTGGAAAACGCTGTCTTATTCTTACAGCCGGCGGGATGGTTGACCATGCCCTTAAAAGAATAAAAGAATACGTGGAAAAAAGTGGGATAGAATTTACGGTTGGAGTTGTTAACAGGGAAGAAGACTGTCAGTGGCTTAAAGAGAGCAGGAGCAGCCCTGAGACTCTAAAGATATAATTTCCTTTCTTTTCTTCTTCTCTTCAGATCTCACTATACTTAGCCCTTCTATATACATTGAAATTAATAATCTGGAAAGTAATTAATATTCTGGAAATTTATCTCATTTTACGCCAGGTTGCAATGTTGAGGAATAGTTTCATAATATCTTAGCTACAACACTGTTTACTATAACAAATGATAAGACCATCCGAAAACCTGGAGTTTTTCCACTCCGGGAAAAGGGATCTGTCATTTGTGAATGCTCTGTCTTTGTGGGGAGGTATGAGAAAGATGCATGAAATGCATAATAAGGATAGTCTGTATATTCCGTTTAAAGTGCTAACAATAATAGGTGCAATTAACTGGGGATTTGTAGGTCTCCTGAACTTCGATCTGGTAGCGGCTATATTTGGAAAGAAGTCCTTTATCACGCGGCTAATCTACACCCTTGTGGGCCTGGCTGGAGTCTTCCTGATAATGAAACACAGGGAAAAGTTAGCTATGAGAATTCGCGAGAAGGAAATAAAGGGCGAGAAACGTTACAGTGGTAAGCAGTACAGCTGGAGTGGAATCCAATAAAATTAGGAAATTGGATTCTCATGGGATTTGCTTAGAGCCTGTTTTTGAATAGCTTGACAACAGCTAGACAATAACTAGACAATAGCTAGACGATAGCCTGAATATATGTGCTTGTTATGGCAAGTACATATTAACCTTTTTTAATTTTATTAATCTTTTATTTTTAGTAAGCTATTTATAAAAAGCTTCAGCAAAAAACAAGATATAAGTTTTTACCTGATTATGAATAGCTAATTTATGGGCAGCCAATGTATGTTTAAAACGAAATTATAAAATTAAAATCATATCTCATTGTAAAGTTGCTTCAACATAAGTGCGTCCTGCTCAAGAATAGGGCTCTCAATTATTACCCGCCCTCTGGTTTTGAATTCTTTCAAAGTTTTCATAAGTATGGGGTAATTAAAGTCTGATTCTTTAAGGTTCAGATGCTTCTTTTCCCCATTCTTGCCGTATTCCACGCCTGAGATATGCATGTGCATATTTGAAAGCCCTTCTTTTCCGAGGCATTCCTCGACTCGGGAGAGAATTTTCGTAAACTCCTGGTAGGAGTTCTCCTTTCCTTCCCTTGCGTGCAAATGGCAAAAATCAATGCAGGGCATAACTCCTTCGATTTCTGCACTTAGCTCAAGCACTTCTTCGAGTGTTCCAAATTGGGTACGCTTGCCCATAGTTTCAGGGCGCAGGACTGCAGGAATTCCTTCATCCTGAAGCTGCCTGGTAAGTATTCTCAGGGCTTTTGAGACGCTCTCAAAGGTTTGTTTTTTGCTGCTTTTCTGATAGAAACCTGCGTGCAACACAATGGATTCTGCCCCGCATAGGCTGCCTATCCTTGCAGCCTGGTAGATCCTCTCAAGGCTTGCTTTTAATTTTTCTTCTTCGTAAGAGTTCAGGTTGATATAGTAAGGGGCATGGACACTCAAGGCTACTTCTTCTTTTATTGCCGCTTCCAGAACATTTTTTGCCCCATTTTCGCTCATGCGCACGCCCTGAACGAATTCAAGCTCCATACAGTCAAGATCAAGTTCTCTTATCCGTTTAATTCCCAAGACGCTGCTTGTTCCTTTTGTGCTTCTTGGAATCCCTCCGGTACCGAAAAGTAGCTGTTTTGAGGACATTTTCAGCTATCCTTTTAGAAGACTCCTACGAAGTCCTTTAGCTTCTTTGCCCTTTCAGGAGACAGCTTTTCTGCAACTACTGCAGCCAGCTCTTCAAAGTCTTCGCCCAGGGACTGGACGTCTTCCTTTCCCTCCAGCGCAAGCCCTACAAGGTAATCAAGTTCATCGGGACTCAACCTCTCCAGCCTTTCTCTGAAATCTTCAGGCGACTCGGCAAACTTATGTGAGACCGGACGCAAGATAAAAGGATACTTGTGTCCTGCTTCCCTGGAAGTCAATGTGCCCCCGGCTTCAGGGGCAAGTTTGTTAAAAATCTCAATATCTTTTCGTGTAAATTCTCTGAGCATACTATCACTTTAGTTTCTGTCCTGATTTATATCTGTTTGGATATAAATAATGCCGAGTGGGTTTATTCAGTGCTTTATGTCTTTTTTCAGCCTGCCGTGCCTGTCAATCTCCCCTTCTGCAATCCGTGTTGAGGAGATCGGGATTCCATCCTCAGCCAGTACATATTCAACGTATACAATTTCCAGAGGCTTCTTTCCTTTTTCCTCCCTGATGCGATTGATTTTAAGAGCGACCGGATAGGTTTCAGGAGAGACAATTATATAGTCGAAATCTTCCTCCAGTGTAGGACCATAAGGATCATTTAGCTTTGTAATCTCATACCTGTCGTCCGGAAACCCCATTTCTTTTATAAATTGAAGCAACTGGTTTCTTCTTTTTTTATAACTATCGATGCTGTGGCTTTTACTCACCATCTCGTCCGATGTAAGTCCTATGTAGACTTTTCCATCTCCCGCAATCTCAAATGCTTTTTCAATCAGTTTGGCATGGCCGTCATGAAAATACTGAAACGTACCGCCTACTGCGACCTTTGGCATGATGGGTGATAATCTACCAAGTAAAAAGAAGTTTTGGTTTTTCCCCAGATTTCAGGGAATCTCACGTTTTTTCTCTTCTATTTTTTCCACGCTCTTTTCACTTTCTTTTAGCTTTCTTCTCTGCTTTTTTTAAATGTAAGTGTCAGAAAAAAACTTCTCGGTTTTTGCCTGATTTGCCATATCCCCTGGCTATACTTCCGTGTTTACAGCCACTTCAGAATACTTTCACCGAGCCTCCTCTAGTTATATATACTCGCAAAACTATTGTGGAGCAACTGTTATGCACCTTATACAAACATGTGCATCTTAGGAGAATTAGTAATGAGCGAAATAGCACTCGAAGAGTTGCCCGGAGTTGGCCCTGCAACCGCAGAAAAACTCAAAGAAGCCGGATTTAATACCATTGAAGCAGTGGCTGTAGCCTCTCCTTCTGAACTTGCAACAACAGCTGAAATCGGGGAATCGACGGCTGCAAAGATTATCAATGCTGCAAGACAAGCTGCTGATATTGGAGGCTTTGAGACTGGAGACGTCGTGCTTGAAAGGCGGAAACTTGTAGGCAAGCTGACGACCGGTTGTACGGAATTTGATGAGATTATGGGTGGGGGCATAGAAACCCAGGCAATTACCGAACTGTACGGAGAATTCGGTTCAGGAAAGACTCAACTTGCCCACCAGCTTGCAGTCAATGTCCAGATGGACAGGGAACACGGAGGGCTTAATGGTTCGGTTATTATTATAGACACTGAGAACACTTTCAGACCTGAAAGAATTGCTCAGATGGTAAAAGGGCTTTCCGAGAAATATGGCATGGATCTTGATCCACAAGAGTTCCTCCAGAATATCCATGTCGCCAGAGCATATAACTCCAATCACCAGATGCTCCTTGTTGAATCTGCAACAGACCTGGCAAATGAGCTCAAGGAAATGGGCAAACCCGTTCGCCTGCTGATCGTTGACTCACTTCTGGCTCACTTCAGGGCTGAATACGTAGGAAGGGGAACCCTTGCCGACAGGCAGCAGAAGCTCAACAAGCACATGCACAGCCTGCTCCGTTTCGGAGACCTGTTCAATGCCTGTGTGGTCGTAACAAACCAGGTTATGGCAAAACCCGATGCCTTCTTTGGCGACCCCACAAGACCTGTCGGAGGGCACGTTGTAGGGCACACAGCAACCTTCAGGCTCTACCTGCGAAAATCCAAGGGTGATAAAAGGATCGTCCGTCTTGTAGACTCACCTAATCTGCCCGAAGGAGAAGCTGTTATCGCAGTTACAACTGCCGGGCTTACAGACGGTTAAAAAGCCGCAGGCAAGTGAACTTGAGAAACTGCAAATTGTTAAATCAAGAGACAAACAACGTTGTGATAAATTTACCAGAAGTAACAGATATAAACGGTAAATAAATTCAAAGCTGGGTAGGGAAATGTTTTATCTACCCATCTCCAATCTTTTTTTAATGAAATTCAAAGCCATTGTTGCCGATATTGACGGGACAATCACCTGCGAGAAAAGGGAACTTCATCTGGAGGCTGTCAAAAAGATCCGCACTCTTAAACTTCCTTTCGTGCTTGCCACAGGGAATATTCTCTGTTACGCAAGGACGGCATCAAGGCTTATAGGCCTTGAGGGTGCTGTGATCGCGGAAAACGGTGGAGCTGTAGCTGTTCGCTTCGATTTGCAGGGTACATATGAGGAAAGCATGGAAGAATGCGAGAAAGCCTATTCATTTCTTTCCCAATATTTTAACCTCACCAAACTCGACCCTCACTACCGAAAAACCGAAATTGCCCTCAGGCGAGACTTTGACCTTGAAAAAGCCCGATCTCTTCTTAAAACCCTGAATCTGGACGTCGAAATGGTTGATACTAAATATGCTATACATATCAAAAGCAAGAAAGTCAACAAAGGTGTCGGTCTTAAGAAACTTGCAAACATGATGGGGCTAAAAGCCAGAGATTTTGTAGCCATAGGGGACTCTGCAAACGACGTAGAGATGTTTGAGGTTTCAGGTTTCGGAATCGCTGTCGGGAACGGGGACGAAATAATAAAGGAAGCCGCAGATTATGTAACAGAAGCCACCTATGGCGATGGAGCCATAGAAGCCATCGAATTTCTTGAGGAGAAAGGCTGGATTTAAAAACCTCAAATTAAAAACAGAGCAACAGCGGCTTCCCTAACGCTCCCCAATTAATTTTTAATCTTGAAATAAATCTCTCAGCCCGAGTTCCCATTGCATCCATAATTCTTCCATGTTATTACTTTTCTTTAATATTTCAACAACAGTAGGATTAGGGTCTGCAAATATTATGTGGCTATCTTCTTCCCCAAACTCTTTGCGGGCTGGTTTTGCAATCTTTTCTTCGAGTATGGAAAACTGAGCGTCTATGCCTGGCTTGTTACCTCTTGCATCCAATCTTATCCATTTATCCAGATCTTTCAAATATACAGCGTTTAAGCCGTGTAGGAACTTCCTGTTAACATCGCGACTTGAGGAAAGTTTCTGATAGCAGAATCCGACTGGAACCCCGAAAAATCTCAGCATGGCTGCAAGCAAGTGAGCTTTAGCACAGCATATCCCGTGACCCGCCTCCAGAACCTCTGATGCTGTACAGTTAACTTCCTGTGCCCCTATATCGCCGGAGTGATGAATCTCATCCCGAACGAATTCATAAACCTTTTTAATCAGGCTGATCTCGTCGCCTGTGCCTTTCTGCAGTTCAAGGCACTTCTCAACAATCAGCCTGTGGTCATAGTTTATGACTTCACTCTTTTTGAGGTAGTCCTGAAGGTTATCGCTTTCAGTGTACATCTTATTCATCTGCCAGCAAACCCTACAAAGCTTATTAAATTTAAGTTTAATACGGATTTCTTTTTATTGACTCACTTTATTGACTCACATATATAAATATGGATAAACGGTAATTTGAAAGATTTATTGAATTCAAAAGACATACTTTAAAAGATTTGTTAAATTCAAAAAATTTACTTTAAAAGACTTATTATATTGAAAAGATTTGCTGAAGTGAGGATTTTTTATTAGTTTTATCTTAAAAATTTACTAATCTATAACTTATTTTGTTACTAAACTTAAAAATTATGTTAATATTTAATACATTTTAATACAATAATGCTAAGTCTTATATAGTATTATCATAATATTCATACTGACAAAAGAAGTACAGCTTCTTTCAAGAGGCTTTAATCAGCATTAATTTCCTGCAAAGCAGGAAGGTTCTGTTAAGCGTTAAGGAGGAGAGAACGCTAGAAACAACATTTTGCTGGCAGAGCCTTGTAATTCAGCAAAAGGAGTATGTAAATGCCTCAAATGCTTTCAGGGAATTTAATAGAAATTAAACAAGAGTAAAGGGGAAATACTATGGGAAAAGAGACTAAAAGCGAATTTATTGTAGAACTTCCTATGGGAGCTCAGAAGATATTACAGAGTATGGATTTTCCTGTAAAAAGGAACGAGATTATTGCCCAGGCAAAGAAGAGTGGAGCACTCCCGGACATTCTTCGGGAACTCGGCCTGCTACCGGACAAGCAATATAATAGCGCTGAGGAAGTCGCCGAAGAGCTTCATATGATTTATATGGGGGTTCCTTCCTGAAAACGTAATTTACTCTTTTTCATTCAGCCCAATACCCCCGCAGCAAGCTGCCGGGGTGAAAATCTTCTTTTCTCTTCCTTATGCCACCCTACAAGATAAACTATTCAGTTATCCTTAATACTCCACAGGAAATTGATTGTCTATAATTCAATCAATTTCCTTAATTTTTCATTAATAGACCTTTTACCTGGATTCGGTTGGTAAGAATCAAGCTATCTGTTTTGACTTCCACGCATACCAGATAATCAATGCCGAAGCCGCGACTGCTGAAAACGTCATTAGTGCCCCGCCCCAATATGCAGATTGTACTGCATCAACTACGCCAACTAACCAGATGACAGCAAATATTGCGCCCACGATAATGTTTAGGCGGCGGTTTATCGAATCTTTCAAGGTCAGGGATAGGAAAGCCATCAACATCGGAATTAGCATTAAGATTGCAAATAACAGTATCAACTCAGGCACTATTTTCTGACCTTCTGCTTCTCCCGCCATTAGATTTGCTATTATACCCGGCTCCATAAGCAACAGTATCTGATGAGCCAGAAAGGCAATTGACGCAAAGAGCCAGAGCACAGAAACCTTTATTTTCCAATCTTCCAGAACTTCTGCCCCCCAGGGTGTATATAAACCATACCATTAATTGGATAGCTGGGAATGTTAAATCTAATAATTAGATTACTATCCTAATTGTGTGACTATCTTATTTTAAGACAAGCTCTTAGAGTTGGAGAATGTCGGGTATTTCCAATTGATGAAACAGAAGAGGAAATTACTGCCACTGACACAAATTATGTATTCGTCAAATTGCTGATCTGATTCCATTTATTCTTCATAAATTCAGGAAAATCTCCGTGTCCAGAAAAATCCGAAAAAATAAAAATTAAGTCTCAAAGCTTCTTCACAGCTTAGTAGCTATTATTGAGACAAGATTAAAGTAATTCCCACCTTCGGCTTCCATCATTCCAATATCCCTGCGGGCGTAGTCATTGTCACATGAAAGCCAATCCTGCCAGGCTTCCTCAAAACAATTTAGCTCCTTGCACTCCTGAATGCTTACTGAATCGGATTTTTTCCATAAATTGTACCACCAGTCGAGTGAGTGGAGAGTTAAATCCATATCTTCACACCAGTATGGCTGTAATTCTTCCGGAACCCCGTCTGTAAATTCCTTTTTCAGCCCGGGGACTGCAACTGCAATTTGCCCTCCTTTCTTTACAAGCGGGGCAAGATGCTCTGTCAGGTAATTTTCCTCAATCCCGAAATAGTGATAGGCATCCACACATACGGCAAGGTCAAAAAATTCATTGGCAAACGGCAGGTCGTGCGCCTCGGCATGTATTGGGATTATTTTATCTTCCAGCCCCATTGACCTTATTCTCTCATAATTATCCGTTGCACTGATCCAGAGGTCGGTTGCAAAAACAGTAACGTCATATTCTTTTGCCAGGAAGATTGAGGTCAGTGCCCGCCCGCAGCCAAGATCAAGTACTCGCATGCCTTTCTCAAACTTTAAAGACTCTGCCATTTCTTCAAGCATTTTCATCGAGTTTGGACCCATCATATTTTCTTTAACAAAATCAGTATCATACTTGCTGCTTTTCTTAAAAGTCAACCGACCACCTTTCATCAGTTTGTTTATTTTCCTATTGCTCTATACTGTCTGACTTTATAAACTAATCGAATTATCCTCAGAAGCAATTCGAGAAGAAAATATAAATTAAAACAGGTCCACCTGTGTGAGCGAAGCAAGCGAAACTGAATCTCCACTCTCAAAGCAGAGCTAGGGAATATAGGAAGAGATCCTCTACTCTGAAATAAACACAGAATAAAAAAACAAAATATGAGAAGAGAGGGAACTTCCTCTCTTTGTTTTAATTTACGCTTTTGCTTTCATCTTGTCGATTATTATGTAGTCTTTTATTGCACTAACGGAATCGAAAGGAATCAGGATAAAATTATCCTCCTTCCTGTATCTCGTTGTGTCAAAATTGGGATTAGGGGTAACCATCATGTCAATAATGTTTCCTCCCCTGATCTCAACTACGATATTGCTCAGTACTCCTATCTCGGTTCCGTCGGTAGCCATTACCTGTTTATTAAAGAGGTTTTTTGCAAATTCCTTTGACATTTTTTATCGTATCTCCGTAGCAGCGTGTTATGAGGGTCTGGGTAAAGCTTGCTTTTTCACTTTAAACATTTTATTTCATTTGAAACCAGGTTCTTTAAAACTTTTTCCTTTTAAAAGTTGTTCATTTAAAGTATTACACGTTCAAACTCTTACCTGTACCCGATATAACTAGCTGGCTCCGTAAGTTTCTGGCCACCTTTGAACTGTGCCTCGATCTTCTCATAGAACTGAGCAATGTTCTCTGTAATGGTGGGTTTCACCTTCTTGAGAGCTTCTCTAAAGTGCCGCATTTCCACATATTCCGTGTCAAAATTTTCTCTAAGGGCAATCATTACGGCTTCCCTGCACACAGATTCTATATCGGCACCCACGTAACCCTCGGTTATATCGGCAAGGGTTTCAAGGTCCACGTCGTCAGCAAGAGGTGTTTTACTTGTGTGGATTTTGAAGATCTTGAGCCTGCCTTTCCGATCAGGGGGACCAATATAGACCAGCCGGTCAAAGCGCCCTGGACGCAGGATTGCAGGGTCCAGCAGGTTAGGGCGGTTAGTTGCGGCAATTACTACAACATCCCTGAGGGATTCAAGCCCATCCATTTCGGTCAGGAGCTGGTTCAATACCCTTTCAGAGGTTCGGCTGTCCGTGGATTCCATGCCTGGCATCGCAGCAACCGAATCAATCTCGTCAAAGAAAATCACACAGGGAGCAACCTGCCTGGCTTTTCTGAAGGTTTCCCGAATGGCTTTTTCCGATTCACCAAGCCATTTTGAGAACATTTCAGGTCCTTTGACGCTTATGAAGTTGGCATTAGACTCCCTGGAAACCGCCTGGGCTATCAGGGTTTTTCCGGTACCTGGCGGACCGTAAAGCAGGATCCCCTTTGGAGCTTTTATCCCCATCCTAGCGAACTTTTCCGGATTTTTAATAGGCCACTCCACTGCCTCGATAATGGCTTGCTTTGCTTCCTCCAGTCCACCCACATCATCCCAGGTAACTGTAGGCATTTCTACATAAATCTCTCTGAGAGCTGAGGGTTCAGCCTCCATCAGGGCATCTTCAAAGTGTTTTCTGGTTACAACGATCTTCTCCAGTCTTTCAGGCGGAATCGCATCTTTTTCCAGATCTAGGTCAGGTAGATTTTCTCTGAGGCACCGCATGGCTGCTTCCTGAACCAGAGCCAGCAGGTCTGCGCCCACGAAGCCCTGAGTCCTTTCAGCCAGATACATCAGAAATTTATCTACCTTTTCTTTTCTTTCTCTTTCCGAAGCCTCACCAGCTCCAATTTCAGCTTCACCAGCCTCCTCAGTCTCTTCATATCCCTCTATTGGCATGCCTCTTGTATGGATCTGCAGGATTTCGTACCTATCCTTTGTATCAGGTACACCTATATGGATTTCCCTGTCAAAGCGGCCTGGTCTCCTGAGTGCTGGATCAATTGCATCTACACGGTTGGTAGCACCTATAACAACAACCTGTCCCCTCTCTACCATCCCGTCAAGCAGGGTAAGAAGCTGGGCAACCACACGCCTTTCCACTTCCCCTGTCACGTTTTCCCGTTTCGGGGCGATGGAATCTATTTCATCAATGAAAATGACTGATGGCGCATCCTGGGTTGCCTCTTCAAAGATTTTCCTGAGCCTCTCTTCACTTTCTCCGTAGAACTTCCCTACAATTTCAGGACCGGCAATGTAATGGAAACTTGCCCCAGACTCATTGGCTACGGCTTTTGCAATCAGAGTTTTTCCGGTTCCTGGTGGACCGTAGAGAATAACTCCTTTCGGTGGCTCGATATTGAGGTGAGCGAAAAGCTCAGGATGCTTCATGGGCAGCTCTATCATTTCCCGGACACGCATAATCTCTTCCCCGAGACCTCCTATGTCCTCATAGGTAGTTACGCCCCGGGTTGCTTTTTCGTACCCTTGTACCGGCTTTTTGCGAAGCTCGATAAGCGTGGCCTCCGTGATGAGAACAATTGTGTTTGAAGGTTCGGTCTCAACCGCGACCAGAGGAATTACCTGGCTTGTTGTCAGGGACTCAGTCATTGGCTGCGACATCGAATTTATTATAGGAATAATGTCTCCCCTGAAGACTGGCCTTTTGAGGATATGCCTCTTTATAATTTCATTTGCATGTTCCCCAAACTGAAGTTCAGGCCCCCCCTGCGTCATGCTTTCCGGAAGTGCCAGAACAAGTTTCTTTGCCTCCGGAGCTTCAACCTTTCTAATAGTAACTTTCTCCCCTATGGAGACGCCTGCATTTTGCCGGATGAAGTTATCAATTCTCACGAGTCCCTGATCCCAGTCCTGCCTGTCAGCTCTCCATACTTTTGCTGTGGTCTTTTTCTTTCCCCTTATTTCAACAATATCGCCTGGCGAGAGCTGGAGTTTCAGTAAGGTTGTAGGGTCAAGTCGTATAATTCCTCTTCCAAGGTCGATAGGATATGCCTTTTCAACCTTCAACTGTATTTCTTCCATAGATCATCCCGAAAATAGTTGTGTCTTTTTGATTGTAACTTCTATTCAATAATTATAAAATGAACAGATTTTTCCGGACTGCGTATTACGGAACTACCTGTTTTCTATATTAGTTGTCTTTTTATTTCAATGCCTTTGATAAGGGAAGCTTTTATCCCGGAGGGTTTGTTGCGGAACATTCTGGGCTTTGAATTTTCTGTCCAGGCTTCCTATTTTTAATACACCCCCTTTTTTTGCCTGTACCCTGTCAGGACAATAATTTTATCGGTTAGAGGTACATTTGGTAATTAATTATTTATATTATATTGCCTGGGATATATTACTCCCTATCTCTTCCATTTATTAAATAAGTTTACCCTATATCCGTTTTTCTCTGAGAATTTTTATATCTGAAGCTTCTGTGTATAAAATTATTTAATTACCAGATCAGTTCTTAAACCTGATAGCTTTCGAATCTGCTTCTGTTATGTCCTAAATTCTCAGGAGCTTGAATTATCAGGAGATCTAGATTGTCTCGAATCTAATCTTATGAATACCACGGAATTGACAGCATGAACCTCGAAATCGCGCAGAACAGAATTATTGACTTTATTCTCAACGAAACTCGTAAAGCAGGAGTAGATGGAGCTGTTATAGGCATAAGTGGAGGAATAGATTCAGCCCTCGCCGTAACACTCGCCGTAAGAGCTCTGGGAAAAGATCATGTACTCGGAATCCATATGCCCGAGTCTGGTCTTACCCCTGCTGAAGACAGCAAAGATGCAAAAGCCCTTGCAGACTGGCTGGGAATCGAATTTCAGGTAATTGATATTTCAGGCATTATTTCAGCTTTCATGGCTGCAGTCCCTGAGAGTAAATCTGCGGACCGACTCTCCATGGGAAACCTGAAAGCAAGGATCAGGATGTCCCTCCTCTATTTCCACGCAAACCGGCTGAACCGTATGGTAATAGGCACAGGCAATAAAACTGAGATCTTGCTTGGATATTTCACGAAATATGGAGATGGGGGCGTTGATCTCGAACCTATAGGTGGACTTTACAAAACTGAAGTATGGGAGCTTTCTCGCAGACTTGGGATTCCAGATTCTCTTATCACCAAAAAGCCTTCTGCAGGGCTCTGGGCAGGTCAGACTGATGAAGCCGAACTCGGGATTTCCTACATAAAATTGGATGAAGTGCTCAGAAAACTTGAGCAAAACGAAGATCCTGAAACCATCCTGAATACGCTCGGAATTTCCGAAGAACAGCTGAACTCAGTTATGAGCCGCATCGAGAGAAGCGAGCATAAAAGAAATCCCCCTCCTGTGCCCCAAATCTTTTGAAAAAAGGCTTGAGCGAAAACCCCAAGCAACGGCGTGGTCAAGCGGCACAACGCTTGGTGATAAACCGGCGCAACGGTTTCAGCACAATGGTTTCTTCTTAGCGGGCAGGGAAGATGTTTACGTTAGATTTTTGTTCCCTTACCAGGGGCTTTGCAAGATGTCTGCGGGCGCAGGGCGGGACTTCATATAGTCCTGCGACAAGGTCTCTTTTTATCTCACAGGTGATTTTTGAGACGGCATGGGTTCCACATTTTTTACAGCGGAAACCCTGAGCCCTGCCTGAAGATTTCATGTGTTTTCCGCAGTTCGGACATATAGGATTTTCTTCTTTGTAAAGAGGAGTGAGTGTTTTTATTTCAATTTTTTCGATATTAAGGGTTCTGGAACTGACACTTCCTGACAGTTCAACCTTATCTCCGGGCCTGAGTTTCCTTATAAGCAACCGGAAGTTCTTTGTGGGCTCGAAGGCTGCACAGTCGATTTCATTTCCTTCCTCATCCCTGATTGGAAATATAACATGTCCCCCAGTAATTGTCCTCGGAATTGCCTGGACTGTGCCCTCAAGCCTATAAGAATGCATATCCTGGATTTCAGCGAAACTTGTTACAGAAAGCAGATGCATATCCGTACCCTGATTTGTCCTGTATACGGCAAAACGTTCGATAGGTTCGGCTCTGATCAGGGATGCAGCTTCAGCAACTATGGCAGGATTTTCTCCTCTTATTCCGAAAAGCACGGGATCACCCGAGTGGGGTACGCAGACAACTTGCCTGCTTTTAAGGTCCACAGTGTCCCAGGTGCCAGGGTACGTCTTCCTGTCAGCCTCAAAGAAACTTTCCTTCTCGACCTCACGTGGGGTCCCCCAGCTTTCCTTTTGCCTGTATGCAAGGTACTCAAAGGTGTGATCCCATGCTTCAAGGTTCAGCATAGCCCCGCATGCTGCAAGAGATCCTATCAATCCTCTCCCGTTCTTAAAACCCTTTGAGGGAATCCCAAGTTCCGAGATGAGCGTTTTTGCCTCCTGTATTTCGATAACATCCTTTACAGCTTTCTCAAAAAAGTTTCCGAGAACAGGTTTGAGCCTATCATAATCATTTTCCGGAATAAAAACTACTCCAGGATTGGTTTTCTCGCATTCCATGTGCGCGAGTTCTTCTATTCTGGACACAACATGGGCAGTTACCTTTTCCGGGCAGTCAGTCCTGATCTTCAGGGCTACTGCAGCATTTCCTCTTGTTTTGTAAGGGATGGTAGGATTCAGGCGTATTAGGAGTGGAAGAGTCTCCAGAGTACCATAAGCCTGAAGTTCGTCCAGCAGCAAAGCTCCCAGATAAGTTGTGCACATTCCATCGTTTGAGTCAGTATCATCAATTCCGATAATCATTTTTAGATTCCAGTTTTTACCTTTATTTTCCCAGATGCACTACCATTAAATACATTTTTCGCTACTCTCCGACGTATTTTCATACTGTCAGGATTATCAGAAGTAAAGAAAAATATATATAGATGATTAAACAGAGATTGGTATCGGAATGGCAAAAGAAGTACTCATACATCAAATAATTGATGTATTGACACGTGCAGGTTTTGTAATTTCCGATCGATGCAATATACGTCCAAGAAGTTTTGATATTGCCGCACGGAAAGGCGAGATACTATTACTTTGCAAGGTTTTATTTAATATTGACGGTCTGAATGAAGAGACCGCCAGAGAGATGAAGTACCTGGCCGAATATCTTGGAGGTTCTGCTATTGTTGTGGGGGCAAAGACAAGAGATCAGATGCTTGAGGATAGCGTTGTTTACATGCGCTACGACATCATTGCCCTAAATGTGCAAACACTCCACGATTACTTTATTGAAAATGTTCCTCCTCTGGTTGCAGCAGCACCTGGCGGGCTGTATGTCTCCATAGAAGGGGATATCCTCAAAAAAGCCAGGATGAGTCAGTCAATGTCTCTTGGGACCCTTGCTGCCATGGTAGGTGTCTCAAGGAGGACAATTAGTAAGTACGAAGAAGAGGGCATGGACGCATCGATAGACGTCGTGCTCCAGCTGGAAGAAATTTTAGGGGTTGAACTCGCTAAGCCCATTGATATCCTGAAATCCTGCAGAAGCAGAAAGCCCAGGAAGAAGGTAGAACCCAGAATTGAAGAGAAGAAAAAGCCTTCCGCCCTTTTGCCCGAAGATCTTGTCCTTAATACACTTTCAATGCTAGGATATGACGTTCTTCCTACCTCACAGGCTCCTTTCAAGGCAATTTCACGGGACAAATCTTCAGTTATCCTTACTGGAGTCAGCGAATTCAATACTACCGTAATCAAAAGGGCTCATCTTATGAGCAGTATTTCCTGCGTTACTGAAACTCAATCCGTATTCATTATCAACGGACGTACCAAGGTAAAATCCGTAGAAAACACGGTAATGGTCGAGAAAAATGAGCTTGACAGGATGAGTGATTCTCAGGAATTCCTTAACCTCATAGAAGAACGTAAGGAAAATCATAGCAGGGTGTAACTCAAGCTTTTTAGAAAAAATTTGGATCACAAGCCTTTTCAAAAAGCTGCTTGAGCGCAAGCCTTTTTTCAAAAGGCTTGAGCGAAAACCCCAATCAACGGCGTGGTCAAGCGGCGCAACTCTTGGTGATAAACCGGCACAAGGGTTTCTTCGGTAAATACGTTTAGCAAGCTTTTGATTTTAGTTTATGGAATTGGGCAAAAATTAGGTGGTTAGTTAGGGCATAATTCCAAAAAACTAATATAACACTGTTTCAATCTAGAAGCTTCGATGACGGTAAAGATTGCAGTGCTGGTTTCTGGAAGGGGCTCAAATCTCCAGGCGATTATAGACAGCATTGAAAAGGGTTACATAAAGAATGCGGAAATTAATGTGGTTATCTCAAATAAGGCAAATGCCTATGCACTCGAACGTGCAAGAATTCATGGAATAAGCACAGTTTTCCTTGACCCCGAAAAATATGACCGGGATGAATACGATAAGGCGATTCTGAATATTCTGAACCAGTACGATACGGATCTTCTTCTGCTTGCAGGTTATTTCCGGATTTTAGGAAATGAGATAATTGAAGCCTACAGGAACAGGATTATGAATATTCATCCTTCTCTTCTTCCGGCATTTAAAGGACTTCACGCCCAGAGGCAAGCATTTGAATATGGGGTGAAGGTCGCAGGCTGTACAGTGCATTTTGTAGATGAAGGGCTGGATTCAGGACCAATAATTCTCCAGAAGTGCGTGCCTGTGATTCCAGGGGATACGGAAGAGACGCTTACTAATAGAATTCTGGAACAGGAACATATAATCTACCCTGAAGCAGTCAAGCTCTTTACCGAAGGTAAACTTAAAATTGAGGGTAGAAATGTAGTAATCCTGGATTGAGCAAGCACTTAGAAAATACTTAAAATTATGCAAAACCGGAATAAATTCTACCGAGTAACAACTAATTAACCCCTGATAATTATAAATAACCCTAAATTATAGGTATTCACCACGAAATCTTACAGGCTATAAGGGCTTTTAAGGTTTCGAAATTTCCTATCTTCAAAATATTCAGGAGTCTTTTGCCGAGAGTTCTGAAATTTCAATATGAAAATCCCCCATCAGGAAGGTATATAGCCTGAATTATGTTCCCATTTATCCGGTGATTCTTACCGTTAAATGCCCCTGCGTCTTGAGATTTTCCAGGCTGTCAGGCAACTCCTGCATACATGCACATGTTAGCTTTAATGATACACAACCCAATCCATAAAAAACCTTGATTTTGAATTTTAAATGAACAGGTGACAGTAATGTCTTATATTGAAAAAATTGATCCGGAACTGTCCGAGGCTATCAATAAAGAAGCCGAGCGCCAAGAATACAAATTGAATCTTATCGCATCCGAAAACTACGCGAGCAAAGCTGTTATGGAAGCTCAGGGCTCGATCCTGACCAATAAATATGCCGAAGGATATTCAGGTAAACGTTACTATGGCGGCTGCGATTTCGTAGACGTTGCTGAAGACCTTGCAATTGCCAGGGCAAAGGAGATTTTTAACGCAAAATACGTTAACGTCCAACCTCACTCGGGTTCAGGAGCAAATATGGCTGTCTATTTTTCAGTCTTGCAGCCCGGAGACACTATTATGTCAATGGATCTGTCCCACGGCGGGCATCTTTCCCACGGCAGCCCGGTGAGCTTTTCCGGAAAGCTCTATAATGTTGTGCCGTATGGGGTCAGTAAAGAGACTGAAATGCTGGATTATTCCGAGCTTCTGGAAAAAGCAAAGAAATGTAAGCCACAATTGATTGTTTGCGGAGCCTCAGCTTATCCTCGTGAGATTGATTTCAAGCAGTTCCGTGAAATCGCTGATGAAGTTGGAGCGTACTTGCTTGCAGATATTGCCCACATTGCAGGGCTTGTAGTTGCAGGTGTGCACCAGAGCCCTGTACCTTATGCGGACTTTGTTACCAGCACAACCCATAAAACCTTGCGAGGCCCGAGAGGCGGAATGATTATCTCCAGAACAGAGGAACTTGCAGCCAAAGTCGACAAAGCGGTTTTCCCAGGCATCCAGGGCGGTCCCCTCATGCACATTATAGCTGGAAAGGCTGTGGCTTTTAAGGAGGCTATGAGTGATCAGTTCAAACGTGATCAGGTGCAAACCGTGAAGAATGCAAAAACCCTCTGTAAATGCCTAAAAGAGATGGGCTTTAATATCGTTTCTGGCGGTACGGACAACCATCTTATGCTTGTAAACCTAAACAATATGAATATAACAGGCAAGGACGCAGAAGCCACCCTGAGCAAAGCCGGGATTATTGCAAACAAAAACACGGTGCCCTTCGAGACCCGCAGCCCATTTGTCACGAGCGGAGTAAGGTTCGGAACCCCTGCCTGTACCACAAGGGGCATGAAGGAAAAAGAAATGGAAATAATTGCCGACTATATCGAGATTGCGATCAAAAATGCAGAAAACGATAATCTCCTGTCGGAAATAAGCGGTAAGGTCAGGGAACTTTGCTCAAAATTCCCAGTTTATCGCTAATCTAAGAGGTTGGGGTGCTTTTATCAATGTCAGTTGAAGGCTACGAATCACGAATTATAGATGGTAAAGCTCTTGCAAGGCAGATTGAAGATGAAGTAAAGTCAGAACTTGAAGCTCTGGAAAGCGGCCGAGGCATTACTCCTGGACTTGCCACAATCCTCGTAGGCGACGACCCTGCATCTAGAATGTATGTCCGAATTAAGCATAGAGCCTGCGAACGTGTGGGCATCCGGGCAGAAGACCATATTCTTCCGGCAGAAACCAGTCAGGAGGAACTTATCTCTCTGATCGATAGCCTTAACAAAAACAGGGATGTGCACGCAATTTTGCTCCAGCTTCCGCTTCCGAAACATCTTTCCCCTCAGGAAGCAATGGAAGCCATTGCGCCTGAGAAAGATGCAGATGGCTTTCATCCCTACAATATGGGAAAACTGATGATCGGGGACGAAGGGCTTGTTCCCTGCACTCCACATGGGATCATCCGGGCGCTTGAAGAGTACAATGTGCCTGTCAAAGGCAAAAACGTGGTTGTTGTAGGGCACAGCAATGTTGTTGGAAAACCTATGGCAGCAATGTTCCTTAACCGGAACGCAACCATTTCGGTTTGCCACGTGTTCACCGACGACCTTAAGAGATATACTCTTGGTGCGGATATCCTTGTAGTTGCAGCTGGAGTGAAACACCTTATCAAAGCCGACATGATAAAGGAAGAGGCAGTGATCTTTGACGTTGGAATTACGCAGGAAAAAGACGGCGTATATGGAGACGTTGATTTTGAGAATGTAATCAAGAAAGCATCCCTCATCACACCTGTCCCTGGCGGCGTAGGTCCTGTCACCGTTGCCATGCTGATGAAGCATGTACTTAAATGTGCAGAAAAAAACTTTTAAAGCTACTTTATTAAGGCTTTTTTACCGGGTCTGTTAATCTTCTTTTTTATTTTTTCAGAAAAAAATAAATGCGGTATGAATGTTCAAGTTAAAGCAATGAGTTATTATAAAGCATCGAGTACAGACTAAGGGCTGGATTATAAGGCTGAGGCACGGATTGTAAAGCTAAGGCGGCAGGTTGCGGATTTGAGGCATTGTTTCCTGTCTTACTCAATTCACACTAAAACAAGAAAAGTTGTTTTTCCCAATTGTGTCATATTTGAAAAATCCAGCATTATCTCTCCTATCTTGCCAGCCTACATTAATAATAGCTGGTTTTCATAGCCGATTTCTTAATTAATGCACAATATTGCTATCCCAATTGTGCCAGACTGTTTCTACACATCAATATTTTTATGTATTATTGAAGCCTATTTTATTACAATAAAGTTTACCACCAGTAAAATTCGAAATAATTATTGGGTCCAATTTTATAGGTTTGATGCTATAAAATAATCGGCTGGTAGAGTAAGTTCCACTGTAAGTCTTAGTGCCCGTTTAAACATGCCTTCAGCATGTCTTAATCAAATCTACCTGATAAATCAAGCTGATATGAATTAATTAATATATCATTACAGTGATTATTCAATTATCCTGATAATAATCATCAATAAATTCCCCCTGCCCGGAAGCTTCTGGTAATGGAATAAAAGGTTCTTTTTTCACAGGATTTCCTGGAAACGAAATAAAATGTATCTCCCGATTCAAGAGCATGTCCTTGAAATCTTCCATGGCTGAAAAAAGCCTTTATGAACCTGGCTTCCGCCAATGCCTGTTTACCAGTGTTTATTAAGCGCCGGCTGACGTTAAATCGTTTAAAACCCATATAGTCTGGTTGTCAAAAATGGTTGTTGATACTGATATCTGCGGTATGAAAGTAGGAGACCAGTACCCTTCACATGTAATGGGTATAATTAACCTGAGTCCAGAATCATTTTACGAAAACTCGGTCGTAAACCCGGACTCTGCGCTCGAGATAGCTCAGAAAATGGTTAAGGATGGAGCAACCTTCATTGATATTGGAGCACGTTCAACCTGGCGCTTCTCCGAACCTATAAGTAGGAAAGAAGAACTCAAACGGCTTCTGCCAGTGCTTGAAACTCTGGAGGGTAATGTGGATGCTGTGATCTCAGTAGACACAATGTTTTCCGAAATCGCAGAAGAAGCTCTCAAAAAAGGAGCTCAGGTAATTAATGATGTCTCCGGGTTCACCGCAGACCCCAGAATGGTTAAAGTAGTAGCGGATTACGGATGCCCCGCTATTGTTATGGCATCAAATAAAGTTCCGGGTGACCCTCTCGGAATGGATTCTATTATTGAATCGCTTGATTCCATTATACAAACTGCAGAAACAGGAGGCATAGATCCGAAAAATCTTATACTTGACCCTGCAATAGGTAGGTGGACCGAAGAAAAGCTTACTATTTATGACCTAGAGACCCTTGATAATTTTGACCGCCTTAAGATTTTTGAGAAACCTTTACTGGCAGCCCTCTCAAGAAAATCTTTCATAGGAGATGTACTGGGAAAACCTGCTACTGAAAGATTCTACGGCAGCCTGGCAGCAGCAGCTATTGCAGTCTACAAAGGTGCTCATATTATCCGTACACATGATGTGCCTGAGACTTTCGATGTTGTAAAGCTCTCAAGGGCTGTAAGGAGCCGACCAAGTGTAGTAAAAGAGGGCAGGTATGAGGCTTCTGTGGTTGAGGTAAAAGTCCCGCAGGACGCAGCCATTGTAATGCGGAGACTTGGGGTAACCAGGACAGGCTCACAGATAATGCAGGACAAAAGCGTTCATCTTGTGCTGAAAATTCGCAATCTTACGACTACAGAGGCTTTGATAATAAAGCAGGAAATGCTTGCCCGAGGAGGGGATGCAGCCCTGGCAAGAGATGCGGTTTCCCATGAAACAGAAATGACTGATGTGCTTGTAATGGGCACTCTGCTTCAGCTTGGTCGCCTTGCCAAGAAACTTGAAGGGCAGGTGCGTTCTCTACCACTTATTGCCGAAATGATCCGCGAATGTATTGCAAACCGGAGCGATCTGGAATATCGATATTTGAGGTAATTATGATCATAACTTCAGCAAAACCCCTTGAAGAAATCCTGGCTCTGTTAAAAGACGAAGACTATATCTTCATTATCGGATGCAATGTCTGTGCTGCAAAATTGAAGACAGGTGGAGAACCAGAAGTGCTTGAGATGTGCAGACAGCTTGAGAAAAGCGGAAAGCATGTAGTAGGCTGGGCTCTCCCCACTGCAGCCTGCAGCGTCCGGTCTTTTGATTCTCTGGTCCAGAAAAACGAAAAAATAACCGAGGCACGCTGCATCCTGGTAATGGGATGCGGTAGTGGAGTCTCAACGGTTGCCAGTGTAACGGAAGTGCCTGTATTTGGCTCAAATGACACTCTCTCTTTGGGCGGTGCGAGTCAAGGAAAGCTGCTCTCTGACCAGTGTATAATGTGCGGGAAATGCACAATTGGTGAATTCGGGGGGCTCTGCCCTAAAGCGCAGTGTCCCAAAGGACTTCTGAATGGACCCTGCGGAGGGGTTGTTGACGGGATGTGTGAAGTCAATAGAGAGAATGAGTGTGTTTGGACCCTAATTTATAATAGGCTGAAAAAAATCAACAGGCTTGAACTCCTTTATACAATTCATGCTCCTCAGGAGCATGGAGTTAAATAATTTCTTTTTAACCTTTTATTTAATAAATCATATTTTTGTTTTATCTTATTTGATTTTCATCCACAAAAAGCAACTGCATTATCTTTTATCTTAGTGTTTGAGATTAGTCAAGAGATCTGGTCTTCCTTGTGTTGTTATATCTCACAGGAGCATGGTTTAAATAATTTCATTCCTAATATTCTTACCAATGCTTACTAATTTTCGCGAAAAACTGAATTCCGGCAAATTTCTGGTTACTGCTGAAGTTTCCCCCCCTAAGGGCACAAGATTTTCAGGCTCCCTGGAAGATGCTCGCTATCTCAAAGGCATTGCAGATGCTTTAAATGTTACGGATAACCAGTGCTCGATTATGCACATGAGTTCCCTGGCTTTTAGCAAGCTTCTGCTTGATGAAGGGCATGAGCCTATTATGCAGCTCACCTGCAGGGACAGGAACAGGATCGGACTTCAGTCAGATCTTCTGGGAGCGTATGCTCTGGGTATCCGAAATGTCTGCTTGATGACAGGGGATTATCCTTCGTGCGGAGATCACCCTGGTTCAAAGCCTGTATACGACCTCGATTCCGTACAGCTTCTTCAACTTGTCCGGAAGCTAGATTCAGGCATAGACTTTGCAGGGAACAAGCTGGACGGGGGAACTTCCTTCTGTGCAGGTGCTGTAACTGGAATAGACCCCGGAAAAACAATCCAGCTCATAAAGCTTGAAAAGAAAGTCAGGTGCGGAGCTGAATTTATTCAGACTCAGGCTGTCTATGATGTGGGCATGTTTGAGGAGTTTATGGAGGTTACAAGCCACCTTGAAGTACCTATTATTGCCGGGCTGATCCCACTCAAGTCCTTTAGTATGGCGCAATTCATGAATAAGTATATTTCAGGAATCAGTGTGCCTGAGGAAATTATGTCCCGAATAAAAGATGCACCTGACCCGGTTGAAGAAGGACTTTCCATAGCTTCGGAGACCATAAAAGAGCTTATGAAACTATCAAGAGGAGTCCACATTATGCCTGTAGGCTCTCATAAAAATACTCCGAGACTGCTTTCTATGGCTGGGATTCTGGGAAATGATTAAGATGAGAGTTTAAAAATATGCCTGTACTGTAAAAACCTCTTTTTCCACCTTTTCGGCGGCAAGGTTCTGTATCTCCTCGTTTTCCACATAGAATCTTTTATTCTCCGCAGAACCTTTTGTTCTCCTGTTCTTCTTGAGCACTCTGTTTACATATTCCTTGCTCTTCTCTGCAACCATTGGATACATTTATCAATATCCTGCAGTATTTTACGCTTTGGTTTACATCTATTTTTGATTCAGCAAAACAGGCTAATCATTAATTCTAAAGGCAACAAAATATGAGTTCAGAAAACGTTTCCATCCAGATGTTCGGGATTAAGACCCCTATTATCCGCGAAGGGGATGATATAGTACAGATTCTAGAAAAGGCTCTGGAGGAATCAGGAATTGTTCCTGTTGACGGGGATATTTTCGTGATTGCCGAATCCGCGGTTGGCACTGCAGAAAGAAGAGTCGTCAAGCTTGCAGATATCACTCCATGTAAAAGAGCAAAGGAGCTTGGGGAAAAATACGGTATCGACCCCAGGGAAATGGAACTTGTGCTTCAGGAATGCGATGAGATTTTTGGGGGCGTGCCAGGCGCTGCTCTTACAATTACAAAAGGTGTCCTGGCTCCTAATGCAGGTATTGATTCTTCCAATTCCCCTGAAGGCTATGTAACTCTGCTTCCCAAAGACCCGCGGAAAAGTTCCGAAAACATCAGGCATAGGCTTGAACAGCATTACTCCTGCAGGCTTGGAGTAATCATAGGGGATAGCAGAACCCAACCTCTCAGGCTTGGTTGCTCGGGAATCGCGCTTGGAGTCTCAGGTTTTGTGCCTGTAGAGGACGTTCGTGGAACCCATGACATTTATGGGAAACCTCTCCGCCTTACTTATAAGGCTGTAGCAGATAACCTTGTCTCAGCTGCAGAACTTATTATGGGAGAAGCCGGAGAAAGAGTGCCCTGCGTGCTTATTAGGGGTGCTCCTGTGATTATGGTAAATGAGTCTCCGGAAATGCCAACTATCCCTATGGAAGGCTGCATGTATTTCGGTAACGTTATTAGATGCAAAGCCGAGAATAAATGTACTAGTGACAAAGCCGACAATAAATGTACTAGTGGTAAAGCCGATAATAAATGTACTGGAAAAAACGACTGATTTCTCAACCTGTTCAGGCCTATTGAGGCTTTCTCTTACGAATATATTTACAGTAAAACCATAAGCTTGAGATAAGCGTTATATATTCTCGAAGATAATACATACAATTATTAAGTCCCGACCCTGTATTTGGTAAATCCAGCTATCAGGTCGCCTATCATCAGGATTGGGTCTCCGGCAGCTTTGTCGTATATGCCTTTATAGGCAGTATACGGTTCTTCCATGCGCTTTCCGGAGTGAATTAAATTAAAAACAGAGAAGGTTTCAGACGTTTCAAGATATTCAGGTGATTTTATGAAGCCGATATTATTGGACTTTTCAGCAACATGGTGTGGACCTTGCAGGATGCAAAAACCGATTCTTGAAGAGCTCGAGAAAAAGTACGGGGATAAGGTTGAGTTCAAGATTATCGATGTAGACGAAAACCAGGAACTGGCCTCCAAATATGGCATACATGCCGTCCCAACTCTAATCATTCAGAAAGACGGAACCGAAGTAAAACGCTTTATGGGGGTAACCCAGGGCAGCGTTATTGCGTCAGAGCTAGATAAGCTCCTCTGACCCTAAATTCTTCTGATAAAGATCGTCCGGGGTTCAAGAAACCTGGGGCTAGTTTTTTTCCATACGGTCTTTGAGCTTTTTCTATACTTGTTAAGCCAAAAATCGGACTGCAAATATTAGCTACGTCTATTTTTGCACAACCCTTCACTTTTTTTGGAGATGTGTTTTATTTCTTTTGAAAGTGAATTTAATTTCTTTTAAACGTAAATATTTGATGTCATTTCATATGTTCTTTATATTAAACCACTAATAATTCTCTAAAATCATTCGCCTTTAATCGAATTTTTTCTGCTCAGGGAGTATAAGTTTTATTGGAATTACCCACTAAAGAGATATTAGAGGTTTCATAATTTCATAATAATTATATCAGTTTTTATAAAAAAATTAAATAAGTGGGGATGAAAAAAATCGAATCCAAATAGAAGACAATTTGCAATAATAGTGGTCGTTTATTTTTCCTTGCCTTCACCTGCATATCTAAGAAATATTTTGTGAATCAAGAATCGAGAATACTATCTAAATAATGTTAGTTGAATAGGATAAATATTTATAGTCAGTATATCCTAATATATCAATGTAAAATTTAAAAAATTTGCAGTGGGATGAGAAAAACATGAGAATCCGAGTGGTTAGTTCAAGAGAAGAAATCTTTACACTTAATCCTAATGAGCGTGTTGTTCACCTGGCTTTCAGGCCGTCGAACAAGGATATTTTGGGACTGGTTGAAACTTGCCCGAAGCTTGAGGTAATTCAATTACCTAAATCCTATATGGCTACAGTTTCAAAATCTATAGAAATGTTTCTTGAGATGCAGAGAATCCAGCTCATCGAAGGTGATGTATGGGGTCACAGAAAGGATATAAACGAATACTACACCATTCCATCCTCAGTTACTGAGAAAATAAGAGAGATGAGAATAGAAGGTAAATCCAAGGAGGATATTGAAGCAAGGATTTCAAGGGAAAATAAGCTTAATCCCGAACTGGTCGCTTATATTATTGCTAAAGAAGCTTCTATCTGATCAGGGCAGAGTAAGGTATGCTGTCAGAGGTTTTACTGGAGATTGAATCGTAAGGTCCGAATCTTTCGAGCTCTGCAGATCCGATCTCCGGCTTGAATCTCTTTTTTAGAAGCTTATGTAAAGAGGAAGTAGAAAACTGTAAAATATAATTGAGGTGTACTTTTCAAGATAACAAAAAGATTCTTTATTTCTTAAGTTAATTTATTGTACTTCTCAAAAGATTTATAATCTGAGAAGGTTCCGAGATCCAGGGAGTTGATATCGAAGTTACTATCAAAACTAATTAGAAAACAAACTTTACGATCTCTTTGGCTGGGATAATCTTATTTTTAACTTCTTTTCCAATGGATTTTTCAGGATGCTAAAACTTCGTCAGTATTGATTCTTCCTTTCAAAATACTGTTTTTTTAAAAATGAACCTAATTGGGCTTCAATGCCAATTGTTTTTATATAAAACTACTATATTACGAATCTACAGCTTTTCCCTAAGCTTAAATATTTTAAGTATTATTTTCCTCAAGGATTTACGTGATTTCTAAAAAACTGATTGATCTTGGTGTGCTGGTGCTCAGGCAACGTAATTCGCGCGGAACTTTTAAACCGCATCTTTCTCTCCGGTTCAGGGATAATGCCGGAGATTTGCGCACCTTTTCTATTGACACTACTCGCACACCTGGAAAACATCTCCAGCCCGATGCCTATCTTATTACTCATGCCCACTCTGACCATCATGGAAAATCAGCTATGCTCTCCCCCAATGCTGTATGTTCGGAAAAGACCGCAATGGCGCTTGAAATCAGGCATGACAGGAGATTTGCGGGCAGTATGTTCAAGCTCGGGAGTGAAATCGATATAATGGGTACAAAAGTAAAGACCTTCCCTACGGAGCATACAGCAGGTGCAACGGCTTTTTACTGGGAAAACGAAGTAGGGACAAGGATTCTGGTTACAGGGGATGTGAAAGATGCAAGCAGGCTTCCTCCCTGTGACGTCCTTATTACTGAGGCTAACTATGGTGACCCTGCCGATCCTGCCTGCCATTTTGCAGATGACCTCGAAGGCATGAAATCTGCACTTTTTGAAAATGGTTCGGTTGCCTTTGGAGCATATGAATTTGGAAAAGCCCAGCGCGCAGTCAGACTCATAAGAAGCTTCGGATATGACGGTGCAATCCGCATGGAGGCAAGGACAAGGGCTCTTACCCGCAGCATGCTTGAGAATGCTGGGGAACTTGCAGGACTTGATTCCAAAGATGGGGTTTTTATTGTTCCTCCCTGGGATCTTGACAAACTTCCCTGGAACATGAAAAAATATGTACTCAGCTGCCGCATGGACTACCCATATCCAATAATCCGGATAAGCGATCATCTTGACGCCTGCGGACTTGAGAACATGGTCAGGAGACTTTCGCCTGAGGTCACACTTGTCTATCATCCGGGAGGGCACAGGCCCTCAAAATTTTCAAAACATTTAAATTCAATAGGAATGGATTCGATATCCATAGATCAGATCGGTAATGTTTTAAACGATGGATTTATTTAATTATCTCTTCCAGCAACTGGATTTCATTATCCAGCTCAATAACCCATAAAACAGTTTAGTACCAGAGTCTTATTTCAATAATTTAATTCTAATAATTTAAATACAATGATCTTAATCTGATAGCTCAGATCTGCGAGTTCAGATCATAATATTCAGGTCTAATTCTAACTGAGATTAGATCCTGACCACTATCGCATCCCGGGAATGTTAATTGCCGTTCAGGAGAGTATACAGTTTGAGTAAGCAAAACCCTAAGTCAAAGTACAGAAAGGAACCCGCAAAAACTACAGGACGTGCTGCAGAAAAGCCCGTAGCTAAGGTTGAAACTCCGGAGAAGAAGAGCTTTATTAAGGAAAGGACGCCTGAAGAAAAGAGAAAGGAACACAGGGACGGAATTATAAAAACGGTAGTAGCCGCAGTACTTGGTATAATCGCAGGAGTTATATGTTTCAGCCTTTATGGGACCGGGGAAGATAGGCAATGGTATGCAATACTTATGATTGTTATCGGGCTTACATATTTCATACAGAAGCTCATCTATCCCCCAATCAAGATCGACATAAAAGAGTTCAAATTCAAGGACTGGTTCTACGTAGAGTTTGTAATTATTGATTTCTTCCTTGTTACCTGGACTCTACTCCTGAATTAAAATCTTCTTTAAATCGTCTTTCCTGAACTGCAAAAAGGCTTTCAATTTATGAAAGCCTTTTATATATGTTTGCTGCTACAGGTATCTAATTTCAGGATTTACAGGATTTTTATTACGGGATTTTCTGGTTTGATTTGCCGGATTCCTGTAAGATTGATTTTTTTCAGCAAGATTAATTTATCCGTTTATTTATGAAATTCGCTCTTTATCCTGTTAGATTCCTGGGCGGTTCTTACGCCCGTGTTCGTCCAACGATTCATATACTAGAGAAGGCATTTCATAACCGATACTGCTGTATATGTACAATAAATTCTCAGTAGAGCGCCCTTATATTGTCATATTGCTCTGCTATATTAATTGGTTTTTACTATAGCAAGCCAATACTTTATGTGCCTTGCCTGAGAAATTAAGACAGACATGCCATTCCATTTTAACTGATAAATCAATAAAAAAACGTAATTTTCGGGGACTATCATGAGAATAGCTATACTTGATAAAGATAGATGTCAGCCCAGACGGTGCAGCAAGGAGTGCGAGAAATATTGCCCGAGGGTCCGGACAGGGGATGAGACAATTGTTTTTGAGGAAGGCGGAAAACCCGTCATTTCCGAAGAACTCTGTGTAGGTTGTGGGATTTGTGTAAATAAATGTCCTTTTAAGGCTATTATGATTATAGGGCTTCCTGAAGCTCTGAAAGAGCCAACTCACAGGTATGGACCGAATGGATTTGTCCTCTTTGGGCTGCCTGTACCCAGGGTAGGAAAAGTAACAGGAATTCTAGGACCTAATGGTATAGGGAAAAGTACATCCGTACAGATTCTCTCAGGAGCTTTGATCCCTAACTTCGGAGAAGAGAAAGGCGACTGGGATACCGTGCTTGAACATTATGCCGGAACTGCGCTTTACGACTATTTCAAAGCTGTTATAGATGGGAAGGTCCGGGTTTCCCAAAAGCCCCAGTATGTGGATCTTATCCCTAAAGCCTTCAAAGGAAAAACCTCAGAACTGCTTGGAAAAACTGATGAGAGAGGCATACTTGATGAACTTATAGACTATCTTGACTTAAAAAATGTAGTCGACAGGAAGATTTCAGAACTGAGCGGTGGAGAACTGCAGCGCGTGGCAATTGCAGCCTGTGCGGCAAAGGATGCTCAATTCTATTTCTTTGACGAGATCAGCCCTTACCTTGACATCTACCAGAGGATTAACGTTGCACGCCTTATCCAGAAAATCTCAAAGGATAGGTCAGTACTTGTGGTAGAGCACGATCTTGCAATCCTGGATATGCTTACCGATGTAATTCACATTGCTTATGGAGAACCAGCAGCCTTCGGTGTAATCACTCTCCCAAAGAGTGTACGTGTGGGGATTAACCAGTACCTTAAAGGATACCTCCCTGAAGAAAACATACGAATCCGACCTGAAGCCATTAAATTTGAGGTTCATCCCCCGAGAGAAGATTACCAGTTAAGGTCAATGGTCACGTTTGGCAGTTTTTCAAAGAAATTCGGTGACGGCTTCACCCTGAAAGCTGCAGGCGGCAGCCTTAGGGAAGGTGAAGTGCTTGGAATAGTTGGTCCGAATGGTATAGGTAAGTCCACCTTTGTAAAAATCTTAGCAGGCGAAATCAAACCTGATGAAGGCGACCCCGGCATAGATGTCAAGATCTCTTACAAGCCGCAGTACATTAAAGCCGATATCCCTGTGCGTGTACAGGACTTCCTGCGCGGGATCACAAGGCAGTTCGGAACCAGTTACTATGATGTAGAGATAGCGAACCCTCTCCAGCTTGATAGGATCTATGACAGCTTGCTTACGGATCTCAGCGGCGGAGAGCTGCAAAGGGTTGCAATTGCAGCCTGTCTTTCTCAGGAAGCCGACCTCTATATTCTGGATGAACCCAGTGCCCATCTGGACGTGGAACAACGTTCCATGGTTACTAAGGTCATTAGCCGTTTTGCCGAGAACAACCAGAAGACAGCTCTTGTTGTAGACCACGATATCTACATGATAGACATGTTGAGCCAGCGCCTCATGGTTTTTGAAGGCAAGCCGTCTGTGTACGGTGAGGCGCACGGTCCGTTCAGCATGAAAGAAGGTATGAACAGATTCCTGAAAAATCTGGGGATAACCTTCCGCCGGGATGAGGAAACAAAACGCCCGCGTGTAAATAATCTAGGCTCAAGGCTTGACCGGGAACAGAAGGAAAGTGGAAATTACTACTACTCGGCTAGTAGTTAAATTCGCCAGACCAACCGTTGATTCAATTAGAGATATAATAGATTAAGAATCAGTTCGGAAAATCTTAGAATTGGGTTCCATTAACCGGGAACCCGGATTTTTGCAGAGCTTTTGAATAAGTTTTTGGGAAGCTCTGTGAATAAAAAATTTTTTGACACTGCTGTGAAGTTTCAAAATAGTTATTTATCCAATGTGTGAGTTTCTGATTTTCAATGAAGATAGAAAGTCTCGATCTGCCCGATGAAGTAAAACAGTTTTATCTTGACTCTGGGATTCTCGAACTTTATCCCCCTCAGGCTGAAGCTGTGGAAAAAGGGCTGCTTGAAGGAAGAAACCTGCTTGCTGCGATCCCTACAGCTTCAGGGAAGACTCTCCTTGCAGAGCTTGCAATGTTGAAATCCATTCTTAATGGAGGAAAGGCTCTCTACATTGTGCCTCTTAGAGCTCTGGCTTCCGAGAAATTCAAAAGGTTTCGGGAATTTTCGAAACTTGGAATCAGAGTAGGGATCTCTACAGGGGACTATGACCTGCGGGATGAAGGGCTCGGGGTAAATGACATTATAGTTGCGACCTCTGAGAAAACCGATTCATTGCTCAGGAATGAGACTGTCTGGATGCAAGAAATTTCCGTGGTCGTAGCCGATGAAGTACATCTCATCGATTCTCCGGATAGGGGTCCCACGCTTGAGATCACCCTTGCAAAACTTCGGAAAATGAACCCTTCCTGTCAAATCCTAGCGCTATCTGCAACTATCGGAAATGCTGACGAACTTGCAGCCTGGCTGGAAGCCGGGCTTGTATTAAGCGAATGGAGACCTACCGAACTTCGGGAAGGGGTATTCTTTAACGGGACTTTTTATTGCAAAGATAGGGAAAAGTCTATTGAACAGTCTACAAAAGACGAAGCCGTTAATCTTGTGCTGGATACTCTCAGAGAAGATGGGCAGTGTCTCGTTTTCGAAAACAGCAGAAAAAACTGCATGGCTTTCGCAAAAAAGGCGTCTTCAGCTGTTAAAAAAATCCTCTCTGCAGAAGACAAGGAAGCTCTAGCAGAAATTGCAGACGAAGTTCTGGAAAACAGTGAAACCGATACCTCGGCAGCTCTTGCAGCCTGTATCCGCTCAGGCACGGCTTTTCACCATGCGGGGCTTACCACTCCTTTAAGGGAACTTGTTGAGGATGGCTTCAGGGCTGGAAAGATAAAACTGATTTCAAGTACTCCTACTCTAGCAGCTGGGCTCAACCTGCCTGCACGGCGTGTAGTTATCCGGAGTTACCGACGCTATTCTTCTGAAGACGGAATGCAGCCTATTCCTGTAATTGAGTACAAACAGATGGCAGGCAGGGCAGGCAGGCCGAGGCTTGACCCCTATGGAGAAGCCGTGCTTGTTGCAAAATCATATGAGGAATTTGTTTTCCTCTTTAGGAACTATATCGAAGCCGATGCCGAAGATATCTGGTCCAAGTTGGGGACCGAAAATGCCCTTAGGACACATGTACTCTCCACAATTTCCAATGGTTTTGCGCGGACAAAAGAAGAGCTCATGGAATTTCTGGAGGCGACCTTTTTCGCTTTCCAGTACTCGAATTTCGGGCTTTCTACGGTTGTGGATGAATGCCTGAACTTTTTGCGCCAGGAAGAGATGCTTGAGAAAACCGACACCCTTATTTCTACAAGTTTCGGGAAACTTGTCTCAAAGCTCTATATTGACCCTCTCTCAGCTGCCCGAATTGTAAAGGGGCTTAAAGAAGCAAAGATCCTTACCGAGCTTACCCTGCTTCATCTAGTGTGCAGCACGCCTGATATGCGCCTGCTTTATATGCGGAACCAAGACTATCAGGACATCAATGATTATGTAATTGCTCATGCAGATGAGTTCGTAAGAGTGCCCAGCCCCTTTAATTATACAGAATATGAGTGGTTCCTGGGAGAAGTCAAGACTTCCCTTCTTCTGGTTGACTGGATACATGAAAAATCCGAAAATGAAATCTGTTTAAAGTTTGGCATAGGGGAAGGAGACATCCATGCAATTGCAGATATTGCAGAATGGTTAATGCATGTCACTGCCCAGCTTGCAAGGCTCCTTGAGCTCAAAGGGGCAAAAGAGGCTGCAGAACTGGAGAAAAGAATCCACTATGGAGCATCTCCCGAACTTATGGATCTGCTTGATATAAGAGGCATAGGACGCATGAGGGCAAGGAAACTTTACGAGTCAGGTTTCAGGTCTTCAGCAGAGCTTGCTGGGGCTGACCCTGTGAAAGTGGCTGCACTTTTAGGACCGAAAATTGCAGACAGGATTTTTAAGCAGATCGGCAGAAGAGAGGTGCTCCCCGAAATTGCTGAGCCCACACTTCCTGAGAAAAGTCCTTCTTCGGGACAAAAAACGATCAACGATTATTGATTCTATCTGTTCCATTCTTTTTATCTTCTGCCATTTCACGTCTATTATAATTTTTTCTACTGATGGACTCAGTAAGGGATGTAAGGGATAAAATATTAAATGAGAGCAGGGATTTAATGGGATTGGAGTATCAAGTTAACAATTTATCCCATTAACCAGTTATTCAATTATCAGGTTAACCGGCTCTCTGGTTGTCTGAGGATCAGATTATCTATTATCTATTCTCAGATTAATTGATTATCTGATTCTCAGATTAACTGATTATCTGATTCTCAGATTAACCTATTATTGATTTATATCAAACTTGCCAGTCTATATAAAATTCCCAGATTCCAGGCTTATCAATCTGTCATATTCTTTCAGAGATGGTCATGATGTTATTAAAAAAATTGTCTGATGTTTCGAAAACTGAAATGCAGAAATTGCTCTCCCGGGGGTCCGGGCTTGAGGATGTAGAGAAAATGGTTTCAGCCGTGCTTCTGGATGTGCGCACTAAAGGAGATGCCGCGCTCAGGGAATATACGGCTAAATTCGACAAGGTCGAGCTTGAAAACTTTGAGGTGAGCGAAGAAGAATTTGAAAAGGCTCTTTCCAGCATAAGTCCCGAACTCCTGAATCACCTTAAGTCCGCAGCCGAAAATATAAGGGCTTTCCATGAGGCTCAGCTTCCGGAGACTACCTGGTTTATGGAGCTAAAACCAGGTATTGTGCTGGGTCAAAAGGCAACGCCGCTGGAAAGTGTGGGTGCGTATGCTCCTGGAGGGCGAGCCTCCTATCCTTCAACCGTCCTTATGACTGTAATCCCTGCCAGGGTTGCAGGCGTTGAACAGGTCATAGTTTGTACGCCACCTAGACAGGATGGCTCAATACACCCGCTTACGCTTACTGCTGCAAAGATTGCAGGAGCAGATAAAGTTTTCAAACTCGGCGGCGTACAGGCTATTGGGGCAATGGCTTATGGGACTGAAACGGTTCCGAAGGTGGATAAAATTGTAGGACCTGGAAATGTTTTTGTCACATCTGCCAAAATGCAGATAAGGGGTGTTGCAGAGATCGACTTCCCGGCAGGTCCAAGCGAGGTTCTCATTATTGCAGACGAGTCGGCAGATGCCGTTATGGTCGCATCGGATATTATAGCTCAGGCTGAACATGATCCAAGTGCGGTCTCGATACTTATCACATGTTCGGATACTCTGGCAGAAGGTGTAAAAAGAGAAGTGCTTGCTCAGGCTGAACAGGCTGCAAGAAGCAGTATTGTAAAGGCTTCTCTTGAAAATGCTGCAATTCTCACGGCTGATTCCCTGGAACAATGTATTGACTTCAGCAATAGGTTTGCTCCCGAACACCTTGAGATTATGGTTTCGGAGCCGGATTTCGTGCTTGACAAAATTAAAAATGCAGGATCAATTTTTATAGGAAACTATGCTCCGGTTCCTGTAGGGGATTATGCCTCAGGGACAAATCACGTGCTCCCCACCTCTGGATACGCAAAACTTTACTCAGGTCTGAATATTAATCACTTCATTAAGTACTCGAGTATTCAGAAGATCAGCAAGAGTGGGCTTGAAAGTCTGAAAGAAACTATAATCGCATTAGCCGAGGAAGAGGGTCTACAGGCACATGCTGATGCTATTAGAACTCGCTTTGGGTACAAACCTTGTAAATAATATTTCTGCTAATCGATATGTATATAAAATGTAAATGCGTAAACAAAATTTGACTTTTAAATAAATGAAAAATTAATTCTCAAATAAAGAGTGGGGGATGCATATGAAAATCAGAGTAGTTAGTTCACGGGAGGAAATTCCTACCCTAAATCCGAACGAGAAGGTTATCCATCTTGCTTTTAGACCATCTAACAAAGATGTATTTATGCTTGCAGAGACATGTCCAAAAATTGAAGCGATACAGCTTCCTAAATCCTACAGAAGGACTGTTTCCAAGTCAATTGAGATGTTCCTGGAGATGCAAAAGATAAATCTTCTGGAAGGAGATGTTTGGGGGCACAGAAAAGACATAAATGAATATTATAATGTCTCTCAGAATGTTCTGGAGAGAATTCAGGAATTAAAAGCCGAACGCTTCTCCAATGAGGCTATTGCCGAAAAGCTCTCAAGGGAAAGCAAACTGAACTCAGACATGATTCTTTATATCCTGAGCAAGAAAGTTGTGGATTAATCAGTCAATTCTTCAGGCATCTCCCGGACATACCTGAGTATAAGCCTTATTTCAGGCGATGTCTACGGGGAATGACGGCGAACAGGGATAAACAGACAAATAGAACAGAATAAATGGATATCTCTTCAAACAGGGAAAATCGAAATAGTATCTTTAAAGGAATCCTGGAAGTTTTCCAAAAGCTTTTCCCTAAAATACAAATCCTTATTTTCAGGATGGAACTCCATCCTGGAACTTCCATCTAATGTATACTTTTCTTAAGCTTCTTGGGTTTTACATTTCTATTTTATATTTCTCGTATCTTTTTATTCTTCAGGTCATTCTATTCTTTCTCGCAGTATACTTCTATCTATTTTTTCTCTGAACACACTTCTACTCGATCAATATACTTCTACCCGATCAGCAAACATCTACCCACAACTCACTTCTACTCGATCAACACACTTTTACCCGAGCATACACTATAAAATTTCCTGCAAAACTTTCTTTTTATATTTATTAAGAAAAATCTAATTAATTTAAAAATTTTTAAAAAGTATTATTCCAGTTTTTTCTTGGTTATTTTATTTCTGCTATTTCATATGCCTTTTTTTTACCTTTTTTTCAGGTATCTAAAATTACAGGGGATAAAACTGGCAGGTATACTAGTAAATTATTTAAATAAAGTCGTGTAACTTACTTTATTAATTGTTTAATTAATTTTTGGGTCGGGGGATCTTATGAAAATAAGAGTTGTTAGTACAAGAAATGAAATTCTATCACTGAATCCTAATGAGAAAGTTGTTCACCTTGCATTCAGGCCATCAAATAAAGATGTTTTTCTGCTTGTCGAAACCTGTCCAAAACTGGAGGTGATCCAGCTTCCAAAATCATATAGAAGGACAGTCTCGAGAGCTATAGAGATGTTTTTGGAAATACAAAAAGTTGAACTCCTTGAAGGGGATGTATGGGGGCACAGGAAAGATATTAACGAGTACTTTATTATTCCTTCTTCCGTTATTTCAAAAATAAGAAGCATGAAGGCTCAAGGCACTCCCGCTGAAAGGATTGTCGAGAAGATAGCACAGGAGAGCAAGCTTGATCCTAAAATGGTTTCTTACATAATGAGCAGGAAGGATTTAGAATAAATTAGAGTAGAACTGCCCGAGTCCTCTCTTAGAGGGCGTCCGAATTGTGATCTAAGACTATGCAACACGAATTCCTTCTCGCCAGAATCCCGTTTCGCCCTAATCCCGTCTCGGAAGGACAGCCCGAATTGCGCCTCAGGAGGATAGTCCTGACTTCGAAATTTGAGGATGCTTTAAAGGCATCCCCAAAATTCTGAATTGATTTTTACTCTTTTTTCAGGGTTCAGGAGAGTTCTTTGTTGAAGTATTTATCATAGGATGTCATGTCGAAATGTCCGTGCCCGCTGAGGTTGAAGAGGATTGTTTTTTCTTCCCCGGTTTTTCTGCATTTGAGGGCTTCATCGATTGCACATCGGATAGCATGAGAGGACTCCGGGGCAGGGACTATGCCTTCAGTCCGTGCGAACTGCACACCGGCATCAAATACTGGGTACTGATCGTATGAAACGGCTTCAATAAGCCTTTCAGCGTAGAGTTTACTTATGATTGGGGAGTCCCCATGATAGCGTAGACCGCCTGCATGGATGGCAGGAGGCACATGCTTGTGTCCCAGGGTATACATTTTCAGAAGCGGAGTCATCTCTGCTGTGTCTCCGTAGTCGTACCTGTACTCACCTTTGGTCAGGGTAGGACATGCCGAAGGTTCGACTGCGATTACTCTTGCATTGCCCTTTCCTTCAAGCCTGTCTTTAATAAATTCAAGGGAAATTCCAGCAAGGTTACTTCCTCCTCCGCAGCAGCCTATGACTATATCAGGATAGGTCTCAACTTTCTCAAGCTGCTTTTTGCATTCAGACCCGATTATTGTCTGGTGAAGTATAACATGGTTAAGCACGCTTCCAAGAGAGTATTTGGTGTTATCGTGCGCGATTGCGTCTTCTACGGCTTCACTGATCGCGATTCCCAGGCTCCCCGGGGTATCTGGCTGCTCTTCAAGAATTTTTCTCCCAAATTCCGTATCCGGGCTGGGTGAGGGCACAACATTACCTCCCCACACTGTCATCATGGATTTCCTATAGGGCTTCTGGTAATAGCTGGAACGGACCATATACACTTTGCACTCGAGCTCAAAGTAATTGCAGGCAAGAGCTAATGCACTTCCCCACTGCCCTGCCCCGGTCTCGGTTGTCATTCTCTCAGTTCCTTCTTTCATGTTATAGTAGGCCTGGGCAATTGAGGTATTTGTTTTGTGGCTGCCGGCAGGACTCACCCCTTCATATTTATAGTATATTTTTGCAGGAGTTTTTAGAGCTTTTTCCAGCCTGTGAGCCCTGTAAAGAGGGCTGGGTCTCCAGAGTTTGTAGATCTCGTGAACCTCCTTAGGGATGTCGATAAACCTTTCATCGCTCATTTCCTGCTTGATAAGGGCTTTTGCAAAGATCAGCTCAAGAGCTTCTGGACTTACAGGCTCCCAGGTTCTGGGATCAAGAGGTGGCTCAATAGGAGAAGATAAATCTGAAAGGACATTATACCATTGTCTGGGCATCTCATTCTCGTCAAGGGTTATCTTGGTCTGTTCCATAGGTTTACTCCCTCATTCTTTTATGCACAAAATTGTGCTTTGATGTATTTAAGTGTTACTTAATTTACATTTGAGGTATCCATATTCCATCTATGTACTTTAGTGAAAAATCAGAAAGTCCGGAGGGGAACTGTCTCTCAAATCCATGAAGCAAAAAGAAAAACAGTTCAGTGGAGAAACTGGGGAAAAATAAAGCGACTAAAAACAGAAATTGGAAAAAAAATGGACAGAACCAGAGCCTGACTTTAAGAAACTCCACTCAATTCCGGGAGTCCTATTGGATTCTGGAACGATCGTACAGATACATGAAGTACCCGGTTTTAGCGGGATGTACCCGGTTTTAACGGGATTTTTGCCGTATCCTTTCAGCAAGCTTCACAGCAAGTTCTGCCACTTCAGTTGCACCTGTACCGAGCAGGCGTATCATTGGTTCTTTTCCTGGGCCGCCTTTATCATAGATGACTTTCGGCACACCGCCATATTTTTTGATTGCTTCAGCTGTGCCCCAGTCCATAGTTCGGGTGTTTTTCGGTTCTTCAGCCCTGTCAAATGAGGAAATTCCAAGCTTCATTTCTCTGCAGGCTTCAAGGGCTTCTTCTGAATATTTTATATTGATTGCTGCCCTTATTTGAGAATTATAGCGAAGGGAAGCAAGGATAATTCTTGCTACATGTCTGCTGGCTCCGAAATCCACACAGCCTACCGCAACTGCCCGCCCGCGACATCTCACGATTCGACCTTCAACTGCTGCAACATCCTCGTAACTGTCAGCTTCTGGAATAGCCATTCCTATATTACAGCCTACCTCAGGAATAAGATCTGGAAAATTAGGATTGCTTTCAAGGATTAAAACAGCTTCTTTTAGCTCCCTTAAAACCAAATAGCGCTCTTTTTCTTCAAGGATCGCACCAAGCTGGTTTACAGGGTGGACTCCCTTTCCTGCAGGAAGGCTCCTAAGGATTGCCTGCTCAACAAACTTCTTTGCTTTCCTTGCAGCTCCTTCAAGACTCTCTCCTGAGGCTAAAAAGGCTGTCAATGAGGCAGAATAGGTGCATCCTGAACCGTGTGTTCCCCCTTTAACGAAAGTGCCCGGAACGAGAGTAAAAGTCTCAGAGGCAGCCTCATAAATCAAGTCCGTGGCATCCAGGTGCCCTCCAGTGATAATGACAGCTTCGGCACCCAGGTCCGCGATTTTTCTGGCTGCGATCTTTGCATCTTCAGGGGTTTTGACTTCCATGCCGGCAAGTGCGCCTGCTTCTGACGCATTGGGTGTTGTAACCTTGCAGGTGGGCAGCAGATCCTCAATAAGGACAGAGAGAGCTTCTTTTCGCAGCAAGTCGCCTCCTGCTTCCGCAGCCATAACAGGATCCAGCACAAGGAAAAGTTTCTGTTTCCTTACTTCTTTTGCAACCTCTCTTATGATTTCCGATGAGGAAAGCATGCCAGTTTTTGCCCATTTGACTTCCATATCGGAACAGACAGCCTCTATCTGGCTGGCTATGGTTTCAGGAGCGAGATCAAATGTTTCTAGGACGCCTGTAGTATTCTGGGCAGTAACCGACGTGATGGCGCAGGTTCCGTGCACTCCAAGGGCGGCAAAGGTTTTCAAATCCGCAGCAATCCCGGCTCCTCCTCCGGAGTCCGAGCCTGCAATAGTCATAACAATGGGAGTTCTTATTTTAGAGGGTTTTTCTGTCATGTATTTCTCACTTTTATTCTCATATTCCCAAGCTTTTCTCTGGCAATGAGGTTAATCAATTTAACATTGTGCACTCAAAGAAAATTTTGTCAGGTTTTGATGGAATTGTTGTAAAAATCTTCTCAGTATACTTGAACAGCCATTCATTTCTCCCTGAAGGTATTCTTTATGAGAATATCTTCTCATATCATGATATTTTTGAGGAGAATCTCTCAGTGAGAGTATTTTTGAAGAATGCCTCACTCAGATAAGGGTGTTTTTTTATATGAAAACTTAAAAAATGATATATTGCTTCGATACATTTATATATTGTATTTGCGACTTTGATGCAAATAATCAAATTTAAGCGTAACGACCAGTTTAAAATCGGAATTAACTATTTATACTGATATGGATAATGACTTAATTTATAATGTTTTAAGGGGATTGTAAGGATGGCAAACCGACCTCTGGATATTTTGAACAACGCACTGGATACACCTGTAATCGTTAGATTGAAAGGCGCACGCGAGTTTAGAGGCGAGCTGAAAGGATACGATATTCACATGAACCTTGTGCTTGACAATGCTGAAGAGCTTAGAGAAGGAGAAGTTGTAAGCAAGTTCAGCAGTGTCGTTATTCGCGGTGACAACGTGGTATACGTATCTCCGTAATCTATATCAAGCACTTCACCTATTATCGTTCAAACCTCGGTGAGCAACAGGGCTATATTGTAGCTGGCCGCAGGAAGTAAATCCAGAAAAACAGAACCGCTTGAGATTATAGAATATTTTAGATTATAGAATACTGTTTAGATTATAGAATATTTCTCTAATAATTGATTTTTTAGCAGGAGATTTATAAATGAGTAAAGGTACAGCATCAATGGGAAAAAGGCAGAAACGCACGCACGTCAAATGCAGACGCTGCGGCAGTGTTTCTTTAAACGTGCATACAAAACAGTGTACTTCATGCGGCTTTGGAAAAACATCTCGCATGAGATCTTACAAGTGGCAGGCAAAGTGTAAGTATTGAAACCTGTCTGTTCCACTTTACCTATTTTTTACCTGCACCGGAGGTCAAAATTGAAAGAAGAATGCGGTGTTGCAGGCTTAATTCTACCAGAAGACAGGTCTCTATCCAATACCGTTGCATTCAAATTGTATTACGCCCTGTATGCTCTCCAGCATAGAGGACAGGAATCCACCGGAATAATGGTATATGACGGTACAGCCCCTCATTCCATCAAAGGCATGGGTCTTGTTCCTGATGTGTATAGCAAAGAATCTTTGGGACGTTTAATCGGGAACGTAGGAGTAGGGCACGTCCGCTACTCAACATCCGGAGGATCAAAAATCGAAAACTGTCAGCCCTTTATTCTGAACTTCAAAGGCGGAACAGTTGCAATATCCCATAATGGGAATCTGGTTAATGCCAAAGCCCTCAAGGACGAGCTGGAGTGCGAAGGTCGTATCTTTATCAGCGATTCCGATACTGAGGTTATTGGTCATCTTCTCGTAAAGGAGCTGATAAGGCACAAGCCTGTAGAATCAATCCGTAACGTCATGCGCAAACTTGTAGGCTCTTATTCCCTGGTAATCCATATCAATGGGATTCTCTATGCTGTGCGGGATCCTTTCGGATTCAAGCCGCTCTGTTTCGGAGAAGTCGATGGTGGATATGGAGTTTTCTCTGAAAGTGTAGCCATTGATACTCTCAATGGTACGCTTATCAGAGATGTGCATCCAGGCGAGGTGATAGTCTTTACTGGTGACGGCTTTGAGAGCCACCAGATAGGATGTGAGCCTCATCCTGCGCATTGCGTGTTTGAGTTTATTTACTTTGCAAGGCCCGATTCCGTGATTGACGGCAAACTTGTCTATAAAGTTCGGGAAAATATTGGGCGCGAACTTGCCAGAGAACATCCGGTAGACGCTGATATTGTTTCTCCAGTTCCGGACTCTGGGATTACATCGGCAATCGGCTATGCCAGGGAATCAGGTACCAAATACCTTGAATGCCTGATGAAAAACCGTTACATTGGACGCACGTTTATCCTGCCTGGTCAGGAATTGCGTGAAACCGCAGTCCGGCTAAAAATGAACGCTATCCACGATAACATTAAAGGCAAACGTGTGGTTCTGGTTGACGATAGCATTGTCCGGGGTACAACCTCAAGGCGGATTATAGATATGGTCCGCAGATCAGGAGCATCAGAAGTTCATGCGCGGGTAGGAAGTCCTGCAATTATTGCTCCCTGCTACCTGGGTATAGATATGGCTACCAGACAGGAACTTATCGCATCATATAAGACTATAAAAGAGGTCGAAAGTCTAATTAATGCAGATTCTCTTGGATATCTGAGTATTGACGGGCTCATGCGTGCTCTGGAATGCGATAAGAACGACATGTGCATTGGCTGCCTCACGGGTGAGTACCCAGTAGAAATCCCTGGAGAAAATTGCAGAAGGAAGCAAATGCGTCTGGATGATTTCAATAATATGGAAGATTCAAGAATAGCTTCAAGCAATTCGTAAGAATCTTCTACTCTTTTTGATTACTGCTTGTTCTTTAAGGCATTAAGCCCTTAGAAGCGTAATATTTACAGTTCTGGTTCTTGGTCCGTCCATTTCGGCAAAGAAAATTCTCTGCCAGGTGCCCAGCTTAAGCTTTCCTTCTGAAATAGGCAGAGACTCGCTTGCACCAAGCAGTACTGCCCTGAGATGGGAATCGGCATTGTTATCTATACGATCGTGCTTGTATCCTGCGCAAGGAGGCACCAGCTTATTTAGGAGATCCAGGATATCTTCTTTTAGCCCAGTTTCATTTTCGTTTACTATTATGCCTGCGGTAGTGTGCTGTGTACTGATAAGGCAGATGCCTTCAGGTATTTCGCTTTTTCTTACTTCTTCCTGAACTTCTGAAGTGATATCTACAAGCTCAACACGTTTGGAAGTCTTGATTTTGAGTTGCAAGGTTATCCCTCTAAAGCTCTCAGGTTTTATTCTCAGGCTTTTCTCCTTTGTTTAGTAGTATATACAGGCTTCTTCATCCTGTGTGTGATAAATAGTTATTTAAAGAAGATAAAAATGTCACAAACTAATTATGAATATTAGATATTAGTCCTCAAATAATTTTAAAGAGGGGACCAAGACTCGTCTTCCTGAAAAAGTTCGGAAAATAGCATTGAGCAGTCCGGGATTTCTTCAATATTTAGCATAATCAAATTGATGTAATAAGGTCCTCCACGTTTAATGTCTACATGAGAAGGATCAACGAATTCCCAGGTATCTACAGGATTATTGAGGTAAACAGTCTCAAGCTCAGGGTTGTTCGAATACTTTCTGGAAGGGAAGCCTATTGCATGGATTCTGGAGTCTAAAAGGGATTCTGTTTCCATATCCAGGACAAATGCAAAAAAGTAGTATTCCCCGTGAGGAAGATCAAGCATGAACTTGATGTCCGTACGAAGTTGGGATAATAGAAGGTTCTGCATACCTTTCCTGTATACCATAAGAAGCAGTGCCCTGTCTTTAAAAAGGAGTTCCTGAACCGTATCCGGCAGGAAGAGATCCCCGAAGACCAGCTCAAATTGCTCATAATTCGGAGCCTTAAAATCATTTCTTATGAACAGCAGACCATCCTGGCTCAAAAGTGAATAACCAAGATTACCTTCGTAATCGATTATAGGATAATTTCCTCTAGAGACTTCTCCCCAGAACCTGTTAAGAGCCTCATTATCCATTCTGGACAACAGGCGTACACATGTTCCCACAGCAATATCTTTCAGAGTCTAAACCCCCTCAAATGCAATAGCAGCTTTACATCAAAGAAACACAGGCAAGAAATCTTTTAGCAAAGCTGCAATACAGGTCATATTCCGGATTCAAATGACCTGTCATTTTATGCAAATTCACAGACCATTATTCCGGATTCACAGGTTACTTTACTCAAATTGCACGTTATTATTATCTAAAGTTTAGATACAAAGGATATTATATAAATGATAACCTGCGAAAAAAGAATATGAAACTCCAAATCTGATACTTTTTATCTCAAAAAATAAAAAATCTAAGGCTGAAATAACATACAGCTGAAAAAAGTTAAATACAGATGTCTGGTTGATAAATTTTCCAGAAGAATAATAGATTTTGCAGGAATTACTTACCAGCTCAGCGTATTGATCGAATGTCCGTGGGAAATATCACCAGGATCTCAGAATAATGAATTAATGTTCAGATTTTACCGAAAGTTTATATTTCCTCATTTCAAGGGGTGTAATCGCCTCCTGTTTACTCTGAAGATCCACAAGTGTCTCTTCTACCTTAGCCCAGATTTTCCTTATCTGGTTTGCAAACTCACTTACATTTGCGTACTCATTTGCATACTCATTATTTTTAGTATATTCAATTATGGTTTGCTTATGAAGCATAGCCTTTGTTGCAATGTCATTATATGGAAGCCTGCCAAGCACTTGAATGCCAGTCTTGGTACAGAATTCTTCGATCAGGCGGGTATTCTCTTCATTTATATCGTATTTATTAATGCAGACAAAAGCCGGGATCGTGAAATGTGCAACAAGTTCAAGGACTCTTTTCATATCATGGATTCCGGAAACTGTTGGTTCGACTATCACCATAACTAGGTCTGTCCCTGTAATAGCTGCAATAGCTGAGCAGCCTGTTCCGGGAGGTCCATCAATAATAATCAAATTCTTATGGTACTTCTCCGCAAGTTTCTTTGCGTTGCTTCGAACTACACTTACAAGTTTTCCGCTTGTCTCTTCCCCTATATCGAGCCTTGCGTGAGCCATTGGTCCAAGACAGGTTTCGGAATAAAAAGCCTGACCTGAGATTCTCTTTTCCATGGAAATTGCTCTTTCAGGACAAACAATACTGCAGACCGCGCAGCCTTCACATCTGTAATGGTCGATTCCAAAGTCTTTATTTATAGCCCCATACCTGCAAGATTCTCTGCATACTCCGCATTTAGTACAGAGTTCCGGATTAATCATAGAAACCTCAAGACCGCAGTAGTCTTCTTTTTCAAGAATCCTGGGCTCCAGAATAAGATGCATATCAGCTGCATCCACATCGCAATCAGCAATAACGGCACTTCCTGCAAGTGAGGCAAAGGCTGCCGTAAGGGTTGTCTTTCCAGTCCCCCCCTTTCCGCTTATCACAGTGAGCTGTATCATATTCCTGCTTCCTCCTTACCTGCAAGCTGGTGTTTTATTGCCTCGAACACGCTAAGAAACCTCTCATTCCATTCAGGCATTTCTCGAACAAAAGGAATGCCTTTAGAATAGAGCTCTGCAATCTTTCGATCATTTGGGATCTTGAGGAGAACAGGAATTCCTTCGGCTTTGCAGTATTCCTCAACCCTTGAGTCTCCTAATCCATAGCGGTTAATGATAACTCCAAAGGGAACTTTAATTGCTCTTACAACATCTACTGCAAGCCTGAGGTCATAGAAACCGAATGGGGTTGATTCCGTCACAAGCACACAGTAATTCATGCCTTCAATAGAGGTGACTACTGGACAGGCAGTTCCAGGCGGCGCATCAAGAATTGCAATCTTCCGGTCATCAATATGTTTCTTGAGTGCTTTGATGACAGCCGATGTCATTGTTTCCCCGATATTCAAAAGCCCCCTGTAAAACTCCGGAGAACTCTCTCCTTTTGCCTTTTCGATCACCCCAAGTGATCTCTGGGATTCCTGGATTGCTTTTTCCGGACAGAGGATAGTACATCCCCCACATCCGTGGCAGAGGGAAGGGAAAAACAGAACTCTGTCAGGTAGTGCAGCAAGGGCGTTATAACGGCAAAAGTCCGAACACTGCCAGCAGATGCTACATCTTTCCTGATTGATTACAGGCACCGAGCAGACGACATCTTCCACTTTCTCAAGCTCAAAGCCAAGGAAAAGATTACAGTTAGGCTCTTCAACATCACAGTCAAAAAGCTGTACATCTGAAAGAGCGAGGGCAAGATTTAAGGAAACCGTGGTCTTTCCTGTTCCTCCTTTTCCGCTTGCAATTACAATTTTCATATTCGATCTCCGTGTTATTCCATAGGAGCTGTGATTTCTTCAAGATCCTGGAATCTGTCAAGGACATCTCTTACAGTGGCTGCCCCTTCAGGGATTCTCAGTATTTTTATAAAATTATCCCGGAGCATATAGAAGGGGACTTTTGCAACTGTTTTTACCGCAATGGCGTTTGCCTTTTCCCTGATAACTAAGTCTACAGCTTTCACACCTCTTTTCTTCTCGGAATTGGAAAACAGGTTTTCAAGGATTTGCCAATCTCCTACCCTACCTTCTTCAAGCTCTACAAAGAGAAAATAAGGGGATTTTCCGATATGTTCCGAAAGCTCTGCTTGAAAACCGTTCCTATCAAGAACTGGAAGGGCTAGCTTTAAGTTCTTCCTGCGTACGGGCTTTAAATTGACAACAATATGCTCCAGGTTTTCCACTTCTTTTTTAACAGCCGTTTTAATATCTTCTGATAGCAATTCCACCCTTTTCAGGTCGGTCTCGCCCTCTATTTCGACAGTGGCTTCCCCGAAAACCACAAGCCCGGATTTTCGGAGTTTCAGGTCTTCGAGCTCTATCAAGCCAGGGATATTGTATATATTTTTTTTAATCCTCTCACTTTTCTCTTCATCAAGCCAGGCATCCATCAACGTGAGCACTGCATCCCTTGCACTTTCGATCCCCATTTTGAAGATCAAAAGAGAAATTAAAATAACGCCCAGGTTGTTAAGTTCCGAGAACCCCAGTATGGAGCCAAGAACTGCCACAACCACAACCATCGATGAAAAGACATCCGTATAAGAGTGTCTTGCATCAGTTATCAGAGCCTGGGAATTAATCTTGGTCCCTACATTTCGTTTATATACTGAAAGCCCATAGATTACAAGCACGGAAAAAACAGCTGTTGCAAGAGCAAGCCCCTGGAACTCAAGTTTGGAAGCAGTACTCACGCCTGTAAAGCCCTCTTTTAGCAACTCAATACCGGAAAACAGGATCAACAGAGAAACAAAGAGAGCTACAATATTTTCTGCTTTATAATAACCGTAAGGGAAATGCTTCCCGCTGCTTTTAAGGCTTATTTTGAGTCCAATCAAGACTGCCAGCGAAGCGAAAATATCCAGTCCCGTATGGACTGCGTCCGCAAGCAAAACCATGCTTCCGGAATAAATACCTACAGCCCCTTTAAGAAATGCGAGGAGTGCAAGCGCTAGAGTCGAGTTTCTTGAGGCTTTTACCCCGAGTTTTAAGTTATCCTGTGAATTCATTTGAAGACCGCTTAAACATGTGTTATCGCTTTATTCCATAATTTAAAATACAGAGGCTATAGAAATCAAAATATCTCTGGCACTGGGAGTAAAACTCACGATTTCAGTGCTGGTGATGCTCCTCATTCCCGTGCTCGGAACAGGAATTCTCAGCAGTTGCGTTCTGGAGCTTTCCTGCTTTCCAGGCTTCAAACGTCTCCCTGACTGTGCCTCCAGCTCCTACAAAAACCTTAATTCCATATGACTCGAACATACGAACAGCCTTGAACCCTAGCCCGCCACAAAGCATGACGTCCACTCCATTTTGATTAAGGTATTCAGGAGGGAGCCCGACACCTCCCATGTGCTCACTGGTATTGGGAATTACCATGACCTGATCAGTCTCAGTGTCAATTATGGTGTAAGTGGGAGCTTTTCCAAAATGCTGTTCAACAATTCCCTCCAGACCATTTTCATCTCTTGTAGGAATACTTACTCTCATAGAATCACCTGCATTTTTTATCACCCTTATTAATCAGTAGCTTTATTGTTGCACTGATCTTTTTTCTCGTAAGATCATAATTATATAAATTTTTAGAAAGAAAAAAATATACCGTTTTTCATACATGGAGGAATGTGTCTAATATCACAGATTCTGTTCTTAATCATGGATTCTATTTTACTTAGCTAGCAAGTTTTGTCTTACATGCCTCTGCCCATCCCCCTTCCCATACCACCTCCTTTCATTCCCCTTCCCTTACCATTTCCCTTTCTCATACCAAAACCAGGAGTGCTATTGGGACTGCGGATTGGCTGCAGTTCTCCAGCTTCATACTGGCTAATAGCCTCCCTAACTGTACCCTTTGCTCCAACCAGAACATCGATACCAAGCTCTCCAAAAATAGAAAAAGCATTGGGACCTAAACCGCCTGTTAAGAGTACAGCGACCCCCGCATTTGCAATAATTTCGGCTGCTTTAATACCAGCACCGCCAGAAGCTGCTGCACTCGCGTTTGATATGGATTTTACAGATCTGGTCTCAGTGTCATAAATTATAAAATGGCTGCATCTCCCAAACCTTGGGTCCACTTCGGAGTCGAGCCCTTCACTGGTGGCTGTTATACAAATTTTCATTCTATTAACCCCGTATTTTTTTCTTTGTGACTGATTATACCCGAAAGTTCTGAAACCTTATTTTCTCACATATGAGTGAAAGTATTTATATGTTACTATTTGAAGATGAGGTTGTTATATTTACCTGTATTGAGTAAATTAGCTGCCAAAAAGAGACACAGAGCAAGTTTAGATTTTTAATTCTTTTTGAAAAAAGCCGGATACCAGGAGCTGAAACTATTAGAAATAGCAGGAGTTAAAATTATCAGAAATCCCTCTGCTGAACCTGAATTTGTGCTTCTGTCCGGGCATAAGTTAAAGTATTCAAGTTCTTAGATTTTGGACTTTGATTAAAAAATAAGTCTTCCAGCAGAGGTTTTCGTAGCAGATCAATTGTCAACCAGTTTGCCGAGGAAATAACCGGGCTTTGCAGCAACGATTTCCACATCAACATATTGACCGGGTTTCAGGTTCGAGCCTCTTATCACGACAGGACGGTAGGAATCCGTGCGGGTGAGAACATCTCCTGTTTGCGTATATTTAGAAACAAAAACCCGGCCTTTCCAGCCTACCATAGCCTGCTTTGATTCAAGTTTAATCTGTTCACAGATTTTGTGTAAATCGTGAGAACGCTTGACTGAAATCCGGGAATCGAGGTTCCTGAAGGAAAAAGCTTTCGTGTGCGGGCGAGGAGAATATCTTGAAATATTGACCTTTTCAGGGCGGTATTTCTGTATCCATTCGACAGTCTCCCTGAAGTCTTCATCAGTTTCATCGCAAAAGCCAACGATTATGTCGGTGAAAAGAGAAAGGTCTTCGAAACGGTTACGGAATTTTTTTATGATAGTATCCACTGTGTCCATTTTATACGAGCGGTTCATTCTTTTCAGGACTGAGTGGGAAGCAGACTGAATAGGGAGATGAAGGAGCTTGAAAACTTTGTCTGATTCAAAAGCATCTACAAGATCATCGAGAATAGGAAAGACAGTGAAGGGATTCATCATACCTATTCTCACTTTAAAGTCTCCCGGAATTTCCGAGATCATGCGCAGGAGTTCCGGAAGTCTGACACCTGTATCCATTCCGTACTGGCTGTCGTCCTGGGAAGTAAGCCAGATCTCCTTGCATCCATCTGCAACAGCTGCACGAATGTCTTCCACAATCTCATCCGGCGGAAAAGAGTGCAATTTGCCTCTTGCATGTTTTACAATGCAGTAAGAGCAGGCAAAATTGCATCCCTGGGAGATCTGGCAGATATGAATATTCGGATTGTAACGCTCGCGAGGAACATTGAGAAAACCCAGGGGCTCGGAAGTTCTGAGCTCAAGGCGTGTTCCTCCTGACAGACCTTCCTTTTTTCTCTGCTCAAGTGAGGAAAGAAGCTCACCAAGCCGGGAAATCGCATTTACTCCCAGGATATGGGCTTCGGGATTTGCGTGGAGAATATCTTCAAGCTGCACTTCGGGCATGCATCCAGAAACGATTACCTGCACGCCTCGTTCACCCATCCTGCGGAGCTTGTAGAGTATCTTTTGTTCTGTGGTGTATTTTACTGTACAGGAGTTACAGATGTAGACCTCTGCCTGGTCGGCAGTGCCCGGACTCAGTAGCTCATGCCCGAGCCTTTCAATGCTTGCCTTCATGATCTCGGCTGATGCCTGGCTTGCCGAGCAGCCAAAACTTTCAAGATAGACCTTCATATTCTGACTCTAATACCGTGTTTTTTTAATTATGTTCTCTTAAATCCGTGTTTTAAAAAAGGATGAAAAAGGAAAGAATAAAGGATTTACAGACGGAGAGGAGTGGCCCGCTTATCCTTTATATAGATGCTGTCTGTAAACCTGACAGCTCCGGATGAACCCATGGAAATTGTATGCAATCTTGCATCTCCGCCACCAAACAGATTAACTTCACGCAGAAAATGGCCTGGAGTTACAGCAGTTGCTGAAAAGATAACGTCATTCCCGGGTACAAGCTTATTTGTGTCAAGCACATCATTGAAGTTTTCAAGGGTAATTCCCATTTTCTCAAGCCTGGGCATCTTTTCCTCGATTTCCTCATCGATCTTACTCTGAGACTTTCCATTTGCAACCGAGGGAAGCACAAGCCTTGCCAGAATCTTTCCGCCAAGGATCTTGATTGCAGCTGCTGTAAGTACAGCTTCGCCTGAGCCGCCTGCACCCATTACCACATGAATGCCTGACCCACGGATTGCAGTCGAAACCCCTGGCATAAGGTCTCCATCACTGACTAGCTTTACACGGGCTCCAGCTTCCCGAATCTCGGTTATTTTCTGAGCATGCCTTGGCCGGTCAAGAATTACAACAACGAGTTCTTCGACACTTCTATCAAGGGCTTTTGCGACAATCTCCAGGTTATGTCTGACAGGAGCATCCAGATCAATTCTTTCACCGGGATGTTCTTCTTCATATCGCACCACATCCGGTCCGACAACAATTTTATCCATGTAAATGTCAGGCCCGTGGAAAATTCCCCCCCTTTCCGCCATTGCCATGACTGAAACAGAGCCAGGGACGCCATCTGCGGTAAGGTTCGTTCCTTCAAGAGGATCGACAGCAATATCGACCTCCAGGTTTCCCTTTCCCGTGCCTACCTGCTCCCCTATATAAAGCATGGGAGCTTCATCCCTTTCTCCTTCCCCTATCTTGATTATGCCTTTCATATCAAGCTTATTCAGCATCCTCCTCATAGCAGCGACTGCTACCTGATCAGCAAAATGTTTGTTCCCGCGTCCCATCTGGTAGGCTGCGGCAATGGCAGCAGCTTCGGTCACCTGAATAAGCCTGGGCAATAACTCACACTCAATTGGTCCCGCACGATCAATTATTCTTTCTACGGTCTTCGGATACGATATGGCAATCAACTCCCATTTTCTGCTTGATATAATCTGCTTCCTGATAACGGAAAGAAATTCCGCTATCATATTCTGGATGTTTATGTGATCTCTTAATTCAATACTATATTAAAGAATCTATTGGACAAACCGGAGTCAGGTATTTATCTCCCAAAGCGGGAAAACTCCTTCCAGGGGCAATCCGGCTTACCGGATTGGACAGGTGGGAGATAAGAGCGTCAACTTCCCCACAATTCGAAGATAATGAGTTCGTACAATTTCGTATAGTTACAAAGCGTATATAACACTTATGAAGGAGGAAGATGACACCGTATTTACCCTGATTGAGAAGAGAAATGAGAAATCGGATATTGTAGGCGTAGCCTGAGATAGATTTTTACTTTACAAAATCTGCCAGTGCTACTCTTTCAATAACAAGTTCAGGAATATGTTCTTCCCCTGAGGCTTCTATTTCGGCGTTACTTATGCCAAACTGGGAAAGAATTTTCTCCTTTTTGGAATTCGAATAAGCAAGCAACTCGGAACAGGGTTTTTCGAGAATCAGTTTTCGGAGTGCAGAGAGGGCGAGGACCAGATTATCCATTTTTCCAAGCAGTACGAATACGGCATTATTTTCCCCTTTATGCAGCCCTATCGAAAAACTCCTCTCAATCTGCCTTTCCCCGGATGCGTACCGCATAATCTCGATTCCGGGATCTTTAGCTATGTTTCTGCCCGCGGCAATCGCTTTAAGAGCCTTTCCCAGTGCATAATGAAGGTGCCTCTCACCTGCAATCAGATCTGCATTTAAACCCTGGATAATGACATCATTTTCGGAAGCTATCGAATTTATTGTTTTTAGAAAGTCAGAAAGCTTAGGGATACTTACAGTCCCACAGATTACCTGGATTTCTCTTTGCATTTCCATAGTCCTGCCATAGCGCTGCCTTTACGATAAGGGTTTCGGTTGTGGAAAATTAGTGAGTCTATTTCAGGCACTCTAAGCTTGAATGTCAGGTTACAAGCAGAATGAAAAGATGATGTATACTCTAATCCATTGCTATATTGAACAAATAGCTACTTTTTCTAGTTGTCAGTGGAATGTGAGAAAGAAGTATAGAAAAATAATATTATTAAAGATATATTAACAAAAACTTGACTAAATAATTTTACCTTTCAGTTAATATTGGTTACTTATTTATATTTCTCTAATTATTATATTCCTTAAATTATAAAATCATGGTAGTATTTGAGACCACTTTCATCGGCAATATTCATCTGCATATAAAATGAAGATCGAAAAAGTTACCAATACTTATACCCTTCCAGAAATGAATCTGGATGGTTAACTAGAAAAAACAAAACTTATTTGATGCATCTACCGATTGGAAGTGAATTAAAAATCAACAGCCTTCAAATTGTATCAAACTAAATAATAATTGGGAGTGTAGACAAATGGGAAAACAAATATCTGGCAGAACTAAGAAGATACTGAGTATTTCTATCCTAGTTTTGCTTGTAATGTCAATGATGGTCGCGGCAGTGAGCGCACAACCTACAAGGGGGCGAGATGGCGATCGAGATGGTGATCAAGATCGCTGGAGAGATGGCGGTCGGAATTGCAGGTGGGTCTGTGATGACTGGGATCGACAGCGGTTCTGTAAAGACTGGGGCGGCTGGGGCAGAAATCGGTTCTGTAAAGACTGGGATTGGAGATGTTTTGGGCGAAGATAAGAACTGTTCAGGAATGAAGAATAAACATAAAGAAAGAGGTAGTAAGAGACAGAGCACAATTCATGCTCTTGTTCCTCAGTCACATTGCGTAAGTCCTAGAAACGTTTGCATCTAAAAAACTAAATTAAATACTTGGCATAGGAACTTACCCTCTAAATTCTCTATTTTTCTATTAATTAACTGTCTGGTTTACTATATTCAATGTTTTTTTCGTTCCTTTTGGCTCGCATTCTTCAATCACCTTGACAAATGCCTATCTGTCAGATTCTCTTTGTCGGACTAGAAAATTACCTTGCATGCTTCCAGATATCCGGGTCTAATTCAAGAGCTCATGCATAGAACACGAGGTTAAAGACAAAAAACAGACGGCAAGCAGTTCAATAAGCGGATTAGTCCTAAAGCTTTAATGTTAAACATAAGCAAAGTAAACATAAGCAAAGTTTAGAGTATAGAAGAAACAAGGAAAAATAATGAGACAAACGAATAAATTAAAGAATTAAATAAAAGAAAAGCCGAGAATCCTCAAATAGGGCCCTTAATTACCAAACATTTGAGAACAACCTCAACCACAGTTAACCAGAGCACTACCACTGAAAAAAGAATCAAGAGGTTGAGGATGATCTGGCTGGGTTTTGCCCGAACTGCCGCCAGTTCGTACATCCTTATTCCCATATATAAATAAGAATGGGCGGTATATAATCGTTTTTAAAATATATACACATATCAACATTTATGCTGGAGTTTATATTTCTGCTGCCGGAATTTATTGTCAGTGCTCTCCTGCCACCCCCTTTTGCTCATCCTCCTCAATTACTTTGACAAAATGCCTGTCTGAGAGATCTTCTTTTCCAGACCAGAAGATCGCCTTATGATATTTCCAGGCATTCGGATCAAACTCAATTATTCCTACATGGATAATAAGCTCAAGGACAAACCAGTAGGCTGCAAGCAAGTGTAAAAAGCGGAGCAGTGCCAGACCGTTTACATTAATCAGGGATGCAAAATACCAAGCTACAGAGAGTATCCATTCTGAGATTGGAATTCCAAACGGAGCCCAGGTAAGACTATAAAGTACAATCCCAGTGACTGCCACCAGAAAAATTGCCAGGCTTTCAAAAACCAGCAAAATCTTCATTGCAGGATGAAGTTTCGTGATATAACGTTCACTACGCTCGTCATAAATTGTATAAGCCGGATACCTGCCTTTTCCAAAGAAATTTTTGATTGTATCGATAAGGCGCTCTGCATCGTCTCTCCCAAATATGTAAGACTCTTTGAAATGTCCTATACGGTCCCTGATGCTGCATTTTTCTCCTTTGCAGGAAAATATGTTATAAGGAACCAGAAGCCAGTTTGCAACCAGGAAAAAAGGAACAGCGATCATATGCCATGTTCTGGCTGCCTCAAAGGACATGAAATCCCAGCCCGCATAAATTTTAAATCCTGTAATAAGCAGGACAAACATGGAAATAAGGTGCACTAGATGAGTAACCCTCTCAAGCCAGGTATAGCGCTCAACAACCTTTCTTCTGGAAGCAGGTCTTTCGGCTGATCGTACCATGTTCCAACCTCCTTTAAACTACCCTGATAATGCGATTCGGATTCTTTCCGGTTATATCAATTGTATGAATTGCGCAGGCAAGGCAAGGATCATAGGAACGAGCTGTATGCAGGATTCCCAGTGGATTTGCATAATCCACTCCAAGGGCATTTTCGGCAGCCGAAATCTTTGTCCCTATAAGAGCCTGCTCAACAGGACCTGGAATCCCCTGCCCATTCCGCGGAGCAAGGTTCCAGGTGCTTGGAACTACAGCCTGGTACAGGGTTGTCATGGAATTCGAATCTGTAGCTACCCAGTGCCCAAGGGCACCGCGCGGGGCTTCCCACAGTCCCATTCCTTCGGAATCCCTTGCCATAGAAAGCTCTGTGTGTACTGCAACCTTTCCGCCTGCTTCAAGATCCTGACTGAGCCATTTCAACAGTTCGGGAATCACTACCAGAATCTCCTGCATTCTTGCAAGCATACGAGTATAGTTGTTTGCAGGAGAGTAGCCGTTTTCCTGGAAAGTTCTTGCAAGACCCGTAACAAGAGGTTCTCCCATAATCAGAAGTCGGGCAAGCGGACCTACTTCACAGGGAATACCGCCATAATTAGGAGCCTTTACCCAGGAGTAACGGCTTTCCGAACCTCTGGTATAATCGATTTCATCAGGATTATCCTCAGGGATTGTAACCCCATTCCAGGGAGGACGGTCTGCCACTTCATCGATATAGAACGCATGAGTGATATTTTCTGAAATCTTCCTGTGATCAAATTTTTCAAGTTGCAAATTCCCGTTCATATAACCTGATGGAATAACTTTGTCTTCCGCGGGGCTTGTCGGATCGTAACCGTCCCCGTTTTTAGGCTTGAAAAAAAACTCCGTAAGAAAGGAAACCGATTGTGTTAGGATCCTTATAGCCCCCTGAACGGTCAAGTTTCAGGCTAACTGGCAAGCCGAGCATAGTCTCTCCAATCAGTTCCGAACCGAAAGCTGCAAAAAGCGGAACATCTCCCCAGCCTGAAGCATGTGAAAAGTCATTGTTGTTAAGAGAATTGTCAAGAAGCTCCTGCAGGCGCTCAATAACAAAATTCACAGCACTTTCCGGGGAAGAAGCCCTGTAAGTATTCTCAATCCAGGTTTCCGGAGGTACCCCAAGTGTAAAGTTCTCAACAAATCTTGCAGTCTGTGAAACATACGAGATAAGTTTCTGAATATCTGCAACCGTTGGAGAGTAAACTACCCCTCCGACATGCTGCAGCACGGGATGAGGCATTTTGCCTGCAATAAGAGCAATACCTTCGTGAAGGCGGCGGAACTCCCTGAGGGCAGCAACATAGGAAGAACCGGCAGGATAACGGGTACCTCCCTCCTGATTTACAAGAGGCATAAAACGTCCGGATAACTCTCCCCATACTGCATTTCCAAGATCTCCATGTTGTGTGAGGATATCTCGGTAAGCGGGATTTGCAAGATCCGGACCCCAGAGCACATAAATATGAGCCGCATGACTGGCTATAAAATTCATTGCTTGATGAACATTCCGCATAACAAGGGCATTTTTGGGAACCTGGTCTGCAACCCCGAAAAGATCATCCAGAGCATTTGCTGCAGTTATACTGTGACAAACCGGACAGACCCCGCAGATTCTCATGGTAAAGAGAGCTGCATCCCTGGGATCATGGTGTTGAAGAGCCCTCTCAAAACCCCTGAAAACCAGACCATTGCTCTGAGCGTCAGTAATCACGCCGTCCTCACTGACCTCAGTATTAATCCTGTAATGCCCTTCAATTCTTGAGAGCGGATCTACGGTTACCTCTACCATTATTTTTCACCTCCTGTCCTCTCTAATGCACTTTCTTCAGTGGTGCCTTCCTTTTCCTCTGGCTTTCTCAAAACTGTCCTTCTTAAGGCATGGGCACCCGCAGCAATAAGCCCCCCTGCTATTGCTACTCCTGCTATGGTATCGAGGTTAGTATTGACGATTCCGGCGTCTTCGATTTCCACATAGAAAGGCCTGGTACTATCCGGAAAACCCGGCTGTACGCAGCCTATGCATGGAGAGCCAGCCTGCGGACAGAAATTGACATGGCCGTTCCAGTGGCGTAAGGCACAGTCTGCGTGAGAGTAAGGTCCCTTGCATCCAAGTTTCCAGAGACATTTTGGTCCGCCTACTGTAGTTTCAAATTCTCCACGGTCATAAAACCCACGCCGAGGGCAGTTATCATGCACTGTGTGGTCTGGGGGGTAGAAAACCTTGGGACGATACCACCTATCCAGTACTTCAGGTAAATCGTCAGGCACCCTGATTTTCCCAAGGGCGATTGCGCCTATGGTTAAAAATACCCAGTCTGGGTGGGCAGGGCATCCGTTAATATTGACAACGGGCGTATCTATCCCTAACAGGTCTACAATTCCTTTTGACGGGTCTTCCAGAGTAAAAGCAACTCCACGATGATCCATGAGATCACTGATCTCACTTTCAGCGGCATTTACTCCGCTGTTGGTTGCACACTGCCCGATTGCAACAATTACTGAGGCGTTTCTCGCAGCTCTTTCGAAAACATCCTTGTAGATCTTTCCTCCGAGAACCATGTATTTCCCGGAACCATGAGGTCCGTTTGCGATTGCACCTTCTGCAATAAGCACATAGCCTCTTTCGTTTTCCAGAATTTCTTCCAGCAGGACTTCAGAATTCAGATCACTCGTATTTGCAAGTTGTCCATCTACGAAAATTCCCTGCTGCATCATCAGCACTTCATGATAAAGCAGGTTGAGATTAAAAAGCTGGAGAAATTCCAGTATGTCCGGATTCTCTCCATCCAGCATTGAGATGCTGCATCCCGAGTCCATTACCCCATGAAGCCAAAGTACTTTGGTTTCAGGCAGCCCATTAAAGGCTTTGGCTATATCGCTTTTATAGGTTTGAAGAAATAGCGAAGCTCCCAGCGCCCCTACCGCCTTTATAAATGTCCGTCGATCCATTTTTATAAAATCGAGATTTTTAAACTCTTCAAGTAAACCTTCATTATTCACTCCACTTCCCCCCATGTCGCAAATAATTTTATATAAGATATATAAAAAAAGGAATCCAATATATTAAAGACTATCACATCTTCAGAACTCACTCCACAAGTAATTTTTTTATATCGCAGCCAGGGCATTGTTCAGGGCAAGTTCAAAAATAGAAAGGCAAAGTTTGAACGAAAACCTCTCTTTATCAAGTTTCTATAAAATCCTCTAAAAGGGAAATCTGTTCTGAGAAATTTCAAACATATCCGGATAAAGCAAAGATGTCCTCCAAAATGGTTTTTAATACATTTAATTTATAAAAATAATCGAGGTACACTTAAAATAAATATAGCTTTTCTAAAAAACTTATATATTTTAATATCACTATTTATTTATTGAAATTTTAAGGTTAGTAACATTTAGTATTAATGCTGCATCTTTAAGGGAATAAAGTTTGTAGCAAAGTTGGGGGGATAGAATATGACTATTGGGGATGGTCACGACTTAAGATCGCCGAGATTTGCAGGCGATGAGGTTCTGGAGGCTTGTTATGACAACGAAAGAGTTCTCCAGAGAGGGGATAGCGGTTCAGCAGTAAGAAAAGTTCAGGAGGCTCTTATATTCCTGGGTATTCCTGTTCCCGAAACTGGAGCCAGCGGGAATTTTGATGAAGAAACCGAACTGGCAGTCAGAAGCTACCAAGAAGCACGCGGACTAAGGGTTGACGGTATTGTGGGACCAGAGACTATAGGAAGTCTGGATGAAGAGTTTGTCACAGGCACATCTGAGACTTTATTATCAACCGAGCCAAAGGTATCGGATGTACCGACTCCTTTGTTCCCGGAATCTCCGGTTCGGACACCAAGGGCGTCTCCAGTTGGACCAGCAAGGGCACCTGAAGTCCCACCAGTAGAGGCGCCCAAAGTTCCTCGAGTATCGGCGCCTGAGGTTAAAATACCTCAAGCTCCTGAAGTACCGGTAGCTGAACCTCCACTGATGGCAACGCAGGCAGTTCCGATCGATCAACCCCAGGTTCATGTAACTAAACCGATTACTCCACCTATGACCCAACTACCCCATACTGTTGATAGTCAGGGGCGCAAATTCCATAGTGCAGGAACCTGGAGAGGGAGCAACTATTCTTTTGAAGCTGAAGCCGGCAAATCAATACGCCTTGAGTTGAGAAACCTCAAGACCACTGAATCAAACATCCGGGTAAAAACGAATACAGGGGAGATCAGAGAGTCTGTACTTCTACCTGACACCCTCGTGAATTTAGAATTTTCTGCAGTAAGTGAACCCATTATATGGAGATTTTACTTTGAAGCAGACAAGAAGGATTCTTTAATCGAGTGGAAGCTTTACAGCAACTGGATACCGGGAGAATCCAAATAATCCGTAGAGGGGGAAGAGAGTGCATTAACCCTGAAGGGGATTAAAAATTTGCATATTCCCTTCAGGCAGATTCTTAAAATAGCCGTTATATCCAGTAAAATTTTAAATTTAGCCTATTTGCATGCAGAGGTTCAGAACTGGCTCGTTTTGCTTGCTCAACGCACTCTTTAAGAGCCATATTCATTCTGTTAAAGCTTTGTTCAGTATTATAAAGCAGAAAACCTGAACAAAACCTGAATCAAAATAAGGTAACAAAAACAGAATTAAAGCGAGGAATAGACTTCTTCTTTGATAAGCAGTATGGATTTATCCACGCCATTAAGCACATCGGGACTTATTTCCTGTGTAAACTCAGAAGCGGGAGAACCGATCTCAATTCCAATAACTACGACTTCCGGAAGCGATTGGACCTGTTCTCCTATTTTCAATACATCAGTAATTGTAAGGTCATGTATGGAAACCAGAGGATGAAGCTCGGTACCTCCTTCCAGTAAGTCCTTTCCTTCTATACGATGAACTGTACCAGGAGGGTTGTCTGCCAGAATCGCATCCACTATAATGACTTTCCTGGCACCTTCGAGCAGGTTTAAAAGATCAAGCCCGCAGACACCTGCATCCACGATATCAAGGTCTTTGAGGTCTTTAAGTTCGGTTCTGTGAAGGGCCTCAATTACTTTGAGACCAACACCGTCATTTCCCATTAGTGGGCTTCCGCATCCTAGGATGCGGACTGGAGCATGTAATATAGGCATATTCTCACTTAATTAAAAGGTGTACAGGTTTTTCGAATATGCCTATATTACCTTTTCCAGTTAAGGTTTTTCTTTAGCAATTTTCAGTGTTTTGAGTGTTCCTTGGCATCAAACTTTGAATATTTCTCTACGAACTCGGAGTAGTGAGTATCTGAGAAATCTTCTTTTCCTGACCAGAAGATAGCTTTATAGTACTTCCAGACATGAGGGTCAAACTCCAGAATACCCACATGCACTACCAGTTCAAAGATAAACCAGTAAGTCATTGCCAGGTGGAGTATTCTATAGAATTGGATAGCAGTCAAATCGAAGAGAGGCGCAATTAAATTTCCGACTGAAAGAATCCATGACCCTATTGGCAGCCCGAAGACTGACCAGTCAAGCTTGTACAGTACAACGCCTGAAACCGCAATCAGGAAGAGTGCTGTACCTTCAAGTACAATCAGGATCTTCATTACGGGATGAAGTTTGGTCTCGTAGTGACCTTTTTCTTCATCGTAGATGGAATATGCAGGATACCTGCCCTTCCTGAAGAAGTTTTTAATTATACCACCCAGGCGCATTGCATCCTTGGGACCAAAAATATAGTGATCCGTAAAATGCGAGATCTTTCCGAATAACCCGTGACCTTCGGAAAATATGTTGTAGGGGATAAGGATCCAGTTCACTGCAAGCAGGAACGGAACCATTATCATGTGAAGGGCACGAGCACTACTGAAACTCATAAAGTCCCATCCCGTATAGATCTTTAACCCGGTAATGATGAGCACTATCATCGCAATAGCATGGACAGTATGGGCTATCCTGTCAGTTATTGTATAGCGCTCAACAACCAGCGACCGGTTGTTGTTAGATTTCATTGTGAGTCATCTCCTTGTATATACTTAAAGTATTCTTAGAGTATTTGGAGCATGCTTCCCGGTCAGGTCAATGGTGTGGACTGCACACGAGATGCAAGGATCATAGGATCTGCCCATATGGTAGATACCAATTGGGTTGGTATAATCGAGATTTCCGACGGGGTTGATTTTTGAGCCAATGAGGGCTTGTTCAAGCGGACCAGGAATGCCTTTGCTGTCTCTTGGGGACATTAACCAGGTACCCGGAACTATACACTGATAGTTAGTGACCTTTCCATCGCTGCCAGCAGAGACCCAGTGACCGAGAGCTCCGCGAGGTGCTTCCCATAAGCCCATTCCCTGGTTATTCTTGGCTGCATTAAGGTCTATAGGCACGGAGATCTTTCCTCCTGGCTCATAGTCAACTGTCACCCAATTAAGCAGTTCATACGCGAGAATTGCTGTTTCCTGCATACGAGCCAGCACTCTGGTGAAAACATTAGCTGCAGAGTAGCCATTCTCAGCGAAGGTCAAAGCCAAACCGGTTACAAGCGGCTCTTTTATATTCAGCATGCGCGCAAGAGGTCCAACTTCACCTGGAATTCCGTCGTATCTCGGAGCCTTATCCCAGCTGTACTGGCTATCCGAGCCTCCTGTGAAGACAATTTTATCGGGATCTGTAAACGGAACGGTTTCGCCTTTTGTTGGTGGGAGGTCGTTACTACTATTGCTGTAGAAGGAGTGAGCAGTACTCTCCGTAATCTTGTCCGGATCAAATTTCAGATATTCGAGATTACCTGTTACCACACCTGAGGTGAAAATACGGTCTCCTGCCGGGCTCCTCGGGTCGTATCCGTCTTTGGGCTTATAATATCCACCATATGAAACAAAGCAGATCTTTGAGGGATCCTTGTACCCACCGATTGTATCAAGTTTAAGGCTTGCTGGAAGACCAAGAAGTTTTTCTCCTACAAGTTCTGAACCAAAAGCTGCGAAAAATTCCACGTCTCCCCAACCTGCCTCTTTGGAGAAATCATTGGATGTGGTTGATTTGTCAACAAGACTCTGGAGGTGTTCAGTGACAAAGCTTACTGCTTTCTGAGGAGAGCTTGCCTTATAGGTATTTTCAATCCAGGTATTGAAATCAACTTTCAGAGTATGCTTGGATACGAAGTCCATGACTTCCAGATAGTAGGTAGAAAGTTTGGTTATATCTGCGACAGTAGCCGGGTAGGTATATCCACCTGGATAAAGGGATGCAGCACCGGGCATTCTACCGGCAATAAGTGCAATAGCCTCCTGAAGACGCTTCTTCTCAGGAATTGCTGCCAGATATGAACTTCCCGCAGGTACAGCCACGCCATCCATCTTGTAGCTAATTGGGGCAAACCTTCCAACCATTTCTTTCCAGACTGCATTTCCGGTGTCTCCCAGAGTTGTAAGAACATCTCTATATGCTGGGTTTGCGAGGTCAGGACCGAAGAGGACATATATATGAGTTGCATGGCTTGCAACCATGTTCAGACCCTGGAGTATGTTCCTCATTACAAGAGCATCTTTTGGAACGTGTTCAGCGACGCCATAAAGGTCGTCAAGGGCGTTAGTGGCTGCCATTCCATGTGAAATTGGACAGACACCACAAATTCTCTGGGTAAGAAAAGCTGCGTCTCTTGGGTCGTGTTTCTGCAAAATGCGCTCAAAACCTCTGAATATGAGGGAAGATGACTGGGCATCAGTTATGACACCATTAGCATCTACTTCAGCAGATATGCGCTGGTGTCCTTCAATTCTGGTTAAGGGATCGACTGTAACGTTTACCATTTTTCACTCACTCTCCTTTCATTCTCCTTACAGCATGCACACCTGCAACAACTGCGGCTCCTACTACTGCACCTTTAGCTATTGTATCAATGTTTGTTCCGGCAATTCCCACATCTTCACGCTCAACATACAACGGCCTTGCAATGTCTGGCCATCCAGGTTCTACACAGGCAATACAGGGGCCGCCTGCCTGGGTACACATGCTTACTGAGCCATTCCATCTGCGAATTCCGCAGTCTGCGTGAGAATAAGGAGCCTTACAGCCTAATTTCCACAGGCACTTTTCTCCTCCTACTTCTACATCGAATTCTCCACGGTCATAGTACCCGCGGCGTGGGCAGTTTTCATGCACTGTGTGGTCTGGGGGATAGTAGACTTTCGGCCTACCGAACTCATCCACAACTTTTGGAATATCATCAAGTTTAATTTTTCCAAGGATTACCGCTCCCAGGGTAAGAAGAATCCAGTCGGGATGAGCAGGGCAACCAGGAATGTTAATTACTGGTTTATCAATTCCAAGCTCCTGAAGCATACCTTTGTTTTTGTCGGTCTTTGCGAAAGCAACTCCTCTATAGTCTGTGTCCTTGGCAACATCGCTATCTGCAGAGGTGATTCCTCCCCAGCAGGCACAGGCTCCGACTGCAATGACAGCAATTGCGTTCTTTGCAGCCTCTCCAAGGGTTTCCTTGAAAGTCTTGTTTCCAATAACAAGGTAACGTCCTGAGCCATTTGGACCATTCGGGATTGAGCCTTCAACGACCAGGAAATAATTGCCTTCTTTATAAGTCTCTTCGAGAAGAAGCTCAGAGTTAAGCTCGGGGGTGTTTACAAGCTTACCATCATTCCAGATTCCCTGCTGTGCGCAAATAGTCTCATGGAAAACAAGATTGACATTGAGCTTTTGTAATGCCTGTAGAATGTCAGGATTGCCTGCATTTAAGAGCGATTCTGAACAGCCAGTGCATTCTGAACCATGCAACCAGACAAGCTTGGTTTCTGCGAGTTCAAGCGCCTTCACAATGTCAGCCTTATAGGTGCCCAGGAATGCAGATGCTCCCATTAAGCCTACTGCTTTCATGAAAGTACGGCGGTCCATTTTTAAGAAATCCACACTGTCCAGTGTACGGACAAGATTTTTCATTCCAGTACTCATCTCTACCACATCTTGATTTTACCCAAATTATACCTACGAAGAAAATTTGAATAATTATCCATCGTAATTATATAAATATATACATAAATTTACAGTTAATGTTTTCAATGAGGGAATAGTATTTAAGGTTTTTTACACGATACGATAATTATATTAATTGGTTGCATTGCAGGCTTATAATTCAGCGAAAAGTATAATGAAATTTCTAAATAAATAAGACATGTAATGTACAATAATCAACAATATAGTACAAATAAGTGGAATTAAATCATTTTGAAGAAGAAAAGAGATTCAAAAGAATAAACTTAATTGCAAAAGTTAAAAGTTGCCAATGAGATAGTAATTCATACCTAGAAATTTGCCTGTATTATGACAAAACGCATAAAAACAGAGTAAAGTGCAGAAAGATTTTAAAAGGCAAAGGAATAGTCATTCTATTTGCAGGGAATGTTTAATACCCTGAATTATCTCATTCGGGACAGAGGTGCCGCTGCACGAATTCATAGAATCTCTGCTGATCTCGTTTTAAATCTAAGGAAACCTGAACAATTCTATCCCTGAAAAAAGAGGTAAAGATTTAATTTTAGATTTCCTAGAAATTTTCTCGTTATTATAACCTTTAGTGCTCTAAAAAAGGTTTTTAAGGAAAAACTAAGATTAAAAAGTGCTAAAAAAAGTTTATTGCACTGCATGAAGCTAAAGAAGAAATAATACTCAAGTTCGAATTATTCATACAATTTAAAACCTATGGAATTCATGCTCAAATAAAATAATTTTAGTACTTTACTCAAAAATCTTCTAAAACAAGTTCAATAGTAGGGGGAAGACATCTTTAAATTATGCACGTGAAGTGAAAAAGCAAAAAGAATATAATATAGAACCATAGAATTTTAAAAAACAATTTTCGATAATATACATATTTAAAACGTAGAATTCAGCTCCTGTTTGCGAAACCTCCGTTCTTCTATTTGCGGCAAGTGGAAAAAGGAAAAACCTGTGGTTAAAAGCAGCACTATAGAAGTAAAAAAGGAGAAGGGGTTGCGGGCTATTTAACCAGTTAAGGAAGTAAACTGGATAGGTTTTTTGCCCGGTTAAAACCTGTAAATATATATACTATACAAATATATATCTCTTGTAAAATAATTCTTATAAATACTGATACAGGAATTTATATCATTCTGATACAGGAAATTATATCATGAAAAAAATAATTACAATAAATTAATATAATTTTGAAAGAAAATATTTCGAGGTAACATGTGTATAGCTATTCCTGGAAAAATAGTTTCTGTCGTAGATGAAAGCACTGCAACTGTCGATATGGGCGGAGTTCGCAGAAACGTAAATATGGATTTGCTGGGAGGTGCCAGTGAGTCCGTAATCGGAAAGCATGTCCTTGTCCATGTGGGATATGCAATTGCGGAAATCTCCGAAGAAGAAAGTGAAGAAACAATGCGCCTTCTCAAACAGATTGCAGGGCTTGAAGAAATTGACACCTTAGAAAGTGAATCCCCCTGAAAAACGGATGCTGATAATAATGGAAAACGGGAATTCTTCTTCAAAGCCAGACATTCCTGAGTTTGAGAAAAAGCTACTGGAGAGAATCAGGAGCTCAAAAATACCGCTCCGCATAATGCATGTCTGTGGAACGCATGAGAGAACCATAGCAAAATACGGGTTAAGGAGTGTCCTTCCAGATAATATCGAGGTAATAAGCGGTCCCGGATGTCCTGTCTGTGTTACTCCTGAAGAGGATATAAATATCGCAATCGCCCTTGCGAAAAGCGGAGCAACTGTTATCACCTTCGGAGATATGATGCGAGTTCCCGGTTCGGCTGAAAGCTTGCTGGATGCAAAGTCTGAAGGGGCAGATGTGAGGATGGTTTATAGCATTGACGATGCAGTTGCCCTTGCAGAAAAAAAGCCAGAACTTGAGGTAGTCTTTTTTGGAATAGGCTTTGAGACCACAGTTCCTGCAAATGCGGCTGCCCTCTTAAGAGAGACTCCTGAGAATTTCAGCCTTCTTACCTCCCAGAAGAAAACTCCTCCTGCAATCGAACTCCTTGCCAGGGATGCAAATGTTGATGCATTTATAGCTCCAGGGCATGTGGCGACCATAATAGGCACAAAACCTTTTGAGCCGCTCGCAGAAAAGGGTTTTCCTGTCGTTGTTAGTGGATTTGAGGTAGGAGACATCCTCCTTGGTATAAGCCTGCTGCAGGCGCAGATAGAGGAGGGCATCTCAAGAGTAGACAACGGTTACCCCAGAGCTGTGAAACCTGAAGGAAACCAGATTGCCCTGAAAATGATGGAAAAGGTATTCGAAACTTCAGATTCGGAGTGGCGAGGTATAGGAAAAATTGCAAATTCAGGGCTTGTGTTAAGGAAAGAGTTTGAGGAAAAAGACGCAGCAAAGAAGCACGAAGACCTGTATGCATCTGCTCTTGAGGAAGTCCGAAAGAAAGTTGGGAAAAAAGATAAGAAACGCTGTATCTGTGCAGCTATCCTTACAGGAAAAGCAAAGCCCTCTCAATGTCCGAACTTCGGGAAGAACTGCTCCCCGAAAAATCCAGCAGGTCCATGTATGGTCAGCCAGGAAGGCATGTGCTACAACTGGTTCAGATACTCCAGAGAAGGAGGCGGCAAGCTTGCATGAATTTTCTATAGCTTATGAGATTTTTGATCAGGTAATCAATACTGCCAATGCCCACGGAGCAACGGAAGTTAAGAAATTAATTCTCCAAATGGGAAGGTTGAGCCATACAAATCCCGAACAGCTCAGTTTCTGTTTCAATGTTCTTGCAGAGGGAAGCATTGCAGAAAATGCGGATTTTGTTGTAGAAATGGTGTCACCTACCCTTGAGTGCGAGTGCGGGTATGAGGGAGAGATAGACGAAAAACAGATACGGGAGAGCAGTGCACTTAGAAGCGAACTTCTTGCTTATGTGGCAGCTATGGAGTGCCCTATCTGTGGAAAACAGGCAAATATTAAAGGCGGCAGAGAACTGATAATCAAAAGTATCGAAATCGAAACCGAAGAAGATCGAACCGCAGAGTAATAATAAGTAATTCCCCCAAGTGATGTTTATGTTAATGCATGTAATCCATATGGGACATGATGTCTACAAAGCAAATGATAAAGTTGCTGAAAAAAACAGAAAGAAACTTGACAAGCATAAGGTTTTTTCAGTAAATGTTATGGGAGCTATCGGCTCAGGAAAGACCACTCTTATTGAAGAGGCAATCAGTCATCTCAAAGAAAAGTATAGAATAGCTGTGATTGCAGGGGACGTAATAGCAGAGATGGATTCCTCCCGTTTCAGGAAACTTGATGTTCCCACTATCCCCGTAAATACCGGAAAAGAATGCCACCTGGATGCAAAACTGGTGGAAAAAGCCCTGGATGAAATCGACCTCGATAACACAGATCTCCTGCTAATTGAGAACGTAGGCAACCTGATCTGCCCCGTGGACTTCAAACTGGGGGAGCACCTGAGGGTTGTAGTTGTGAGCGTGACCGAGGGAGATGACATTATCCTCAAGCACCCAATGATTTTTAAGACCGCAGAGCTTGCGATCATAAATAAAGTTGACATTGCCCATGCGGTTGATGTCGATGCCGAGAAAATGCGAGAAGACATCCTTTCCTTGAACCCGAGTGTGCCAGTTCTCCTAACCTCGAAGCATGACTGGGAAAGCCTGGAAACCTGGATTGACTTTATTGAGCATGGGGTTAAAGAAACTCTGAAGAAATAAAACCTGTTAAAAGGAATATAAGAAAGCAGAAGCGGTCAAGGAAAAATTAAAACAGAAGCCAGGTTAAGGGATTAAGATAAACCCATGAATATAAAGAAGTTAAATCGGATTGAGAAGACCCAGAGGAGTTAAAAGGAGACCCATATGAAATCCAATACTATTTCTCTTGAACACGGTGCAGGCGGAGAGGTCATGCAGGCACTTATAGGAGAAATAATTCTTAAAAATTTTCACAATAAAAGTGCAGGCTCGATAGGGCTTGAATCTCTTGATGACGGCTCCACCATCAGGCTTGAGGGTCTAAACTCGGAATACGAACTCGTACTGACCACTGACAGCCACGTGATAACGCCTGCCTTTTTCCCGAATACTAATATAGGAAGGCTTGCAGTTGCAGGCACTATCAATGACCTCACTGTTATGGGAGCAAAGCCGCTTGCTCTTACCTGTGCGGTCGTAGTCCCTGAAGGTTTTCCACTCACTGAATTTGAGGAAATAATCAAGACAATGGACGAAACGGCTGCAGAAGCCGGAGTGCCCATAATAACAGGTGATACGAAAACCGTGGAGAAAACCGCACTTGATTCAATTATCCTGAACACAGCAGGGCTAGGGATTACAGATAGCCCGGTCAGGGACTCAGGGCTTCAGGTGGGAGATAAAATCCTGGTCACAGGCACTATTGGCGACCATGGTATCTCGCTTATGGCTCACAGGGAAGGTTTTGATTTTGATACTGACCTTGTCTCGGACTCAGCCCCACTCTGGAGGCTAATAGAACCTCTCCTTAAACTCAGAACCCCTGACGGGAAACCTGTCATTACAGCAATGAAAGACCCGACACGCGGAGGGCTTGCAAACGCCCTGAACGAGATGGCAAAAAAGTCAGGAACAGGGATTCTTATTGAAGAAGACTGGATTCCTTTCAAGCCAGCCGTTTCTGCAGCCTGTGAGATGCTGGGCCTTGATCCCCTTGAGGTTGCAAACGAAGGAAAGGCAGTCATCGGAGTAAGATCCGGTTTTGAAGAAGAAGTGCTTTCAATCTTAAGGCAGCACCCATACGGCAGGGACGCGGCTGTTATAGGAGAAGTTACTCCAGACAATAAAGGAGAGGTAATCCTGAGAAACCGCTTTGGCGGTATGCGTTATGTCGATATACCTGCTGGAGACCCAATTCCGAGAGTGTGCTAAGGTCATCTTCAGGTCATAAGGAACTTTATAAAGACCTGCTTTGAAAATCCGATCTTATGCAATGAACGGATAATTCTGCTTTCATGCACTTGAGTAGATTTACTTTTTCATTTATTTACTCTAATTCTTCTTTTTAATTGCGTTAATAATTTGATTTTCCAATTTTTAATTATTTTGATTTTTTAATTAAACTATTTTTTAATTATTCTAATTTTTTGTTCATTTTATCATTTTTCTGTTATTTTGATTTCTTACGCTCATTCAAATTTTCATAATTTTCTATAGATTATCTTTAAACAAGCTATATGGATTAAGAATCCATTAAATCTGCATTTATCTGGCTTATTAGAGAGCAATATCACTATCATAATTATTATATTCAGCTATATTGAAATTTTTGGCTTCTCTCATATATTTAATATCCGAAATCCATTTTCTTTTGTTTTCATATATTATCAATCTCATACTATTTATTAAAAATTATAAAAATGACAATTTAAAACGTTATATTTTACGGAAATTTGTGATCTCAAAAGTGGATTCTTTAAAGACTGCTTTAAAAAATGAATTGTTTAAAACCGATTTTAAAGGTTATTTAAAAATATCTTTAAAACTGCCAGATACTCAAGAAAAAACGTAAATAGGGAGTGGGATAGCTGTGACCAAAGCAGTAATTGTTGAATTGAGAGCACCTTTCGGTTCTTCCATAGAATCATATAATGGTCTCAACGGATATTGCCAAGATACCGGGTTTTGAGATTGATCCTGAGTATATGCCAGTACCGGTCAAACCTACAGAGGAAACTGCAAGGGCTCTTGCAGCTGTAAATGAGGAATATATGGACTGATGCTCCCATCGAGCCTTTTGTAATAGATTGCGATTCTGCCACTCCAAAGGGGACAATTCAGGATGTGGCAAAATATCTCGGTTGTGACCGACTGTGGGATATGGGTGTTAAAGGACAGAGAATTGTGATAGGAATCTGTGATAGTGGGGTCGATAAATCGAAGATTCCTGCTGTTATAGGCGGCTGGTCTTCCATGTCTAGCTCTCCTCCGGGAACAGCTACTATAGAGCACGGAATGATGTGTGCCACAGATGCACTTGGTATGTGTCCGGAAGCAAAAATATACGATCTCGGGATTACAAAGAAACCAACAGCTTTCGGTAAGATTTCCGATGCTATAGCTGCTTACGAGTGGGCGATCGAACAGCATAGAAGGGACGGGACCCCGCATATACTGTCCAATAGCTGGGGGATATACCAAAAGTCCTGGGCACCCGGTTACGCTACGAACCCTGAACATCCCTTTACCAGAAAAGCCGTAGAAGCAATTGATACCGGGATCATTGTAGTCTTTTCGGCTGGGAATTGCGGAATAAAGTGTCCTTATGATAAATGTGGTTCGGACACCGGGCCCGGGAAGAGTATTTGGGGAGCCAACGGGCATCCAAGAGTGATAACTGCAGGCGCAGCCAATATATTGGAGGAGTGGATAGGATGCACCAGTCAGGGGCCGGCAGCCCTTGATCCCAGGAAACCGGATTTCTGTGCTCCGAGCCATTTTAAAGGGTACTTTAATGTAGATGATGGGACATCAGCAGCTACTCCTGTTTGCGCAGGAGTTATCGGGCTCCTGAAATCTTTTGATCTCACATTAACCCATGATGAAATTAAAGGGATCCTGCAGAAGACTGCAAAGGACTTCTGCGGCAATGGTTGGAACGCGAACTCTGGTCATGGAATGATTCAAGCAGAGCTGCCTTCAATAAGGTAGCCGAAAGATCACCATCCATCCTCCGTGGAGCATGATAAAACCAGAGGTCTGAGTTAAGAGGTCAAACCAGCCGGGAAACTAATCAGGCTAAGAGGAAATGGATTATGGCTAAAAGTGTTATTGTCGAGCTGAGAGCACCGGCTAACTTTTCTATGCAGGAAGCCCTTGATTCGGATGTTGCAAAGCTCCCTGGCTTCAAAATCGACCCGGAATGCGGACCTGTTCCTGTTAGCCCATCGAAAGAGACAGTTAAGAATCTGGAAATCGAGAATGAGAAAGTATTTTTGATACGGGGAACTGTTGAGGAGGAAAAAGAGGAAGAACTAAAACGGCTTCCTGATGTGCTTAAAGTCTGGAACGATACTCAAATAGAACCTTTTTAATAATTTTTCCCCCCCTTCAACACGGCAAACTCCCGATCTCATTATGGGCAAGCTGTATTAGTACACTGCATCCAATATTAATGCGATTATAATACCCTACTAAGACAGCTCATCGCTCTATTAAACAGATACAAAATGATCTATAGAGCCATTGCAATGCCCAAGAAGGGATCTGGAGGAGCTTTCTTAATGAGTCTGGCAGAGTGACCTGGGCAGCTCTGACAGAGCGATCTTAGCAAATCCAATATAAATTGGAAAGATGGAGATATATTTATGATAATGAATTTTAAAGGCAAGAGCCCGAAAATTTCAGAAACTGCTTTTATTGCCCCTTCAGCAGACATTATAGGGGATGTTGAAGTCGGGGGCTTTTCAAGCATATGGTTTAATGCCGTGCTTCGTGGAGACAGGAATAAAATAAAAATCGGTAATCGTACAAGTATCCAGGATAATGTGGTAATTCATGCAAACCCTGAGAATGGAGTTCAGATAGGAAATGAGGTAAGTGTCGGGCACGGAGCTGTACTTCACGGGTGCCGAATAGAAGACAATGTGATTATAGGAATGAACTCTACAGTATTAAACGGAGCTGAAATAGGAAAAAACTCCATAGTAGGTGCGAACGCACTTATTCCAGAGGGAAAGAAATTTCCTGAAAAAAGCCTGATTATTGGAGTTCCGGGCAAGGTTAAGAGGAAAATCGAGACATCCGAAATTGAAGCCATAGCAAAAAACGCTGCAGAATATGTTGAGTTTGTCAGGGAGTACAGAGAAGAAGTAAAAGCAAGGAATCGTTGAGTAAATAGGTTTTGTCAGACGCCTGTTCTGGATATAGGTCATCCACCAAAAAACCAGTGCTTATGCATAGAAGAGATGAAAAATAATGCCACAATCCAGATCTCTTTAGTTCCCTCTTTAATACTTTAAGGTGCATACAGAACAGTACGATTAGACATGGAGATGGAACAGAAATGAAAAATATAAATATTATATATTATGGAAAAGTTAAGCAGGCAAACATATACGAAAGCATGTTTGAATATGTAAAATCTTCTGCCCCTGTGGATTGTGAGACAGATTACATTGAAGGTTTGCCTGAATATTTTGTGGGAGAGTGGGAGGCAGCAACGGATAGCGTTGCGTTTTTTGGGTATGACCCTATGAAAGATGCAGGAGAAATCGAGATCGATGGGCAAAGTTATACCCGTATAAGCCGGGGGGAAGACGAAATCAGTTATGTACCCACTGATAGCCTGTCAGAGACTCTGTATGTTATTTACCACCGCAACCACAATACTCGAAGCTGTAGCTGCACCGGTGAAATCTTCCAGACAAAAGAAGAAGCTGAGAAGAGAGCAAATGAGCTTGTAGGAAAAAGCGGTCTCTCCTGACCTTTCTTACTACTGAAAATTTAAAAGTAAAACCTGACTTAAAAGTAAAACCAGAATATATCCTGTAATTCTACTAGTTTCGGAATAAAATTAAAAAAAGTTTATACGTTTCCTGAAACTGCATTCCGCAGGCAGGTTTCCCAGTCTTCAGGATGATCTATATTATCACACTGCCACTCAAACTCACGCCTTGCAAGCCTGATGGTTGCGCGTGCCCTTTTGAGCGGAACCAGCTCTTTTCCTACATCACCTATACCACCAACATCAAGGCAGCTTACGATGTCAATCAAAAACATTTCCAGGCTTTCCGGTGGTATCGGTTCATTTCTTGCATGGATTTCTGCACATTTTGCGAGATATTCTGCAAGTACGCTTATCAGTTTCGCGTCACGCATATTCTAACTCCTTCATACGATAAGTGTCAACTCACCTTGTCACACAGGGTTTCAGACTTTTTTCACAATCACAATGACAGGATATTTGTAAAAATGCAGACATATCTTCCTGAATTCAGCCCAGGATATCATTTAATTCTGATTTTCCAGGGACAGCACCTTAAACAGCAATTAAAAATATGTGTTTTCGGATGCTTAAAGTTTTCTAAATAATCGTATTTGGGAGAAACTATAAACGTTCGAGTTCCAGCCGGATGCTTGCAAGATCATATAGAATACTCTTTCAATTACTGTAACATTCAGCCATATTCACATATCCTGCTCTTTAATCGACTGCTCCATTACAAATCTCTCCTTTTACTGTGTAGCTGTCTGCATTGCCCGGACACCTGATACCTGAGCGTTTAGACACTTGATGTACTTGAGCGTTTAAATTCATCTATATATCAATTCATCTGTATATTTAACCTGCAGCACGAAGCAAGAATATCGCGTACTATGGGCACAGGCTGGATAGAGCTATGCAAAGCATTTTAGGATATGATCAGAGAAAGAACACACCCGGAGTTGTAATGTTAGCAGCAGTAATCAAACTTAATCAAGTTCAGGGGTAGACACAACGGAGATTGAATATTGTTCAAATAATCATAGAACAAACCTTTTGCTTTTTTGTATATTTTCTTTAATATTCTATAATTATTAAATCTAAGGAAAATTTATTCTATTAGGATTATATAGGCTCTGAGAATTAAATAAATTCGCAATTATTAACAAATATTATCTTCGACTTGAAAATAAAAGTGTAAATTCTCTATAATTTTGGCGTTTAAAGAGGCTGGAATGTTAACTGAGAGTGAAATTTTTGCCAACGAGACTTATATAATCGATCTTTTGAGGAAGACAAAAAGAGAAGGAATTAGAGATTATATTCATTATCTCAAAAACTCGGACTTCTTTATTGCCCCCGCAAGTACAAAATATCACAGGAATTATCCTGGCGGGCTTGCAGAACATTGCTTAAACTTATTGGAGCCCCTTAAATTATCTAACTCTCGCCTGAAAAGGGATGAGCAGCTTCCTGAAGACTCTCTAGTAATCACTGCTTTATGTCATGATGTTTGCAAGGAAGGGTTATACATTGGAGAATATGGAAACTATAGAACGCTAGAAGGACATCCAGCTAATAACAAACATTCGACTCTATCTATTGAAAGAATTAAGAGGTACATAAGACTCACACGCATAGAGAGGGATGTAATCCTGTATCATATGGGGCTTTTCTCATGTTACGAGTATGGTATGGAGTATACCCCGGAAGATTTGATGAAAGCTATTAAAAGACATCCTCTCGTACAGATTTTTGCGGCTATTGACATGGAAGAAACCCACTGGCAAAGGTGAAATGAATGCATCCATCTTTATCAGGATAAGCTTTTCTTTTGAGGATTAGACCCTCTTCTATACACAAAGTATTACGTTGACCCCCAGCCACTAAGTTCTCAAACAATGATAAAATTCGCAGTTCTAACCTGATCCGCAATACCTGAAGAATCTTCTTTTAGCAAAGATTTGGTTTGTATTCTTTTTATTATATTAGAGTAATAATGTATCAAAGGTGGGCAATTAAATTGGATAAAGCGATAAGCATTAGAATCAAGCATTTAAAATCCGGAAAATAACCTGCTAACACAGGAGTAAAACACCACCTGATGCCAGCAAGGAATTCCAGAAAAAGGATCAAGCATGGGGGAGGAAGGTTATGCAAGCAAGTGATACTGAAGTCCAGAGCATTTTAGGAAATGTGAAATACCCTGCAAATAAGAAGCAAATTATCGAGGAAGCCAGAAAGCAGAATATCAGTGGCGACACAATGCTGACTCTTGAAAACATTCCAAATCGCGAATATTCCAGCTCTGATGATGTCATCCATGAATTCGAAGGCTTTCAAAAAGCTGTAGAGGTTTTCCATACCAGGAAATATCCTGCATCGAAGCAGGAGCTTATCAACGAAGCCAGAAATCTTCATGTCCGTGGCGCAATATTAAGGGCTCTTGAGGCAGCCCTGACAAAGAATACTCCAGTCCCACTGAGGTACTCAACGAATGCAGAGCCAGGCTTCAGAGCAGGAAATCTGGCTTAGAATAAAACCACACGAAAAATAATAAGGAAGAAAGGAGAAGAAGTGAAAAGAAAAACCGTAATTTAAGCTCAGATCAGCCAGTATCCTGAAGTTTTGAGGGTGATTTCCCTCGAATTCTCTCTAAAAATATGTAAATATATTAAAAAAACTAATTATCTGCGCTGATTAAATAGCCGATTTTTTACTTTCTTTTCAAACAATGTTCTTTTTCATCTTGTCAAACAATATTTTTATCTTCTTGTCAATAATGATTTTTCATCTTCCTGTCAAGCATTTATTCTTCATCGTCTTGTCAAATAATGACTCTTCATCTTCTTGTCAAACAATTGATTTTTCATCTTCTTGTCAAACGATGAATCTTGACTCTTCATCGTCTCTTATCAAATAATTGATTCTTTGCCAAGTTTACGAAGGATAGAATTCTTGAGATTTAAAGCACTTTTGTCGTTAGCATTGATTCTTAAGGCGTTGTCTACTGCAGAGAGTGCTTGCTGGTATCTTCCGAGTTCAAAAAAGATAGATGCCTTATTAAACCAGGTCTCAAGCTTGTTGGGATTCTTTCGTAGCGCTTTATCAAGTGCTTTTAGGGCTTTTTCAGGCATACCAAGCATATAAAGGGTAGAACCTTTGAAGCTCCAAACATCTTCATTTTTAGGATTAATTTCCAGGGACTTATCAAATGCCTCCAGTGCTTCAGCATACCTGCCAAGCATATAAAGTGCAGAGCCCCGATACCACCAGATGTCCGCATCCTGAGGGTTAATCTCAAGGCTCTTATCAAGTTTTTCAAGCGCTCTGGCATATTTATCTGGTTCATAAGCCTGCTGGTCTCCACGCTCCCAGGTACCGGATTTTTCGGGATAGAGATATGGGAGATTGTTCAACTCTTTAATCAGGCTTTCATTTTCAAGTGTAGATATTACAGTTTTATATTCCTGAATCTCCATATCATCTGGATAAACTGCCAGGATCTCATTAAGTACATCCAGTCCCTCTTTGTATTTTCCAAGCCTGAATAGGGCAAAAGCCTTGAGTTTCAGTGCATACTTATAGTTTATATTATCACTTTCTGTCCATAGAGACAAGTTTTCCCCGGGGATCTCCTTTGGTATAGTTTCCAGAGCTCGGTCAAAGGTTTCTATCGCAATATTATATTTGCCAGTTTTGTAAAGAAGCGTACCTTTAATCAGCAATGCTTCGGTAAAGTTCTGGTTTTCATCTATTTCTCTGTCAAGAAATGATAATATTTTATTAATGGTAAAACTGCTCTCGTTTTCTAACGAGAATGCTTCATCCTTCATAAAAGACCCGATCATGTCAATGATTTCCTGATCATTTTTCCTACTTTCACTTACCCCTGACCCGGGAAATTCTTCATAGTACAACGAGCTTTTCTCTGACTGCTTGAATTCATGATTTTTATCTATCTCAGTCATAATACCAGAACCTGACAATTTAGATATAAGTAGTCACTACAATCCCACACCGAACTGGATTCACTGGCTTTAAACCTGCATTAATTCCCTTTAACCCTCACAATCTCTCTTTAACCCAATAATCTCCCATGAATATATATCTGCAATGTAATACACAAAGATACTTTTTGAAAAGAGACATTGGGAAAAGTAGACTTTCATGGCCAAAAGGGTTAGATCCATCCAATTAACGAATATAAATATATTTATATCATCTTTTTCTTTATACCTGAGTTCTATCTCCCATTCACCATAAAGTATTGGTGAAGAAGCCCGGAATCCTGCATTGTTCACGAGATTTCCCTATCAGTCTCTTCATTTATGCTCCCCAAGCATACTGATTTAAAGAAAGATCAGAAACCTCCAGACATTTTTCCAGGCATTCATTTGAGAGATGGGACCACCAACTACGAAGCATAGTATATTAGAACCTATTTTAAATTATTTATATCAAAAGTTAGTTTCGAGTAAAAAACACTTTGATATGAAGTACTTTAAGCCCATTGTAAGCTTTTCATATATTTACTTTTTTTATAAATCGATTATTTTTAATAACATTAAAATTTTTAATATTATATAATTTTTCAATTACATCAAAAATTCAAATCTGAAACAATGTTTCGTATCGATTATGATATATATAACTGGCTCATTATAAAGGTACAGATTAAGAGTAATAGGGTTTCCTCTTAATCCTTGGGTTGGATCGCAGGTAGGATCTGAGAATAGGGACTCAGACCCTACCATCTACTTCTAGATTGATTTTACAGAAATATTTGCTCATTTTATAATATACCTGTTTGAGTCTCATGTTTTAGTGTTGCTTAAAGGCTTTACTCATCATAAATTCATATGAAAAACAAAGTGAGTGAAGCTTTAGTGAATATAGGAGCACAGATTAATCCTGCTGATTATTGTTCAAAAGCACAGGTTCTTGTTAACTCTACTAACATAACTCTACTAACATTGAACCTTATTTTGAGTTCCGTGCCTTTACATCTTTTTTGATCGCTCGTAGAACATTGTCGCATGAAATGAAAGATGGTCAAGTTATGCAAACCAGAGTTGAATATACATCTCCTTGCAATCCGGTCACATGTATTAATGGCTTTTGAGACTAATCGTTAAAGTTTAGGATTAATGGTTAAAGTTTAGAACTAATTGTTAAAATTAGAATAGAAAAATTAAATAGAAGAGTATAAACAGATGCGAGGGGTGCGATTCGAACGCACGAACTCCTACGAGACTAGGCCCTCAACCTAGCGCCTTTGACCTGGCTGGGCAACCCTCGCATAACGGTTATGAAATAAAGAATCTGAAAAATTTTTTACAAAAGTATATAGAAGATATGTAAAAAATCGATTCTTTAAGATTAGCTGATTTTGAAATTAATAGTTACAAGATTAACAGATTAAAATATTTAGTGCGAGGGGTGCGATTCGAACGCACGAACTCCTACGAGACTAGGCCCTCAACCTAGCGCCTTTGACCTGGCTGGGCAACCCTCGCATCTAGTTTTAATTCTGTTATCAAAGCAATTTTATTCTGGTAATCCGGCGCGCTTTACGCCTTGCACTCCCTCACAATATCATGGATAATATATAAACATTTCGAGTCGTATAAGTCATTCTGCGTAAGTTATAGACTTTAGTAAAGCAGATGGTCCTTTTTTATTCAGTTGCAATGCACAGCGGCATAGAAAGATCAAATAAATCAGGCGCAAAAGCCCTAAGAAGCCCGTATATTGAAATGTTTATGACTCTACAAAGCCTCAGTAAAAAGTTAAGTTTTGGGCCCGTCCGAGTTGCAGCTCAGAACTGGTTCAGAATGCCCAGGATTTCTTCGGCTTTGCCTTTGATCACATTTGCCGCATTAAGTGCGAGATCTTTGGCTGTATAAGAACCATCGGACTCCATTGTAAATACAAAAGCGCTTTCGTCGTAGCCAATCTTTATCGCATGAATATCACAGACCTGCTCACAGAGCCTGCAAAGTGAGCATTTGAGAATATCTTCCTCAGAAACTCTAGCACCTGATTCCTCAAGCTGTATAATGCCTTTCGGGCACTCAGCTGCACAGTGTCCACATGCATCACAATTCTGAATGTTGATAATAGGCACATTCTTGTAGCCGCAAGCGATCCCTGCCTGCCATCTAGCGCTGTCCCTGCCGTAACCCATGTGAGCAATAGCTTCAAGCACAAGCTTTTGCCCCTTTTTCAGCTCGACAATCGGTATATTTAGATCAGCTGGCTGTATCTTCGGGTCAGAAGAGATAAGGTCCCGTGAATAAACCACGCCAGGACCCTCTGCACTGAGGGTTAAGGAAACCTCGCAGGCAGGACAGCCTTCTCCTCCGCAGACATCGCATTCTGCCTGTGGCACATACGCCTCCAAATCCGTTACAAGCGGGATTAAGGACAGGCGTAGAGCCAGCTGCTCATCATAGAGTACCGAGGTATTGTCATAAATGTTCACATACTCGATCGCAAGCGTTGGCACATCTGCGATCATGGCACGCCGAATGCCGTTGGCAAAAGCGGTGCTAACTCTTGAGAGCACGAATTTTGCAGATCTGTCCGATAACTCCAGAATGTCTACTTCCATCGTCATATACCTTAATTTCCCTTATAGTTTAATGCATTCAAAAGAGAGAATTTTAGGAAAATTCCCTGAAAATTTCTCTTATACACGTCTTCCGCCTTTCGGTCTAGTACCATCATGCGGGACAGGAGTAACATCTTCAATCCTGCCAATTCGAATTCCTGCTCTTGCAAAAGCTCGGATTGCAGCCTGAGCGCCAGGACCGGGGCTTCTCTGCTTGTTTCCACCTGGGGCTCTTACCTTGATATGGATGCCATTGATACCCTTATCCCTGAGCTGATCAGCAAGCTGGCTTGCCATCTGCATGGCAGTATAAGGAGAGCTCTCGTCTCTTGCAGCTTTTACAATCATACCACCTGAGGACTTTGCAATGGTCTCAGCCCCTGTGATATCGGTTACAGTAATAATTGTGTTGTTAAACGAAGATTTGATGTGAGCTACAGCCCATTTCATGTCTGCCATGGTTATTTCCTCCCTCCTTTCTTCTTCTTTCCGCCGCCTCTTTCAGAGGCTCTCTCTTTAGCCTGTCTTGCTTCGGCTGCAGCCTTTAAAGTTGTGGTCTCTGCAAGGGCAGACGCCACCTGCACAGGTCTTTCAGGGTGAGATTCGCTAGCAAGCGGAGAGGTCCCATAATATCCTATATGCATCTCATCTTCCTTAGAGACAAGCATTCCTGGCACAGTAGCTCTTCTGCCGTTTATTGCGATGTGTCCATGAGTGATAAACTGGCGCGCCTGGATAATGGTTCTGGCGAGCCCGAGGCGGAGAACCTGGGTCTGGAGTCTCCTTTCAAGGATATTTTCAGTTTTTAAGGAGAGGATGTCGTCAATTTCTGCATCCGGTTTGATAATACCATAGCGGATAAGTTTTGAAAGAATTTCTTCAGACTGAGTCTTCTGATGTCCTTCAAGTCCTCTTTCCTGAGCGTTTGCAGCGCTTGCAAGTAATTTCCTGGCTTCGGTCCTGTACATTCTGAGCATACTGGCTGCTTTCCAGACTTCTCTCTTATTTCTGAGGCCGTATGCCTTTATAAGCTGGACTTCGGATGCCATCCTGGCTTCCTGCCAGGGGTGCCTTGGAGTCTCGTAACTTTTACTTTTCTTACCTGGATATGCCATTAAAAACCACCTCAACCAGAAAATCACTTCTTCCTGCTGACACCGACAGTTGCTCCGCGGCGACCAGTGGATTTTGTCCTCTGTCCTCTGACCTTAAGGCCCCTTTCGTGCCTGAGACCTCTGTATGCACGAATCTTTTTAAGGATGTTAATATCTTCCCTGAAGGTCAATAAAATGTCCGTTCCCAGCAGGTGCTTATCCTGTCCTGTTGCCAGATCTTTCCGCCTGTTCAACATCCAGGAAGGAACGATTTCCTCAATTCTCCCGATTGCATCGTCAAGTTTTGCCACTTCTTCTTCTGGCAGATATCCAAGTGTAGCAGTAGGGTCTACCCCTGCGCCCTTTGCAATAAGTCTAGCAGTGCGCCTCCCTATTCCCGGGATGCCTGTAAGGGCGTACTCTACAGGTTTTGCCCCCTGCAGGTCGGTATTCATAATCCGAACAAGATGCCTTAATTCTTCATTATTCTTTTCTTCTACCATATACTCTCTCCTGAGGAATGCATACAGCATCCTGTAGCCCCTGATCGAATACCCTTAAAGAATACGCGAAAAAGTCAGGAGCAGCTCTCTCTATAGGAGCTTCTTTACAGCATATACTGATGAGTCACTTTACATGCATTTACCATTATATAAGGGTATCTGCACTGGATCTATTACTGGATATGATCTTCTGCCTGGATAAAAAACCTACAGACAATTTCCATAGAAAAACAATGGAATATAGAAAGAAAAATCCAGAGAAACTTAAGAATACGAAAGTAAGAATAGTAAGACGCCGAGGGGGAGATTCGAACTCCCGAGGGGCAAAGCCCCACAAGCTCTCCAGGCTTGCGCCCTACCACTAGACTACCTCGGCATAGAGGTTAATAAGCAACTTAATTTTAACACAACTTTAACTTATTAAACGACTTATACCATAACGGAATAGTGATATATAAACTTTATTCTAAGAAAGGAGTGTTTAAAAAGAGTTTTAGAGGTCAGGGCTTAAACATTATCTCCTTTTTTAACCCAACCTTTCGGGTAAGTTCCGGTTTCCATTATAACTCGGATCGAGGTTGCTGCAAACCCTGTAGAGGCTTTAAGAATATCCTCTGTACTCATTTCAGCTTTTGCAAGGGCAACGAGTTCACCTTTAAGCGTAAATAGTGCTGTAAGATTCCCTTTTTTAAGGTTTGCATCAAGGCTTGTGATGCCAGGAACTGCCAGAGCGGCGCCGGAGCAGACGGCATCCACTGCACTGTCCCGCATGACGATTTTGGGAAGGTGGGCTACAGCGGTTTCCATTGGCATGATTACCCGTCGGAGTTCAGACTCGTCACCATCTTCTTTCCAGAATACGTATGCATCTTTCAGATCCTGAAGCGTTATAAGTGTCTCCTCAGTAAAAGGTCCTGCCTTTGTTCTCCTGAGTTCCTGCATATGCCCGCCGCAGCCAAGAGCAAGCCCTATATCATGGCAGAGTTTCCTGATATAAGTCCCGGCTTCGCAGCCTACGCGAAAGAGCACTGAACTGCCTTCAATCTCAAGCACCTCGAGATAATAAATCGTCCTTATCCTGATAACTCTCTTGACAGCGGATTTAACAGGAGGCATCTGGTAGATAGGTCCCGTGAATTCCTCACAGACTTCCCTTATCCGTTTTTGAGGCATTTCCTTATGAAGCTTCAGAAGGCAGATATATTCCTTTCCTGAAAGGCGCAGAGCAGGGACTGCCTTTGTAGCCTTTCCGAGTAAAATAGGCAAAAGCCCCGTAACCTTGGGATCAAGCGAGCCTGCATGCCCTGCCGTGCTCACACCAAGAATAGCCTTTACCCAGGCTGCAACTTCATGGCTTGTCGGTCCAGCTGGTTTATCGATATTTACAACGCCTTTCTCAATGTATTCGAGGATTGGGCGTTTCTCAGGATAGGAACCATAAGATGGATTCGTCCAGGCACGGGACTTCTGGATCAGAATTCTTTCAGCTTCGGATGGCAATTTGCCGGCAGATGACATAGTTTTTCAAAAACTCCTGAATTGGATGAATAAATGTAAAACATCATTATGCTGAATACTCATAATCGCTTTAATATATCAAGTTATATCAGGTTCCGGCAAATAAAACTCTACGCTTTATATAAAAATCCAGCCTTTGATAGAGCCCGCAGGAAATTATTCTGGTCCCATAAGAGAATCGATAGCTGTCCTGAGAATGTCAAAAATCTGGTACTGGTTCCATTTCTCGGAGTCAATAATGATATCATAAATCGAAAGGTCACTTATATCAATATTATAATAATTCATATAACGGAGAGCTTCGGATTTTTCTCTCTCGACTGTTTTTTTAAGCTCTTCATCAAAAGATGAGGCTTTCTCCCGCTTCAGGATACGTTTTACTCTGACATGTAATGGAGCCTTTATCCAGATTTTGAGCACATTAGGGACGTCTTTAGCCATGTGACCGGCAAGCCTGCTTTCGAGAATCAGATTTTCCTGACTGTGGATAACAGCTCTCTGATTCTTATCAATAGCCAGGTCAATTGAAGGATCTTTTTCAGCCATAGCTCCGAATTCTGCCAGGCTGATCCCTTTTTCCTTTGCAATTTTCCTGAAAACCTCACCTGAGGAGATCAGCTCAAGCTCATAGTATTCGGCAAGAAGTCTTGAGATTGTTGTCGTCCCACTTCCAGGAAGCCCACTAACTGTTATCCGCATCAGACCCCACCGATATTCAGTGCCTTTCTGATAAGCTGGCTAACCCCTAGAGAAGAGATAAAGTACCAGTATATCCAGTGCTGGAAGACCCAGAAAGCCTGAGAAGTCAGCAGCTGTTCACCCCAGAAAGGAAAAACCATAGTAGCATTCCCATGCCCGCTAATGTAGTAATAAGCCCACATGAAAAGAGGAAGGGAAATGATACTGATATAAGCCATTGGCTTGAACTGCTGCTTGGACATTTTCATCTGATCTTCCATCATTTCCTTACGCTGTTCATCAAGTTTTTTCAGCATATAGGTATTCTGGGAAAGTTGTGCCTCCCTGAATTCCTTCTGGAAAACCTTCACGCGTTCCTGAGTACTCCTCATGAGTTCCCAGTCAATTGTATACTTCTGGATAAGGGATGCATAAACAGCAGTAATAGCCGCCATTACAAAAAGAATTAGATGAAAATTCTCCTCTCCGACCAGAGCAAGTATGGGATTCATTAAAATCCCGACAAATTCCCCGACAGCTGTCCTGAAACCCTGTCCGAGAACCATAATTCCAATCATAAGGGAAAAACCTAGAGCCAGCAGAAACCGGTCTATTTGATTTTTTAGTGCCTCTGAAACCAAGATGTCCTCACCATTCAGGTTCAATAATTATTCTGAGATCTTCAAACATAGAAGAATTCCATTAAATAAAGCTCGACAAGCTTAGATTATTGTAAAGTTCTGATAAATCAGCTCGATTACGGAGCCGGTTTTAAATGATAACGCAAATTGTTCTGCTTAATAAGGATCGATGTATATATAAGTTATACTATTCTAGAAATTCAATTGACCCGACACTGTTCTATGAAATCCAATTAACATGATACTGTTGACCTGAAAGCGTGGAATCGCTCGATTAAAAGCGCTGAGCTGAAACCGTTGCACTGCAACCCTTTTACGAAAAGGCTCGACCGAAAACTTTTTTCTAAAAATTTTGATCAAAAATCGACATGACAGCGTGATAAACCGGCGCAACGGTTTCGCTCAAGCATTTTTTCAAAAGGCTTGTGATCAAACTTTTTTCCAAAAAGTTTGTGGTCAAGCAGTTTTTTGAAAAGGATTGCTGTGAAAAGGATTTTGGGGCAGAGGGTATCTTCGAATATTCTCATAAATTACCATAAATACATTCAACTTGAGAACAAGAGATTGAATTTAAGTATATTACAGGAAAGCGGGACCAGAGAGCTTCAGAACCCTGAAAATCCAGAGTAAAAAGATTTTCCGGATTAGTTACATTTTTACTAGAATTCTAATTTTATATGCTGTACATATTCTGTTAGGTACTTTCGACAGGTATCTATGCAGCAGGAGATATTCCACTTCCAGCAATTAAAGATACGTGCCGTCAAGTTTTTCCAGAACTTTTTTTCCTTCACTTGTCAGCGTGTATTTTTTCCATGTGGTCTTATCAGGAGTTAAACACTGGATTAAGCCTTTACTCTCAAGTTCCTTTAAAGCATGGCTGATATTCTGTGTAGATCGGCTCGCCTCATGGGCAATACTCGAAGCACGAACAAAAGTATGCCTTTTCATGGAATCCATAAGAATCAAACGGCGGTCAACACTGATAACCCAGTTAACCAGTTCATCGATTGAGTTTTCAGTCATATTACAGCTTCTCCGTCGTATAGTTCTTGTTGACATAAACAGCCGCATATTATTTAAATACTAATTGTTTGAATCAAAAGGAGAAGAAAGAAGCGGAGGCTTTTTATTTGACATGCCTAGTGAAGAAAAAATAGAAAAGCTAAGGACTTAATAAAAGAAAAAGAAAAGGGAAATGAAGGCTTCATGCAAATTTCGCAAGGATTGCCTTTATATCTTCAAAAACCTCATCTATGCCTTTGGTGCCATCAAGAGATACCAGGAGACTCTTTTTTGCGTAATAATCAATAAGCGGCTGAGTCTGCCTTTTATAAACAGTAAGGCGATTCTTGACAGCCTCTTCTTTGTCATCGTCCCGCTGGAAAAGTTCACCGCCGCAAACATCACAGATACCCTCCTTTCTCGGTGGGTTGAAGGTTCTGTGATAGCTCGCGCCGCAGTTACCGCACATAAGACGGCCGCTTACTCTCTCGACAAGTTCTTCATCAGGCACTTCAAGGTTGAGGACAACATCTATAGGCTTGTTGATCTCATCAAGGATGGTTGCAAGAGCATCAGCCTGGGGTATAGTCCTTGGATATCCATCAAGGATGAAGCCTTTTTCACAATCCTTTTCCTTCAGACGGTTCTTAATAATCCCTATAAGCACCTCATCAGGAACAAGTTCTCCTTTATCCATATATTCCTTTGCTGCAAGCCCAAGCTCGGTTCCTTCCCTAACATTCGCCCGCAAAATATCCCCTGTGGAGATCTGCGGGATTCCGTAGAAATCAACCATTTTTTTGGCCTGGGTACCTTTTCCGGCACCCGGGGGCCCAAAGATTATTATATTCATTCGAAAATCCCTGTGTCCGTATCCTTTTTAGTTTATTACTTTACACCTAACTCGATTCCTTTTCAAACTCAAAAGACCCTTACTGCTCCCCGAAGAAAGAACGGATCATCGGGTGCATTTCCATCATCTGCTCGGATGCTATATCCTCGTACAGTCTATACACGATACTCACAGTAAGCAGCAGCCCTGTACCGCCAGCACCTCCAATGGTACCTAGCAGACTTGCAACCAGCGTAAGAATTCCTATGAAAGCTCCACCTATTACGGTTACTTTCGGGATATAACGCTGCATGACCTTTTCAATACTGCCGATGTTCCGCCTGAAGCCTGGGATCTGCATGCCAGAATTAAATATCTTCTGGGCTGTAGGCTTTGCACCCATGCCTGTAGTCTCTATCCAGAAGAGGGCAAAGACAATCCCGCCTCCAATAAGGAAAAGCGCATCTATGAAAACATGAAGTGCAATCTGCCAAGTAGCAGGCGCAGCAACCCCATAGCTTGCAAAGGACTCCCGCACGAGAGATGGAATCCAGTCATAGGGGCTGTTTATTGGAGCAAGATAATACATAATCCCGTTAAGCGGTGTTGACCCACTGAACTCACCAAGGAAATTAATTCCCCGACTTGAGAGAATAATCCCTACCATCTGGATATTAGCTTGAAGAGCGCGGACAAGGATCATTGGCAGCACTGAGGCATATATAAGCTTGACAGGGAAGCGCCCCCTTGCACCTCTTACTGCGCTGTGAGCGAGAGGGATTTCAATCCTCGTACTCTCAACATATACCACAAGCAGGAAAATAGCAACCGTGCTCAGAAGCGCCAGAATTCCTCCTCTGATCAGCATGAACATCACGCCTTCTCCAGAAAAGAGATAATCTGCCCCGACATTCTGGGCGATGTAAACCCATTTAGGAATCAGCCCTATGGGGAGCCCTGTTTCATCAGGTTGCCAGTTTAATATTCCTGTAACAATCTGCTGGGAGATCCCCGCAACAATGAAAAGCCCGACTCCTGACCCGATACCCCACTTAGAAACCACCTCATCCATGAATAGGATCAGTGCACCTCCAATAAAGATCTGGACAAGGAGCAGGAAGGTGATTACTCCCAGGCCTACACCAAGAACAGAAGCAAGCCCTGGATCTGGCTGGATATACCCACCAAGTAGCTGCGGCAGAGCCTCCAGCACGATCATAACAAACACAAGGAACTTCTGAGCTCCCTGGAAGAATGCCTGGTCTCTGGGATCCGACAGGTCCAATTTAATAATTTCTGCTCCAACAAGAAGTTGCAGGACAATCGAAGCCGTGACAATGGGCCCGATACCTAGAAGAATAAGGGATCCAGACGCACCTGCAAAGAAGGCACGGTAAGATTCAAAAAGGTCAACCGAATCCTGGGACATCCCAAAGAGCGGTACATTTGCCAGAGCAAAGTACAGCATAAGGACTCCCAGAGTCCACCAGAGCTTATCCTTAAAATGGACATGTTTTTCCGGACTTGCTACTGCAGGTAACTTGTTAAAAAACGGTTCTAACGTATCCCTGAGAGTCATCGATTACACCATTCAAAATACAATTTACTTATAATTTTTAAAATGTTAGATTACGTTTTACCGTAAGTCAATGCTAATATAGTACATCTAATATGAAAAAGTTACCAAAAGAATTAAAATAAGTAATGTCAGAGTGACACTACTTATTTGGCATCTATGCAACTTCCGCCGGCATTCTCAATTTTTTCGCGAGCAGATGCGGAGAATTCTTCCGAAGTAACCACAAGTCTCTTCGTAACACGTCCGCTTCCGAGCACTTTTTCAATTCCGAGGTTCTCAAGGTTAATGTGGTATGCTCCATCCCTGACTTCTGCAAACCCTTCCTCAGCAAGATAAGGGGCAAGCTCGTCAAGTTCTCCCACATTTACTATGGAGACATCTCTGGAAATCTCAGCAGGGCGCTTGAAACCATGCTTTCCGTAGCTGTATCCCCTTAAGATAGCTCTTACAAAGTGGTGTTTACAGCCACCGGCTTTCCCACGCCCTCCGCGGTTTCCAGCTCCACGCCTGTTTTTGTGAGTCCCGCCTCCGCAGGTCCTGGATCCTCTGAACTTCTTTATATCCATTCAAACCACCTTATCTCATTTTGTGCAGGAGCGCATTGATATTCTCACCATGATCTCCGAGCGTGCCGCCCTGCTGTACGGTCCTTTTAATCCCAGCATGCCCTTTTCTTGGAGGGTGAAGCCTGAAAACAGGTTTCAGCTTGGGAACAGCCTTAAGGGTAGTTTCTCCTGCAATTACAGCCTCTGCAAATGCCTGAATAGAATCATAGGCTGTGTTTTCCCGTATATATTCCTCGGTCAGGCGGGTGTTGCCTTCGAGTCTCCCACGCTTTTTGAGGATCTCTGCGAGGGTTTTTGCGTCAACTTTCCCATAGGCGACGTAATCCTTAACCTTCTGAATCATACCTTTGTAGTGAGGAGTCTCGGGCACAACCACACAGTGGTTAACTTTGTGCAGGCGAAGCATCTTCATGGTATCCTCAATGGTATACCGGACGTTTACCGGGCCTCTCAACCTTACAACTGCATACATCTCAGGCTTCCTCCTTACAGTATACTGGCAGACTCATGACATTGACCTGGTTAAGGGCATCGAAGGTTGCCTTTGCGAAATTGAGGGTAGTCCGCGTAGTTCCGAAGGTCTTGGTCCATACATCTTTGATACCGGCTTTTTCCAGCACCTTGGTTGCAGTATTCCCTGCAGCTATTCCAAGACCTCTTGGAGCCGGAATAAGAGTTACGCTTACACTTCCTGATTTTCCTGTGACTTCGTAAGGAACTGTATGAGGCAGTCCGCAGGCACATTCCCAGGATCCGCAGCCTCTGCGGATGTAGGTAATATTGAGCTTTGCAGCATCAATTGCCTTGCGGATTGCGGGTCCTACCTGCACGTCTTTTGCCTGCCCGAGTCCTACGTAGCCGTTTCTGTTCCCTACAATTACGGTTGCTCTGAATTTCACACGGCGTCCTGAGTCAGTCATCCTCTGGACCATGTTAATATCGAGCACCTCATCTTCCAGGTCAGGAAGCAGCATATCAATTATCTGGGGTTCCCTGATAGGCAGGCCTGATTTAATTGCCTCTTCCATAGAAGCAACCTGTCCTTCTACGACTAATTTTCCAAGCCTGGTTTTCGGAACCCAATCTTCATCGAATGCCATTTAATCACCTTAACTAAATTCAGCAAAGATTTTCTCTTTGGTTGCTTCAAACTGCTCTGGCAGGTCTGAGCTCTCTTCTCTGTATTCAGCAATGTGTTCTCCCCGAATTCTCTCATCCGAAGGGAAAACTTCAGGGTTGCAGGGGACGTCAAAACCAGAATCTATTATGCCTTTAAGCGCAGCATAAACCCTGGAGCCTGCAGAGGAAGCCTGAAGTCCTATATCCAGAATGCCTCCCTCATATCCCTTTTTCAAACTCTTCAGTCCGAAAAGGAGCCCTGTAAGATACGCAGCCGTGGTATTTCCGGTAGCTCCTGTGTAACCGTACCTGGCAAGCTCACTCGAGATGGCTGAGGAATAAGTTATATCCCCGTCTGGGGTTGGAGCTATTAACTGGATCTGAATGTTTCTTGCACTCTTCCTGACAACCACACGGTCCCGCTTTGAGAGCAGTAACTTGAGCCGCAGGTGATAATTAGTGCGACCTTCTCTTCTTCTTCTAAAAGGAACCTTATATCTTGGTCCTGTTGCCATATTTAGCTCCTCCAGTTTATTTCTTTAACATTTTTTCGGACTCAAGGTGGGAATTCAGGTGGGCAACACTTCTATATTCGCCACCTTTTGCTTTCCTGTAAAGTCTGCAGTACACAGACTTATCAATTGTGCCATCTGCACGCAATTCCTTGAGCCTTCTTCTAAGAGCCCGGATCTTTTTGATCCACAGTTCTTTCTTGGGGGTACGGGCTCCTTTCTTACCTTTTCTTGAACCGTGACCCTTGCGGTGTCCATACTTACGCTTGGCGGCAAGAGCTCTGGCTCGGCCTCTGCTGACTCCTTTTATTGGTTTTGCCTTAATAGTACCTTTCTCGATGAGCCCGCGGATATCTTCCCTGGTAATTGCGGACGCGATCTCTTCGGAGGCGTCAGGATTAAGCCATACCCTGTCAAGACCGCATTCGAGGATTTTGGAGGCTAACCTTCTCTGATTGGCCAAATCTGTCATATTTATTCACTCCTTCCAGGGTTCAATATCTTGATTCCGAGTTCTTCGGCTTTTGCTATAATAATAGCTTTTTTTCTTGCGCCTACTGTAGAAGCTATCCTGATAGCCTCATAAGAAGGATCAATAAGCTCAAGTTCATCAACACTGGAAATAAGCACATCCGAATACCCGGACGGATGCAGACCTTTTACTGCAACCGGGCTTCCATATCCTACCTGGGCGAGCGCACCTTTAGATACATATTTTCTGCGCTGTTTGCCTTGAGTACCTCTTGGACGCCTCCAGTTGCTATCAAGTCTTTTGAATTTGTGACAGGCCGCTCTTTTAAACTGGGGTTTCTTTCCCTTCAGAACCTTTCTCACATTGAATAAACGCCTGGATTCAGAGTCCATATCAAGAGTACCTTCTGATTTGAATTCTTCTGCCATCACAACCACCTCAGGGTTTCTGCACGATGTAGATTCCATCCTGGAAAACCCTCGGGTCGAATCTCCTGATCTTCGTCTTCTGTTCAATGTTTGCGGCAGTCTGCCCGACGTCTTCCTTGTTTATTCCGGTGATAGTTACCTCGTTTCCGGATACCTTAACCTTTGTTTCGCCAAGGATTTTTGCAACTCTCGGCTTCTTTTCTCCAAGGAAGTTTCCGATTATGAAGGACTTACCATCAACTTTTACTTGCATGGGGAAGTGAGAGTACACAATAGACATTTTGCACTCAAATCCTTCATTTACGCCTTTGATCATGTTTTTGATGTGGGAAGTAAAGGTGCCTACCATTGCTTTCTGTTCTTTCCTGGAGGATACTGCATCCACCACTACTTCGCCCTCTCTGACGTCGATCTTGACCCCTGGGTACCAGAGCTTTCTTTCGACAGTTCCCAGGGGACCCTTCACTGTAAGCACATCCTGAGAGAAAGAGACGGAAATTCCTTCAGGAATCTCTATTGTTCTTGCAATTTCCTTAACCATTTCCTGTTTCCTCCAGCTCAGTACACATAAGCAAGAAGCTGCCCACCAATCTTCTTCTCACGGGCTTCGTACTGGGACATAACCCCGCTTGAAGTGGTAACTATAAGGGCGCCAAAGTTCTTTGCCGGCAGGAACTGCTTTTCCCAGCGTTCAAAACTGCCAGTTCCCACAGAATACCGCGGCTTGATTGCACCGCATTTGTTGATTCTTCCCACAAGGGTAACATTGTAGATTCCGGCTTTTCCGTCATCGATAAACTCGAATTCTCCAATGTATCCGAGATCTTGCATAACCTTCAGTACATTGCCGATAGTTTTGGAAGCAGGCCTGATGACACAGGCGCTCTTCCCGACATCTTCGGCGTTTTTAATTACAGAAAGGGCATTTGCAAGAGGATCAAGTAATACCATTTGAATCACCTTACGAATATTTCTCAAAACCCATCTGGTGGGCGATCTCCCTGAAACAGTGCCTGCAGAGGTAGATATCGTATTTACGGACAAGACCCTGCTTTCTTCCGCAGCGCTTGCATACATTTACTCCTCTTCCGGACTTGTCTATAGTATCTGCCATTTACATGACCTCCACGCCATAGTTCTCGCTAAGGAAAGCAACTGCATCCTCAACTGTAACCCTGTGGTTTGTCGGGATCTTCTTTTTTGCGATCCTTCTCTTGCAGATTCTTTCTCCGGGGCGTTTGATAACAACTGTTACATCCATTCCGAAAACCCCGATATTCGGGTCATATTTCATGCCCGGAAAATCCGTGTGTTCTTCAATTCCGAAAGAGACGTTTCCAAGGGAATCAAACTGGGACCTGACCAGAGTTTTGCCAACTATGCCCAGAGCTGTCTCAAGGAATTCCTGGGCTTTCTGGCCTCTCAGGGTCACCTTGCAGCCAATGGGTTCTTTCTTTTTAATCGAGAAAGCCGGAAGAGTCTTTTTGGCAAAGCACCTGACAACTTCCTGTCCTGTGATAGTCCTGAGGATCTCCTCGGCATTTACAAGACGCTGCCCACTTTCTCCAACACCCATGTGGACAATAACCTTTTCAACAGTTGGAGCGCGCATAGGATTACTCAATTGCCTCACCACCGAGCCTGATCTCAGGTTTGTCTTCACCAATTACAAACACGTAATCTTCAATAGTCTCGAAATCGGTTTCCCCGGAAATCGCGACTGTATTGTGCCTAGAACTCTTAACTTCCTTGATTTCTTTAATTGTTCCGATTTCTCCGGAGTGCTGTCCGCCTACCACCATTGCCAGGTTGCCGACCTTGAACTTAAGGTGCTTTATTATCTTCTTGTCAGGCACGGAAAGAATCAGAGAATCCTTTGTGCTATATTCGTTAGAGCCAAGAATATTGGTCCCATCATTCAGGTTAAGCTGCACCTTTCCTCCTTTGAGGATAGTCTTGTTGTTAATCCTGCACAGCTTGTTAACGTTTGTCTCGCTCAGTTTGTAAAGGGTAAGACGCCCCTTTTCATCCTGGAGCACTCTGTATGTTTCATTTATGAGCGGGAGCGAAATTACATCAAAAAGCCCTACAGGGAACCTGAGGTCTTTCCTGGGAATGCCGTCCACAAGAACTTTACCTTCCGAAAGAATTCTCTTACCTTCTCTACTGTTATCTACGAGCTTGAGAATGTCGCGAATAATGATTCCTAGCGGAAGACTGCGTGCCTTGCTGTGAGGCCCCGGGCGGGTGGTGGAGACCCACTTATAACCTTTTTTCCCGACCTTCCAGCTTTTTGGAATTGCTAATCTTTTCTGGTGTGTCACAAAAAATCACCTGGCTCACTTCTTAATGCTTGATGCTCTGCGCCCGTCCTTCATTTCCAGTTTTATGATCATAACATTGGAGGGGTAGATAGGTCTTGGGACTTCGGTGCCATCCACCTTGGTGGAAATAACCCCGTCCACAGTAATAGTGCCGTCCTTAAGAGAAACACTCTGAACCTTTCCTTCAGTACCCTTAAAGTCTCCACGCATGACCTTCACGGTATCTCCCGCGATGACTGGGGCGCTTCTTGTGCCGTATTCCTTGGAGAGCGATTCACTGAGCCTTGCACCCATGAATTTCTGTCTGATATGCGGAGGTGCGTTATATCTTGCTTTTCTCTGCTTCCTTGGCTGTTTGGATACCATGCTCGCCACCTCAGATAATAATAGATGCCGTGGTTCCAATCTTTGGGTATCTCTCAGCTACTTCTCTTGCGATAGGACCTTTTATGTCCGTGCCTTTAGGAACCCCTTCTTCGTCTGTGATTACCATGGCATTGTCCTCAAAGGATACACGCAGCCCATCCGGACGGCGGAATTCCTTTTTCTGGCGAACCACTACTGCGTAGACAATCTGCTTCCTCATTTCAGGGGTGCCTTTCTTCACCGAGACGACACACATATCCCCGATTCCTGCGCAAGGCATTCTGTTCTTGACTCCTCTGTACTTCTTGACAGAGATGATCTCAACTACCTTGGCTCCAGTGTTGTCTACACAAGGAACATTGGCACCTGCATTAAGAGCCCTTGGGATGTTAGAACGTATACCTTTCATTTTGGCACCTCCGCTTTAACTACCACAAAGGACTTGGTTTTGCTTATAGGCCTGCATTCCGCAATCGTAACGATATCCCCGACTTTTGCTGAAATGCAAGGCGGGTTGTGTGCGTGAAGCTTCGAGCGTCTCTTCTCGTATCTCTGATATTTTGGCACCATTTTCATGTATTGCCTTTCAATAACTACTGTATTGTCCATCTTATTGCTGACCACGGTGCCCACAAGTATTTGACCCCTTACTGGGAGTGTGCCGTGGAAGGGACAGTATGAATCATCACATTCTTCTGATGGCGCCGGTATGTTTAATCCAATATCTCTTGCCATGAGTTTAGCCCCATTTGCGTAACTTTTTAATGTTCTTGATCCGATTTTCGGGTTGTGAGAGCAGCAGGTTTCCCTGAATTTTAACAAATGTATCGGATCTGCGGCCTTTTTCTGAGAGCTCGGCAGGGATCCGGAAGACAAATTCCGAACCCGCCTTTGGAATCTTCAGTTCCCGCGACTTCGAGTTTTCTATTATTAACATATTTTTTGTCTCGTCAATTACCCTGCCGCGGATTCCTATCAATGCTGGATTAGTGGAATGAATCACCAGAACCTCGAGCCCTATCAGTTCATGGTAGATAAGGGTCGAAGGTAGAATTTCCACTTTAGATTTCATTTAATTCATGCTGAATTGTCTTTATCCGGGCAATTGTTCTCCTGATTTCTCCGATCCGTCCCGGGTTCTCAGGAGCTCCGCCTGCGGAGGTAAGGGCGCGTTCCCTGACCAGTTCATTTTTCAGATTCTCAAGTTCATCAGCCCGTTCCTCGGGTGTCATAGCCCGGATTTCGCTGGTTCTGAGGATTGCCATTATTCCTTTGCCTCCTTGTGAACCCGTGCCATTGGGTGCCAGTAATCATAACCTTCGTGCTTGTGCTGCCAGACTCCATTGACCTGCCTTCGGAGTTCTTCAGAACCTTCGACCTGAATAACCTCAACCTCTTCCTCTTCTGCGGTCTCAGCCTGAGGTTCTTCCTCGGCTTCTTCAGGCTCTGCGACTTCAGCTTCCTCTACAGGTTCTGCAGGTGCAGCTGCAGGACGGGGTTTTGCCGCGCCTTCCTTCTTAGGGGCTTCAGCAGGTTCCTCAACCGGCTTTTCGGCAGGCTTTTCAACCGGCTCAACAAGTTCACCTGTTTCCTTAACTCTGTAGGAGTCAGGCAGGACAACGCCCGGCTGAATGATTCTGACTTTACAGCCAAGGGTTCCGAGCTTTTTGATCGCTACTGCAAACCCTTCATCAACAACATGTTCTACGGGATTTCCGGAGTGTTTTATGTACCCATCAACGAATTTTTCAACTCTTGACCTGGCACCTGTAAGTTTTCCAGAGATAACAACCTCACAGCCGAGTGCACCTGCATTCATGATCGCTCTTAAGGTGTTGTGCCCGGCTTTTCTGAAGTACCAGCCTCTCTCAATTGAAGCTGCAAGCCTGGATGCCATCATCTGAGCGTTAAGTTCAGGTTTTTTGACTTCCTGAGCGTCAATCTGTGGATTTTCGAGGTTATACTTAGTTGCTACATCCCTGGTAAGCTTTCTGATGACCTTCCCGGCTTTCCCGATTACCATTCCAGGCTTTTCGGAGTAAATAATGATCTGGGTGCCCATTGGGGTCCTGTTAAGCTCCATACCGCCGTATCCAGCTCTGCTCAGCTGCTCTGCGAAGTACTCGTTCATGGAGGCTTTAACGTACCCATCATTGACGAATTTTCTCTCTATTGCCATTCAGCGCACCTCGGAAAGAATCATCTCGATATTTACAGTTTCTGTGTCTTTAGGAGTGGCTCTTCCTCTTGCCCTTGGCATGAACCCGCGAATTGTCCTTCCGCGCTGGATAGCAGCGTGGGATATGACCATGTTTGCGGGCTCAAGACCCTTATATTCGGCATTGCTTTCTGCATTCTTCAGAACCTTGAGGATCTCTTTGGAAGCATTGACAGGGTACCTGCCTGCAGCCATCGGACCTTTTCTGTGTCCTGCTCCATCATGGTGCCTCTTGAAGGGTACAGCCTGTTTTAAAGCAATTACATCTTCTAAAAACTTTCTTGCTTCGGGGACTTTCATGCCCTTAATTTTGCAGCAGATTTCACGGGACTTTTTAGGCGAAATATGTAGTTCAGAACCCATAGCCTTAGAGGTGGTCTCAGGGTCTGCCTTAACTGAATAATCAATTCTTGCCATTCCCTCTCACCTCATTTCAGCGGCACGAACTTGCTTGAACGGGTTGCTCCCACACCGGCACTACCGTGTACAACTCTTGATCTTGTGGGTGCGAATTCCCCAAAGCGGTGCCCGATCATCTCAGGCTGGAGATCCACACTTACGAAGGTTTTCCCATTGTGGATTTCAATAGTCTGTCCAATCATTTCCGGAAGGACAATCATGTCTCTGTGATGAGTTCTGATCTTCTTTCCTTCCTTGAACTTGTGCAGGACTTTTTTCTGTCCTTCCGTGAACCCGCGTTTGATGCTCCTGCGTTCTCTTGAGGGCAGGAGTTCTGCAAACTCTTCAAGACTCATTTCCTGAAGTTCTGAGATGGTTTTCCCGCGGTAAGTATATTCACCCTTTCTCTTTGGTAATTTTGATGATGATTTTTTAGCCATAACGAATACCCCTCATCAGCGCTTCATTCCGGTTCTTCTGGCTGCAATCAGTCCGACCTTTCTTCCGGGCGGAGCATTTCTGCTAACCGTTATGGGCTTGCCCGGGTGCTTCCAGGCACCTCCACCGAACGGGTGGTCGCGCGGGTTCATGGCAATACCTGAAACCCTGGGATACTTTGCAGCTCTTGTTTTCAGTTTATGGTATTTCTTTCCAGCTTTAAGCCATGGTCTATCAACCCTGCCACCGCCTGCAACAATACCAACAACTGCTCTGCACTTTGGATTAAGCCATTTAATGGTACCTGAGGGCATTGCCACTGCAGTCCTGTTAGGCTCATGAGTCACGACAGTTGCGTATACTCCTGACGAGCGTACGAATTTACCGCCATCATTTGGCTTTGACTCGATATTGCAGATAAAGAAACCTTCAGGCACATTCCCGATAGGAACTATGTTTCCAGGCTTTATCTCGGCATCGTCTCCACACTTTATTGTGTCCCCTAATGCTATCCCTTCGGGAGCCAGCATGAGAAGCTCTTCTCCATTTTCAAAGCGAACTTTTGCAATCGGAGCTGAGCGAGCAGGGTCATGCTCGATATCAATGACTTTCCCCTGGATCGATGTGTTTTCATCAACACGGGGATGCTTCAGTTCTGCCTTGTATTTGTGAGAAGGAGCTCTGTAGGTTGGAGTGCCTCTGCCCCTGTTCTGTGATATTAATCTTTTACCCATACCTCACACCTCACATAAGTCCTATCCGGGTTGCAATCTCGTGTGCCGATTCGGGATCTTCGAATGTCAGGATTGCTTTTTTCGTACCCTTCATGGTAGTCATCGTCCGCACGGATTTTACTTTGAATCCGTACAGTTTCTCAACGTCTTCTGCGATCTGCTTTTTGTTTGACCTGGGATCCACGATAAACTGAAGCTTGTTTTGATCAAGCAGCATCATCGCTTTTTCAGTAACAAAAGGATAGAAAATTGAACTCATTGGAATGCACCTTCCAGTTTCTTAATTGCGGATTCTGTCCAGATAGTAAGGCGCCCTGCATGTGTACCAGGTGCGAGCAGCTCGGCATTCAGTGAGTCCACAGTTGTAACGTCTACTCCTGCAAGGTTTCTTGCAGCCTTCAGGATAGGGGCATCTTCCCCTGCAACAATAAGGATACTCTTTTTATTCTTGTATTTCCTGCCTCTGAGTTTTCCACGACCTGCACGGATATGCTTTCCGTATTTTGCCCTGAGCACATCGTCATAGACTCCGATAGCCTGCAGGAATTCTATTACCTGCTTTGTCTTTTCAAGGTCTTCGAAAGCGTTTTCTGCAACGATCGGAAGCTCGGCATCAAAGATGTGACCTCTAAGGCTTACGAGGGTTGGGTCTCTGGTTGCTGCGATTGCAGAGCGGATTGCATAGCGGCGTTCCTTGATATTGATTTTCTCACTCCTGTCAGCCTCAGGCTTTGGTGGGTGGGCTCTTCTTCCACCTCTTGCTTGCGGAACTCTTGCAGCTCTGCTGCTGTTTACAAGCCTTGGTACCTGGGCAACTCCACGTCCTGAACCCCAGGATCTTGCAGAAGTGTCCATTCCTGCATAGAGACGGGGACCGTAGGGCTGAAGCCTGTTTGCCTGTGCCGCAAGCACTGCCTTTTTGATCAGATCAGGGCGGTAGTCCACATCAAACACATCAGGCAGCTCGATTTCCCTGATAACCTTTCCTGTAAGGTCTAATGTTTTTGCTGTAGCCATCTTGTTCACCCCTGCTTGGATTCCCTGCTTATGTGAAGTATGTTCGGTTCGCCAAGGTCGGCTTTCTTTGCCCTGATTGGGTCTCTGAGTCTGATAAGCCTCTTTGATGGTCCGGGTACACTGCCTTTAATGAGCACATAGTCTCCACGGACAATACCGTAATTTATGAAACCGCCTTCAGGAGTAACTTCTTCCCCATCTGATCCGATCTTGAGAATACGCTTGTTGAACTCGGTTCTCTGGTGGTACCCCATCTGACCCATCTGAGGAACTCTCCACGAGACCCGGGCAGGATGCCATGGACCAAGGGTACCAACCTGCCTGAGGCTGCCCTGTCTGGAGTGCTTGCTTTTCATAAGCTGAATGCCCCAGCGTTTGACAGGACCCTGAGTACCTTTACCGGTGGTGATAGCAGCTGTATCTACAAGTGTTCCGGCTTTGAAAACGTCAGTAACGCTTACAAGAGTGCCGAGGATTGACTTTGCGTACTCGAATTTGGTTTTGAGATCTCTGGCACTGATTCCGGATTCCATAATGTCAGGCTTCTTTTTGGGAACCCCGGTAATGTTCTTTGGCAGGGTGTAAGTAATTGCTCTGATATCGCTTATCTTGCCTTCTTCGATCATTTTTTCAATTTTCTCAAGATTTTCAGCCACGTTTCCAGCTGCTGGTACAGGGATCCTGCGCTTGAGTTCAGGGTCGAGGTCTGCTGCCCATGCCTCAGCGACTGCCTTTTCTCCGGTGCTGTCTTCTGCATATGCCCGGATGGCTGCGACCCTTATTGCAGGAGTTTCAATGACAGTTACAGGTACGGATATTTCCATACCCTGGGTAAGGCTGTTCTTTGTGTCATCAATCATGATCACGTGGGTCATGCCCACCTTGTACCCTGCAAAACTCTGTAGCCTTGGTTCACCTGTAGCTTCCGGCCAGGCTCTGAACCGTGGAATGTGGCTCTTTGCCCTTTTGCGCGGGCTGAATGCGAGGGAACCTCGTTTTGGTCGGTGTATGCTTGCCATATTTCTACTCCGTAAATTTCAATTGAAATACCAGTCCCTCCGGTCGGCTCAATATGAGTGTCAAAAGAAAAATGCACTGGATTCTCCGAACGCTACCAGGTGAGGAGGGACGTCTTTTAGACCTGCCTGGCAGTTTACGCCTCGAGCAGACCAGAGCTTTATAGCTCCCGGTACCCTACATTCCTTCAGGCATCTACAATATCCGATCCTCTTCCCAGCTTGTCTAGCAGGAGCATACTCTTAAAGGATCGATTTTTCGATCCTGGCAGACCCAAATCCAGGCATCTGGCCTTGATTTGAAACATTCGTAGCCTGATTTGAAACTTCAGTATTCGGTAACCTGATTTTGAATTCAGCTCCCTGATTTGAAACTTCAGTATTCAGTAACTGCAACCGCGACTCATCGAAAACTTGAACAGTTTCGTGCGATTCTAGACGTCGGTTCGACGCCAAAAGCGGGCGTTTCAAAGCATTGGCCCTTTGACACTCATGTTGATCCGACTTTTCTCACTGGATTTATCTTCAATGCAGGAAATCTCCCGTAAAGCACGGCAGAAAATCCTATTTCCCGAAAACTTTCGGGAAGAAGCATTAAGCATCACATTGATCTGATTAGATAATTTCAAACACTAAATGTCTGAAATTTCCATCTTGGACGTACTTTGCCTTTAAAGGGCATATCTAATATATAAAGCCTTTGCAGGCGAGAAGATAATTGCAAAAGAAGAATCAACTTCAGGGAAGAAATAATCAAATAAATTAAAAAGACCGAACTCGTATTTCTTCGATAAAAACTTTGAGTGATGAGATCTCAATTGAAAAAAATACCAGTTCTACTGCTCTACTTACGGACCAGCAGGAGCTTAGGCAAGCTTACAAGTGTGATATCAACCGACCCGTGATATATTATAGTATGTTATAGCCCACCTGTAAATGTGATATATACATACTAAATGTATTAATATGCTCATCTAAACGTATTATACACCTAAATGTATTGTATACCCACCTTAACGTATTATGCACCCATCTAAATGTATTATATACCTATCTGTAAGTTACACATAAGTGTATTATATTATACATAGCCAGCTACAGGAATATTTGAAACCAGATAGATTCTGTTAATCGGAGCATTATTCTGGATATTCAGATTAATATTAAACCCTGACTATATTTTTAGACCTTTCAGAATTCTTAGTTTAGATCCTGTTCAGAATTCTTTTCAGGCTTCTTTTTATACTTCGAACTTGAACTATTTAACTTCAAACTTGGGCTATCTAAATCTGGTTATTTGGAGAGTTCACAAAATAATCAATCTCTTAACTTGCTGCTATAATAAAAAATATTACTACCTAAAAATAATAGCACGAGAGAACTATTTTTAGAAATCTGCATTTATTTACTCCTGCCCACAAACTGGGATTATAAACTGAAGACCTGCAGCCTGTAGAAAGCCTAGCTTAAAAAGTAAAATTCCTTTAGAAGGCAAGCCCAATCCGGAGAAAAATTCTTAAAAGGAAAAACGGAATAAAAAAAGAAGATTTTTCAGTAATGAGACTCCAGGAGATATAGATAGACGGACTTTAACCTGGATATTATTACTTTTGCTTTACTTAAAGAGAAAAACTATGATAAGAATCAGACTTGTAGACAAAAATAACATCAAAATTATTAAAATCTATGAGAATCCCGGTCAGGCAGGAAAGAGGATAATCAGGGGTGTAGTGATTGAAGAAAAAAACAGAGAGATATAGCGAATCATACAGCAGAAAATGGAAATCTGCATGGGTTATTTTAGTTCTTATTTTTTCAATAATCTCAATACCAGCCGCAGGAGAAGAAGATAACACAGGAAATGGGACAAGTATCGGACAGAGTCCAGAGCAGGTAATTATTGAGAATGACAGCTCAGACAGTTCAGAAAATGCTGGAATGAGTCCGGAAAATGAAACAGAGGAAATCGGCGATACGGACAGCAAGAAAAGTGCGGGACCGAGCCAGGAATCAACCGTAGAATCGGGTAATGGGTCAGAAGGGGAAGAGAATGAAATAGAAGCGTTTGAGCCGGGAACCAAGGCTAATAGTGACATACAAAATAATGATGCAATAATTCCAGAGAGCCCGGAAAATGAACCGGAGCCACAAGAAGAAGCAAGTGGCAGCGCAGGTGATCAGGAAGGTGTGGACAAGGGGCAGGATCCAGATAAAGGATTAAATAACGGGGCAGATAACGGAGAAAACGAAGCTGGAAACCCTGAATCAAGAACCGGAGCAGATAACGGGACTCAATATGGACAAAGTAGGGATGATGACCAGGAACCGGAAATTGTAGAAGAGAATAACACGGATAACCAGAAGACCAGGAAAGAAAATTCAGATTCACAAACAGGACAGAATAGCAGTGCACAAACTCAGGAAACCGAGAAAGGAGGTTCAGATCTACAAACAGGACAGCATAACAACACGGAAAACCAGAAAAATACCACGCACAAGCCTGTACCAGACACAGAAGTTGAAAAAGGGATAGAAAACCCTCCAGGAGAAGAGGTGAATCCTGAGCAGAAGACTGGAGAAGAAAATGCCTCCGGAAGTGTGGAAGAGGGAATAGAACATGAGACAGGGGTAAATGACGATATAGACGAGCAGGGAAATACAGAAGAGAATCAGGATACCGGAAGGCATAGTGGGACCAAACAGCAGGAAAATATAGTAAAGGTTCCTGAGCAGAAACAGAAGGCAGGAAACAACATAGCCAGCTCGGATGACGGCGGAGCAAACGTGAAATTAAAAGAGAAAGTAGAAAATGGAACGGATAATAAAAAGAGTGACCTAGGAAGAACCGACCCAGATGTAAGAGTATACAACAGAGCAGAAAGCCCAAGAGTCGCAGGAATAGAGGAGAGACCGGAAACTGGGGTATGCAATTGCACAAAGGTCCCTGAAAGTAAGAAATTGATACCTGAGGTAAAAACGATACAATGTAACTGGGCAGGAAATCTGGGAAATCAGGAAGTGAAACCTGAAATAAAAGTATATTACCTGGCAAACAATACGGGGAATATCACAGGAGATGAAATTGTAATACCTGAGATAGAACAGAAGGGAAGTAGCTGGAATAATCTGAAATTCATACTGCCATACCGCTATTCTTTTCGTTCGTTTTATACCGTAAATGAGAGCGTGAAGATAAGCTATCAAGGATCTGAGACCCTCAGTCATGAGAAGGTGAATATATATCTTGTCAAGGCATACGATCCTGGTTTTCCTGAAAAAACCATTTCAAACGGCACAGATGGTAACGAAGATAGCCTGGAGGAAATTCTCAGTAACAATACTGAATTTTACATCCAGATCCCTGCAGTTCTGAATGGTAATGGGGATCTGCCTCCCCTAACCCTTGGTCCTCTTTCTGCCGGAAGCTACCAGGTTCTTATAACTCTTGCAGGAAATGAGACTGATAAACCTGACAAGGAAGAAGAGATTCTTTTAGCAAATTATTTTGATGTTCTGGAGTACAGAATGGAAGCTAAAGTTCCGTATACCATTGAGGAAGGCGAAAATCTTGAGGTCAACCTGAACCTGAGGAATGCACCTGCCAGGACAGGTTACACGTATTGGGCTGTACTTGTAAGAGCAGATACATTCGAAACGAATGAGAATATCCCAGCACGGGCGGCAGTATTGGCAAGACCTGTGGTAAATGGAGTTGACATTATAAGGAGCCTGGAAACTGGTCTTACAGGAAACGAGTCAGGAGCTGGAAAAGACAAGATTAGGAACGAGATCCAGAATTTAATAGGAAAAGAAAGCGGCACAATAAGCATAGGCGAGGAAGACCAGAGTACACTTTCCCTGACAGGCATAGATCTCCCTCCAGGAGACTATATCCTCTTTGCAGGAGCCCACGAGAAAGGCAGGGGACTCGCAGGCCTAGTACAGAAAGAACTGAGAATCTCATCCAGAGACTCACCCGGCGCGAGCCTGAGTTCCCTTTCGGGAACTTATCTTGGCAATATTTCTTCATTGAAAAGTCAACACTCTCCTTTTATGGGACTCAGTTCCGTTTTCGGAATTCCAGATACGTTCATATCTGAAGAAATCAAGCCTCACATTCAGACAAAAGCAATTGCTCATGTCATAAGAAATCCACCAAAGATCCCATCCTTCCTACTAGGCTTTACAGGAACACTCCTTATAGGGCTTGCTGTATTGAGGAAAAGGAAGTAAGGCAGAGAAATAAGCTCAAGAAAGCAGGCAGGAGAATCCTCATTCAGCCTTTACAACAAAGAAAAATTTGGGAAAAAAATCGAGAGAAAGGATGTAGAGAGTTACAATCCTTTCTCCTATTACTGAATGCTAAAACCACATACAGAGAGATTTTTTGCCTCTGACAGCGCAGAAGGCTAAAAAATACACGAAAAAAGTAAAATACATAAGCCAGTTTTATGTATCTATTTCTATATCTGTCTGCAGTTTTTATAATTATTCGTTTCATAAGTACGAGCTTCTTTCAATATTTAGTCTGATGAAGATTAGATTGTTACAGACGAAAAATCCAAGAGGAGAGATTAAACAAATTGTCTTCTAAGAGATTTAATTTAGTAAGTCCAGTTTTTACATCTATCCTACCTTCCAGGAATAAAGGGAATTTGGGATTTCTGCTTTTGCTTTCTATGCTCCTGTGCATTATTTTATCTCATGGAGCAGTTGCTTCAGGCAGCTGGGAACTTATCCCTGCGAATCCAGTTGTTGGGGATGTAATAGAAATAAGAGGAACCGGTTTTGAGGGAGAGAGTGTCGACGTGCTGATAACTTTTGAAAAGGAAGTACAGGTTGTGGACGGCAGATATGAGTATTTGCTTGAAGATGTGAGAATTCCCTCCGGTTTTGATAATAGATTTACCGTGCAGGCAACAGGGGTAGATGACCTGAATGTGAGAGTAAAAATGCTTCTGTGGATTACTAAAACTGCAGAAGCAAAGGACGGAGTTGCTACTGTTTCCCAGGCAGGTGTCCCTCCTGGAACCTATAAGATCAGGATTGATGGGAAGTCGGATGCTCCAAGTGTCAAACTAAAAATCACGGCTTTTCAGGAAATGGAGGTAGATTCTGAAGGGAGCTTCAGCTACACATATGATTCTAAGTCTATGCCGTCAGGCAGTTTTGAGGTAAATGTTGGGAGCATTGCAAAACAGGTAGAATTACAGCCAGCAGCAGGAAACATCGAAGGGGACGCTGAGAAGGATTTCAAATCGGAAAAGATGTGGGTAGCAGGAATTCTAGCCGTATTAATCTTGTTCGTGGCTTATTTGAGGAGGAGAAAATCATAAAAAAGCATATGGAGTTTAAATTAACTTATCTGAAATTAATTATAAGTATTTTGACAGGTTATAAAAATATTTTTATTAAAATATTTTTAAAATAGAGGATATAACGTAATTAATAATCTAATAAGATCTGATTAAAAAAATTAATGAGTGGAAACTTAATGACTAATAAAATGAATATTAAACAAAAGAAAAAAAGTAGTAATAAAATTGAGGTAAAATATTGAATGTTTATATAAGGGGTGTGATGATTGAATAAGAAAACAGGAATGAGTGAAATAAATTGTAGAAAATGGATATTGAGCCTGGTGGTTTTGATCTGCATTTTCTCACTTATTTCCGTGTCAACAGCATTTTCGGAAAAAGAATCCGGAATTGTAAGTATTGAGAAGAAAGGAGAAAGCGTCGTTTTAGCAGACCACAGTGAGAGCCCTACTGAAGGCGGCTGGATTACGCTTAGCGGAGGAAAAGAAATCCAGCTCCCACAGCCTCTTAATTTTACTTATTATGGAGTAAAGAAGCTGGATGGAGAGGGAGCAAAAATTAAAATAAAACAGTCAAATCCAAAATTAAAGAAAGGAAACAATACTGAACTGACATTTACGTATCCATATTCCACACATCCTTTTTACACTGAAGACCAGAGCGTAATAATGAGCTTTAACGGCTCTTCAGATTTCAAGAAGCAGGATGTGGAGATTTACCTTATTAAGGGATTTAATGTACGTTCCACTGGAGAGATCCTTATTGATCTTGCGGATAATAAAACAATGAGCCTGGAAGAAGCTTTTAACAAAGGCACGAATTTCTCTACCCCAATAAGTGCAACCCTAGATAAAAACGGAGACCTAGCTGAGCCCCTTACTTTTGATTCCCTTGAGCCAGGGTGCTACGGCATCCTCATAACGCTTGCTGATGATAAGAACAAAAAGGACAAATTTGAGAAAGGAGAGAAATACAAGAAAGGAGAAAAAACTGAGAAGGAAAAAAAATCCAAGATGAAAAAAGTGATCCTCTCCGCAACCTGCTTTGAAGTTCTTGACTACGAACTAGAAATGGATGCAGCAGACACACTTGAAAAAGGTGAAGATCTTGAGGTTAACCTGAGCCTCAAAGGTGCGCCTGTCGATGGGAACTTCACATACGGTGCTGCACTTATAAAGAAAGAAGCTTATAGAGCTGATATAAACCTCAGCACCAATGGAACAAGAGCCGGGACCGATGTTTTCATTAACGAAATCGGCATTGCCAGGGATCTGGGTATCAACTCCACAAACTATGAGTCCAAACTCAATAGAGATGAGCTCTCAAATAATATCCAGACCCTGATTGGGGAAGGCAACGGCACAATAAGCATAGGCGAGGAAAACCAGAGTACCCTTTCCCTGATGACCTACGATCTCCTGCCTGGAGACTACCTGCTATTTACAGGCGCTTATGAACCGGGCAAAGGCATTGTTAGCATTGATCAAAAAGAACTGACCATATTTGCAGCAGGAACTTCCCAGACAGAGCCTGACCAGGATTCTGAAAAAGAGCTGAACTCAAAACCTGACAGTAGTTCAGGTCTCTGGAAAAATTTACAAGACCGATTTTGATCAGCAGTAAATAATAGCATAAAAGAGTTAAAGACTTGAGAAGAAGGGTTTGTTTACATAACTGCCTTCTCTTCGGTCTTCTTTTTTATTTCTTCATTTTATTATCCGATTTTCCACTGACAGTTATTTTTCTATCAATACTTTTGCCCAGACTGCTTTGCAAAAAAATTATTATTGAGAAGGAGAACTGGAAATAGAAAACCGTTATTGAAAGGAGCAATTAATTAAAGTTCTGGTGTTCGGAAAAATTATTTTGAAGTTGGCGGTTTTCTTGTAAGTGCTTGAATAAACCCGAGATTGCATGAAGTAAAATTCCGGTAAAGGTCATCCCCATTCCCAGAATACTTAGCAGGACCATCAGAACCGTCGGTCCGAAGGGAAGTCTTCCACCAAGGTAATAATTCTGTAACAAATAGAAGCCTGTGTATAACCCACCTGAACAGAAAACAAAACCTGGTAGCACAAACCAGTATAGAGGATTAAACTCCATTTTTTTTAAGTTATTAAGTCGAACAGCCAGACTACTTTTCAAACTATTTTTTGTTGAATTGCCCGTATTATAAAACTGGAATATATATTTAAACGTAAACTAACCTCCATACAGTTAGTTATACCCAAAGTATAAATAGATGGGCTAATCCTTGATAAGAAAATTTCAAAATATAAAAACGTTTCTAAAAATGTGAACAAACTTATATAAATTAGAAAAGGAAGGAACTATAGAATTTTTTATTCTAAAGGGTTAAAAGCCATAGAGCTTACTCCCAGTCAGCAGTAGGCGGTTTCAAACATACAGGTCAAAGATTCTGGCTCTTTGAGGAACCTGAGAGCCTGCAAATTTTCTACCAGCTCATACATGTCTTCTCCTTTCGAAAGCCCGAGCAGTTCAGCTCCTTTTGGTTCAAGCCTCCTGATTTCCGGCACAAAACAATAATTTGGATTCCTGACAAACCCTTCCTCAAGCAGAAAATAAGCCCCTCCTCCAAACTGCCGGACAGGCTCGTAGAGCGAGGAAAAATCCCTACTGACCCAGTTTGCCATTTTTAAAACTTTTTCCGACCTGTTAATCGTGATATGTCCGTAATCAGGAGGGATAAAAACAATATCTCCTTTTTGAGCTTCAACAGCGATTACATCTGCAATTTTTAAGCCCCCTCCTGCCTTCTGGAGAATATATACTGCAGACCCTTCCAGCACCTGATAAATCTCTGAATAAGAGATGTCCGCCTTCGGGATCTTTGGATGATAGTGTCCTGCAGTCTTGATGTACTCCTTCCCAAGCTTTGCTGGCGGAATGACAGTAATATCATAGCGCAGTCCGAACTCCTGCATAAGTTCAAGCTCCTCTTTACTTCGGGCAAGCTCCCTGTACATATAATATAGCTCGAAATTCTCAGCCGTCTTAAGCCATTGCTTGTCTGCAATGACTTCTCTCATGTCATAAAGAGTTCTTACATCTGGAACACGGGTGGTTTCCCCAAAAATTAATGGTTTCACATTTCTCACTCAGTTTAGCAGGTTCTAGATGAGTATATAAGATCTCTACCAAACTATTTAAAAATATTTGAGAATTATATGTGATTTAGAACTACAATTTCTTTTTTGAGATTATAAAATAAGAAATATAATTAAACCCGTTCTGGGGAAAAATAAGATTAATAAGATATAAACACAAACCAAATACTTTAAATAATTACAAAATGTAATTCAATAAAAAATTAATATAATCAAAGAGTCACGACAATCGGCCTGAGAATTAATGAAGAGGCAAACGAGATGAATCTGATAAAAACCAAAATAGAAGATCTCGTGATAATAGAACCAAAGATATTCACAGACGACCGCGGCTATTTTTTTGAGAGTTACAATAAGAAAAAGCTGGAGGTGTTAACGGGAAAACAGTATAACTTCGTTCAGGACAATGAATCCAAATCTTCGTATGGAGTTATCCGGGGACTTCACTACCAGTTAGCCCCTTACAGCCAGGCAAAACTTGTGAGAGTTCTCAAAGGAAAAGTTTATGACGTTGCCGTAGACCTGAGAAAAAATTCACCTACTTTTGGAGAATGGGTAGGGGTAGAACTTTCCGCAGAGAACAAAAGACAATTTTTAATCCCAAAAGGCTTTGCTCACGGTTTTTCCGTCCTAAGCGAAACTGCAGTTTTTACGTACAAATGTGATGAATACTATCACCCTGAAGCTGAAGCTGGCATAATTTACAATGATTCTTCCTTAAGAATTGACTGGAAAGTCCCTGAGAAAGACATAAAACTTTCAGAGAAAGACAAACTCCTGCCAGAATTTGGAAATGCTAAAATGAATTTTTAATATTTAAAGTTTTCAACTAAGTTCTATAACCAACCATAGGATAAAAACAGATATAATAAATGCACGTGACAAAAAGGTGACTAAATTGAAACTGTTGGTTACTGGCGGCTGCGGATTCATAGGCAGTAATTTTATCCGTTACATGCTGGAAAAATATCCGGATTATCAAATTATAAATCTTGATAAACTGACATATGCAGGAAACCCAGCCAACCTAAAAGATGTTGAAAATAACCCAAATTATTCTTTTGTCAAAGGTGATATCTGCGACCCTCTTATAGTCAATGAAGTAATGAAAGAAGCAGATCAGGTTGTCCATTTCGCAGCTGAAAGCCATGTTGACCGCTCAATAGAGGACGGCTCAGTTTTTGTCAGAACAAATGTGCTTGGGACAAATACCCTCCTCCAGAGCGCCCTTGCAAATAACATAAAAAAGTTCATTCATATTTCAACTGATGAAGTGTATGGAAGCATAGCAGAGGGTTCCTATACCGAAACCGATAATCTGAATCCTTCAAGCCCCTATTCTTCAAGCAAAGCAGGCTCAGATCTTCTTGCAATGTCCTACTATACAACCTATGGTCTGCCCGTTTGCATAACCCGATGCACAAACAACTTTGGGCCCTATCAGTATCCTGAAAAATTAATTCCTTTTTTCATTAGTAGATTAATGGATGGGAAAAAAGTCCCTGTTTACGGAACAGGCATGAACATTAGGGACTGGATCTATGTCGAAGATCACTGTTCTGCAGTCGACTTTGTCCTCCACAACGGCAGCAGCGGAGAAATCTACAACATAAGAGGTGGAAACGAACTTACAAACCTCGAAATTACTTACCGCCTTCTTAAAATGCTTGATAAAGACGAATCCTCAATCGAGTATGTTGAAGACCGGAAAGGTCACGATTTTAGATATTCGCTCGACGGCAGCAAACTGGAGAAAATGGGTTGGAAACCCAGATATGATTTTGATGCAGCTCTGGAACAGACGGTCAAATGGTATGTAGAAAATCGATGGTGGTGGGAACCATTAAAACACTAATTCTTGGTGCCGGCGGGATGCTTGGCTCAGATCTTTGCAAAGCTTTTCCTGAAGCAGTTAAGTTTACTCACAAAGATCTCGATATCACAAGCCGGAAGCAGGTTCTGGAAGCTATCAGGGAAATCAATCCGGATGTTGTGATCAATGCTGCCGCCTACACTGATGTAGACGGCTGCGAGGATAACCAGGAACTGGCGTATGAAGTAAATGGAGATGGACCCGGAAATATTGCAGAAGCCTGTTCTATTGTCGGAGCTAAACTGGTTCATTTCAGTACTGACTATGTTTTTGACGGATCTAAGAAGGAGTATACAGAATCCGCCACTCCAAACCCGATTAATGTCTATGGATATTCAAAACTTCTTGGTGAAAAGAAAATAACTGAAAATGTGGACGATTTCAGGATTATTAGAATTTCCTGGCTTTTTGGCACCCATGGCAAAAATTTCGTTGATACCATGCTGAAGCTATCCAGAGAAATGGATACTGTAAAAGTAGTCAATGACCAGTTCGGCAAACCTACCTACACAGTAGACCTTGCTGCAAAAGTAAAAGAGATAATTGGACTCGAACCAGGGATTTACCATATTACAAACGATGGGATCTGTTCCTGGTACGAATTTGCCTCTTCGATTATTGATAACGTAATTCCCTGTACAAGTGAAGAATTCCCGAGAAAAGCAAAAAGACCGAAGTACTCAGTTCTTGCAAATACTAAAACTGAACCCATGAGGCACTGGAAAGAAGCACTTAAAGACTATCTAAAGGAGAGAAGCGCATGAAAGGCGTAATACTTGCAGGCGGCACAGGCAGCAGACTGTATCCTCTAACCAAGGTTACAAACAAGCACCTTTTGCCAGTTTATAACAAACCAATGATTTACTACCCGCTTGAGACCCTGATAAATGCCGGAATAAAAGACATAATGATAGTTTCAGGTAGAGGGCACGCAGGACATTTTCTTGAACTATTGGGATCCGGGGTAGATTTTGGAGTGCATTTTACATATGAAATCCAAGAACAAGCTGGAGGGATTGCCCAGGCACTCTATCTAGCAAAAGATTTTGTTGATGGAGACAACGTAACTGTTATTTTAGGTGACAATATCTTCCAGGACAATGTCAAAGATGATGTAAAAAATTTCAAAACTGGTGCTAAAATTTTCCTGAAAGAAGTGCCTGACGCTCACAGGTTTGGAGTTGCAGAACTAAAGGGTAAGAAAGTAATAGGCATCGAAGAAAAACCAAAAGTGCCAAAAACCAACTTTGCAGTTACAGGGCTCTATATTTATGACTCTGAAGTTTTTGACGTGATCAGGACATTAAAGCCTTCTGGAAGAGGAGAACTTGAGATAACAGATGTAAATAATTACTATGTAAATAAGGGAGCTATGGAATACACAGTGCTTGAAGGATTCTGGAGTGATGCAGGAACTTTTGAGAGTTTGTTAAGGGCTGGAATGTTAGTAAGGCAAAGCATGCAAAGAGATCTCTTAAAGGAATATACTGAGATATTAGATTCTGTCCAAGAATATTAACTGTGTGGATGAAATGTTATCAAAGTAGAACTTAGATTCGTAAGTTGAACTGAGAATACTTTCCTACAAGGATGTGGTAAATATGAACGATTGCAATTGTTCTCGGTACAAGGCCTGAGATTATAAAAATGAGCCCTATTATGAGAGAATGTGAAGAATAGGCATCAATTATATTATATTCTCCACACAGGCCAGCATTACAGTTACGAAATGGACAAAGTCTCTTTTGAACAATTAATTTAAAGAATGGATTCAGAAAAACTGTCACACAGAATAAAAAATAGGAATATTGTAGATATAAGAAACATCATTGACAAAAGTTTATGGAAGAAATCAAGATATGAAATAAAAATTATTGAGATAGAGAAAAATTAAAATAGTTCTTGTAGAGGCCTTGCTCCAAAATCTGATAATTTTTGAGCGTTTATCATCTAAACATTGGATTAAAGAAAATCTAGGTCTTTAATCAAAAGTCTTTCTGATTACCTTGGAAAGAAAAAAGATGGTTAAGCCGGAAAGTTCGCTAATTAGGAATTCATATAAAAGGAATTACAAGTGTAGTGAGGAAAGCAATAGTAACAAAATATTATCTAATTGTGTAAAAGTAGCACTTAAGTTATATTCTCTGAAATATGGTCACGTTCAAATAGAAAAATCTGTGTATACAGATAGCTAAAAACTTTCAACCGAAATTTGGACAAAAAAATATATTTAAGCACCAAATTAAAAGCTAAGCTGCAAATTTGACTCATTGGTCAAGATCAGTATTGAAAAACATAGAAAGTATAAATTATTAAGAGTTGTAAAAGATTAGCAAACTTCTTAATTTATATATTCCATGCAAGAAATAAATTTTTAAAGATAGAAATTTTTCGAAATTGTTATCGATATTATTAATACCTGGATAATTAAGAGATAAGTATGACACTAAGAGTTCTAAAAGTTCTAAAAAGATCCAACTCTAAAAAGTTTCTTTAAGGTACTAGCTATGGACGAAGTAATAGAAAAGAAAAAAAGACTGTCCAAAGATGTAAAGATAACAGGTTTTATATCTGATGTACTGACACTCGTCGGAGGAACAGCCTTTGCTCAAATTCTTACTATTCTGTCTGCCCCTGTCTTAACCCGCCTGTATAAACCTGAAGATTTCGGGATTTGGGCTTTATATATCTCTATCACCAGCATTATAAGTATTATTGCATGCATGAGGTATGAATATTCTATAATGCTGCCTGAATCGAATGAAGAAGCTGTAAACCTATTAGGGCTGAGTTTTCTAGCGGCATTGATTATAAGTGGTTTAACCATTCCATTCATATGGTATTTTAAAGAATCTATAGTTAACATCTTGAATTCTCCGCAGATCGGAAGTTATCTCTGGCTTGTACCTCCATTTATTTTTGTAAATGGGTTATTTCTTGCCCTGAATAATTGGAATTCAAGAACAAAACTTTTCAAAAGGCTTTCCATCTCAAGGATTTGCAGTTCAGTTTCGACTTTAGCAGCGCAGATTGGTATGGGACTCACAGTAAACACACCAAGCGCAGGAGGCTTGATTGGTGGCAGTATTGCTGGTCAGTATGTGGCAACATTTGTGCTTGGATGTCAGATATGGAGGGATGACAAAAAGCTTATCAAAAAAAGCATTCGATGGGAAAAGATATGTGAAGGGTTTAAGAGATATCGTAGCTTTCCACTTATAGATAGTTGGTCTGCTCTCATGAATATAATTTCTTGGCAACTCCCAACCTTCCTCCTTGCAGCTTTCTTCACTCCTGCAGTAGTCGGCTTCTATTCCCTTGGGTTTCGCCTTTTACAACTACCAATGAGTTTCATTGGCAGTTCAATCTCACAAGTATTTTTCCAAAGGGCTTCAAAGGCTAAATCTGAAGGTACCCTCGATTATCTTGTGGAAAGCGTCTTTAGACTTCTTGTAATCATAGGAATGTTTCCTATGTTAATTATAACAATTATTGGAAGTGATATTTTTACTTTAATTTTCGGGAATGATTGGACAGAAGCGGGTGTTTACGCTCAAATCCTAAGTTTATGGGCCTTCATATGGTTAATTTCATCCCCTTTAAGTACTATATATATAGTAATGGAAAAACAACAATTCGGTTTTCAGTATAGTTTTTTTAACTTAATTACACGCATACTATCTCTTTATATTGGTGGACTTCTTGGAAATGCTCGCTTAGCATTAATACTATTCTCCATATCAGGAATTCTTGTATATAGCTATCTATGCCTAAAAATGTTGTTTTACTCAGGAATAGAAAATTCAAAAGTGATAAAAATATTATATTCTAACTTTTGTTTATTCATTCCAGTGGGAATTATCCTTATAGCCCTGAAAATCGCTCAAGTGAATCATATTATAATAGTTCTATGTTCTTGCGTAGCTATTATTATATATTATATATATATAATGAATACAGATATGCAATTAAAGCAAATTATAAGCCAATTTATACCCAACAGGATTATTAATTAGTTTGATTTAAAACCCGGCTTTGTAGAAATTCTATTATCGATTTATAAAAAAGATGTAAAATTAAGTGCTTCTTCCACTTTCCTCCACAAAACATAGGAGTACATAAATGAGTTAACGCAAAATAAGCATCAATGACAATCATATTAAGTTTATTGTAGTTAGTTGAAGACTGCTCAGTCTACTAAAGTGAATCTTTATTTCCTGTAAATTTTCAAAAAAGAACTATAATCAACACTAACATTTGTCTTGCTCAACTAGAGAAATATATTGGAACAGGTTATGGTGGCGTTATTGAGATAGCTGATCTTATGAACAAGAATGTTCCGCCGTCTATTATAAGCTTAAGACATGTCTTCAACCATATCTTAAAAGCATATTTATAATTAAGTTCACCCTAAACCCCTTAAACCCTCTTCTATTCTCAAACCAGTAAGTTTTGGAATTATTCCTTGATAAGGAATTAATTAACTCTTCGAATACAAGGCTCATAAATGTAATTTCAACTAGGGATAAGTTTACCATAATTTAAACAGTTTTTTGATATATTGACAGTTCTTTTTTGATTCTTTTTTCCCAGCTTCTTTTTTCTATAATTGTTTTTCTTGCATTTCTGCCCATTTTAAGTCTTAAATCAGGTTTATTATATAATAACACCAGCGATTCTACAAAATCATCAATGTTTCCAGAATCTATTAAAATTCCATTTTCCATATTTTCAATCAGATTCGACATATTTCCATTATTATCAAATACAATAACCGGTTTTTCACAAGCCATAGCCTCTTGAATCGCACGTCCATTGTTACTATTCATTGAAGTCCCAATAACCACGGAACTATTGTTTATACAATTAATAAGTTCATCTCCTGAAAGTTCGTTCAGAAATTGGACGTTATTTTCAATACCTTCTTTCCTAGCAAGTTCTATTAACTCTTCTGACTGGCTTGCACTTAGATATAATAGAGAAACACTATAGTCGTTTATTCTGTTCAAGAATTTTTTAAATATATTCATAGCAATGTCAGGTCTTTTTATTGGGATTGGCCTATGTGGGAATAAAACATTAAAAGAATTAGAGGAAATTGAATTTTCAGCAGGTTTAAAGAGATCAGTATCAATTCCATGATATACTATATCCCAAGGAATATTTTTTTTATTTAAAATTGATTGGAGCTCACATATTTGACTCCCATCATTCAATATGAAGTATTTATTAGGAGGAAATAAAGGAATTAATTTATTTCCGAAATAATATGATATTCCAAACCTCTCATCTTTTTTACCAGGCCACCCGTGAGCCATTACAAAAATCTTCACGTGCTTATCATATGCTCTTATATGAGGAATAAAATACGAAGCTAATATAGGGGAATGAAAATGTATTATATTAATATTATTATCTTTAATAATTTGCAAAACCGTTTTAATTACATAGAATGAGTAGAACATATTTTGTATAATTGGAACTCCAAAGTCACAAAACTTTGGTATCTTTTGCCTTATTACTTGGATTGGAAAAGTTTTATCAAATGCCTCACAACCTTCAATATATGGAGCAAAAATGATCTGTTTTTGTAAGAAAGGATCAATTTTTCTTGACAATTCAGAAATATGTGTTACTGAACCCCCAATTTTTGGAGGAAATTCCCATACTATTCTTAAAACGGAGAAACTTTTGTGATTTTTATCTGACAATGACACTACCATCCTAGTAAGAATAAAGTTAGAAGATTTCGTAGACAAACATGAATAACTATGTGTAAAATATAGATATATATGTACTACTATAAATTTTATTTTTCTTACTTAGTTCTAAATTCAATTTTTTCCATTCTGAAAGATCATCTTTTGTTAAATAAAATCTAGAACTTGGATCTAAATTCAGACCTCTTTCACTGAAAGCTTCGTTGTTTAATATAAAATAACCATTAGAGTTTACAATATCTATAGATCTAATTGTTTGTGCATTATAAAAAGGAAAACCAAGTTTATCTGAATCATTGAACTCTTTTTGACAAAAATATCTTTTTATATAATAATCAGAATATAAACTAGAGTTGTTGGGAACATATTTTAGTACATAACTTAGACCATCTAACTCTTCAGATGTAAAATACTTTCTGTCCGTATTTGAACTTACTTCAGGATTATTGTAAGCTAAGGGAGGAATGATAAAAATCATTAAAAGAATAACAATTAATAAGCTACTATATAAAGATTTAACTTGTTTGGTTTTCAAAAAATTATAAAAGAAGAAAACACCTGATGCCATTGAAAAAGCTACAAAAGGGCTAGTCAATAGCATAAATCTGTTAAACTGTAACAAAGTCATTGCTTGCCACAGAGTTTGCAAAGGATTAGGCAAATACAGTGGAAGAAAAAGCAAAGCAGCTAAGGCAAAGACTGATGAATAATTATTAGAATATCTCCAGAGGGTAACCCCAATCCCAATCAAGACAAAAAATGTTAGAACTAAAACATCAGTATTACTATATAGAAATATCCATTCGTTTCCAGACACGACTGATCTTTCCATTTGAATTGAATCGCTTATGAACGAATCAAATGTAGTCGTCAATACCATATTAGTAAACGAATAAGCCAGATAAATCCAATATCCTAGGAAGATTACTACAAATAAAAGTACATATGTGGAACTCCAGTATTTTTCTTTGAGATTAGTAAAATGCCATATAAATTTTTCAGATAATAATAATATTAAAATTACAAAAAGTATTTGCGGACTTGATACTTGATGAACAAGCACTATGAATGTAGTAAGTAATATACCAATATACTTGAAAGCAATTTTATTTTTAGTTCCACTTTTATTTTTTGAAATAATATATAACAACATGACGAATCCAATAAATGCTACAGTTCTCGTTATTACATACATTCCGTAGTAAACTACAACACTTAAATTAGAATACAAAATAACTGTAAGTAAAGACAATTTTACGTTTTCAATAGTGCCCAAAAAAAAGAGATAAACAAAAAAAACAGATAAGGCAAATATTGGAGCGCTTATTAAAAAATAAGAGGTCTTTATATCCAAACCCAATAGATAAGAAGTCTGAGATATCAAAATATGAAATAAAGGAAAATTTGCATAACCGATACTTAATTCTTCGGGAATTATATGACCAGAAATATATGTGACTTGTGACATGAAAATGTGAGCCAATATATCTGTTCCACCAAAATATAAAGGATATTTAAAAGTGACACTATAAATCAAATTAAGCATGCAAAGAATAATTTGAAGCAAAATGAATCTGGAATTAAAGCCAGTAGAAAAAATTTGAAGCAAAATTGTGAGGTAAAGTAATGAAATTAAGGATAGATATAACCAGGTTCGAGTTGAAGAAATAAAAACGACAGTTAAACTTGAAAAGTAAACGATAAAAAATAGATATGCTAATTGTTTTTGAGTTAAACCAAGAGAAACATTAATATTTTCAAATTTATTTTTATTTTTATAAATATTACATAATATTATTGCCGACGCAATGGAGGGAACCGCAATGATCAAACCTCTAATAGCAAGATCGAGTCTACCAATTATACCCGCAATAAGGAAACCAATTAAGATAACAGTTGCTAAGAGAAATGGTAAACTAAGAGCGAGCTTGCTAGGAATATTTCCTACCTGTAAACGTTTAAACTGATTTGTTTTCATGTTAACCTTATAATATATTGATGCATTGAACTATCTATTCTTATCTGAAATTTCATAGGACACTCAATCAAATTGGTAGCTAGGTTTTTTTGCTTGATTGATCTGGAATAAAACTCATAGTTAGAATTTTCAAGTAATATAATTCAGTTTTGTAACAGATGACAATAAATTTGCTGAATTTCCTCTGCTATATTTTTCCATTTATATTTCTCTGCATAATTTACTATTTTTTTTCCATCCCATTTTTTATCCAAAGCAGTTTTAATTTTCTCAGCAAGCTTATGAGAGTTCCCAGCATCAGTAAGCAATCCATGATCGTTAGATTTAATGATCTCTGGAACACCACCTACATTGGTTCCTATAAATGGTTTACCACAACCTAAACACTCGAACATAACTGTAGGGTTTCCTTCATTTAAACTGGGAAGAACAAACAAGTCACAAGCATTAATCCAAATAGGAATCTCGCTATGTGGTCTTCTTCCAACAAGCTTGATAAATTTGCTTAACCCGTTGTTATTAATTTGCCTTTGAAGTGTGTTTCTTAACTTACCTTCACCTATTATGATACAAAGAACATCTTTTCTAAATTTTACAATTTCTTTCATCGCTTCAATAAGATATTTATGACCTTTAACTTCAGATAAATTCCCGACATTTAAAATTATCTTATTATTAAGAGGTAAATTAAGTTTACGCTTACATTGAAGTTGATTCATAGGATAAAACAGATCATCTTTATAACCATTTGGTAAAATTTTAACAGGTGTATTAACATTTAATTTGTTAATACAATCTAAATTATTTTTGCTGACTGTAATTATATAATCTGCAGAGTTGAGAACATATTGAATTTTTTGTTGCCAATCCATATCTTTAAATGGCAATTTATAAATATCAAATCCGTGTGCGGTAATAACCAGTGGTACATTATATTTTTCCCTTAGTTTTGCACCGACATATCCACATGGCCATGTGAAATGGGAATGAATTAAATCGAATTCAATATTGTTTTCTTCAATAACTTTCTCTACTGATTTTAAATGTTTATTTCCAAGAGCCTTATATTGAGAATCAAAAGGCATATAAAATATAGGAGTTAAAAAAACATTAATATTTGGAGGTTTATTAGTTAGATCGATCTTATTCTTAGAATTGTGTTGAATCAGGGCGGGAAGTGAAATATATCTAGAAATCTCAGCTATTGGATTGTATTTAACAAAGACTGAGATATTATTAAAGTGATTTGCCAATAAATCAATAGGATCTTTTTGGAAATTGGTATATGTTTCACATATTAGGAGTAGATTATTTTTTCCCATGTACTATATCATTCCTCATATTTAGTCGTTGACTATATGCTAGATTCATTTTGGAATCTTACTCTGAAGCATTAAAATTTTATGTGAGTTCTCTCCATCATACCAATAATTCTACTGATATCATTAAATTGTAATTTAGAGATAACAAAAAATTAAATTGACTTTTGGGATAAACATTTATTGAAACTTTGAGGAAATTCCTCAATAAACCACTCCATAAACAAACTTGAATCAATTTTATCATTTAGCAAAATTTCTTTTTTATGTTCCCATTCTTTTTTCAGATTTGGTCTATTAATTAGTTCTTTCGCTTTTGCGATTGCTAACTCTGGATCATCATAAGTATAAATTAGATCATACTTACTTGATAACTCAACGAAAATTCCTAAATCATTAGCTCCTGCATTAGTGCTAAATCTAACTGCAGGGGTACCTAAGACAGCTGCCTCAATAACCATCGTTCCTGTGTCCGCCACAACTAAGTCAGCATAATATAAAGCATCATGAATTCTATGTTTAGGTATATTTATTGAAAACTCTTTTAAGTCCTGAGGAAGCTTTGATTCAGAGGAGATAAAAACTTTAGCATGCTTAGATAATATATCAACGAGTTTTCTCTTTTCATCTACAGAAAAACCCGTCACGCCTCCTAGATCGTGAACAGAATCAAAAGCATTAAAACGAAGCACAATGAACCTTTCATCTTCAGTTAACCCTAATAGATCATAAATAGAACTGTCCGGTACGAAATGATTTGGATGGAGGTAAGCAAGTTCTTTATAAGAGTTTATCATAATGTGCTTTGGTCCCAAAGACTTTTTTGGAGAGTTTGGGGTTACTACAGAAGCTGGGGATATGATTGCACTCATAAAAGGCTTGCATAATAAAAATTGACTTTTTACATAAATGGATTCATTAAGTGGCATTGAGTCAGTAAATAGGATAGATTTTGAGTTTAATAACAAAGCAGTATATACACATTCAATACCTGCACCAACCAATAGATCCGGTTTGTATTTTTTTAAAAAATTATATGATTTTAACACATTATAAGGAAGGGTATAAATTTTACGATATATACTACAGTTTGACACATCCGTATAAATAAAATAATTGAATTTAAAATATTTTAAAAGAGGGATAGTATCTCCATATTCTCTTGCCAAAATTAACACTTTATGGCCTTTTGACTCAAGGCCTTTAATAATATTTTTAAAGAAATGCGCTTGAGCAGGCGTATTTATAAAGAAAGCTATTATCATATTATCCGCCTTTAAATTATAATTTATTGAATAAACGAACTCAACCCAAAACTTGATTTGACTTCAGATAGCTACCAACATTAATCTCTGAATAGACTCTACATAAAAATATATCACAATCCTAACCTTTTGTATTAGACTATTCTTCTTATTACTTTCATATTCAATGCATAAAAAGAATTGAAAATAATATCAGTCGTTCTTTTCATTATATGATTTTCAATTATCTGCTCAAAAGGAATACTCCAATCTAACAGTCCGAAGAACTCTTTGTCAGAGATTATTTTTTTAGAAAGAGTTTCTTCTCTTTTTATTAAAATAGTTCTAATATGCTTTATTATCCATAAATAAGCCATTAATTTACTTTTTATGTATTTGGGACCATTTAAAATAGCATGACCCATTGTTACAATTTCAGTTATTGCAAGTGCAGGCGTTAACAATATCAATGTTTTCGTATTAAGATTTTTCAGCAAAATTAGGTAACGGTTTCTTTCAAGGTAGAACTCTTTAAAGGGAGCTATTGACAAGCTGAATTTGTGATATATTACAGACTTTGGGACGTACATTATTTTACCTCCAGCAAAACGTATTCTCCAGGAAAGATCTGTATCCTCCAGATAAAGGAAAAAATCAGGATCAAATCCATTTATCTTCTTTAGCATATCACTTCTTATTGCGAATGAACAACCAGAGACTGCACCTACTGCCTGGAAGTTGCTGAATTCGTCAGCAGACTTATTAAGTCCTCTACAAAAGGTAAGTCCTGTAAGGTGGCTTGTGTTTGCACATGTATTAATTTTGTCTTTCTGGTAATATATTAGAACCTTTGAAGTGGTAGCTGCAATTGTAGGGTCATTTTTGAGGGGTTTTATAAGTTCAGCAAGCCATTCTGGATCTGCAACAGTATCTGGATTCACAACTACAATATATTCACCTTCTGCAACCTCAAAGCCTGCGTTATTACCTGCAGGGTATCCAAGGTTTTTTCCTGTCTGAACTACTTTTATCATGGGATAGTTGGTTCTTATGAATTCTTCACTGCCGTCCATAGATGCATTGTCCACTACAATAATCTCAAAATCTTGATATGTTTGAGACATTAAAGAAGGGATGCATTCTTCCAAGTCTTCCCTGTTGTTGTATGAAAGAATGACTATGCTTACAGATTTCTTTCGAGGCATTAAGATCGAACCTTCTCAAGAGTTGGTTTAGTTCTTAGATAGACTTTAGAAGAAATATTAAATCTCAGAGATTAAAGCCATTTTAAATATTTAACCCTTCAGCGCATCCCTCAGAATCGTAGATACCGAATGCAGCATAATACCCATCAAAGCCATAAACATCCCCACAACAATACACAGAACCATGAGCATGGTAGGCCCAAAGTACAGGCCTTTTCCCAGTGTGAAATCGTGAAGGAAAATGGCACCCATAATAAGCCCGATAATTCCAAGAATTGATCCAGGTAATGTCAGGTAGTAAAGAGGCCTATTGAATTCGATATCTTTCAGAACCATCATAAGAACCCCAAGACCGTGTTTTATTGGGTTTTCTGTTGATCCGTCAACATCGTAACGGACGCCGATTTCGACTTCGGTTATGCGAAGGCCGTGGTGACCGGCGTCGGCTAGCATTTCGCTTTCAATTGCCATGCCTTTGGCAGTGAAGCGAAAAATGTCTTTTGTTGAGGCTGCAAACGCACGAAAACCGCTCTGGGAATCTGTTATATGGAGGCCGGAGTTGAGGTTCGTTACTTCGTCGAGAATGGTCTGACCCACGCGGCGGTAGGCTGGGGTATTCTTGCCCAGACCATTGAGGTACCGGCTGCCGTTGACCATGTCGGCTTCACCTTTCAGGATGGGTTCAACCAGTTTCGGAATGTCAGCAGGGTTGTGCTGGCCGTCGGAGTCCATGGTCACAATAATGTCTGCGCCCAGGGCGACTGCGGCTGTAAAGCCTGTTTTAAGAGCCCTTCCTTTACCTTTATTCACTTCATGAACAATGACCTCAGCGCCTGCTTTCCTGGCAACATCGGCTGTGCGGTCTGAACTGCCGTCATCGACCACAATCACGCTGTCTGCGTACTTGCGTGTTAGCAGGACAATGCTTCCGATGGCAACTTCCTCATTATATGCAGGGAGAATCACAGTTATTTTTTGAGGGGCTGTAACCTCCCTGCACGTTTTTTCCTCGCATTGAAGCATGCATTGAGAGCTTGTATCGGGGGTAAGCTCATTACTCATTTATTCAACCTCATATGAACTTATATTATAAATACTTTTTTAGAAATTTCTATGAGTGCTCCCAACTATCTTGGAATTTTGGAGATACTATGGAGTACTATAATAGATTAGTATAGTATAAAATAAATAGAAGTTTAGAAAACAAATATTTAAAATTTGGTGTGATTTCAATACCCAGGTAGCTTTACTCCAATTGAATAAACGCATTAATCTAGAGCCCTATCACCAAATTCTGGTGCGCTCTGAAGGTATAAACCAAAGTAGCATGCTTGAATGCTTTCATAACAATTATGTGAAGTTAGTATATTGACATTCTAATATATTAATGGAATAATATAAAGCCCATATATAAATTTAGCTAAATTACATTATCATAAAATAATTATTAAAAAATAATATTGTATAAGCAACTCCGGGAGAACACATATAATTTTATTGTTAGGTTAGATATTAAGAAGAGATATTACTAAAACAGAATAGAATAAAAAGTAAATAAATAAAAAAAGAAGCCTCAAAAATCTCAAACATATGAAAGAAACCGCATCAGAAGAACTGGAGAAAATTCTGGGCTCAATTCCCGGGTTGCCTTGCCTGCTCAAAAACTCTCTTTTCAGCCCTGCGCCCTTGTGGCTGCACCTATTTTATATGCGACTTGCCGCGCTTCCTGGCTGGAAAAAGAAAAAAAGCGAGAAAAAATCCAGGAAAAAAACTATGGAGCTAGCCCTCTTGCCACATATAAGGAAAAAAACTTAAAAACGGAAAAAAGTAGAGAGAAGTGGAAGATAAAGAAGTCTGAAAAAATAAAAAAGAAGTATAAGAAGGCAGAAAAAAGTAAAACTGAAAAAATATATAAGGAAAAAAATTTGCTATCTTAAATAAAGCGAAAGAATAAAATGCATTGGAGAGAAGTATTGCTACCCTCAAAAAAAATATATCTACAGTATCTTTTGATTATAAGCCGGATGGACCCGCATGACTGGAAAAAGAATTCCCTCAGACCTCTTGATTGTCATAGGGCTCGTGCTCCTTACGGACATATTTGTGCTTGCCCCCGGAATAAATGAGACTATACTCCGGAACGTACTTGGGCTGCCTCTTGTACTTTTCCTGCCGGGGTACGCCTTAATTGCTGCACTTTTTCCCGCAAAATCCGACCTTGACGGAATTGAAAGGACTGCACTTTCATTTGGGCTAAGCATTGCAATAGTGCCCCTGATAGGGCTTGTCCTCAATTATACGCCTTTTGGGATCAGGCTCCTTCCTGTGCTTGTATGCCTATCCATATTCATATTTATCATGTGCTGGCTTGCATATATAAGGCGGGCAAGCCTTCCTGAAACTGAGGCTTTCGAGATTTCTTTCAGCGCAGCTGCCCTTTCGCTCAAAAACGAGATCCTTGAGAAACCGGAGTCAAAGCTGGACAGAGCTCTCACGATTATCCTTATCCTGTCAATTCTCATGTCTGTCGCAACCCTGGAGTATGTAATCTTAACTCCAAAAGAAGGAGAACACTTTACCGAATTTTACGTGCTTGGTCCGCAAGGAATAGCTGACAATTACACTACAGATTACACGCTCGGGCAGAGTGGGACCATGATTGTTGGCATTGTAAACCATGAATACAGGCCTGTAAATTACACAATGCAAGTAAGGCTTGAAAACCAGTTGCTTCCCCTTCCAGAAAACCTGCAGCATATAACCCTTGACCACAACGAGACCTGGGAAGAGACTGTCACATTTACCCCACCCTTGGTAGGTCAGAACATGAAGCTTGAGTTCCTGCTTTTCAACGAGACCGACAAAACCACGCCCTACAGGGATCTGCACCTCTGGATAAACGTGAACGAAAACGAAAACAGCTAAGGGATGAACCGCAGAAGGATGGCTGCAAATGCCAGCCTCCTAATTCTCAACCTGGCAGCCTTTGCACATGCGGATTTCCTAAACTACATCTTGCTGTGATGGAGTGAGAGTAAGGGGCACGAGCCCCGGACAAAGCCCCCCTTCAAAACAAAGGGTACACAGGGAACTTAAAAACACAAAACCCCTACATAGACCTGAACCTGCCTTAAAAAGGAGTATTTTCCGTGCAAAAACTGATTAGTTTCCATAAAACATCAGAAAAATTGAGTCCTGTAATATCTGCATTAATTCTGACTCTGGTTTTACTGGCAATCTTTCCCGGAACTGCATCCGCAGGTAATTTCGAACTTCCCTCTTCTGCACTGACAGGACCAGTTTCAGATGGAATCTCTACTGAAATCCTGCAAGATGAAACAGACTACGGATTTACTTTGCTGCCCTATGAAAATCCCAGCCTTTTCCAGAAAATTGGGTGGTATGTGGACATTATTTATATGTTTGGTGGGATATGCACTGGGATTCTTATTCTCCTAACGCATCGGCATATTACTGCGCTGGAGCAAAAATTAGCCGAATTCCCAAATAAAAAGTTTGAATTAACCAGATTTGACGAGATAAGTCAGGAAATTTTTAAAACCGAAAGGCTCAGGCTCTTTACCTTAGCTCCTGTTCTGTTCATAGCACTTGCCGAACTTCTTATCTTTTCAGGGAGAATGGGATTAGCGGTCTGGATACATATCGGAATCTTAATTGGGCTTTCTCTTTCCAACATGCTCATAAAAGATCTTAAAATACTTAGAATTTACCAGGCTCTGATGCTTCTCCCTGTGCTGAGGCTAATAAACCTTTCAATGCCTGTGTTCTTTGAAACTACCCTTTACGCTTTTGTTTTTATTTATAGCCCTCTGGCAATTCCACTAGCTGTCATAGTAATGCATCAGAAAGATTCTTTAGAAGAGATCGGAATTACCACAAAAAATTTCCTGAGTTATGTTGCTCTCTCACTGCCCTTGAGTTTTTTGCTCGGGCTTGGAGAATATCTGACCATTCGAACAGGATACCTGATCCCTGATCTTTCCTTTGAAAGTCTCCTTAAGTTAACTATTATAATGGTCTTCTTTGTGGGTTTAGTTGAGGAGCTTATTTTCAGGTCAATTCTCCAGACCAGACTAGAGCAGGCTTTGAGTGTGAAAGAAGCTCTGTTAATTACAAGTATCCTGTTCGGGCTCATGCACTCTGGATATGGCACCTTCCATGAAATCCTTTATACCGGGTTTGTAGGATTGTTAATGGGTATTGCCTTTTACAAAACAAGAAGTCTGCCGTTTATTGTTCTAATGCACGGTTTCATTAATGTTTTTCTTTTCGGAATCCTGCCTCACTATCTAAGCAGCTGGACACCGTTCTGACAGCCCCTTTAAATCATTTTAAGGAGCCAGTTAAGCTTAAAATTCTCTTATTATGCTAATTACAATTTTTTTATTCTGATCCATGTATTAGCAGCCGTGTCTCAATATTTATTCTCATAAAAAGCATAAAAAGTATATAAAAACATATGAAAAGTATGAAAAAGCATAATAAAAAAGAGAATTCTAGCTAGAGAAGCTATGAATCACCTGACCTGTGAAACAGTCAAATACCTATGAGACGATCAGATGACCTTTGAGATGATCAGATGATCTGTAAAACTTTGAAAAATACAATTGCTACAAAACTGAAAAGCAAAGGAACAATTGCCAGATTAAAAGAATTATTGAGATATTTATTCCATTTTTCAGAAGCAGATAACACTTCTTTTAGAGAAAGGAGAACTATAAGCCCGATAGTCACTGTAGCCCCATACTGAGGAAGTCCAGGGGTCGTAAGCATTGAAATTGCACTCGATGAAATAGCGCTTGAAGAAATAATGCTAGACGTGATGGTGCTCAACAACATAAGAATACCTTCCAAGTATTTAAGTGTCTGTCAGGCTGTATTGTAAACTCATTGAAGTAATGTTATATCACTACTATGATAATATACTACTGTAATAACAATACGCTAAAATATAAAAAAGTTTTGATTAGGGCTTTAAGCGAGCTGTTACCCTCTAATTTTCTATACCTAACAGCTAAGACTGGAAGGAAGACCTCCCATTGAATATTTTCGTTATCTGGTTTTCAGTTCAAGGTGCTTCAGTCCCATAGTAAAACCTGAATATAAAGGACTCTTGAGAAGTAGAACCAGTTAATAAATCTGCATTATTGTATGGTTACATCATTATTTAATTAAAAATTATAAACTTTATATAGTGACATCACATTTGTTTTAACACAAGATTTTGGAACTGAGGCGTAAAGGTAGGTACTGATGGAAGAAGATAAAGAGCATCATTGTCATTCTCATAATGAAACTCAGTCTCACACATTCACTAACCACAAAAAAACATCCTTTAAATATAAGATAAGTTATTTGAGTCATAAATTTAAAAATAGTTTATTATTTGTAATTTTTGCAAACTTATTCTGGCTGGTGTGCAGATCCGGAACAAAACCTTCTAGAATTGTTTACCCCTGTCAGAAAGCTGCCATTGCAAATATAAGTACCTTTGCGATACTCCTATTATACAGCGAGAAGATTAAACTTTTTTTAAATCAAGATATTAAATTAAGTAAACTACTTTTAGGTGTACTGGTCGCAGCTTCAATAGCTGGATTATTTTTACTTGCGCGTTATAATAACCCGATTATTCCTCCAATTGAGCCTGGAGTGCATGGAAAAGTTTTATCCGAATCTGAGCAAGAAGAACTGGGAATTAATACTCAATATGCAACAATTCCAGCTGCTTATGATCTCCCTTCTCCTCATAGAGTTGTAGCGGTTCATAATTCAAATTCCACTACATGGAAAGGAGTGGGAAATCCGAATAACTACATGAATCAATCTGAAATAGACAAGATGGTAGAGATCGGAATAATGGAATTGACTGGGACAACTTCCCCTCAAGATGGATGGAGAAAAATAATCCCATACAAAAGTGGAGAAACGGTTGCAATAAAAGTGAATTTCAATAATAACTGGCATTATACAAACGGGTTTTATTTTGATGATGATTCAGATACGAGCATGCTTAATTACGCAGCAATTGTAAATTCGGTAATAAAAGGATTGAGATCTATTGGTGTCCCATCCGAAAATATATGGATAACCGATCCCTCAAGACCAGTTCATGATCAGTTTAGAGAGAGAATCTATGATAAAGAAATAAAGTACTATGTAAATGAAAATTCCGGACCATATATTGAGGGAAGACCTAATATTTTTCTATCGGGTTATGTTTCGGATAACTCGGAATATGCATCAACAAGCACAGCTTACGCTGAAAAAATAAAACCTGCTAAAATATTTGTTAACGCAACCTACATAATCAACATGCCTCAGTTAAAAGGACATGGATTTAAAACCGTTGGAAGAGTAACATTAAGTTTGAAGAATAATTTTGGGAGTGTTTCCTATACTGCTGATGCACACGGGCGCTCTCCAGCACACAATGCCGATTCATTTGCAAAACTCCTGGCAGACATTAATAATAACCCGGTTTTCCGAAATAAAACCAGGTTAATTATAGGTGACGGTATTATGGGGAACCCCAATGTAAATACCGCTCCGCCCACGCTATGGAAATCATTTGGTAACAAACCCCCAGAAACTCTTTTCTTTGGAGTTGATCCTGTAGCAACAGATTCAGTTATGATAGATTATATAAGAAGAGAAGTTGGTTCACAGGCTACAGGTCTAGTTGAGTTTTATGCAGCTGAATTAGGGTTGGGAGTTTTTGAATCGTGGAATGATCAGGAAAAATATACCCACATTGATTATCGTCCTATAGATCTTGACAATCAAACATACAATCCTTATATTTAAATCCTACTGTTATTAAGAGCTAGAACGAGATTTAACAATAAATTAAAACGATTTTTACCTTTATTTCCTCAGAAGGTCTTTTTTCGAAAAGTACATCCAAAATCGGCTTTACTCCGGTAAAGGATAGAAAGAATGAAGTGTCAATGGGTAATTATTTGATAAAAGGTTTCTTACCAGAAAGACAATGAAATAGGTTAAAAGAATGTGATTTTGAAATTAGAATCCTTGGTAATGTCTTAATTTTAATTGTATAAGTCTTAATTTTGAATACATAAGTCTTAATTTTAAGCACATAGATTTTAATTTTAAGCCCATAATTCAAATTAATTAAACTTATATACTTTAAAACTTAATTTAAATTCAAAAATAATATAGAGTTTTAGGAAAAAAATTCAACAAATATTGTTAGGGAATCTGTTATGAGATTCTTCAGCAGAACTTCTCAAATTAAATTTTTAACTTCATTAATTTTAACTTTATTAATTATTGCTCTAGTTGCTTCGACTCTAGGATGTATAAGTTTAAACACAGACAAAGACAATTCAAACTATAATCAAGATATGAAGAAAGAGCCTCCAACACCTGAAGCAAATATTACGTTTATTACTACTGGTTCGTCATTTTCACCGATTATTACGGTCACAGGTAATCCTGAGATTAAGTGGGTATTTGGTGATGGCTCAACATCCAATTCTGCATCTCCTACTGTAAAATTTGGCTCAAAAGAGACAAGAGTAAACACTCTGGTAGTAACGCCCTGGAGTGCAGTAACTAAGATCAATATTGGTTATGACGGTTCAGATGGGGGAGTAACTCCAGGTCCCAATACAATAGAAAATTTAGAACAACAGAATGTAATAGCTGTCAGTGGTTTAGAAAATGTTGCCCCTTACCTCCAGGTATGGGCTTCAAGCTATAATCCGATAACTGAGCTGGATTTCAGTAACTTCACGGCGCTGCATACTATTGAATGTTATTATTGTACATCGTTGAATACCATTACGCTCCATAACGTTCCATCTCTGAAAAGGCTTTGCCTCGAATGTTGTAATCTTTCATATCTTGATATATCCGAAGCTCCTTCTCTGGAAGATCTTCGTGCAGCAGTTCAGCAAAGCCCAACATATACAATAAATTGGGGCAATACAGGAGCTAATATATGGCATGTATGCATCAGAGATAATCCACATATGACCGGCACATTACCGTACAATCAGCTCCCACTTTTAGAAGACTTTTTCACCTGGAACAGTAACCAGAGCGGTACTCTGCACCTGACTTCAACGAATTTGAAAAGTGTTCTATCGTCTGATAACAATTATACTGCTGCTAATCTTTCTGGTTGCTTCCCTGCTGGTAGAGAAGGTACTGTGAATATGTATAATAATAACCTGACAAGTTTAGATATATCTAATAATCCTGGTTTGATTAACTTAAACGTTAGTCAAAACTCACTAAACCAAACAGAAGTAGATAAAATACTTCAAACAATGGATTCGTATAATACCGAAAATGGTTATTTAGATATAACTGGGAATGCTGAGCCTTCAAGTAAAGGAGCCGCACATGCGAATAACCTAACTGCCAGAGGATGGAAAGTTAGAAGTTCAGATCAATTTATTAAAAAATAAATTCGCACTTCATCATTCCTAGATATAGAATTACTTAAAAATATTTTAGGCTCAATACCTGAACAATTAGAACGTACATTGAGTAAGTAAATAGCTTAAATCGAAGAGTAATAACAGGTGAAGCTTGGGATGGAAGTTTATCAATTAAAGTATTGATAAATGGGATATCCAGTCTTCACCATGATTTCTTTGATCAGAAGCTACACTTTTTTTCAACCTTACATATTTATCTGCAGTCTATAATTTTCTAAGTTTGAAAATTGTATAAGTTTGAAGATGGAAAAAGCATAATCGAAAAAATTATGGACTGATAATAATAATTTTTTGGCTATAATATAGTTAGTATACGATAACAAAGCCAGCGTACCAGCGAGATAAAAGAGTTAGTTTATATAATGTAAAGTTGCCAGAATTATATATATATTTGCTCATATTCCATTTTCAGATCTGAAATAGTCGGAGAAAGATGATGATTGAAAAAAGGGTTGAAATAGCATGATTTCATTAAGAGAGATGTTATATTATATTATAAAGGGAATTGATGGGATAATAACACCTCTAATTTTATTACTGACAAAAATAATAATTGTAGACTCACCAGTTATTGTCTCGCTTGGGAAGCTAAGAGGACTTATATTATTACCTTTTATAAAATGTAAATCAATTCCATCTATCGGGAAAGATGTTTACTTCTCGGAATTGCTAACTCGAAAATATGTTTTTGGAAAAAATGTAGGTATTTCAAATTTTTGTAAGCTTTTTGGTCCAATAGAAATCGGAGATAACGTAGATATAAATTATAATGTACAGTTAAGGCCACAAACCTTTATTGGTAATAATGTTGGCATAGGTCCAAATACGCTCTTCATGACTGACACTCACGACTTAGGAAATGAAAAAAAAAGAGTTGGAAAACATAGGATTAAGAAAATAGTTGTTGAAGATGGATGCTGGATCGGAGCAAACGTCATAGTATTAGGCGGAGTAACAATTGGTGCAGGATCGGTTATAGGTGCAGGATCTATAATAGATACAGATGTAAAGCCTAATTCACTTGTAGTAAGTGATAGATCAAAGCATATCAGAGAAATAAGGAAATTGAATTTTTTAAGAAAATCATAATTACATTAATATAGAACCAAGACAGTTCTTCTGCCCTAATTCCAGATTTTACATATAGAGTTAGGGAGGAATTTCAATAAGTCCTAGGGGAAAATAAACTTATCCTAAAAATTTAAAGTAATATCATATGGATAAAAATATACAAGAATATCCAGAGAAAAAAATAAAAATTGCAGTCTTTTCCTTATTCATTAGACCCAAATAGCGTAGAATTTGAGAAAAAAGATAAAGAGACTTTGAATGAGTATCCTAATTTATATTCAAATATCTCCTGAAGTACTTTTCTTTGCTAATATAAACATATTTTCTACGATTGAACCTACAGGTATATACTTTTTCCATTTGCTTATAATTCATTAAGTTTATCAATAACTCCTTTATAGAATTTCGTTTCATTTTCAGGATTGAGATCATCAGCTGATTCATAGTTAGAAGATTGTTTACTGCTTATATACTGGAAACTGTTGAAGACGATCTCTTTGGGTTGCTCATTCTGAGGAGTAAAATTAGCTACAGTACCAAAATATTGACAAATTGTTGATTCTACATGCGGAATCTCACTCTCGTTTGTATAATTCCAGTTACTGATAATTGATCCATCACTACTAACTACGGAAAAATTTATATAAGTAGGTTCCCACTCAATAATATAAGTTATATTTGTTTCATTTAAATATGGCGAATCAGAATATACATCATAATATATATTTGAAGGATAATCTTCAACTGATCCAGGCTGATTGGTGAACCACAAGTGTTCATCATGCCCAGGCCATTGATTTATTTCTATATCAATCTCATTAGTATCATTCGCATAAGTAAACATCCCTATTGATGTATTACGTTCTAAATTCAGGGATGGAGAACTTATGTTCCATATAAATTTCCCATACTTGACGGTATAAGGGCTTTCAAGTGTAGTACAACACCATGTATCACCAATTTTTTGTAACCTCATATGTAAGCGCCCTTGATCGTCCACCCATGTGTTATTTTCCAACTGAGATATCACCCTCCAGTTAATTCCACTCCACAACAGGCGGCCATGACTCACATTACTCGGATGTCCAGTCTTTACATCTGTAACAGGGTCTTGAGCTTCCGGTAGTAACCAGGTAAAACTAAAATTATTAACCAATATGACAATTATTAGCATAACAAGATTCAGTAATATGAAGCCAAATACGACTACCAGCTTTTTCATCGTTAAACATCCAAGGTACTAAGTGGAAATCATGGCCAAATAAGCTTGGAGATCACTCTCCCATTTTTCATAAGAATATTTTTAAAACCTCATTGCTCTGAAATATATCATATGGGCTAATGATTATAGGAGTAATCCAAACTTACTTTTTAATACTGCATGCACTAATTTAAGATTTATTAAAACATAAATATATCATTTTACAACCTGCATTCATATTATAAACATTTATTTTTTTTTCTATATTTTCCCCTTGTGTATCTGGATATGGGAACTACCATAGTTTGACCAGTTGCATGATATTGGAAATTAGATCACTATCTATTCGCAATCATAAGCAGATCCCAAAATTAAATTACATCCACAAATCCAGCATTGAAGATAGTCAATTGATTCACCTAATGTGAAATAGTTTTGATATCCTCATTGATTTCAGGTAAAAATTGATGTTGGGAGAAATTTACTAAGATGTTTGTATAGGAACCAGTACAGTTTATTTAAGACATCTGACGTGAATGGGTTTACTGTAACAGTTTTTATGCAGCTGAAGCTTCCATCGGAACTACTAACAGTCATATTTATAGAATATACTCCTACCTTTTCAAAAACATGAACAGGGTTTTTCTCTGTAGAGTCGACTATACCATCGTTTTCAAAATCCCAGCTCAAATTTTCTGATTTAATTATAGATGTGTCATTAAAAGCTACTGTTAATGGAGCTACCCCAGAATCTGAAGACATTGAGAATGAATGTACAGGAACTCCGGTGTCTGTAATGTTTATTGTATGAGTGCCCGGATCAACATCATGATAAATATAGTAAAATCCATTTTTATATCTTATTTTGTCTTCATAAATTTCTGCACCATCATAATCAGCAGTTATTAAATTTCTATTGTTAATCAATTTTATTGTGAAATTACTGATTGGTTGTTGAGTAGTAATTTCAATAGAAGTGTTATTATCATTACGAGTTGCTATTATTGTAGAGTTTTTTATTCCCGAATTATACTTAGCAATGGTTTCCAGACTCTCATAAGATACATCATCTAAATTTTGAGTTATATAGACAAAAACTTTGGATATATTGGAAACCATATCGGGGTTTTCCATAACCCCCTGAATATGTCCTCCTATGATATAATTAGCTGGGAAGTTAATATTTTTAAAATATTGTAAACTGTTAATATTATCTGTATAAATATCAGCTGGGGTATCAGTATTGATATCGTATCTAGTAGGAGTCTCCAGTTCTATTAAATTTGTTTTTTTGTTATAAAGTATCTTTTGCTTTGGGAAGAACATATTGTTACTTAGTTCATCTCCAATAGAGCCCATTCCTGTAAAAGGTCCATAATTTGAGCTTATTGAATACCCAAGATCTGCAAATATCTGAAAAGCTGGGATTGTACCTGTAGTTCCTGGAAATCTAAAACTATAAAACCCATAATCCTCTTTTCCTGTGGCATCATTTATGATATCTTCAAACATTGTAACATTACTATTACTTGCCGTGTTTACATCAGTCCAATCCACCCCATGTGGATGAATAGTATGAGTATCTCCAAACTGAGAAAAATAATTGAGTCCTTTCTTTGTAGTATCACTATCAGGGATAATAAAAAATGTGTCTGGAATAGAATATGCAAGATTTTTCTTCATTCTGAAATAATTAGACGTTGTTTGTATCTCATTATCAGAACCATGAATATCGTCTATAGTTAATGTGAGTATTTTATCTGTTTTTGGATATGTTACAGCTACACTATATGTATTTGATTCGAAACCCAAAATCCAGTCTCTCAATGAGTAAAAAAGTGCTGAGGCAGTATTTGAGTCAAAGTAGCTATTTTTTCCTCCAGAGATAAACATATTAGGGTTTGAATAAATTGCTTTAGCCCCAGTTGTTGTATTTTCAAATTTAACAAGCATATTTCCATCCCAATGCCCCAGGTGCATTAAAACATTATAGTTAAATCCCGATATTGTTCCTGAGCGAGGGCTATAAGCTCTCATCCAGGTATAACTTTCAATCGATGATTGAATCGGGAGTGATGAGGGAAAGCCCGATAAAAGTGGATCGGTATTATTGAAATATACTCGCTGAGCATGATTAATAGGATATTGACTCCAATTTCCCAGAATGTTTATCCGATTAGCAGTTTGTAAGTTACCATTCTCATCAAATATTGGATCATTTAGAAACCAAACTTTCCCACCACTATTCAGATAATCATTTATTATTGCAGCCGTTGAATTTGACATCTGATTTTCAGGGACTATAAGCAAATCAATACCTGATAAATCTTGAGACAAAATCGTATCATTAAACAAATATGTCAGGTTATACTCATAAAACATCGAAGTACAGAAAGGATCATGACTGACTGTCTGTGCGTTTTCTAGATATACAGCTATATGTTTACTATTATTAAGACATTCTGCTGGAGTTGCAGATGCAATACCTATAGCTGCTATAAAAGAAATTAAACAGATCAGAAGTCCTTTTTTAAGTTTCATGTCTCTTTCCCTTTATAAAGTGATACTACTTTTCTTTTATATTTCTAGAAGCCCTTCTTAAAACAATTATTATGATAGATTACTTAAGCTTTCTTAAATTAATTTCACTTTCCGAACTATTTTTCCTCATAAATAATTTTATTGTACTTTCTCCCATCACCCTAATAAGTTTAATTATTTATTCGTCAAAATTAAATATCTTCTCATCTTTTTTCCTCAATTTCAATCATAAATTCTCTATGAGATTTTATAAAAATGACTTTACTAAATTTAAAATATAAATCCAAGAAATTCTTCTGCTGTCAATACAATAGAAAATTGAAGATTATTATAAAGTATTGAACGTTTATGTGGGATGGAAAGCTGTCAGGCAAGGAGATATGGTTTCCAGAGGGCAATATTATGATGGTAGCAAGAGTTTTCTAAGGTTTGATATGTAAAGAATAGAAACAAAGAGTACAGGTTTTAAAACAAAATAGAATACTACAAGAAATGCTGTTAATTGATTTTTAAAAATAAAATCCTTCGTTTAAAAATTGGGAAAGTTAAAAATTGCCTGCAAAGCAGGCAAATGAATAAATCCTGAGATATTTTTCATTGATTCCTGTCTTTCCGATTTTTTCTTATTTTCACTTTTGTTGCTATTTTCTCCCTTTAACTGGCTTTACAGACCTTTGGTGCCTTTGACACTATATAGTGGTATTTCGTTGTTGAAGTGCTACCTGCTTCATTGGTTACTGTCAACTTTACCGTATACTTTCCTGGTGTTGAATATGTGTGTTTCGGATTCTGGAGTGTTGAGTAAGCTCCATCCCCAAAATCCCAGTACCATGAAGTAGGCGAACCTGTGCTACGGTCTTTAAAGTACACAGTCAGAGGCGCAGTTCCCATCCTTGGTGAGCCCCAGCAGTTTATAACTGGTTTTTCCACGGCTGTTCCTGCTACTGTTATGTAATTTGATTTCGTTGCCGTATTACTGCCTGCAGCATTGGTTGCTGTAAGCGTTACTGTGTAAGTTCCTGCTTTCGAATATGTATGCATTGGATTTTTCTCGGTTGAACTTGTCCCATCTCCAAAATTCCAGTTCCAGGAGGTTGGAGTCCCTGTACTTTTATCAGTAAAAGCAACTTTCAAAGGTACACTTCCTGAGACTGGAGATGCCGAAAACGAAGCTACGGGTTTTTGTTTAGGCTCTTTCCAGGAAGGATCATATGGAGTATAGGTAAAACTACTCAATACTATCTCTGCTGCATTCCCACTTGCAGGATAATAACTTCCTGCCAGGGGTAACAGACACATACAGATGGTAGAGTTTATTGCTGGGATACCTTCAGGATCTGAATAAGTCCAGTCTAGAATTATGGTTCCATCTTCTGCAGTGGCAGAATAGTACACATAATTAGGAGTCCATTCAATTGAATATACTATGTTTTTATCATTCAGGTAAGGATTAGATGAGAAAACACCATAAGAAATGTTTTCAGGATGATTATCAACTGATGCAGGTTGTTTAGAAAACCATACATGTTCATCGTAGCCAGGCCACTGATTTATCTCAATGTCAAGCTCATTTCTATCATCATAATATGTGCATAAACCGAAAGTTGTATTTCTTTCTAAATTCAAGGTAGGTGAGTTTGAAACCCATGTAAGTTTTCCATATTTGACCGTATTACGGCTTTCAAGCATAGCACCATACCATCTATCATTAATTTTTTCTAATCTCATGTGCAAATTGTTTTGGTCATCCACCCATGTGTTTGAACTTGCTGCAGGTACATACCAGGTAATTCCACACCAATTCAGATTACTATTAACAGGATATGTACTGGCACTTACTGTTAATGGCGTTAACAAACTCAATGTAAGGAAAAACAAAAGTATCCTAGTACAATTTATACTAAACCCCCCTTATGAAATTAAAATATTCTTAACTGTTTAAAATCGACAGTTTTGAATATTTTTTGTACAGAATAAACAGATTACAAAATATTTAATTGTATCTGTATTATTTTTTTTCAATAGTATGACCAAAAAACTAATACGAAGATATCCTAAAGTGCAGAATTAAGTCTCTAAGCTACGAATTGTAATAATCAATCGATTAACTGATTATAGAAAATTAATTATAATTTTTTATCACATAATAAATAAAATTAGCTTTAGAATGAAATTAATTATTGAATTAAAAGTACATGTAGACTACTTTGCAGGAGATTGCAGTATGCCTATTTAGACATCAATAATAAAGTTTAATATAAAACTGGTAGTTATAGCGCTCTGTAGAAATCCTTAATTTAATCCATAATAATTCTACTACTTTTTCGTTTATATTATAAACTATTAGTTTAACTTTTACCCCTTTTACTTGATTTTTAACCTTTCTTGCTTTTAATGTTTCTC